>ERZ1673722.2-NODE-2-length-431204-cov-37.449058_pt1 | contig 431204 bp, 379 predicted proteins | sample MGYA00580222_ERZ1673722 | MGnify/ENA primary metagenome ERZ1673722 (study PRJEB41218, sample SAMN15661750) | gut metagenome | host: Homo sapiens | place: Canada: London | collected 2015-08-20/2019-03-30 | study: EMG produced TPA metagenomics assembly of... | reverse complement strand
ACCGAGCGGGCACGGTTCTCACAACGCAGTATCACGCGAAATTACGCATTGGCGACTAAAAAATTCTTGCACAAGGCAGCCAATAGCGGAATTTGGGGTGAGACAAGGCGTGAGGTTCTGCACGAGAGGGAGCGTACGTCGGTACGTGACCGAGCGGGCACGGTTCTCACAACGCAGTATCACGCGAAATTACGCATTGGCGATCTTAGAGAGGCTGTCGTTAAGCATAGCAATCTTCTCATTCAGCTTTCTCGCCGCTTCGCGCTGAGCATCGACGACCTGGGCGGGAGCCTTGGAGACGAAGTTCTCGTTGGAGAGCTTCGCGTTGATGTCGTCAAGCTGCTTCTGAGCGGAGGCCAATTCCTTGTTGAGCCTTGCGCGCTCGGCCTCGAAGTCGACGAGGTCGCCCATGGGGATGTATATCTTGGCGGCGTCGGTGACGATGCAGACTGCGCCGTCTATCTCAATGCCGTCCTCAACCTCGACCTCGGACGCGCCCGCGAGCTTCTGCATGAACTCGACGGAGAGCTTGAAGGTGTCGACATGGGAGGTGCTGATATATATTTTAGCCTTCTTGGAATGGGGAACATTCATCTCGGCGCGGCGGTTTCTTATCGCCCTGACCGCGTCCATAATCATGTTCATCTGCTCTTCCTCTGCGCTGAAGTTCAGAGCGTCGGAATACTGCGGCCAATCGGAGACCATTATGCTCGCGCCCTCATGCGGCAGGGACTGCCAGATCTCCTCGGTCACGAACGGCATGAACGGATGGAGAAGCTTCAAAACGTTGGACATGACATATATGAGCACGCGCTTTGCACACTGCGCGGGCTCGCCGCCCTTTTGCAGACGAATCTTCGCAAGCTCGATATACCAGTCGCAGAAAACATCCCAGATGAAATCGTAGAGCTTCTGAACGGCGATTCCGAGCTCGAATCTCTCAAGATTATCGGTAACCTCTCTGACGAGGTCGTTATAGAGGCTGAGCACCCACTTATCCTCGAGCGCAAGCTCATCGGGCAGACCCGCTTCTTCGGAGCCGTCGAGATTCATGAGGATAAAGCGTGCGGCGTTCCAGAGCTTATTGGCAAAGTTGCGGCTCGCCTCAACCTTTTTGTCGGAATATCTCATATCGTTTCCGGGGCTGTTGCCGTTGGCAAGGGTGAAGCGCAGAGCGTCCGCGCCGTACTTGTCAATGACCTCGAGCGGATCGATGCCGTTGCCCAGAGATTTTGACATCTTTCTGCCGAGCTCATCGCGGACGAGGCCGTGAATAAGCACGGTATCAAACGGAACCTGTCCCGTCTGCTCTATGCCGGAGAACATCATTCTCATGACCCAGAACGGGATTATATCGTAGCCCGTAACAAGGGTGTTGGTGGGATAATAGCGCTTGAAGTCCTCGCTGTCGGTATTCGGCCAGCCGAGGGTCGAGAACGGCCAGAGAGCCGAGGAGAACCAGGTGTCGAGCGTATCAGGGTCCTGATGAATATGGGTGCTTCCGCACTTCGAGCACTTGTCGGGTGCGGTTCTTGCAACGGTTATCTCGCCGCAGTCGTCGCAGTACCATGCGGGGATACGGTGACCCCACCAAAGCTGACGGGATATGCACCAGTCGCGGATATTCTCAAGCCAATGGAAATAGACCTTTTCAAAGCGCTTCGGGACAAACTTTGTCTCGCCGTTTTTAACAGCGTCGATAGCAGGACCCGCGAGGGGCTTCATGCTGACGAACCACTGCTTTGAAACGCGGGGCTCAACGGTAGTCGAGCAGCGGTAGCAGGTGCCGACATTGTGGCTGTAATCCTCGACTTTGACGAGAGCGCCCTCCTCTTCAAGATCCTTGACGATAGCCTTTCTCGCCTCGTATCTGTCCATGCCGGCATACTTCGGATAGTCATCGACTATCTTTGCGTCATCGGTCAGGACGTTTATAATGGGCAGGTTATGGCGCAGACCGACCTCGAAGTCGTTCGGGTCATGCGCGGGGGTAATCTTAACGGCACCGGTGCCGAAGTCTATCTCGACATAATCGTCGGCGACAACGGGTATCTCGCGGTGAACTATGGGCAGGATGAGCGTCTTGCCGACGACATCCTTATATCTCTCATCGTTGGGGTTGACCGCAACGGCGGTATCGCCGAGCAGGGTCTCGGGTCTTGTAGTGGCGAGCTCGAGATATCCGCTTCCGTCCTTAAAGGGATAGCGCAGATGCCAGAAGTGACCCGCCTGATCCTCATATTCAACCTCTGCATCGGAGATGGAGGTCAGGCAGTGGGGGCACCAGTTGATTATTCTCTCGCCCCTGTAGATAAGTCCCTTTTCATAGAGATTGCAGAAAACCTCGTTGACGGCCTCGTTGCAGCCCTCGTCAAGGGTGAAGCGCTCGCGCTCCCAATCGCAGGACGAGCCGAGCTTCTTGAGCTGCTCGATTATTCTGCCGCCGAACTTCTCCTTCCACGCCCATGCGCGCTCGAGGAAGCCCTCGCGGCCTACATCGTCCTTAGTGAGCCCCTCTTTGGCCATAGCCTCGACTATTTTAGCCTCCGTGGCAATTGAGGCGTGGTCGGTACCGGGCAGCCAGAGGGTATCGTAGCCCTGCATACGGTGATAGCGGATAAGTATATCCTGGAGCGTATTATCAAGAGCATGACCCATGTGGAGCTGACCCGTAATATTCGGAGGGGGAATAACTATAGTATAGGGCTTCTTCTCCGGGTCGGGTTTGGCGTGAAAGAAATTGCCGTCGAGCCAGAATTTATAGGTTCTGTCCTCCACGTCCTTAGGATCATACTGCTTTGCGAGTTCCTTTGCCATAACATAATCCATTTCTCCGGCGAATAGATTTTACATGAACGCTGATTGCTCCGCGCCGGAGGAGCAGCGTTGATTTTACATTTCAAAAATCGGCGGCGATGCGGTACTCGGCACTGCATACGCCTTTTTTGGGGATTCCCCCTTTTCCGATGAATTACTCTATATTATCACATTCGGAAGCGTTTTTGTCAAGAGATTTAACGCTTTTTGACTTCTTCGGAGGCAAAAATGAAGAACACGAAACGGCTGCTGATAAATACGCTGACACTCTCGGCAACGTCCTTTATCATGCGCACGGTCGGCGTTGCTTTCAACGTATATCTGACCGGGCGTTTGGGCGCGGCGGGAATAGGACTTTTTTCGCTCATATCCGATGTGTACGCCATGGCTCTGACCTTTTCTTTCGCGGGTCTGCCGCTCGCGTCGACCAGGCTTACCGTCGAGGACTGCGGTAAGGCTAACGGGCAGGGTGCATGGATAATGCGGCGCTGCTCGCTCTACGGGCTGGCAGTCGGCTGCGCTATGCTCGCCGCGGTATGGGCGGGCGCCGAGCCTATAGCGAAAATGTGGCTCGGCGATATACGCACGGCGTCGTCGCTTCGCATACTCGCGCTGAGCCTGCCTGCGGCTTCCGTCGGCTGCGCGTTCGGCGGATATTTTACCGCGCGGCGCACGGTGCTGAAATATGCGGCGGTGCAGCTGTCCGAGCAGGCGGTCAAGATAGCGGTGTCTGTTCTGGCGCTTCACTTTTGGGCGGCAAAGGGCGCCGAATATGCCTGCGACGCGGTGGCTCTCGGCATAACCGTCTCTCAGATAAGCTCGCTGATATGCGCCTTTTTGCTATACAAATTTTCAAAGCGTCAAAAGCCAAAGGAAAGGCTCCCCGGAGGACTTCGCGCTCTGCTGCGCATTGCGCTCCCGGATGCCGCAGGCTCCTGCGCGCGCTCGGTGCTGCTGACTCTTGAGCATCTGCTTATCCCCGTCTGCTTTCGCAGATCGGGGCAGAGTGCCGGTGGCGCGATGACGCTGTACGGAATTATTCACGGCATGGCTCTGCCGGTTATTCTCTACCCCGCCGCCATTATGACGGCTCTGTCAAGTATGCTCGTGCCCGAATTTGCCGAGTGTGCGGCGCGCGGGAATAAAGGCCGAATAGACAGCATGGCGGCGCGGGCAATAAAAATAGCCGTGCTGTTTTCCATGGGCACGGCGGGGATAATGTTCATTTTTTCCGAGGGGCTGTCGCAGTGCATATACGGCGACGGGCAGTGCGCCGAATATCTGCGAGTATTAGCGCCGCTTTTGCCGATAATGTACACCGACACGACGGTTGACGGCATTCTCAAGGGACTCGACCAGCAGATCTATTCTATGCGCTACAACATAATCGACTCCGCGATGTGCGTTGCGCTCGTGCTGATACTCATTCCGAAATACTCCGTCAAGGGCTATATCGCAATACTTTTCATAAGCGAGATTGTGAACTTCTCTCTGAGCATACACAGGCTTTCAAAAGTATGCCGACTCGAAATAAATGTAGCGGACTCAATAATAAAGCCGACCGTCTGCGTGACGGCCTCGTTTCTTTCGGGGCTGCTGCTCTTCCCCGCGCAGGGCAGCGGAAAGGCCACGCTGACTGCTGTTATAACTGTCAACGCGGCGGTATATGTTCTTCTGCTGATGCTCACGGGGAGCATATCGGCGCAGGATATTATGTGGTTCAAAAATATTTTTTCGCGCGGCTCAGAATCTAAAAAACACGGGCTCGGCGCTGCTCGGATAAACAACCGTAAGCGTTCCCCGAGCCACTGAAATTTCGCTCTTTGCGCCGATAAATTCATTGCTGACTCCGAGAGCATAAGTATTTTTTAACGTCCCGTTTTTGAGCCCGTATTTAAGCCCGCTCACAGTCACGCCGCAGGAGATATCCGAATGGGAAAACACGGATACGGTTCCCTTTGCGCCCTCTCCGAAAATTATTCCGCCGTTTGTTATTGAAGTAAACGAGGTTTCGCGCGCGTCGATAATCGCGTTCATCCCGCGGCTCGAAAGCAAAGAGATGAGCTGAATATTGGCAAGCGTATGGTCTGGTCTGCCGCCTGTCGCGCCGTAGAGAATAAAATTCTTATATCCGCGCTCTACACCCTCGGCGACTGCCGCGCCCATGTCGGTATCATTCTTTTCGCAGGGCAGGACTATGATATTCCGTCCGCTCGGAGTGTGCCCGAGGGAATCGAAATCGCCTATGACAAGATCGGGCGTTATGCCGAGGTTGTGAAGATACCTAAAGCCCTTATCGGCGGCGATAATAAAATCGCCCTCCCCTACGGAACGTATGCCGAAGAAGTCTCCGCCGCCGACTATATGACAAACTTTGTTCATGTTATCACCGTCCGTCCGTTTCTCTGACAATTATATCTCATTTTGTACGTTTTTTCAATCGCAGACATAAAAACCGCCCCGGAAATAATCCGGAGCGGTAATTTTTTATGCTGCCTCGTCTTCGCCTTCTGCCGACGGCGGCTCTGTTGTGCCGAAATCGGGAAGAGTGAACGGGAAGCGACGGGTCGTGCTCTCCGCGCCGCCGTCTTCCGTCACGGCCTCTGAGGTGTGGTCGGGATTCACATTGACCTCGGTTTCGGCTACCGTGCCCACCTCGGTGTGTCTGCCCGAGTTCGATGAGCCCGAGCCGCGGTTACTGCTCGGCACTGCGCCCTTCTTGAGCAGGTCAACGGGAGACACGTGGTTGTCGCTTATCTTTATATTCGTATCGCCGTAAAGAGCGAGCTGAAGATCGCGCGCAACAATGGGATAATCGACTACCCAAACGGAAAGGGGCTGATTGATTATCTTGCCGTAATAGGTGTAGAGCTGAGCGGAGGTGTAGTTGCCCTCTGTCGGCATAACAAGCTGCTTTATCTGGTAATCCATCCAACCCTGGGAGAGAGCCTGGGTCATGAGAGAGAGTATCTCGCTGCGCTTATAGTTCGTCACGACATTCGGAAGAACTATATCGAGCGCGTTATTGAGCTGACCTGCGGAGGCGTTCTGCGCGCTCTTGATAAGAGCCATAATGACCGTGCGCTGTCTCGCGGTTCTGCCGACGTCGCCCTCGTTGTCAACGTGACGGATACGGCTGTAAACCAGAGCCTGATTACCGCTGAGCTTGACGGAGTCGCCGGAGCTTATCTTGGCGATTTTAGTAGTGGTGCGGTTAATATAATCCGCCTCGTACGGCTCGATAGGAACATTGACTCCGCCGAGCGAATCGATAAGCTTCGGGAAGCTCTTGAAATCGACGCTGATATAGTGGTCGATCTCTATTTTATAGTTGTTCTCAAGCGTCTCTATAAGTGCTGCGGGGCCGCCCCAGAAATAGGAGTGGTTCGTCTTGCAGCAGCGCTCGGAGCCGTTGATGTTCATATAGGTATAGCAGTCTCTGAGGAAGGACACAAGAGTTATAGTCTTGGTCTTTCTGTTGAGAGAGAGCAGAATAATCGCATCCGAGCGTCCGCCGGCGGCCTTGCCGGTCTCGCTGTCAACGCCGAGAAGCAGAACATTGATTATGTTCTTGCTCGAATACTTCGCGCCGCCGTTCTTAGCCCAGGCGGTTATGAGACTGTCAATATCCGAAGCGTCGCTGATATCGTACATGGCGTCAAACTGCTCCTCGGGCGCAAAGGTGCCCTCGGGGTCGCCGTTGCTGCCGTGGTCGATGGTAATCAGCCCGAGCTTCTTGCCGATAAAGATTCCGCCGACGATTATCGCCAATGCGAGCACTACGCATACAACGGTTATCGTAATCTTCAAATTGCGTTTACCGTTGTCCATAAAAAACTGTTTGAATGTTCTTTTTTCTTTCTTGTCCATAAAGCAACTCTCTTTCAACAGTATGGCGTATATTTTATCACTTTCCGCGTTAAAAATCTATACTAATCTCATAATTTAACCGTTTCTTTATATTATTTCTTTATTTTTACACAAAACGAAGCACAAAATACAAAACGCCCGCCGCGATTATATTACTTCACGGCGGACAGAAAATATTTTTTATTACTCATCAAACAGGCCGTCCGTAAGCTCGAGCGCCTCTTTGCGGCGGCGCTCCTCCTCTTCTCTGTCGAGCGCGAACGAGCCGTCCGCAAGTCGGCGCAGAACGCTGCCCTCGCCCGCTCCCTCGGGGAGCAAAGCGCGGCTGATATTGACCATTGTTTCGCCGTCTTTTTCGCAGACTGCGTAGTTTCCCTCTATACGGTCTATGGCGTAATATTCCATGCTGCCGTCTCCTTTTTACTTCTCGGCGGTTTTGTCGGACGGGAACGCGGTTGAAAGATGCTCGCCGTCCGAGCCGACGACTATCGTGCCCTTTATATCTGTGCGCTCATACGGGATATTGTACTTCTCGAGCTTTTCGAGAGTCTCCTTGTGCGGATGACCGTAATCGTTATCCTTGCCGCAGGATATGAGCGCGAGCGACGGGGACACGACCCTGAGGAACTCCTCGCTTGTCGATGTGCTGCTGCCGTGGTGACCGAGCTTCAGGACATCCGCCTTGATATCCGCGCCGTTTGCAAGTATCTGTTTCTCGCTCTTTGCCTCGGCATCGCCCGTAAAGAGGAAAGAATTCTTTCCGTAGACGACTTTCAAGACGACGGAGGCATTGTTCAGGTCATCCGGAGTGCCGACGGGGCCGACTACCGTTATCTTAGCGTCGCCGAGGGTATAGGTATCGCCCGCCTTGGCGGGTATCACCTTGGCGCCGGAGGCCTTGACCGCTTTTATCAGCTTTTGATAAATCGAGGTCGTGGGAACCATGGACTTCGGAAGCTTCGGCATAATAACATTGTCGACCTCTATCCCCTCAATGACCTTGGGCATACTGCCGATATGGTCGGAGTGCGGGTGCGTTGCGACTATGTAATCGAGCTTTTCAACGGAATTCGCCCTGAGATAATCAAGTATTTTTTGGTCGTTGCCGCGCTCGCCCGCGTCTATCAGCATGGCGTGATCCCCGCTTTTAACGAGAATGCTGTCTCCCTGACCGACGTCGATGACATGGACGGTAAAAGGCGCGTTCAGCGCGTCGCCGTCCTGCACGGTCTGCTTATCGCCCGAGAGCAGCTCGCCCCAGGTAGGGATATCGAACGGAAGGTTCATATACGGCGCGAAAGTTATCAGCAGCGCGACGGCTATGACCGCCACGGTAACTATAAGTTTCGTGCGCTTATTCTGTGCGGCGGAGCCGCCTTTTCTCTGGTTTGCCATAATTTTCTCCTATCAGATTTCGTCGTCCCCGGGGGCATCCGACAGGGCGCATTTCTCCATCCACTGCTGCTTGGTTATGAGCACCTGGCGGGGCTTGCTGCCCTCGAACGGGCCGATAATGCCCTTGCTCTCGAGCTCGTCCATGAGCCTTGCTGCGCGGGCGTAGCCGAGCTTGAGCTTGCGCTGAAGGAGCGTTGTGGACGCCATTTTTGCGTCGAGCACGACTTCGACGGCGTTCGGGAACATCTCGTCGCCCGGCTCCTCGCCGTCTTCGCTGCTCGCGGCGCTGCTCTTCTTGCTCGAGCCCGCTATTGCGGCCTGCCTGTTTATCTCGTCCATAATGCCCTCATCGTACTCCGCCTCGGCGTTGTGCTTGATGAAGTCGGCGACATTTTCGACCTCCTCGTCGGAGATGAAGCAGCCCTGAATACGGGTGGGCTTATTTGCGCCTATGGGATTAAAGAGCATATCTCCGTTGCCTATGAGCTTTTCGGCGCCCGACATATCGAGTATGGTTCTCGAATCGACGGACGACGATACGGAGAGCGCGAGGCGGCTGGGGATATTGGCCTTGATAATACCCGTTATGACATCGACGGAGGGGCGCTGAGTCGCTATGACAAGGTGCATACCCGCGGCTCTCGCCTTTTGAGCAAGGCGGCATATCGCGTCCTCGACCTCGTTGGGGGCAACCATCATAAGGTCGGCGAGCTCGTCGATGAAAATAACTATCTGATGCATCGGGCGCAGGGACTTGTCGCGCTCGGCTAATTTGTTATAGCCCTTGATATCGCGGACATTCTTTTCGGAGAGTATTTTATATCTGTTCTCCATCTCGTTGACCGCCCAGGTCAGCGCGCCCGAGGCCTTGCGCGGGTCGGACACGACGGGCACGGCAAGGTGCGCGATGCCGTTATAGACGGTGAACTCAACCTGCTTGGGGTCGATCATCAGAAGCTTTACTTCATCGGGGGTCGCGTTATAGAGAATGCTTGCTATCATTGTGTTCAGGCACACGGATTTACCTGAGCCCGTGGTACCGGCTATGAGCAGATGGGGCATCTTCGTAAGATCCGCGCACACGGCGTTGCCCGCGATGTCCTTGCCCAAAGCGACGTTGAGCTTGCTCTTTGCGTTTTGAAACTGCGGACTTTCGATTATCTCGCGCAGATAGACCATTGAGCGCAGCTTGTTGGGCACCTCGATGCCTATCGCAGCCTTGTTCGGAATGGGCGCTTCGATTCTTATTCCCGACGCGGCGAGGCGCAGGGCGATATCGTCCGCAAGATTTGTTATTTTGTTTATTCTGACGCCCGCGTCCGGCTGAAGCTCGTATCTCGTGACGGACGGACCGCGGCTTATCTCGGTTATTTTGGCATGGACATTGAAGCTCTCGAGAGTCTCAAGCAGCTTCTGCGCGTTGGATTTGAGCTCGTCGGAGAAGTTTTCGTTGCCGTCGTGTATAGGCTCCTTGAGGCAAGTTATCGGGGGCTTGCGATAAGTCGGGCGGCTCTCGATAACGGGCTCCTCCGCAGTCTCCTGCGTTTCAATCTCGGGCTCGGGCTTTTTGACGGACTCTTTCTTCTTGGGCTTTTCGGGCTCATCTGACTTCTTGCTTATATCGAGCATCTCAAGCTCGTCTTTCGCGCTCTCCGTCGGCAGAGGCGGCACGCAGGCGGGTCTGCCCTGCGCGGCGGCGGCGGTCTTTGAAGCGGCTGCCGCAACCTTTGCGGTAGCGTTTGCTGCCTCGGCGCGGCTGACTATATCATCGATACTGACATCGGCCTGAACGGGCTTGCGCGGGAATACCGTGGGCTCGGGGCCCTCATCGTCGGCCTTTTTGCGGCTCTTTGCGGGTGCGGCGGGCTCCTCCGTAGGCAGAGGCGGCACGGGGAACGGGCGCGGGCTAACATACGGCTCCTCCGCCTTCTTCCTGCGCGCGTCTCTCGACGGCGCTCTCTCCTGCTCCTCTTTGACGCGCTGTGCTCCGCGCTCAAGGCGCTCGTTCGTGTCCTCGCTCATGCGCTTCAAGGGCTTTGCAATGGACATACCGAGGCGGGACAGGGTGAGTCCCGTCAAAAACATTATGCTGACGGCGAGCAGGATAATGTCAATTATCGCCGCTCCGACCTTGCCCGCCATTTTGGCGAGCAATCCGCCGACGAGCGCACCGAGTGCGCCCGCGCTCGGGAAAGTATCGTAGTCTCTCCACGCGGACTTTATCTGATCGCCGAGGCTCAACGTTGAAAAATATTCGGCGGGGTTCGAGAAAATATGTATCGCCGAGCAAATCAGCAATATTGATATCCCGACGCCGATAAGATTCGACGATATCGAGCCTAAGGTCTTATCCATGGCTAACATGACCGAGACATAGATAAGCATGACCGGCCAGATATATGTACACGTTCCGAACACGCCGAACATAAAATTATGCACGGCAAGCCACGCGTGCTCGCCCTCGATAAAAGCCATTGCTATGAGCAGAGCCGCAACAGCCATAAGCGCTATCGCCGCTTTTTGACGTCGTGAGGACAGCTGCTCGGGCGTTTTCTCGACGCTCTCGGTCTTCGCTGCCGCGGGCTTTGGCGCGGGGGCTTTTTTAGTTGTTGTTTTCTTCTTGGCGGCTGTTGACTTTGCCGCAGTCTTTTTCGCAGCCATTAAGGCCCTCCTTAGAAATTCAAACGGTCTTATCTGACCTTTTCAACTATGCCGGCGACTATAACGACAACGCCCAGAGCGAGGCAATAGTAGCCGAAAATCTTAAACTTATCTATCTTGACGAGCCATTCGAGCGCCTTTATCGCCGCAAAGCCGACGATGGCAGCGGTGACGATGCCTATGACGACTGGCAGGATATCTATCTGCTCGCCGAGAGCCACGGCGTCCTTTATCTCCATAACATTGGCGGCAAGGATAGCCGGGATACCGAGAATGAACGAATAGCGAACCATATATTCCTTCGACACGCCGCAGAGCATACCGGTTGAAATGGTCGAACCGGAGCGCGAGATGCCGGGGAAACCGGCAGCAAAGGCCTGCGCCACGCCGACAGCAAGCGCCGATTTAGCGCCTATCTGCGGACGCGCCTTGACCTTCTTCGCGCGCCACGAGCCGACGAGCAGGAGTATCGCAGTGACAATAAAGCAAACGCCCTCGACAAATATATCGTTGTCGTCGGCAAGCGAGCCGAGGACATCCATTATGCGCCTGTCGTCCCCGACGGGGATAAGCAGAAACAGCAGCGGCACGCAGGAGATAACGAACATAAAGAGCATACGCCTGTTTTCGTTCATCTCGCGCCACTTGAACTTGCCCGTAAAAATGTCTTTTATCGTGGCGAAAAACTCGACTATAAGACCCCATATTGTCTTATAATAAACAACGAACACCGCTATCAGAGTGCCCATATGTAGCAGCACCGTAAACAGCAGAGAGCTTGTGCCGCCGACATTGCCGAAGAAGTGCTGAAACACCGAGAGATGCCCGCTCGAGGATATGGGCAAAAATTCGGTCACGCCCTGCAAAAAGCCGAGCAATATCGCTTTGAGTATTTCCATCTGTTAAATTACCTCTTTTCCGATTTTTCGGCGGAGTATAAAGCGCCGGGTGAATAACACTGTTTCAGATATTCAAACGGGTCGGTCGTCACAAGTCTTTCAACAACCTCGCCTTTTTCTGTCTTTGAGCATATCACGCAGCCGAACGGAGCTTCGTGCTCGCAGACCTCTGCGGGCGGCTGCATGAATATTTCGGCGGGAGAGACAACAGTATAGAGCATCACTCGCTCTCCCCTTTCTTTTCGTCCTGCTCTTCAATCATATCGCAGAGCTTTTCGAGAGCGTCGGAGAGAGTACCGAGGGAGTCGATGAGTCCCTCTCTGACCGCCGCCTCGCCGTCGAGCACCGTTCCCACGTCCATAACGAGCTGCCCGGTTGCGAGCATAAGCTCACGGAAGCGGTCGGCGGAGATACGCGAATTGTCGGATACAAATCTTACAATGCGCTCCTGCATCTGCTCAAAATAGGACATCGTCTGCGGCACGCCCAAGACGAGTCCCGTCATCCTCACCGGATGTACGGTCATGGTGGCGCTCGGCGCGATAAAAGAATACGCGCTCGAGGCCGCGAGCGGCACGCCTATCGAATGTCCGCCGCCGAGGACAAGGGACACAGTCGGCGTTTTCATTCCGGCTATAAGCTCCGCTATCGCAAGTCCCGCCTCGATATCGCCGCCGACGGTGTTGAGGATTATCAGCAGACCGTCAATATCGCGGCTCTCCTCAATGGCGACGAGTTGAGGGATGACGTGCTCGTATTTTGTGGTCTTGTTCTGCGCCGGCAGGACATAGTGACCCTCTATCTGGCCTATGACGGTCAGGCAGTGAATATAATGCCCGCGCTTATCGACGGTTATGGAGCCTGTTTCGACTATCTGGCGAAGCTCTCTGTCCGTGCTGTCGGACGAATCGCCGTCATCCTCGCCAACACTCGGAGTCGGCGCGACGGGCTCCAATATGCTGTCTTTTTGTTCCGCTTGCTTTTTTCTGTTCATCGAATTCACTCCCGACAAACAGTATGCCCGATTAACTGCCCGTCATTCAGACAAAGCACGCGCACTGCGGCAGATTACATTTAATTATACCACGCAGAAGCCCTTCGGGCAACAGAAAAATCGGTATATATCAAATTCACCTATAAAATGTAATACATACGGGCGTATATTTGGCGCGGCGCACCTTGACAAAATCCGCGGATTGCAATAAAATTTAAAGGTAATTTTTATATACGGAGGGATACAGTTGGGCAGCACTATTGCACAAAAGCTTATAAAAAGCCACTTGTTGAGCGGTGATATGACCGTAGGCAGCGAGATAGGTCTCAGAATCGATCAGACTCTCACTCAGGACGCCACGGGCACCATGGCATACCTTGAATTCGAGGCCATGGGAGTCGAGCGCGTAAAGACCGAGCTTTCGGTCGCATACATTGACCACAACACCCTGCAGACCGGCTTTGAAAACGCGGACGACCACAGATTCATAAGGAGCGCCGCGAAAAAGAGAGGACTGCTTTTTTCACGCCCCGGCAACGGCATCTGCCATCAGGTGCATCTTGAGCGCTTCGGCATCCCCGGCAAGACGCTCATCGGCTCCGACAGCCACACTCCTACCGGCGGCGGCATAGGTATGCTCTCGTTCGGCGCGGGCGGACTCGACGTCGCAGTTGCGATGGGCGGCGGCGCATACTACATAACTATGCCCAAGATGACTCGCATAAACCTGCACGGCGCGCTTTCGCCGTGGGTCAGCGCGAAGGATATAATTCTCGAAGTTCTGCGCATCATGTCCGTCAAGGGCGGCGTGGGCAAGATAATCGAATACGGCGGAGACGGAGTCAAGACTCTTTCCGTCCCCGAGCGTGCAACCATAACCAACATGGGCACGGAGCTCGGCGCAACGACCTCCGTTTTCCCCTCCGACGAAGTGACAAAGGCTTTTCTCGCCGCTCAGGGCAGAGAGCAGGACTGGGTCGAGGTCAAGGCGGACGACGATGCGGTTTACGACGAGGTCATCGACATAGATCTCGACACCCTCGAGCCCCTCGCGGCTATGCCCCATATGCCCGACAATGTTAAAAAAGTTTCGGAAATAGGCGAGATAAAAATCGACCAGGTCTGCATAGGCTCCTGCACGAACTCCTCGCTCTACGATATGCTCAAGGTGGCGGCTGTTCTCAAGGGCAAGCGCGTCGCTCCGAGCGTCAGCCTCACTATCTCCCCCGGCTCCATGCAGGTTCTCAGAATGCTCTCTGAGGACGGCGCACTCTCCGACATTCTCGGCGCGGGCGCAAGACTGCTTGAGTGCGCGTGCGGTCCGTGCATAGGCATGGGTCAGTCGCCGAACTCCGGCGCCGTCTCCCTGCGCACCTTCAATCGAAACTTTGAGGGACGCTCCGGCACCGCGGACGCCGGCGTCTATCTCGTCAGCCCCGAGGTCGCTGCGGCCTCCGCTCTCACGGGCGTGCTGACAGACCCGAGAACCCTCGGCGAGGCTCCGCACATCACCATGCCCGATCATTTTGAAATAAACGACAATCTCATCGACAAGCCCGCTTCGCCCGAGGAAGCGAAAAATCTTGAGATAGTCTACGGCCCGAACATAAAGCCCGTACCCAACGGCGATGCACTGCCCGAGAGCATAGAGGCAGAGGTCGTTCTCAAGGTCGGCGACAATATCACGACCGATCACATCATGCCCGCGGGCGCAAAGATTCTCCCCTACCGCTCGAACGTGCCGTTCCTGTCGAACTTCTGCTTCAAGCAGTGCGATGAGCACTTTGCCGAGCACTGCAAGCAGGCAGGCAAGGGAATCATCATCGGCGGCAGCAACTACGGTCAGGGCTCTTCGAGAGAGCACGCGGCACTCGTTCCGCTGTATCTCGGCATAAAGAGTGTCATAACAAAATCCTTTGCTCGCATACATCAGGCAAATCTCATAAACGCCGGTATCGTGCCGTTCACTTTCGCAGATCCCGCCGATTATGACCGCATAGAAAAGGGCGACAGGCTCGCACTCGACGGCATAAGAAAGACGATAGAAAACGGCGGCGAGGCTGTTCTCAAAAACGAGACAAAGGGCGAGAGCTACAAGCTCTGCTACAGCTTTTCCGGCAGACAGAAGGATATAATCCTTGCGGGCGGTCTGCTCAACTACACAAGAGAATCACACAAATAAGAGAGGAAGATAAGCATGACAGAGGCACAGGTCAAGAACGCCGTTGAAAAATTCGAGGCTCTCATCCGCGCTCAGAGCGACCGTTCGGACAAGATAAAGACTCAGGGCGATTTCACCGACTTCAAGGCGCTCGACAAAATAATCATCGGAGTCTGCGGCGGCGACGGCATAGGCCCGGTTATAACCAAGGAATCCGCAAGAGTTCTCGAATATCTGCTCGACGACAAAGTTAAGGCGGGCAAAATCGAGTTCAAGGTCATTGACGGACTGACCATAGAAAACCGCGTCAAGGCTAACAAGGCTATCCCCGACGACGTGCTCGAGGAGCTCAAGAGCTGCCACGTTATTCTGAAGGGACCGACCACTACCCCGCAGGCGGGCGATCCGTGGCCGAATATAGAGAGCGCAAACGTCGCTATGAGAAAGGCTCTCGACTTATTTGCGAATCTCCGCCCCGTCAAGGTTCCCGAGCAGGGCATTGACTGGACCTTCTTCCGCGAGAACACCGAGGGCGCATATGCCGTAGGCTCTATGGGCGTAAATGTCACCGACGACCTCGCGCTCGACTTCGTCGTGACCACCACCGAGGGCTGCGACAGAATCGCAAGGCTCGCCTATGACTACGCGCGTCGCAACAACAAGGGCCGCGTTTCGATAATCACAAAGGCAAACGTCATCAAAACAACTGACGGCAAGTTCCTGAACCTCTGCAAGAAGGTCGGCGAGGAATATCCCGATATCGTGACCGACGAGTGGTACATCGACATCACCACGGCGAAGCTCATCGACGAAAAGCGCCGCCGCGACTTCAAGGTATTCATTCTTCCGAATCTCTACGGCGATATAATCACCGACGAGGCGGCGGAATTTCAGGGCGGCGTCGGCACTGCCGGCAGCGCAAACATCGGCAAACGCTACGCTATGTTTGAGGCCATTCACGGCTCGGCTCCGAGAATGGTTCGCGAGGGCAGAGCGCAGTACGCAGACCCCTGCTCTATGCTCAGAGCGAGCGTCATGCTGCTCTCCCACATCGGCGAGCAGGAGAAGGCCGATCTTCTCGAAAGAGCGCTTGACATCTGTATGTATGAGGACAAAAAGCTCAAAATCACAGGCCGCGAGGACGGCTGCACCTGCAGCGAGTTCGGCGACTATGTCATGGAGACGGTCAGAAAAATCAGCGAATAAAAACACCCGCAGGAGACTGCGGACACAGAACAGCAACAGCCACAGCGAAATAAATCGCGCCGTGGCTGTTTTGTGTTGTATGCTGTTGTTTGACGGAACGAAAGAACAAATCGGAGTTTCCGGGGGGAAGAAAACGCCGACAGACAAAGAATTTCAATATTGTAAATTGGCGCAATCGTATATGGACAGACATCGTCCGCACGCGGTTTTCGCAGCGACTACGGCAGACGAGCTAAGCTCACCTCTGCACGGGGGTTGCGTAAGGCTTTCTTGCCGCGCCGTCTCCCATTTCAGAGGCGCCATAATTAACTGTTCTGCGGCTCCAAATATGTCATCCCCGCTCTGCCCGCAAAACAGCAAGCAGCAAACCGACCGCGACGATTTTTCCGCCACGGCCGGTTTCACTGTCACAATTCATTTGTAAATTCCCGCTCGATCGGGCGCGGGTAAAGCTCATCACCGTTTCGGCTTACAGCACATAGAAAATTATGCAGAAGAAGTGCGCGAGGCTGCCGAGAATGACAAAAATATGGAAAACCGAGTGCATATAGCGGCGCTTTACGCCGAGTCCGTAGAGTATCGCGCCGAACGTGTAGAGCACGCCGCCCGCGACAAGCAGTATAAAGCCCACGAGCCCCAACGCGCGATAAGTCGTCACGACGGCAAAGATTATGCACCAACCCATGCCGATGTAGCATATCATCGAAAATACACGGAATTTTCTGAGGTCTATCGCCGTCAGCGTTATCGCTACCGCCGCAAGAGCCCATACAACACCGAAAACCGTCCAGCCGACCGCCTTGCTGACTTTTGTCAGCGCGCAGACCGCTATGGGCGTGTAGGTTCCGACTATCAAAAAGTAGACCGTGCAATGGTCAATAACTTGAAGCACTTTTTTCGCGTAGCTGCGCGGAACGCCGTGGTAGACGCTCGACATGGTATAGAGCATTATCATAGACAGCCCGTAGACTATCGAGGCTATGACGCCCGCGATGTTTTTGTGTATCGCCGCGACCGTTACGCAGGCTACTAAAATAACTACCGCAAGTCCGCCGCCGACTATGTGCGTGACCATGTTGAAAATCTCTTCTCCCCGCGTGTAGTCGGGCAATTTTCTGTCTTTCAACGGTGTTCTTTGCATAAAAATCATCCTCCGAGTACAAAAATGTACTTTAGTACAATTTATTACAATTATACCACCGAAAGCTGTTTTTTATACTTTCAAAAGAATCAATGCGTGAATTTTCTGTGAATTATTCAACACATTCGCAACTTATGACGCAATTCCCGCTTTCTTGAGATTTTCCAAATGTTCCTCATATGTATCGGCGTAATAGTATTTTGCACTCGAGTCGTGGCAAAAATAGAGATAATTCACATCGGCCGGATCGAGCGCCGCATTTATCGTGCGAGCGCCGGGATTGCATATCGGGCCTGCGGGCAGACCCTTGCATTTATACATATTGTAGAGGCTGTTGTAACGGTTGACGTCGCCGGAAATATAGGGCTTGACGCTGCGCTCGATATAGTAGATGCCCGAGTCCATTTGCAGCTGCTTCCCCGCCTCGAGGCGGTTATATATGACGGCGGCTATCTTTCTGACCTCGTTGGGGTTCGCGCCCTCCTTTTCTATTATCGAGGCGACGGTCAGAATCTGATCCATGGAATAGCCCATGGCGCGGGCTTTTGCCCTGTCCTGCGAGGTTATGTATTTTTCGCCCACGCGCAGGAAACGCCCTATCGCGTCCTGCGGCTTCTCGTTTTTATAGAAGTCATAGGTATTCGGGAAGAGGTAGCCCTCGAGCTTGAACGCCCTTGTGTTTGACGGCCTTGCTGCTATGAGCGGATAGTAGCTGTAATCATAGCTCTCGGCGGTCTTCATCAAATCGTCGAATGAGCATACACCGTTTGCCTCTAACTTTTTGAATATCTGCGTGAGCGTCATACCCTCGGTTATCGTGACGCGCACGGTTTCGCGCTGACCCGAGCCGCCGGCCGGGTTTTCCGGCTCTTGAACATCAACATTGTTGTTCGCCGCACCCGAATTTTTTGTTTCACCGCTCTGTGCAGGTGTGTCGCTGCCGTTCGGGACGGCAACCGTCTGTGTCGTGCCGTTGGCGGCGATAACGGTGATTTGCGTATCCGCCTCGGCGCCGTCCTCGGTCGTTTCGTCAACCGCAGCCTTCGAGCACGCCGAAAATGACACTGCAAGCAACAGCGCAAAAACAGCGCAGAGTATATTTCTGAGCTTCTTCATTTCAACATCTCCCTGAATATTTCGGCAATATTATAGCATCTTCGCGCGGTGTTGTCAAATCGTGCGGCAAGTGATATAATACATCGGTATGTGTCTTTTGGGGGAATGTAAATGTTAGTGCGTGAGAAAAAATTTTACCGCGACTTCTTCACAATGACTATGACGATAGCCCTGCAAAATCTCATCGTCTACGGAGTCAATCTCGCCGACAATATCATGCTCGGCGCTTACAGCGAAACGGCGCTCAGCGGCGTCGCCATAGCAAACCAGGTGCAGTTTCTTCTGCAAATGGTGGTCACGGGCGCGGCTTCGGGAATGGGCGTCATCATCTCGCAATATTGGGGCAAGCGCCAAACAGAGCCGATAAGGCGCGTGTTCGCTGTCGGCTTTTGGATAAGCATAATACTGAGCGGCGTTATGTCACTCGTAGTTTGGTTCAAGCCCTATTGGGTCATGGGACTGCTGACCAACGAGCAGAGCATTATCCCGTCGGGCGTCGAATACTTAAAGATAATGGTGTTCTCCTATCTGATGTTCTCGATTTCCAACTCCCTGCTCGGAGTTATGCGAAGCGTCGAGACCGTGCGAATAGGCTTCTACATCTCGCTCTCGACCTTGCTTATAAACATCTTCCTCAACTATGCGCTCATATACGGACACTTCGGTGCGCCGGAGCTCGGAGTAAAGGGTGCGGCATATGCCACGCTGACCTCGAGGGCGGTCGAGTTCCTTGTGAGCGTCACATATTGCAGGCTTATAGACAAAAAACTACGGCTGAAATTCAAGGATATCTTCGCCGTGAAGCGCAATTATATAGCCGATTTCATCAGATCCGGCGTGCCGCTCATGCTCTCCAACATCTCATGGGGCATTGCGATGTCCGTGCAGGCGGCGATACTCGGCAGGCTCGGAGCGTCCGGCATAGCGGCGTCGAGCATAGCGCAGACCCTGTTCCAATGCACCTCGGTCGTCGCCTACGCAACGGGCGACGCGGCGCGTGTCATGACGGGCATGGCGGTCGGCGAGGGTGACATGAAAAAGGTCAGGAGCGGCGCAAAGACCATGCAGCTGATGTTCCTCATTATCGGCGTGCTGACCTCATTCGTGCTGTTCCTTGTCCGAAAGCCGATAATCTCGGTATATAACGCTTCGGCTGAGACGGCGGAGCTTGCAAACGTGTTCGTGCTAATCCTCTGCGTCACGGCGATAGGCACAGCCTATGAGATGCCGTGTCTTACGGGAATAGTCTCGGGCGGCGGAGACACGAACTTCGTCTTTTTCAACGATATTATTTTCATGTGGTGCATAGTGCTCCCGCTCTCCGCGCTCTCGGCGTTTTATTTCAAGTTCCCGCCCGCGGTAACTTTCGCCCTTCTCAAGGCGGATCAGATTTTAAAATGCTTCGTCGCGGCGGTCAAGGTCAACCGATTCAAGTGGGTCAAAGTATTGACAAGATAAAGTCAGCCCTGTTTTGCGGGGAGTCATAAAGCAGTTAAGCCGACCTATAGCTACAGGTCGGCTTTTTGTTATTGCGCGGTGTATGGAAGTGCGTATTTGTTGTTTCGATGAATGGGGTTAGGAGAGAAACCGTCGTTATGCAAACAAACTCAATATTGCAAATACCGCATAAACCGCGGGCGGATGATATCCGCTCCTACACGATTGTGCAAATTTATAATATTACGATATCCGTTTATCGTCCGCATTTCCATAGGCAAATCCCAACTTATCAATCCATTCAATCATATCACACGGCTTCAGCATATGCAAGAAAAGTCCCGGCAGGTATTACTGTCGGGACTGAAACTTTTTATGAATACTTAGCTTTTTGGGAGCGACGATTTTTATATCTCATTCAGCGTCTTTGCTATTCCGTCCGCTATCGCCTGGGCGTAGGCGTCGAGATTGTCGTCAAACAGGCGGTTGTCGCCGTCATCGGTTATGAAGCCTATCTCGGCGAGGCAGCTCGGCATATTCGTGCGGCTGTTGACGAAATAGTTCTTCCCGTCCTCGCGGGCGAAGCCGGCTTTCACCCCTCTGTTTTCGGATATTCCGGCTCTTGAGAGCGCGTCGCAGATGTTCTGCGCGAGAGCGGTGTCTTTTTGCGGCGCGTCCGAATGAATCCATATTTCAACGCCGTGCGCGTTCTCCGCGCTGTTGCGGTGGAGCGCGACAAAGAGCTTCGCCCGGCGGAGATTTGCTTTTCTGCACCGTCCCGAGAGGGATATGAACGTATCGTCTTCGCGCGTCATACAGACCTTTACTCCGCGCGCTTTCAGTTCCTTTTCGACCGCCAGCGCGAGCTCGAGATTGTCGTCCTTTTCGAGCCTGCCCTCATATTCCGCGCCCGAATCGTGCCCGCCGTGACCGGGGTCGAGGCAGACGTCAACGCGCATACCGTTTAAGACGACACCCGCCGCCAAGGCAGCCGCCGCGACAAGCGCAAGGCAGATAATAAGTATTCTTTTTACCTTTAGTTTTTTCATAAATCAGCAGTTGACCACCTCAGAGCCGAATGGCATGAATGCGAGCTTTGCGAATTTGAAATACTGGAGCCCGAGCGGGATGCCTATTATCGTGCAGCAGCAAGCTATCCCCATCGTTGCGCAGTATACTGCGTTCTCCCAGCCGAGCAACAAAATCCACAGCAGGTTCGCAATAAAGCTCGGAGCACCGCCGCCGAATTTTATGTCCTTGCCGAACGGAGCGGCGGACAGATGCGCAAATTTAAAGCACTGCTTGCCAAGCGGTATGCCGACAACGGTGATATAGCAGAGCACACCGCTCATAAGCCACATCAGAGCCGCCAGAAAGCCGCCGCAGATAAACCAGATAATATTTCCGATAGTTTTCATTTTTTACATATTCCTCTCCGTTGAAATCTATTCCTTATTCCGATAATATCAACAAATTGTTGCAAAAAGATGACCCAAAATATAATTTTTTCCGCGCCCCTGTTCGCCGAGGGCTTTTTGTAGTATAATATTCAATATATTAACAGATGTATTCAAGGGCAGGTGAGAGAATGAATCCGAAAATCAAAGAGCTTCGCAAAAAAGCCATGCAGCTCCCGCTGACTCCGGGCGTATATCTGATGAAAAACAGCAGCTCGGAGATAATATATGTCGGCAAGGCAAAGGCGCTCAAAAACCGCGTCAGCCAATATTTCGGCTCGGAACATAACCACAGCCTCAAGGTACGCAAAATGGTCGAGAATGTCGATGATTTCGATGTCATCCTCACCGACAGCGAGTTTGAAGCGCTCGTGCTCGAGTGCAGCCTGATAAAACAGCATTCCCCGAAGTACAATATTCTTTTAAAAGACGACAAGGGCTATTCATATATAAAAGTCACGCCCGAAAAGTGGCGCAACATATATGCCGTGCTCCAAAGAGAGGATGACGGCGCCAAGTATATCGGCCCGTATATGAGCTCCTTTGCCGCGCGCAATACCGTGGACGAGGCGAAGAAGATATTCCGCCTGCCGCAGTGCAACAAGGTTTTTCCGCGTGACTTCGGAAAGAGCCGCCCGTGCCTGAATTTCTTTATCGGGCAGTGCAGCGGCGTGTGCAGCGGCAAGGTGCCGTTTTCGCAGTATGACGAATCGGTAGAGGACGCTCTCGCGTTTATAAAGGAGGGCGGAACCGCCGCGCTCGCGGATCTTCAGAGCCGAATGGAGCAGGCGGCGGAAAATCTCGAATTTGAGAAGGCGGCGCGTCTGCGCGACAGGATAGCCGCGATAAAAAGGCTCGGCGGCAAGCAGAAGGTCATGTCCGCCGACGTCAGGGAGCAGGATGTGTTCGCCCTCGTCACGGGCGCCGCGTCGTCGGGCAAGGCGTGCCTGTCGGTGCTCCGCTTTGCGGACGGACGGCTCTACGACAGCGAGAACTTCATAACAGACGTGCCCGAGGATGCGGCGGAGACTATGGCGGAGCTCATGCGCAGCTTCTATATGATAAGGGACTTTGTGCCGCGCCGCGTGTCGGTCGAGGGCGAGGTTGCGGACAGTGAACTGCTCGAGCGCTGGCTCAGCGAAAAGAAAGGCAAAAAGGTTATCATATCCCACAGCACCGCGGGCGAACAGAAGAAGCTTTTTGAGATGTGCCGCTCGAATGCCGCGCAGTATCTCACTCCGCTGACCGGCACCGCCGGCAGAAAGACCGCCGCGCTCGACGAGCTTGCGGGTATGCTGGGATTGCCTGCTGCGCCGGAGTTCATAGAATCATATGATATTTCGCACACCGCCGGCAGCGACAACGTCGCGGGAATGATAGTTTTCAGAAACGGCGAGCCTTATAGGCGCGGCTACCGCCGATTTAAAATAAACGGCTTCACCGGTCAGGACGACTACGCCTCAATGGCGGAGGTGCTCGACCGCCGCTTCACGAGATACGAGGAGGAAAAGGAGAGCGGCGAGGGCTTCGGCCGTCTGCCCGACCTCATCCTGTTGGACGGCGGCAGAGGGCAGGTATCCGCCGTTGAGCCGATACTCAAAAAGCATGGGCTCGAAAATATTCCGCTCTTCGGCATGGTCAAGGATGGGAGCCACCGCACGCGCGCGATAGCGAAGTCGGGCGGCGAGATAGCCTTCACATCAAAGCGCCGCGCGTTCACTCTCGTTTCGGAGATTCAGGAGGAGGTTCACCGCTTCGCCGTGACCTATCACAGGCAAAAGCACAAGGCCTCCGCGCTCTCGAGCACGCTCACCGATATTCCCGGCGTCGGGCCGGCGCGCGCAAAGGCGCTGCTTCGTTACTTCAAGACCGTGACCGCCATAAGAAACGCGGGAGTTGAGGAGCTTAAAAAAGTGTCCGGAATATCCGACTCCACGGCGCAAACTATATATGACGCTCTGCATCCGGAATCTTGACACGGACGCGGATAAATGTAATAATATGTATGATACTGTAGAACACCGCAGTTTGAACAGATAAATGCGATATAAAGGAACTGATGAAATGAGAGTTATAACAGGCACGGCACGCGGCAGGGTTTTGCGGACGCTCGAGGGCGAGGATGTCCGCCCGACCACCGACCGCGTCAAAGAGGCCGTTTTCAGCATAATCCAGTTTGAGATAGAGGGAAGAAGAGTATTGGACCTGTTCGCAGGCTCGGGTCAGCTCGGCATTGAGGCGCTCAGCCGAGGCGCCGATTCGGCGACCTTCGTCGATATGTCAAAGGACTCCCTCGCCACGGTCAAGTACAATCTCGAGCATACGAAGCTCGGCGACCGCGCAAAGGTCATCCAGACCGACGCGCTCTCGTTTTTGAAGCTGACCAAAGACAGATTTGATATCGTTTTCATCGACCCGCCGTATGCGAGCTCGCTCGTTGCCGATTCCATGAAGCTGCTCTCAGACGCAGTGGCCGACGGCGGCTGCGCCGTTTGCGAGACTCCCGTCGATTCGGAGCTGCCCGAGAGCTTCGGCGAGCTGAAGCTCTATCGCAGCTACCGCTACGGCAAGATAAAAATCACCGTTTACCGCAAGGAGGGCAAGGACGCATGAAAATAGCCATATGTCCCGGCAGCTTCGACCCCGTCACAAAGGGTCATCTCGATATAATCAGACGCACGGCGAGTATGTTCGACAAGGTGATAGTCGTCGTCATGCACAATTATCACAAGCCCAACGTATATTTCAGCGCGATTGAGCGCGTTGAGCTTTTGAACCGCTGTGTCAAGGATCTCGACAATGTGGCGGTCGATATGCATGAGGGACTTCTCGCCGCCTATGCCCAGGAAAAGGGCGCGGTTGCGATAGTCAAGGGCCTGCGAGCCGTCTCGGACTTCGACTACGAGTTCCAGCAAGCGCTGACAAATAAGAAATTGAATCCGAATATCGAGACGGTTTTCATAACCGCCAATTCGGATTATATGTACCTCTCCTCATCCGTTGTCAAGCAGGTGTGCGAGTTCGGCGGGGATATCAGCGACTTTGTCCCTTCCGAGGTACATGACGATATTGTGAAAAGAATAAGAGAGAGGAGCGCTTTGAAATGAACATAGATTCCCTTTTGGAGCAGATAGAAAATATTCTTGACAGCGGAACAAAGATAACGCTTTCCAAGAAAACCGCGGTCAACGCCGAGGAAATCCGCGAATGCGTCGAGCATCTGCGCGAGATAATCCCGGAGGAGGTCGACCAGGCGAAATCGATAACCGCCAACCGCAACGAGATAATCGAAAAGGCGAAGAGCGACGCGGCCGAATCGGTTGCCCGCGCCCAGGAAAAAGCACGCATTCTTGTTGAAAATACCGAGGCGAAGAGCGAGCAGGTGATTTCTGCCGCCAACGCAAATGCACAGAAAACCGTTGACAATGCAAACAAAATCGCTGAGCAGACCGTTGCAAAAGCGAACTCCGATGCGGCGGAGATAGTCGAAAAGGCTCAGCAGACCGCCAACAAGCTCCTTGACGAGAACGAGATAACCGCTCAGGCGCGCGCATATGCGTCCCAGCTCAAGGTCAACTCCCAAAACGAGGCAACCGAGCGCGTCAACGCCGCAATAGCGCGAGCCGAGGAGATGCTTGCCAACGCCACCCGCCAAGCGGACGATATAGTCAAGAAAGCTACCGCGGAATCCAACGAGACTCTTGCGAGGGCGAAGAAATGGTCTGCGGATATCCGCGAGGCCGCGAGCAACTTTGCCGACAGCGTCCTGCGCAACGCGGACAAGGCTCTTGTTATGAGCATAAACGAAGTCAGAGACGCAAGGCAGAAGGTGAACGACACATACAAGGGCGACAAGAACGCTCAGTAAGGGAGAGCTTTGAATGAAAACAGGTCATGCGGATAAGGCGCGCGAGCTTTTTAACGACGGGTACAACTGCTCCCAGGCGGTGTTCGGCGCGTTTGCGGAGGATGCGGGGCTCGATATGAAAACCGTGCTGAGATTCGCCTCTCCGTTCGGCGGAGGAATGGGCAGAATGCGCGAGGTCTGCGGCGGAGTGAGCGGAATGTTTATGGTTCTCGGGCTGTTCTACGGCTACGACGAGCCCGACGACGCGCAGGCAAAGAAAGAGCTCTATTCATATGTCCGCGCCCTTGCGGAGAAGTTTAAAGAGAGCGAGGGTTCTATAATCTGCCGCGAGCTGCTCGCGGGAGTGAAAACTCAGCCCGGCCCGAATCCCGAGGACAGAAATACCGCGGACTATAAAAAGCGCCCGTGCCCTGAGCTCGTCGCATATGCGGCGCAGCTCGTCGAGGACTTCCTGAACGAGCACGGAAAGCTTGAATAAACGCACAAAAGCGAAAACGAGTTGAATATAACAAAGGAAGCCGAAATTTTGCGGGGTGTTCGCAAGACACAAAAACGACCTATTAGCTATAGGTCGTTTTTTTATGTTATTGAAAGGTGTATAAAAGTGTTCCCTTTATCGACTCGGTAAATCGGGATTTATGGGAAAGAAACCGCTGTCAGACAAATAATTTTAATATTGTAAATCAGCATAATCGTGTAGAAGTAGATATCATCCGCCACTACACGGTTCAATATACGTTAGCCTCTGTATTTTTTGCTTTTCTGCCCGGTTTTTGACAAATGTAACCTGCTTTGTATAAAAAATATGAATAAAATATAAACATTTCGGAATGTGGCGAAAATTGAAGTAAAAGGGTGGATTTTCCTGTTATATTGTATAATAGCAGCAGACAGGAGGCGATACCGTGAAAAACAGGCGCGAGGGTCTGAGAGAGAGAAAAAATGACGGAATTACATATTGCAATATGTTTTGGCTGTTCATGTTCGGCAATGTACTCGGTGTTCTGCTCGAGGGCACATGGTGCAAGCTGTGCTTCGGTCACTGGGAGACCCATGTTGTTACGATTTGGGGGCCGTTCTGCCTGATATACGGCATAGGCGCGGTGATGTTCTACATAAGCGGCGAAATCGTTCGCAGCACGGGGTTCAGGGGCGTGCTCGCACGTTTCTGCCTTATCTCCGTTGTGGCCACGGTCTTTGAGCTCGCGTGCGGACTCCTGCTCGAATACGGCATGGGCATGAAGGCGTGGGACTACTCAAAGAGCTTTCTGAACTACAAGGGCCTTATCTGCCTTAAAATGACAGTTCTCTGGGGCGTGGGCGGCGTTATCTTCGCCTATCTGGTCATCCCGAAGCTGAAAAAAATATTTGCGCGGATGCAGGGCACGGGCTGGAGAGTCGCCTGCGCCGCGGTGTCGATATTCATGATAATCAACATCTCGTTTACCCTCGTCTGCATGGTGCGCTGGAGAGGCCGCCGAACGGGAATAGCCGCCACGACGCAGATAGGACAATACGCCGATAAAAAGTACGACGACGCGGCCATGGCAAAACGCTTCTGCGAATGGCACGTTATAAAAAAGTGAAATGAATAAATCTGATTTTATCTGCACAAAGTTACGCTGACTGTACGAAACGGCAGAAATTTATATCTGTGTTATTACACTTCATCTGTTATATTAATCAAATTAAAAAAATCGGTCGGTGCAAAAATTAATCGCACCGACCGATTGTATTATATGCATTACACTTTTTCGAGCTTGGCGTAATTCGCCATTATTTTCTTTGTGCCTACTTTTTCAAATGCTATTTCGAGCATGGTGTCGTTCGCCATTTTCTGCATACCGAGTATCACGCCCGTGCCGTAGGCCTTATGCTTGACCGTCTCGCCGACGGAATAGCTCTGCGCCGCGGCGGCGGGCTTCTTCGCGCCCGCACCGGAGAAGCCGGACGAAGCGGAGAAGCCGTACGCAGGCTTTTGGGGTATGGCGTTTGACGCTCTTGCGGGCGACTGCGACGAGGGTTTTGAGAATCCGCGTGACGCGCTCCCCTGCCCCGCGGAACGCTGCTGCGGTATGCCGTAGGTCTGATAAGACATCGGCCTTGCACCTCTCTTGTCGAGCAGCTCGTCGGGTATCTCCTCGACGAATCTCGACGGGCGGTTGCGGTTCGTCATGCCGTAGAGCATTCGCGTTGACGCGCTTGAAATATAGAGTTTCTTCTTCGCGCGGGTTATCGCGACATAGGCAAGTCTGCGCTCCTCCTCGATATTCTCAGGCTCATAGAGTATCGTCTGCATTCCGGGGAATATCCCCTCCTCCATGCCGACTATGAACACATTGGGAAATTCGAGTCCCTTGGCCGAATGTATAGTCATCATAACCACCGCCTGAGTCTGGGCGTTGTAGTTATCGATATCGGTGAGCAGTGCGGTCTCCTGCAAGAAGCCGTTGAGGTCGCCGTCGGGATTTTCCTCGCAGTAGCGCCTGATATTGTTGCCGAGCTCGGACAGGTTCGCCACGCGCTCCTGATATTTTTCGGGCTCGTTGGCAAGCGAGAGCGTGTAGCCCGTCTCGTCGAGTATCACGCCGAGCAGGTCGGCAAGCGGCATTTCCTCCAGCTTCTCGCGGAACGAGTCAATGAGCTTCCCGAACGCCATAAGCTTTGAGGATGCACGGGAAAGCTTCGCATACTGATCCGCCGAGCGTATGACCTCGAACGGCTCGACGCCGAGCCCGTTTGCTATCTCAAAGACGGCATTGAGCGAGGTCTCGCCTATTCCGCGCTTTGGCTCGTTGATTATTCTTCTGAGCCTTATCTCGTCCGCCGTGTTATTGACGACATAGAGATACGCCATGGCGTCCTTTATCTCCTTGCGGTCGTAGAATCTGTGACCGCCTATCATTCTGTAGGGCACGCCGCTGCGGATAAACGACTGCTCGATAAGGTTCGACTGCGCATTCATTCTGTAGAGCACCGCATGGTCGTTCCACTCCTCGCCGTCGGCAACATTGGACACTATCGTATCCGCAACATGGCGGCTCTCCGCCAGCTCGTCCTCAGCGACATAGAACTCTATCTTTGCGCCCTGCCCGTTGTCTGTCCAGAGATTTTTGCCCTTTCGCTGCTCGTTGTTCGCAATAACGGCGTTGGCGGCGTCAAGTATCGTCTGAGTCGAGCGGTAATTCTGCTCAAGGCGAATGACCTTTGCGTTTTTATACTGCTTTTCAAAGCTCAGGATATTTTCTATAGTCGCGCCGCGGAAGCGGTAGATGCTCTGGTCGTCATCGCCGACGACGCAGATATTCTCATGCCCCGCCGCGAGCAGCGCCGTGAGCACATACTGCGCGTGGTTCGTATCCTGATACTCGTCGACCATGATATATTTGAAGCGGTTCTGATAGTATTCGCGGGTCTCCTTATTCGTTCTGAGGAGCTTTACCATATTGACTATCAAATCGTCGAAGTCCATGGCGTCGGCGGCCTTGAGGAACTTCTGATACTCCTCATAGACCTCGCCTATCTTCTTCAGGCGTATATCAGCCTGACTCGTCGCAATAAACTCGGCGGGGGTTATAAGCTCGTCCTTGGCGCGGCTTATCTCCGAGAGCACCGACTTTACGGGAATCATCTTCTCGTCATAGCCCAGACGCTTTATGCACTCCTTGGCGGCGCGCTTCGAATCGTCCGAGTCATAGATAGTGAAATTGTGCGTATAGCCTATCTCGTCGGCGTGGCGGCGCAAAATCTTGGCGCAGGTCGAGTGGAATGTACTCGCCCAGACGTCGTTGCCGTCCTCGCCCAGCGCCTTGCAGATACGCTCCTTGAGCTCGCCCGCCGCCTTGTTAGTAAAGGTTATGGCCAATATCTGCCACGGCTTCGCGGGGCGGACGCTCAAAAGCTCCTCCGCCTCGAAAAGGCTTGTGTCGCCCGCGAGATAGTTTTCAAGCAGTTTCTCGTCGCCCTCGCGCACGGGACGGGAAAAGTCGGAGGAATAATATGCCTCGCCGTATTTGACGAGGTTTACGATGCGGTTGACGAGCACGGTGGTTTTTCCACTGCCCGCTCCCGCAAGTACCAAAAGCGGTCCTTTGGTAGTAAGGACCGCTTCAAGCTGCATATCATTCATTCGACTGAAGTCTTTTTTGATTATCTGCTGTCTTAAAGAAATCAGTTTTTCTATGTTCATATTACACCCTTATATGGAGATCTCGTGCGCAAGCTCATAGTCTTTCATGTCTATGGTCTTGGTCATTTTGAGAGCCTCGAAGATGTCGAAATCGACTATCTTGTTGTCTCTTATTCCGACAACTCTGTTGCCTATGCCCTGAGTGAGCAGATCAACGGCACGCGAGCCCATCTGGCTGGCCATTATTCTGTCTCTCGCAGTCGGCGAGCCGCCGCGCTGAACATGGCCGAGAATCGTAGCTCTCGACTCAACGCCGGTCTCCGCTTCGATTTTCTTCGCTATCTCCGCAGTTCCGCCGACACCCTCGGCAACAATGACTATAAAGTGTCTCTTGCCGGTCTTTTGAAACTCGCGGATACGCGCTATAATGTCGCGCTCTATATCATACTCGACCTCGGGCACCAATATCGACGTTGCGCCTACGGCAATACCCGATTCGAGCGCAAGATAGCCTGCGCCGCGACCCATGACCTCGACTACGGTGCAGCGGTCATGAGACTCGGAGGTATCGCGTATGCGGTCAACCATCTGAACAATGGTGTTGAGGCAGGTATCATAGCCTATTGTATAATCGGTGCAGGAGATATCGTTGTCGATAGTTCCGGGCAGACCGATGCACGGGATACCGCGCAGGGAGAGGTCTCTCGCACCTCTGAATGAGCCGTCGCCGCCGATTATAACCATGCCGTCAATGCCGACTCTCTTGCAGGTATCGACAGCCTTCTGTATTCCTTCTTCGGTCTTGAACTCGGGGCATCTCGCGGAATAGAGAATCGTACCGCCCCTCGTGATTATATCCGACACGGAGCGCAGGTTCATATCATGTACATCGCCTTTTATCAAGCCGGTATAGCCTCTGTCAACACCGTAAACCTTGATGCCTCTCTGGCAGGCAGTACGCACGACTGCGCGCACGGCGGCGTTCATACCCGGTGAATCTCCGCCGCTTGTAAGCACTGCTATGCTCTTCATCGTCATTCCTCCGTCATTATATATAATCTTATTCCCTTTTAAACAGCATTCGCTGTTTATATATCATACACTTTCGCCGAATAAAAGTCAAATGAAAATACGGTTTTTCTGCAAAATTAAGTCAAAAAAACTGTTTTTCCCGCATTATTTTTGTATTCCCGCGATTGCGGCAATATTCTATATCGGATGCGGAGGAAAAAGCTTCATATTTTATTTCACTCTATATAGATAACATTGTCCTCGCCCAAAATGCGTCTGAGCTCCTTGAGCATCGGCTCGTTGACATCCGCGCTGTGCGAAAACGGCTGGCGGATATATTTTTTCGTGTCACAATAGAAAAAATACACCGTTTTATTTCCGTCGAAAAAGTCGAGTATTCTCTGAGCGCGCTCTATTTCGGGGCAGTCCTCGCCTGCAAAGCGCAGGAACAGCCCGGGCGTTTTTGAGGCGGCCTTTTTCTGCGGCCGAGAGTCGGCACTCGCGGCCTGTCTCACCTGCTCGCTCACTTTCTTCTTCGCGTCCGCCGGCGGGCAGGGCTCGACCGACTCGCACACCAATTTTGCCTCCTCGTCCTCGCGCACGCTCAATCTGCCGTGAATGAGAACGATATTGCCCTCTGCAAAGAGCTGCGTCTGCTGCTCATATATTTTCGGGAACACTATGACCTCTATCGAGCCGAATACATCCTCCGCCGTCACAAAAGCCATGGTCGTGTTGTTTTTTGTTATCTTCTTTCTGACATTCGTTATTATGCAGAGAAGCTCGACGCGCGACTCGTCCTTATATATGCCGCCGACCTCGTCCGCGCTGCGCAGCTCCGCCGTATTGGCGCAGCCGAGGCGTTCGGCAAGCTGCTCGTATTCCGCCATGGGATGACCCATGAGATAAAGTCCGGTCATCTCTTTTTCGAGCCTGAGCAGTTCGCGCCTGTCCATCTCCTCAAGCGTCGGCATCTTATATTCGCCGTTATAAGCCTCGCTCGGCACTGCATCGAAAAAGCCCAGCTGACCGTCGATATTGCGGCGGCGGTCGTTTTCAAGCTCCGCCGCTATCTCCGGGAACGCATAGAGCATCTGGCGGCGGTTTGCGCCCAACCCGTCGAGCGCTCCGCATTTTATGAGGCTCTCGACAGCGCGTTTGTTGAACTCCTTGTCCTGCATACGCTTGCAGAAAGAATAGAACGATGTAAACTCGCCGCCCGTTTTTCTCTCGCGCTCAATCTCTCTTATAAAGCCCGCGCCGACATTCTTGACGGCGAGCAGACCGAAATATATTTTCCCGTCCCGCGCCGTGAAGCGCTCAGAGCTGACATTAACATGGGGCGGCACGACCTCTATGCCGAGGCGCGAGCACTCCGCTATATACTCCGCGACCTTCGGCGTGTCGTCAAGCACGCTGCTGATAAGCGCCGCCATGAACTCGCAGGGATAGTGGCACTTGAGCCACGCCGTTTTGTAGGCGACAAACGCATACGCTGCTGCATGGGACTTATTGAACGCATAGGACGCGAAGGACGACATATCGTTGAAGATATCATTGGCGGTCTTTTCGTCTACTCCGCGCTTCACCGCGCCCTCGCACTCAACCGTGCCGTCCTCGTTGACAAGTCCGTATATGAAATTATGGCGCTCGCGCTCCATGACGTCGTGCTTCTTTTTCGACATGGCGCGGCGGACTATATCCGCCCGGCCGTAGGAGTAGCCCGCAAGGGTGCGGAATATCTCCATAACCTGCTCCTGATATATCATACAGCCGTAAGTGACCTTGAGTATGCCCTCGAGCATCGGGGTCTTGTAGCGTATTTTTGAGGGATCGTGGCGGTTCGCGATATATGTCGGGATGGAGTCCATGGGGCCCGGACGATAGAGCGAGATAACGGCTATCAGATCCTCTATCCTCTGCGGCTTGAGTCCCATGAGCACGCTTCTCATGCCCGCGGATTCAAACTGGAACACGCCCTCGGTTCTGCCGGACGAGAGCATAGCGAACACTTCTTCATCCTCATAGTCTATAGTGTCCTCGGAGAAATCCGGGACGTGCTCTTTTATGCTGCGCTTTGCGTAGTCGATAACCGTCAGAGTGCGCAGACCGAGAAAATCTATCTTGAGCAGTCCGAGCTCCTCGAGGGTGGTCATGGTGAACTGCGTGACAATGGACTCGTCGTTTCTCGCAAGCGGCACATAGCTCTCAACCGTGTCGCGCGTTATGACAACGCCCGCCGCATGGGTGGAGGCGTGGCGCGGCATACCCTCGACCTTGCGAGAGAGGTCAATGAGCCTGCGGACATTCTCGTCGTTTTCGTAGAGGGCGCGAAAATCCGCCGATTTGAACGCCTTTTCTATCGTTATGCCGAGCTCGCGCGGGATAAGCTTTGCAACGGTATCGACATCGTTATACGGCATACCGAGCACTCTGCCGACATCGCGCACCGCGGCGCGTGCCGCCATGGTACCGAAGGTCACTATCTGCGCGACATGATCGGAGCCGTATTTTTCAATTACATAGTCTATGACCTCGCTTCGGCGCTCGTAGCAGAAATCGACATCGAAATCGGGCATACTGACGCGCTCGGGATTGAGAAAACGCTCGAACAGCAGGCTGTATTTCATCGGGTCAATGCCCGTTATGCCTATGGCATAGGCGGTGATACTGCCCGCGCCCGAGCCTCTGCCGGGGCCGACGGGTATATTGCGGCTGCGCGCGTGGTTTATGAAATCGTGGACTATCAGATAATAATCGACATAGCCCATTCTGCTGATGACCGAGAGCTCGTAGTCGAGGCGCTTCTGATACTCCTCGGGGATATTTTCGCCGTAGCGTAAATGCATACCCTCCTGCGCCATATTTTTAAGATACTCGAAGTGATCCTGATTTCCGGGCACTTCAAAATGCGGGAGCTTTGTTTTGCCGAACTCAAACTCAACATTGCACCGCTCGGCTATCTCTGAGGTTCTCTCGACGGCGTCGGCATAGTCTGGAAAGAGCGAGAGCATCTCCTGCTCGCTCTTTAGATAGAACTCCTGCGTCTGAAACTCCATGCCCGTATCCTCGCCGAGGGTATGGTTCGTCTGGATGCAGATGAGCACCTGCTGCATCTCGGAATCCTCTTTGGAGATATAGTGCACGTCGTTCGTGGCAACGAGCGGTATTCCCGTCTCCCTCGAAAGCTGCGCGAGCATGGGAATTATTCTCTTCTGTTCGGGGAGACCGTGATCCTGAATCTCAAGAAAGAAGTTGTTTTCGCCCATTACGGAGCGATACCAGAGAGCCTTTTTCTTCGCGCCCTCATAGTCGCCGCTGAGCAGCGCCCGCGGGATTTCGCCCGCAATACACGCAGAAAGCGCAATAAGCCCCTCGTGATATTTCTCGAGGAGCTCGCGGTCTATTCGCGGTTTTGTATAAAAGCCCGTGACGAATCCCTCCGACACAAGCTTTATCAGATTCTTATATCCTGTTTCATTTTCGCAAAGCAGTATCAGGTGATACCGCTCGGAATCGAGGGCATGGATTTTGTCGAAGCGGGTGCGGGCCGCCATATACACCTCACAGCCGATTATCGGCTTTATCCCGCGTTTTTTAGCCGCGCGGTAAAAGTCGATGACGCCGTACATAACACCGTGGTCTGTCACGGCGACGCTCGTCTGACCGAGGCGCTGCACCTCGTCCATAAGCTGCTCGATACGGCACGCACCGTCAAGCAGACTGTATTCGGTATGAAGATGAAGGTGTGTAAATGACATAGCTCTTCTCCGCGGGTCTTAGCCCCCTATGCCGCCGGCGATTTCAACGAGGCGTTTGAGCCTGTGATTGACACCCGAGCGCGTGAGCGGCGGATCAGTCATATCCGCAAGCTCGCTCAGGCTGACCTCGGGGTTCTCCTTTCTCAGCCGCGCCATCTCGGCGAGCTGGGCGGGCAAACTCTCAAGTCCGACGGTTCTCTCTATTTTTTCTATCGCGTCAACCTGCACTATCGCGGCATCGACAGTGCGGCTCAGATTGGCGTTTTCAAAGTTGACGCGCCTGTTGACATGGTTCACCATATCCTTGTGCATCTTAATCCCCATCAGCTCCAGCGTCGAATTCACCGCGCCGACAAGGGTCAAAAATTCCTCTATTTTCTCGCTGACCTTGAAATAGACGATATGGCTCGACTTTCTCTTGACATATTTCGGCTCAAAGCCGACTTCGTCAAGCAGTTGAATTAGGTCGTTGCAAAGTCTCTTATACGAGACGGAAAACTCAAGATGATAGTTTTTCTCAGGCGAGCTCACCGTTCCGCAGGCGATAAAAACGCCGCGCAGGAACGAACCGAAGCAGCAGTCCTCCGGGAGGTTTGCCCGGTTTATGCGAAGGGAAATGTCGCTTTCGCTGTGACCGAAAAATTCGAGTATCCGCTTTCTGTCCGCCTCGTCGGGTACAGAGACGGTATATTTCGACACGCCCGACGAGAGGGACGGCGTTATGCCGAAAAGCTCCTTTATGACATCGCAGTAGAACCTTGCGATATTCTCGTTCTCGGTGGCAAAGGATATCTCGGAGACGGAAAACATTCTGCCGAAGAGCAGCATTCCGTAGGCTCTTGCCTGAGCGCAGCAGTCCGAAAGCACAGGCACCTGCGCGAGCTCCTGCTTGACATCCGATGAGAACGACACGTTTTTTCCTCCCTATTTTTTCATATCGCGGTGCTGAACGGTAGCAACGCAGCCTATCTTTTCAAGATGATCCTTTAAAAGCTCGGCAAAGACGACCGAGCGGTGTCTGCCGCCGGTACAGCCGACGGATATAACGAGCTGGCTCTTGCCCTCCTTGCGGTAAAGCGGGATAAGATAATCGAGCAGGTCGCAGAGCTTCGCTTCGAGTCCCCGCGCCTCGTCCCACTTGAGAACATAGTCCCTGACGGGCGCTTCAAGCCCCGTGTGCTGCTTTAGCTCCTCAACATAGAACGGATTCGGCAGGCAGCGCACGTCGAACATCAAATCGGAATCGTTCGGGATGCCGTATTTGAAGCCGAACGACACGCAGTGAACCTTGAGCGCGTTGCTCGGATTGTCGAGAAACATTTCGCAGATTCGGTTCTTGCAGTCGGTCGGGGTCATATGCGAGCTGTCGATAATATAATCCGCTATGCTCTTTGCGGGCTCGAGAATACTGCGCTCCGCGGCCAAAGCATCATTTATGGAGCCGTTATATTTATCGAGCAGCGGGTGCTTGCGCCTTGTCTCCTTATATCTGCGGATAAGCACATCATCCGAGGCATCGATAAACAGCAGCTTCGTGTCGCACTTGAGCTCCTTGAGCTCGACTATGGCGTTGAACAGATCGCCGAATGAAGCGCCGACACGGATATCGGTAACAATGGCGACCTTTTCTCTTTTTTCGCGGGAATTGAGCAAAAGCTGAGCAAAAGTCGGCATAAGCTTGGGCGGCATATTATCCACGCAGAAATAGCCTATATCCTCAAGCGCGTCAACTACTCTCGATTTTCCTGCTCCGGAAAGTCCGGTAACGATAGTGATCTCCATTTTGTTTTCTCCTGTAAAAAAACGGGCTTCAATCAGCCAATAAGTCTTATCTCCGTTTCAAGCGATACGCCCGTCTGAGCCTTGACACGCGCCTGAACGTGCTTTATAAGGCTTAAAATATCCGCCGCGGTAGCGCCGCCGCGATTAATTATAAAGCCCGCGTGCTTCTCGCTGACCTGCGCGCCGCCGACGCTGACTCCCTTGAGGCCGCACTGCTCGATAAGCGCACCCGCGAAATTACCCTCGGGGCGTTTAAATGTACTGCCCGCGCTGGGATACTCGAGCGGCTGCTTCTCCTTGCGGCGGGCGAGGATGTCGTTCATCGTGCTCTTTATCTCATTCCGGTCTGCGGGAGCAAGTCTTACGGACGCGGCGGTTATCACGAGATTGCTGTTCTCATAAGCGCTGTGGCGGTAGGAGAGCTCCATTGCTTCGTTGTCAAGCTCGCCGGAGGTTCCGTCTGTTGAAACGTATTCGCTATTCAAGAGCACATCCTTCATCTCTCCGCCGTAGGCTCCGGCGTTCATAAACACAGCGCCGCCGACGGTTCCGGGGATTCCGTAAGCAAATTCAAGCCCCGAGAGAGAGTTTTCGAGCGCAAACGTGCAGAGCTGAGCGAGGCTCGCGCCGCTCTGAGCGCGCACGGTGTTTTCATCGGTCAGGGATATACCGCACTGCTTGCCGGTATATATAACCGCGCCCTTTATTCCCCTGTCGCTGACAAGGAGGTTACTGCCCTTGCCGAGGACGAACACGGGAATCTCCTCTTTTTCGCAGAAGCGAACAAGCTTAGCGGTCTGCCCGGCGTCCTCCGGAGAGAGGAACAGCTCGGCAGGACCGCCGACCTTGAAGCTCGTATAGTTCTTCATCGACACTTCGCGCTCGGCACTGCATTCGAGTGAGAGCGCATATTTTTCCAAAGCTTCGATATTATTCATAATACTCCAATATCTTCAACCGCACGTGCGGCGTGTATTTATCTGTCAAGCAGAGCTGCGCCGATAAGTCCGGCGTCGTTGCCGAGCTCGGCGGAAATTATTTTTGTCTGAACCTTTGCGTGAATGCTGTATCTCTCGCGCTCAACCATCTTTCTCAGCGGAACGAGCAGATTCTCTTTCTCGTGGCCTATTCCGCCGCCGATGCAAATCATATCGGGCTGGAGGGCGTTGACGATATTCGTAATGCCCACCGCGAGATAGAATATATACTGGTTGACGACCTTCTTCGCGGTCTCGTCTCCGGCGCGCATGGCGTCGAACGAGGTTCTGCCGCTGACACGGCTGATGTTGTTGTCGACGAGATCCCACATGACGGTATAGGGGTCGTGGCGCATGGCGTCCTTTGTCTGACGGATGAGCGCTGTTGCGGAGGAATAGCTCTCCCAGCAGCCTCTGCGTCCGCAGGTGCAGGGCTCGCCGTCCGCGACGATGACCATATGACCCATCTCGCCCGCAGCGTCGTTGACACCGGTGACTATCTTGCCGTCTATGACTATGCCGCTTCCGACTCCCGTTCCGAGAGTTACGGCAACAAAGCTGTTGACGCCCTTGCCGGCGCCCGCCTTTGCTTCGCCGAGTGCGGCGCAGTTCGCGTCATTGTCAAGATAAATGGTCTTTTTAAGTCTCGACTCAAGGATATCGCGCGCGGGAACATTATCGAAAGCGAGGTTGTTCGCATACTCGATAACGCCGTTTTTCTTGTTGACCGAGCCGGGGGTTCCTATTCCCACGCTGACAACGTCGTTCATGGTGATACCCGCATCTATAACGGCGGCCTCGACAGCCTTTGCGACATCCTCAAGAATGTCCGCCGCGTCGCGGGGGCAGTTGGTCTTGAGCTTGCCCTTGCCGATTATCTCCATTTTTTCATTGATAACGCCGGCGACGATGTTTGTGCCGCCGAGATCGACTCCAACTCTGTACATTTTTATACCTCCATACAGACAGTTCTCTTCCCCTGTCTTTTTATATTAAAAATCGTGCCAGACCTCAAGCTCCTTCTCTTCGGGAACTATGTCGTCCGTCATGCCGAGCGAATGCAGCAGCTCACGCGCCGCATTGTAGCCCATTTTCTTTTGCCTGTTATTCATTGCCGCCGCTTCGATTATTATCGAAAGATTTCGTCCGGGCTTAACGGGGACGACGGTCAGCGGGACTTTTATGCCGAGTATTTCGACATATTCGTTGTCGAGTCCGAGGCGGTCATAGACCTTATCGTTATCCCACGGTTCAAGCTGAACGACCATGTCTATCTTCTCGGTCATCTTGACGGCGCCCATACCGAATATCCTGCGGGCGTTTATTATGCCGACGCCGCGAAGCTCGATAAAGTGGCGTATGTTATCCGGCGCACTGCCGACGAGCGTCCTTGAGGATACGCGGCGGATTTCGACCGCATCGTCCGCTATCAGTCTGTGTCCGCGCTTTATAAGCTCAAGGGCGGTCTCGCTCTTTCCGACGCCGCTGTCGCCCAAAATAAGTACGCCCTCGCCGCTGACTTCGACAAACACGCCGTGGCGAGTTATGCGCTGGGCGAGCTCGACGCTCAGATATGATATCAGAGTCGACATACAGCCGGAGGTTGAATCCGTGCTCGTCAGAATCGGCACGGAATACTTCTTCGCATATTCGAGCAGCTTATCGGGGCACTCGAGCGAGCGCGTGATAACGACGGCGACGGGCTGAGTTGCCATGAGGCGCTCCATGCTCGCCGCGGCGGTCTCCTCATCGAGGCTCGAAACATAGTTCATCTCGGTGAGACCGAGAAACTGGAGGCGCTCGGCGTCAAAATATGCGCTGTACCCCGCGAGCATCAGGCCGGGGCGGTTGACATCATAGGAAGTGACATAGACATCCTCGACGGGCTTGGGCGCATACAGTACTCCGAGTGAATTATCATCCACTACTTTTTTGAGTGAAACGGAATATTTACCCATACTTCTCTCCTGTGTTCTCCGCTTGGAGAAATGATAGTGCATACAGATTATATTATAATAGATTTGGGCAGAAGTTCCAATACCTTTTCGGTTTTTTTTAAAGTTTTGAGGAGCTTTTTTTAAGTTTTTTTGCAGGATATCAAAATGAATTGGAAAAACAGGAAAAAAAGATGCTTGAGACGGGCAGCACGGCAGCGACTGCAAGCGGCAAAATTGTCGGGTCTGCGGAAAAATACAGAGGCTGCCGCTAAAAACGACAGCCCCCGGATATAAAATTCTATGTTAGACGTCCGTTTCTCCTATTCCGAGGCTGACGGAAAGAGCCCTGTTTACTCTGCCCATATCCGCGCCGCCGAGTGCGCCCATCTTTTCCTTGAGCCGCTTTTTGTCGAGCGTGCGCACCTGCTCGAGCAGGACTATCGAATCCTTGGCGAGCCCGCAGCCGTCCGCGTTGACTCTTATATGAGTGGGAAGATTGGTCTTGTACTTCTGGCTGGTTATCGCCGCGGCTATGACAGTCGGGCTGAAGCGGTTGCCGACGTCATTTTGAACTATCAGCACCGGTCTTATCCCGCCCTGCTCAGAGCCGACGACGGGACTCAAATCGGCGTAGTATATATCTCCCCGTTTTACTGTCATTTTAATCACTCTCCGTTTTCATTGTCCGGCAAGAGTATTTTTGCCTGACAAAAACGCGATTAAACATTAACTTGACATTCGGGGAGCAAAAATTTCAAGTCAGTACAGTATATGCCCGACTTTTTATTTGGGTGAGACTTCGCGGAACTCCGCGGTCAGCAGGGCTTTTGGTATTTCGAGGCTCTGCGGCAGGCCGTCCTCGCCGCGCCTTAAAGTGAATTCCACTCCGGATATTTCGCCCTTCGTCTCCCATGCGTCGCCCGTGTGCACGGTCTGCGCGGCTGCCGTATCGCAGGAGGCTTTGAGCGCCCTTGTTATGAGCTCTCCCACCCCGCTCTGCGGCAGGGACGAGACATCCGCCGAAAAGGTCAGATTGCCGTAGCCCAATGTGCACTTCGAGCCGTTGAGCGTTACTTTAAGCCCGCGCACCGTGGCGGGGGAAGTAAATTCAAGCTGCGCTTCGGCGAGCGAGGTTTGGTCATATTTCGCCTCATATTCGCGTTCGCCGCGGATAATATAAATTTCCGCCGTGAAAGCGGTCGGGATATCCGGCGGTCTGTCGCCGTTTCGGTCGGGCGTGCTCTTGCAGCCGCCGAAAATAAGTAAAAACAGAGGCAAAATCAGCGAAAGTATTCGTTTCAAGCAATCACTCCAATTGCCCGTTACCTCTCGAGATTGCGCGTTACGCGCGGCAGAGCCGCTATGCAGTCCGAGGCGAGCATCGACGTGAGCGACAGCTCGCGCGCCGCTGCGTCTCCTGCCGCACCGTGGATATATGCGCCGAGCACCGCCGCGTCAAACGGATAGACACCCTGGGCGAGGAGCGCCAAAATAATGCCCGAGAGCATATCTCCGCTGCCGCCCTTTGCCATACCCTGATTGCCGGTGACATTGATATACGCATCGCGCCTGCCCGCGCCGGCTATTACCGTGCTCGCGCCCTTCAGCAGGAGCACAACGCCGTACTCATCAGTGAAACGGCGGGCGACATTCACCCTGTCCCGCTCGATATCTGCTATGCTCATGCCCGTCAGACGCGACATCTCGCCGGGATGCGGAGTGAGAATAACGGGAGCTTTGATATTTTTCAGTATATCTATATTTGCGGCGAGCGCATTTATGCCGTCGGCGTCAATAATCATGGGCTTTGTGCAGCTCCGAACAAGCTCCGAGACAAGCTCTTTCGTATGCAGATTCAGCCCCATTCCGCAGCCTATGAGCACCGCCGAGGACTGCTCCGCCTGCTCGAGGAGAGCAGGAACAGCGCCGGAGGAAAATGTTCCCGACTCGTTCGACGGCAAAGGCAACAGCAGCGCTTCGGTGAGCTTCGGGGCTATCGCGTTATACGCGGCATCGGGGAAAGCGGCCGTAACAAGACCCGCTCCGCTGCGCAGTGCGGACGAGGCGGCAAGCACCGCGGCGCCCTGCATATTGCGGCTTCCGCAGACGCTCAGAGCGCGTCCGAAGGTGCCCTTGTTCGCCATAAGACCGCGGCGCGGGAACAGCTTTTTCGCCTGAGGCGGGGTGAGCACGGCGAGGGTATCGCCCTCAATGCCGTCAATAACATCGTCGTCTATGCCTATTGCGACGGTTATTATTTCACCGCAGAGCACGCACGCGGGCTTCAGCACATGGACGGGCTTCATGCAGGACACGGCTATCGTGATATCCGCTCTTACGGAGTGTCCCGGCACATCGCCCGTATTGCTCTCGAGTCCGCTCGGGACATCGATTGAAACGACCTTTGCAGACGAAGCGTTGACCGCCTCAAAGACCTCCGACACCCGTTCGTCCTCTCTGTATTTATAGCCCGTTCCGAACACGGCATCAACTATAACCGCAGCGGATTCTATTGACTTTCGGGCGTTATCCTCTCCCCAGAAGAACTCCGGGACAAGCCCTGTTTCAACCGCCTTTTCGCGCATGAGTATAGAGTCCTCGGCGGTAGGCTCGCCGAAAGCCTCCGTAACGGCGACATTAAAGCCCGCGAGTGCAAGCTTGCGTGCGATAACAAAGCCGTCACCGCCGTTCTTGCCCTTTCCGCAGAGCACGCACACAAGTCCGCGCGACTGCTCAAGAGAGGCAAAGCGCTCTCTTATCTCCCTTGCGCACGCGCTGCCGGCGTTTTCCATAAGGCGCGTAAAGCTCATTCCCCTGTTCACCTGTGCCTGCTCCGCAGAAAACATCTGCGATGAAGTCAGAATTTTCATTGTGCCGCCTCCACATATGCTTTTTCATAGCGCTCACTGCGGGTATTCCGCGCGAAGATAAAACAAATATCCATAGTACTCCTCACTTTTATAAAACAAGGGACTGCCGCACGACAGTCCCCGATTATCATTTTGCGTCGATAACTATTTTTCCGTCCTCAACAAGAGCCCGGACTTCGCTCAGCGGAGACGAGGCGTGGTCGACTATGGCGCCGGCTATCTTATCCTCGACCTGCCGTCTGATATTGTTTCTCAGGTCGCGCGCTCCGCGCAGACCGCCCTCGGACATCGAGGCGACAAGCTTAGGCACGCTCTCATCCCAGGTGAACTCTATGCCCTTGTCGCGCAGGGGCTCGACAAGCTCGGAGAGCATGAGATTCGATATCTGCTCGAGGTTCTCGGGAGTCAGGTCGTTAAAGACAACTATCTCGTCAACTCTGCCGATAAACTCCGGGCGCAGGAACTCTCTGAGTGCCTTGAGCGCCTTTTCTTTATTGGCATCGCTCTGATTCTTCGCAAAGCCCATGACGCCCTCGCGGCGTTCGCTGCCGGCGTTGGAGGTCATGATAATTATCGTGTTTTCGAAGCTGACCGTTCTGCCCTGTGCGTCGGTTATTCTGCCCTCGTCAAGTATCTGGAGCAGGATATTCATAACATCGGGATGCGCCTTCTCTATCTCGTCGAAGAGAATGACTGAATAGGGCTTTCTGCGCACCTTTTCGGTCAGCTGACCCGCCTCGTCATAGCCGACATAGCCGGGCGGCGAGCCTATTATGCGCGAGACGGAGTGCTTCTCCATGAACTCGGACATATCAAGGCGTATAAGCGTCTCGGGAGTATCAAACAGCTCCTGAGAAAGCAGCTTTACAAGCTCGGTCTTACCGACCCCCGTGGGGCCGACGAAGATAAACGACGACGGGCGGCGGCGCGGGTTTATCTGCACTCTGCCGCGCTTTATCGCGGCGCAGACGAGCTCGACTGCCTCATCCTGACCGATGAGCTTAGCCTTGAGATGCCGCTCCATATCGGCAAGGCGGGTAAGGTCGCTCTCCATTATCTTGTTGGCGGGTATGCCCGTCCAGAGCTGGATAACTCTGGCGATGTCGCTCTCCGTCACCGCGTTGTCTGCGGCAAGCGGCTTGAGCGCCTCGATATCCTTCTCCTTGGCGGCTATGCTGCTCTTGACCTTGAGAAGTCCCTCGTAGTCGGTGTTCTCCGTCTCCTCCATCATCGTCTGCTGACGGTCGTTGAGAAGCTTGAGATCCTCCTCGGCGGTCTCGAGGTCGCTTATGCTCTTGTTTCTGAGGTTCGCGCAGGTGCACGCCTCATCGAGCAGGTCGATAGCCTTATCGGGCAGGAAGCGGTCGTTTATATAGCGCTCGGAGAGCACAACGGCTCTGTGAACGAGTGAATCGCTCACGGTGACCTTGTGAAAGTTTTCGTAATAATCCTTTATGCCGACGAGCATCTGATAGGTCTCTTCTATCGACGGCTCCTCGACCTTTATCGGCTGAAGCCGGCGCTCAAGAGCGGCGTCCTTCTCGATATATTTTCTGTATTCGGTGAAGGTCGTTGCGCCGATTATCTGTATCTCGCCTCTCGAAAGGGCGGGCTTCAGGATATTTGCGGCGTTCATCGAGCCCTCGGCATCGCCCGTGCCGACAAGGTTATGCACCTCGTCGATAAACAGGATTATATTGCCCTCTTTTTTGACCTCGTCTATCAGACCCTTTATTCGGCTCTCAAACTGGCCTCTGAACTGAGTGCCTGCGACAAGGGCGGTGAGGTCGAGCAGGTGTATCTCCTTTTTGGCGAGCTTCGCGGGGACATCGCCGTTGACTATACGCAGAGCGAGTCCCTCGGCTATGGCTGTTTTGCCGACGCCGGGCTCACCTATGAGGCAGGGGTTATTCTTCGAGCGGCGGCAGAGTATCTGCACCGCGCGGTAGATCTCGTTATCGCGTCCGATTATACGGTCGATTTTACCCTCACGGGCCTTCTCGGTGAGGTCGGTGCAATAGAGAGAGAGAAACTTTCTCCCCTTTTTCTTCTTGCCCTTTTTCTTTTCGCTCGGGTTCTTTGCGTTGATAACTGGAATGCCGAACGGGCCGACGCGGGGCTTGTCCCCGTCGCTCTCGTCGCCGTCATCCTCATCCTCAACGTCGGTCTCGTCTTCCTCATCGTCATCGTCCTGCTCGGACTGATTCATAAACGGAAGCGTTCCCGCGCCGCCGGGCATGAAGCCTGTTCCGTCCTCACCGAACAGCTCGTCAAACTGCTCGCTGACGGAATCCACCTCGTCCTCCGAGATGCCCATGCTCTCCATTATTTGCTTTATGGGTCCAATATTCAATTCCATGGCGCATTTCATACAGAGTCCTTCCTGCTTGGTCTCGTTGCCCTCGACCTTGGTTATGAAGAACATTGCAGGGCGTTTGCCGCACCTGGAACACATCATCTTTTTCATTTAAATAATCTCCGGGTTTTCTATTTTACTTTGTCGGAGCCTGCACAGCCGCAATTATTTCTCGGTCTTTTTCTCCTGCTTGCTCTGATGCTTTTCCTTAAACTGCTTGTAGGTTGCGGGCATATAGCTTGCAAAAGCGACTAAAGTAAGTACTGCCGAAATTATGACAAGTGCCATAAGAAGCGGGTCGGGCAGAGTCCAATAATTTTTGAACGCGCCGATTTCGGGGCCGAAGCCGATTATAATGAGCATGACAAGATAAAACACAAAGGTTGCAACCTTGCCGTATATCTCGGCGGCGCCGGGCTTAATGCCGCAGAGTATCATAATGCCTCCGCCGATAACCATGACCGCTTCCTTCGCAAGGAACACGAGGAACACCCAGCTGAAGGCGCGCATCAGCTGATCGTTGCAGCTGCGGAACTCTATATAGAGCATGACCGCTATGGTTATCTGGGTCAGCTTATCCGCTACGGGGTCGAGTATCTTGCCCAGCTCGCTGACCTGATTGAAACGGCGGGCAATCTTTCCGTCGAGGAAATCGCTTATGCCCGAAAGCGCGAGCATGAGCACCGCCCAACCGATATGTCCCTTATAGTAGAGAACGGCGAATGCGGGTATAAGAAAGATTCTTATAAGCGAAAGCAGGTTGGGGACGGTAAGACAGCCCTTGAACAGATTTTTAATCATAATTATCCTCCTCGAATATGTTCCGCCCTGTGCGGGACGGAAATATTAAACCGTTATCAGCCGCGAAAATATATCGGTTGATACGATAAAAGTTACGAGTTTAGACGCGCCGACCGCCGAGGCAAACTGCGTGCCGGGCAACAGAGACGCTGCTGCATCGAGCAAAAGGCAGGCAAACAAAACCACAAACAAGCCCTTCAAGGCTCCGAAAACACCGCCGAGGACGCGGTTGACGGAGCGGATAACGGGCAGCTCAAACAGCTTGCAGACAGCTCTTGCGACGAGCTGGAGCACTAAATCACAGACAAAGAAAACAACCGCAAAGCTCAGCACTCGGAGCACGGCGACAGCTATCGGCTTTGCGACGCTGTCGCAGATTTCGGCTGCTATATTTGCAGCGCTGAGGTCTATCGATCCCGCCTTTTCGGATATCGCGGCAATATCGACGCCCATGCTCTGAGCCGCCTTGACGATAACCGCTGGCAGAGAGGATATGACCTGCTGCACATTCTGCGAGGTAAGCTTCGCCGAGGACATATCGGGCAGCTGCGCCGCCACGGCAGTCTCAAGACTCTCTTTTATAAACAGATTATATATGCCGTTTGCGACCGGCTCGCTCAGCCAAACGGCGAGCGCGGCGGACACGGCGACCACAACAAGACCTATCACCGAACGGATAAGCCCGTTTTTGACGCCGGCAAAAATGCACAGGACAAAGACCGCGACCATGAGTATATCAACTAAAAAATCCGTGGCTCATCCCTCCGTTCACAGTTTTTTCCATTATATCACACGCCATTCACAGTGGCAAACCTTTTATTATTAAGCTGCTGTTAATTTTTTGTGATATTTGACGCATATTGCACATATACGTCGCTGCCCGCGCAGATGACTCTCTTTCCGTTTTTGCCGGCGGAAACAGTTTTTGCGGTCTTTCCGCCGGAGGAAATCAGCTCCACGCCGTCGTCAAACAGCACGGCTACATATCTGTCGGTGCAGGTGAGCGCATAGATTTTTTTGTCGAAGCTGCGCTCGAAAAGGAGCTTTGAGCGCCTGTCAAAGGCCGCTACCTTCGGCTTCTCCTCGTTGGCGTATTCATAGAGCACGACGGCGCTTCTGCCGGAATCCGACGCGGCCTCGTGCGCCAAAGTATTGCTCCCGAAAGAGTAATCCTCCTTATGCCCCGACTTGGAGACGGTCGTTTTGAAATCGGTCGAGTAGGCTATTATGCTCGTACTCGAATTATATATGACGTCAAAAAGCAGGGTGTTGTCATATTTTATGTCGGTAACTACCGGATTGTCTTTTCTGAAATTCAGAACGACAAGGCGCGAATATGTAACGGCGTTTTCGGAGCCGACAAGTATCAGCGCGGCGCTCTTGCCGTTTCGGGCTAACGAGATATCGAATATCTTCTCCTGCGCGCACTCCCATGCAAAAATCTTCTCGAGCTTATGGTTATAGACGCAAAGCTCGCTCTGAGCCGAGGAGGTCTTTAAAGAGAACGCCAAGGTACCGTCCTTGCCCATGGCGGCGGTATAGATGGGCGAACCCGTATTGCCGTCGCCCAAAATCTTGCTCGAATTCATCAGCGTAAAATTTCCCGCCGCGCGGTCATAGACCAGCGCTCTGCCGTTATAGACCGCCATATCGGGGTCGGAATAGTTATGCTCGAGGCGAGCTATTTCCTTGGCGGAGGAATTGAGCACTACAACGGAATCGCGGGTCAGCAGGGCGATATTTGACTTAAACGGCTTCATATCGAGCACGTCGTTCGAGCTTATCTTATAGGGATAGCCCGCTCCCGTGCCGGACGCGGATATCAGCTGCTTCGCAGAGTCCTCGACGTCGTTATACTTCATGCCGCCGAACGAGCGCGCGGCAAAAAAGACGACTGCGCCGACCGCAATGACGGTCATCACGGTAATGATTATCGTCTCGCGCCTTGAGGGCTTTGTCTTTTTCTTGCCGTTTCGGGCGGGGTTATCCGCCTTTTTCTTTGAAAAGAGTCCGCCCATTAGCTTTTTGAAGCTCTTTTTCTTTTTGACCTTTTTTTCAGCCATCTGCCGCACCCCCGTGTTCAGTCTTTGCCGTTATAGAAAACCCGCTCAAGGCAGAGTCCGCAGGCCGGAGCAGTAGCCCCCGCCCTGTCTCTGTCGAGCGATGAAATGATATCCCGTACCGAATCGGGCGCTATTCTCCCCCTCGAAATATCAAGGAGCGTGCCCGCCATTATTCTGACCATATTGTAGAGAAAGCCGTCCGCCTCGAAGTACAGGAGAACCTCGTCGCCGCGGCGCACGACCTCGGCACGGGTCAGCGTGCGGACATTATCTACGGTGCTGCCGCCTGCTGCGCAGAATGCCGAAAAATCGTGAGTTCCAAGCATTTCGGCCGCCTGACGGTTCAGAAAATCCTCATCGAGCGGATATTTATAGTGATATGAATATCTTGAAATAAAAGGGTTTCTCTCCTGCGCGTTCCAGATTCTGTAAACATATCGCTTGCCGGAGCAGTCATAGCGCGCGTGAAATTCAAACGGCACTTCGCGGCAGTCCGTCACGGCGATATCGTGCGGCAAAACGCCGTTCATCGCGTTCTTCCACTTTTCGGGAGAAATCAGGGACTCCGTTCGCATATTGCAGCAGTACATCTCGGCATGAACGCCCGAATCCGTGCGCGAACAGCCTATGACATTATCCCGAACTCCGCAGATTCGCTCGGCGGCGTCCTGAAAGGTCTGCTGAACCGTATTCGCATTTTCCTGCACCTGCCAGCCGTGATAAGCGGTGCCGTCATAGCGCAGGGTAAAAAGCAGATTCTTCAAAGCCTTCACTCCGATCAGATAAGATGTCCGAGATAGTGGTTGAGGACAATTACGGCGGCGAGCAGTGCGGCGGTAATACCCAGGGCGACGAAATCGCGCGCGGCAAGCTTCATCTGCTTCATGCGCGTTCTGCCCTCGCCGCCCGTATAGCAGCGGCACTCCATGGCAAACGCCAGCTCATAGGCTCTGCGAAAGGATGAAATAAACAGCGGAATGAGTATCGGTATGAGCGCCTTGGCGCGCTTAATAAGCCCGCCCGTTTCAAGATCCGCTCCGCGCGCCTTCTGCGCGTTCATTATACGCTCTATCTCCTCGATAAGCACGGGAATAAAACGCAGGGCGAGCGTCATTATCATGGCGAGAGTATGCACGGGCACCTTTATCACCTTTAGCGGAGAGAGCAGACGCTCCAAGCCGTCGGTGAGCATGGTGGGCGTGGTAGTATAGGTCAGCAGCGAGCTGACGACGACAAGCAGGATTATACGAACGGTGGTGAATATCGCCGTATAAACGCCTGTTGTCGTTATGGTTATTTTCCAGAACGAGACGAGCGTCTCGCCGCCGCGGTTATAGAAAACATTGATAGCGGCGGTAAAGAGCATGAGAATGACAAGCGGCTTTATGCTGCGCCACATCATCTTCATCGGCACCCTTGAGAGCAGCAGAGCAGCCACAACAAAGACAAAGCCGAGCGCCAAGGAATAGAAATTCCTGCACACAAAAAGAATGACTATGAGCGCCATGGTGAGCACAAATTTCATGCGCGCATCCATGCGGTGAATGACGGAGGTTCCGGAATAATACTGGCCTATGGTGATATCGCTTATCATATTATTCCCCTCCCCTCAAAATAGCGAATAAGCTCGTCCGCGCCCTGATTGACGGTAAACACGGACGGGGAGACATCAAAGCCCCTGTCATGCAACGCTCTGAAAATCTTCGTTATCTGCGGGACGGAGAGTCCCATTTCTTCGAGCTCGTCCGTGCGCGAATAGACCTCGGGCACAGTGCCGAACATCGCAACGCGGGAACGGTTGAGCACAAGAACTCTATCGGCTGTTTTGGCGACATCCTCCATGCTGTGGGAGACGAGAATTACGGTGCTCCCCGTCTGCTCGCGGTATGTGCGCACAAGCGAGAGGATTATCTCCCGGCCGCGCGGGTCAAGACCCGCGGTAGGCTCGTCGAGGATAAGCACCTCCGGCTCCATCGCCATAACGCCCGCTATCGCCGCACGGCGCTTCTCGCCGCCCGAGAGGTCGAAGGGCGACTTTTTCAGATGCTCCTCGCTAAGCCCCACAAATTCTGCGGCGCGGCGCACGCGGCGATCCGTCTCGTCGCCGTCGAGTCCCATATTCTTCGGACCGAACGAGATATCTTTATAAACAGTCTCCTCAAAGAGCTGATATTCGGGATACTGGAAGCAAAGCCCGACTTTGAATCTCGCGGCGCGCAGGGTGCGCTTATCCTTGTTGATATCCTCGCCGTCGAGCAGGACTCTGCCCGAATCGGGCTTCAGAAGACCGTTGAGATGCTGAAGAAGGGTGCTTTTGCCGGAGCCGGTATGACCGATTATTCCGACTATTTCGCCCTTTTCAAACTTTACGTTTATATCCTCGATAGCGGCGACGGCTCCCGCCATGCCGTTTTCATAATAGTGGGTGAGATTTTCTGTTTCAAGAATTGTCATCGACTCACCTCCATTATTTTCGAAAGCGCCTCAACGCACTCGTCGGCGTCAAGAATATTGCCGGGCAGGTCTATCCCCTTTTCGATGAGGCGGTGGCACAGCTCTGTGCTCTGCGGCACATCAAGTCCGCAGCGGCGCAGAAGCTCGGTCTGCGAAAACACCTCGCGCGGAGTTCCGTCGAGGCAGAGACGCCCCGAATCTATAACTATGACTCGGTCGGCCTTGACCGCCTCGTCCATAAAATGCGTGACAAAGAGAACCGTTATGCCCATCTCGCGGTTTAATCGGCGCACGGTATCAAAGACCTCGCGCCTGCCGCGCGGGTCGAGCATGGCCGTAGGCTCGTCGAGCACTATGCAGCCCGTCTGCATGGCGATTATGCCCGCGATCGCTACGCGCTGTTTCTGACCGCCCGAGAGCTTGTGCGGTTCACGCAGACGGTACTCGTACATTCCGACGGCCTTGAGCGCGTCGTCGACTCTTTTGCGTATCTCCTCGGGAGCTACGCCTAAATTTTCGGGTCCGAACGCCACATCGTCCTCAACTATGGTGGCGACTATCTGATTATCGGGATTTTGGAACACCATACCCACCTTGCGGCGGATATCTATCAGCTTGTCCTCGTCGGAGGTGTCTATCCCGTCGACGGTGACTGTGCCGCTCTCGGGCACCAATATGGCGTTTGTCAGCTTCGCAAGAGTGCTCTTGCCGGAGCCGTTATGACCGAGGACGGCTATAAATTCGCCGCGTTCAACGGTCAGGTCTATATCGCAAAGTGCCGGAGAGGGCTTGGCTTCGCCTTGCTCCTCCGGCTCATAGGTATAGGTTACATTTTTAAATTCAATAAACTTCTCGCTCATTCTTATCTTCTCCACACTGCGCTTGCGCCGCAGGGCAGAACAAGCCCCGAGGCTGTGACGGGCAGACCGATCTCATCGGAGGTCACCCTGCCGCCGAACAGCGGCGACACAGTGCTGCCGAGTATATACTGCATGACGGACGCGGAAAGTCCCGTTGTGTAGGAATTGATGAGCACCATAACGGGGTCGTCCGACAGCACGGCGGTACACAGCGACGCAAAGTCATACACCGCATCCTCAAGCTTCCAAACCTCGCCGCCCGGTCCTCTTCCGTATGACGGCGGGTCCATGATTATGATATCGTATTTGTTGCCGCGGCGTATCTCGCGCTCGACAAACTTCATGCAGTCGTCAACGAGCCAGCGCACGGGCTGCTCCGAAAGTCCGCTTACGGCGGCGTTTTCTTTAGCCCAGGCAACCATGCCCTTTGAAGCGTCTACATGGGTGACGTGCGCTCCGGCGTTGAGAGCCGAAACCGTCGCCGCGCCCGTATAGGCGAAAAGATTCAGCACGCGCAGGGGTCTGCGCTCGTCTCTGATTATCTGAGCCGTCATATCCCAATTGACCGCCTGCTCCGGGAAAACTCCGGTATGCTTGAAGCCCATGGGCTTGACCATAAACGCGAGCTCGCCGTATTTTATCTTCCACGCATCGGGTATCTTTCTTCTGATATCCCATTTTCCGCCGCCCGAGGAGGAGCGGTTATAGACAGCGTGCGCCTTATACCAGAGCGGATGGGTCTTTTCTGTTTTCCAGATAACCTGCGGGTCGGGTCGTATGAGTATAACATCTCCCCAACGCTCGAGCCTCTGCCCCGACGAGCAGTCGAGCAGCTCATAATCCTTCCATTTATCGGCAACGCGCATATCTTTTCCTCTCCGGCGCGGAAAACCGCGCTTCCTTTATATAAGTCTCTCCCTGACGACCTCGGCAATCTCGTCGCAGAGCTTTTCAATAAGCTTTTTATCCTTGCCCTCGAGCATGACTCTGACGAGCGGCTCGGTGCCCGACACGCGAACGAGCACGCGTCCGTCCTCGCCGAGCTCGGATTCGGCTCTGGCTATGGCCTTCTTTATCTCCTCATCGCTTGCGAAACGCACCTTACCGATATTGGAGACTCTGACATTCTTGAGCACCTGCGGATAGACCTCCATGCATTTTGCAAGCTCGGAGAGCGACTTTCCGGTGCGCTTCATGGTCTGGAGCACCTGAGCGGCGGTAACTTCGCCGTCGCCGGTGGTCGAATGGTGCAGGAAAATGACATGGCCGGACTGCTCGCCGCCTATAGCATAGCCCTTTTCGAGCATACGCTCGAGGACATAGCGGTCACCGACCTTCGTTATCTCGCAGTTTATATCATTATCGGCGCAGAACTTGTGGAAGCCCATGTTGCTCATGACGGTGACAACAGCCGTGTCGCCGTCGAGCTCGCCGCGCTCCTTCATATCCTTTGCGCAAATTGCGATTATCTTATCGCCGTCAACAACTTCGCCGTTTTCGTCAACCGCAAGAAGTCTGTCTGCGTCGCCGTCGAAGGCGAAGCCCGCCATAAGACCGTGCTCAACGACATATTTTCGAAGATTTTCAAGGTGAGTCGAGCCGCAGTTGTCATTGATATTGACGCCGTCCGGCTCGTTTGAGAGCACATCGCACTCAGCGCCCATCTGCATGAAGAACTCGGGAGCGGTTATGCTCGCGGAGCCGTTGGCACAGTCAAGAGCTATTCTCATATTGTTGAACCTGTAATCGACGGTCGAGCACAGGTGGGTTATATAATCGAAAATCGGCATCTCCGACGTTGTGACTCTGCCGACGTCGCCGCCTATTTTGACGGGAGGAATAACCGTCTCATCGAGGATTATCGCCTCTATCTCCTCCTCAAGCGCGTCGGGGAGCTTGTATCCGTCGGACTTGAAAATTTTGATACCGTTATATTCGCAAGGGTTATGCGAAGCGGAAATCATTATGCCCGCGTCGTACTTGTATTTCTGCACAAGGAACGCCACTGCCGGGGTCGGCACAACGCCGAGGAGCAGAACATCCGCTCCGACAGAGCAAAGGCCTGCGCTGATAGCGGACTCGAGCATCTCCGAGGATGCGCGGGTATCCATACCTATAAGCACGCGGGGGCGCTTATGCGCGCTGTCCGTGAGCACCATGGCGGTAGCTCTGCCTATTTTCATGGCGAGCTCGCAGGTAAGCTCACTGTTTGCAACGCCTCTTGCGCCGTCTGTTCCGAAAAGTCTTCCCATATAAAAGAACCTCCGATTGTCAAATGTCGAACTGCTGCTGACCCGGCATTGCTATGCCGAGATGCCTGTATGCGGCGGGAGTGACCGTGCGTCCGCGCGGAGTCCTGCTCAAAAAGCCTATCTGCATGAGGTACGGCTCATAGACGTCCTCAATGGTTATGGCCTCTTCGCCGACTGCCGCGGCTATCGTCTCCAGCCCCACGGGGCCGCCGTTGTAGTTTCTTATCATGGTGGTAAGAACAAGTCTGTCTATCGAATCAAGCCCGAGGGCATCGACCTCCATGCGGTCGAGCGCCATCGAAGCTGTTTCGCGGGTTATTACGCCGTCGCCCATGACTTGGGCGAAGTCGCGCACGCGCTTTAAAAATCTGTTTGCGATTCGCGGAGTGCCGCGCGAGCGAGAGGCTATTTCAACCGAGCCGCTCGGATCCATCTCTATACCGAGTATACCGGCGGAGCGCGTGACTATTTGCGAGAGCTGCTCGGTGGTATACATCTCGAGGCGGAGAATAACGCCGAAGCGGTCGCGCAAAGGCGCACTCAGCTGACCCGCTCTGGTCGTTGCGCCGACGAGGGTGAAGTGCGGCAGGTCAAGCCTTATCGAACGCGCCGACGGACCCTTGCCGATTATTATATCTATCGCACTGTCCTCCATGGCGGGATAGAGCACCTCTTCGACCGCGCGGGACAGACGGTGTATCTCATCGACAAAGAGCACGTCTCCGTCGTTGAGATTCGTCAGCAATGCGGCGAGGTCGCCGGGCTTCTCTATCGCGGGACCCGAGGTCACGCGGAGATTGACATCCATTTCATTCGCTATTATGCCCGCAAGAGTTGTTTTGCCGAGTCCGGGAGGGCCGTAAAGCAAAACGTGGTCGAGGCAGTCGCCTCTGCGGCGGGCGGCCTCGATATAAACCGAGAGGTTTTCCTTCGCCTTCTCCTGACCGATATAGTCGGTCAGTCTGCGCGGGCGCAGGGAAAACTCAATATCGGAATCCTCGGGCGAGAGATCGGGGGTAACTATGCGGTTTTCATTGTCCATATCCATAGAGCCGTCTCCTTTGTCCCGTTATATATTCTTTGAAATAAGGCGCAGCGCCTGTTTTATCAGCTCATCCGACGGCAGCGACTGATCGAGCCTGCCGACTGCCGAGGCCGCCTCGGTCTTTGTGTAGCCGAGCATAACGAGGGCATCGACCGCCTCCTCGCCCGCGCTCGACGACGCGGCCGCGTTTATTGCCGCCAATTCCTCGCGGTTCTCTGAGGATATATATGATTTAAGCTTATCTTTAAGCTCAAGCACAACTCGCTGCGCTATCTTCGCGCCCACGCCCTGAGCCGCTGTTATCGACTTTATATCGCCCGAGGCGACGCAGACGGCAAGTCTGTTCGGAGTCAGCTGCGAGAGTATCGCAAGGGCGGCCTTCGGACCGACGCCGGTAACGTTTATGAGCAGCTTGAAGCAGTCGAGCTCGTCTTTATCATAGAAGCCGAACATATCGAGCGCGTCCTCGCGGACGTTTAGATACGTATAGAGCGTGACCGTATCGCCTATGGCGCCGATATTTCTCAGGGTGTTCGCCGTGGCGCTGCAATTAAACGCAACTCCGCCGCAGTCGACCGCGACGCTCGTCGCATCGGTATGGACTACCCGACCCGTGATACTGTAAAACATACTGCTCTCCTTTATATGCTTGTGTTGAGTCTGCCCATGACGGAGCCGCTGCAATGGCAGTGGCAGACCGCCATAGCGAGCGCATCGGCGGCATCGTCGGGCTTCGGAATCTTATCAAGATTGAGGATTATCCTCGTCATCTCCTGCACCTGCTTCTTTTCGGCGCGTCCGTAGCCGACGACGCTCTGCTTGACCTGCAGGGGCGTATACTCAAAAATCGGGATACGGTGCTTCTGCGCGGCGAGGACAAGAACTCCCCTCGCCTGGCTGACATCGATAACCGTTTTGGCGTTATTATTATAGAAAAGCTTCTCTATCGACATCGCTTCGGGCTTATATTTTTCCATAAGCTCCGAGACTCCGTCGTATATGCGCTCAAGCCTGAGGTTGAACGGCATCCCGGCGGGCGTTGTCACCGCGCCGTAGTCGAGCATGGTGAAGTGGTTGTTTTTATACTCCACAACACCGCAGCCGACTATTGCATATCCGGGATCGATACCGAGAACTATCATTTCTTGTTTGATTCCCTTTCTCTGATTATCATGCGCGTCGGAGTGCCCTCAAGGCCGAATACCGAGCGGATCTGATTGTCGATATAGCGCTGATAGCTGTAATGGAACAAGTCCTTGCGGTTGACAAAGCAGACAAATGTCGGCGGGCGGGTCGAGGCCTGAGTCATATAGAATATCTTGAGCCTCCTGCCCTTGTCGGTCGGCGGCTGGACGCGCGCCGTGGCATCGGCGAGCAGGTCGTTGAGGCGGCCTGTCGAAATGCGCATGGCGTTCTGGTCGTCAACATATTTGATAAGCTCAAACAGTCTGTCGAGCCTGAGCCCCGTCTTTGCCGAGATAAATATTATAGGGGCGTAGGACATAAACGAGAAATCGTTCATCAGCTTTTTGCGGTAGCTGTCCATGGTCTTGCCGTCCTTTTCGACGGCGTCCCACTTGTTGACGGCGATTATGCACGCCTTGCCGAGCTCGTGCGCGATACCCGCGACCTTGGAATCCTGCTCGGTAAAGCCCTCTACCGCATCTATCATTATAACACATACCTGCGCACGTTCAACAGCCATTCTCGCTCTAATTACGGAATATTTTTCAATAGAGTCGTAGACGCGGCTCTTTCTGCGCAGGCCGGCGGTATCTATAAAGACAAACTTGCCGTATTTATTTTCCACATAAGAATCCGTTGCGTCACGGGTCGTGCCCGCGATATCGGAGACTATCATTCTGTCCTCGCCGAGGATAGCGTTGACAAGCGACGATTTTCCGACATTGGGCTTGCCGATAACGGCAACCTTGACGGTGTCGTCCTCCTCCTCATTTTCCTCGGCGGGCGGCAGATATTCGCACACCGCGTCGAGCAGGTCGCCCGTACCCATTCCGTGGACGGACGAGACGGCTATCGGATCGCCGAGCCCGAGGTTATAAAACTCGTAGTACTCCGCGGGAGGTTCACCGACCGTGTCGCACTTGTTGACGCAGAGAACTATCGGCTTTCCGCTCTTTTGGAGCATGGACGCCACCTCTCTGTCGGTCGAGACAACGCCGGAGCGCACGTCGGTGACAAGGATTATGACATCAGCACTGTCTATAGCAAGCTGAGCCTGACGGCGCATCTGCTTTAGGATTATATCGTCCGAGTACGGCTCTATGCCGCCCGTATCAACGAGCAGCAAGGTTCTGCCGCCCCACTCGCAGTCTCCGTAGATTCTGTCGCGGGTAACGCCGGGGGTATCATCGACTATGCTCAAACGCGCTCCGACGAGCTTGTTGAACAGGGTCGATTTGCCGACATTGGGTCTGCCGACGATTGCAACAACCGGTTTTGACATATTTATGACCGCGCGGCAAAGGGCTTTCGCCGATACCGCTTCCTTTCAAAAATTTTGGATTTTATAAGCGCAAAACGCCTCTTATAAAAATCAAAAAGGCAGAGAAGGCTCATCCTCCTCTACCTCTCCGCATTCATGACTTGTACAAAGCACAGCCGAGGCGGAACCTCAGCTTAGCAGTTAACGCTTTAAGCCGCCGATACCGGCCGCTTTACGAGTCATATTTGACTTGCGTGTGTTTCAAAGGGCTCACGCGTCCTTCTTAATCACTTGCTTGCCGTTGTAATAGCCGCACTCGGGGCATATTCTGTGGGGTCTCTTGTACTCCCCGCACTGCGGGCACTTAACGAGCTCGGGAGCGTCCATCTTCCAAACGTTGGAACGTCTCTTGTCTCGTCTTGCGCTTGATACTCTTCTCTTGGGTACCGCCATGTTGAGCACCTCCTTAATACTAGTGCATTGAATGTGGAAAAAATCCTTTTAATTATCCAAAAGCTGTTTGAGAGCCTCGAGACGCGGGTCTATGGGCTTTTTGCAGCTGCATTGGCTTTCGTTGAGGTTGGCGCCGCAGAACTGGCAGACGCCCTTGCAATCCTCTTTGCACAGAATCTTGTTGGGCAGGAAAAGAAAAACATCCTCCCGCACGAGAGGATCAAGCTCAAAATGCATATCCTCAACAAGAATCAGCTCGTCGTTCTCTTCGTTATTCAGCGAGGTAACGAGAGTATGAGAAACGGGAACGGTGAAAACGCGGTCTATCGATGAAGCGCAGCGGTCGCAGTAGGTAGAAACCTCAACCGTCGCCTGAGCTTCGATGCAAACTATGCCGGCTCGGTTCACCGCCTCGCCCTTGACGCGCACGGCCTTTTGAAAAGGCTTGGACGCCCAGAACTCCTCATCGGACATATCCAGCTCGTAATCAAACGGAGCGGACATACCGATATTATTGAAAATGGGTTCTAACTCAATAAACATAGCATTCACCTTGCGGTTACTTAAATCCGCGCAGAAAGTATTATATCTTCCTGCGCGGGTTTTGTCAATAAAAACTTCGGTTTTTTAGTCTAAATTCTCTTAAATCTTATGGCAGAAGTCGAAAATCTTCTCGGGAAGCTCCTCTTCGTCCGCCGAAACGGTGAATACGAAGTTCTTCTCGGTGATGTCGCTGAGCTCCTTGACCTTCTCAAGGAAAACCGCAAGCTCATCGTAATCTCTGCTGCCGATGCGGAGAGTTGCGTCGACGAGGATATCGGTTATATCGTGGTCACCTGCGCAGATACCGCTGAGGAAGCCGTAAAACGCCTTATAGCCGCTGACCTTGTAAAAATCAGTCTCGATAAGCCTTGCACGATAGTTGATATCGTAAGTCAAAAGCCTTTCTTTCTCAACGCAGACGACGTTGCCGTTGGAAGCTTCAACAGCCTTGTTGACCTGCTCGATGAGACGTTTTGTCTTGCCCGATCCTTTGCGTCCTGTAATCAAAGAAACCATTAAGAATTCCTCCTAAAAATTTATTCTGTTTTCAAGCTCAGCACGGCGCTCCTCATATCCGGGCTTGCCCATGAGTGCGAACATATTGAGCTTATAACTTTCAACGCCGGGCTGGTCGAACGGATTGACTCCGAGGACATAGCCGGAAATTCCGCAGGCTTTCTCGAGGAAGTAGATAAGCCAACCCAAATTGTACTCATCCATCTTATCGACATCCAGGATGATATTGGGCACGCCGCCGTCGGTATGCGCAAGCACCGTTCCCTCGAACGCCTTGCGGTTGACCTCGGACATATGCTTGCCTGCGAGGAAATTGAGTCCGTCCTCATTGTCGGCGGTAGCCTCGATAACAATATCGCGCTTAGGCTCGGCAAAGGTGACGACGGTCTCGAACAGCGAGCGCTCGCCCTGCTGTATATACTGGCCGAGGGAGTGCAGGTCGGTCGAGAATATCGCCGACGCGGGGAAGATTCCCTTGTGCTCCTTGCCCTCGCTCTCGCCGAAGAGCTGCTTGAACCACTCGCACATCATGGTGTAGTCCGGCTCGTAGGCGGCCATCATTTCAATCTTCTTTCCGCTCCTGTAAAGGATATTGCGGATAGCGGCATAGCGGTAGCAGTCATTCTTGTCAAGCTCGGGCGACATATACTGCTCTCTTGCGTCCGCAGCGCCCTTCATGAGCGCGTCGATATCAATACCGGCAACAGCTATCGGCAGCAGGCCGACTGCCGTGAGCACAGAATATCTTCCGCCGACATTGTCGGGAACTACGAAGGTCTCATAGCCCTCCTCGTCGGACATATTGCGAAGCGCGCCCTTTGATTTATCGGTAGTGGCATAGATGCGGCTCTTTGCACCGTCCTTGCCGTACTTCTTTATGAGCAGGTCTCTGAATATACGGAACGCGAGCGCGGGCTCGGTGGTCGTTCCGGACTTCGAGATGACGTTGACGGAAAAGTCCTTATCCTTGCAGATATCTATAAGCTCGGCAAGGGTCGAGGAGCTGATGGTGTTGCCGGCGAAGTAAATCTTCGGAGTGCCGTTTACAACGTCGTTATACTTCTGCGACCTGACGAACTCTATAGCGGCTCTTGCGCCGAGGTAGGATCCGCCTATGCCGATAACTATAAGTATCTCGGAATCGCTCTTTATTTTTTCTGCGGCCGACTTGATTCTTGCGAACTCATCCCTGTCGTAATTGACGGGAAGATCGACCCAGCCGAGGAACGCATTGCCTGCGCCCGTACCGTTATGAAGCTTTTCATGCGCGGCGGTTATCTCCGGCTGAATTGCCGAAAGCCCGGCGGCATCCGCCGCCTCGCCGACGAACGAGGTGTTAAGTCTGACTGACATTCTCTTTTGCCCCCATATCTATTGAGAGACCGCACGATCTCCGGCTCCTATGAGCTCTTTTATTTGTCAATATTTTAACTTATTTGAGTGTGTATTTCAAGCTTTACGGGCAATATTTCACGAAAAATTAAAACAGTTTTAACTTTGCCGTCTTAAATACGTTTTTTCATCCGTTCTGCGAGCTTCTGTAGGCCTCGACTTCCCAATTTGTGATGAAATCGGTCAGCTCCTCCGTCATAGGCGACGCGCCGCCGAACGAGCGGGAATAAACGGCTATGTCCGCAGCATCCTCAAAGAGCATTTCTGCGGTCTCGGCACGCTTTTCGCTCTCACCGAAGCAGAACGCTCCTCTGCTCCGAAGCAAAACGACACGCGGCATAAATCCGAATTTTTTATTGTAGGCGCTCACCTTTTCCGCCGCTTCATTTACGCCGTCAAGCCAAAGCGGATAGGCGCGGCAATAAACTATATGGTCGGGCGTGAACGGGCGCATGAGCTCCTTTGCGGCAGCTTTATCTTTTACAAAGCTCTCGGACACGCCGAACGGAACCTCGCGGCAGACGGTACCCTGGGGAAATGCCGAAAGCAGAGCGCTCTGAGTCTCGGCGTCCGAGGTCGGAGTCCTATCAAAATCCGGCTTCTCCGAAAGTCTGCGGTCAATGGAGTCAATAACAAAACGGAGCTTTTCGCCGAGGGCGTCAACCGTATCGGCAGCTATGAATATTCCGTGATTTTCGAGCAGGAGCATATCGCAGTCCCTGCCCGTCCGCGCCTTGAAAGCAAGCATTCTGTCGCGGCAGAGCTTGGCAAGTATATAGCCGGGTCGGCACTGCTCGATCCAGATAAAGTCGCGGTCTATCACTTTTTTTGCGGCGCTCTCCCCGCCCTTTGAGCAGGTGAGTCCGTTTATCTCGGCGGGGTGCAGATGCAGAACATAGGTCTGCGGAAACAGCGCATGGAGGGTAGTCTCGACGCTCGGACGCTTCGTCTCCCCCGGTACGCGGGCCGCCATGAGGTCCTCGAGCACAAGAGCCTCGCGCTCGGAATCGAAATCGGGATAGCTCTTTTCGAATATTTCGCCGAGCTTTGAAAGATCCATTTTCACAAAGCCCTGCGCCGTTATTGTCGCAAGCGCCGTACCCGAGCCCTTGACCCACATTCTGCCGTCCCGCTTTGCGGAGGTGTTGCCGCCTCCCGCCAAGACGAGAGACGGGTCGGAGCCGTAAAAATTCGAAAAGCCGACAAGCTCATCTATAAGCATGAATATTACCCTTTCTTACAGAAATTCCGGGGCACGGCAGTCCGCACCCCGGCTATTATTGTTATGATTTTATTTCTTTCCACGCTGCGCTGTAATATGCATCGAGCTCCGCGCCGAGATCGTGATAGACCTCGCCCTTATCGATAACCTCGCGGGACGGGAAGATGTCCTCATCCTGCTGAACCTCGGGAGCAAGCGTATCAAATAGCGCCTGATTCGGGGTCGAATAATAGATATATTCGAAGTTCTTCTTCGCGGCATCGACTCCGCAGAGGTAGTTGATGAACGCCTCGGCGTCCGCCTTATTGGAGCTGTAAGCCGGGACTACCCACGAATCGATCCAGAAGTTCGTGCCCTCCTCGGGAATAGTGAACTTAAGATCGGGGTTGCCGCTGATGTTCTGCTCCTCGTCGCCCTCTATAGCGAGATACGCTTCGCCGTTATAGACGAGCGCCATCGCCGCCTCGCCGCTTATCATCGCGTCGCGCGCCTCGGTCTCGACGAGATACGCCTTGAGCATCGGCTTTTGCTTGATAAGCAGCTGCTTTGCCTCGTCTATCTGCGCCTTGTCCGTAGTATTGAGTGAATAGCCGAGAGCCTCAAGCGCGACAAGGAAGGAGTCGCGGATGCTGTTCGACATAATAATCTTTCCGCTATACTTCTCGTTGAAGAACATCTTCCAGCTCTTCGCGTCCTCCTCGGAGACCATCTTGGTGTTGTAGATAACGCCGACGGTGCCCCAGAAATGCGGGACGGAATACTTGTTTTCGGGATCGAATGACTTCGACTTTTCGAGATACACTTCGCCGATGTTCTTGATGTTCGGGATATTGTCAAAATTGAGCTCTGCGAGTCTGTTCTCCTTGATGAAGCGCTCGATTATATAGTCCGAGGTGCAGATAAGGTCATACGACTGGTCGCCGTTGACGGCCTTGTTGTAGAGCTCCTCGGGGGTGTCGCATTCGTCGACGTTGACCTTGATGCCGTGTTCTTTTTTGAAGTTTGATATAACATCGAGATCGATATACTGCCCGTAGACGAGCACGTTTATTTTACGGGTCTGAGTGCAGCCCGTGAGAGCGCCCACAGAACAGACGCAGAGAGCTATTGCCATAGCGGCGGCGATTATTCTGACAAGAACGGATTTTTTCATTTTTCGTCTCCCCTCAATAGTTTTTTCTCTTCACCGCGCTTCTCTCCTTTTTAATGCTGATACGGTTGACAACGAACAGCACGATAAGCACGATTAGGAAAATTATAGTTGAAAGAGCATAGAGCTCAGGCTGATTTCCGAGCTTGCGCTCGGTGTAGATTATTATCGAGAGCGTCTTTATTCCGGCGCCCTTTGTGAAATAAGTAATGGTGAAATCGTCGAGCGACATGGTAAACGCCATGAGGAAGCCTGAGAGTATACCCGGGAAAATATCCGGGACTATGACCTTGAAGAACGCCTGAACCGGCGTTGCGCCGAGGTCAACCGCCGCCTCGTATGTGTTCTTGTCGCGCTGACGGAGCTTTGGCAGAACGTTGAGGACGACATAGGGAATGTTGAAGCTGATATGCGCTATGAGCATGGTGGTAAAGTTGAGGCTGCCGAACATACGCACGAAGAGCAGCATCAGCGCAATGCCCGTTACGATATCGGCGTTCAAAAGCGGTATGCTGTTGACGCTCATTATTGCGGACTGACTGCGCTTTCTCATATAGAGAATACCCACGCACGCGAGAGTGCCGACCGCCGTTGCTATCAGCGCAGAGAGCAAGGCGAGCAGAAGAGTGTTGCGCAGAGCCTCCATAATAGGCCCGCTCGCGAACAGATCCTCATACCATCTGAAGGTAAAGCCGCCCCACTTCATATAGCGGGAATTGTTGAAGGACATGACCGTTAAAACGGCTATGGGCAGATAGAGCAGGACGAAGATTATCGCCACATAAAACTTTTCGAGGAAGTGCTTGAATTTTACCACAGCGACGCCTCCTCTCCCGAGCCCTTCATCTCGCCTATCATCATGCTGACGAAGATGAATATCATGAGCACTATCGAGATGCCGGAGCCGAGATGCCAGTTGTTGCCCTGGTTGAACTCCTGCTCGATGATATTGCCTATGAGCAGAACCTTGCCGCCGCCGAGGATATCGGCGATAACGAACTCCGAGATACTCGGCACGAACACCATTGTGATGCCGCTTATGACGCCGGGCACGGAGAGCGGGAAGATTATCTTTCTGAAAGTCCTGCCCGGAGTTGCGCCGAGGTCGCCCGCCGCCTCAAGAAGATTGCGGTCGATTTTTATAAGGGCGTTGTAAATCGGCAGAACCATGAACGGGAAATAGTCATAGACCATGCCGATGACTATCGCCGCCGGGGTATACATGATACTGAAATTCGGCAGATTAAGCGCCGAGAGGACGCTGTTCAGAATGCCGTTATCGGAGAGCAGCATTCTTATCGCGATTATCCTGAGCAGGAAGTTTATCCACATGGGCAGGATAAAGATGAATATAACGAAGCTGCGGTTTTTTGCGGCGCTTTTGCTGAGTATCAGCGCGAGCGGATAGGCAAGCAGCAGGCACACCGCCGTTGTTATCACTGCGAGCAGCAGGGACAGACCGAGCGCCTGAATATGAATCTTTTCAAAGATCGCGGTTATGTTTGAAAAAGTGAACGCGCCGTCCGAAGAAGTGAAACCGTAATAAAAAACGAACAGCAGCGGCACTATCGTAAAGACCAGCATCCACAGCAGATACGGCCCCGCCATAAGTTTTTTACGCATCGGCGTTGAACACCTCCTCGTCCTCGGACTCGGGTTTGTTCATAATCTGGATGTTCGAGGGTTCAACGCTGAGGCCCACCTCCGCTCCGATGGGAGTGGAGACGGTGCTGTGAACAAGCCACTCGTATCCGTTCACCAAAACGTGCATCTCATAGTGCACGCCCTTGAAAATTATATCGGTGACAACGCCCTTGAGTTCGCCCTGCGAGGGCGGAGTCAGGACGACATCCTCGGGTCTTATGACAACGTCGACGGGCATATTCTCGCCGAAGCCCTCGTCGACGCAGACAAACTCGGCACCGAGGATACGCACGAGGCGATCCCTTATCATAATGCCGTCTATTATATTGCTCTCGCCTATGAAGTCGGCGACGAAAGCGTTTGTGGGCTCGTTATAAATGTCAACGGGAGTTCCTATCTGCTGGATATAGCCCTGGTTGAGCACGACGACGGTATCCGACATCGTGAGGGCCTCCTCCTGGTCGTGGGTGACATATATAAAGGTTATGCCCAGCTGCTGCTGAATCTTTTTGAGCTCGACCTGCATCTCGCGCCTTAATTTGAGGTCGAGAGCGCCGAGGGGCTCATCGAGCAGAAGCACGCGCGGCTTGACCGCAAGGGCGCGGGCTATCGCCACCCTCTGCTGCTGACCGCCCGAGAGCGAATTTATATTGCGCTTTTCAAAGCCGCTGAGATTGACTATGGAGAGCATCTCGCTCACCGTCTTTTCAATCTCGCTCTCCGACACTTTTCTTATGCGCAGACCGAACGCCACGTTTTCATAGACATTCAGGTGCGGGAAAAGCGCGTAACGCTGAAAAATGGTGTTAACCTGCCTCTTATGAGGCGGCACACCATTGATTTTTTTATCCTCAAATATGACATCCCCCTCATCGGGATCGAGGAATCCGGCAATAACGCGCAGAATGGTTGTCTTTCCGCAGCCTGACGGACCGAGCAAGGTGATGAACTCCCTGTCCCTTATATAAAGGCTCAAGTCGTCAAGCACCTGATTATCACCCAGTTTGACGGAGATGTGTTTCAAATCGATAATGACATTTTTTTTCAATTATGCAGCCCCTCTCTCAAAAGAATTCGATGCAAACCGCACATCAAAATATAAACAAAGTCGTAACTATTAATATAGAGCCAATCCGCAAAAAAGTCAACAGATTTGACAAAAAAAGTTACGGCTCGCCGGTAAAATCGGCAAGCCGCGGGGAAAATTTTCAATTTTCGAACGAGGTTTTTTCTCTGAGTTTTTCTATTATCTCAACTATCTTGAAACGCGGCTCATATCTGCCGGAGCTCTCGACCACCTTCAGCTCGCCGTCATCAAAAAACGCATCGAGATTGCCTCCCCTGTCCTGCGCGGCGGGCAGGCACAGCGGCGGAAACATCACGCACCACCAGTTGCGCCCCGCGCCCTCGCCGATGACCACCTTGACTGCGGTATAGCGCCCGGCGGGCATGGTCAGGCTGCCGTAGCACCGCGTGGCGAAATACTCGTTGACGACATTGACGCTCACGGGATAATCGTAGCCCGCGCGCTCTATCACCTCTCGAGCGGCGGCTTCGAGCTCGGCCTTATGCGGCTCGATTTTTCTCCGCGCCTCGTCCGCCGTCACCGTGCCGTCAAAAAGCTGCGCGCCGCGCTCGAGCACGGCATCGCGAACCATGAGCTTTAGCTGCTGGTCGGCGCTGCAGTCGGAGTTTGCGATAACGTGCATTCTCAGCACATCGGAGCGCACTCGCGAGCAGTTATAAGCAAACGCTCCGACGCTGCACGCGCCCGCCGCAAAGACTGCCGCGAAAACCACTGCCTGTATTTTCATAAGCTTTGTCAGTTTCTTTGACTTCATAATAAGTAAAACCGTCCTTTCCTTCGGATACAACCGAATTATGGACGGTTTTATTTGAGTTTATACGGAAAATTTCGGGGGATGCGGACGTTTGATTACTTACGCTTTTTTAAAACTATCAAGGTCACCACTGCGGCAGCGCCTATAACCGCCACGACCGCGCTCATGGCGATAACGATAAGCTTCATATCAGAGCTGTTTTTGCTCGAATCCTTCGCGCTGAATTTTTTCAGGTTCATGCCCGTGCTCAGTGCATAGGCTTCGACGGGCGAGCCCTCTTCGGCCACTATCGTCCTCGTCTCGCCGTCCTCCTCGCCGAAAGCGTTCTTGCCGAACTCGCTGACACTCGACGGAACGGTTATCTCCTGCGCCGAGGTTTTTGCAAAGGCGTTATCCGTGATTCCCACAACGGGCATACCGTCTATTTCCGAGGGTATCTCGACCTTTTCATCAGAGCCGACATAGCCGCAGATATAGATATTGACATTTATCACGATATATTTGAAATCGCCGTAGAATTTTATTTCGGCGGAGCTCGCTTCTTTTTCGATCTCTGCGTTTATCTGTGCAAAGGTCTCGCTCTCGGTCGCACTCGAAGGCGCGGCGGTGACAACATTGTTGCCGCCTGCGGGCTTGGCACCGTTTGAATTACCGGAACTTCCATGAGAAGGCTTACTTACGGTAGCAGAAGATTTTTTTATAACAATAGAGTACTCGCCAAAAAAGGCGCGTGCATAATCTTCGACTCTTATATAATATGTTCCGGCTGAAAGGTCAAATGTGCCTTTTGTTTTTTCAGTTGTTCCTTTTGAAAAAAAGCTTCCACATTTCTTTTCATCAGTCCCGTCATATGTTCGCACACTTACTCCAATCGCATCGTGACTTATATTGGAATAGTCGTGATTGATTACTATCTCGTATTTACCGTCAGAAGGTATATCTATTTTAAAATAGTCATAATTTCCAACTTGTTCTCCGATATGTCCGTATTTCACCTCATTAAGTTTTATGTTATTCGCCGTAGCCACATTATCATTTTTTTCAGCTTCCCAGTCATTAGCGGCAGTAAACATAACAGTCAAATCATAGTCAATCGCCTCCGCTGTACTATCCGTATGTATTTCAAGATAGTACGTTCCCGCCTTTAAGCCCATTTTTGAGCCTGTAGTCGTTTCTGCCGTTTTCCTGGCGTGCAAATTATAAAATTTATCCCACTGGTATTCCATAGCGTCAAGTGTTTTGCTTTGAAACACAACGCAAAAAAACTCTCCTCCATTATAGCTATGGTCAACTTTCAACTGAATATATCCGGGTCTATCAATAGTAAACTTATAGTAGCAATAATACCTTTCTGCCGAAACAGTTTCGTTGAGATTGATATTTATAGCATTGCCCATAGTCTCACCGCTCTGCGCAAACGCAACATTCGGCACGGCGGCGCAGAGCAACACGATCGCGAGAAGCACAGCCGCAAATTTTCTCATTTTCATTATTTACCCTCCGTTTTTTGCGTATTTCACGCAATTTCTCAGGCAAATAATATCCGATTGAATTTCCTGTGTCAACAGGGTGCGGCACGAACCGCACTTTAAGCGGTACGAACGGCAAAAACATAAAAACGCGCCGCCTCAATAAAGCAGCGCGCTTTGAAAATTAATCCTTGAAGCCCGTTATCTCCTCGCGGGTCTTGAAGATTCCGCCGTTATTTTCGAGAATATCCAAATGCTCCGTGGCGTAGCCCGTGCCGAGCGCGACGCACTCGAGCGGGTCGTCGGGGACTATGACGTGAACGCCCGTCCGCTTTTCTATGAGCTTATCCATGCCGTCGAGCAGAGCGCCGCCGCCGGTTAAAAGTATACCCGTTTCGGCGATATCGCCCGCAAGCTCGGGCGGCGTTACCTCGAGCACGCTGCGCACGCCCTCGGCTATCGACTCAAGGTGCTCGCGCATGGCGAGGTAGATTTCCGTTGTGTTCACCTCGTCCGTTATCGGCATTCCGGTTATATAGTGCTTGCCCTTTATGCCGATAGCAAGCTCCGTGTCGCGCAGGTATGCGCAGCCGATGCGCTTTTTTATATCCTCGGCGGTCTTTTCGCCGATAACTATATTGCGCTCGCGGCGCAGGTAGCGGATTATATCCTCATCGAGGATGTTGCCGGCTATTTTGACCGATTTTGAAATAGAGATACTGCCCATGGTGACGACTGCGATATCCGCGGTTCCGCCGCCGATATCAATGACCATTGTGCCCATCGGGCGGCTGATATCGAGTCCCGCACCGAGTGCGGCGGCGAGCGGCTCTTCTATGAGGCACGCCCTGCCCGCTCCCGCGGCGGTGACGAGGTCGAGTATGGTTCTCTTTTCAAGATTGGTGACGGTAGAGGGCATACACACGACTATGTTGGGCTTAAACACCATGTTTTTGCAGACCTTATAGAGCAGGACGCGAACAATGGCCTTTGTGGCGGTGAAATCCGAGATAACTCCGCTTCGCATGGGCTTTACTACCGTTATGGAGTCGGGGTTGCGGCCTATCATATCCGACGCTTTCTGGCCGACTGCCAGGAGTCTGCCCGTATCCGTATCGAATGCGACGGCGCTCGGCTCGGAGACGACTATTCCCTTGCCCTCAACGAAAATACGTATGGTAGTTGTGCCGAGGTCTATTCCGATGTTTGTTCCGAACATTTTCCGTCCTCCTTTTTGGTTATTGCCGCGCTGACGCAGCAGACTTTATCCGCGCCGCGCAGAAGCAGGAGCTTTGCGCACTCGTTGAGCGTCGCTCCCGTTGTGGCTATATCATCGCAGAGCAAAACCGCGGCATTTTCTATGATTTTATTCTCCGCGCAGTCAAACGCTCCTATGACTCCGCCGAAGCGTTCGACGCCGCCGAGCGTTTTCTGCTCCTTACCCTGAAACGGGCGGGAGAGCAGTTTTTCTTCAAACGGCACGCCGAGCTCTTTTGCTATTCTCTTTGCGAGCAGCGCGCTCTGATTGTATCCGCGCTTTTTATATGACGCTTCGGACAGGGGCACGCAACAGACAAAATCGAATTTCACGCCTGCGAAGTTTTCTTTCACGCTCTGCGCCATAAACCGCGCGAGCCCGTCGGCGTTTTGGGTGCGTCCGTTGAACTTCAGAGCATGAATCGAGCGCTTTGCCGCGCCGGAATAATAAAACGGCGCTGTCTGAGCCTCGAAAAAGCGGCGGTGAAACGAACAGGAGCAATATTTCTTCTCCCTGCCGCAATGCGGGCACAGACTTCCCTTTACATATTCGAGGTCGCTCTCGCAGCTGCCGCACACGGGCATATCCGGTGCAACCACTTTTCCGCAAAGAGCGCATCGGCGCGGAAACAGGGCGTATGAAATATATTCGAGCACCGATACTTTCATTCTTCATTCACCAGGAGAAAATGCTTGAGCGCGGAATAGCGTCTGGCCTTTTTGTCGTTCGCCGCCATGGCATAGACCTGACTCCGACTGCCGACCAAGACAAGTATTTTTTTTGCGCGGGTGACTCCGGTATAGAGCAGGTTTCTGTAAGCAAGGCGCGGCGGTACGCCGATTATCGGCATTATGACCGCGGGAAACTCATTGCCCTGGCTCTTATGGACGGTCACGGCATAGGCGAGCTCAAGCTCCTGCAGAGCCTCAAAAGGAACAACGGCCTTGCGCTCGTCGAACATTATCTCAACCGTGCGTGAACGCGAATCGACCTTGCGAAGAATGCCGATATCGCCGTTGAATATCCCCGTTCCGTCGCCGTCCGGGCCTGTCCACTCGATATCGTAGTTGTTGCGCGTCTGCATGACCTTGTCTCCCGTGCGAAACACGGTTGCGCCGACGTTTGTCTCGGGCTTCGAGGCATCCGGCGGATTGAGCACCGTCTGCATGACGCGGTTGATGTTGTTTGTGCCGCACTCGCCCATTCTTGACGGGCAGATGATCTGGATATCGTCAAGCGGCGAAAATCCGTAGGCGCGGGGCAGGCGCACGGAGCACAGATCCGAGACGGTCTTTGCCGCGACAAACGGCGAGTCTGTCGGCATGAAGAAGAAGTCCTTGCTGCGCACATCGAGCTTCGGCGGCTCGCCCTTGACTATTCTGTGGGCGTTTTCGATTATCAGGCTCTCCATGGACTGGCGGAAAACCTCTGTCAGCTCAACGACCGGAACTATGCCCGAGGCTATCATATCGTGCAGGACATTGCCCGCTCCGACGGGCGGCAGCTGATCCGAATCGCCGACCATTATGAGGCGGCAGCCTATCGGGAGAGCGTCGAGAAAGCTCGAAAACAGTGTTATATCTACCATCGACAGCTCGTCGAGTATGACCGCCTGAGCGTCGAGAGGATTGCGTGCGTTGCGCGAGAACTGCGGGCGGTCGTGCTTGTCCCACTCGACCTCGAGCAGACGGTGGATGGTTTTGGCAGGTCTGCCGGTAACCTCGCTCATGCGCTTTGCGGCGCGTCCCGTCGGTGCGGCGAGTGCGACTTTAAGCCCGTCATCCTCGAAAATTTGAAGGATTCCGTCGAGGGTCGTTGTCTTTCCCGTTCCGGGGCCGCCGGTCAGTATGAGCAGCCCGCGCTCGACAGCCGCGGCAATAGCCTTGCGCTGGAGCTCTCCGTATTTTATGCCGCTCTTTTTCTCTATTCTGCCGATCTCCCTGTCCGCCGCCTTACGGCCTGCGGGCGGGAATCTGAGTATCTGCTTCATGTGCTCCGCAGAGGACTTTTCCGCTTTATAGATATTCGGCAGAAAAATAAATTCCCTGTCGTCTATAAACTCGTTGACAAGCCTGCCGGAGCCTATCAGCTCATCTATTGTTATATCCACGGTGTCGTCGTTAGTCGAGAGCAGCTCGGCGCACGGGGCGAAAAGCTTATCGCGCGGAATACAGGTATGTCCGTTTGAAAGGTTATGGCTCATAACATGGAGTACGCCCGCCTGAAGGCGATAGCCGTTATCGGGCGGCTCGGGCAGCTCCTCCGCTATAACCTCGGCTCGCTCGAAGCTGAAACCCACCCCCTCGCCGCAGAGGGCATAGGGGTTGCGCCTGATTATATCCGCGGCGCGCACGCCGAACGCATTGAAAGCTTTGACACATTCGGCGGTGGTCATTCCGTATTTTTCGAGCGACATCATAATTTCGCGAACCGCAAACTGACGCTTGAAATCCTCGCTTATGCTTTTCGCCTTTTCGGGCGATATTCCGCGTATCTGCGCGAGTCGCTCGGGGTCGTTTTCGATTATATCAAGGGTATTCTCGCCGAACTTGTCAACTATTTTGACCGCGAGCTTCGAGCCTATGCCCTTGACGCCGCCCGCCGAGAGATATCGGAGGATATCACCCGCCGAGGCGGGCATTTTATGCTCGCACAGCTCCACTCTGAACTGGCGGCCGAAGGAGGCGTGAAAATCCCAATGGCCGGAGAGTTCCAGCAACTCACCGGCTTTGAGCTCGGGCATGACACCGACAGCGGTTATCAGCTCATCGCCGCTTTCAAGCTCGAGGACCGTGAACCCGTTTTCGGGATTCGAAAAGGTCACATCGTTTATCACGCCGCTTATGCGTATCCTCTCATGTTCCTCCATTTATATATCCTTTCGGGAAGCAAACTCTTCAAATTCGCCGCGGGAGCAGAGATAGAGCCCCTCGCAGCTTCTGCACATTCTCTCGCACTCTTTCAGCTGAGCTTCGTCCATACCGAGGTCGAGTATCACAACCGCCTCCTTGTCGCCGAGCATTCCGCTGCGAAGCCGCTGAGCGTAGCCCTTCCCGGCAACATCGGTCATTCCGCTCCTTGCGGGGATGACGACGATATATCTCCCGTTTGAGCGCGGGTGCAGAATTTTCAGTAATATGTAATAGGCTATGCCGACCGTGCCTATGAGCACGAACGACGCAAATACACCGAGCAGCACTCCGTCCGACATTTATATCACCTCAGCACATCATATGCCGGGGATACATTGCGGGTTACAGGCAGCGAGCAGGCCTGTAAGCCGAGTTTTGTCTTTTAAGGCAGCTATCTGTCTAGGCGCACCGTTGCCGATACGCTCAAGCCACCCGTCGGAGAGAATTACGCCGAGCAAGCGCGGAGCTTTCGCTCCTCTCCGGTCGGTGTTGCTTCGGATAGGGTTTGCAGGGCAATGCGGTTCCCCGCACGCCGGTGAGCTCTTACCTCGCCTTTCCACCCTTACCCGCAAAAGCGGGCGGTATATCTCTGTTGCACTTTCCCTAAGGTCACCCTCGGCGGCCGTTAGCCGTTATCCTGCTCTGTGAAGCTCGGACTTTCCTCATTGATCTTATAAAAGATCCCCGCAGCTGCCCGGCCTGCTCGCTATCTATTTATTGTAATTCAAAATCCGCCTTATGTCAAACAAATGATGAAAACAAAATGTAAATTTGTCCCCGGCGGATAAATTTCGTGCGTCGGGTGAGGATAAAGCAAGAAACAGCCGCAGTGAGTTTCACTGTTGCGACTGTTCTTTGCGGGGGGGAGATAAATCGGGATTTGTGGAGGAAGCCGCCGTCAGGCAAATAATTTTAATATTGTAAATTAACATAATCGTGTAGGTGCAGATATTATCCGCCCGCGATTTATGCAGTGACTTACGGTTTCCCTAAATCCATAGAACACAAATAAATAACGGATGAGAACACTCGTCAAAAGGTAAAGCAAGTGACCTTATAAACACTGTTGAGCAAGTTTCCAATAGCCGCGCCGCAGTGTTAGATAACCCAACTGATATCGCGAGGGAACGGCTTGCGCAGCAAGCCGCACTTCGTCCGCACTCGTTCAAGCCCCAGCGCGTTTGCGGACGAATGTGCCGAGCTGCCTACTGAGGAAAGCAAGCCATGTACTGCGGCGCGGCGTTCGCGGGGTCTCGGGGCGAAGCCCTGAGTTTGCTTTTCTTTTGCAGGCGTTTTCTTTTTCAAATAAAAAGAAAATGCCGAAACGCTGTATAGGATAAAAATATTTTGTTAAGGTAGGTAGCGAAGGTAGTGGGTAAAAATTTTATCGTCATCATGTTGTGCCGCCTGCGGCGGCAGCGGTGCGTCGAGTCGCCGCACCCTACAAAGACATTGAGAAACAAAACAGTCAGTGCAAGCATCAGCAGAACCGACACCGCTCTTTTCATTATTCCCGCTCCTTTGCGCCGCTGACTATCTTATAGTAGGCATTGGAGGTGATGCGGTAAACGAGAGTATAGAACAGCGCAAACGCGACAAAGCAGATGGCAGTGGTTACGAAAAAGAGTGCGGAGAAATTGAAATTGAAAGAAAAGAGTATTCTGCGGATTATTACGGAAGCGAATATCATATGCAGACCCGCTCCCGCGAGAGGCAGGAAGAATACCGTGAGCAGCTGAGAATTTATGCTCTTTCTTATCTCCTTTTTCGTCATGCCGACCTTCTGCATTATCTCAAAGCGCGACTGATCCTCATAGCCCTCCGAGACCTGCTTATAGTAGATTATCAGCACAGCCGCAAAGATGAACACCACAGAGAGCATAATGCCGAGATAGAACAGCGCGCCGAAGGACGAATAGTAATCGTCCCTGTCGACATTGCGGCTCTCTACCGAGAGGGTCAGCAAGTTTTTGTAAGCGCTGTTTTTATTTCCGAACAGTTGCCCTGTCATATCTATATAGTCGTAGCACAGCGCTCTTTCGCCCTCTATGTCCAAATCGGTATCGAAGAATCTGAAATACTTGTAATTGACGGTGCTCAGTCCATCTTTGACCGTGTCTTTGGCAAAGCCCTTGACGGCCTCTTTTAAATCGGGCACGAAGATAAACATCGAGGGGGCGATGTTCACAGAGGTATCGCCGTCAATCAAATAATTGTCCACTGTCTTTTTGACCTTGTAGGTCTTGCCGTCGCCGAGGGTCACGGTGTCATATTTATACTTCATTTTGTAGCCGTAGACTATGACCTCGTCGGGCGCGAGCGTCTCGTTTGCGCCCATGACGGCGTTGTAGTCCTCTATCGGCACGATATCGAAGCAGGTATGCGCCCCGGATTTTATGCCTACTTCTACCGCCGTGCCGTCCGGCGCAAGCTTTCCGTCGTCTGAAATTGAGCCGACTGTCACGACCGACCTGTAAGCTACGATATTCGAAGCGTTCGCATTATGAGAGGCTGCAAGGGAATCGATGTCCGCCGCTACTTTTTTCAGATTGTCGTCATCAATCTCGTCGAGAGAGGTAAATCCCGTAGACAGCGTGATATCTCGCGGATAGCGGATGCTGATGCTGTTCTCCGTGCCGAAGAACAGACAGGCGGTCGAGGATATCATGACGAGCACCATCGTTGCGAGCACGCAGACGGACGCGAGTCCCGCGCCGTTTCGCTTCATTCTGTAGGTCATAGACGATACGGAGATAAAGTGGTTCGGCTGATAATAATAGTTCTTGCGCTTTTGCAGGAAGCGGCAGAGGAGCACAGAGCCGAAAATCATAAGCAGATAGGTGCCGACGATAACCATTATGACCGCGATAAAGAACACCCTGACCGCGGTTTGCGGCTCCTCCACTACGACGGCTGTCGTATATGCGCCGAGGAGCAGGAGAACGCCGATGACGCCGAGCAGAGGGTTCGCTTTCGGCGGCTTTTCACCGAGGCTCTCGCTTCTTAAAAGCGTCACCGCATCAGCGCTCATTATCTGGCGCACGGAGTTTAAAAAGAGAAGAAGGAATATGACGGAGAACACGCCTGCCGTCAGCAAAATCGCGGTCGGAGAGACGTAGAAGGAATAGCTTACCTCCGTCCGATTCATCACCTTTATCAGCCCGAGCTCGGCGAGCTTCGAGAGCGCGACACCGAGCACAAGCCCGCAGAAGAGCGAAATGGCCGAGGTTATCAGGCTCTCCCAAAAGAGCAGGATGCTGATATTCTTCTTGTCCATGCCGAGGATGTTATAGAGTCCGAACTCTTTCTTCCTGCGTCGGATAAGAAACGAATTCGTATAGAAAAGAAAGATGCAGGCGAATATGGCGATGACCCAGCCGCCGAGCATGAGCACGACATTCACCGTTTTATCGCCGAACGTGCCCTCGAGCGACTTGCCGTAGCGCAGGAAAATGACAATATAAAACATCATTATCATACCTATCTGCGTCAAAATATAGGGCAGATAGAGGCGCTTATTCTTTCTTATCCCGTCGAACGCGAGGTGCGGATAAAAGCCCTTTTTCATCTGTGCTCACCGCCCGTCGCAAGCAGAGTCAGAGTCTCGGATATCTTCTGATAGAGTCGGCTGTCGGTGTCTGCGCCGCGGTAAATCTGATGGAACACCTCGCCGTCCTTTATAAACAGCACGCGCTTCGCGGAGGAAGCTGCCTTGACGGAGTGCGTGACCATGAGGATAGTCTGACCGAGGGAGTTCACCTCGCCGAACAGGCGCAGCAATTCGTCGGTGGACTTCGAATCGAGCGCGCCCGTGGGCTCGTCCGCCAGAATCATGCGCGGCTCGGTTATCAGCGCGCGGGCGACCGCCGCCCTCTGCTTCTCGCCGCCGGATATCTCGTAGGGGTACTTCTTGAGCAGCTCCGCTATGCCGAGGCGTTTTGCTATTGGCGCAAGGCGGGAGTGCATCTCATCGTAGCTCCTGCCCGCGAGGACGAGCGGGAGATAGATGTTATCCTCGACCGTGAACGTGTCGAGAAGATTGAACTCCTGAAACACGAAGCCTAAATTGTCCCTGCGGAAAGCGCAGACGGCGTCCTCTTTTATTTTTGAAAGATCCTTGCCGTCGATTATAACGCTGCCGGAGGTGGGTCTGTCAAGAGCCGCAAGAATATTGAGCAGAGTGGTCTTGCCGGAGCCCGATTCGCCCATTATGGCGACATATTCGCCCTCCGACACGCTGAAGTTCACGTTTTTAAGAGCCTCGACCTTGTTGCCGCCGAAGCGCGTTGAGTAGACTTTTTTGAGTCCGTTGACTTCCAAAATACTCATTGTTTTCGACCTCCTGTCATTTTGTGGCTCTATTATAGCCGAAAAGGGAAATGTGCCTCCATAGAAAAGGCTTACATTTCCCCCTTCAAATCTTACGTTTTTGTAAGAAGTTATTCTTTCTTCAGCCTGTACTGACCGAGATCGAGACGAATCGCCGTCCCCTCGCCTACCGTTGAGGAAATCGAGATATCTATGCCGAGGTTTTCGCAAATTCGGCGGCACAGATACAGTCCGAGCCCGCTCGCGCGGCGGTCGTCCCTGCCGTTGCAGCCCGTATAGCCCTTGTCGAACACTCGCGGCAGATCCTCCGGCGCTATGCCTATCCCCGTATCCTCAATGCAGAGAATTTTGCCCTCGGAATAAATCTTTATGCTTCCCTCGCGGGTATATTTAAGCGCGTTTGAGAGCAGCTGTTCGATAACGAACGCGAGCCATTTTTCGTCCGTAACGGCGCAGATATCGACGCTGTCATATTCGAGGCGTATCCTGCGGTCAATGAACTCGGGGGCGAACTTCTTCACCGAGCCTTTTATTATGCCGTCTATATCCTGCTCCCTGAAAACATAGTCGCTGTAGTTCGAGCCGAGGCGTATAAAGACGAGCACCATTTCGACATATTGCTCTATCCGAGACAGCTCGGAGGCGAGCCTGCGCGCTTCGGGCACATCCTCTTTTTGAAGCGTCAGGCGCATCGCCGCTATCGGCGTTTTTATCTGATGCGCCCAGACCGTGTAGTAATCGACCGTGTCGCGTATGCGGCTGTCCGCCTGTGCCGTTATCTCCTCGATTTTCTCCTTGAGCGCCGATATGAGCTGCTGATAGTCGTAGTCGGTTATCCCCTCCGGCTCGGGCAGAACCGAGATAATCTCCGTGTTTCTGCGGCGCAGCTCTTCAAAAAACTTATGGCGGCGATAGGCCTTCGTCATATCATAGGCGACGAACACCGCGCCGAAAAGCAGGCACAGTGCACACGGATACATCACGGCGCGCACGGGCAGACGGTAGAACCAAAACGAAACCGCGAATATGCAGACGAAAAGCAGAAGCAGAAAAAGCCGCCTCCACCGCTCCTTGACATAACCCTTGAAAAAGCTCATAACTCCTCCGAAAATCAAGCTATTATATATCCGACGCCGAACTTTGTGGCGATAAACTCCTTTAGTCCCGCCGCGTCAAGCTTCTTTCGCAGGCGGTTGACATTGACCGTAAGCGTGTTTTCGTCAACGAACGCATCCGTCTCCCAAAGGCGCTCCATCAGCTTTTCGCGGCTGACCACCTTGCCCTTGTTTTCCATGAGACAGAGCAGGATCCTGTATTCATTCTTCGTCAGCGTTATCTTTTCGCCGCCGAAAACGAGCGAATTTTCGCCTGTATCGAGCAGGGCGCCCCTATGCTCGAGCACCGGCACGCTCGCGCCGAAATCATATGTGCGGCGCAAAAGAGCCTGAATTTTCGCCATAAGAACGCTGCCGTCAAACGGCTTCGAGATAAAATCATCGGCCCCGAGGTTCATCGCCATGACGATATTCATATTGTCCGCCGCCGAGGATATGAAAATTATCGGCACCTTTGAGACGCGGCGAATCTCGCTGCACCAGTGATAGCCGTCAAAAAACGGCAGCATGATATCGAGCAGAACTATATGCGGCGAAAACTCGGCGAACTCGTGCATGACATTTCCGAAATCACTCACAATATGCGTTTGGAGATTCCAAGCCTGCGCCTGCGCCGCAACTGCATTGGCTATACCCGGGTCGTCCTCAACGATAAAGAGCCTGTACATACCGCACCTCCCAAAAGCTTTCATTGAAGTCAACGGACAACGCCGCCCGAAAACTTCGACTTTATCCATAAATAATTATACGGCATAGAGGACCGCGTTTCAAGAAAAACAGTCCCGCAAATAAAAAATAGGCGCAGGCGCCGCAAATCCGATTGACCGCGGTGTCTGCACCCGTTGAGAAATTGGAGATAAAAAAGATATTTTGAAGGAGTTTTTGGGGATTATCCTCGGTTTTGGCTCAAGCAGAGTTATTCTACTTCGACTGCCGAAAAGTCATAATACAAATCCATCGGGCACTCTTCATCGAGCAAGAGTATGCTGTTATCCTCCAGCAGAAGGGTATCGCCCGCATACTGCATGATAAAGTCCATGCCGTAGCTGACCGCCTGCTCCTCGTTCTCGGCATAAACCAATCCGCTGACGGGGTTAACTGTGTTCTCATAACAGCCCACTTCGCTGCCGTCCTCGCCGATTTTTTTGCATCTGCATTCGATTATATAACGCGAGCCGATATCGGGAAGCCCGTCATATTCTTTCAACATTAGTATCCGTCCCTTGAGTTTATAAGGCGCGGCTATGCCGTCCGTTCAAGCCTCCCCTCTTGCGCAGCCGAAAAGCGGACGGAGCTTCCGCCCGCTTTCCGTCGCATAGGAGCATCGAAGGGAGATGAATTAAGCCTATTGTTTTAGTGCGGTTTATTCTAACGCATAACGGCGAAAAAATGTCGGTTTTTAAAAAAACGATGTAAAAACAGACAAAAACGATGTTTTTGGGACACTTATTGTTTTACATTGGAATATTTTGCGTTTTTCGCCCTTGATTTGTGTGCGTCGACATAAAGAACAAAGTGTTCTTTTGCTTTCAGACGGCTGCCGCTTGCCGTTTTTTAATGCAAATCAAGAAACTGCCCGCGCCACTTGCGTGACACGGGCAGCGTTCAGTTATGCTTTGACTTTGGGATTACAGCTTAACCCTCAACATAAGCATACTGGAAGTACCAGTAGCCATAGGGGCTGTGCCAAATGCCCTTAAGGGTCTTATTCTGGAGCCAGAAGTCGTTGTAATATGCAACGGGGATGCAAGCATAATCCTCGGACATAATCTTCTCAGCCTCATGAAGAGCCTCAAAGTGAGCCTTGGAATCGGCGACCTTGGACTTATCCATAGCGGCGTCGAAAGCCTTGCTGTTGTACTTGCCGTCGTTGTTGCCGTTGGACGAATATAACAGCTCGATTATGTTGGAAGCGTCATTGTAGTCCATGACCCAACCGTTACGGGCCATCTCATAGTTACCGGCGCGGCGCTGAGGAGTGAAGGACGACCAGTCAACGGTGTCAATCTTCATCTCGATGCCGAGCTCCTTCTTGTATACCTGCTGGAGATACTCTGCAAGAGCCTTGTGGTAACCGGCATCATTGGTCGAATAAGTGATGGTCGGGAAGCCCTTACCGTCGGGATAGCCTGCCTCTGCGAGAGCCTTCTTAGCCTCTGCAACGTTGGCCTGATAATCCTTGCTGATATAGGTGCTGCCGCCGTTTGCCGCGATAGAGTTGTCGATGAACATACCCTCGTTGTCAACTATGCCGGGGCCGACAAAGTTGTAAGCCGGGGTGTAGGTGCCCTGCATGATGGTGTTCGCAACATACTCACGGTCAATAACAAGGCTGAGAGCCTTACGGACATTGACGTTGTTGAAGGGAGCCTTCTGATTGTTCATGCTGAGATAGTAGGTGCCGAGATTGGTGTCGACATAGAAGTCGCCGCCGTCGGCTGCCTTCTTGAGGCTCGGGATTTCCTCGGTGGGAACATCCTTTATCATGAGAGCCTGGCCGCTGGTGTAAGCGGCATAAGAAGCGGCAGAATCCTCGAGAAGGAGGAAGGTAAGCTGCTCGGTAACGATCTTGCTGTTATCCCAGCCGCCCTTATAGTTGGGGTTCTTCTTGCATATGATCTTCTCGCCGGGAGTCCACTCGGAGATCATGTAGGGGCCGTTGCAGACATAGGTCTCGGGCTTGGTTGCCCATTTGTCGCCGTTCTTTTCAACGGTAGCCTTCTGAACGGGGCTCATGGTGCCGAAAGCAACGATCTTGTCGAAGTAAGAGCAGGGATATGCAAGCTTGATGGTGAGAGTCTTGCCGTCCTCGCTGGCCTTAACATTGAGCTTATCGCGATCGGGCTTTGTGGTCGGTTTGCCTTTCTCATCGGGGTTACCCGCAGCATCCAGATAGCCTTCGATCATGCCGACAACAGTCGAGCCGTAGGGGGCGCCGACATCGGGATCGGTAATTCTCTTCATGGTGTACTCGAAGTCCTTGGCGTTGAGCTCGGTGCCGTCGGACCACTTCAGGCCGTCACGCATGGTGAAGGTCCAGGTGAGACCGTCGGGGCTGACAGTGTAGGACTCAGCCTGTCCGGGCTGAACCTTGTTGTCTTTGTCGATTATAAGCAATGTCTCAAACAGAGTGATGAGCATATTGCCGCCATCGACTGCACTGTTAAGTGCCGGATCGAGAGTTTCCGGGTTGGGACCGATCTGAACAGTGATGTTGTCGGTCTTCTTCTTCTCTTCCTTCTTGCAGGAGCCGAGAACTGCTATAGCAGAAACTGCAAGCACCAGAACAAGGAGCAGGGATACGATTCTCTTGATCTTCATTGATACATCTCCTCTACAAAATTTTACGGCTTTGCCGCTTTATTATCCATTGCGCTCCAAAACGCAATAAACACCGTTGATTCTGACTTCATATGTCAGTCTGCGACCTTATCGAGATGATGGCACGCGGCGAAATGGCCGGGGCTTACCTCCCTGAGCTGCGGGCACTCGTTGGCGCACTGCTCGTCCGCATAGGGGCAGCGGGTGCGGAAACGGCAGCCGCTCGGAGGATTCAGCGGGCTCGGGACATCGCCCTGAAGCGGGATGCGCTTCGCGGCTCGCGCCGTCTTGGGGTCTGCCTCGGGGATTGCCGAGATAAGGCTTCTTGTATAGGGGTGGACGCTGTGCGCGATAAGCTCGAAGCTGTCTGCAAGCTCCACGAGTTTGCCGAGATACATAACGCCGATGCGGTTCGAGATATGGCGAACGACGCTGAGATCGTGGGCAATAAACAGATAAGTAAGTCCGAGATCCGCCTGCAAGTCCTCAAACATATTGACGACCTGCGCCTGAATGGAGACGTCGAGCGCGGAGACCGGCTCATCGCAGACGATGAACTCGGGATCGACCGCAAGAGCTCTCGCTATACCGACTCTCTGGCGCTGACCGCCGGAGAACTCATGCGGGTAGCGGTTTGCGTGCTCGCTGTTGAGTCCGACGCGCTCAAGAAGGGAGATTATCTTCTCTCTTCTCTCCGCCTTGTTGGCGGCGAGATGGTGGATATCGATGGGCTCGCCTACGATATCGCCTATCGTCATGCGCGGGTCAAGGCTCGCATAGGGGTCCTGGAAAACCATCTGCATCTTGCGTCTGAAGGGCAGCATATTGACCGCCACTTTGTTTTCCTTATCAAAAATAACATTTCCGTCGTAGATTATCTTGCCGTCCGTGGGCTCATAGAGTCTGAGCAGCGTGCGGCCGACGGTAGTTTTGCCGCAGCCGGACTCGCCGACGAGGCCGAGAGTCTCTCCCCTGTTGATAAAGAACGAGACATCGTCGACTGCCTGGATGAATTTTTTATGCTTTCCTCTGCCGCCTGCCGGGAAATACTGCTGCAGGTGCTGCACTTCAACGAGTTTTTCATTCTCACTCACAGCTTATTTCCCCCTTTTCAAATTCTTCTTTTTGAAGCAGCCAGCATTGGCTGTAATGCGTATCGCTCAGCTCAGTCTTGGGCGGCATCTCGCGCAGACAAATCTTCATGCAGTTCGCACAGCGCGGCGCGAACGGGCAGCCTGCGGGAGGATTCAGCAAATCGACCGGCTGACCCTCGATGGGAATAAGGCGCTCGGTTTCCTGAACGTTGAGCTTGGGAATGGATTTTATAAGACCCTTGGTGTATTCATGCTTGGGCTCGTAGAAAATCTCGTCCGCGGTGCCGTATTCAACGATGTGACCGGCATACATGACGGCTATTCTCTCGCACATACTTGCAACAACGCCTAAGTCATGGGTTATCATAATGATACTCATGCCGAGCTTCTTTCTGAGCTCCTGCATAAGCTCGAGTATCTGAGCCTGAATGGTGACGTCGAGAGCCGTTGTGGGCTCGTCGGCTATGAGCAGCTTCGGCTCGCACGCGAGGGCTATGGCTATCATAACTCTCTGTCGCATACCGCCCGAAAGCTCATGGGGATACTGCTTGAGGCGCTTTGCCGGCTCGTTTATGCCGACGAGCTCGAGCAGCTCCTTTGCGCGGTCATGAGCCTCTTTCTTGCTCTTGCCGGTGTGCAGGCAGATAACCTCGGTTATCTGATTGCCTATGGTATAGACGGGGTTGAGGCTCGTCATGGGATCCTGAAAGATTATCGAAACCTCGTTGCCCCTGATTTTGCGCATTTCTTTTTCGCTCATCTTGTCAATCTGATGACCGTTGAAATTTATCGTACCGCCGATGAGCTTGCCGGGATAAGCGGTAAGCCCCATGACGGAATAAGCGGTGACGGACTTGCCCGAGCCGGACTCGCCGACTATGCCGAGCACCTCGCCCTCCTCCATGGAGAAGGACACGCCGTTCAGCGCCTTGACTTCGCCCGCGGGGGTAAAGAACGAGAGTCTTTCGTCTTTTATTTCCAGAAGTTTTTCGCTCAAAGTTCTCGCCCTCCTTGTCAGTTCTTCAGCTTCGGGTCAAACGCATCGCGCAGTCCGTCGCCGAAAAGGTTGAATGCGAGAATGATGATGCTGATAAGTATTGCCGGCAAAAACAGCAGGTGCGGATAGGTGTTCATACCCTTGACCGCATCGGTTGCAAGGGAACCCAATGACGGCATGGGAGCCGCAACACCGAGTCCGAGGAAGCTCAGATAGCTCTCGGTAAATATTGCCGAGGGAATCTGAAGGGTCGTTGTGACTATAAGCGTGCCGATGCAGTTTGTGAGCAGGTGCTTTCTGATTATACGCGCACCGCTCGCGCCGAGAGCGCGCGCCGCCGTGACATACTCGGACTCCTTGAGCACAAGTATCTGCGAACGCGTGATTCTCGCCATGCTGACCCAATAGAGCAGCACGAACACGAGGAATATAGCAATAAGGTTCGGGCCGACCGTGTTCATCCAACCAAAGCCGGGCTGTTCGGCAAGCGCGTTGAGTCTCGGTTTCAGTGCCAGTGAGAGCACTATTATCAGAAGAACATCGGGTATTGTATAGAGAATATCGGTAATTCTCATCATTATTATATCGACCCAGCCGCCCGCAAATCCGGCGACGGCGCCGAATATCGAGCCGACTATCAAGACCAGCGCCGCGCAGATAAGACCGACGGTGAGGCTTATGCGCGTGCCCATCATAAGGCGAACGGCAAAGTCTCTGCCGAGCTTGTCCGTGCCGCAGACATGCGGGAACACTTTTTCGCCCGCGTCTATGCGCGCCTGCTCGGTCTGACTGTATTCAAAGGGCTTGAGATTTTCGCTGTACTTTATTTGCTCCTCATAGCTGTAGGGCCAGAAGGACGGTACGATATAGGCGAATATCATTATTATAAGGATGAAAACGAGGCTTATCATCGCTATCTTGTTCTTGCGCAGGCGGCGCATACCGTCTGCCCAGAAGTTGACGCTGTCGCGCATGACAACGAGACTTTCTTTTTCATCTTTTGTTGCCGGGATAAAATCGTCTGCGTTCAAATGCAGACTCGGAAATTTTTTGTTCATCGTTTCTCTCCTGCCGCTCCCTTACTTAAGTTTGATACGCGGGTCAATAATCTTATAGAGAATATCCACTATAACATTAGCCACAATTATAAGGGTGGCAAGAACTATTGTAGTTCCCATTATCAGCGTATAGTCTTTTTGGTTTATCGCCGAGACGAAATCGCGGCCGAGACCGGGAATGGTGAATATCTTCTCCACGACGAACGAGCCGGTCATAAGACCCGCCAGCATGGGGCCGACATAAGTAACAACGGGAAGGATAGCGTTTCTCAGGGCGTGCTTGAAGAGGATCTTGAAGTTAGACAGGCCCTTCGCCTTCGCGGTGCGGATATAGTCCTGACCCATAACGTCGAGCAGGCTCGAGCGCATGAGGCGCGTTATATATGCAGTCGGATAAATCGACAGCGCCGTTACCGGCATTATATATGATGCCAACGAGTTTAGTCCTATCGTCGGCAATATGTTCAGCTTGCTTCCGAACGTATATAGCAGGATAACGCTGCTTATAAAGCTCGGTATGGCTATTCCGCAGGTCGCAAGCACGATAATAATATTATCGGCGAATTTTCCTCTGTTATAGGCCGAGACACAGCCCAACGGGATACCGACAAGCAGCGATACGAGCACGGCGACGCCCGCAAGACGCGCCGAAATCGGGAATTTCGAGGAAATTATTTCGTTGACCGAACGTCCGCGCTGTTTAAGGCTCGGTCCCATATCTCCCTTGAGAAGATCGGACATATATGTCAAATAACGCTGCCCTATGGGCTTGTCCAGTCCGAATTTTGCTTCAAGCGCTCTCTGCGCCGCCTCACTCATAGACTTCTCAGCCGTGAACGGACCGCCCGGTACCAGATTCATCAGAAAGAAAGTCAGTGTTGCCACAATGAATATGCTCAGCAGACCCATTGCAACACGCTTGATGATATACTTTGTCAAGTATGTCAACTCCTGTCGTCAAAGTATCGAAGCGGAGAACTCCTCGCCGCCCCGTAGAAAAAGCACCACAAACAACTCAAAGTGTCGATTTTCAACCATTCATGACTGCTTAATATTATAGATTTTAACACATTGCAGTGAAAAATGCAAGCTTATGCAGGTTGAATTTATTGTCAGACACCCGTAAATGCCGTCAAAATTTTCGGAGTCGGGTTGCGGCGGCGTCTGCGATATTCGTTTTTTTCGCCGATAAAGCGCAAAAATTCAGAAAAGCGGCGCTGTTAAGCCGTTTTGCGGGGTATTTTCTTAACTTTGGCAATGCGCCTAATCGCCGAATCAGCGCAATAGCGAATTAGCGTGAGATTAATTTTGCCGCGCAAATTGCAGACGTGATATTTGGACACGGCAAGGAGAACGCATTATAATACATATTAATATGCATATATAAACATACTTTATGGGCGAAACGCGGGAACAATCCGCCGTCAGTCGTTTGCGCTCTCTTTATCTGTACGTGAGAACGCGATTTTGACCGTGAACTTCCTGTCAAATTCACTGTATGACCAGTCAAACTCCCCTTTATATTTAGCCGCAACAGTCCTTATGCTCTTTGTTCCGAGACCGTGAAAGCCGTCGGAATTTTTTGAGGTTCGAAGCTTTTTGCCGACCGACTGCGGCTTGGAGTCGCAGGAATTGACACAGGTCAGCATATCAAATGCGTTGACTCTGCTTATCGAAAGCTCAATTTTTTTGCCCTCCGACGCGCCCGCCGCCTCAACCGCATTGTCGAGAATATTGCTGAGCAGAGTTATCAGATCCGGCGCGTCCATAAACGAGAGGTTCGCCGTGCTTATGTTATACTCAAAGCTTATTCCGGCGGACAGGCATACGGATTCATATTTATTCAGCAGCAAATCAAGAAATTTGTTCTTCGTGTTGCCGAACATCGAGTGGCATTTTATATCATCATATATATTGTCAATATATTCGCTGACCGCGGGGTCGTTTGCAAGCGCTTTTATCGCGATAAGGTGATTTTTCTCGTCATGCGTTATCGTCTTGAGCATCTCGTTTTGCCTGTCGAGCAGAGTGTAATAGGTTTGGTCGATACGCAGAAGCTCCGCCTCTCGCTGAGTCTCGTGCAGTTCGTCTATTCTGCGCGAAGTCCGCCCGTAAAATACAAAGGTCAAAAACGCCGAGATTATTATAGCGACAGCCGCCACGGAAATTACAATGCTGATATTCCGCGACAGGTCATAGCGCACGGAGATTATCCAAAACGTATAGAGAATAGCTATGGACGCCACGGGATAAATAAGCAGAAAGGCCGGGATACGCGCATCCCTTTTGTCGCGCAGATACAATCCCGCATAGACCGCCGCCTTTGTCAGCACAAAGAGCACGGACTTGCTCAGGAGCACCATGAGCAGATATGCATAGACGCTCGAGCGGTATGTTTTGATATCCCCGCCGACTATGCCGAGCACGGTGACCACAATAAAATCCGCCGCCGTGTCCGACACCGAGATAAACAGCGAGCCGAGCAGCGCGCCTTTGGCTTTGCAGTCAAAGAACAGCTTGGCCAAAACGGCATTGATAACAAAGCAAAACACAATATTCAGCAATGTTTTATTAAAAAGCAAATATGCCGCACACGCTGCGGCATAAAAAACGAACCCCACTGCCGCTGCGACAAATTTTTTGCCCTTACCGTTAAACAGCTCACTGAAGAACTGAAAGGCAATAATCAGCTCCAAAATATGCGCAAGTGCCGAAATCAGATTCATTTCCAGATTCATTTAATTCATCGTCCCCCAAAACGTTGAGAAAAGCACAAAGCGGATTTCCCGCTCCCATCGATGATTATATCATAAAGGTAAAATCAAGTCAATCTGTTTAAACTGTTAAATCGCTGCATATACATTATATGTTCTGCCCGATTCAACACCAAAGACCAACTGCACCGCAGGCAGCAGTCTTTCGCGCAGTGCTCGCCGCCGCCATGACGGCAAGGCGCAAAAAGATGAAACCCGTGCTTTGCGATTAGGCAAAGCACGGGTTTCGTCAGTTTAAATCACGCCGCTTTTTACAACGCGGCTTTCAATTTTTACCGTTTGGGCGTGAAGTAGACCACACCGGGTTCAAGCGTCTTGCCGTAGATGGCATAGAGCTCATGGACGGTAACGAATTTGAAGCCCTCGGCGCTGAGCTGAGCGGCTATCTGCTCGAATGCGTCGGCGGTCATCTCATAGATGTCGTGCATTAGAACTATCTCGCCGCCCGTCGCATGGTCGACAACGGAGGAGATTATCTTCTGCATATCAGCGTTGCGCTGCGCCTGAGTTCTGCCCGAGCCGGGTTTATCCTTGTATCTCCAATCCTCGGTGTCGATGCTCCACTGGATAAGCGGGAGGTTGAAGTCACTCTGAATGCCCTTATAATCGCCGTATGGCACTCTGAACAGGGTCGGCTCAACGCCGATGACCTCTTTGACTATGGCGTTAGTCTTGTTTATCTCCTGCTTGCGCTCCTGCTTGCTTATCTTTCTGAGATTCGCATGGCTCCACGAGTGGCTGCCTATCTCGCAGCCCATGGAGTAGGCGCGCTTGACCTCGTCCGGATAGCTGCCTACGCGGGTGCCCAGAACGAAGAATGTCGCCCTGCCGTTATATTTTTTAAGCGTATCGAGAATGCGGTTGGTGGCATCCTTGCTCGGCCCGTCGTCAAATGTGAACGCGATATATTTGACTCCCTCGGGCAGGTTTGGCTTTTTGCTCTCGGGCTCGGAGGTAGTCTGCTGAGAAGGCGCCTCGCCGAACAGAGCCTTGGCGGTCTCGGCGGAAAAGATTGCCTTTATGTCGCTCGTCTTGAACACCGCCTCGACGCAGCCCTTGTCTTCATCAAAAAGCGTGCCGGAATCGAAATAGAAAACGAGGCTGTCCGCGCTTATCGAGAATTTCGTGAAATTTTTCTTGTCGGCGGAGGTATTCTGCTTGAATTTATCCGAGCCGACGCCCGCATTGAACAGGCGGTTGTCGATAAAATACGATACGACTCTCATGCTCGCAAGCTTCTCGTAGCCGTCCGTGAAGAAATCGTCCGCACTCAAAAGCTTGCCGGACGGGATATCAAAGACAAGCGTCTTTATCGTGTCCGTCTTTATGCCCTTGTCGGCTATATCTGTCTTTATCTCAAAAACCACGCTGACATATTTGTTCTTGCCATTGTCCGAGACGAGATAGCTCTTATAATCGGCGCTCAAGGTCGGCTTCTCGCCCTTGGGTTTTGAGCTCGGCACCTCGCCCACAAAAGTGTCGGCTATCTCCTGCGCCGCCGCCTTTATCTTGCTGTCTATCGACTCTACACCTATCGCGGGATAGTGTATACCGTAAGCATAGTGATTTTCGTACACTATCATCGATTGGGTCTCGCCTACCTCCCTGTCCTGGGCAGTGTGCTGAAAGCGGAGCTTCTGCTTATTGCTTTTTACCGCGCAGCCCGCCGCGCCGAGCACAAAGAGCACAGCGCACATCAGAGCCGCGAAACGGTATATTATTTTTCTCATGTTGCTTTTCCTTTCAGTAAAAACTCGCGAACGCTCTTATTATAATATAAAAGGTCGAGCTTTGCAAGAAGAGCGCGCAAACTGTAACCCACTGTTACCCTCTGTTATTCTTTTGTAATTTGCGCATATGTCTATATCCTATTCACCGAAACGGCGAGTTTGACCTCAAAAGCATAGATAAATTACACGAAAGCGCGTATTTTTTTGTCTTTTGTTCCAAAATCGGCACAGATATAATTATTTTTCTTTTTGAGAGTAACAATTCGCCGGCATTTTAGTATAATAAAGTATCTTCATTTTTTAAAGGGGAGAGATTTATGACTAAAGTTGTCAAGTTCGGCGGAACCTCGCTCGCAGAGGCGGCGCAGTTTCTCAAGGTTGCCGATATAGTCCGCTCGGATCCCGACAGACGCTATGTCGTGCCGTCCGCGCCCGGCAAGCGTTTCAGCGGAGATGCGAAGGTCACCGATATGTTTTACGCCTGCTACGATGCGGCTTCAAGAGGCGGAAACTTCGAGGAGATATTCGAAAAGATAAAGGAACGCTACAATTCTATAATTTCCGGGCTTGAACTCGATATGTCCCTCGAGGACGAATTCGAGCGCATACGCCTGAATTTTATCAACCGCGCCGGCCGCGACTATGCCGCATCGAGGGGCGAATACCTCAACGGAAAAATAGTTGCAAAGCTGCTCGGCTTCACATTCATCGACGCCGCGGATGTAATCTTCTTCGACGAGAGCGGCAAATATGACGGGAGACGCACGATTCCCGTCCTGCGCGAGAGACTGAGCTACACGGAGTACGCGGTCATCCCCGGCTTCTACGGCTCGATGCCCAACGACACTATCCGCACCTTTTCGCGCGGCGGTTCGGACATAACCGGTTCGATAGTCGCCGCGGCGGCAGATGCCGATCTCTACGAGAACTGGACGGACGTTTCGGGCTTTCTCTTCGCCGATCCGCACGTTGTCGATAATCCGCAGGTCATGAAGACCGTCACATACAGGGAACTGCGCGAGCTCTCCTACATGGGCGCTACGGTCATTCACGAGGATGCGATTTTCCCCGTCATGCAGAAGAAAATCCCGATAAGGATAAAGAACACCAACGCCCCCGACGACACGGGCACGCTCATACTCGCCGACACCGACGAGCCCGCGGCCAACACCGTCACCGGCATAGCCGGACGCAAGGGCTTCTCCTCGATAAACATAGAAAAATACCGCATTCACGACGAGTGCGGTGCGGTGCGCAGAATGCTTGAGGTGCTCGAAGAGCACGGGGTAAACTTCGAGCACATCCCATCGGGAATCGATAACTTCAGCATCGTTGTCGAGACCACGAGCCTTGCCGACGAGACGGACGACATAGTCTACGACATAAAGAAGGTCACCTCAGCGAGCAGTGTGACGGTTGAAAACGGCATTGCGCTCATCGCGGTCGTCGGACGGTCGATGAAATCGACGCGCGGCGTTGCGGGCACGATATTCTCAAGCCTCGCCAAAGAGAACATCAACATAAAGATGATAGACCAGGGCTCGAGCGAGATAAACATCGTCATCGCAGTCGCCGAGCGCGACTACGAGCGCACGATAAACACAATATATTCGGCATTCGTAAAATAAGAAAAACGGGCGGAAGGGATTTTCCCTCTGCCCGTTTGCCGTTGCTGAAAAATCAAGCCCTCGCTTGCGGGACGCTCGTAGGACATAAAAACCGATCTATGACTCATAGGTCGGTTTTTATGTTTTTGCAGGCTGCATAAAAGTGCGTCTTTCATTTGTTTGATAAGATGGGATTTGGCGAGCAGTTGCAATTACAACTCCCCTGTAGGGGAGTCGGCTCGGCAAAGCCGAGACTGAGGGGTTGTTGTTCGGCCTTGCCGCTTTTTCCCTGTTTATTTAATTTCAATGTCCTTTTGTAGGGGTCGGCGACTCGACGACCCTTTGACGCGTTAGCGTCACCGAAAAGTCTATTTATTCATCCGTGTCGTGTAATACGCTCTCCGTATGAGGCTTGCCCCCTGTGCCGCCTATGGCGGCAGCGGTGCGTCGAGTCGCCGCACCCTACAAAATGAATCGCCACAAAATCCAGCAAAACCTGCGGGCGGATGATATCCGCCCCTACACGGTTGCAATATACGTCAGCCGCTGTATTTTTGCGGGCGAACAAAGTTTACCCCTACGGTGTATCACTTGAAATGCCTCTGCAAATCCCTGCTTGTCAAGCTCTTTAATCACCTCACAAGGCTTCAATGCATACAAAAAAGTCCCGACAGGCACTAAACTGTCGGGACTGAATCTGTTTTACGGACACTCGGCTTTCCCCGAGCGGCTCAAATTAACTTTCAGGCTTTGGATCAATACATTCCGCCGCCGGCCTGTGCAGCCATAGCTGCGGCGTTTGCCGCGTCTGCAGCCGGATCGGGCTTGTCGGTGACAAGGCTCTCGGTGGTCAGAACCATTGCCGCAACGGAAGCGGCGTTCTGGAGAGCGGAGCGGGTGACCTTTGTCGGGTCAACAACGCCGGCCTCGAACATATCGACATATCCGTCGGTAGCGAAGTTATAGCCGTAGCCGACCTTGCCGGACTCGATGATGTGGTTGATGATAACCGAGCCCTCAAGACCCGCATTGGAGGCTATCTGACGAACGGGCTCCTCAAGAGCCTTGAGAACGATCTTCACGCCCGTCTTCTCGTCGGAATCCTCGGTGCTGTCAAGCAGAGCCTTGACTGCGGGGATAGCGTTGAGCAGTGCGACGCCGCCGCCTGCAACGGAGCCCTCTTCAACAGCCGCCTTTGTGGCCGAAAGAGCGTCCTCGATGCGGAGCTTCTTCTCCTTCATCTCGGTCTCGGTAGCTGCACCGACCTTGATGACCGCTACGCCGCCCGCAAGCTTTGCAAGGCGCTCCTGAAGCTTCTCTCTGTCATAGTCGGAAGCGGTGTTCTCAATCTGGGTGCGAATCTGGTTGACTCTGGACTTGATAGTGTCCTTGTCGCCTGCGCCGTCAACGATAATGGTGTTCTCCTTGGAGACCTTGACCTGACGTGCGCGGCCGAGATCGGCAATCTGAGTATCCTTGAGCTCAAGGCCGAGGTCAGAGGTGATGACCTTGCCGCCGGTGAGAATGGCGATATCCTGGAGCATCTCCTTGCGTCTGTCGCCGAAGCCGGGAGCCTTGATGCCCACGCAGGTGAACACGCCGCGAAGCTTGTTGACAAGGATAGTCGAAAGAGCCTCGCCCTCGATATCCTCGGCGATTATGATGAGCTTTCCGCCCGCGTGCATAATCTGCTCAAGCAGGGGAAGAAGATCCTGAATGCTTGCAATCTTCTTGTCGGTGATAAGGATGAGAGCGTCGTCAATGACGGCCTCCATCTTGTCGGTGTCTGTTACCATGTAGGGAGAGATATAACCTCTGTCGAACTGCATACCCTCGACAACCTCTGCCTCGGTCTGCGCAATCTTCGACTCCTCAACGGTGATAACGCCGTCGGCGGTGACCTTCTCCATTGCGTCGGCGATGATTCTGCCGATGTCCTCGTCTGCGGAGGAGATGGTGGCGATTCTTGCTATATCCTCGGTGCCGTTTACGGGCTTCGAGTGGGACTTAACAGCCTCAACGGCTGCGTCAACGGCCTTCTGAATGCCCTTCTTGATGACCATCGGGTTTGCGCCCGCAACGACGTTCTTCATACCCTCGCGCACGAGTGCCTGAGCGAGCAGGGTGGCGGTGGTGGTGCCGTCGCCGGCAACGTCGTTTGTCTTTGTGGCGACTTCCTTGATGAGCTGAGCGCCCATGTTCTCGAAAGAATCCTCAAGCTCGATATCCTTGGCAATCGTGACGCCGTCGTTGGTTATGAGCGGAGCGCCGTACTTCTTGTCGAGGACAACATTTCTGCCCTTGGGGCCAAGTGTGATTTTAACTGTATTGGCGAGCTTATCGATACCGGCCTGGAGAGCCTTGCGGGCTTCCTCACCGTAAATAATTTGTTTTGCCATGATGAATTACCTCCGATTATTCTACGATAGCGAGAATGTCGCTCTGACGGACTATGGTGTATTCCTCTTTGTCGAGCTTGACCTCGGTGCCGGAATACTTGCCGGTTATGACTCTGTCGCCGACCTTGACGTACATCTCAACTTCTTTGCCGTCAACGAGTCCGCCGGGACCTACGGCAACTACCTCGGCAACCTGGGGCTTCTCCTGTGCGGAAGCGGCGAGGATAATGCCGCTGCTCGTAGTTTCTTCAACCTCGACAGGCTTGACAACAACTCTGTCTGCAAGCGGTTTGATTTTCATATCGATTCCTCCTGAAATTATAAAAAATGCTAACCTAAAAATTGTTTTGGCACTCTACATCCCCGAGTGCTAATTCATATTCTAAACCCATTTGAAACAAAAATCAATACCTTTTTCCAAAGTTTACAATTATGTCATAAACTCAGGCGGGTGTTGGAGCGACTGTATATAATATGGTACACATCGCGCCGATAAAACGAAAACGGCAAAAAAAATTACGGCACCGTAAAAACAGTGCCGTGAATATTCTTCGGTCATCAGACAGCGCGTGTAACTTTGCCGGAACGAAGGCAACGAGTACATGCATAAACTCTCTTGGGAGAGCCGTTCACTATAGCCTTGACCCTTTTAATGTTGGGCTTCCAGGTTCTGTTTGAACGTCTGTGAGAATGGGAAACCTTGATGCCGAAAGACACATCCTTACCGCAATATTCGCATTTTGCCATGTGTCGCACCTCCTTTTTTACTCGGTAACAGATGATATGATAGCAGATTGCCGGCAAAAAAGCAAGCTTTTTTTTATTTTTTGCGGCTCCTTATGCGAAAAACTTGAAAACGGCCGCCGACCTTGCTATAATAGAGCAGTCAAAAGCCGAGACAGCTCGGCATATATGCGGATATGGCGGAATTGGCAGACGCGCCGGATTTAGGATCCGGTGGGCAACCATGCAGGTTCGATCCCTGTTATCCGCACCACAAAAAGCGCTTGCGTTTTGCAGGTGCTTTTTTCAATGAAATAAATCCCTGCGGGATTTGTAAAATCGCTGCGGCGGCGAGAGATTATTTCACCGCGGGTGCGACAAAGAAATTTCTCGCACTTGCACAGTCCGTTATATTGCTCTTTGCTCAAAATATTTTGTGCAACGCTTGACTTCGTTTTTTCGCCGTGTTATATTTTTATTCGAAAGGGGCGAGCGCATGAGGCGTCTCGGGCGTAAACTGTGGGCTAAGGCATGTTCAGTACTTGCGAGACCCCTTCTTTTATTCTCCCCCCGAAGCGCAGAGCCGCCAAGCGTAAGCGGCGCGGTTTTTCTGCGTTGCGAAACATTGATATACGGCAAAACTCCCGATGCTTCTTGCACCGGGAGTTCTTTTGATATATCAGATTGTCGCTTCTTCTCTTTCGCGCTGTTCGACGCGCGCCTTCGCCTCGTCGTAGAGGGCGAACAGCTCCTCGCAGTGGCTGTAATTCTCGCTTTGGGTGATGGTTTTCACCGAGTCGATATACGGCTTTGCGGCTCTGTAGTAAAGCGAATTTTCGTCGGTCGCTTTCTTTATCGCTATCTGAACCTGCCGCTTTTCAAAGCTTATCTGCTTGAGCTCCGCCTTGAGACTCTCGGCAGCGGCCTTGTCGTTTGTCTCCTTGGCGCGCTTTAAGCCGTCCGTAACACGCTTCATGTTGAGCTCCGCCTCATCCTCGCTCTTGAAAAGTCCGTCGAAAACAGAGCTGTCAAACGGCTTTATGCCGTCGGGATAATATTTTGCGGTAGTCTTGCGCGCGATTTTGATATCGACCACAAGTCTCATCAAGTCTTTTCTGCGCTCTCTCTGCTGCACGGTCGACTTGGGCATACGCCTGATATCGCTCTTTTTAAGGTCTGCCGCGGTCATGAAGCCGTCGAGTCCCGCCGCGCTTATCTTGCGCGCGATTTCAAGATCCTCCATGCCCTCGGGCGTGTTGAAGCGGTTAAGCTCCTCGAGAACGAACCGAGCTATCTCTATCTTCTCGTTCTCCTCTTTCAGGCGCTTATATTCTTCTTTTGCCGCTTTTATGCGGGTCTTGTCATGGGTCTTTTTCGCCTGCTGAATACCTTCTGTGGAGAGGATGTTCATTTCGCGGTCGGCATATTCATTGGCCTCTCTTATTATATCGACTGTCTCAACGAGCGCCTCGTCCGAATAGACTTTGTTTCCGTAGTCCTCGAACAGCGCCCTTATCTTGAGCACCTTGACCATAGCCTTCTGCTTGAGCTCGCTGAGGTCATAGAAGAAGAACGGGATAACATTGAGCGCCGCGCCGACAACGGACGCCATGACAAGCACGCTGCTTATCTGAACAAAGTAATCGCGGTTATAGAGAACGTCATAGACATTCGAGCCGTCAAGCCCGAGCGACAGGGCGACTGTGCGGTTAAGACCCGCACGTTCGTATATAGTCGGGAGCACCGAGCCGGTGGCGAGCGTTATAATGCTGCCTATAAGGCCGACCGCGGCAAACATTCCGTCTATTCTCTCGCCCGTCTTATATTGCTGATAGTCTCTTATGTCGGCCTGGATGCTCGGATTGAGCAAATGGCCGAATGACGTCATGAACTGGTTGACGAATATGCAGGCGAGCAGGAGCCATATTATTCCGGGCTTTCCCGTCTGCCTGACTATCGGAAGCATCAGCAGGATAAAGCCGATATTCAGAAGATTCATCGTGACAAGTATCTTTCTCTTGCCGTACTTTCTGATAAGGAACGGCGCAAATAGATTCGGCCAGAACGAGGCATTGCCCCACAGCGCGGTTATCACCGCATACTGACCGGCGGAGCACGCCTCCTGATAGTTATACATCCAGCCGAGAATACTGTTGAACGAGCCCTCGAGGAAGCCTATCCAGCCGGCGAGCGAAATTACCCAGAAATACTTGTTGCGCGCTATCGCTCTTAACGCGTCCATAAACTTAATGCGGATAACGTGCGTTTTTGCCTGAACTATCTTCTCCTCGACATTGACATAGACGAGCAGCGATATCAGGAAACCTATGATTATCATGGGAGGATAGAACGCCCTGACCACGCGCATATCGTAAAGGGTATTTTCATTTGTTATGAGCTTCGCCACCACAGGCAGGAATATGCCCGCTATCGACGGGGAAAGATTCTCAACGACGCTTCTTATCGAGAGCACGTCCGAGCGCTCTATCGAATTGGGAGAAACAACGTTTATAAGGCTCTCGTAAGCGTCGACCATAAAGTTATAGAAAAACTGGAAGCCGATGTTGAAAAGCAGAACGACTATGCACTTCCAGGTCAGCGACATACGCTCATACGGCATCCACACGAAACCGACGCCGAGAAGAACCGTAGGGATGCCCATGCTTATCAGATACGGGCGGTACTTTCCCTTCATGCTGCGCGTATTGTCTATCATTTTGGCGCGCAGTGCGGTCAGCGGGAAGCCCGAAAGGACGCTGATTATGTAGATGACATAGATAGCGCCCGGGTCGATACCGATAGTGTTGCCTATAAGCGTATTGCCCACGCAGACTATCATGCCCGACACGCACCAGACTATAAATCTGACGCCTATGCCTCCAACAGACATCGAAACTATTTCCTTATAAGTCATGTACCGATCCTTCGGCGGTTTGCTCCAGTATTTTTTGACCGAAGAAAGAGCGGATTTGACTTTTCCGGCGATTTTCACAACCATATTCCCCCTTGTGAATGTGAGTTTAATATGTTAATATAAAAGAGTACAAAATTTTGGCACATGGGTAAAAAGGGTGACGGTATGCCTATATTCAACGAAGAAATGTATTTATATGACAAAAATCAGAACAGCGATCTCTTTCACCTTCATTCCTTCGGCAGGCTCTATCCCGATGCCGACTACATCATCTCGCTCAAGGAGAACTCGAACACGATAATAGAATGCGTCACCGACGGAGTGGGATATATCGAGCACAACGGGACGGTCACTACGGTTGAAAAGGGCGACTGCTACATAATAAAGCAGGGCAGCGGCTACTCCTACTACTCCGACGAGAAAAATCCCTATTCAAAGGTGTGGGTCACCGTATACGGGAGCATGGTCGACAGGTGGCTCGACTTCTACGGCATAGACAGGCAGGTATACATAAAGCACCTGGATATCACATCGTATTACAGCCAGATAAAGCAGACCGCGCTCGGCAGGGATATGCTCGACAATGAGAAGAAGCTGATGCTCCTCGTTCACGCAATAATATTCGAAATGGCGACTGCCGTCCCCGCGAACAGACAGAGCAGGGAGGACAGACCTTATATCAAGACTGAGGACAATGTCGTTCTCGACATCAAAAAATATATCGAAAAGCAGTGCAACGAGAGGCTGACGAACAGAGACCTGTCGCTGAAATTCGGCATTTCGCAGAGCACGATGAACGACCTGTTCATCAAAAAATACGGCATATCGACCTCGCAGTATCATATGCAATGCAAGCTCTCCTCGGCCGAATATTTTCTAAAGAGCACAGACCTCACAATAGACGCCATAAGCTCGCTTATCGGCTTTTGCGACCGCAGCCATTTCAGAAAGGCTTTTATGAAAGCATACGGTATGTCGCCGAATCAATACAGAAAGAAGCTCAAATCAGAGCTCAGCGAAAAATAACCGTCGTCACAGACCTCGGCGTCAGTTTTATACGCTCGGAGCCCGAAATATCATATTCGCACAGGTCGCTGTCATCGTCTGTGACCGCAAGCTTAACGGCTGAGTACTGCTCCGGCAGGCTCAGCTCTTTTTCTTTTTCCGTGCCGTTTATCACTACGGCCGCACAGCCGCCGTCATATTTAAACGCGAGCAGGCGAAGCTCCGGGTCATCGCAGGAGACGTCGACGCGGACAGAGCCCGCGGGGACATACTTCGAGAAGTTGCCCGTAACGTAGTAGCGCTTGGTCATCTCGAACGATTTATCGTCAAGGTTTATGTATATCAGCCCGTCGCAGTAATCGACCTCGGACACGGCTATCCAGTGCTGCCATGAAACGACATTCAAAACGGATAAATCCTCATACATCACATTCGCCGTAACGAGCGCCGAATCCATTCCCCTGTCTCGCCCGCCCTGCATATGAGTCCATTCGCTCATATTTACGGGTACACCCGGATATTTTTTGTCCATCCACTTTGCGAAGCGGCGAAGAAAAGCCACTCTGTCATTTAAAAGCGGGAGCGGCACGTGCAGGCAATAGGAATGGATATCGAGCGCGTCAAGGCGTGTGCGAATGAGCGGATCGCCCAGCACGGCGCGGGTATAGCTCTTGTTGAACCAGCGAATATCGCCATTTTCGCAGCCGGAGAGCTTAACGCCGTCGAGTTTTTTTCTGCCGTCCAGCTCCTTAACGAATGCACGGAACACCCTGCGACAGCTCGCGGGGCTGTAATGGCAGCCCTCCTGCCCGCCGTTCCATATCCAAAGCGGCTCGTTGACGGGAGATATATATTTAATAGGTATACCCTCGCCGATAAAATGCTCCGCAACATCGGCGCAGTATTTTGCGAACGCGGGGTAGTTTTTCGGCTTTATGTTCTCTCTGAATATCTGATTCTTGTTGAGCTGCGTCTTGTGGTTGTTGGTCAGGCGCTCTATGGGAGAGTTGACAAAGAAAATCACATTATCAGCGCCGTCGTCTACGGCACGGCGCAGCATATAGACAGCCGCCGAGTCGCGTGACCAGTCGTATTCGCCGGGCGCCGTCTCAAAGCACTCCGTCGCTCTTGCGGGTTGGCTGAACGTGCCGCGTCCGCTGTGCTTCGACCCGCCGCCGATATTATAGCGGTAGATGTTGAGCCCGATGCCCTCGGTCTTGCTGAAAAGCAGCTCGCTTATCCTGTCTCTGACCGGCTTGCCGCTGACGGGGTCCTCATGAGTCCAATTTCCGACTATCTGAGCCCACCATGCGCCACTCGCTCCGAAGCCCTCAACCGTCTGATATTTTCTTTCTTCGTTTATATCAAACTTCATCTCAACGCTCCTATGTGAAAAGTGCATATAATTTTCTATTATATTTAGAGTATATCATGGCTTTCACGGAGTAAAGGTATTTTTTATATAAAAAAGAGTACATTTTATCTGTAGTCAAGCAAAAACCATAAAATCTATGAAAAATTAATATAAATTTAGATATGTAATATTATTTTATGTTTAATTTGCTTTTATATAGCTTGCTTTTTGAGATTTGTTCCCGTATAATGGTGCTTGTCTTACTAGACATGACTTTTGAGGGGTGCAAGCTATGAAGACCGTGACGATAATTCTTCTCGTTGTTCTTGCGGCGGTAATTATATTGATGTTCGCGGTCTGCGCGGTCGTATTCAACCAGGTAATATGGTATAAGCCGATAAAGCTCCGTTCCTCGGACAGCGAGGAAAACGAGGACGACTTCGCCAAAGACCACAGAAAAGCCGAAGAAGAGTTCAAAAATATGCCGTTTGAAAAAGTTACTCTTTCGGCATCGAACGGCGAAAAGATATACGCCCGCATATTAAAGCCCGAAAAGAGCAACGGGCACATGATAGTCGCCTGCCACGGGGCGCACAGCTCCGGGATATGCGAATTCTGCATCTGCGCGCCTTACTTTCACAAAGCGGGCTACACCATTCTCATGCCGGAGCACCGAGGCTGCGGCGAGAGCGAGGGAAAATTTTTAGGCTACGGCACGCACGAATCGACCGACACTTTTCTTTGGATAGACTATGCCCGCGGGCATTTCCCCGAGCTTGACATATTTCTGCTCGGAGTATCAATGGGCGGCGCCACGGTTCTGATGATGAGCGACAGGATAGAGGACCCCGCGGTAAAGGGTATAATCGCCGACTGCTCGTACACAAGTGCATGGGAGGAATTTGCCTATCAGCTCAAAAATCCGTTCGGGCTGCCGGCGTTTCCCCTGCTGTACATACTCAATCTGTATTGCCGCATAATCTGCAAATACAGCCTGCGCGACGCTTCGCCGATAAAGGCCGTGCGCAGCGCGAAAAGGCCGATACTCTTCATCCACGGCGGCAGGGACGCGCTCGTCCCCGTGACTATGCAAAAGGAGCTTTTCGACGCGTGCCCGACGAAAAAAGAGATGCTGACGGTCGAAAACGCAGTCCACGCTCAGAGCTATTATACCGACCCGCGCGCATATGAGGCGGCGGTTGAGAAATTCATAAGCGAATGCGAAACCTTGAAATAAAAACAAAACTATTTGCGCCGCGGGGCGCACGGAGGAGGAAATCAAATTGGCCAACAACGAAAGGCTGAAAGAAAAGCGTTATGTAGGAGTAAAAGAAACGGTGCTCTACGGCGTGGCAAACGGCGGTCAGGTCATCGGCTACAACATGGTCCGTATGCAGCTGACGTTCTTCCTTGTAACCGTTTTCGGCATACCTGAGGGAGCAGTTGCAACGATGATAACCGTTATGGGTATCTGGGACGCGCTCAACGACCCGCTGATGGGAACCCTTGTTGACAAGACCCGCACAAACTTGGGAAAGCTCCGCCCGTATCTGCTGTTCGTGCCCATTCCGCTCGGAATAGCGACAGTCGTATTCTTCGGCGGCGCCGAATTCCTCGCGGGAGTTCAGTCGACGACGCTCAAGATAGTCTATATGTGCGTCACATATTTCATCTGGGAGTTCTTCTATACGATAGGCGACATTCCGTTCTGGGGTCTGTCCGCCGCCATATCCCCGAACCCCATCGACAGATCGAACGCCATCACCTCCGCCCGCTTCATTTCGAGCATAATCGGCGGACTCGTCACCCCCATAATCTCGCTGTTCATCGACCTGAGCAACAAGGGCGTTATCGGAATCAATATGCGCCAGCTCTTCCTTGTCATGGGAATTGTCGCGGGAACTGTCGGCATGGGACTGTTCTCGCTCTCCGGTATCTTCTGCCGCGAGCGTGTGGTTCAGAATTCCGACGAGCCTAAGGTTCTCGACTGCTTCAGATTCCTTTTCAAGAACAAGCCCCTGCTTCTCATAGTCTGCTCCAACATTCTCGCAACCGTCGGCGGAGTTACCGACACATTCGCGCAGTATTTCTACATATTCTCCCTCGGCGCGGCGAGCTGGGGCACGATAATCGGCATTCCCGGCGTTGTCTCGGGCTTCCTGACTTATCTCCTCCTGCCCGCTCTCGAGAGAAGGTGGACGTCGAAGCAGATAGTCGTTCGCACAACTATTCTCAAGGCACTCGTCGGTACGGCTACCTTCCTCATCGGCATGAAATTCTACCGCAACCCGGCGGTCATTGTCCCGCTGCTTATGATTCAGGGCTTCATATTCAGCTCGCTGACGAGCATAAACATGGTCGTCCCCACAAAGATGATAGGCGACACGGTCGACTACATGGAGTGGAAGACGGGCGAAAGGAACGAGGGCATGGCGTTCTCGCTGCTGACCTTCATCAGCAAGCTCACGGGCTCGCTCTGCACGGCTATCGCAACGGCCATAATCCCGGTCATCGGCCTTGTCACCGTTCAGCTCGCGGACAACTCGCTTCAGCTTGTTGAAAACCCGCAGATAAACACCCGTTTCTGGCTCTGGGCTCTGGTCACCATACTCCCGCCCGTGGCGTCGCTCATCTCGCTCATACCCTTTAAGTTCTATGACCTTGAGGGCAAGAAGCTCAAGGATATCCAGGAAGAGATGATCGCCCGCCGCGAGCTCAACTCGAAGACGATATCCAAGTCGGAAGGAGAGATATAAATGGAACGCAAATGCCCGAAATGCGGCGGTAAGCTCGGAATATTCGACTTAAAGCCCAACTGCCCCCACTGCGGATGCAGTATCATGTACTACGACATGGACAAACGCCTTGAGGAGGACTCGGTAAAGGCCGAAGCCGAATGGCAGAAGCTTGAAGCGACCCTCGACAAGATAACTCCCGCGTTCATCAAGAAAAAGAGAGCCGCGAGAGAAGAAAAAGAGAAAAACGAAAAGGATTCAAGCGAAAAATAAACCTAAAGCAGGCGCGCCCGCAGTTATTCTGCGGGCGTATCGCTTTTTGTGGGAATTTGCAACAAATTTTAGTAAAACTGTGGTAAATTCCGCAGCAATATGTTAAAATCCGATAAGAACGATGATTTAAGGAGAGGGTATTATGCTTCGCAGACAGATGCAGCTTGATTTTTCAGGAATAAAGACATATTCCGCCGAGGACAGGCACAACCTCGTCACCATAGACAATATGATGACTCCCGGGGTCACGCCGCACGAGGAATTTGTATACGAGGGCTTTGACGAGCTTGTTGAGAGAATAGTCAAGGCGCGCAAGAACGGGCATCCGGTAATATGGAGCATGGGCGCTCACGTTGTCAAGAACCGCCTTTCGCGCTATGTCATCGAGCTGATGAAGATAGGCGTTATCACGCACATCGCCGCAAACGGTGCGACGAGCATACACGACTTTGAGCTGGCGTATCTCGGCGGCACCTCGGAGGATGTGCCGACCGCCATAGAGGACGGCTCATTCGGAATGTGGGAGCAGACGGGCGCGTGGATGAACGAGGCAATTAAGCGCGGCGCGGAGCTCGACTTGGGATACGGCGAGGCACTCGGCGAGTACATAGACATTCACCCCGAAAAGTTCCCCAACCGCGAGGACTGCATACTTTGGAACGCATACAAGCTGGACATTCCCGCAACTTATCATATAGCGCTCGGCACGGATATCATCCATCAGCACCCCACCTGCGACATGGGAGCTATCGGCAAATGCTCCGGAATCGACTTCAAGAAGATGGCCTACAGCGTGTCCCAGCTCGACGGCGGCGTTTTCCTGAACTTCGGCTCGGCAGTCATAGGCCCCGAGGTATTCTTAAAGACGCTCTCGATAGCGCGAAATCTCGGCTATCCGACATTTAATATAACAACCGCAAACTTCGACCTCGTGCGCCTGGGCAATTTCCGCTGCAAGATAGGCTACGAGGATCCGAACTACTATTACCGCCCGCGCAAGAATATAGTCAACCGCCCGACCTGCCGCGGCGGTTGGGGTTGGCACTTCGAGGGCGACCATCAGATAACAATTCCCACACTTTACGACAAGCTCAAAGAGCAGCTTTAAATAGCTTTAACGAGGGTTAAGCCATGCTTTCAAAAGAACAGGTCAAAAAAATATGCGCGGGCATAAAAAACGCGCGAATAGGAATAATCGGCGACTTCTGCGTTGACATCTACTGGCACGCGGACATGAGAAAATCCGAGCTTTCGCGCGAGACTCCGCACTATCCCCTGCCGATAGTCGGCGAGCGTGTCTATCTCGGCGCGGGCGGAAATGTTGCGGCGAATCTCGCGGCTCTCGCGCCCAAGGAGCTTTTTGCCGTATCGCTTATCGGCGGCGACTGGCGCGGTATGCTCATGGAGGACATATTCGAAAAGAGCGGCATGAACAGGGATTTTGTTATCAAAGCGCCCGACCGCTTCACCAACGCCTACTGCAAGCCCATGCGAAAGGGCATATCGGAGCTTGAGTACGAGGATCCGCGTCTCGACTTCGGCAACTACGAGCCGATATCAGAGGAGACTGAGAACAGGGTCATTGAAAACCTACGAAAAGTCGCCGAGAATATCGACGTACTGTGCGTTGCCGATCAGTTCATGTTCGGCATAATAACAAAGCGCGTGCGCGATGAGATAATCGCCCTTGCAAGGGCGGGGCTCACCGTCATTGCGGACAGCCGCTGCAACATCGGCGAATATACCGACTGCATATTGAAGCCCAACGAGGTCGAATGCTGGCGCGCGGTCTATAATAACGAGGGCTACGCGGACGCGGGATATGACGAGTTTATCAAGGCGGCGAAGCTGCTTGCGAAAAAGAACCGCTCGACCGTTTTCTGCACACTCGGAAAGCGCGGCTCGGCGGTGACGGACGGAAACGTTGCAGAGGCAGTCGAGGCAGTACTCTATAAAGGCGAGATTGATATCTGCGGCGCGGGTGACACCTCGCTCTCCGCTTTTTCCGCGGCGTTGGCGGCAAAGGCCGATTTCAAAACGGCGGCGGAATTCGCGTCACTCGCATCCGGCGTAACGGTCAGAAAGATAGGCGTCACGGGCACCGCGTCGCCCGAGGAAATAGAGGCGCTCGCAAAATAAAAAACAAGAGGCATTGAGATGAGTTTTTCAATTGAAACAATAAAAGAATACACCGGCGCGGGCTTCAAATGCGCCCTGTTCGATTTCGACGGCACGATAAGCCTTATCCGCGAGGGCTGGCAGAAGGTCATGGTTCCCTATTTCTGCGAGATCATAGAGGCGCTCGGCACTGGCGAGAGCGAGGACGGCATACGCGAAGAGGTGACCGAATTTGTCGATCGCTTGACGGGCAAGCAGACCATATTTCAATGCATCGCGCTTGACGAGGCGGTCGTTCGCCGCGGCGGGGAGCACGTTGACCCGGGCGAATATAAAAAGGAATATCTGCGCAGGCTCGAAATGCGGATAGCCGACAGGAAGAGAGGGCTCGAAAGCGGCGCGCTCTCTCCCGACAGCCTTGCGGTCAAGGGGTCGGTCGAGTTCGTAAGGGCGCTCAAAGAAGCGGGGATAAGATGCTTTCTCGCAAGCGGCACGGACGAGGATGACGTGATATACGAGGCGTCGCTCATAGGCGTTCGGGAGCTGTTCGACGGCGGCATCCACGGAGCGAGGGACGCGCTGCTCGACTGCTCGAAGGAGGCGGTCATAAAGAATATGATAGATGAGCAGAAGCTCGACCCCGAGGAGCTTGTCACCTTCGGCGACGGGTTCGTTGAAATCGAGCTCACGGCGAAGCTCGGCGGCTATGCGGTCGGCGCGGCGACGGACGAAAAAACCGGCGACGGCATAGACGAAAAGAAGCGCGCAAGGCTCATTTCCGCGGGCGCGGACATGATAATTCCGAACTTCAAAAATCGTGACGCAATTCTCAAAAAGCTAAAAATTATATAAACTACGACAATAAAATACGACAATAAAATATATAGATTTTATAAAATCGCTTGCACTTTTCTTTATCAAATGATATACTATATTCAGGAATCCTCAAAAAACGCAATCCGTTCTATTATTTATTCGGGCTTCGCAAGCTGCGTACAGCCCGCAGAAATGCATACGGAGGACTTTGCAATAACCGGATATGAGACGAATGCTTTTTTGCCGCAAGTCGAAAAAGTGTTCCGTCCTTTTGTTGCAATATAAGTCTTTTTGTATAATAAAAATAAACAGAACTATGCAGGATAAGAGCTTTCAGCTCCCGTTCCCGGTTCTTTGTGTTTAAAAAGGCGGTGATATATGGCATTCAAAAGTACAGACTTGTCGGGCCGGACAAGCCGGGTCGGCAACCTCCTCCGCACAAAAGCACACGGGGGAAAAAATGTAAAAAACACAACAAATCGGAGGAACGAAAAAATGAAAAAACGAATTTTAAGCATGCTGCTTTGCTGCCTCATGCTGTTCGGACTGGTTTTCACAGTCTCCGCAGATCCCGATCAGCCCGAAGTTGATCCCGTTGCACACGCAATCACCGTTAAGGCTGAGAACGGCACTGCAACCGCATCCGCAGAAACTGCTGTCGCAGGCACCGAGATAACCCTTGAAGCTAAGGCCAACGAAGGCTACAAGTTCAAGGAGTGGCAGATTCTCAGCGAGGCTTCTGTTGTTCAGGATGGCGACAAGTTCACCATGCCCGACGCAGACGTTGAGGTTATCGCTGTTTTCGAGAAGCTTGCCGAGCACAGCATCACCGTAAAGCCCTCCAAGATGGGTAAGGCTTATTCCAACCCCAAGACTGCTATTGCCGGCACTGAGATAGCTCTTACCGCAGAGCCCGACAGCGGCTATTTCTTCGCAGGCTGGAAGGTCGTTAAGGGCGATATCACAATCGCCAGCGACAAGTTCATCATGCCCGACGAGGATGTTGTTATTGAGGTTATCTTCTCCAAGGAGAGCAGCATCAAGGTTACAACCGACGGCAACGGCACTGCTTCCGCCGATAAGGAAAAGGCAGTCAACGGCGAAGAGGTCACCCTCACCGCTACCCCCAACAAGGGCTTCGGCTTCAAGGAGTGGCAGGTTGTTAAGGGCAAGATCGAGATAAAGGACAACAAGTTTGTCATGCCCTCAGAGGACGTTGAGGTTAAGGCTATATTCGCTAAGGAGCACAAGGTTGTTGTTCTGACCGATAAGAACGGCACCGCTTCCGCTTCCGCAACCGATGCTATCGCAGGCACCGAGATCACCCTTACCGCTAAGGGCAATGACGGCTACTACTTCAAGGAGTGGCAGGTCATAAAGGGCAAAGTCGAGATAAAGAACAACAAGTTCGTAATGCCCGATGAGGATGTCACCGTTAAGGCTATCTTTGCAGAAATCAAGGACGCTCCGAACGATGATGACATGAATGTTCTTCGCGACGTACATTTCGTTATCGTCAAGACTGACGGAAACGGCGTTGGCATAGCTTATCCTCCTTACTCCGAGGCCGGCCAGAAGGTAACAGTCGTTGCCATAGCTAAGGACGGCTATAAGTTCAAGGAGTGGAAGGTTGTTAAGGGCAACGTTAAGTTAGAGAACAAGAAGATCGCTTCGTTCGAGATGCCCGCAGAGAACGTTATACTCGAGGCTGTTTTCGAGTCTGACGGCACCGACGGAAACAAGCCCTCCCTGCCCGACATCCCGAAGCCTGAGCTTCCCGAGATTCCGAAGCCCGGTAAGCCCAACAAGCCCGAGGATCCCAGCACTCCCGGCACTCCCGATGCTCCGAGCACTCCCGACGCTCCCAGCAATCCCGAGGCTCCCGAAGTACCCGACACCGGAGATAACACCAATGTTCTCCTTTGGGTTGCTGCTATGGTTCTCGGCGGCGGCGCTGCTATAAGCACTGTCGTTGTCAGCAAGAAGAAGAAGGAAGAGAACTAATCTCTGATCTTCCGACACGCTAACAAAAGTAAAAAGAGCGGTCGCTTCGGCGGCCGCTCGATTTTTTTGCGTGCGAATATTATGTGAAATAATATACATAATCCGCAAAAATACTTGCGCTTTTCTGTTACAGGTGGTATAATATATCCCGGAAAACACCAAAAGTATAATCTGCTTCATTCGATACCCCCTACCCCGCGGGTTGCGGCACCCAAAAAACGGACGGAGGACCTTGCAATGACAGACTACGGCAGGACGGATATTTTCCTCGGCGAGAGCCGAGTGAATCGTTCTGCCCTTTTGTTGCAGCAACAGGTCTTTTTGCATAACAAAATAAACATAACTATGCCGGAGACAGGCTATTTTTGCGCTGTCCCCGGTTTTTTGCGTTTTAAAAGGGCGGTGATATATGGCTGATAAAAGCTCATAGGTCAGACCGGCTTTTGCCGGAACAAAAAAGTCCTTCCAAGAAATAAAGGAGGGAGAAACAAAAATACAAATCGGAGGAACAACAAAATGAAAAAACGCATTTTAAGTATGATGCTCTGCTGCTTCATGCTGTTCGGAATGATTGTCATCGTCTCTGCCGACAGCACAACGCCCGACCACACCCGCGCTGGATGCGATGCAGTCTGGTCCGAGAGCTTTGAAGGATTTGAAGCAGGGGCAACGGATCTGCCGTCAGGATGGAAAAAAGGTGATAAGACCAAAACATACGTCTGCACCGCCAACAGCACCACCATCGAGAACATGGTTCCGCATCACGGTGAAAAATATCTTTGTGTGGATAACCAATCTGAAATGGTGTTTTACGAGGGTGAGTATTCTCATACTGTATCAGTCCCGTCCTCATTAGAGCTGCCCGAGTTTCAGCTCGAATCCAATCAAAAGTACTTCCTCACATTTGAAGTTAGGCATATGATGACCGGAAACTTTGCAAGGGATACCATTGGTATTTATGTCTCGGCAGCCGGCAAAGAGTATGAAAGAATTCAGTATCATGAAATAGACTCCAAGGAGTCCGCAGAGTGGGAAACCGTTGAAGTTGACCTCTCCGCATATGCCGGCTCCACTGTCAGAATCAGGCTGAATTACACTCAAGAGGATCAGTTTCATCCCGATCTGGTTTTCGACTGCTTCTATCTGTGGAAGGTGGATATAGCCGCCCCCGTCGCCAACTTCTCTATGTTCTACTACGGCTATCAGAGAGAGATAGCAAAGACTGCTGTCACTCAGAGCCCCTACAACGCCGGCATCAAATGGGACAGCGGCTACGGCAACGGCTATTTCATCTGCACCGACCCGACTAACATCAGCTCGGTGTTCAGCTCGAGAGTGCCCGCGGACAGCAGCGCCGTCTATGAGGCCGATACGCAGTACTATCTGTGCTGCCTGTTCGATGTTCTCGATACCTATGACGCTTCGAAACTCAAGAAAGAGAATATCAATCTTACAGGCTACGGCGCGGCAGAGAATCTGCTCATGTATAGCCCCAACGACATGGGATATACATATTATGCTATCTTTAAGCTTCCGATATTGACCGCGACTCCCGACACCGATCCCATCACGCACAGCATCACTGTGACGGCCGATGAAAACGGCACTGCATCCGCATCCGCAGAGGCAGCCGTTAAAGACACCGAGATAACCCTCACCGCTGCTCCCAAGGAGGGCTTCCGCTTCAAGGAGTGGCAGGTCATAAAGGGCGGCATAGAGATAAACGACAACAAGTTTGTCATGCCCGACGAGGACGTTGAGGTTAAGGCAATCTTCGAGGCAATCCACGAGGTAATCCCCGAGGAGCACAGCATCACGATAATCCCCGTTGGCAAGGGCAAGACCTATTCCGTTCCCAAGACCGCTGTTGCGGGCACGGAGATAACCCTCCATGCAGAGCCCGACAGCGGCTGGATCTTCTACGGTTGGGAAGAGGTCGTTGAAGAAGGCGTCGACAAGGTCACTATAGCGAGCGACAAGTTCATCATGCCCGACAGAGATGTTGTTATCAGAGTTATCTTCGTCAAGGAGAGCAGCATCAAGGTTACCACCGACGGCAACGGCACCGCTTCCGCCGATAAGGAAAAGGCTGTCAACGGCGAAGAAATAACCCTCACCGCTACCCCCAAGGAAGGCTATGCTTTCAAGGAGTGGCAGGTCATAAAGGGCAAGGTAGAAATAAAGGACAACAAGTTCATCATGCCCGACGAGGATGTTGAAGTTAAGGCCATATTCGCCGCAGAGCACAAGATAATCGTTCTCAAGGACGAGAACGGCGAAGAAGCTTTCGCAACTCCGAGCGCCGCTATCGCCGGCACCGAGATAACCCTTACCGCTAAGGGCAAGCCCGGCTACCGCCTCAAGGAGTGGCAGGTCATCAAAGGCAGCGTCGAGATAAAGGACGGCAGGTTTGTAATGCCCGACGAGGATGTAACCGTTAAGGCTATATTCGAGGAAGTCGAGGACGACATGGGCGTTATCCGCGACGTACATTTCGTATTGGTCAAGACTGACGGAAACGGCGTAGGCGCTGCATATCCGCCTTACTCCGAGGCAGGCACAAAGGTAACGGTCGTTGCCATTGCAAAGCCCGGCTACAAGTTCAAGGAGTGGAAGGTCGTCAAGGGCGGCGTTAAGTTAGAGAACAAGAGCGTTGCCACATTCGAGATGCCCGCAGAGAACGTTATACTCGAAGCCATATTCGAGTCCGACGGCACCGAGGGCGACAAGCCCACCCTGCCCGACATCCCGAAGCCCGAGCTTCCCGACAAGCCCGGTACGCCCGACAAGCCCGGTACGCCCGACAAACCCGGCACACCTGATAAGCCCGGTACACCCGATAAGCCCGGTACACCCGACAAACCCGGTACACCCGATAAGTCCGGCACACCTGATAAGCCCGGTACGCCCGACAAGCCCGGCGCAACCGAAGTACCCGACACAGGTGATACGACTAACGTACTCCTCTGGGCTGCGGCTCTGGTAATCGGCGGCGGTGCTGCGATAGGCACTGTTGTCAGCAAGAAAAAGAAGAAAGAAGAAAGCTAATCTTTCGGAACACTGAAAAGAGCGGTCGCTTCGGCGGCCGCTCGATTTTTATTGCACGATGATATTACGGAGGGCAATATATAGATTTTGCAAAAATGCTTGCGCTTTTTTGTTACAGATGGTATAATATATTCGGAATAGTATAAAATGTATAATCTGCTTCATTCGATACCCCCTACCCCGCGGGTTGCGGCACCCCAAAAAACGGACGGAGGACCTTGCAATGACAGGCTACGGCAGGACGGATATTTTCCTCGGCGAGAGCCGAGTGAATCGTTCTGCCCTTTTGTTGCAGCAACAGGTCTTTTTGCATAACAAAATAAACATAACTATGCCGGAGACAGGCTATTTTTGCGCTGTCCCCGGTTTTTTGCGTTTTAAAAGGGCGGTGATATATGGCTGATAAAAGCTCATAGGTCAGACCGGCTTTTGCCGGAACAAAAAAGTCCTTCCAAGAAATAAAGGAGGGAGAAACAAAAATACAAATCGGAGGAACAACAAAATGAAAAAACGCATTTTAAGTATGATGCTCTGCTGCTTCATGCTGTTCGGAATGATTGTCATCGTCTCTGCCGACAGCGCAACGCCCGACCACACCCGCGCGGGATACGATGTAGTCTGGTTCGAGAGCTTTGAAGACCTTGAACCAGGTGGAAAAAATCTGCCCTCAGGGTGGCGCAAGACCGTTGAAACCCAAGCAAACATCAATGCCGCCAACACTACAACAACGTCAGCGCATCACGGTCGAAATTATCTTCGTGTACATAACCAATCCGCGACAGTTGAACTTGAAGACGGCGGAGTCGAAACCAGGTTGGTCACAAACAAATTATTACTGCCCGACACTAAGCTCGAAGCAAACGAAAAGTACCTCTTCTCGTTTGAAACCAGGCATTTTTTAAGTGACGGCATCACCTCGGCAAGGGATAGTATCAAAATATGGCTTTCGAAACCCGGCGTATGGGGTAGAGACCTCATTCATACCCAGGAAATAGTTTCGGGAAGCTGGGTGAATGTCGAAGTCGACCTGTCCGCATATGCGGGACAAACCGTCACCCTCAGTCTGGAGTACACTCAGCGGCCGGGAACTCCCCACCTGATTTTTGACTGCTTCTATCTGTTTAAAAAAGCAAAGTCCCCGCTGGCATTAGACTTTGTAATGGGTAATTATGGCTATAAAAAAGTTATCGTCCAAACCCCCGTTAACAAAAAGATCGGCTTTGCCGGCGCTGACTGGAGCAATGTCTACGGCGACGGATATTATTTCTGCACCGACGCAACCGACCTGAACTCGGTATTCGCCTCAAGAATCCCGGCCGACAGCACCGATGTCTTTGAGACGGACAGGCAGTATTATCTGTGCTGCCAATTCGAGCTTCTCGACGACTTCGAGACCTCGAACTTCACGAAAAGCGATGTCAATCTCGTAGATTACGGCACGGCAGATGAATTATTCATGCGCAACCCCAACGATACGGAATATACTTACTACGCTATCTTTAAGCTCCCGATATTCCACAACATTACGGTTATTTCCGAGGGTCCCGGCACAGCCAGCGCCAACCGCGAGGCTCAGTTTGCCGGAGATCGCATAAACTTATTCCCCCTGCCCAACGAAGGCTGCTATTTTGTCGGCTATGAGGTCATCGAGGGCAACGTTACAATTGAACGCAACTCGTTTATTATGCCCGATTCGTCTGTAAAAATTAAGGCGATATTCGCCGCTGGCGAACAGCCGCCTATTGATCCCATCACGCACAGCATCACTGTGACGGCCGACGAAAACGGCACTGCATCCGCATCCGCAGAGACAGCCGTTAAAGACACCGAGATAACCCTCACCGCTGCTCCCAAGGAGGGCTTCCGCTTCAAGGAGTGGCAGGTCATAAAGGGCGGCATAGAGATAAACGACAACAAGTTTGTCATGCCCGACGAGGACGTTGAGGTTAAGGCAATCTTCGAGGCAATCCACGAGGTAATCCCCGAGGAGCACAGCATCACGATAATCCCCGTTGGCAAGGGCAAGACCTATTCCGTTCCCAAGACCGCTGTTGCGGGCACGGAGATAACCCTCCATGCAGAGCCCGACAGCGGCTGGATCTTCTACGGTTGGGAAGAGGTCGTTGAAGAAGGCGTCGACAAGGTCACTATAGCGAGCGACAAGTTCATCATGCCCGACAGAGATGTTGTTATCAGAGTTATCTTCGTCAAGGAGAGCAGCATCAAGGTTACCACCGACGGCAACGGCACCGCTTCCGCCGATAAGGAAAAGGCTGTCAACGGCGAAGAAATAACCCTCACCGCTACCCCCAAGGAAGGCTATGCTTTCAAGGAGTGGCAGGTCATAAAGGGCAAGGTAGAAATAAAGGACAACAAGTTCATCATGCCCGACGAGGATGTTGAAGTTAAGGCCATATTCGCCGCAGAGCACAAGATAATCGTTCTCAAGGACGAGAACGGCGAAGAAGCTTTCGCAACTCCGAGCGCCGCTATCGCCGGCACCGAGATAACCCTTACCGCTAAGGGCAAGCCCGGCTACCGCCTCAAGGAGTGGCAGGTCATCAAAGGCAGCGTCGAGATAAAGGACGGCAGGTTTGTAATGCCCGACGAGGATGTAACCGTTAAGGCTATATTCGAGGAAGTCGAGGACGACATGGGCGTTATCCGCGACGTACATTTCGTATTGGTCAAGACTGACGGAAACGGCGTAGGCGCTGCATATCCGCCTTACTCCGAGGCAGGCACAAAGGTAACGGTCGTTGCCATTGCAAAGCCCGGCTACAAGTTCAAGGAGTGGAAGGTCGTCAAGGGCGGCGTTAAGTTAGAGAACAAGAGCGTTGCCACATTCGAGATGCCCGCAGAGAACGTTATACTCGAAGCCATATTCGAGTCCGACGGCACCGAGGGCAACAAGCCCACACTGCCCGACGTCCCGAAGCCCGAGCTTCCCGACAAGCCCGACAAGCCAGGTACGCCCGACAAACCCGGCACACCTGATAAGCCCGGTACGCCCGATAAGCCCGGTACGCCCGATAAGCCCGGTACACCCGACAAGCCCGGCACGCCCGACAAGCCCGGCACGCCCGACAAGCCCGGCGCAACCGAAGTACCCGACACAGGTGATACGACTAACGTACTCCTCTGGGCTGCGGCTCTGGTAATCGGCGGCGGTGCTGCGATAGGCACTGTTGTCAGCAAGAAAAAGAAGAAAGAAGAAAGCTAATCTTTCGGAACACTGAAAAGAGCGGTCGCTTCGGCGGCCGCTCGATTTTTGTTGGACGATGGAAAATACAAATTATTGCGCGAAAAATCCCGATGCAGTGCATAACCGCATCGGGATAAAGCATGTCAGAATTTCAATTTAAAACATTGGCGCTGCCTTTTAGGACGCATTACTCCCCTATCGGCTCCGACTTCCGGGTGTTCGCGCCGAAATAGATACCGGAACGGCCGAACCGATTGGAAATCACGGTTTCATGCTTTTATTTCAGGCCTTTTACAAGTTTAATAATCTGAACGGAGAAGGTCACAGATAATTCTGTAAGTTTATTTTTCTTTTATATTCGTATCACCTGTTTATATAGACAGTATATCATAAATCCGAACATTGTTCAATGACGCCGACGCTGTGCGCCCGATGATATCGCTTGCGCTCCGAAATGTTGCTGTTCGCTTCGCTCATTGTGAAATTTGACGCTTCGCATCAAGTGAATGTGAAACAAATCCTCACCGCCGCAGCGCTTTCACACGCCACAGGCGTATTTCACATTTACGGAGCAAATATTTCACATCGAAGATATTTCACTCGTTCCGACGGAACAAATTTCACTGAAAAAAGCATTTGCAATCCTCTGCAAAAATACTGCTTATAGCTTCTACAATGTCTAAAAGCTACATTGCCTGCGTTTTATAAATATAACTCCTGTGAAATATCCTGCTGACGCAGGATGTGAAATGTTTGCCTTACGGCAAATGTGAAATATTGCTCCTTCGTCGCAATGTGAAATAAAATTCGTTCTCCACGCGCCGCAGGCGTATTTCACATTTGCGGAGCAAATATTTCACATCGAAGATATTTCACTCGTTCCAAAGGAACGAATTTCACTGAAAAAAGCATTTGCAACCGCAAATGCTTTTTTCATGGTGCGGGCGACCGGACTTGAACCGGTACGGTGTCACCACCGAGGGATTTTAAGTCCCTTGCGTCTGCCGATTTCGCCACGCCCGCATATAATCAACCGCCGAAAGCCTTATCGGCGGTTAATATTATATTGCATTATCCGATGTTTGTCAACAGATTTATGCTCCTACGCTTCCATTCCGAACGGGTCGTCGTAGTGATGCGCCTGCTCGAGCATCATATCCTTGACCTTCATCAAGCGCGTTGTTGTGCTGCGCTCGTTCTCGTCGAGCTTCATCGAGATATACTTTATCGTCTCCTCATACTGAGGAATCATAACGTGCTCAAGAGCATTGACCCTGCGGCGTGTTTTTTCTATCTCGCCCGCGAGCAGCTGGCACGACTTCTCGATCTCCGCAAGTCTCAGCATATCGGGCATTATCTCCGAAAGCGCGCTGACCGCATTGTCAAGCTCCGCCGAGGTGAACGCCGTTCCGTAGGAATAGATGTCGTTCCTGTCGGCAGTCTTGTACTGAACATCGAAAACCGGAATCATAACGCTCATCACGTTTTTCTCCGAGCTCTCGAGGCTCATCTCCTGCGTGGGGAGCATCATGGCGACGCTCAGGCTCTTGTCGTTCATAGCGCTTCTGGCTATCTCCATGTTGACGTTCGCCTGCTTTATCCCCTCTTCCACACGGATGCGAAGAGCCTTATTCTCTTTTACGAGATCGAGGAAGCGGCGCATGAGCTCATCGCGCTTGTCTTTGAGCAGCTTATGTCCCCTGCGCGCCGTGGAAAGCTTGCGCTTGAGGTTCGTAAGCTCCATTCGCGTGGGGTTCACGTTCATTACCGCCATAGTCTATCACTTCTTCCCATATGGATTCAGAACTTGCCGTAATACTTATCGAGGAACTCGTCACTGACACGCTTGAGCTCGCTGCGCGGAAGTATCGAGAGGAGCTTCCAGCCGATGTTGAGCGTGTCTTCGATGCTGCGGTCGGTGTCAAAGCCCTGCGAGACATATTCCTTCTCGAATTCGTCCGCAAACTTTGCGTAGAGCTTATCCATATCCGTCAGCGCGTCCTCGCCCAGAACAACCATGAGTTCCTTTGCGTCCTTACCGCGCGCATACGCGGAGAACAGCTGGTTCATCGTGTTCGAGTGGTCGGCTCTCGTCTTGCCCTCGCCGATACCCTTATCTTTAAGTCGGGACAGGGACGGCAGAACGTCGATAGGCGGATTGATGCTCTTTCTGTAAAGCTCACGGCTGAGGATTATCTGACCTTCGGTGATGTAGCCCGTGAGGTCGGGAATGGGATGGGTCTTATCATCCTCGGGCATGGTGAGAATAGGAATCATCGTTATGCTGCCGGGCTTGCCCTTCTGCCTGCCTGCGCGCTCATATATAGACGCGAGGTCGGTGTACATATAGCCGGGATATCCGCGGCGGCCGGGGACTTCCTTTCGTGCCGCCGAGACTTCACGCAGAGCGTCCGCGTAGTTCGTGATATCGGTCAATATAACAAGGACGTGCATCCCGCGGTCAAACGCGAGATATTCCGCGGCGGTCAAAGCCATCTTGGGCGTTGCGATACGCTCGATGGCGGGGTCGTTTGCGAGGTTCGAGAACATAACGGTTCTGTCGAGCGCGCCGGTGCTTCTGAAGCTCTCGACGAAGTAGTTCGACTCCTCGAAGGTTATACCCATAGCCGCAAAGACAACGGCGAACTGCTCGTTATCGCCGAGCACCTTTGCCTGACGCGCTATCTGAGCCGCGAGGTTTGCATGGGGCAGACCGGAGGCCGAGAATATCGGCAGCTTCTGACCTCTGACGAGGGTATTAAGTCCGTCAATGGCGGAGATACCGGTCTGTATGAACTCCTGCGGATAGCTTCTGGCGGCCGGATTCATCGGCAGGCCGTTGACATCCATTCTCTTCTCGGGGATTATCTCGGGGCCGCCGTCTATGGGTCTGCCGAGTCCGTCAAAGACGCGGCCGAGCATATCGGGCGAAACGCCGAGCTCCATCTGCCTGCCGGAGAAGCGCACCTTGCTGTTGGCGAGGTTGATTCCGGCGGAATTTTCAAACAGCTGAACAAGTGCGTTCGTGCCGTCTATTTCGAGCACGCGGCAGCGGCGGGTCTCGCCGTTTGCAAGCTCTATTTCGCCGAGCTCGTTATACTTAACTCCCTCGACCTCACGCACGAGCATAAGAGGTCCCGAAACCTCCTGAATAGTTCTGTATTCTTTAGGCATCAGTAATCCTCCCTTGCGTCAACAGCAGCTTTTATCTCGGAATCTATCGCCGCACAGACTGTTTTATATGTGTCCTCAATGTCATTTTCATGGACATATTTGAAGCGTCCGATGCTCTCTCTCGAGGGTATCGAGACAAGCTTCTCTATATTCGCGCCCTTTTTGAGAGCGTCGAGAGAGCCGTCATAGAAGCGCAGGACAAGCTTCATCATAAGGTACTGCTTGCGAAGAGACGAATATGTGTCAACCTCGTGGAAAGCGAGCTGATGCAGGAAGTCCTCGCGTATCGAGCGGGCAGTCTCCATCTTGAGTCTGTCGGTCGGCGAAAGAGCGTCCATACCGACGAGCTTGACTATCTCATCGAGTGAGGCTTCGTCGGAGAGCAGAGTCATGAGCCTTGCGCGAAGCGAAGTCCACTCCTCGGAGACATTATCATTGAACCAGCTTCCGAGCGAGTCGGCGTAGAGCGAGTAGCTCGTCAGCCAGTTTATCGCCGGGAAGTGTCGCTTATATGCGAGAGCGGAATCAAGTCCCCAGAAAACCTTGACTATTCTCAATGTTGCCTGAGAGACGGGCTCCGAAATATCACCGCCGGGAGGCGAAACCGCGCCTATGACCGAGAGCGCGCCCTCGCGTCCGTCGGAGCCGAGGGACACAACGCGTCCCGCGCGCTCGTAGAACTGAGCAAGTCGGCTACCCAAATATGCGGGATAGCCCTCCTCGCCGGGCATTTCCTCAAGTCTGCCGGACATCTCGCGCAGAGCCTCTGCCCAACGGGAGGTCGAATCCGCCATGAGGGCGACGGAATAGCCCATGTCTCTGAAATATTCCGCTATCGTGATGCCCGTATATATCGACGCTTCACGCGCGGCGACGGGCATATCCGAGGTGTTTGCGATAAGCACGGTGCGCTCCATGAGCGACTTGCCCGTATGCGGGTCGATAAGCTCGGGGAACTCGTTCAAGACGTCGGTCATCTCGTTGCCGCGCTCGCCGCAGCCGATGTAGACGACTATATCCGCCTCAGCCCATTTTGCAAGCTGATGCTGAGTGACGGTCTTTCCGCTTCCGAACGGGCCGGGAATCGCCGCGACGCCGCCCTTGGCTATCGGGAAAAGCGTATCGACGACGCGCTGACCGGTGACGAGCGGAACATTCGGCGCGAGCTTCTTTTCAAACGGTCTGCCGCGGCGCACGGGCCACTTCTGCATGAGCGTTACGGGCAACTCATCGCCGTTTGCGGTCTCTATCGAGCCTATCTGCTCTGTGACTGTGTAATCGCCCTCGGCTATCGCCTTTACCGTGCCGACAACGCCGGGCTTCACCATTATTCTGTGTTCGACTATCTCGGTCTCCTGTACGGTGCCGAGAATGTCTCCGCCGACGACCTTGTCGCCGGGCTTTACCTTGGGCACGAAATGCCACTTTTTATCTCTGTCGAGAGCGGGCACCTCTATACCTCTGACAAGGCTGTTGCCGACAAGCTCGCGTATCTTTTCGAGCGGGCGCTGAATGCCGTCGAAAATGCCCTCGATAAGTCCGGGGCCAAGCTCGACGCTAAGCGGCTCGCCCGTTGACTCGACGGGTTCGCCCGTGCCGAGTCCCGAGGTCTCCTCATAGACCTGAATCGAGGCTCTGTCGCCGTGCATCTCTATTATTTCGCCGATAAGCTTGCTGTCGCTGACGCGCACAACGTCGAACATATTCGCCTCGCGCATACCTGTCGCAACAACGAGCGGGCCGGCTATTTTTGAAATCTTTCCAGTAGTCATATCAGTTATCACGCCTTTCAGTCGAGCGTCATTATTTGTCCAGAATGTCCGAGCCGACCGCCTTTTGTACGGAGCTGCTGACATTCTTCATACCCATGCCCGTGTTCCCCTTGACTCCGGGAATGGGCACTATCGCGGGCAGAGGTTTTGTGCGGTAGCGTTCAAGCTCGTTTTCGAGCCCGGAAGCCAAAGCCTCCGTGATAAATATCACCGCATACCCGCTCTCCGCCATTTTGTGGAGCATCGGCGCCGCCTCGGACGGTTCGTCGACGGGGAAGATGTGCATTCCGAGAGAGGCAAAGCCGAAGATACTGTCTCTGTCTCCCATAACGGCTATCTTATGCATAGACTTCCCTCACTCTCGCTCTTATTGTATCTGCGGAAAAGCCGTTGAGCTTCGCAGATAATATAACTCTGACATTTTTAGTCTCCGTCTCTACGGCGCTGTAATAGGCCGCGAGCGGGTCGGGGCCGAAGGCGGTATATTTCGCTTCGGTCATCTGCTGCGCCGAAAGCTCGTCGCATTTCTTTTCGAAAGCGGTAAGACCCTCCTTGAGGCTGTCCGCAAGGGAACCGAATTCGGTATTTGCGAGCAGCTCGGCAACCGCGTCAACGCCCTCAAACGCCGCCTGAATCAGCTCATCCGAGCTGAAGCTCTCGCACGGGCAGAGCGCGTTTTTGATATAATCCGCCGTTCTCCCCGTTGAGGCGCAGCGCAGAGCAGTCTTTATGTTTGCGGCCGCAGATGAGAGCTCGACCTCCTTCATCAGAAGCCCGCTCCCGCTCTTTTCGGCGAACTGCTTTCTCGTTTTCAGCGCCGCCGTGTCTATCACGGTATCCGCAAGCCTGCCGCTCTCGAGCTTGACTATCGCGTCATACGCCGCCTTTGCACATTCTCTCATGCACTCGGGCAGGGAATCGAGCTCATTTTGCACGACACAGCCGATTATCTCCTCGGGGTTCCATACGCTCGGTCTTACAACGTAGTCGGAAGGGTCGAGGTCTGAAAACTTCGCCTTTAGCGCCGCCTTGAGATTGAAGAAATCGTTGTTGATAACAAGCGCATCGAGCAGCGACGCATCCGGCGCGCTCTCCTCGAGCAGCTGCCATGCCTCGCTCATATGCTCCTCGAGCATCGGTGCGTAGTCATGGCCGACGCCGTCGGTATGCCAGCCCTTGTCGCCAAGCAGACGCAGAGCCGCATCATAGCTCTCGGCCGTTATAAGCTGTTCCGTTTCGGCGGGAGAGAGCAGATTCACTTCGTTGGCTCTGACTCGCGCTACGGCGTAGGCATATTCATTTTCATGCATATTTCTCACCGCCGTTTAAAATATCACGCCGCAGACCTTCTCGCGGACAATGTCCTTCTGCTCGTTTATGAGCGCTCTGAAGGTGCAGTTTATCTCAATATCGCCGTAGACGAGGATAAAGCCGTTGTCGATATCCGCGCTCTGCCCGGAGAGCTTCACCGAGCCGTCCGTGAGCGCAGCGTTTATCCTGTCCGCAAAGCCCGAGGGCACGCGGTCAAGGTCTCTCTTTGAGAGTCGCAGCTCCCCTTCGCCCTTTCCGGCATTTCTGACGGCGAGCTTTTCGAGCGCCGCGAAATACTCGTCCGCGCCCATATCGCACATGGCGTCATACGCCGCCTCTATCGCCGCGTCCACCGCTTCAACCTTTGCCGAGAGCTCCGCCCTGCGGGCAATACCGCTGACATTCGCCTCGGACATCGTCATTATCGACTGCGCCTTTTTCTCGGCGTCCGCTATAATCTCGGCATAGACCTGCTCGGCGCGCTCATCCGCATCGCTGACGATATCCTGCGCCCTTTTCTGCGCCTGATCCGCTATCTCGCGGCAGCTTGCCAGAGAATCGGCGTTTATTTTTTCAATTATTCTGTCAAGTCCGCTCATCATTTCATCCCTTTCGCCGGCGCAAATACGCCGTTTTTTTCGTCAGATCAGATATTGAGTCCGCTGATGCTGAAGATGGAAAGGATCGAGACAAGCAGGGCGATAACGGCGTAGGTCTCGACCATTGCCGCCATGGTTATAGCCTTACCGTTCTGGTCGGGCTTCTTGGCTATGATGCTGACGCCTGCCGCTGCGGTCTTGCCCTGTGCTATCGCGGAGAAGTAACCGACTATTGCTATGGGCATACAAGCCGCAAACATCATAAGACCTTTTTCTATCGAGAGAGGCTCAAAGCCGCTGCCTATGACGCCCATTCTGTTGAGCGCAAGGAACGCGGTCAGGAAGCCGTAAAGACCCTGAGTACCGGGGAGAATCTGAAGGATAAGCACCTTACCGAACTTCGAGGGATCCTCCGTGATGACGCCCGCTCCGGCCTGACCGACGAGGCCGACACCCTTTGCGGAGCCCATACCGGAGAGTATAGCCGCAAGAGCGGCGCCGAGAACTGCTATTGACGTTCCGAGACTTGAAAAAATAGACATTACTGTATTTCCTCCTTGAATCTGAAATGTTTTGTATCTGCTTTTAAGGGGGTGAAGGAGCGTCCTCCGCCCTCATAAAATTTTGAGAAGAATTCAACATACTGAAGTCTGTTCGTGTGGACATAGGTTCCGATAAGGTTTATTGCGATATTCGCCGTATGTCCGAGCAGGAAAACTCCGATAAACAGTATGAGCTTTGCTATTTTGTTGCCGGGCATTGTGCCGAGCAGGTTTATGACGGTAGCTATAACGCCGGTTGAAAGTCCGAGCGCAAGCAGACGCGAATAGGAGAGGATATCTCCGAGATAGCCGGACGCCGTGTTATAGAGTCCGTAGAGTCCGCCGCCGAGCTTGCCGATAATATTCTTCGAGCTTCGTCCGCTTGTCAAAACAGTCAGCACCGCGCCGACAAGGGCAACATATTTGCCGACATTTGTAAGCGTCTGCGGCACATCGATTATTATGCCTGCACCGAGGGGTGCGATACCCGCTACAAGCAGATATACGGGAATGACGTCGCAGAATGCGTCAAGCTTCTTGCCGTCCTTCCACAGCATATAGAACCTGACCGCGAGACCCGCGAACAGATGGATTATGCCGAACAGGAACGAATAGAGCAGCAGCTTCATCGGGTCGTTGACCGGCTCGAACCAGACTGCCGTCGAGCCTATCTCCTTGCCGAAGAACTCGCGCGCTATGACCTGCGGCGCGTCTCCGAACCAGCTGCCGAACATCGTGCCCCAGAACACGGTCGAGATTCCGCAATAGAGGAACATATTGACCGTCTTTTTCATCTTGGGCTCAAGCTTGAGCTTTGCCTTGGCTATGAGCATGGCGATAACCATTATCACTCCGTAGCCCGCGTCCGAAAGCATGATGCCGAAGAACACATAGTAGAAGAACGCCATAACGGGGTTCGGGTCCACATCGTCGCGGTTGGGCATGGAATACATTTCGGTTATCGGCTCGACGGGGGCGACGAAAGCGTTGTTTTCGAGCAGCACCGGCACATCCGCCTGAGCGTCCGGCTCGGTTATCTCGATAGCCACCGTGTAGTTCTTTTCGAGCATCTCAACCACTTTCGATACCCGCTTCTCCGGAATATATCCCGTGAGGACAAAAATGCGGTTTGTCATGGCTATGCGCTCGAGAGCCGCATATTTTTCTTTCTTGATTGCAAAATAATCAATGACGAAGCCGATATCGTCGCAGCAGTCCGCAAGCTTCACTATTTCTGCCTGCGCCGCCTCGGAATCCTTGTTGTTCTGCTCCGTCTGTTTTTCGAGCCGTTCGTATCTCACGCGCGGCGGGTGCTTCGTCGGGTCGGACGGATAAGCGAAGTTCAGGACTCTCAGCGCCTCGAAAACTTCCTTTTCGCACTCCTTGTGGCACATCACGACTGCGCACGTGCGCTCGGCCGATGCCGAGATTATCTGCGCGTCGACCTCGCTTGCCTCCGGCGCGGCCCCGGCTATCGCCTCAAGAAGCGACTGAGCGTCATATTGCACCGGGAATGAGCCGACAAAGACCGCTGTTGATTCCGTACCCTTGCATTTCATCGGGATATCGAGCTTCAGCCACGGTTCGAGCGCGTCCATCGCGGTGCGGCAGCGGACATTGTCCGCCGCATATTCGCGGATATCCGCCTCGAGCGAGTTTATCTTATAGCACTTGCGGAGAATCTCGTCCGCCTCGTCCGCTTTTTTAAGATACTCCGAAACCTCGAGCACTTTTCTGCCGCCGAACGACGACATGAGGCTCTGTATAAGCCCCTTTTTCTGCGGGGCGTACTTGTTGAGCGTTTTCTGCGCGCTCTCTGCCGCCGCAAGGTACCGCTCGAAGGTCGAAACGGTGACACCCGTTGACAGCTTGCAGAGAGCTTCGCTCTCTTCGCAGTCGGTCAGCTCGACAGTACCCATACGCTGAAGGCAGTCAATTATCTCCTTGCTCTGCTCAAGCGGAGCGAGCAGCTCGATGCACTTCATTTTAAGCTTTGCCAACCTGACACCTCCTGACTTTTCTGTAATTTATGAGCCGTTTCATCAGATAACCGTCTCCATGACCGCTTTGATTGCATCGGCTCTGTGCGTTTCTGCCGCGGCAAGCACTTCGCGCTTGCGCTCCTCGGCCGCCCTCCGGGCTTTCTCTTCGTTTGCACGCGCCTGTTCGCGTGCGTTTTCGATGATTTCCTCCGCTCTCTTTGCAGCCTCGGCCTTTTTCCTTGCGACCGCGCCCTCGCCCGCTTCGACCGCCGCATCGACGGTTTTCTGCGCCTGCTCGTGCGCCGCTTTCTGCGCCTCTCTGTCCGAATTTTCGGCATCAAGCACCTTTGAAAGCATCTCGGACGCCATAGAAACACGCTCCTTTCGTCGGCGGATATATTTTCCGCCGCAATTTCTATTATTTTACCACAAAATTATGACTTAAAAATGAACACAAAGCATAAATAAATATTTTTTTATCTATAATGCCTGTATCTATATCCAACTCCCCCCATTCTGAATAATAATTCTATCACAGCCCGCCGCACATTTAAATACCCAACTTCCGCCCGCTGTCGCAAAGTTGCACAATCGGGCGCAAATGTCCAAAAGGTTGTAAACATCGGACACATTTGTTATAATAGATCATACTCAAAACGGAGGAAAAAGCTATGACTGAAAAACTTTCGGCATTTGACCTTGAAACATTTATATCGAAGCTCGTTGACGCGCTGCCCAAATTCGTCGGAGCGGCAATAATAATCGCGCTCGGCTTTTGGGTCAGCGCCCTTATAGGCAAGCTGCTGATAAAGGGGCTTGAGCGAAAGGGCGTTGACGCGTCCATTCACTCGTTTCTTCGCAGCATAGTAGTTTGGGTGCTGAGATTTGCGGTCATACTCTCCGCTCTCTCTACCCTCGGCTTCAATCTCAACTCCTTCATAGCCGCCCTCGGCGCGGCGGGGCTGACTGCCGGAATGGGTCTGCAAAACAGTATCGCCCAATTTGCCAGCGGCATACAGATACTCGTCAACAAGCCTTTTAAAAGCGGCGACTTCGTTGAGCTCGAAAACATAAGCGGCCGCGTCCACGAGATAAAGCTGATGTATACGGTGTTTATAACCGTCGACAACAAGCGCGTCATTGTCCCTAATTCGCACATCACGAGCAACAATATTATCAACTACAACGCCGAGGGACGCCGCAGGCTCGATATGACCTTCTCCGTCTCCTACTCCGACGACATCGCCCTCGCAAAGCAGGTGCTTTTGGCGCAGGCTCTCAAAAACGAGCTCATATACAAAAATCCCGAGCCCAATGTCGTAGTCAAGCAGCAGTCTGCAAGCAGCATGGATCTTCTGCTCATCGCGTGGTGCTCGTCCTCCGACTATCTGACCGCCTACTACAAAATGCAGGAGGAGGTCAAGCTCGCATTTGACGAAAACGGGATAAATATCCCGTTCAACCAGCTCGACGTCCACATTTCTAATTCGTAAATAACACAATTGTCAGAATGCACAAAAAACGCCCCTGCTTGTCTGATAGATTTTCATCGAAAAAAGTTATTTTTAGCTACTAAACGGGCGCTTTTTATTATATAATGTAGATGAAGGATGTCGCACTCAACAGGAGTCGCCGCCACGGCAGGCGCCGACTTGCGGGTGCAAGACAGGAGACAATTTAATCTGCGGAGGGAATTATTATGTCAGAAGCTTTAACTGCACCGGATTTTACAACCATTCCTGTAGGACCGCTCGCGCTTATCGCACTGCCCGGCTGTGAGGAGCTGGCCGCAAAGATCGACGCCTACCTCAAAACTTGGCGTGAGATCCGCGAGAGCGAGCACAAAACGACCATCGCATTCTCAGGCTATCAGCGTGACTCATATCTCGTCAAGGCGGCATTCCCGCGCTTCGGTTCGGGCGAAGCGAAATGCCACATTCAGCAGTCCGTTCGCGGCTACGATATCTTTATCGTCTGCGATATGTTCAACTATGGCATGACCTACAAGATGTACGGCAGGGACAATATGATGAGCCCCGATGACCACTACGCAAACCTCAAGCGCGCCATAAGCGCCATAGGCGGCAAGGCAAGACGCATCACCGTTATCATGCCCATGCTCTACGAAGGAAGGCAGCACAGACGCTCGAGCAGAGAGTCGCTCGACTGCGCCATGGCTCTCCAGGAGCTGAGCGATCTCGGAGTGGACAACATCATCACCTTCGACGCACACGACGCAAGAGTTCAGAACGCCATACCGAATCACGGCTTTGAAAACATTCAGCCCGCATATCAGATGATAAAGGCGCTCGTCAAAAACGTCACCGACCTCAAAATCGACAACGATCATCTGATGATAATTTCCCCCGATGAGGGCGGCATGAGCCGCTGCATCTATTATTCGACCGTCCTCGGCGTTGACCTCGGTATGTTCTACAAGAGACGCGACTACTCGGTAGTTATCGACGGAAGAAACCCGATAATCGCCCATGAGTTCCTCGGCGACAATGTTGAGGGCAAGGATGTCATTATAGTCGACGATATGATTTCCTCCGGAGATTCGATGATTGAAGTTGCCACAAAGCTCAAGGAGCTCAAGGCAAGAAGAATTTTCATCTGCACCTGCTTCGGTCTGTTCTGCAACGGACTCGAGTCGTTTGACAAGGCATATGAAAACGGCCTTATCAGCAAAGTGTTCACCACGAACCTCATCTACAGAACCCCCGAGCTCAAGCAGCGCGAGTGGTATGTCGAGGTTGACCTGTCGAAGTACATCTCCTATGTTATCGACACCTTGAACCACGACACCTCGGTCAGCAAGCTTCTCGACCCGAAGGACAGGATAAACAAGCTCCTTGTCGACAAAGGCTTTCGCACCGCAGAAGAAGTGAGATAAAAACACAAAGGCCGTCCGAGCAGTCGGACGGTCTTTTTATGCTCCGCGCCGTGCGCAGGCAGAAAAATATAAACAAAGCAAAAGCTGCAATCCGCGACCGAGCCGTGGATTGCAGCCTTTTTCTATTATTCTGCGCCGAAAGCGCCGTGGGCTTTATTTGCCGGCCTTGAGCTCCTTCATCATCTCGGCATAAGCCTTGACGAGGGTCGAAGCAACCGTTCTGCCGAAGGAGATGGTCTCCTGATAATGGTCGCCGAGCAGGTCGGAGCCGTCAAAGAAGATCATGCAGTAGTCATTGTCGGGCACGACGTATCCGCAGGCATCGTTCGCCTCGCCGAATACATAGAGCTCAACGTCTCTGCCCGCATAGTCGCTGACCATGCTGTTGAGCGACGGATAGCCGAAATCTTTGCCGCTGTAGGCATTCTCGGCGAGGCACGCGCCCTTTCCGTCAATGAGCTCGGGCGATACTTCGCCGGGCAGGAGCGCCACCTTTATATTCTTGCCTATCTCAAGATAGCCTATCTCCGTCGTGGTATAGAGAGTCTCGTTCTTATCGTAATAAATCTTGTTGCCGACGAGCTTCGCCTTGCCGACAGCCTCGATAACGGGATTGCTTATCTCGACCAAGACTTCCTTGTGTCTGATATTGAGTATGGGATCGACTCTCGTCTCCTTGACGGGCTCCCAATTCTCATACCAGACGCTTATTTCGCTAAGCTTCTTCTGCTTCTCCTCGTCGGTGAGCTCCTCGTTATTTCTTATCGCCTCGGCGGCATCGGCATAGAACTTATCGTTCGTAAGCCAATCGCCGGCGCGCATGATTTCGTCCTTGGTCATAGTCAGGGCGACTACCATTCTGCCCAGCTCGTTACCGTAGCGGGTGGCCTCCTCGCTTCTGCGCACGGTGGCAACGCCGTCGTTGGTGACTCCGCGGGCGGAATAAATTCCGCACAGAGCTCCGTTAACGAACATGAAGTTCGTATTGTTGTTCTCCGCGCTGCTGATTATCTGCTCCATGTAGTAGGTGTAGTCTGCGGAGAGCTCCTTGCCGCTGCTCTTATCGGTCTTGAGACCCGTGATATAGGGGTGAGCGGACATATTGACTATATAAGTCTCGGTGCTGCCGTCGTCGGGGACGAAGCGGAGTCTTGTGAGATTGTCGACAGCGTCGAACACGCCGCGCTTGTCGTTGATGTAGTCCTCGCCGAGGTGGTTGAGGGTAGCCTCATACATCTCACCGGACTTCATATTCCTGCACGCCTCGACTATAGTATCAGTGGTCTTTTCAAAGAGGAAATTCATATACTTCGGGTCGGTACCGGAGGCATATTCGCCCTTGCCGCTATAGGTGACGCCGATGTTTTTCGCAAGCTTGACGAAGAAGGGATTCCAAAGGCCCTGCGTGTCGATGCAGCTGTGGCAATGAGTAGCAAAAACGTTGACGGAAATTATATTCTCGCCCTTGAGCTCTTTTGCCACGCGGTCGCGTATCTGCTTGATGTCCTCGCTCGCAATGCCGATGCACTCGATAGTCGAGAAAACGACCTTGCCGCGTCCGTCGTCAAGCACGACTGTGCGAACCTTCATATCGTCGAGCACGGTCTCGACAGTGTTCGACGGGAAGTTCTGGAGCAGGTAGCCCGCCAGATAATAGTTGCCGTTGAGAACATCGTCGGGCACAAGGCTCGCCTGGCTGTAGCCGAGCTGCCACTTCGCGTCCTTTGATGCCTCGCTGACAAACTCCTTGCTGCCTCTGTAGAAGTTCTCGCTCTCGGGCTTATAGTCCTCAAGTTTGGTAAGTCCCCTCGGGAGAGGAACCATGTCCGCGATGAATCTGATTATCTTCGTAAAGACGCAGTCGAGATAAACCATGAGAATACTTGTCTTCTCTTTATCCGTCTCCATCTTCGCAAGAGCCGTAATGAGTCCCCACGGGGTGCTCACATCGTACTCCTTGCCGCCTATCAAAACCTTGAGCGGTTCGATTTTCACCAGATTCTTGACCGCGCCGGCAGCGTCCTTGGCAACGGTAGAATTGAAGCCCTTTACCGAATCCGGGACATACTTGTCATAGTACTCATAGGCTTTCTTGGCGACTTCAATGCCGATTTTCACAAGTCCCGCGATAATCTGCGGAATTTCCGAGACCGAGACGTCAGTCGGTGCGGCATTCGCGCTCGCCGCGCTTGCGGTCGAAGCGAAGGAGCACGACATAATCATCGTCAGCGCCAGAACGACTGCGAGAATCGATTTGAGTGCTTTTTTCATCGTTTGTTTCTCCTTTATCTTTATTTTTTCAGACTGTATATCACAGGCGCGGATTCCACGCCTACGTTGCGAAGAACATATTCATAGCTCCATTGGCAGCCGCTTGTGCGCCACGCATCGGGACCTATACAGTGGCACTTTTTATCATAAAGATGAACTGTGCCGAACGCATTTCTGCGGTTTGTATAGAGCTTCACCTCTATCTCATGCCTGCCTGCCGAAAGCTCTTTAAGCTCCAGCTCATACGGCGGGAAGATTATCTCCCCCGCGTGAACGCCGTCAACGAATATCTCCGTCAGCGCTCCGTCGTAGTGCGGGACGGTGAGGCGGATATCCCCGCCGGGGCAGTCGATGCCGAAGCGGTAGGTCACGCAGCCGCCGTAGAACGGCAAGCCCTGATTGACTATGCTGCCGAATGCGAGCTTATCCGGGCGCTTTATAAGCTTTTTGAGCCTGCCGCGCACCTCAACTCCGAAGTCGCCGAGCAGATAGCACCATTCGACATTTGTGCGCTTGCCGAACGGGAGGACGATTTCGAGAATATTTTCCCCCTGCTCTATTCTCGGCAGGGCGACCGTTTTTACGGCTCTGTCAACATAGAAGCCGATAACGGTGTTGTCAACCGCCCGACCGTTCAGCGTTATCTCCGCTTTCTCCGCGTCCTCGAGGGCGAGCGATACGCCGTCAAACGCGAGAGCGCTGTCTATCTTAAAGCGGAGCCTCACCTTATGCTCGAGCACAGGCTCATGTATGACCCACGGCTGCATCACCGCGCCGCTTCGAAGCGGGAAGCCGAGCTTTTCGCGGCAGATGTTATCGGCTCTGAGAAGCTCCTCCTCATGCTCGCTCAGCTCGTCGCCGTCAAGCGCGAATCGAGCCATATCAAGGAGCATGACATTCGGCTCGTCGAGCTCGTATTCAGTCTCATAGGGGACAAGGATTTCTTTGTCCTCAAGCTTCTTCGGCTCGGCATACTGCCTCTCGGAGCGGCCGTTATAGAGCCTTAACAGCAGGCTGTCAAAGTCAAAGAGCCTCGCGCTTATCACGGTGTCGCCGTTGAGATAATCGAACTGCGCGGGCTTCAGCTCGCCGCTCAAGGTGTCGTACATCACGGGCGAATATTCGCCCTTTACGGTTATTTTTATGTCGTCATGATTTGTTATATTGCAGTCGTACGGCTCGACTCCGTGCGCGACAAAGAGCCACAGGCTGTCCGTGTCCTCGCGCAGCTGATAAATAAGCCCGTCGGAGAGATAGCCGTCCTCGTCGCGGATGCAGACGGAGCGTTCGGAATCGAGCGCCGTCAGAAGCGACGCACGCTGATAAGGTATGTTCTCGCTGCTCGCAAAGAGCCTTGCGCCCCTGTCGGACGGCTGCGCGTTTTCGAGCGTCGGAGCTTCGCCGAGGAATATCACCCTTCCGCCGTCCGCCCTGAATTTTTCGAGTCTCTCGAGCGTTGACGAGCGCAGGGTTTCGCATCCGGGCACGACCATAACATCGTATTTCATCTCGCCGACTCTAAGCGGAGCATCCGCTTGCGGGCAGAGCTCGGGCAGGAGCGACTCGCTGATAAAATCGAAGTCTATGCTGCCGAAGATGAGCCACTTAGTGAGCTCTTGGAAATTTTTGTCCAGCTCCTCGCGGAAGAGCCCCGATTTGTCGTTGGGTCCCCAGTGAAGCCAAAAGCTCTCGACCGGGTGTATCACGCCGACCTTTACTATCGGCACTCCGCGGGTCATCGCCGTGGCAACTCTCGCAAAGTGATCCTCCACGCAGGAATACTTATTATACCACGGTGACTGATAGCTTATCGAGGCAGGATAATCCCTCTTTGCCTCGCCCGCCATGGAGACCCACGACAGGTGCGGCACGCGCACCGTAACGCCCAAAGCCGCCTGCCAATCGCCGTTTAGCTTATGTTCTCTGAAATCGAAATCCCAGTCGGTGACTCCGTAGAGCTCGGAGAGCACGCCCTCATAGCCGAACTGATGCGCGGCGGACTGCGCCTGCTTCGCGGTAGTGTACTCTTTCCACGAGCAGAGCATATCTATGCCGGGCAAGTCGAACGAGCGGTAGGAGCGCATCGCCTCGCCCAAGGCGCCCGTCTGACTCTCGAGCGTGGGCTCATCCATCATATGACCCGTCAGCGCGATGCCGTTTTTGCGGCACCAGCCGCCGACAGTGTCGGCAAAGGCCGAGGAAAATCTCTCGGCGATATGGTCGTGATAGCGATATCGGGCAACGGAGGCTTTCCCGCCCGGCAGATCCCAGAATATCTCGGGCAGAAAATCCAAAATATCCTGAGAATATGTGTCAAAATATGTCTTTGCGAAATCGTCCGTCCACGGCATGATAAGGTCGTCCGTGTCGGTCGAATTGTTCATCAGCGATTTGTGCGTAAACTGCGGCTCGTCTGTGAATATCGCGGGGACAGTCTCATCGAACTCGTCGCCGACAACCTCTTTATACCGCTCGTGGGTGACCTCAACAAAGCGCTCGACCGCATTTTTATCGAGCGTGTTGAGATACGCCTGACCGTTATACCACGGATTCGCGCCGCTTATCTCGAGATAGGCGTACCACTTCGTGCCCTCGGCGGAGTCCCCCTCGCCGATACGCTTGCCGCTCTTTAAATATCCGTCTGCGTCGAGCACTATGTCATAGCACGCGAGCAGTTTTCCGTCCTCAGAGCGCACGCCGCGCGACGTCGAGTCGTCGGTAAAACCGGCAGTACCGTTATACGGGTTGACGGTAAAAAGCAGGTGGCGGGAGCGGAAGCGCTTATCCTTTGTGACTATGCCGCCCGCCGCGCCCGAGGGCCATCTGTCCTCGTCATAGAGCCACGCGAGCATCTTTTCGCCCTTTGCCTTGTCGGTGCAGGCGCGGATGAGCTGCATAAACTCATCGCTCAGATATTCCGTATCCATGCCCGTTCTGACATGCATATGAAAGCCGCCGAAGCCCATCCGGTGAAATACGTCTATCTGCCGCAGAAGCTCTTTTTCCTCGAGCTTGCAGTTCCACGCCCAAAACGGCGCGGCGCGGTATTCGCTCGTCGGAGAGCGAAACAGTTCATCGGACAGGGTACTCATATAATTCTTTTTATAAAGCATATATTCCTCCCCAAAAAATTTTTAACCCCTTTTGTATTGTATAATTATACCACAAAAAAGCCTGTCTGTTGTCACAAAAATAAGCCCCTAAAGCTGTACAATTTGACGAATGGCGAATCGAGAAAAAAGGTAAAAATAAAATCCGCAGCAAGTCTCCCATGTTGGGCGTGGCTGTGCCGCCGACGGCTGCAGCGGGTCGTCGAGTCGCCGACCCCTGCATAATAGCAAAAGCCACGGTTCACATTTTTCTGTGAACCGCGGCTCTGTTGTTTTGCTCTTTGCTCTGCGCCGAATGCGGCAGTCCGAAACCTTTTAAAATGGGACTGTCGGATTCGGATGCAGAAAGCGTTTTCTTTACCCCGAAGCTGTACAAGGGTACTGCGAGCGGGTAAAAAAACGCTTAAAAGAGCAAAAGCCACGGTTCACATTTATCCGTAAACCGCGACTCTGTTGTTTTGCTCTTTGCTCTGCGCCGAATGCGGCAGTCCCTTATTCGGCTTTTTTGACTTCCTCTTTGTTGTTGTTGTTCTTCTTGGTATTGCCGAGCACAATGTTCGTGAAGATTCCGAGAAGAAGTGCGCAGGCAATGGAGGTTATCGTGACCTTGCCGAAGGAGACGGTCAGGCCGCCGATGCCGGCGATGAGGATAACGGAGACAACAAAGAGGTTTTTGTTATCCTCAAGGTCTATCTTCTGAATCATCTTCAGACCGCTGACGGCGATGAAGCCGTAGAGCGAGATGCACACGCCGCCCATGACGCAGGAGGGAATCGATGCAAGGAAGGTTGCAAAGGGTGAAAGGAAAGCGATGATTATCGCAAGCACTGCGGTGCAGACGATAGTTGCAACGGAGGCGTTGCCGGAGATAGCCACGCAGGCTATCGACTCGCCGTAGGTGGTGTTCGGTGCGCCGCCGAAGAATGCGCCGACCATCGAGCCGACACCGTCGCCGAGCAGGGTTCTGTGGAGGCCGGGATCAACGAGGAGATCTTTTTCAACGATGGAGGAGATGTTCTTGTGGTCGGCTATGTGCTCCGCGAAAACAACGAATGCAACAGGGACATAAGCCACCGCAACAGCCGCTATATAAGAGCCGCTGAGCTCGCCGAAGGCGCCGAATGCCTCAAAGAAGGTGAAATCGGGCACTGCAAAGAAGGTCTTGACTCCCACGCCGCCCGCAACGAGTGCGCTGAAGCCGCTGAAGTCGATAACTTTAAGAGCGTCGTTGTTTGTAGCTACACCGACAACTGTAAAGATTGCCGCAACCGCATAGCCGGTGACGATACCGATGATGAACGGGATAAGCTTAACCATCTTCTTGCCGAAGACGGAGCAGAACATGGTCACAAAGAGAGTGACAAGTCCGCAGGCAATGGCGACATAGACGCTTGCCGTAGGCTCGCCGCCCACTGTGTAGGAGCCCTTCTGCAGGTCGCCGATAGCGTTGCCGGCGAGCGAAAGTCCTATAATTGCGACTGTGGGTCCGATAACGGCGGCAGGCATGAGCCTGTTTATCCAGTTGACGCCGGAGATTTTAACCGCTATTGCGAGGATGACATAGACGAGACCCGCAAAAACAGCGCCGAGGATCAGGCCGAGATAGCCGAGTGCGACGGTTGTTGCGCCTGCGAAAGCGGCTGCCATTGAACCGAGGAAAGCGAAAGAAGAACCGAGGAAAACGGGGCTCTTGGCCTTCGTGAAGAGAACATATATAAGGGTGCCCGCGCCAGCTCCGAAGAGCGCCGCGACTGTGCTCATCTGCACATTGCCGCAGTCATATACACCCGAGGTTATCATGGGAACCGCGATGGTAGCCGCCATAATTGCAAGCAGCTGCTGGAACGCAAAGACGATAAGCTTGCCGAACTTCGGCTTGTCTTTGATACCGTAAATCAATTTCATACTTTTGACCTCCTCAAATTTTGCCTGTCTATACTCAACACAGTCACGGCGAGCCGCTTCTGCGTCAAAGTCTTATTTGCCGTATATCGAGACGCTTGTCTCATCGTCGAACGGCGGAATCTTCACGACGACAACCTCACTGCGCGAGGTCGGAACATTCTTGCCCACATAGTCGGCGACTATGGGAAGCTCCCTGTGTCCCCTGTCGACGAGCGTTGCAAACTGTATCTTTGCGGGGCGGCCGAGGGAGATTATCGCGTCCATGGCGGCTCTCGCCGTTCTGCCGGTGTAGAGCACATCGTCAACCATAACGACCGTCTTTCCCTCAACGGAGAAATCAAGCTTGCCGGAGTTCACCTTGGGCTGGCTCGAGCTCTCGCTCAAATCGTCCCTGTAGAGCGTGATATCAAGGTAGCCCTTCTGCGTTTTTACGCCGAGGCTCTCTATTCTTGAGGCGAGGATATCGGCAAGCGGAGCGCCTCTGCGCATTATACCGACAAGGCATATCTCATCCGCGTCGCCGTTGCGCTCGATTATCTCGTGCGATATCCGCGCGAGGGCACGGTTGACCGCAGCGCTGTCCATGATATAGGCCTTGAACTCCATCTTCTCACCCCCGGGGCATAAAAAATACGACTCTGTCTCACCGACAAAATCGCACAAAAACACGCGGATATCCCCTATCCGCACTGAATATGACCATCTTGTCGGCATCTCTGTACCGCTCTTAAAGATTTTTTGCTGTGAATACTATATCACATTGTCACCGCGTTGTAAATACCCAAAGCTCACTTTTTCAACTTTTTTCGCAATCAGAGCTTACAAAAGTGTAAAAGGCTCGGGGCGTAATGTAAGACTTTATTATTGAGAAACCGGCCGCCGTTTGATATAATACAATCGACCGGAGGGATATAAATGAAAAGCAATAAAAGAAAAAGCAGAAAGCTGCGCATTGCGCTCGGAATATGCATACCGCTCGCGCTGATTATCGCGGCAGCGCTTACCGTTTTTGCGAAATACGGGCCTGACTTCGGCCTGTATCTCGTCCCGCCGTCGGCCGAGCGCTACGGCAAGGACGCTCTTGCAACCATAGGCAAAAACGGGATATATTCGGGAAGCGACGAGTGGAAAAGCACTTACGAAGAATGTCTCAAGATGATAGAAAATGCCGAGAGCTATGAGGACACATACCCCGCGATTAAAAAGGCTCTTTCGGTTTGCGGCGGCAAGCACTCAATGCTCATGACAAAATCGGAGTCGCAGAGCACCTCCGACAGCTATGACGAGGTTCTGCCCACTGTATCGCTAAACGGCGATATCGCGGTAATAAAGCTGCCCGATTTTCTCGGCACTGCCGAAGCCGGACGGAAATATGCAAAGGTCGCCGAGGATTTTATCCACGAAAACCGCGATAAAATAAATGGGGTTGTGCTCGACCTGCGCGGCAACACCGGCGGCGACATGGGACCGATGGCAACGGCTGTTTCATCGCTCCTTCCCGACGGCGAGCTTATGTACTACCACTACCGCAGCTACGATGTCCCCGTCACGCTGAAGGACGGAGTTATAAGCAACGCGGGCACGGGCGGCAAGAGCCTCTACCCCGACGAAAAGCTGAAGGTCCCTGTCGCCATACTCACAGACGGCATGACCGCAAGCTCCGGCGAGGCGCTGACTCTCTGCTTCAGGGGGCTTGAAAACGTGAAAACCTTCGGCGCTCCGACCGCCGGATACACGAGCGTCAATATGCTCTACAGTTTATACGACGGCGCACAGATGTATCTGACCGTCGCGTTTGACAAGGCGCGCACCGGTGAGATATTCAAAGAGACACCAATCGAGCCGGATGTCGCCACCGACTCCCCTCTTGAAGCGGCTCTTGAGTGGCTGAGAAGCTGAAAATAAAATACAGCACCCTCCGTAAAAGCGCGGAGGGTGCGTAATTTAACAAGGCAAAAGGATCGGCACATCTGCGCCGACCCTTTTTATTTTTTGATTATTTTGCTTTCTTGTCTTCCTTTTTCTTGTGGAAAAGAATCTTATCCACGGGGAAATAGAGGAAGAACTGGAGCGCCGAGCAGACAGCGGTAGCTATAGTGAGCGAAAGGCCGCTGTTCAGATGGAACTTCGAGGTGCAGAACTCGAAAACTACGGGGTTGAACCACGCAGAGAAGCAAACGAGAGCAAGGGTGAAGATTATGTATATGGGCAGAGTAATAGCGGTGTTGGAGCCCGAGTTGAAAGTCTTTTCCTTGTTGATGAAGAATGCAACTATCTGCGCCAGAAGGTTCGAAACGTTGAATGCAATGAAGAGCGCAAGTCCGCAGCGCTGACCCTCGATGACCGGATAGTCAAAGACGAACCAGTGGAATGCCTGCGTGCTCAGAGCCTTGATCGCGGGGATGTTGTAAAGAATCGCGAGAGATGCAACCTGAACGATGCAGGCGCCGAGGCTGACGACGATGAACTTGACAAACTGCCAGAGTGTGTTGATGCCGGAGCCTTTACCCGCTGCGGCCTTGTCGATATTGTTTAACTTTCCCATTTACTTCACTCCTGTGATAAAGTTTTCAATTAATTTTATCATACCCGCCGAGATAAATCAATAAAAACGCCCGTACTTTTTGGATATTGATTATTAAAAACAGATAAATCGGCATAAAAAAGATCCCGCAGGAAAACCTACGGGATCAAAAGGGCATTAATTACTCGTTGATCTTGATAACAACGCCCGAGCCGACGGTACGGCCGCCTTCACGGATAGCGAAGCGGAGACCCTCTTCGATAGCGATGGGAGCGATAAGCTCGACAGACATGTCAATGTTGTCGCCGGGCATGCACATCTCTACGCCCTCGGGAAGGGAGATGATACCGGTAACGTCAGTAGTTCTGAAGTAGAACTGGGGACGATAGTTGTTGAAGAACGGAGTGTGACGGCCGCCCTCGTCCTTAGTAAGGACGTAAACCTGGCCGACAAACTTGGTGTGGGGATGAATGGTGCCGGGCTTGGAAAGAACCTGTCCACGCTCGATCTCATTTCTCTGAACACCACGAAGAAGAGCGCCGATGTTGTCGCCGGCCTCAGCGTAATCGAGGGTCTTGCGGAACATCTCGATTCCGGTGCAGACGGTCTTGCCCTTCTCTTCCTTAAGACCAACGATCTCAAGCTCATCGCCGGTTCTCAGCTGTCCACGCTCAACTCTACCGGTGGCAACAGTACCACGGCCGGTGATGGTGAAGACATCCTCAACAGGCATAAGGAAAGGCAGATCAGCCTTACGGTCGGGAGTGGGGATATAAGTGTCAACAGCGTTCATGAGCTCCCAGATGCAAGCAAGCTCGGGGGCGTCAGGATCGTTGCCGCTGTACTCAAGAGCCTTAAGAGCAGAACCCTTGATGATCGGGGTGTCATCGCCGGGGAAGCCATACTCGTTAAGAGTATCGCGGATCTCCATCTCGACAAGCTCAAGGAGCTCGGGATCGTCAACCTGGTCAACCTTGTTCATGAAGACGATGATATAGGGCACGCCAACCTGGCGGGCAAGAAGAAGGTGCTCCTTGGTCTGAGCCATGGGGCCGTCGGTAGCAGCTATAACAAGGATAGCGCCGTCCATCTGAGCAGCACCGGTGATCATGTTCTTGATATAGTCAGCATGGCCGGGGCAGTCAACATGAGCATAGTGACGGGTAGCAGTCTCATACTCAACGTGAGCGGTGTTGATTGTAATACCGCGCTCTCTCTCCTCGGGAGCCTTATCGATGTTAGCGTAATCAACAAACTCAGCCTCGCCCTTCATAGCGAGAGTCTTGGTGATAGCAGCGGTAAGAGTGGTCTTACCATGGTCGACGTGACCAATGGTACCAATGTTTACATGGGGCTTAGTTCTTTCGAATTTAGCTTTTGCCATTTGGAATTTCCTCCCTTTGATTGGTTAAATAATTGTCTATGCATCTGCATAAAACTATTCTATCAATTTACACCTGAAAATTCAAGTGCTTTTTAAAAATTACTTGTCCTTGATGACAGTCTCAGCAATGGACTTCGGAACCTCGGCGTAGTGGCTGGGCTCCATGACATACTGACCGCGTCCCTGCGTCTTGGAACGAAGGGTGGTAGCGTAGCCGAACATGTTCGACAGCGGGATGAATGCATTGATCTGCACTGCGCCCGTACGCATCTCGGTGCCTTCGATCTGTCCGCGGCGGGAGTTGACATCGCCGATAACATCGCCCATATAGTCCTCGGGGACGATAATGGAGACCTTCATGATGGGCTCCATAAGCACGGGAGCCGCCTTCTTCATCGCATCCTTGAACGCCATGGAACCGGCGATCTTGAACGCCATTTCGGAGGAGTCGACCTCGTGATAAGATCCGTCATAAAGAGTGACTTTGACATCGACAACGTTGAAGCCTGCGAGAACGCCCGACTGCATTGCGCCCTTGATACCGGCCTCTGCAGGTCCGATATACTCCTTCGGGATAGCTCCGCCGACGACCTCGTTGACGAACTCGTAGCCCTTCTCGGGGTTGGGCTCGATGCGGATCTTGACGTGACCGTACTGTCCGCGGCCGCCCGACTGACGCGAATACTTGGTATCGCTCTCTGCGGGTTTGGTAATAGTCTCACGGTATGCAACCTGAGGCTTACCGACATTGGCCTCGACCTTGAACTCACGAAGAAGTCTGTCAACGATTATCTCAAGGTGAAGCTCACCCATGCCGGCGATGATGGTCTGACCCGTCTCTTCATCGGTGTAGCACTTGAAGGTCGGATCCTCTTCGGCGAGCTTTGCAAGCGCGATAGCCATCTTCTCCTGGCCGGCCTTGGTCTTGGGCTCGATAGCGACCCTGATAACGGGATCGGGGAACTCCATGGACTCAAGGATTATAGGAGCCTTGGCGTCGCAGAGCGTGTCGCCGGTAGTGGTGTTCTTAAGACCTATAGTCGCAGCGATATCTCCGGCATAGACGCAGTCGATATCCTTTCTGTGGTTGGAGTGCATCTGCAGGATTCTTCCCAGACGCTCGTTGCAGTCCTTGGTAGCATTGTAAACAGTGCTGCCGGTGGTGACTGTGCCCGAATAAACTCTGAAGAAGCAGAGCTTACCGACGAAGGGATCGGTCGCGATCTTGAAAGCAAGAGCTGCGAACGGCTCGGAATCCGAAGAATGACGGAACTCCTCTTCACCGGTCTCGGGGTTCGTGCCCTTTATCGACGGGACATCCGTCGGGGCGGGCATATAATCAACAATAGCGTCAAGCAGCTGCTGAACACCCTTGTTGCGGTAAGAAGTACCGCAGCATACGGGAACCATCTTATTGGCGATAGTAGACTTGCGGATGCAGGTCTTTATCTCATCAATGGTGAGCTCCTCGCCGCCGAGATACTTCTCGAGCAGCTCGTCGTCCTGTTCGGCGACGTGCTCAACGAGCTCATCATGATACTTCTGTGCAAGTTCCTTCATGTTCTCGGGAATATCCTCAACTCTGACGTCGAGACCCTTGTCATCATAGTAGACATCAGCCTGCATCTGAACAAGGTCGATGATTCCCTTGAAGTCAGCTTCCGCGCCTATGGGGAGCTGAATCGGAACTGCGTTACACTTCAGGCGCTCCTTCATCATGTCTATAACATTATAGAAGTTAGCTCCCATAATGTCCATCTTGTTAACATAGACCATTCTCGGAACATGGTACTTGTCCGCCTGTCTCCAAACGGTTTCGGACTGGGGCTCAACGCCGCCCTTTGCGCAAAGAACGGTAACAGAACCGTCCAGAACGCGCAGAGAACGCTCAACCTCAACGGTGAAGTCCACGTGGCCGGGAGTGTCGATGATGTTGATACGGTGTTCCTTCCAGAAGCAAGTGGTTGCAGCGGAGGTAATGGTTATACCTCTCTCCTGCTCCTGCTCCATCCAGTCCATTGTCGCAGCACCATCATGCACTTCGCCGAGTTTGTGGGTCTTTCCTGTATAGAACAGGATACGCTCCGTTGTGGTGGTTTTGCCTGCGTCAATATGCGCCATGATTCCGATATTCCTGGTCTTTTCCAGTGAAACCTCTCTCGGCATAAAAACCTCCGTATCTCGCCTTTGTGCGAATAGCAAAATATATAGGTGAAGTTACCACCTGAAATGTGCAAATGCCTTGTTGGCCTCTGCCATCTTGTGGGTATCCTCGCGCTTCTTGAATGCCGAACCGGTCGAGTTGACGGCATCGATAATCTCGTTTGCGAGTCTCTCCTTCATCGTTCTCTCGGAACGCTGACGGGAATAAAGGGTTATCCAGCGCAGACCGAGGGTCTGTCTTCTCTCCGGACGAACCTCCATGGGAACCTGGTAGGTTGCACCGCCGACTCGACGAGCTTTGACTTCGAGAACGGGCATAACATTCTCCATGGCGGCCTCAAAAACCTCAAGCGGTTCCTTGCCGGTCTTCTCACGGATAATGTCGAAAGCCTCATAAACGATCTTCTGAGCGACGCCCTTCTTACCGTCTATCATGACGTTGTTGATAAGGCGTGTTACGAGCTTTGAGTTGTAAAGCGGATCGGGCAAAACGTCACGTTTTGCTATCTTGCCTCTTCTTGGCACTTCGCTTCCCTCCTTCATAGTAATGATATCATAGGTACTCGAGTGACAAAACTCTCGTGGTGTCAATGGGAGGCATATGTTTCAATGCACTCTCGCATTGGAGTAATCACCTGCAAGAAGATTCTGTCTCTTAAGCTTTCCGCACTGCGCGGAATTACTTTTTGGCAACCTTCGGACGCTTGGCGCCGTACTTTGAACGGGCCTGCATTCTGCCGTTGACGCCCTGTGTATCGAGCGTTCCGCGTACGATATGGTAACGTACACCGGGAAGATCCTTAACACGGCCGCCGCGGATGAGAACAACCGAGTGCTCCTGGAGGTTATGACCGACGCCCGGGATATAGGCAGAAACCTCTATACCGTTGGAAAGACGAACTCTGGCGATCTTTCTCAGTGCCGAGTTGGGCTTCTTGGGGGTGGTGGTCTTAACCGCTGTGCAAACACCGCGCTTCTGCGGAGAAGCAGTGTCGGTCATGATGTTCTTCTTGGAGTTGAGACCCTTTAAAAGCGCGGGGGCTTTGGGTTTCTTATCAAGAGTTTCTCTTCCGTTTCTCACAAGCTGATTAAACGTTGGCAAGCAGTACATCTCCTTTCTGAAATTTATATATGAAATCCGCGCTCGGGGGCATAATTACCCCAAAGCACAAGACATCACAATTAAAAATTATAACTCCGAGCGCCTTATTTGTCAACCTTTTCGGTTCGTCAAATGACAAAATATTGGGCGTTTATCGGTGAATTATATATGATTTTTGTCCAATAAACGCAGTGCACAGAGTCACCGCTGCCGGAGTCCGCCGCAAAAGCGGCAAACTCCGGCTCGTGATTGCTTATTATTCTGCTTCTTCTCTGTTCTCCGCCTCTTCGAGCTTCTCGGCAAGATCGCTGAAGATGCCCGTGGTGGGAAGCACCTGAACATCGCTGTAGCACTTCATGCCGGTACCCGACGGCAGGAGCTTGCCGATAATGACATTCTCCTTGAGGCCGAGCAGCGGATCGCTCTTGCCCTTGATGGCGGCGTCGGTGAGGACTCTTGTGGTCTCCTGGAAGGACGCTGCCGAGAGGAAGGACTCGGTTGCGAGGGAGGCCTTTGTGATACCCATGAGCACGGGCATACACTGAGCTTCTGCGAGCTCCTCGCCTGTTGCCTCGGCCTTGGCGGCAACGCGTGCGTTCTCCGCCTTGAACTCGAGCTTGTCAACAACGGCGCCGGGCAGGAAGGATGTCGCACCGGGATCGGTTATCTTGACCTTCTTCATCATCTGACGGACGATGACCTCGATGTGCTTATCGTTGACGTCAACACCCTGCATACGGTAGGTTCTCTGAACCTCGCGGATGAGGTAATCGTGAACGGCCTCGACGCCGAGGACCGAAAGGATATCGTGCGGGTTGAGAGCACCCTCGGTGATGGTGTCACCCTTGTTGATGTGATCGCCGGGCTCAACCTTGACGCGCATACCGTAGTGGATGGGATATGCCTTCTCCTCGAGAGTCTCGGGGTCGGTGACGATGATGTTCCTGACCTTCTTTATCTCGCGCTCGGAGACGGTACCGGAAATCTCACTGATAAGAGCGAGGCTCTTGGGCTTTCTCGCCTCGAACAGCTCCTCGACTCTGGGAAGACCTTCCGTGATATCGGACTGATCCTTCGCACCGCCGGTGTGGAACGTTCTCATCGTCAGCTGTGTACCGGGCTCGCCTATGGACTGAGCCGCGATAATACCGACTGCTTCGCCGACAGTAACAGGCTCGCCCGTTGCAAGGTTGGCGCCGTAGCACTTGATGCACACGCCGTGCTCGGACTGGCAGGAGAGCAGCGAACGAATCTTTATCTTTGCAAGGCTGCCCTCGGGCTCTTCGCCCGCGGCTACCTTCTTGTCGTGGTACTCGTATACCTTGTCGGCAACGCGCTTTGCGTCGTCCTCGCTCATCATCTTATCCTTGCTCATGATAAGTTCGCCCGTCTCCTCATCGACAAAGTCGTTGAGCAGATAGCGGCCGGTAAGACGCTCTGTGAGGCTGACTATGCGGCGCTTTCCGTCAAAGATATCGTAGACATCCGAACCCTCTGTGCAGCCGCAGTCCTCCTCGCGGATGATAACATCCTGGGAGACATCGACAAGTCTTCTGGTGAGGTAACCGGAGTCCGCGGTACGAAGTGCGGTATCGGCAAGACCTTTACGCGCACCGCGCGACGAGATGAAGTATTCGAGTATATTAAGACCTTCACGGTAGTTGGCTCTGATGGGAATCTCTATCGTCTTACCTGCCGTATTCGCGATAAGTCCGCGCATACCGGCAAGCTGACGCAGCTGGCTGTCGTTGCCTCGGGCACCGGAGTCAAGCATCATGTTGATCGGGTTATAGGGGTCAAAGTTCGCCTTGAGCTCTGCGGCAACTCTCTTTGTGCAGTCCTCCCAAGTCTCTATGACCATATTCGTGCGCTCCTCGTCGGAGAGAAGACCGTTCTCATAGTTATCCATGATCTCGGCGACATCTTTCTCGGCGTCGGCGATGAGCTCGCCCTTGCGCGGCGGTATGGTGGCGTCGCAGACGGCGACGGTGATACCGCTTCGGGTCGAATATTTATAGCCCTGAGCCTTGATTTTATCAAGCATTTCGGCAGCTATCGAGGTACCGTGAATCTTTATGCACCTGTCGATAATTTCGCCGAGCTTCTTTTTATTGACGAGGAAATCGACCTCAAGCTTGAAGTCGTTCTCCGGGTCGTTTCTGTCAACAAAGCCGAGATCCTGCGGGATAGGCCCGTTGAAGATAACGCGTCCCATGGTGGTGGAGACTATCTTTCTGACGGGCTTGCCGTCTATCTCCTTGGTCATGCGGATTTTGATTCTCGCATGGAGTCCGATTGTGCCGTCCTCATAAGCCATGGTGGCCTCGTCGACATCTCTGAACACCTTGCCCTCGCCGGGCTCGCCGGGCTTTTCAAGGGTGAGGTAGTAGGAGCCGAGAACCATATCCTGCGTGGGAACGGTGACGGGGCGTCCGTCGGAGGGCTTCAAGAGGTTGTTGGCGGCGAGCATAAGGAAGCGCGCCTCGGCCTGAGCCTCTGCGGAAAGCGGAACGTGAACCGCCATCTGGTCGCCGTCGAAGTCGGCGTTGAACGCGGTACAAACGAGGGGATGAAGCTTAATGGCTCTGCCCTCGACAAGTATGGGCTCGAAAGCCTGGATACCGAGTCTGTGAAGCGTGGGAGCGCGGTTGAGGAGCACGGGGTGATCCTTGATAACCACTTCGAGTGCGTCCCAAACTACGGGATTCTGACGCTCGACCATCTTTCTTGCGGACTTGACGTTGTTCGCCTTGCCCGTCTGAACAAGTCTCTTCATAACGAAGGGCTTGAACAGCTCAAGAGCCATCTCGGTCGGCAGACCGCACTGATAAATCTTCAGCTCGGGGCCGACGACGATAACCGAACGGCCGGAATAGTCGACACGCTTACCGAGCAGGTTCTGTCTGAAGCGTCCCTGCTTACCTTTAAGCATATCGGAGAGCGACTTGAGCGCTCTGTTGTTCGGGCCGGTTACGGGTCTGCCGCGGCGGCCGTTGTCGATAAGAGCGTCAACGGCTTCCTGAAGCATACGCTTCTCGTTGCGGACTATTATCTCGGGTGCGCCGAGCTCAAGGAGCTTGCGCAGACGGTTGTTTCTGTTGATAACGCGGCGGTAAAGATCGTTGAGGTCGCTCGTTGCGAAGCGGCCGCCCTCGAGCTGAACCATGGGACGAAGCTCCGGCGGAATAACCGGGAGCACGTCGAGAATCATCCACTCGGGTCTGTTGCCGCTCTGTCTGAACGCCTCGACAACCTCAAGGCGCTTGAGAGCCTTGGCCTTCTTCTGACCGCTTGCGTTCTCTATCTCCTCGCGCAGCTGCGCGGAGAGCTGATCGAGGTCGATTTCGGCAAGGAGCTCCTTGATAGCCTCGGCGCCCATGCCCGCTCTGAAATCGTCCTCATACATCAGGCGATACTCGTCGTAATCCTTCTCGTCGAGAACCTGATACTTTTTAAGGTCCGTTGTGCCGGGATCGATGACGATATGCATGGCAAAGTAGAGAACCTTTTCGAGGTTGCGCGGAGATATATCGAGGATAAGACCCATTCTTGAGGGTATTCCCTTGAAATACCAGATATGGGAGACGGGAGCCGCAAGCTCTATGTGACCCATTCTCTCGCGGCGAACCTTGGAGCGGGTTATCTCGACTCCGCAGCGTTCGCATATCTTGCCCTTGTAACGGATTCTTTTATATTTACCGCAGTGGCACTCCCAGTCCTTCTGGGGTCCGAATATCCTTTCGCAGAACAGTCCGTCCTTTTCGGGCTTGAGTGTGCGGTAGTTGATGGTTTCGGGCTTCTTGACCTCGCCGTAAGACCAGCTTCTGATCTTCTCGGGAGACGCAAGACCTATTTTTATGGATTCAAAGGTATTGTTTTCCATCCGTTGACTGCCCCTTTATAAAATATATTTTTAAGGTGACTGTTCTCAGTCGTCGTAGTCGTCAAGCTCGTCTTCGCTGTCGGAGAAAATGTCGCCGTCAAAGTAATCGTCTTCGTCCTCGGAGTCGTCTGCGAAGTCGGCATCGTCATCGTCGTCCTCGTCGGTATCGACATTGAAGATATCGCCCTCTTCGTTTTCTGTGCCGAAGCCCTCCGCAGTGCCTGCGTCGTTAGCGGAGGAGAACGCCTTATCGTCGGAAGGTGCAAAGCCGAGCTCCTCGTCGGTCTGCTTGAGGTCTATCTCCTCGCCGTCCGCGTCAAGAACGCTGACATCGAGGCAGAGGGACTGAAGCTCTTTGACAAGAACCTTGAACGACTCGGGAATACCGGGCTTGGGAACGTTGTTGCCCTTGACTATCGCCTCGTAGGTCTTGACACGGCCGACAACGTCGTCGGACTTGACGGTCAAAATCTCCTGGAGGGTGTAGGCAGCGCCGTAAGCCTCGAGAGCCCAGACTTCCATCTCACCGAAACGCTGGCCGCCGAACTGGGCTTTACCGCCGAGGGGCTGCTGCGTAACGAGCGAGTACGGGCCGGTGGAACGTGCGTGAATCTTATCGTCAACAAGGTGGAACAGCTTGAGGTAATACATGACGCCGACGGTGACGGGATTGTCAAACTGTCTGCCGGTGCGTCCGTCGTAAAGCACCGTCTTGCCGTCCTCTCTGAGTCCAGCCTGCTTGAGCGCTTCGCGGATATCCTCCTCGTGCGCGCCGTCAAAGACGGGGGTCTCCACCTTGTAGCCCAGATGCTTCGCGGCAAAGCCGAGATGCACCTCGAGCACCTGACCGATATTCATTCGGGAGGGAACGCCCAGGGGGTTGAGCACGATATCGAGCGGCGTGCCGTCCGGAAGGAAGGGCATATCCTCCTGAGAAAGTATTCTTGAAACAACACCCTTGTTGCCGTGGCGGCCTGCCATCTTATCGCCGACGGAGAGCTTACGCTTCTGGGCGATATAGCAGCGGACAACCTTGTTTACGCCGGGTGCGAGCTCATCGCTGTTCTCGCGGGTGAACTCTTCGACCTTGACGACAATACCGTATTCGCCGTGGGAGACCTTGAGGGAGGTGTCTCTGACCTCCTTTGCCTTCTCGCCGAATATCGCGCGGAGAAGTCTCTCCTCGGCAGTCAGCTCGGTCTCGCCCTTGGGCGTTACCTTACCGACAAGGATATCGCCGGAGTGAACTTCGGCACCGACGCGGATTATTCCGCGCTCGTCAAGGTTGCTCAGAAGGTCGTCGGAGACGTTCGGGATATCCCTTGTAATCTCCTCGGGTCCGAGCTTTGTATCTCTCGCCTCGATCTCGTGCTTCTCGATGTGAATCGAGGTGTAGACATCGTTGCGAACCATCTTTTCGTTGATGAGGACCGCGTCCTCGTAGTTGTAGCCCTCCCAAGTCATGAAGCCGACAAGGGCGTTCTTGCCGAGGGATATCTCGCCGTGATCCGTAGCGGGGCCGTCGGCTATAACATCGCCTTTCTCAACGCGCTGGTTGAGAGTGACTATCGGGCGCTGGTTGACGCAGGTGCCCTGGTTGGAACGCATGAACTTGATTATATCGTAGTGGTCGAGAATGTTCTCGTCGCTGAGTATCTCTATCTGCTCCGCGTCGACCTTTGTGACGCGTCCGGAGTGCTTCGCAAGCACGACAACGCCGGAGTCGACAGCCGCCTTGTACTCCATACCGGTGCCGACAATCGGGCTCTCGGTCTTGAGCAGCGGAACCGCCTGCTTCTGCATGTTCGAGCCCATGAGAGCGCGGTTTGCGTCGTCGTTCTCGAGGAACGGGATCATGGAGGTTGCGACGGAGACGACCATCTTCGGAGAGACGTCCATATAGTCGACCTTCATGCGGTCGATCTCAAGGAAGCCGTCCCTGTGTCTTGCGTTGACTCTCTCGTGAACGAACCTGCCGTCCTCGTCGAGCGGCTCGTTTGCCTGAGCGACAATGAAATCGTCCTCGACGTCGGCAGTCATATACTCGACCTCGTCTGTGACGCAGCCGGTGGCCTTGTCAACCTTTCTGAACGGAGCCTCTATGAAGCCGTACTCGTTTATACGCGCGAAGGTCGCAAGATAGGAGATAAGTCCGACGTTGGAGCCTTCGGGAGTCTCAATGGGGCACATTCTGCCGTAATGCGAATAGTGAACGTCTCGAACCTCGAAGCCTGCACGGTCTCTCGAAAGACCGCCGGGACCGAGGGCGGAAAGACGGCGCTTATGAGTAAGCTCGGCAAGCGGGTTTATCTGATCCATGAACTGCGACAGCGGCGAGGAGCCGAAGAACTCCTTTATCGCCATCATGACGGGGCGGATATTTATGAGAGCCTGGGGAGTGATGTTCTCCTCCTTCTCCTGCGCCTGAAGGGTCATTCTCTCGCGCACGACTCTCTCCATTCTCGACAGTCCGATTCTGAACTGGTTCTGGAGCAGCTCGCCCACGCAGCGGATACGTCTGTTGCCGAGGTGGTCGATATCGTCCGTTGTGCCTATCTTGTTTGCAAGGCAGTTGATATAGTTTATGGATGAGAAAATATCGTCGATTATGATGTGGTTCGGGATGAGGTCGTCGTGGCGGAGTCTGAGCTGCTCGAGGAGAGCCTCTTTATCGTCGCCGCACTCTTCGACTATCTCGTTGATGACCTGGAAGCGAACCTTCTCGTTGATGCCCGCTTCAAGGAGCTCCTCCCTGCTGACGGTCTCGGGCACATAGTCAACGGGATCGACCATGCCGTTGGAGATTATCTTGACCTTCTTGCCCTCGACGTCGGCTACCGCAACCATAACGCCTGCGCGCTCGATCTCCATAGCCTTGGCCTTGGTGACAACCTCGCCTGCCTCGGCAAGAATTTCACCGGTCAGCGGGGCAATGACGGGCTCGGCAAGCTTGCAGCCTGCAAGACGGGCGGCAATGGCGAGCTTCTTATTATATTTGTATCTGCCGACGCGTGAGATATCGTATCTGCGCGGGTCGAAGAAGAGATTGTCAAGCAGCTGCTGGGCGGACTCGAGGGTAACGGGCTCGCCGGGACGCAGACGCTTAAAGACCTCCATGAGCGCTTCGCCCTGGTTCTTCGTCTCGTCTCTCTCTATCGTGGCTTCGATTCTCTCATCGTTGCCGAAGAACTCGCGGATCTCATCGTCCGTACCGAGTCCCAAAGCTCTGATGAAGGTGGTGATGAATATCTTTCTGTTCTTGTCTATTCTTACATAATAGACATCGTTTATGTCCGTCTCATACTCAAGCCATGCACCGCGGTTGGGGTTGATTGTGCTTGAGAACAGCTCGATACCTGTCTTGTCGTGGGTCATATCGAAATATACGCCCGGCGAACGGACAAGCTGGGAGACGATGACTCTCTCTGCGCCGTTGATAACAAAGGTGCCGCTGTCGGTCATGATGGGGAACTCGCCCATAAAGACCTCCGACTCCTTTATTGCACCCGTCTCCTTGTTGAGCAGACGCACAGTGACGCGCATGGGGGCTGCATAGGTAGCGTCGCGCTCCTTGCACTCCTGCACGGTGTGTTTAGTCTTCTCGTCAATGCGATAGTCGATAAAGGTCAGCACCCAGTTGCCTGTGTAATCGGTTATTTCCGCTATATCGCGGAACACCTCTTTGAGTCCGGTATCAAGAAACCATTTGTACGAGTTCTTCTGAACCTCGATGAGATTGGGCATCTCCATGACTTCTTCGATCTTGCCGAAGCTCATGCGCGTGGTCGTTCCTTTTTTGACGGGCTTAACATTCAGCATAGGCCAATTCACTCCGTTCTTTTTTCATCCGTTTCGTATTATCACCATCAATTGACGAAAGCAGATATCCCCTTTTTCGGGGCTATACACTTTTGTCAACCGACGGCTCGCGCAAGCTCTTTTGAAGAGCGTCGAAAAGCAATAATGAAGCGGTTTTCCGCGTTTCGGGAAAGCTATAATAAGCCCTTAGCCGAAAAGGCCGGGCACACAACGCTCCATTATAATTGTGCAGTTTTACATTTTACACTGAAACCCCCTGTTTGTCAAGAGCTCAACTGCCAAAAATAAGGACAATTTTAAACTTTTTACAATATTCTCCCGTATATGCCTTCCTGCCCCCGCAGATTTGCTATTTAAAAGGTATATATAGACAAAAATCGGGGCAAAAAGGGAAGATAATACTGTCCCCGCTTTGACTTGCCACGCCGAATGTGCTATAATACACGGGATTTTTTCAATGTATTCCGGAGGTAGGATAATGACAGGTATAGTTGACGCCGGCGGCGGAATGCGCGGTATATTTTCCGCGGGCATTTACGACCGTTTCATTGAAGAGGGAATTAATTTCGACGTGTGCATCGGCGTATCCGCGGGCAGCGCGAATCTTATCTCGTATGTTGCGGGGCACCATGACCGCCTCAGGCGCTTTTATATAAACTACGCCCGGCGCAAGCAGTACATGAGCTTTGACAATCTCATCCACAGCGGCTCTTACATCGGGCTCGACTATATCTATTCGACCCTGTCGAATGCCGACGGCGAGGACCCGCTGAACTATGACGCATATACAGAGAGTCCCACGGACTTCATAACCGTTGTCACCGACGGCGAGAGCGGAAAGCCCGTATACTTCCCGAAGGACAGCATAAAGCGCGACGATCTGACCGTCATAAAGGCCTCATGCTGCCTGCCCGCAATATGCAAGCCCGTTGTCATTGACGGCAGGGACAGCTTCGACGGCGGAATATCCGACCCTATCCCCTTCCAAAAAGCATTTGATATGGGCTGCGACAAGGTCGTTGTTGTCATATCAAAGCCTGTCGACTACCGCAAATCTCCGCAGAAGCATATGCCGATAATCAAGGCGGCGCTGAGCAAATACCCGAAGGTCTTTGACCGCATAGCGATAAGGCACGAGGTCTACAACCGCCAGCTCGAGCAGGCTATAAAGCTTCAGGAGGATGGCAAGATAATCATCCTGGCTCCGCAGGACTGCCACGGTGTGAATACCCTGACCCGCGAGCCCGACTCTCTCGAAAAGCTCTACGAGGAGGGGCGCCGCAGCGCGGACGCTCACCTCGACGAAATCAAATCTCCGGGCGAGAGAACCGCATAATTACGGGCTTCGCCTTTTTACCGATGCAACATTCGCTTTTGATATGATGCGCAACTCGGATCATTATTCTTCAGAGGCGTTAAAAAATAAAAAATTCAGAAAATCCCGAAAACAACTTTACTTTTTAGCGGAAACAGTGTAAAATAAAGAAAATCACGCGGTTAGTCCGCTGCACAGGGGTTGATGTCTTGGACAAGATAGATATTAAAATAATCGAATGTCTCAAGAAAAATGCAAGGGAAAACGCATCGGTGATAGGCTCGCAGGTCAATATGTCCGTCTCGGCGGTCATCGAGCGCATAAAGAAGCTTGAGGCCAACGGCATAATCAGACAGTACACCGTTGTGCTCGACAGCAAGAAGCTCGGCATGGATATCACCGCGTTCATCTCCGTTAGCATGGAGCACCCGAAATACAACAACAACTTCAACGAATTTGTGAAAACGCACAAGCAGATAACCGAGTGCCACTACATAACCGGCGACTTCGACTTCCTGCTGAAGGTCAACACCGAGTCGACCGGCGGACTCGAAGCCCTGCTCAACGAGATAAAGAGTGCGGGCGGCGTATCGCTGACAAAGACGCTCGTCGTGCTCTCGACAGTCAAGGAGGACTACTCCGTAAACCTCGAATAAAAAAACAAAAAGCCTGCTCTCCGAAAGGAAAGCAGGTTATTTTTACAGGTCAGAGCGGCATCTTCGGGAAAAACAGCATTTTTAGCCATTCGACTGCGCGCCAAAATATTTGATCTGTCTTCTGCGACGCCTGAGCGTAAGACGCAAATTTGTCCGCCTTTACGAGCGTTCCGTCCTTTTCGACCAGCTCAATAAACACCGGATGCGCCGGCGAGCCGCTGTTTGGCGAATGTATCGCCATGAGCAGTCTGCCGTCGTTTGAAGTGAATATCATCCCGTGGCCGCCGTCAAGCTCGCCGCTCCTGCGTCTTTGATAGAGCGGGATGCCGTTAAAATGCCAATCGCCGCGGAGCTGTCCGCTCAGCGAAAAGAGCGAGCCGACCGAATAGCCGAGCTTTGAGCCGCTCGACCAGAGCATTATGAGCGTTCCCTGCCGCGTCTTATAGAGAAACGGGCCGTCGGTTATGTCGCTCGCCCAAACGCAGTCGTCGGCGCGGAACAGGGTCTCCGGCTCGGTGACAAAATGTGTCAGGTCGGGGCTGAGCTGAGCAAAGGATATGTCCCCCACCCCGTCGGGCATACTCGTCCACTCGTGGACAAAAACCATATAGGGCACTCCGTCCTCGACATAGAGCGTGCCGTCGATGCTGTCCCAACCGTGCGGGGTGATGTGCCCGTCGCTTATCTCCTCAAAAGGTCCCAACGGGCTTGACGAGCGAAATACCGAAGTTCCCCTGTGCCCGGTCGAAGCGCTGCCGTATGACGCAAGGAGATAGTACTTGCCGTTATAGTAATGACATTCGGGCGCCCAGAAACAGTTCACTCCGTCAAAGCCTTCCTTTGCCTCAAACACATTGACGGGACCGTACCACGTCTCAAGATCGAGGCTGACATAGCAGCCGTAGCCCGCAGCGGTTGACGCTCCCGTGCCGTACATATAATATATGCCGCCGCTCACCAAAACAAACGGGTCGCGGATAACGATGTCGCCGACATCAACACCGTGCGATGTGTCTATTCCGAGAGCGCTCAGGTCGTCGGTGCTTCCTTTTTCCTGCGCGTACGCGCCGGGTATAACAAGGCTCATAATCATAACAACTGCCGTCAACGCCGATAATAACCGTTTCATTCTGCAGTTCCTTTCTTTTTTTCATTACAAAAAACGCCCCGAAGAGAATTTCTTCGGAGCGTATTTTTACATCAGCTGCTCAATGACCGCCGAATAGAGGCTCTCGGGGTCGGCGAGTATCTTTTCTTTGACGCTTTGCGCCTGCTCCGTATCCGCAACATAGAGGGTCAGGGTCATAAGGTCGTTGAATATAAACTTGACATTACATCCGTTTTCAAGCGGAATTATCTCAACCGGCGTCTCCCTCATGCGGCGCTCCTGCTTTAAGAGCTCCTCCGCAGTTGCAAGCGCCTTGTCGCGCACGGCGCGGGGCAGCTCATCCTCAATGCTTGCCGCCGTCTTTCCCGCCTCGGTGAGGCTCAGCGGCTCATCGCCGCCGTCGGGGTTCTCCGGCTCGACGCTGCCGCCCTCTATAAGGCTTTCAAGCGCCTGGCTCGCCTCAAAATAATTCGCCAAACCCTCGCGCTGAATGACCTCCATCAGCTGGCGGCGCGACAGTCCCCGCTCGGTATTCTTGAGCAGGAAGGCTATCAGCACTTTTATTTCATTACGGTTGCGCAGTCCGCCCGGCTCAACGCCCGCGGAAAATGCATCGTATCCGTCCATATGATCTCCTGTTTTTATATGGGATTCTCTTACTTCTTCTTGCTGAAATCTATCGGTTCGATAGGCTTGCCGTAATACGCGGTAGTCTTGAACTCCTCGCTGATAAAGTTATCGCGGCTCCACGCTCTTCCCCAGAGATTCGCCCAGCCCTCGCAGTAGAGTTTATAATATGATACCCCTTCCTCCTTGCGCATTTTGACAAATCTGGGGGTGTTGCACCAAATAAACGAGGGTATCGCTATCACAAAAGCCCAAACGGGGCCGAGCAGCAGCGACTGGATGGTGTGGCCGTACTCGTGTATGCGGGTATCGTGCACTCTGTCCGCCGGGCGGTCGGGATTCATGAAGATGAATATTCCGAGCGACACGCCGCCGAAATTATCGTGCGGGACATATGTAATAAACGCGTTGTTGAAGCGCTCTTGCTTATACTTTTTTCTCAGCGCCAAATAGCCGATTCCGCCGACAAGATTCTGCGGCAGAGCCCAGGTGAACTGAATCAAATAGAACAGAAATTTTTTCATCGTTATCCACTCCTTGCAAATCTCTTTATATTATATCACACAAAACACGGTGTGTAAAATACTTTCTCCGATTTTAAAGCTGCGCAGGCGGTTGAAGCTTTTAGGATTGTCGGCGACAAGGTGTTGAGCCGCACAGCAACCCTGTCAATATTACCACTCGTCGTTTTCGTCGGCGAGCACGGCATAGGCGCAGCGCACTCCGTCAACGCCGGCGGACACTATTCCGCCCGCATATCCCGCGCCCTCGCCGCAGGGGTAAAGCCCGCGGATATTCGACTGATATATCTCGTCGCGCAGAATACGCACGGGAGAGGACGAGCGCGTCTCGGGAGCCGTGAATACGGCCTCGGGCATGGCAAAGCCCTTGAGCATTCTGTCCATCTTCAAAAGTGCGTCCGCGTAGGTGTCGGTCACCTTCTTCGGCAGTATCTTTCTCAGGTCGCCCATCACGACGCCCGTCGGACAGCTCGGATGAACCGCGCCCAAGCGTGTCGAGGGTCTGTCCGCAAGAAAATCACCGACGAGCTGCGCCGGAGCGGTATAATCGCTGCCGCCCGCCAAAAATGCCGCGTGCTCTATCTTCCTCTGCATATCCATTCCCGCGAGCGGGTGGTCGCTGCCGAAATTCTCCGGCTCAATGCCGACGAGCAGCGCGCTGTTCGAGTTCTCCGCATCACGTCCGTATTCGCTCATACCGTTGACGACTATTCCGCCCTCCTCGCTCGCCGCGTTGACGACGGTGCCGCCCGGGCACATACAGAAAGTATAAGCTCCGCGCCCGTGCTCCGGGTGACAGGCGAGCTTATAGTCCGCCGCGCCGAGAGCCGGATGTCCCGCGAAATCGCCGTACTGCGCGCGGTCGATGAACTCGCGCGGATGCTCTATTCTCGCGCCCACGGAAAACGGCTTTTGCATCATCTTTACCCCGCGGGCATAGAGCGTCCTCACGGTGTCACGCGCAGAATGACCTGTGCACAGCAGCACGGTATCCGTCTCGATATCCTCGAAATGTCCGTTCTGCTCGGTCTTTACGCCGTGGATATAGCCGTTTGCGACTATTATATCCGTCATTTTGCAGTTGAATCTTATCTCTCCGCCGAGCGAGACTATCTCCCTGCGGATATTGCGCACGACCTCGGCAAGGCGATCGGTGCCTATATGCGGCTTTGCCGACCAGCGTATTTCCTCGGGTGCGCCGTGGTTTGCAAGCTCGTCTATCACAAAACGGCACAGCGGGTCTTTTATGCCCGTTGTCAGCTTGCCGTCCGAAAACGTGCCGGCGCCGCCCTCGCCGAATTGCACATTGGACTCCGTATTCAGCCTGCGCTCGTGCCAAAAGACTTGAACATCCTTCTGCCTGTCCTCAATATGCGCTCCGCGCTCTAAAATGAGCGGCTTGAAGCCCGCACGGGCAAGAGCAAGCCCCGAAAACATACCCGCGGGGCCGAAGCCGACTATGACGGGGCGCAGCTCGCTCGTGCGCTTTATTTCGGGTGGTGTAAAGCTGACTTCCTTTACAGTCTCAACGCCCGAGCCGCAGCGCCTGAGAATTGCGTTTTCGTCGCCGTCAACATCGACTTCTACGTTATATACAAAGAAAATATTGTCTTTTTTGCGCGAATCGACCGCTTTTTTCGTCACTCTGAGAGTACGTATTCTGTTTTCGTCAAGGCGAAGAGCTTTACCCGCCGCGCGTCTGAGATCGTGCTCGTCCGCAGTCAGCGGAAGCTTTATCTGATTTATTTTAAGCATAAAATTTCTCCGTTAAATAGATTTTGCCGCGCTCTCTCCCGCGAGCAGGCCCGAAGCCCACGCCCATTGGAGATTGAAGCCGCCGCAGCCGCCGTCAACGTCGAGCAGCTCCCCGGCGCAGAAAAGTCCGGGCACTTTTTTCGACTCGAGCGTCTTGCCGTCGAACTCTTTTATATTTATCCCGCCGCGCGTGACCTGCGCATTTTGAAAGCCCTTTGTGCCGTCGAAGGTCATCGGGAAATTTTTCGCCGTGCGCGCGATTTTAATAAAGGCGTTTCTGCCGAGCGAGCGCACCTCGGCTTTCGGGTCTATGCCCGCCGCCTTTAAAACCGCCGTGCCGACTGCGCGCGGAAGAATGCCTATTAGCATATCCCCGCATTTCCCACGAAGCTCAAAAAGGAAGTCCGCCGTCTCCCGCTCCCCCATCGACGGGATAAGGTCGAGCGACGCTTTGACGGGCGAAGTCTTTACCGCTTTTGCTATGTCCGCGCTTATCTCCATGGCGGCTATGCCCGAAAGCCCGTAGTCGGTAAAAAGCAGCTCGCCGCGCGACAATCGCCCCACGGCGCTTATCACCGCATCGTGGACGCGCATTCCCTTGAGCTGCCTCAACTGCCTGTCCGGTGAGGTCAGCTGGACGAGCGACGGATAGAGCTCTGTCACCGTGTGCCCGAGCGAGGAGAGGAGCTTATACCCGCTCCCGTCCGAGCCCTGCGACGGCGAGGCACAGCCGCCCGTGCAGACGATGACCGTCCGTGCCGTATACCTGCCGTTTATCAAAAAACCGCCGTCTGTCGGCTCGATTTTTTCGCAGTTGTTCTCGCATATGCTCTTTACTCCGAGGCGCTCGGCCTCAAAGCGCAGGCAGTCGAGCACACTCGAAGCCGCATTGCTCATCGGGTAGACCCTGCCGCAGCTGTCGCTGTAGGTCAGGAGCCCGAGGCTCTTGAAGAACTCCAGAACGCGCTCCTCGCCGTATTTTGAAAATACCGAACGGGCAAACCCGCTGTTTGTGTAGACGTGAGAATTTGCGTTTAGATTAGTAAGATTGCACCTGCCGTTTCCCGTGGCCAATATCTTCTTGCCGACGCGGGGCAGGCGTTCGAGCATGGCGACGCCGAGCCGGGGTGCGGTGCGTTTTGCGTTTATCGCCGCCGCAAGCCCCGACGCTCCCGCGCCGATTATCAATATGTCAAATTTCTCTCTCATATCATTTTCCTTTGCTTTATATCAGAAGAGCTAAACGATATATCATAAAGCTCACTGTCCACGCCGTTATGAATTCAAAAATCAGAACCTTCGCGGTGCTTTTCGTCCCGAGCTCGCGCCTCAGCGCCGCCACTGCCGCAACGCACGGCATACTCAGCAGCGAAAAGCTCATAAACGCGCACGCCGCCTGCGGAGATATTATATCGCGCACGCTCTGCGTCGAGCCCATGAGTATACCGAGCGTGCTGACCGTAGTCTCCCGCGCAACAAGTCCGCTTATAAGCGCCACGCAGCAGCGCCAATCGCCAAGTCCGAGCGGGGAAAATATAAACGAAACAGCGCCGCCTATCCTGCCGAGCATACTGAGCCTCGCGTCGGCGGCATGATGAAAAGAAAAATCAAAATATCCGAGCGCCCAGATTATAACGCTCGCCGGAAAGAGCACCGCACCCGCTTTTTTGAGAAATTCGCGCAGCCTGTCGCGCACATAGCGAAGTGCCGAGCGCACGCGCGGCAGACAGTATTCGGGCAGTTCAAAGATAAACGGCGGCTCGACGCCCTTGAAAACGGTTTTTTTGAGCATCAGCGAACCCGCGCAGGCGCAGGCTATGCCCAAAGAATAGACAAGTATCACGGCGAGCCAACGCACATTCGGGAAGAACGCCGAAATGAGCATGGCATAGACCGGCATTTTCGCGCTGCACGACATAAACGGTATCACAGCCGCGCATATCTTTTTTTCGCGCCCCGCGTGCAAGGTTCGCGTGCTCATCAGAGCGGGCACGGAGCAGCCGAAACCCATGAACAGAGGGACAAACGACTTGCCGCCGAGCCCGAGCAGCCTCAGCGGATAATCCGCGATAAACGCGCCGCGCGCCATATACCCGCAGTCCTCGAGCAGACCGAGGAAGAAAAAGAGCAGGGCTATCTGCGGCAAAAAGGAGCACACGGAGCCCAATCCCGCGAGTATTCCGCCGCAGACCAAGTCTTTCACCCACTCGGACGCGCCGAGCGAGCCGAGAACGCTCATAAGGGCGGCTGAAAGAGCGCCGTTTATAAACGAGTCCGCCAGCTCACCGAGCCTTGTACCGAGCGAACCGAAGGTGAGATAAAACACAAGGAGCACTACCGACAAAAACAGCGGAACTGCCAGAAAGCGGTTGAGCAAAATTCTGTCCGCGCGGCTCGAAAATGTCTCTTCGCTCTGTTTTTTTCGCTCCAGCGTCGTTTCGCAGACGCGGTCGGTGAAGTTATATATATGCGAAACGGTCATAAGCTCGCGGTCGCAGTCCGCCGTCTCGTTCGATGATATCAGATTTTCGACAATCTGCGCTTCCCTCCGGGGGAGCAGATCGCAGGCTGTTATATCCCCTCGCAAAAGCCGCAGAGTCTCAAGCAATACGGGTATATTTTTCTCCTTGCAGACGGGCGATATCAGCTTTGCTATGAGCTTTGCGCTGTCGGGCAGGAAGTCGTGGCGCGGACTTTTCGCTTTGTCCTTCAATGCGCCCTCACACGCCGAGAGCAGTTCTGTTGTCCCCGTATTTTCGGCCGCGCTCACGGGTACGGCTCTTATACCGAGCAGCTCGCCGAGGTGGGTGCAGTCGAGCCTGTCGCCGCGCTTTTTCAGCACATCGATCATATTGAGAGCCGCAACAACGGGTATCTCCAACAGCTCAAGCTGAACAGTCAGATACAAGCTGCGCTCAAGGTCGTTCGAGTTTATGACATTGATTATCAGATCGGGGCGCTCATTTATAAGAAAACCGAGCGCCGCATCCTCCTCGTCGGAGAGCGTACGCAGGGAATATATCCCCGGCAAATCGAAAAGCTCTGCGCCGTGCAGACTTTTCACCGTCCCCGAGCGCTTCTCGACCGTCACGCCCGGCCAGTTGCCGACATGGCAGTCCGAGCCGGTCAGGAGATTAAACAGCGTTGTCTTGCCGCAGTTCGGGTTGCCCGCCAAAGCTATGCGTATGCTCATTTTCGCACCGCCAGCCTTATACTCTTCGCCTGCGAGCGCCGAAGCCCTATAGTGCAGCCGCGCACCGTGACGGTCACGGGGTCGCCGAACGGAGACGAGACGCCCGCCGTCAGCAGAGCCCCCGGGGTAAGCCCCAAGTCGAGCAGGCGGCTGCGCCGGGCGCCGGAAACAAGAAGCTTTTCTATATACCCGCTCTCGCCGGGAGCGAGCCTGTCGGCAGTAGTTATCATACGGCCTCCGTTCTACCGCCCTTGACGGTAAAATTATATTCCCACACGCCCCGCTTGTCAACATCGGCGCTCGGGAGCGAATAATAATTGACTTCTCGCGCCGCAAGTGGTATTATTAGGCTGAGAGAAAATGAAAATGATGGGCGTTTTTTGGCATCCGTGCAATGGTTTTATTGTATCGGACAGGTTTTCTATTTTCAAAAACGCCGCAGAAGTGACATAAAAATAAAGACAACTTTTTTAGGGAGTGAATTTGTTTGAAGGGTATCATTCTCGCCGGCGGGTCCGGCACGAGGCTCTATCCTCTGACTATGGTGACGAGCAAGCAGCTGCTGCCCGTATATGACAAGCCGATGATATACTATCCGCTGTCCACGCTCATGCTCGCGGGCATACGCGAAATACTCATAATCTCCACCATAGACGATACGCCCAAGTTCGAGCGTCTGCTCGGCGACGGAAGCCAGTTCGGCTTAAAGCTCTCCTACGCCGTTCAGCCCAAGCCCGAGGGACTCGCCCAGGCGTTCATTATAGGTGAGGACTTCATAGGCGATGACAGCGTCGCCATGGTGCTCGGCGACAATCTGTTCTACGGCAACGGCCTCGGCCATCTGCTCAGAGAGGCCGCAAAGCAGCAAAACAGGGCGACCATTTTCGGCTACTACGTCGAAAATCCGCAGAGCTTCGGCGTTGTTGAATTCGACGAGGACGGTGTGCCCGTCTCGATAGTCGAAAAGCCCAAGCATCCGAAGTCCAACTACGCGGTCACGGGACTCTATTTCTATGACAACAGAGTCGTCGAATACGCAAAATCCCTCAAGCCCTCCAAGCGCGGCGAGCTTGAGATAACCGACATCAACAAGATATATCTCGAAAACGGCGATCTCGATATCCGCCTTATGGGCAGAGGCTTCGCGTGGCTCGATACGGGCACGGTCGACGCGCTGCTCGACGCGGCAAACTTCATCAAGACCGTTGAACGCCTCCAGGGCATAAAGATTTCCGCGCCCGAGGAGATTGCCTACAATATGCGCTGGATAAGCAAGCGCGCTCTGCTCGAGTCGGCGGAGAAATACGGCAAATCCTCCTACGGTCAGTATCTGCTCAGCGTTGCCGAGGGCAAAATTCTCTACACGAGCAACGACATAAGCGGCATCGGCGAGCGCCCGCGCTGGGGCACGGAAAACGAGTTGGAGAAGCATTAACACCCGTAGCATTGTTATGAAAGGTCATGATGATATATGAAAAAAATTGAAACTCCGCTCGACGGCGCGTTTATTATCGAGCCGCAGGTTTTCGGAGATGTTCGCGGCTGGTTCTATGAGAGCTACTCGAAGCAGAAGATGCACGATATCGGCATAGATGTTGAGTTCGTTCAGGACAACCGCTCCTTTTCGGCTCAGCAGGGCACGCTCAGAGGACTGCACTGCCAGACCCCGCCCATGGCGCAGACGAAGCTTCTAACCTGCCTGCGAGGCAAAATTCTGGATGTCGCGGTTGACATAAGGCGCGGCTCGCCGACATATATGCAGTGGACGGCGGTCGAGCTCAGCGGCGAAAACAAGAAGATGTTCTTCATCCCCAAGGGCTTTTTGCACGGCTTCGTGACTCTGACTCCCGATGTTGAGGTCTCCTACAAGGTCGATGAATACTACGCCCCGAAAAACGACAGAAGCGTAAGATTCGACGACCCGGATATCGGAGTCGACTGGGGAGTTAAAGTGCCGCTCCTCTCCGACAAGGATATGAACGCTCCCCTGCTCAAGGACAGCGACATTGAATTCGTCTATTGACATTGAATTCGTCTATTAAAATAAAAATCAAAGCGGACGGGTGATTAATCCGTCCGCTTTTGCATTGCACCCGACAGAGGAAAGTCTGCTCAAAAGCATTTTTTCTGTCGGGTGCAACGCTTTAGTTATATAGGAGATATGAAGGTGTCGGTATTAAAATGTTGGAAACTTTTTCCTGTCCCCATTTTTTACGAGCGGATTATAGCACAGATTTTTATCCCTGTAAATACAGTGGGGTATGAACAGCGTTTTTCAGGGTATGAAATATTGCCACCACAAGAAAATTTCCTATTAAATATATAATATTTAAACAAAAAATCGAGAATTTTTAAAAAATAATTTACAATTCAACGAATATAATTGCAGAAAAGAACCACTTTCAAGATTAAAAATGCTACAATATCAATGTTGACGAACATAAGAGTTTTTGCTCATTCTCAAAAATTTCGAGAGAGGTGTAAACAGTGGAAAACGGTATTCTGAAATATCTGCTATTTATTGTTGCAGGTTATGTTTCGGGAAGTATCATGTACAGCTACCTTATTCCGAAGCTGTTCTGCGGAGTTGACATAGTCAAGGAGGGCGACGACCACAACCCCGGAATGACTAACGTCATGCGCTGCGTCAGCGTCAAGCTCGGCATACTCTGCCTTGTGCTCGACGTCGCCAAGGGCTTCGTTCCGGTGTTCCTCGCAAAAATGTATGTCCCCGATTACAGGCATATGCTCTTTGCGCTCATTATAGCGGCGCCCGTGCTCGGCCACGCGTTTACGCCCATACTTAAATTCAAAGGCGGAAAGGCTATCGCCACCTCCTACGGCGTCCTGCTCGCGCTCATTCCGGACAGCTTCATGGTTCTCAGAATGGCCGTCATAACCGCCATATTCAGCCTGATAATCATTGTAAAGCCCGATTCGCTCAGAGTCATCATTTCGATGTTCCTCTTTGCTGTCTGCAATTTCTTCTTCCACGACGTAACGTCGTTCGTCATCGGCTCGCTGATAGTCTCCGCCACAGTCATACTCAAGCACCTTATGAACTACGGCGACGAGAAGTTCAAGCTCAGCTTCCCCTTCCAGAAGAAACATGACGAAAACAAAAACGCAAAGCAGGAGACAAAGCAGGAATAACCTGACTCCCCCCAAAAAAACATACCGGATGCAAAGCGAAAAACCTGCATCCGGTTATTTTTTTTATTCTGCTCCGACGGCACGCTTGCGGTGCGAGGGATTGCGCTCAATGAGCGGAGGTACTCCGTTCTCAACGCAGCCCGAGGTTATCGCAACGCGCTCAATGCTCGGGTCGGACGGCACATCATACATGACCGGCTGAAGCACGGCCTCGATTATCGAGCGGAGTCCGCGCGCGCCCGTGCCCTTTTCGAGCGTCTTTTCGGCTATAGCCTCAAGAGCGCCCATATCAAAGTCGAGTTCGACACCGTCAAGCTCGAACAGCGCCTTATACTGCTTGGTTATGGCGTTCTTCGGCTCGGTGAGTATGCGCACGAGAGCAGTCTTGTCGAGCTCGTCGAGAGAGGTGAGCACGGGAAGTCTGCCGACAAGCTCGGGGATTATGCCGAACTTGACAAGATCCTGATGCACCACCTGCGAGAGCAGGTCGCTCTTCTTGAGGTCGCTCTTGCCCTTTACGTCGGCGTTGAAGCCGAGAGCCGAACCGCCTATTCTCTTCTCGATGGTCTTCTCTATGCCGTCGAATGCGCCGCCGCAGATGAAGAGGATATTCGAGGTATCAACCTGAATGAACTCCTGCTGCGGGTGCTTTCTGCCGCCCTGGGGAGGAACATTTGCTACAGTGCCTTCGATTATCTTGAGCAGTGCCTGCTGAACGCCCTCGCCGCTGACGTCTCGTGTTATCGACGGGTTCTCGGACTTTCTTGCAATCTTGTCGATTTCGTCGACATAGATTATGCCGCGCTCGGCGCGCTCTACGTCGTAATCCGCGGCCTGGATTATTCTGAGCAGGATGTTTTCGACATCCTCGCCGACATAACCCGCCTCGGTGAGCGTAGTCGCGTCCGCAATGGCGAACGGAACGTCCAAAATCTTGGCAAGTGTCTGCGCGAGCATAGTTTTACCGACACCGGTGGGGCCCAAAAGAATGATATTGCTCTTTTGAATCTCAACATCGGTGCTCTTCGCGCTGTTTATTCTCTTATAGTGGTTATAGACCGCGACACTCAGCGTTTTCTTCGCCTCGTCCTGACCTATAACATATTCGTCGAGCTTCTCTTTGATCTCATGGGGCTTGGGAAGCGGCTTGTCACTCGTGCGCGGTCCGCCCTTGCGGCGGGAGGAGCGCTTTTCGTCGGCCTCAATTATGTTGAGGCACTGCTCCACGCACTCGTTACAGATATATACCCCCGGACCGGCGATAAGCTTCTCGACCTGATCCTGTGTTTTTTGGCAGAAAGAACAGCGTACCGTTCTCTCCCTCCTATCATCATCACGCGGCATAACAGCCCTCCGGATTATCTCTTGTAAATTATTTTATCTGCAAGACCGTATTCGACGGCTTCCTCAGCCGTGAGGAAATTGTCGCGCTCGGTCTCGCGCTCAACAAACTCAATCGGTTTGCCCATATTCTCAGCTAAAATTCTGTTGAGTCTCTCTCTGGTCTTGAGGATGTGATCCGCGGCGATTTTAATCTCCGTGGCCTGACCCTGCGCGCCGCCGAGAGGCTGGTGGATCATGACTTCACTGTTGGGAAGTATAAGGCGCTTGCCCTTTGCGCCGGCGGCAAACAGGAACGCACCCATCGATGCCGCTATGCCCATACAGATAGTCGAGACATCGCACTTGATAAACTGCATGGTGTCGTATATCGCAAGACCTGCGGTAACTGAGCCGCCGGGGCTGTTGATATAAAGGCTTATGTCTTTTTCGGCGTCCTGACCCTCAAGGAAGAGCAGCTGCGCAACCACTACGCTCGCCGTTGCGTCGTTTATCTCGTCGGAGAGGACGATTATTCTGTCGCTGAGCAGACGGGAATAAATATCGTATGAGCGCTCGCCTCTGCTGGTCTGTTCGATGACGTAAGGTACTAATGCCATTACTTTTTCCTCCTTTGTTGTCCGATGCAGGTGCCGTATGCTCGCGCCCGCCCGGCGAAGATGCCGGACGGGAGCATTACGGAATTAATTATAGTATCGTTTGGCGAAGATTATTCAGCGTCCTCTGTTTTCTTCTTCGCGGGAGCCTTCTTTGCGGCGGGCTTCTTCTCACCCTCTGCGTCGTCGGCCTTCTTTGCGGCAGGCTTCTTAGCTGCGGGCTTCTTGGCGGGAGCCTTCTTTTCGGCCTCGCCCTCGTCCTTCTTGGCGGCAGCCTTCTTAGCCGGAGCCTTCTTTGCCGCGGGCTTCTTCTCGCCCTCTGCGTCGTCGGCCTTCTTTGCGGCGGCCTTCTTAGCCGGAGCCTTCTTCGCTGCGGGCTTTTTGCCGGGCTTGAGAGCCTTTGCGCTGTCAACGACGAACTTGACTACCTTCTCCTTGAGCAGGTCTTCCTTGAGCAGATCCTCTGCTATGAGGCTCTTAATCTTCTCGACTTCCATATTGTACATCTCGGCGAGCTTCTTGAACTCCTCCTCGATATCCTCGACGCCGACTTCGATCTTCTCGAGCTCCGCTATCTTGTCAAGAGCAAGACCGAGCTTGACCTGAGAGACAGCCTGCTCGCGCATGGAACTCTCGAAAGCGTCCTTATCGGTGCCCATGTAGGACAGATAGGTGTCAACATCTATACCCTGCTGAGCGAGTCTCTGGGCGAAGTTGTTGATGTTCTCCTCTTTCTGAGTGTCGAACATGACCTCGGGAATCTCAGCCTCGACATTGGCAACAAGCTCTTCCATGAGCTTTGCCTCGAACTCCTTATCGGCATCGGACTGTCTGTGCTCGAGCATATCGGCCTCGACGCCCTTCCTGAGCTCATCGACATTATCGTAATCGAGATCCTTTGCGAACTCATCGTCGAGCTCGGGGAGCTCCTTCATCTTTATCTCGTGGAGAGTGACCTTAAAGGTTGCATCCTTGCCGGCGAGCTCGGGGGTGTACTCCTCGGGGAACTTGACGTTGACGTCGAAACTCTCGCCCGCGTTGTGACCGATAACCTGATCCTCAAAGCCGGGGATAAACTGACCCGAACCGAGCTCAAGCTCGTAGCCGGAGCCCTTGCCGCCCTCAAAAGCCTTGCCGTCGACAAAGCCCTCGAAGTCGATAACCGCTATGTCGCCCTTGGCGGCGGCACGGTCCTCAACGGTGATGGTTCTCGCGTTGCGCTCTCTCATAGCATCGATGCGTGCATCGACCTCCTCGGGAGTGACGCTCACTTCGGCCTTCTCGGCCTCAAGACCCTTGTAGGCCTTTACCTTGATATCATCGGGCTTAACGGTGACCTTCATCTCGAAGAGAACGCCGTCTTCGCCGATCGACTTAACATTGACATCCTTCGGGCTGTCAACAGGCTCGATGCCCGCTTCCTTATAAGCCTCGGAAACAGCCTCGGGGAAAGCTATCTCAAGTGCATCCTCATAGAAGACGTCCTTGCCGTAGAATCTCTCGATAACGTTGAGGGGAGCCTTGCCCTTGCGGAAACCGGGAAGCGCTATCTGACCCTTGGCCTTGTTATAGGCCTTGAGGACAGCGGCCTTAAAGGGCTCTGCGCCGATCTCGATTTCCAGCGTATAAACGTTGGTGTCTGTTTTGTTTGATGATTTTAAACTCATTCGTTTTTCCTCCCATTATACAGGTAACTCTAAGATTATAGCAGAGATATATTAAAATTTCTACACTATTTTTCAGATTTTCTGCCAAAACAGGTATTTTTTCTCCGATTCCGTCGGAAAATCGGCTTTCCGTCGAAAATTACGGCTGTTTTTCGATAAGCTTGGGCAAAAATTCGAGGTAATCGCCGGATATCAGGGAAAAATTTATCCCGTCGCGCTCGCCTTCAAAGGCGCATTTCGTCGCAAACGAATGCAGATGCCCATAAAAGCAGCGCTTTATTTTATACCCGACGAGGACATCATATATTTCGGGACATATCCTGTCCTGCGTTATCGGCGGATAGTGGAGAAACACCACCGGCTCGCCGCCGAGCGATATGCCTTTTTCTATCGAAGTGCGAAGCCGTCCCGCCTCGCGCAGGAGAACCTTTTTGTCCGCGTCCTCCTCCGCGTCGAAGAACCAGCCGCGAGTGCCGCAGACCGAAATATTCCCCACAAGCTTTGCGCTGTTATGCACTATGTCAATAGTCTCAAAGCCTTTTTCCCTGAAAAAATTTTCCATTTTTCTGGCGGTGTTCCACCAGTAGTCGTGGTTGCCCTTCATGAGTATCTTTCTGCCGGGGAGCGACTCGAGAAAGGCAAAATCCTTCTCCGCGCCCTCAAGCGACATCGCCCACGACACATCGCCGGGGATAACCACGGTGTCGCCGTCCGTCACAACGGCCCGCCAATTTTTTTGGAGGCGCTGCACATAGTCGCTCCAGCCGTTGAAAATATCCATAGGCTTGTCCGCGGACAGGGAAAGATGCGTATCCGCAATTGCAAAAAGTGACATCGTGCTCTCCTTTTCTTTTTAATAATCGGGCCTTAATCAGGGCAAAATATTTTCAGCGGCATAAGCCGCAAAAACATTCGGAGGTAAACTGAAATGGATAAGGTCATCAAGGACATTCGCTGCAACGCCTGCAACTGCGTCCACCACGCGGACGACCACAAGTGCACCGCGGGTCACATCGAAATAGGCAACACGAGCGCCTGCTCGTGCCAGGACACGCTGTGCGCTACCTTTGAGCTTGACAACTCAAAGAAGCACTGCGGCTGCTGACGCGGGGAACGCCCCGCATTATATGCCGAGCAGCCTGAAAACAGCCTTCTCCATGCTGTCCCTGTCGCAGACATCCCTGAATCTCACGGGCTTATCCCTGAGGTCGACGAGCTGCGGGGGGCAGCTTGTCTTTGTGACGCGGGCAAGCTCGCTCACAGTGGCGAACTCGTCCAGTCCCTCGGACGCGCCGGGCATGACCGCGTCAAGCACGCTGCGGCTGAACTTGAACGGATTCGCAGTCGAGTCGATAACGGCGGGAGTTTTGTCCCCCGTCTCTTTTTCGTATTTTTCATAGACGTTGACGCCCACGGCCGTATGCGTGTCGCACAGATAGCCGTAGTTTTCAAACGTCTTTCTTATTGTTTCTTTCGTGCCCTCGTCGTCGCAGCAGCCGGCGCGGAAAACGGAGTTTATCGCACTCATGACGTTTTCTGGCATGGTGTACTTGCCTTTTTTCTTCAGGTCGTCCATCATCTCGCGCACGAACTCATCGGAATATCCGCTCGCAATGAACAGCAGGCGCTCGAGGTTGCTCGAAATGAGGATATCCATAGACGGAGACGAGGTGGTATAGAAGCTGCGGTTGACATCGTAAACGCCGCTCTCGAAGAAGTCGGTGAGCACGCGGTTTTTATTCGAAGCGCAGATAAGGCGGCCGACCGGCAGACCCATCTCGCGCGCATAGTAGGCGGCGAGGATGTTGCCGAAATTTCCCGTCGGGACGACGAAGTTTATCCTGTCGCCCGCCGATATTTTGCCCTGCTTGAGCATATCGCAGTAAGCGGAAAAATAATAGACTATCTGCGGCACGAGGCGCCCCCAGTTAATGGAGTTCGCGGACGAAAAAGCCATGCCGTGCTCGGCGAGCTTTTTGCCTATCTCTTTGTCGGTGAATATCGTCTTGACTCCGGTTTGTGCGTCGTCGAAGTTGCCCTTTATCGCGCAGACGGAGACATTGCCGCCCTCCTGCGTGGTCATCTGGAGCTTCTGCATGGGGCTGACGCCCTCATCGGGATAGAACACGAGAATTTTCGTGCCCTCAACATCCTTGAAGCCTTCGAGAGCCGCCTTGCCCGTGTCGCCCGAGGTGGCGACAAGAATGACGGTTTCGCGCGTGCCGACGGTTTTCCTGACGGAGACTGTCATGAGCCTCGGGAGCATTTGAAGCGCCATATCTTTAAAAGCGCAGGTGGGGCCGCGCCAGAGCTCGAGTATCTCCTCGCCCGCTCTGAGTTCGTGTATGGGCGCTATATCCTCGGAGGAAAACTTGTTGTCACCGTATGCGCCCTCGACGCAGTAGGCGAGCTCCTCGGGGGTGAAATCGGTAAGATACAGAGCGAGTACGCGCTTTGCGCGCTCGACATATGACATATCGGCCATGGCGGCAATATCCTCAAGGCTCAGCTTCGGTATCTCGACGGGGACAAAGAGTCCGCCGTCCGCGGAGATGCCCTGCGCTATCGCCCAGGCGGAGGTGACGCCAACATTTTTATCTCTTGTACTTGTGTATCTCATAGAGACCATCCTTCGCGTTAGATTACATTTTATTATAGCATAACGCGCTTTGGTTGTAAAACCCTTTCGAAGAAGTGCGCGGCGTTTTCAAAAAATATTTTTTTGCATATCTCCTCGGGTATTCCGTGCTCCTCGAGATAGACGCAGATGCTCGGTATCTTCTCTATTCCGCGAAGCTCCGGCTTTATTCTGCAGCCGTCATAGTCCGAGCCTATACTGATAACGTCCTCGGCGCCCAGCGAGAGCATATGCTCCGTATGGCGCAGGAGCTCCTCTCTGCCGCCGTTTCCGCCGAGGAAGCGGTCATAGAAATTGAGTCCTATCAGTCCGCCGCGTTCAATGATAATTTTTATCTGCTCGTCGGTCAGCGAGCGCACCTCGTTATGAACGGCGCGCGCGTCCGAATGGCTTGCGATAAAAGGCGCGTCGCTGAATTCGCACAGGTCATAGAAGCTCCTGTCGCTCAAATGCGACACGTCGGTGACTATGCCCAACTTCTCCATTTTCGAGACAAGCTCCCTGCCCCAATCGGTAAGGCCGCCGCCCTCGTCGCAGCCGCCCGCGGCTCGGTTTTTGTGATTCCATGTGAGGGTTATGAGCCGCAGTCCGCGCTCATAGAGCTTTTCGAGGCGCTCAAGGCTACCGACTCCGCGCGAGCTCTCCATGGCGAGCATAACGCCGCGCGAATGTCCGCGCACGTCCTCGGAAGAGAGTATCGGGAAAACGTCGCCTTTCTTTTTGAGCTCGTCAAAATAGAAATTACACGCCGAGTCGAAATACCCCTCGACGAGCGAATCGTCCATGCTGTCGGGGACAAAGACGGCGAACACCTGATTCCAGCGCCCGAAGATGCTTCCGCGCTCAAAATCGATGTCGCGTTCATTCTTTAAAAGGCTGTCTCCGTCGTCCATGCACTCAGTAAGAGTATCGCAGTGCAAATCAAAAAAATCCATAAAATCACCCATAAAATAATATTGCCGACCGAAGCGAATATTACTCAGAAGCTGCTGTCAAACGCATTTTCTATATATTCGCACGAAATCGGCTCATTTTTCTTGCCTACCGTGACCTCCGCCACATCAAAGCGCGGCTGGAGGTCATAGCTGTTTTTCTGCATAAAAATCGAAGCGGTCTCGATTATCCTCTCCTGCTTTGCGTCTCCGACCGCCTCGCGCCCCGGAGCTATCGCGCCCAAGGAGCGGGTCTTGACCTCGGTGAACACCAAAAAGCCGTCCTTTTTTGCGATTATATCTATCTCGCCCAGACGGCAGCGGTAGTTTGCGGTTATTATCTCATAGCCGTTCTCGCGCATGAAGCGCGCCGCGTATATCTCGCCCCAAAGACCGGGCTTTTCCTTTTCGCTGAGCATATTACCACCCCTCCGGCAGCTTTTTGAGAAATGTCTTTCTGTGCACGGGCGATATGCCGAACTCACGTATCTTTTCGTAGTGCAGCTTTGTGCCGTAGCCCTTGTGCTTTTTGAAGCAGTATTCGGGATATTGCTCATCGAGAGAAAGCATATATCTGTCCCTGCTGACCTTCGCCATTATCGAGGCTGCGGCTATCGATGCGCTCAAGGAGTCGCCTTTGATAATAGCCTTCGACGGCACCGGCAGACCCGGCAGGCGATTTCCGTCCACAAACGCCGCCTGCGGACGCTCGGGCAGAGCATCGAAGGCGCGGCGCATGGCAAGAAAGGTCGCATTGAGGATATTCATCTCATCTATCTCCTCGACGCTCGCGCTCGCGACGGCATAAACGGCGTGCTCCTTTATCTCGTCAAAGAGCATATCGCGCTTTTTCTCGCTGAGCTTTTTCGAGTCGTTCAAGCCCTCTATAACATAGTCCCCGGGCAGTATCACGGCGGCGGCAAAGACGGGACCCGCAAGAGGTCCGCGCCCCGCCTCATCTATTCCGCAGACACACATAAATCCGTGCTTCGCGGCGGTTCTTTCATAATAATAGCGGTCGATTTCTTCAGCCATTTCAGCCCTCCAAAAACTCTTCGCTTACAACATCGCGCAGCAGCGAGTTGAGATAATCGAGACTGAAAGACGGCGTTGTCGAGCGCACTCCGTGGCGCGACGCAAGCGCGTCGGTATAATCGGCAAGGTTATAAACGCGAACATTGGAAAATCCCGAGTCATAGTGAGTGACCGTGCCCGTGAACTTCGCCGCAGTCACCTCGGTCGTGTTCTTTTGATAGTCCTTGGTGACGGTTATGTGCATCATACCGCCGAGCATTCTCGGTCCTCTGTCCTGCGCGGAAATAAAGTTGCCGAGCGAATAGATGACGAGCACCTTTCTGCCGTCTGCGGCGGTCACATATTCGACGGGCTGAATGACATGGGGATGCGTGCCTATAATTATATCCGCGCCCCAATCGGCGAGCTTTTGAGCCAATTCACGCTGGCGCTCCGTCGGCGTATGGGTATACTCCTCGCCCCAATGGACATTGACTACCGTCATGTCGCTTATCTCGGACGCCGCCTTGACGCGCTTCTCTATCCTGTCCTCATCCGCGCCGAGCATAAGTATCGTCTCGCTGCCCTCGGGCAGGCTCAAGCCGTTGGTGGGCTCCGTAAGCCCGACATAGGCGAACTTTATACCCTTGACGGTGTTAGTCGGAATTGTTTTGTAGTCCTCTTCGTCGAGATAAGCTCCGCAGAAAACAACGTTTTTGCTCTTCCAGAACTTTATGGCGTTTCTCAGCCCGCTCTCGCCCTTGTCGAGCGAGTGGTTGTTCGCGATATTAAAAACATCGAAGCCTATCTTCACCATCTCGTCGCCGAGCTCCGTCGGAGAGTTGAAGCAGGGATAGGTGCTCGGAGCCTTCTCGGGGTCGATTATAGTCTCCTGATTGATTATGCTTATATCGGCGCTTGCGACGGTGGAAGCGATATTTTTATAGGCATATGTAAAATCATAGCCGCCTGTTGTCGAGCGGGCGTGCGCCTGATTGTATATTACGCCGTGAATGAGATTGTCGCCCACGGCGAGAATGTTCACGCTGACAGGCTCGCGGGAATCCGCAGTTGCGCTTTCGGAGGTGTTTTCCGCCTCTCCGCCGGCGGGCACCGCCTTTTGGCAGGCGCAGAGCATGAGCAGCGCCGCAATAAGAGCTGTTACTCTGAGAATTGATTTCTTTTTCATGATATCCCTCTCTTTTTATATAATCAGTCGAGCGTTATTCTGCCCAATTTGCCCGCGCGGTACTCGTCGAGGAGCATGACCGCCGCGCGCTCCGTATCCGGCTCGCCGCCGCTTATCAGCATACCGCGCTTTCTCGCAAGCATTTCAAGGCGTTCAAATTCCTCGCTCTCCGGCGAAAATTCCAATTTATACCGCTCCTTTATCCGCTCGGGATAGTTTTCGTTCATTATCGTTAAAAACCGCGCCGCGATAAGCTCGATGTCGAGTATGGTATCCTTGACCGAGCCGATAAACGCGAGGCGCAGACCCACGTCCGGGTCGTCGAACTTCGGCCAGAGCACGCCGGGCGTGTCGAGCAGCTCGATGCCGTTTCCTATGCCGAACCACTGATTTTGGCGCGTGACTCCGGGCTTGTCCGCAACCTTTGCCTTGTTCTTGCCCGCCATGCGGTTGATAAACGAGGACTTTCCCGTGTTGGGTATGCCCACTACCATCAGACGAAGCGGCTTGCCCGCCATGCCCTTTTGAGCGTTCGCCTCGATTTTATCGGCGAGCATACGGCGGACGGTCGGCGCAAAGGCGTTTAAGCCCTTGCCCGAACGGCAGTCAACGGCAATAGCCGTCACGCCCTGCTTGCCGAGCTCGGATATCCTGCGGCGCGTCGCGTTTTCGTCGGCGAGGTCGCACTTATTGAGAATGACCATGAGCGGCTTTTGTCCTATAATCTCCGGCAGCTCGGGGTTGCGGCTGCTCACGGGCACACGCGCGTCAACTATCTCGACCACCGCATCAACGAGCGGCAGACTCTCTTTTATCTGTCTGCGCGTCCGAGCCATATGACCCGGAAACCACTGGACATAAAGATCTCCGTTTTCCAAAATTCTCCCTCCTTGGGACTGTGTGCGCCCGTACTCCGTGCGCCGTATATAAATTGACTCTACTAAATGAGTATATCAAAAAAACTTTATCTTTACAAGCAAAAAACGCAGCCGAAGCTGCGTCTTAACTGCATATTGCCGAGCGGGCAGGATTATTTGCCCTCGTCCGGATGAAAATTATAGTAAACATCCCACTGACCGAACGGCATTATCCTGCCGATGACCTTGCCCATGATGTACTTCTCGTCGATAAATCCGACAACTCTCATGCGGCTGTCCGTCGAGTCGTTTCTGTTGTCGCCCATGACAAAGAGCATACCCTCGGGCACGGTCGCGGGAAATTCTATATTGCCGCGGGAATATGTAGGCTCGAGCGTATATTTTTCGTCGAGCGCTTTGCCGTCGACATAGACTATACCCTTTTCGCTGTCTATATCCACCGTCTGGCCGCCGACCGCTATAACGCGCTTTATCAGCGTCTTATGCATGGCGTTGGGCTGGGCGACGATAACTATATCGCCGTAATCAAATGAGCGCTTGAGCGAGCTTATCGCCACGGTATCGCCGTTATTGAGCGTCGGATTCATGGACGCGCCCGACACGACGAGCACGCGGGTAACGAAGGTAAAGACAATAGCTATCACCGCAACCGCCGACACAATGACGGAGACGATATCATAGATATTGCTTATAAGCTTCGGATCCTTCGGCTTTTTCGCAACGGGAGCCTGCTCCGCAACATTCGTTTGAAGCTCATTGTCTGTATTCATTTGAAGCTCATTATTTTCCTGCATAACAGTCCGCCTTCAAATCTAAAGCCTTGCGGCTCAGTTTTTTATTATTCCTATCTTATTAAACGGGTAGAACCTGAAAATCACCTTGCCGAGAACCTTGTTCTCATTGATAAGGCCGATATCGGTGGAGCGCGAATCTATGGAGTCGTTTCTGTTGTCTCCGAGGACAAACAGCTTGCCTTCGGGAACGGTAAGGGGAAATTTCATATCGTAGCTCAAATTTGTCGGCGTGCCGACATACGGCTCGACGAGCTCCTGACCGTTGACGCTGACGGTGCCTTTATAGAAATCTATGTCCACCGTATCTCCGCCGACTGCGATAACCCGCTTTATTATCGACTCGTCCATGCGCGTTGCGTGGGAGATTATCACAACATCCCCGCGCCCGTAGCCCGAAATTTCGGGCAGGCACACGACCCTGTCGCCGCTGTTGAAGCTCGGAAGCATGGAATTGCCGATAACCGCGGCAGGTCTCAACACGAGCGAGAACAACAGTATGAGGATAATGACCGCCGTTTCGAGCGTGGCAACCGCGTCATAGACGATTTTCCACTGCTTTCGGCAGCGCTCCGGCGTCTCCTCTGCTGCGTCCGTCTCCTGCGGGAGCGCGGCAGGATATTCAAATTTGAACCAATATTCCTCGACTCTGCGCATTGCCCTGCAAACCCCGTTTAAAGTGAAAAAAGGTGTAACAAATAAATGTTACACCCTCATTCGCACAATTATTTGACCTGGCTCTTAACTCTTGCGGCCTTACCGACTCTGTCTCTGAGGTAATAGAGCTTGCTTCTGCGAACCTTACCGCCTCTGATAAGCTCAACCTTAGCGACATTGGGTGAATGTACCGGGAAGACTCTCTCGACGCCGACGCCGTAGGAAACTCTGCGTACGGTGAAAGTCTCGGAAACGCCCGAGCCCTTGCGAGCAATAACCGTTCCCTCGAAAGCCTGAATTCTTTCTCTCTCGCCCTCGCGGATCTTAACGGAAACCTTTACGGTGTCGCCGATATTGATCTGGGGGATGTCGTCGCCTGTTTTAAGCGAGTCCTGTGCAATAACTTTGAGTGCGTCCATTTTATATTCCTCCGTTGATTTTCAGACGTTCGTAACAAATTAGATGAAAGAGGAGCGCCCGCTTTAATGTGGTGCGGTCATACCGCTTCGGCATTAAACCCCGTCATCGAAGTGTGACGGATAACAAATGCTTAGATATTTTAGCATAAAGTGCCCGACAATGCAAGTGTTTTTTGATTTTATTTTTCCGCGGGTAAATCGGCGCGTCTTTTGTGATTTCACCGCAAAAATTTATTTTTAGCTTAAAAATTCCAAAAAGCTATTGACAAGGATTGTCGGATAGAGTAGAATAGCAGCCGAAATTTAATATTTCCTTATTAAGAGCGGCTGAGGGAACAGGCCCCGTGAAGCCCGGCAACCTGAAATTATTTAAGGTGCTAAATCCTGCGGTGCAGACCGAAAGATAAGGCCGGCGGCGGAAGAACTCCGCATCGCCCAGAAGTGCTTAGCGGTTTCGCCGAGCGCTTTTTTTATTGCCAGAAGGAGGACTAAACATGGCAAACTACTTTTTCACTTCCGAGTCCGTAACAGGCGGACATCCCGACAAAATCTGCGACCAGATCTCCGACGCGATTCTTGACGCCATACTCGCCGAGGATAAGAACGGCAGAGTCGCCTGCGAGTGCTGCTGCACTACCGGCGTTGTCATGATAATGGGCGAGATAACCACAAGCGCCAAAATCGACATTCCCTCGATAGCGCGTCAGGTTATCTGCGACATAGGCTACGACGGCCCCGAAAAGGGCTTCGACGGCAACACCTGCGCGATACTTACAACCATTGACAAACAGTCGCCCGACATCGCTTTGGGCGTTGACAGGCAGGGCGCCGGCGACCAGGGAATGATGTTCGGCTATGCCTGCCGCGAGACCCCGGAGCTCATGCCCATGCCCATATCGCTTGCACATAAGCTTGCCGCTCAGCTGACCAAGGTTCGCGTTGACGGCACTCTCCCCTACCTCAGACCCGACGGAAAGACTCAGGTCACGGTCGAGTATTCCGAGGACGGCAAGCCGCAGAGAATCGAAGCGGTCGTCATATCGTCTCAGCACGCCGCATATATCGAGACCGAGACGCTCCGCCGCGATATCGAAAGAGCCGTTATCCGCGAGATAATCCCCGCCGATATGATGGACGAGAACACGAAGATATTCATCAACCCCACCGGGCGCTTTGTTACCGGCGGCCCGCACGGCGACAGCGGTCTTACCGGCAGAAAGATAATCGTTGACACCTACGGCGGATATTCACGCCACGGCGGCGGCGCATTCTCCGGCAAGGATCCGACAAAGGTTGACCGCTCCGCGGCATACGCCGCAAGATACATGGCGAAGAACATCGTTGCCGCAGGTCTTGCGGACAAGTGCGAGGTCGAGATAGCCTACGCCATTGGCGTTGACGAGCCCGTCTCCGTTTTTGTTGACAGCTTCGGCACGGGCGTTATCCCGGACTCCGAGATAGCGGCCGCGGCAAACACGGTATTTGACCTTCGTCCCGCCGCTATAATAAAAGAGCTCGATCTTCTCCGTCCGATCTACCGTCAGGTAGCCGCCCTCGGCCATGTCGGCAGAACCGATATAGACCTGCCCTGGGAGCACACCGACAAGGTTGACGCGCTCAAGAGAGCCGCAGGCGTAAAATAACATAATATATATGTATGCAAACCGCCGCAGGGAATTTCCTTGCGGCGGTTGAATTTTTCGGATTCTAAGCATTCTCCCGTCCGGAGGAGAGTGTAAAGCTCGGCCTTTCCGGCAACCCCTCAGTCACTTCGTGACAGCTCCCCTGCAGGGGAGCTGGCTCGGCGAAGCCGAGACTGAGGGGTTCGCCAGCTCAATTAAAAACTCTGTTTCACAGCTTCTCCGCAAGCTCTGCTATATCCCCGAGCTCGGCGCTGAGGTCCAAAAGATAGCGGCGGGTGTCCTCGTCACGCAGTAGGTATTCTCCGGCGCGGCGCACGGCTCTGTAAAATCGGCGGTCGATTTTATCGGGGACAAAAAGCAGCGGACACATCCCCGCGCGCGGATCTGGCACGGGCACTATCACCGTCCCGTTTTCGTTCTCGAGTGCAAGCGGGAACAGCGGGAATATCCTGCACGCGAGCGGTCTTTTGCGCCTGTCGCATTCGCCGCGGCAGACAAGCACAGGCTCGCCGAAGTTGCCCTCTGATTTTTTTATTTCAAAATCCGCGCAGTCTTTAAGCAGCTCTTCTTCGCCCGGAAACAGACCCATTCCATCATTTTCATCGCCCGAGCAGCAGCGTGCCGAGCAGAGCCTGCCGCAGTTAAACGGCTTTAGCGGAGTCACGGCTTCAAGCTCGTCGAGCGCCTTTTCAAGCCCGCTTTCAAATTCCGGTTTCATATTTCCACCCCTCCGAGCACCTCGCCTACCTTGCCGCAAATCAGCAAATCGGCGCGAGAATCCGCCGAAGTCGGGCTCATATTTATCACAACAAGATGCTTTCCGTCAAAGTAATTCACAAGCCCCGCCGCGGGGTAGACGACCATGCTCGTCCCCGCGATTATCAGCGTGTCGGCGGAGGCTATCGCGTTGACTGCGCCGCGCACGGTTCTGTCGTCGAGTGCCTCCTCATATAGCACAACGTCGGGCTTTATTATCCCGCCGCAGGAACAGTGCGGCACGCCCTCGCTTTTTATCATATAATCAACACCGTAGCTCTTTCCGCAGCGCGTGCAATAATTCCTGAGCACGCTTCCGTGCAGCTCGAACACGTTTTTGCTCCCCGCCGCCTGATGCAGACCGTCAATATTCTGAGTCACAACGGCCGAGAGTATACCTTTTTCCTCCAGCTCGGCGAGCTTCTTATGCGCGGCGTTCGGCTTCGCCGAAACGGCATAGGACAGAATCTTATCGCGGTAGAAGCGATAGAAGTCCTCCGTCTTGCGCTCAAAAAAAGTATGGCTGAGCATCTGCTCGGGCGGATAGTCGTATTTTTGATTGTAAAGTCCGTCCACGCTGCGGAAATCCGGTATCCCGCTCTCCGTCGAAACACCCGCTCCGCCGAAAAATACGAGCGAGCGCGACTGCGATATTATCTGAGAAAGTTCGTTTTTCATATGTATCCCTCCGTTTCTCTCTGACATAATTATACCATTTTCCGCACAAAATCCAAATGTTTTTTACAGTCCGGGTCGAAAAAATCCGCAATGTTTTTATAGAGATTCAACAAACTTCCGCTTTCGCGTGACTTTTTTGCGATTTTCTATTTACAAACGCTTTTTATGCTGTTATCATAGGAACAACAACTTGTGAGGTCATTACTATGGAGCTTTCAGCAAAACTGACAGCAAAATATTTCCCTTACTTTAGCTTTACCTATTTTTACGGTAAGGCTTATTTGCGTTTGACCGCAGACAGGGAAATGACAGCACAGAGCCGCGCATAAGGCGCACGGAATTCGGCAATTCCCCCGCAGTTAAACGCTGCGGGGATTTTTTATTTTATAAACTTTTACCGGAGGGAAAAACAATGGTAGTTATTCTTAGAGAAAATTTCAACGAAGATCAGCGTGACAATCTTGTCAATTGGCTCGAAAGCCTCGGCATCACCGTCCACAGCAGCTTGGGTGCGCACAACACCGTGCTCGGACTTGTCGGCGACACTTCGGGCATAGACATCGACCTTATAAAGGCTCTCGATATCGTCGAGGATGTCAAGCGCATTCAGGAGCCGTACAAGAACGCGAACAGAAAGTTCCACCCCGAGGACACTGTGGTTGTCATCGACAAAGAGCAGGATATTAAAATCGGCGGCGGCAACTTCCAGATAATCGCAGGCCCCTGCTCGGTCGAGTCGGAGGAGCAGGTCTGCAAAATTGCGCAGGCCGTCAAAAAAGCCGGCGCCACGCTGCTTCGCGGCGGCGCGTTCAAGCCCCGCACCTCACCCTACGCCTTCCAGGGACTTCGCGCGGAGGGTCTAAAGCTCCTGCTCGAGGCTAAGAAGCTGACAGGTATGCCGATAGTCACCGAGATTATGGACTTATCCCAGCTGCCGCTGTTCGACGAGGTTGACGTAATTCAGGTCGGCGCGCGCAATATGCAGAATTTCGAGCTGTTAAAGCAGCTCGGTCACACGGACAAGCCCATTCTTCTCAAGCGCGGACTTGCGAACACCCTGCAGGAGCTGCTCATGAGCGCCGAATACATCATGGCGGGCGGCAACATGAATGTTATACTCTGCGAGCGCGGAATCAGAACCTTTGAGACCTACACCAGAAACACCCTCGATATTTCCGCCGTTCCCGCTGTCAAGACTCTCTCGCATCTGCCGATAATAGTAGACCCCAGTCACGCCACCGGTATCTCGAGACTTGTAAAGCCCATGGCCTTTGCAGCCACCGCCGCCGGCGCGGACGGACTTATCATAGAGGTTCACAACGACCCCGAGCACGCGCTCTGCGACGGTCCGCAGTCGCTGACCCCCGAGGCGTTCGAGGATGTGGTCAAGGGCGTCAACAGCATACGCCCGTTCGCATATAAAATGTAAGGTTGCCAACAGTCTGTCGAAAGGATATAATAATTATGAAAACAGCGGTTATAGGGCTCGGACTCATAGGCGGGTCAATGGCTAAGGCGTTCAAGGACAACACGGGCAGCGAGGTTTTCGGCTTTGATATAAACGAGAGCGTAATGCTGAAGGCGAAGCTTGTCGGCGCTATAGACGAAGAGCTGACGGACGGCATTCTCGCGCAGTGCGACAGGATAATACTCGCGCTCTATCCCGAATCCACCGTAGAATTTCTTCGAAGCAAGGCGGATATAATCAAAAAGGGCGCGGTCGTTATAGACTGTTCGGGTGTAAAGCGGTATGTCTTTACACCTGCCCACGAGCTCGCAAAAGCTCACGGCTTTGAATTCATCGGCGGACACCCGATGGCGGGCGTGGAGAGATGGGGCTTTGACAGCTCGTTCGGTATGCTTTTCAACAACGCCTCGATGATTCTGACCCCGGACGGCGGGACGGATATCGCGCTGCTGCACGAGATAAAAAATATGTTTCTCTCGATAGGCTTCGGCAGCATAACCGTTGTCTCCCCCGAGCAGCATGACAGGATAATCGCCTACACCTCGCAGCTCGCGCACGTTGTGGCGAGCGCATATATAAAGAGTCCCACAGCTCTCGAGCACACGGGCATGAGCGCGGGCAGCTACAAGGACATGACGCGCGTAGCGTCGCTCAACTCCAAAATGTGGAGCGAGCTTTTTCTTGAAAACAGCGACAATCTTTTAAACGAAATAGACAATATTATAAATAATCTGAAGGAATACCGCGATGCGATAGCGGCAAACGACAGAGCCGAGCTTGAGAATTTGCTCGAGGACGGCACAAAGAGAAAGGCCGTCTGCGGATAAAACGGGAGGGAGCGCAATGCAGAGCGTAAAAGTCACGGCATCGACGCAATATGACATACTCATAGAGCGCGGAATACTGAAAAGAGCCGGAGAGCTTATAAAAGAACACACGGGCGCGCGCAGAGCGCTGCTGATAACCGACCGCACGGTGGACGGGCTGTATTCAAAGGCCGCGCTCGACTCGCTGAAAAGTGCGGGAATCGAGTGCGAAAAGTTCGTCTTTGAGGACGGCGAGGAGCACAAGAGCCTAAAAACCGTCGGCGACATTCTCTCTTTTGCGGCAGGCTTAAATCTCACGCGAAGCGACATATTCATAGCCCTCGGCGGCGGAATAGTCGGCGACGTGACGGGCTTTGCGGCGAGCACTTATCTTCGCGGGGTGCGATTCGTTCAGATACCCACCACTCTCCTGGCGGCGGTCGATTCCTCCGTGGGCGGCAAGACGGGTGTCAATCTCCCGGAGGGCAAAAATCTCGCCGGGGCATTTCACCAGCCGTCGCTCGTGCTCTGCGACCCCGACTGCTTTAATACGCTGAGCGACGCCCTCTTTGCGGACGGCGCGGCGGAGAGCATAAAATACGGAATAATCGCGGACGAAAGTCTCTTTGAAATTTTCGAGTTAGGCGACGTCAAGGGCAATATAGAAAACATCGTGCGATGCTGCGTAGAGATAAAAAGCGATATAGTTTCGCGCGATGAGTTCGACCTCGGAGAGCGTCAGAAGCTCAATCTCGGTCACACGCTCGGCCATGCTATAGAACGGTGCAGCGATTTTGCCGTCTCGCACGGCCATGCGGTGGCGATAGGCACGGTTCGCGCCTGCCTCGCGGCGCAGAAGCTCGGAGTCTGCCAAGAAGATATCTCCGAGCGCGTAAAAAAAACTATGGAGCGAAACGGATTGCCCGTCTCGACGGACATTTCGGTGCATGAGCTTGCAAGCGTCATGCAGCGCGACAAGAAGCGCAGCTCGGCGGGGATAAATCTTATTCTGCCGACAAAAATAGGCGAATGTATCTTATATAATACAGACCCGAACGAGCTCGAAAGTATATATTCTCTCTGACGGAGGATGCCATGGATATCAGGATAACACCGGGAAAACTGCGGGGCTCTCTTGAGGCTCCGCCCTCGAAGTCGCACGCACACAGGCTGATGACGGCGACCGCTCTTGCGGGGGGCAAAATTTCAGAATCGCTCTGCACCTCGGAGGACACTCGCGCGACTTTCCGCTGCCTTAACGAGCTGCATGACGGCGGCGTTCTCGACTGCGGCGAGAGCGGAACGACTCTGCGCTTCCTGCTCCCCGTTGCCGCGGCGCTCGGAATAAACGCAAGGTTCGTCGGGCGCGGCAGACTGCCCGAGCGCCCCATGTCGGCGCTCACCGATGCGCTCAGAGAAAACGGCGCAGTAATTTCCGCCGACAGGCTGCCGACAGAAGTATCGGGGCAGCTTCATTCGGGCGTGTTCAGAGTACCCGGAAACATCAGCTCGCAGTTCATATCGGGGCTGCTTTTCGCCCTGCCTCTGCTCGACGGAGAGAGCGAAATAATAATCGATGGCAGACGCGAGTCGGTCGGATATATAGACATGACTTTAGATGTGCTCAGAGATTTTTCCGTTTCTATAGAAGAAACTTCAAGCGGATATAAAATAAAAGCTCCGCAGAAATATATCGAGCCCGATTCACCGCGCGTTCAGGGCGACTGGTCAAACGCCGCGTTCTTCCTGTGCGCGGGCGCACTCGGCGGGGAAACGGAAATAACAGGTCTGTCACTTGACAGCCGACAGAGCGACCGCGCCTTAACGGATATTTTAAAGGCCTTCGGCGCCGATATAAAATGCGGCAGCTCGGTTTCGGTTTGCAAAAGCGAGCTTTTCGGCATTACCGTAGATATTTCGCAGTGCCCCGATCTTTTCCCGACTCTCGCCGTGACGGCCTGCGCGGCTCACGGCGACACGGTGTTTACTAACGCCGCGCGGCTTCGAATAAAAGAGAGCGACCGCATAGAGGCGGTCGAAAAAATGATAACTTCACTCGGCGGTTCCGCCGAAAGCACGCCCGATTCCCTGACCGTTCACGGCACAGGTACTCTTGCGGGAGGCGAAGTCAATTCCTTCAACGATCACCGCATTGTCATGGCGGCGGCAGTCGCGGCTTGCATATGCGAAAGCCCCGTTATAATAAGAGACGCGCAGGCGGTGAATAAATCCTATCCCGATTTCTTCGAGGACTATAAAAAGCTGGGAGGTAAGGCGGATGTCATCTGAATACGGACAGAACATAAAGCTCACGGTGTTCGGCGAATCGCACGCGAGCGCGGTCGGCGTTGTCATTGAGGGACTGCCCGCAGGCGAAGCGATAGACGAGGAGCGGATAATGAATTTCATGCGCCGCAGAATGGGCGGCAAGGCCTGGAGCACTCCGCGCAAGGAGGAGGACAGACCCGAATTTCTCTGCGGTCTGCTCGGCGGCAAAACCACGGGCGCGGCGCTCTGCGCGATAATAAAAAACGGCAACATCCGTCCCTCGGACTATGAAAACATGAAGAACGTCCCCCGCCCGTCCCATGCGGACTACCCCGCGTTCGTCAAATACGGCGGCGCGAACGACCGAAGCGGCGGCGGGCAGTTTTCGGGCAGGCTGACCGCTCCCCTCTGCGTCGCGGGCGCGATAAGCGAACAGATACTCGCACGAAAGGGCATAAATGTCGCCGCTCACCTCTCTCGCGCGGCGGGGATCGACGACACGCCGTTTGACCCCTGCGACCCGGACAACGGAATTTTTGAAAAGCTGAAAGCAAAGCTCTTCCCTACCATAGACGACACGGCGGGCGAAGAGATGATAAAGAAGATACTCGAGGCTAAGGAGTCACTCGACTCCGTGGGCGGAATAGTCGAGTGCGCCGTAACGGGACTCGGTGCGGGGCTCGGCGATCCGATTTTCGGCTCGGCGGAGAGCCGCATATCGTCAATGATATTCGGCATTGGCGGCGTTCGCGGGATAGAGTTCGGCGCGGGATTTTCCGCTGCGGATATGACGGGAAGCGTTCACAACGACCCCTACTGCCTCATTGACAGCACCGTAAAAACGGTAACCAACAACCACGGCGGCATAATCGGCGGACTCACGAGCGGAATGCCGATAATCTTCAGGGCGGCATTCAAGCCCACGCCGTCTATCGGTCTGCCGCAGAGAAGCGTTGACCTCGACTCGCTCGAGGAAACGCGCCTTGAAATAAGAGGCAGGCACGACCCGTGCATCGCGGTTCGCGCCGTTCCCTGCGTCGAAGCGGCGGCGGCAGTGACCGTTTTAGACATGGTGCTCGGCAAATAAACTCAAACGGAGATGGCAAAAATGGAACTCGCTGACTACAGAAAAGAGCTTGACGAAACAGATGCACAGCTGCTCGAGCTTTTTAAAAAGAGAATGAGCACAGTAAAAAATATTGCGGAATACAAAAAGGAAAACAATCTCCCCGTGCTCCAGCAGGGCAGAGAGCGCGAAATTCTCGCCGCTGCGGCGGCAGGCGCGGGAGAAGAGCTTGAGGACTATGCCCGCACATTTTTCTCGACCCTCATGGATGTCAGCCGCTCTTATCAGGAGAGGCTGACCGCAAAGGGCGGCACTGTCTCCGACAGCATAACCGAGGCGCTTCAAAACACTCCGCCGATTTTCCCAAAACACGGCACCGTGGCCTGCCAAGGCGTTGAGGGCGCATACTCTCAGCTCGCCTGCGACAAGCTTTTTATCTCCCCGTCCGTCTCATATTTCAGGAATTTCGAGGGCGTGTTCGCCGCCGTAGAGCAGGGGCTCTGCGAATATGGCATTCTCCCTATCGAAAACAGCACCTACGGCACGGTAAACGAGGTCTATGACCTGATGAAAAACTACCGTTTCCACATAGTCAGAAGCATAAAGCTAAAGGTTGACCACTCGCTGCTCGTGCTGCCGGGCACGGAGCTTTCGGATATAAAAGAGATTTTCTCGCATGAGCAGGCAATAGGCCAGTGCTCGGAGTTTCTCAAGGCGCACCCGGAAATAAAAGTCACGGTATGCGGCAACACCGCTGCCGCGGCGAAGCTGCTGCGTGAGAGCGACAGGCACGACGCCGCGTCGATTTCATCGGCCAACTGCGCAAATCTCTACGGGCTCAAGAAGCTCGATACACGGGTGCAGAATACCGACGGCAACTTCACGCGCTTTATCTGCATCTCCAAAAAAGCCATGATTTTCCCCGGTGCGGACAGGATAAGCCTCATGCTTTCACTGCCGCACAGACCCGGCGCGCTATATTCGCTCATCTCGAAGTTCTCCGTCCTCGGGCTCAACCTCACAAAGCTTGAGAGCCGCCCGATAGCCGGCAGCGACTTTGAATTTATGTTCTATTTTGATATTGAAGCGTCCGTCTATTCCCCTGCCGTTCTCGCTCTGCTCGACGAGCTTTCAAGAGGCCCTGAGCAGTTCGTATTCCTCGGCAGCTACTCGGAGGTCTGAAATGAAGTGCGCACTCATAGGCGAAAAACTCGGTCACAGCTACTCGAAGCTCATTCACGAGGCCTTCGGTCTCTATTCGTATGAATTGGTGAGTCTGCCGAGAGACAGGGTCGGCGAGTTTATGGAAAACGGAGACTTTGACGCGTTCAACGTGACTATCCCTTATAAGCGCACGGTCATGCCCTACTGCTCATATATCAGCCCCGAGGCGCAGAAAATAGGCAGCGTCAACACAGTTATAAGAACGCAGGACGGGCTGCACGGCTTTAACACCGACTATTTCGGCTTCAAGTCCATGGCTGCGCGCGCGGGCATTGATTTTGCGGGCAAAAAGGTTGTTGTTTTAGGCAGCGGCGGCACCTCGCTGACTGCAAAAGCTGTGGCGGCGGACTGCGGCGCGGACAGGATAACCGTCGTCTCCCGCTCGGGCGAATACAACTATGAAAATCTCGAAAAGCTCTCCGACTGCGAGGTTTTGATAAACACGACGCCCGTCGGAATGTATCCGAATAACGGCTGTTCGGCTGTAAAGCTCGACAGCTTTCCTCAGTGCGAGGCGGTGCTCGACGTGATATACAATCCCCTGCGCACCGAGCTTATCATACAGGCGCTCGAGCGCGGGATAAGCTGCTCGGGCGGGCTGTATATGCTTGTGGCGCAGGCGGCACAGAGCGCGAAATATTTCTGCTCCGCCGAGATAGGCGAAAAAGAAATCGAGCGCGTTTTCCGTTCGCTCGCGCTCGATGTGCAGAATATTGTTCTCGTCGGTATGCCCGGCTGCGGCAAGACTACCGTGGCGGCGGCGCTCGAAAGGCTCACGGGTCGAAAGTCGGTCGACACGGATTCTCTCGTCGAAGAAGCGGCGGGAATGAGCGTGCCCGATATCTTCTCCGAATACGGCGAGGCGCATTTCAGAGAGCTCGAAGCTCAGGCGATACGCGGCATAGCAAAAGAAAAAGGACTGATAATCGCAACGGGCGGCGGTGCGGTACTGAACCCCGAAAATGTCCGCGCCCTCAAGGGCAACGGGCGCATATATTATCTAAAAAGAGAGCTCGAGCTGCTCTCGCTCGACGGCAGACCGCTCTCAAAGAGCCGCGAGGCTCTCGAGCGGATGTTCGTGACCCGCGACCCGATATATTCAAATTGCGCGGACGCGGAGATCCGCAACGATTCTTCTCCCGAGTCGGCAGCGAGAAGAATAGCGGACGACATGGCGGCATCGGATATATGAAAAGGCGCACACCCCCTATGGAATGTAAAATTTTCGGTCTTTAGTGAGAGTTCGCAAAGCAGTTAAACCGGCCTATGATTCACAGGTCGGTTTTTATGTTATTGCATTGCTGCCGCGCGAAATCGCAGATTGTACGGCAAATTGAAAGGTGTGTGGAAATACAAGTTTATCAACTTGGCAAAGAGGGATTTTGCAATCCATTTCAAGTGATACACCGTAGTGGCGAACAAAGTTTGCCCGCACGGTGTGCCTCTTGCAACTGCTCTGCAAATCTCAATTTGTCTAATACTCTCACACGGCTTAAATATATACAACAAAAGTCCCGGCAGATATCACTGTCGGGACTTAAAATAAATATACGCGTTGCGACCGGAAATTTTTATTTTCCCGGCAGCTCCCTGAAGCTTTTCATCATGCCCTCGACGCCCGCCGAGAAGGTTGACGCGGTGCGTGCGCCGATGGAGAACATCTCCTGATAGTGGGCGTAGTCCTTGAAGAACAGCTTTTCCGCAAGCTTGCCGTAGCCTGCGAAGAACATACAGTAGTCGTTATCGGGGATGATATATCCGAGTGCGTCGTTTGCAAGGCCGAACACCGCAGTGTCTCCGCCGACAATATCGCAGATGCTCTTAAAATCGCTTGCCTCGCCCGTTATGCTGTTTTTCGCGAGCATATCGCCGGTGCCGCTGACAAGTCCGGGCGTTATCTCTCCGGGCACGAGCACTGCTTTGAAATCTCCGCCGAGCTCGAGATATCCCGTCTCCGTTTCAAGCTCATATACCCCTTTTTCGGGTCTGGTCATATCGAAGCACGCGAAGCCGAGCTTGCCTATCATTTTTTCGAGCGGATTATCGACTCTGAGCGCAATCTTCTTATGCACCGAGGTGAGCTTAGGCTCGAGCTCGCGCTCATTTGCCGAACCTCTGCCTATCCTCTCAACTGCGTCTTTATACGCTTCGCCGCTGTTTTCGGGGGAGAGCAGAGGGCTCTTCTCTATCTCGTCGCGCTCCTTTGTCATGGCTAACACGAGCTTTCCGAGGTCGCGTCCGAGAGCCTCAGTCTGGCGCGTAAAGTTCTCTTCTTTAACTCCGCCCGCGCCTCTTCTCGGGTATATTCCGTTGACTGCGGCGTTGAAGAAAATGAAGTTTTCGCCTGCTTCGTTTACCGTGCGCTCCATATAGAACGGAAAATCGGCGGAAAGCATATTGCCCTTGTTGCTCTTTATCTTCAAGCCGTTCGCATACGGGTGCGCGCCGAAGTTCGCCAGAACGGTCGGGCGGGAGGCCTTGTTATCGGGCACGAAGCGCAGGCGGTTGAGGCGCGGCGAATATTCGCGCGGCGGCCGCTTGGCAAAGAGAAAGTCTCTCATTCCGTACTCGTCGAGAGTCATATCGTCATAGGGCTTCTCCTCCGAATATTTTTCGAGCTTTTCAATGCTGTTCGTGCCTATCTGCGCCGCATAGAGCCGCCCCGGCTCCATATTTCCGACCGCCTCGGCAACCGCCTTTTTGGTTTTTCTGATTATGCGGTCGATAAATTCTCCGTCAACGCTCGGCTCGGGCTGCCCGCGGGAAATCAGCTTCGATATGTTTTTAAAAAATTTCTTCCCCGTCACGCTCCATATGCCCATGGTGTCTATCGAGCTGTGCGCGTGGGTGGAGAAAACATTTATATACCCCACGTTATCGGTTCGGCTGAATGAATCGAGCTCCCTGCGGATGCGCCGCACCGTGGTATTCGTAAGCCCTATGCAGTCAACGACGCAGAAAATCTCCGCAGCCTTCCCCTCGCCGTCGCTGAGCGCTATGACCCGCACCTTGATATCATCGAGCACTCCGCGCACCCTTCGCGGCGGCAGCGACAGGTTTCCGCCGATATAATATGCCTTTTTGCCGACATCGCGCGGCACTATGCTCTGCTCCGAAAAGCCGAGATACCAGCGATCTCCGGCGGTGTCCGCAATGCGTGCAACCGTCGGCTCCTCCTCTTTTGTTTTGCATCCTCCGAATGCCGGCGGCTCGGGCAGGAGCTTATTGAGTCCGCCTAAAAATGCGGTCATCCCGTTCTGCGCCCTGAACGCGCGCGCCGCGCCCTTTTTGAATTTTTCGTCAAAAGTGTACATATCGCACCTCCCGTACAGACAAAGCAATCCGCTTTATATTACATTTTATTTTATTCTTATTTCGTTCCCTCTTTTTTGTCATTTTCCGAGCGGCACGGAGCATATGATTTCTGTGCCCGCTTTTCTTCCGTCTTTATAATACAATATTTAAAAAAATATCGCAACCCCGCTTATTCACGGTTCGTACAAATTTTCTTTACTTTGATTTAATGAATTTTTACTATTCAGTACACAATCCGATGGTATTATATAACCGTAGCGAGAGGGAAGGAAAGCCAAACGGCTACCAACTACGAAAGGACATCAGCAAGATGAAAAGCAAAAACTGTGTTCTTGTCTGTGTAACTCCGCAGAGCAAATGCGAACAGCTCATCCGCTCCGGCTCCGTCATAGCCAAGCAGTACGGAGTGCCGCTCGAGGTTCTCAGTGTATTCCATGAAAGGGACGGCGTAAGCCCCGATCCCGCGGTTCTTGAAGAGCTTTATGAATGTGCGAGGAGCGAAAACGCGCAAATGAGCGTATATTTTAACGACAGCCCCGCTATTCTCGCCGCGGTCATCGCCAAAAAGAAGGGCGCCGTTGATATCGTCACCGGCTTCCCCAGAGAGAGAAGCTCGCACTTTGTCTCCGCCCTGCACACTCTTGTGCCGGATATACAGATAAGCATGGTCGACGTTGACGACAACGGCAAAATTTACCGCATGATCCCTCAGGACGCCCAGCAGCACTATGAAATGGTAGGCGCTCAGGGTACATAAACAAGACAACTACAAACTTTTCCGGTTTTTTCATTGTTATTCTCCAAAAGCCAAGACAGCGAACAGAGTGCTCTGTTCGCTGTCTTGGCTTTTTATTCAAATCAAATGTAAAGCCGTTTCACTTTACACCTCATTCACCGGTTCAACGCCTCTCTCGGCGGTTTTGCACAGGTGGACGCTCTTGACGAGTCTGCTGTTTTCGAGCTCGTCGCGGCATTTTTCGGCGTCGCTCTCCGACTCGAACAGGGCGAAAACGGTAGGGCCGCTTCCGCTCATCTGCGCAAGCGAGCTGCCGCAGCGGCGCATAATGCTCTTTATTCTCACTCGCTCCGGCACCTCTATCGTCTGCTCAAAGACGTTGCCCGCGTGACGGCATATGCCCTCGAAATCGCCGTTTGCGGCGGCGTCGAGCATACCGACCTTGTTCGGATGATATATATAGTGCGCGGAATCGAAATCCCCGTAGGCGCGCGCAGTCGAGACGCCCGTTGCGGGCTTTGCGAGCACGACAAAGCAGCTTTTAAGCGGCGGAAGACAGGAGAGTATGCCGCCCGTGTGCTGGGAGAGCATGGTGCCGCCCGAGATGCAAAACGGCACGTCGCTGCCGATTTTAAGCCCGATATCGCAGAGCTTCTGCGTTCCCATATCGGTTTTAAAGAGCCTGTCCAGCCCGACGATAACTCCCGCGCCGTCCGCGCTCCCGCCGGCAAGCCCCGCTTCAAACGGGATATGCTTTTCAATATGTATGTCAACGCCCCTGCCGACGAGCCCCGCCTCCTCGAGGAAGGCCTGCGCCGCGCGGTAGGCTATGTTCTTGCTGTCCGTAGGCAAAGCGGGCTCTGAGCAGGTCAGGCGGATAATGCCCTCGCCGTTCTCGCTCACCGTCACAATATCCGCAAGCGAGACCGACTGCATAACCATAAACAGCGAGTGGTAACCGTTCGGCAGCTTTGCCAAAATATCAAGAAAGAGATTAATTTTTGCGTTTGCCCTGAGTTCTATCATGACTGCACCTCTCTTTTCACTCTATCGGAATCTGAACGGGCATACGGTTCTGGAACAGCGTCACGCAGTCAAAGCCGCTGCGCTGCGCTATCCCTATGGCGACATCTATCCCCGCGCCGATATCCTTTGCATAGTGGGCGTCCGAGCCGACGGTCACAAATTCGCCGCCGAGCTGCTTAAAGTGTCTGACAACAGTCTCCTCGGGCATGGTCGTGCCGAGCTTCTGTCTAAGTCCCGAGGTGTTTATTTCGAGAGCCTTTTCGTTTTCGACGAGCAGAGTCAGAATTTCATCAATTTTATCGGAAAACTTTGACATATCAACCTCTATGCCGTGCTCGCCGACGATATATCTGAGCGGATAGGTCATATGCGCCAAGGTGTCGAACTTCGCCCAGCGCGAAAGCTTTATCAACTCATCAAAATATCTGTTGAGCAGGTCGGTTATATCCCATTGAGAATAATCAAGATACATAAAATCCTGCTCGTCCTTAAAATTGTGCACCGAGCCTATGACCATATCATAGGGCAGGTTTGAAAGTATTTCCTCGGCGGTTTTTACGTCGTACATCGGCTGACCGAGCTCAACTCCCGCGCACACGAGCAGCTTTCCGCAAAATGCCGAGCGCGCCTTTGTGACGTCTATAAACGACTGAAGCGCCACACGGTCATAGTGATCCCGTCTGTAAGCGTCCGCCTCGACATGGTCGGTAAAAGCTATCGCCCGAAGCCCCGCCATTTCGGCGCGTTCGCACATATACATTGCCGAATGATGACCGTCCGGTGAGTTGTCTGTATGAACATGAGTGTCGATTATTCTCTGCGGCATCGCTTTTCCTCCACGGTAATGACGGTTAAAGTATACAATATCATAACATATTTTTTCACTAAGTAACAGTATTAAATACAAAAAAATTCAAATTGTTCAACCGCTATTGAGGATACACATAAAATATGATAGAATATCTTGATACTGAATGTATACATACTATTCCGAAAAACGCACAGGAAAGGACGAATAAAATGAGAGCTGTAATGACTGTTACGGGCAAGGACATAATAGGTATTCTCGCCGAGGTATCCGGAAAATGCTCGGAGCTCAACGTGAATATAACCGAAGTGACGCAGAGCGTTTTGCAGGATCTTTTCTGCATGATAATGCTCGTTGACACGGAGAAATGCTCCGTGCCGCTATCCGAATTCTCCGATATAATGAGCCGCCTCGGTCAAGACCGCGGGCTCGATATCCATGTTATGCACGAGGCCGTTTTCGACTCGATGTATCATGTATAACCACGAACTTTCTGAGAGGAAGCTTTCACTATGATAAACACCAGAGACATTCTCGAAACGATACACATGATCGAGGATGAAAACTTAGATATACGCACAATCACCATGGGCATATCCCTGCTCGACTGCTGCTCGCAGGATATCGACGACTCCTGCCGCAGAGTCTACGACAAGATAGCGCGCAAGGCGGAAAAGCTTGTCAGAGTCGGCTGCGAGATCGAAAAGGAATACGGCGTGCCGATAATCAACAAACGCATCGCCGTCACCCCTATCGCCATGCTTGCGGCTGCGTCCAGCGGCGACCCCGTAAAATACGCGCTCACGCTCGAAAAGGCGGCGCAGGCCGTCGGAGTCAACTTCATCGGCGGCTACTCCGCGCTCGTTCAAAAGGGCTTTGCCCCCGGCGATGAGGCGCTTATCAAAAGCATACCCGAAGCCCTCGCGCGCACCGAGCACGTTTGCTCGAGCGTCAATATCGGCTCGACAAAGACCGGCATAAACATGGACGCTGTGGCGCTCATGGGCAAAATCATCAGGAAAACCGCCGAGCTCACCGCCGACAACAACTGCATCGGCGCGGCGAAGCTCGTCGTATTCTGCAACGCCCCCGAGGATAACCCGTTCATGGCGGGCGCATTCCACGGCCCCGGTGAACCGGAGAGCGTGATAAATGTCGGCGTATCGGGTCCCGGCGTTGTCCGCTGCGCACTCAAGAAGATTCCTGACGGCAACCTCACCGACGTTGCCGACACGATAAAGAAAACCGCGTTCAAGATAACCCGCCTCGGCCAGCTCATCGCGAGCGAAGCCTCGCGCAGGCTCGACGTGCCGTTCGGCATAGTCGATCTCTCCCTCGCGCCCACGCCCGCAGTCGGCGACTCCGTGGCGCACATACTCGAGGAAATAGGGCTCGAGCAGTGCGGCGCCCACGGCACGACCGCAGCTCTGGCTCTGCTCAACGACGCCGTTAAAAAGGGCGGCACCATGGCATCCTCGCACGTCGGCGGTCTTTCCGGCGCTTTTATCCCCGTCACGGAGGACGCGGGAATGATAGACGCCGCACGCGCGGGCACACTGAAAATAGAGAAGCTTGAAGCGATGACGGCGGTCTGCTCCGTCGGCCTCGATATGATAGTCGTACCCGGCGACACAACGGCCGATGTGCTCTCTGCCGTTATCGCGGACGAGGCGGCAATAGGCATGGTAAACTCCAAGACGACGGCAGTAAGACTCATTCCCGCCATAGGCAAGAGCGCCGGCGAGGAGCTGAACTTCGGCGGACTGCTCGGCTCGGGTCCGATAATGCCGCTGAACACCGCTTCCCCCTCAAAAATGATTTCTCGCGGCGGGCGCATACCCGCTCCGCTCCAGAGCCTAAAGAACTGATAAAAAGGATGTTTTTTCAATGAAGGTACTCGTCACGGGCGCAAACGGACAGCTCGGCTACGATGTTATAAAGCGCCTGAACGCCCTCGGGGATGAGCCCGTGGGCGCGGACAGGGAAGAGTTCGACATAACGGACGAAAAGGCAACGGAGGAATATATTACCTCTCTTCGCCCCGACGCAGTCGTCCACTGCGCCGCCTATACCGCGGTGGACAAGGCCGAGGACGACCGCGACGCCTGCCGCAAGGTCAATGTTGACGGCACGCGAAACATCGCCCTCGCCTGCGAAAAAATCGGCGCGAAGCTCGTCTATATCAGCTCCGACTATGTTTTCGGCGGCAGCGGCACTCAGCCGCTCGAAACCGACGCTCCGAAAAATCCGCAGAATATCTACGGGATAACTAAGCTCGGCGGCGAAAAAGAGGCGGAGAAATGCAAAAAGCACTTTATCATACGCACCTCGTGGGTGTTTGGAATAAACGGCGGAAACTTCGTAAAGACAATGCTGCACCTTGCCGACTCGCACGACAGCCTGACGGTCGTTGACGACCAGACGGGCTCGCCCACCTACACGCCCGACCTCGCAAGGCTCATCTGCGACATGATAAAGACCGAGAAATACGGCACATACCACGCCTCAAACGAGGGCTTCTGCACCTGGGCTCAGTTCGCAAAAGAGATAATGCGTCAGGCGGGAAAGACTGCCGAGATAGTCCCATGCACCACCGAGCAGTACCCCGCAAAGGCCAAGCGCCCGAAAAATTCGCGGCTTTCAAAGAAATGCCTCGACTACGCTGGCTTCTACCGTCTGCCCCCGTGGCAGGATGCGCTCGCAAGATTTCTCAAAGAGCTTGATTTAGTATAAGGTTTTATAGTATAATAATTAGATGGATAGACAGTCTTACTTCTTATTTTTGAAAGGAGGACTTTCCTTGATAAGACTTGAAAATCATCTCGGCGTTATCGAGATATCCCAGCCCTATTTTGCATCCCTTATCGGCAACGCCGCATCCTCTTGCTTCGGAGTTGCCGGCATGGCCAACAGCAACGTGCGCCAGGGTCTGCGTTCCGTCTTTAAAAAGAACAGTCACTTCGCCGACCAGGGCATCAACGTGCGAAAGGACGGAGAGGGTCTTATTGTTGACCTGCACATTATAGTATCCTACGGGGTCAACATATCCGCCATATGCCAGAGCATCGTCAACAAGGTCAGATACACCGTTGAAGAGGCTACGGGGCTTGAAGTCCACGCCGTCAATGTCTATGTTGACGGAATGAAGAGCGAATAAAACCGATTTGCATCGACCGCACAGCGGCAATGCTTTTGGGGGAGGAAAATTAATGACAATCACAGGAGCACTTCTGCGCAACGCAGTTATCTACGCGGCGCAATTAATCACTTCTCACCGCCAGGAGATAGACGCGCTCAACGTCTTTCCCGTGCCTGACGGCGACACCGGCACAAATATGTCCATGACAATAACCAACGCCGCGCGCGAGGTCAGAGTCAAGGACGACAGCGAGAACGTTTCGGCTGTTGCAAGCTGCGTGGCTTCAGGTCTGCTGCGCGGAGCGAGAGGCAACTCCGGCGTTATACTTTCGCTCATTTTCCGCGGATTTTCCAAGGGACTCAAAGGGCTCGAAGAGGCTGACGGTGCAGCGATGGCCTCCGCACTCGAGCACGGCAGCTCCTCGGCCTACAAAGCGGTCATGAAGCCCACCGAGGGCACCATTCTCACGGTTATCCGCACGGCGTCCGAGTACGCGAGAAAAGCGGTAAACGACGGCGAGACGGACGCAGTAAAAGTATTCGACATCGGTCTTGAGGGCGCAAAGGCCGCCCTTGCCGACACGCCGAACATCCTCCCCGTGCTCAAAAAGGCGGGCGTTGTTGACGCGGGCGGCAGCGGACTTGTCTGCATTTTCACCGCCATGTCCGACGTGTTCCACGGCAAGGAGGTCAATCTCGACGCCGAGGAAGCGGAAGAGGCAAAGAGCGAGGAAAAGGCGGACGATCATCCCGTGGACAACCGCTACACCTACTGCGCGGAGTTCATCTCCCGCCGCGATAACGACAGGGATATCCGCGAGCTGCGCGCCTATCTCGAAGCTATCGGCGAGTGTGTCTCCGTCACGGACGACGGCAGGGATATAACCGTTCATGTTCACACGAACGCACCCGGAAAAGCTATCCAAAAGGGCATTGAGTTCGGTCAGCTGACCAATATCAAGGTTGAGAATATGCATCAGGAGCATCAGAACGCCGCATGGGGCGCCGCTCCGAAAAATCAGCCCGAGCCGATGAAGATAGTCGAGCCGACAAAGCCGTTCGGCTATGTCGCAGTTGCGTCCGGCGAAGGTCTGTGCGAGCTGTTCTCCGAGCTCAGCGCGGATCAGATTGTCAGCGGCGGGCAGACGATGAACCCGAGCACCGACGATCTGCTCAAGGCGGTGCTCTCCACCCCCGCAGAGCACGTCTTTATCCTCCCCAACAACAAGAATATCATTATGGCGGCGGAGCAGGTCGATCCCCTGACCGACCGCGATGTGCGCGTACTGCACACAAAGACCATTCCGCAGGGCATTGCCGCTCTGCTCAATGTTGACGACTCGCTCTCCGCAGAAGAGAATCATCTGACGATGATGAAGGCAGCAGAAAAGGTTTCTACCGGTCTTGTCACCTTCGCCGCGCGCGACAGCTCGATTGACGGGCAGTCCGTCAGAGAGGGTCAGATACTCGGCATGGAAAACGGCAAGATAACCACTATAGAGTCGAACATCATTCAGGCGGCTTTCAAGGTCACAAAGCACCTGTTCAAGCGCGGAAGCTCTTCGCTTGTCACGCTCATCTACGGCAACGGCGCTTCCGAGGAGGACGCAGAGGAGCTCGCCTCCCTGCTGACCGCAAAGTTCGGCTCGGATATCGAAGTCTCCGTCATAAACGGAGGTCAGCCCGTCTATTATTTCATAATTTCGGTCGAATAAGATGAAGCTCGATACTGATATAAAATACTTAAAGGGCGTTGGCGAGAGGCGCGCCGCGATGCTGTCGCGGCTTGGCGTCTCTGATGTCAACGCCCTTGTGCGTCTCTATCCGAGAATATACGAGGATTGGAGTCAAATTAAAAGCATAAACGAGGCGCAGATAGGTGAGCTTTGCTGCATAAAGGGCATTGTCGGCTCACCCGTGCGCAAGAATCTTATCCGTAAAGGTCTGACGCTTTACAAGACGGAAATCACCGACGGCAGCGGCATAATGGGCATAACCATTTTCAACAGCCGCTTTGCGGCGGAAAAGCTCACCGCGGGCGACGAATTTCTGTTCTTCGGCAGGGTCGGCGGCAATCTCTACCGCAAGGAGATGAGCTCGCCCGAGATAGAGCCCGCCGAGGACGCAGACAGGATAAGGCCGATATACCCGCAGACACACGGCTTAAACTCAAAGATGATAGAAAAGCTCGTGAAAACGGCGCTGACTCAGTGCAAAGATGAGCTTGTTGACCCCATACCGCTTTGGCTGCGCGAGAAATACTGCCTGATGAAGCTGCCGGACGCGCTTTGGAACATACATTTTCCGGAGAACCCCGACTATCTCGAGGAGGCGCGGCGCAGACTCATATTCGAAGAGCTGCTGATATTGCAGTTAGGGCTCGAAAAAATGCGCTCGCAGACGCAGAAAAATGCGGGCGCGGTTATAGAGAGAGATTTTAGCGACGAATATTTCTCGCTTCTCCCCTTCTCTCCGACCGGCGCACAGCGCAGAGCGGTCAAGGAGGCCATGCGCGACATGATGAGCGGCAGGCAGATGAACCGCCTGCTCCAAGGTGACGTCGGCTCGGGCAAGACCGCAGTCGCCGCAGCGCTTGTCTATTCGGCGGCAAAAAATTCAATGCAGTCGGCGCTCATGGCGCCCACCGAGGTGCTCGCCGAGCAGCACTACAAGACTTTTTTAAAGCTGTTTGAGGGCTGCGGGATAAAAGTCGAGCTGCTAACCGGCTCGGACACCGCCGCTCAAAAAAGGCGAAAAAAAGAGGCTCTCAGGGCGGGCGATATAGATTTGCTCATAGGCACTCACGCCATAATCCAGTCGGACGTTGAATTTAAATCTCTCGCGCTCGTCATAACCGACGAGCAGCACCGCTTCGGCGTTGAGCAGAGAAACGCGCTGGGCGAAAAGGGCAAAAATCCGCACCTCTACGTCATGTCGGCAACGCCTATTCCGCGCACGCTTGCGCTGATAATTTACGGCGAATTGGACATTTCCGTGCTCGATGAGCTGCCGCCCGGCAGGCAGAAAATCGAGACATACGCCGTGACCTCCGAGCTTCGGCAAAGAGCATACAACTATGTCAAGAAGCACCTCGATGCGGGGCGGCAGGGCTATATAATCTGCCCGCTTGTAGACGGCGACGGGGCCGACACGGAGCTTGCCTCCGCCGTAAAATATGCAGACGAGCTGCAGCACGGAGCTTTTCGCGGCTATACTGTCGGGCTTATGCACGGCAAGATGAAAAGTGCGGACAAAAAAGCGGTTATGCAATCGTTCTCCGAGGGCGAAACGCAGCTGCTCGTCTCGACAACGGTCATCGAGGTCGGAGTCGATGTGCCCAACGCCGTGATAATGGTTATAGAAAACGCCGAGCGGTTCGGGCTCTCTCAGTTGCATCAGCTCAGAGGGCGTATCGGGCGCGGGCAACATAAATCCACCTGCATTCTTATCACCGACGCGCAAAACGACACGGCGCAAAGGCGAATGAAGGTCATGGAGACTACAACGGACGGCTTCAAAATCGCGGACGAGGATCTCAAGCTGCGCGGTCCGGGCGAATTTTTCGGCTCGCGTCAGCACGGTCTGCCGGAGATGAAGATTGCCGATATGCTGAAGGACAGAGGCACGCTCGAGGAGACGCAGCGGGCGGCAAAGGAGATTATGGCGCGCGACCCGGAGCTTTCGTCTCCCGAGAACGCGGCCTTAAACAGCGAGATACAGCGGCTCTTCGACGCAGTCGGAAGCGCCGGAATGAACTGAAAAAATCGCGCTGCCTTTTAACGGAATATTCATAAAACAGAAAAGTCCCGACAGTGATATCTGCCGGGACTTTTGTTGTGTATACAGATTGATAAATTGAGATTTGCAGAGCAGCTGCAATTACAACTCCCCTGTATGGGAGGCGGCTCGGCGAAGCCGAGACTGAGGGGTTATAGCACGGATTCGCCGTTTTTCACGGCTGTTTAATTTTTCAATATCCCCCTTTGCAGGGTGCGGCGACTCGACGCACCGCTGCCGCCGTAGGCGGCACAGAGGACAAGCCGCAAGCAGAAGGCGCATTACACGACACGGGCGAAATATACAGATTTCCAGTGACGCTAACGCGTCAAAGGGTCGTCGAGTCGCCGACCCCTACAAAGTGAATAGCCGCAAGCTACTGCAAAAACCGCGGGCGGATGATATCCGCCCCTACACGGTTCAATATTTGTCAGTCGCTGCATTTTGCGGGCGAACAAAGCTCACCTCTATGGTGTACCTCTTGCAACTGCTCTGCAAATCCCAATTACCCGAACAGATAAAGGGTGCCTTGCAATAACATAAAAACCGACCTATGAACCACAGGCCGGTTTAACTGTAAAAGCTGTACAAGGGTACTGCGAGCGGGCAAAAAAGCGACTTTCTGCGCCGAATATGGCAGTCCTCATTTGGGAAGATTTGAGAACATCTTTATATTGTCAAATGTATATGTATACTTGCCGTCCTCAATGCCGTGGATTATCTCGCAGACCTTGTCGTTATAGGGGGTGGGCACGCCGTACTTTCTGCCGTAGGCGCAGACAACGCCGTTTATCGCGTCGACCTCGCACTTCTTGCCCTTTTCAAGATCCTGGAGCATACTCGCCTTTAAGAGCCTGTGCTTCTTGATGCAAATCGGGATGAGCGCAAAGGATATCTTTTTCTTTATGCCGTTGCCCTTGTAGTCGAGGAGCTTCACTATATCCTTGCCCTGAACAGGCTCTATTTTTATTCCCGCAGCCGCGGCGACATCGATGCACTCCTTTATGAGATTCTGGCAGCAGACACGCGAGGTCTTGTTCTCCGCGGCATCGCCGAAGGTGCCGCCGATAACGGCAGACATACCGCTGAACGCGGCGTTGATAAGCAGCTTCGACCAGCGCACGCCCATGAAATTATCTTCGACCTCAACGGGGCACATCTTCTCAAGCAGCGCCTTCACCTGCATGAGCTTTTCGTCCTTTTGACCGTTCATTCTGCCGAGACCGAAGCTCATGCTGTCGGGCTCGCTCGTGAGCTCCGACACACCATTGCCGTGGAGCGTTGCACCCCATGCGACGGTGCAGCCCATAGTCCTGTCCTCCCCGACGACCTCGGAGACGGAGAGCTCGGGCAGTCCGTTTTGAAGCGTGCAGACGATGCAGTCGTCGGTCATATTCTTCTGAAGCTTCTTTAAAACATTGACATTGTCGAGCTGCTTTGTCAGCAGGATTATCAGCTCGTATTTTTCGGTCATCTCGTCGGGAGTCAGCGCGTGGACGGGCACGGTCATATTGACGGTGCCGATTATCTTTGCGCCGTCTCTGTTGAGCGCCTCGACATGCTCGCGGTTGCGCGTGATAAGATCGACATCCACGCCCGCCTTTGCGAGATATGCGCCGAGCACGGTGCCGAGCGACCCTGCGCCGTAAATTGCGGTTTTCATAAAAATCCCCTCTTTGATAAAATTTTATCGATATGATTATATCACGCAGAGTGGCGATTTACAAGAAAACTTTTCGTCCCCTGCGGAGTGTATCCGCGAGGATTATTTTGATTTATCCCAATAGGGGTAATCGGTAAACACGAACTTTCCCTCCGCATTTTTCCCTGTCGGCAGCTTGACATAGATGATATCGTCAACCGAGCGTTTTCTTACGGCCATAACAACCTTGAAATTCCCGTTGCCGTCATCCTCGACGTGATGCATCCAGCTGTTATAGGAAACTTCGCCGTCGTTTTTCTTATATGCTACATATATGTTGTCGTTATGCTCTATCAAATCCCTGTCGGCGACAGCTTGGCTCAGTATTTTATCTGTAAACTCCTCGGAAAAGACCTCTAAAAATTTTTTGCGGACCTCTTCCATCGTGGTCACATACCGGTATTGGGGGAACATTGGAATATACTTTCTGAATCTTATTGTCACGGGCTTCTCCCCGGCGGAATACTCGCCCGCAAAATTCAGAGTCAGCCAGAGGCTTCGCGCCTTATCCGCCAAATCCCGCGCGTCGGTCTCATGCAGAATAGACCCGTCCTCGGGATAAAGCTCATACCCGTTTATGCCGTGCAGGCTTTCGATTATTGCTCGCTTGTCGCTCTCATAGGTCTCCCAAAGCGCAAGCGCGGCATCGGAAACTTTTTCCGGATATGCGTTTATCCGATAATGGTCGCGCGCCGTAACAAACAGGTTGTTTTCGTCCGAAACAAGCCTCCCCACTTCCACTCTGCCCTTGTAGGAGTCCGAGGAATAGCCGTTGCCGGTATCGATTATAAAGAACGTGAGCTCATCGCCGTCCGTTTTATCGACGGAAAACGCCACCATACCCTCCGAAAAACCGGCGCTGACTACGCCTACCCAACTTTTGGGCAGCGAAATCGCATAGCTCCCTTCGGAAAACTCGGTGCTTCTTATTTTATTCGAGGTTATCAGCCTGTTAATCCCGGCTCTTAATGTTTGGTAATTTTTCGGGAAGTTGTTGCTCCCGCTCGCCTCAATCTCCGTTCCGTCCGCCAAGACAGCAGAAAAGCTCATCGAGCTTCCGTCAAGAACGTCGGGGGGATTTGCGCCTCGGAAGCCCGCCCATTCATCTATTCTGCAATTTCCGAACAGGGCGCACACCTCGCGGTAGAGATTCTCGTCCCCGTCAACCGAGCGGATAACGTCGCGGGATTCGACAAAGCAGGACAGTTCGTTATCCCAGTCGTTCGAGCTCATATAATACTCAAGATGTACTCCGTTCTCTGTTTTGCATCCCTCATACACGGCGTTCTGTGCCGAGCAGTTGTTCTCCGTCAGCTTAAAGCTTTTAAATTCCATAGGATCGCCTCCGTAGTCATTGTTCTGTTTCGATGAGCATACGGGAAAAATCAGCAAGAGAATGCACACGAGTGCAAAAGAAATAAACCGCCTTTTCATTTTCCTGTTACCTTTCCTTGATATGCCGCACTGCGCCAAAAGAGCAAGGGCTTCGGTTCTCTTATGTCCGTTATATTTTCTGTTCCGAACAAGTCACTCCTTTATAAGCTCATTTCTCAATATTAATTATATCACAACACATTGATTTTTCAAGAAATAACCGAAAACTCGGGAGTTTGCCTCCCAAAAAGGCTGCCGGGCGCAAAAAGCCCTTCAAAAATGCAGAAAAACTCCCGAACAGCAATGCTGCCCGGGAGCTGATATTCGTCTTGTAAGCGGTAAAAATTCAGCGCTTCGAGAACTGGGGTGCACGGCGAGCGCCCTTGAGACCGTACTTCTTTCTTTCGGTCATTCTCGGGTCTCTGGTCAGGAAGCCTGCCTTCTTGAGTGCGGGGCGAAGCTCTGCATCATACTGAAGGAGTGCTCTGGAAATACCGTGGCGGATAGCACCTGCCTGGCCGGTCACGCCGCCGCCGTTGACGCGGCAGATGACATCGAGCTTTTCGCCGGTGCCTGTAAGAGCGAGAGGCTGGCGGACGATGAGCTTAAGAGTCTCAAGGCCGAAATAATCGTCAATCTCTCTGTCGTTGATGATGATCTTGCCGGTGCCGGCATAAAGACGAACTCTGGCGACTGATTTCTTTCTGCGGCCTGTACCGTAGAAATAAGGAACTGAATCGTACATTATTTATTGCCTCCCTTCATTAAAGAGCCCACTCTTCGGGCTTCTGTGCTTCGTGCTTGTGCTCTGCGCCTCTGTAGACGCGGAGTCTGGTCAGAGCGGTGCGGCCCAGAGTATTGTCGGGCAGCATACCCTTGACTGCAAGCTCGACAGCGAACTCGGGCTTTGTCTTCATGAGGGTGCTGTACTTGACCTCTTTCATGTTGCCGATATAGCCGGTGTGATGATAATACATCTTCTGGTTGAGCTTGTTGCCGGTGAGGACAGCCTTCTCGGCATTGATGATGATCACATGGTCGCCGCAGTCGGCGTGAGGAGCGAATGTGGGCTTATGCTTGCCGCGAAGAAGGACGGCAGCCTGAACTGCCACCTTGCCGAGAGGCTTACCGGCAGCATCGATGACATACCACTTACGGGTTATGTCGCCCGCTTTGGGCATATAAGTTGACATACTTGTTACCTCCGATATTCTTAATGCTACGATATATTACCACATGAGCCTATGCTTGTCAAGCACTTTTTCTTAAAATTTTAATTTACGTTTTGCGTGCTCTGTTTTTCTCGCTTTTTCTCGCGTTTTCATATCATTTGCTCACTCACGATTTACGAAAAAATTTTCATATCGGCAGGCATATTCTGCGCCACTCTCAGTTTAAGCTCCCTTCAGCGGCTGCGTTTTACAAAGGTTATTTTAATAAGTACGACAATCGCCGCAACAAGAACTGCCGCCGCAACGCAGGAAATCAGAATAATCCAAAAGTTGCTACGGCTCAAGCTTGCATCCGCACGACCTCCCCGCATACCGCTCTGAAGTCTTAAAGCGGGGCGCACTCCGATTTCATTGCTGCTCGCAAAGCCGTCATCGTCTGTACTTATTTCGCATTCGGAGCTGACTGTACAGACAAAAGCGGAATACTCACCGCCGGTGCGTAAATACCAATATGACATTTTGTCGGCGGAATCATCGACCCACAGACCCTGACACTTGGCATATTCGCTGCCCATAGCGGGCAAGGACGGTCCTTCTATATTGTTCTTCTTAAAATCGTACTCCGGATTTTCCACTTCGTCCAATGAAAGCAGAAAAACATTATCGTCCGTCTGCTCGCTGTCATATTTCCCATGTGCTTCGTCGAACGCTTTGGTCTCGAACGAGGATGTCGCAATACATTGTTTCTCAAAATCGGAAAATGCCGTATTGTAGAAGTCTCCGTTGAGCCATTCCCTTATGCTTCCGGTGGCGTAGTCATTGGCATAGTGTGATCTTCCCGGGTCGTTATAACACTCTTCGTCGCCATAATACCCCTCGTAAAATTTTTCACTGAACGGCTGAGAATCAATAATCATTTCGCACATAACAAGCCCGCTCTCGGGGTCGAGAACGCACCAAACAATGGGATCGTATCTAAAATAGTATACGTTGTTGACTTTATATCCGTTCTCTTCCTGCGTAGAGTAACTGTAATCTTCCGATGCTTCGTCAAAAGTGCAGTCGGGCATATATTTTGAAAATGTCACCGCCCTGTATTTTATGCCGTCATATGTAAAGTCGGCATATTTCATCCAATCCCCGCTTTCCATGCTGCCCGCGCTCTCGCCGTCGGTTCCGGAATAATAATTATAGCTTATCCAATCCTTCTCCTGCGAATCAAGAGCCGAAAGAAGAGCTTCATCGGTAACCCGCTGCTGCGGGTATGAGCCAAGCTCTATGATATCCCCTTTGTTTAAACCCGAGGCCTCTGCCCTTGGCGCAAAGACTACCGAGTTTAATGTTGCGGCGCCCAACACAGCAAGCGCAAGAACCGCAGCCGCAAGTGATTTAAAAATCCGTCTTATTTTCATGTTTTTCCCTCCGATTTTATTTGCACATTATGCCCTTTTGCAATATGATATCATATTTAATTTCCGATTCAACAAGTTTTGGTATGAAATGCATTTAAAGGGGTATGAAAAGCGAAAAAATGTCTGAATTGCAAAAATAATGCTCAAATTGACATTGTCTGCGGCATGGTATATAATAAATGTATCACCCGAACCTACGGAGGCAGACATGAAGCAGGAAGATATTAAGCGCATGAACGAGCTCTACCACCTGTCGCAGGAGAGAGCGCTCAGCGAAGATGAGTTCGCCGAATGGGAAGAGCTCAAAAAGCGGTATGTCGCCGATTTTAAGGCGAATCTCACCGCGCAGCTCGACAATACATATATAGTAGACGAAAAGGGCAACAAGCGCAAGCTCGAAAAGAAATCCGACGTCAAGTAATTGCGCGGATACAAAAGTGAAAGAGTGATATTATGTTTTGCAGAAAATGCGGAAAACAGCTCGACGACGGATTCAATGTATGCCCGTACTGCGGCGAGCCGGTGAGCCTCGCAGAGAGCGACGCCATGCGCACGACTCAGGAGCAGCCGGCAGAAAAAGCCCAATCCTTATATAATAATACCCCCCTGCCCTCTCCCGCCCCCGAGCAGGCGGACGTAAGCAACGGCGCGTCGGACTCAAACGAAAACATAGGCGGCTGGAAGGCTCTCGGCTTCTTCCTCGGCTTCTTTGGCCCCGCGCTGTGGTTTTTGCCGCTCGTCAGCCTCGTGCTCTATTTTATATGGAAGGGCGACAAGCCCAAGATCGCCAAGGGCATGGGTCAGTTCACGCTGATAGGTCTCGCGGTCGGCGCGGGTCTTGCGCTGATTATCGTTATTATCATAGGTGTGCTGTTCGCAATAACCGCATCGATGACCGTGTTCGAAATGATACGCAGCTTCTTCAACGGCTCGCTCAACGGAATAAACGACCTCATAAATAACATTCCGTTCATCGACTGAGAACATAAAAATATTGAAACCGCCCGTGTTTTTCTGTCAGAAATCCGGGCGGTGTTTTTTGCGCGTTTTTGAATATATTCATTAATATTCACTCAATATTCAATAGTTTTTCACTTGTTTTTCCTCACAAGTCGTAAAGCTTTTCTCCTTGCTGATGTGGATAACTATGTGGATAATGTGGATAACTTTTGCGGTTTGATGAGAGTTTGGAATATATACGTAAAGTCAAAAGCTTTACAGTGCGTTTTTGATGCCCCTCGAGAAATATTCCATGTGAAATGCATATACAGTTTTTAACAAAAGAACCCGCCTGCAGGAAAACTTGCAGGCGGGTTTTATGCATAAAATTTTACTCAAAAATTTTGTCTATTTTGCTACTTTCAGACGTTGGAGAGTGCCGCATCGAGATCGGCGATTATGTCATCCGCATTCTCCGTTCCGACGGAGAGCCTGACGAGATTTTCATACACTCCGCAGTCGTCGAGCTCCTGCGCGGTGAGCTGGCGGTGAGTAGTGCTCGCAGGATGCAGGCAGCAGGTGCGGCTGTCCGCAACGTGGGTGACTATCGCAGCCAACTTGAGGGAGTCCATAAACCTGACCGCGTCCTCTCTGCCGCCCTTTATCCGCAGAGAAATAACTCCGCAAGTACCGTTCGGCATATATTTTTGAGCGAGGTCATAATACTCGTCTCCCTCGAGTCCGGGGTAGCGGACGGACTCTATCTTCGGATGAGCCGCCAAAAACTTTGCAACCGTCAGAGCGTTCGAGCAGTGGCGCGGCATACGCAGATGCAGCGTCTCGAGTCCTATATTGAGCAGGAACGCGTTCATCGGGGACTGAATCGAGCCGAGGTCGCGCATGAGCTGGGTAGTGCACTTAGTTATGTACGCCGCCTTGCCGAACTGCTCGGTGTATATGACCCCGTGATATGACTCGTCGGGAGTAGTCAGCCCCGGGAACTTGTCGTTCTGCGTCCAGTCGAAGCTGCCGCTGTCGACTATGACTCCGCCGACGCTCGTCGCGTGGCCGTCCAAATATTTCGTGGTCGAGTGGGTGACTATATCCGCGCCGAACTCAAACGGGCGGCAGTTTATGGGGGTCGGGAAGGTGTTGTCAACTATCAGCGGCACGCCGTGTGCGTGAGCAGCGCGCGCATATTTTTCAATGTCGAGCACGACGAGAGAGGGGTTCGATATAGTCTCGGCGAACACGGCTTTTGTGTTATCTTTGAATGCCGCGTTGAGCTCCTCCTCCGTCGCATCGGGGCGAACGAAAGTGAAATCGATGCCGAGCTTTTTCATCGTGACATTGAAAAGATTGAACGTTCCTCCGTAAATCGCGGACGCCGCGACAACATGATCGCCCGCGGAGCAGATATTGAAAACGGAGAAAAACGACGCCGCCTGACCGGACGAGGTAAGCATGGCGCCGACGCCGCCCTCAAGGTCGGCAATCTTTGCGGCGACACAGTCGTTTGTGGGGTTCTGGAGTCGAGTGTAGAAATAGCCCGATTCCTGAAGGTCAAAGAGCCTGCCCATCTGCTCGCTCGACTCGTATTTGTAGGTAGTGCTCTGTACTATCGGCACAACACGCGGCTCGCCGTTTTTCGGCGTATAGCCGGACTGCACGCACTTTGTTTCTATGCTAAAGCCCATTTTTGTTTCCTCCTTCTGTCAGTCTTTAAGAAAATGACCCATAAGTTCGAAGCCTTCTTCAATGAAATTGCCCGTCTCGGAGGCGGTTTTTTCATTTATACTCGAAACACCGCTGTCAAGTTCTTTACATTTACAGTAAATAAGATACGGCACGGGGTCTGAGGCGTGGGTGCGTGTCGCTATCGGGGTCGGGTGATCGGGCAGAACCATGACCTTATAATCGTCCTGAGTGTTGAGATAGTCAAGGATTATAGGCATTACACGGCTGTCAATAAGCTCAATCGCCTTGACCTTATTCTCAGGCTCGTTTCTGTGTCCGCACTCGTCGGGAGCCTCAATATGAATATAGACAAGGTCTTGACCTTTACGCCATTCATCGACCGCGGCGTTCGCTTTGCCCTCAAAATTCGTGTCGATATAGCCTGTTGCGCCCTCGACCTCGGGGGTATTCATGCCTGCGCAGATACCTATACCCTTGAGCAAATCGACAGCGGACACGATGCTGCCCTTTACTCCGTATTTCTCTTCAAAAGACGGCAGAGCCGGGCGGCTGCCCTCGCCCCAAAGCCATATCGAGTTTGCGGGGAGCTTGCCCTTGGCAATCCTTTTTTTGTTCACGGGGTGATCCTTCAGAATATCGTAGCTCTCGCGCATCATGGCTATAAGCTTTTCGGCATTGGGCGAAGTTGAAAGATATTCGCCTATGACCCTGCCGGAGATGTCGTGCGGAGGGGTCATCTTGCCCAGCTGCGTCGTGCCGTTATGCACGATCAGACAGTGGCGGTAGGACACGCCGCTGTAAAAATCAAACTCGCTGCTGCCGAAATGCTGCTGCACGGTCTCGATTATCTGCGCGGCCTCCTCCGTGGAAATATCGCCGCCGGAGTAGTCGAGCATGGTCTTTGCGCCGTAATTCGCCTCGTCGCTCAGGGTGACAAGGTTGCAGCGCAGGGCAACGTCCGTATCGCTCATGTTGACTCCGATGCTCACCGCCTCAAGGGGCGAACGGCCGGTATAGCACTTCTTCGGGTCGAATCCGAGCACGCTCATATTTGCAACATCGCTGCCGGGCTTCAAGCCCTCGGCAACGGTTCTCACAAGTCCGACCTCGCCCTTTGACGCGAGTGTATCGATATTGGGCTTCTTCGCAACTTCCATCGGCGTCTTGCCGCCGAGAGCCTCGACGGGATAGTCCGCCATGCCGTCGCAGAGCACTACAGCATATTTCATATATTTTCATCCTTTCAGAGAATTTATGCAAAAGCGATGCATATAGGGCGCGGAAGTACGGTTAGCCTATGCGTACTCGCCCGCCTTTGCTTTTCATTATATCATAAAGCATCAGCGCATTAAAGCGGAAATTGCGAAATATTATACACCCGCACAGCACAAAAAAGAGTGCAAAATGACGAAAATTTATTCGTCAAAATGCGCGTGCGGCATATAGTTTTAAAGAACACGATGATATAATCAACTTAGAAATAACATTATATAGGAGGCATTAAAATGGCAAAAAAATTTTTCGCGGTTTTGCTCGTCTGTATGCTCGTTCTTATGAGCTTTTCGGCGTGCGGCACCAAAGCACCCGAAAACGACACAACCGCCCCGGAAAACACATCGGAAGCTGAAATCGAAGACGTACAAACGAGCGCCGATGAGTCTGAGTCAAGCTCCGAAACGGCTTTGGAGTCAACAGAGCCGAAGTCCGAGCAGGACACACAGCAACCGTCAGAGAGCAAGCCTGCCGCAGCCAAGCCCACGTCGAAACCGACGACAACGAAGAAGCCCGCCCAATCCGGCTCGGCAACCAAAGGCAAGCTTGAAATAAGTGCAAGCAGCGTCAAAAGCGTTGCGGGTGCAAAAGTGCTCAGGGCATGGAGGCTCAATGCAAACGGAGTCAATATCGAAATACACCGCATAGCTTACGGTCCGCAGATAACACAAGCGTTTAAAAAGGCTAACGCGGACGGCGCTATAGATTATGACAAAACGGTAACTTACCAGCCGATTATAACTGTTGCGATAATCACCTGCTCTCCGGATCACATCGGCGTAGCGTCAAGTCAAAAGCTGCTCGGCACCACAGTAGGTAAGGTCGAGGACATGGGCAGAAAGAGCGGCTCACTCATTGCAATAAACGGTGAGGCCGGCTCAACATATAAAAAAGGTGCTCCCACGATACGCAACGGCTCCGTCGAATCCACCGACGGACAAGGCCAGAAGCGGCTGCTGATATACAAAAACGGCACATGGAAGGTCACGACGCTCACTAATGAAAACTGCAGAACATATATCTCACAGGGAGTTTACAATTCCCTGCGCTATCAGCGCCAGGTCATTACAAACGGCGCAGCCACCAACGAGCACGATACTTATTATCATAACCGTACTGTTTTCGCTCAGATATCCGAGAATAAATATATCATGGCTATCGGCGAATTCATGCCGCTTGACAATATGATGAAAGTTCTCATTGCATACGGAGCGAGAAACGCATTTCTTTTAAACGGCGGCAACTGCTCATCCATGTATGTCAAGGGCATAGGCAACACTACCGGCACAAGGGCAACGCAGCTCAAAAATCTAAACAAGCCGTGCGTTATCGAGAGCGAGTTTTTCGCAGCGAACGGTATGCTCGGTCTCAACTCGGCCGGGAAGCAGAAGCTCGGCGGGCCTTGCAACGAGCTTGATATAGTATATGTAAAATAATCTTTTAGGAGGTGAGACGGTGAAAAAGGCTTTCAGGGCGGCTGTTGTCGCGGCCGCAATACTGTTTGCGCTGACCTTTATCGGGAGCGCAAAGCTGAAAGACGAGTCGGCTCACCTGCTGTTTTCCTCGTCCGCCGATATAGGAGGCGGCGCGGCGCGGGAAATCAGGCTCAAAAAAGGCGACCGCATCGCCTTGGGCTCATATCTCGGAGAGCCGATAATCTGGAGAGTCGTCGATACCGGAGACACCGCACTGCTCATGAGCGAGAAGGTGCTGTGCTTTAAAGCATTCGACCCGTCGGAGGACGGCATAGGCAGCTCGGATTATTTCACCTCTCCCCTGCGCGCATGGCTCAACTCAAGGGACGGATTTTTAAGCACGGATAATTTTTCGGCAGCCGAGCTCGCGCTTATTTCGGCGGACAAAAACGGCGATACCGTATTTCTGCCGTCGAAGGATATGCTCAAAAATATAAGCGCTGCCGACCGCCGAAAGAGCCCCACGGAGCAGTGCGTCAAAAATGACGCTTCGCGCTATTTCGTCCTGCGCAGATACTGCTGGTACTGGACGAGCTCGCCCGTTTCGACAAATCAGAGCAGCGTCGCCGCCGTCACCACGACGGGCGGATTCTACAAGACGCTTGCGGCGGACGAGCTGTGCGGCGTGTGCCCGGCGATATATCTTCGCGCCGACACGCTCACGCTCTGCGGAAGCGGCGCCGCCGAAAATCCGTATGCATTGGCGGGAGGTGAGCAGAGATGAGAGAAAAGCTTAAAAAATTTTGCGAATCCCCCCGCTCGATAATCGCGGGATACTCCGCCGCAGTGCTGTTTTTCTGCACTGTGTTCACGCGGCTCATACTAAAGACCGACGACGGACATTTTCTCGGCATACTCCACCGCAGCGGCTTCACCGTCCCCGCCTGGCTTCATGAGCGATACACGACCGTTTCGGGGCGAATAGTCGGCGAATGGCTGATGATAAATTTCCTGCGCCTGCCGCTGATTTTCTGGAAGCTGTTTATAGCGGCGCTCATCATATATATAATGTGGTTCATCTGCCGCATCTCCGACTTTTTCGGAGAAAAAACGGATGCAAGACGGCGATATATCTTCGCCTGCGCCGTGCCTTTGGCAGTATTTCTGCCATGCCTCAACCCGTCTGTATTCTGGTTTGCGGGGTCGTTTACTTTTCTCGTCCCGTTTGCAGCCCTGCTTATCGCGGTAACTCCGCTGACTTTCGAGGTATTGGGCGAGCGAGTGCATCCCGCCGCCTATGCCGCCGCGGCAGTCGCCGCCGTTGTCGCGGCATCGCAGGAGCAGGCCTGTGCCGCAGTGCTCGCGCTGCAGGTGATTCTGCTGATTTCCTCCGCGGTTCAAAAGAAGCTGAAAATTCTTCAATTCATCCCGCTTCTGACGGGCATGGCCTCCGGTGCGGTGCTGATTCTCTCGCCCGGTCTGCGCGGGCGCGGCGAGATGGAGGCAGCATCGGGCTTTGAAAAATTTGCGGAAATGAGCGTATTTCAAAAGCTGCTCTGCGGATTTTCAAACTACTTCGCCTTTTCGTTTTTCTTCTCGCTGATAACCGCCGCCGTCTTTCTTGTTCTTCTCTGCGCCTCGGTCCGCGAAGCATTCAACGGCTCACGAAAAGCAAAGAAGCTCTCGGCCGCTTTCGCCGCATTTGCTTTTGTGCTTTGTGTCGGAGTCAACGCCGCATATACCGCCGTCCGCCGCGCAACACCCGACAAGGGCTTTGAAAAGATGTTCAAAAGCGGCAGCCTGCGCCCGCTCGAATCAGCGGTTATTGCGCTTTGCTTTGTTTTTCTCGGCTGTATTTTTGCGCTCATTGCGGCGCTCGTAAAGAAAAACAGAAGGCTCGGGCTCACTGTCGGCGTGCTGTTCTGCGCCGCCGTCTGCTGCGCCGCCGTGCTCGGATTTTCTTCCTCCGTCTATGCCTCCGGGCAGCGTGTTTTCTACTTCACCGAGATGTTCACGCTCATAGCCTGCACCGTCATGTACTCTTCCCTCTCGGAGGGCAAGGCAAAAAAATTTTCCGGTTGCGCTATACCGACGGCCGCATTTATCTTCTATATTATCAATTGCTTCACCTATACTTTTCTTGAGATACCCATAATGGGTTAAAGGCTTTTGTAAAGCGATTAACTTTACAAGAAATCAGTCCGGCTTTTTGATACAAAAATTAAAGCTCCCCCGCAAATCCGTTGATATATCTGCATATCACCGAACGCAAGGGAGCTTTTGTTATTTGATTTTATTAATATGTAAAGCTATATAGCTTGTCATCAGTGTCCGTGCGGAACGACATCGAGTTTATCGTGCTCCTCGCCGAGGTCGGCACGCAGGAGTGCAAAGAACACTATCAAAAGCAATATATCCGCGCACCATATGGTCTTGCCGCCGAGATAACCGCAGATAAATGTGGACGCCACCGCGCCCGCTATAAACGAGCCTATCATCAAAAGATGGGCGAACATCTTGCCCCGCGCCTCTTTATTTCCGCTTCGAAGCCACTTGACAAGATTCGAGCCGACCTGACGGACATGATTGGTACAGAAGGTCGTTGCCATGGGTATCTTTTTTGCCTGGCGGAAGGTGTTGAACTGCATTGAGGCGATAAAGTTTACCGCCACCTGACAGATCTGCGGGGGTGCGCTGTCCGGCACGAAGCCGAGCGCGAATATCCACACCATCTCAAACGCCACGAATGCCGTGTCCCAACGGACTATCTTGCGGCGATTAATATGCTTCGGGAGAAATTCCGAGATAATTGTGCCGAGCAGGTAAGCCGAGGCGGGCAGGAGATAATAGAGCGCCTTGCGCCAATTGCCCTGACCGAGCTGAACCGCCATGAGCACGAAGTTTGCCGTCTGCGCGTTGCAGAACACTCCGCCCTTTTGAACATAGGTGTATGCGCCCAAAAATCCGCCGACCGCTATCATAACAGCGAATATCCAGAGCTTTTCGCATTCGAGAAGCTCTTTGTCTTTTTCGAGAGCTTTTTCTTTCATCGTTCACCACACCGTTTCTTTTGTACAACGCATAAGTTTAGCACTGTCGGGCGCTCATGTCAAGAAAACGAAATGCATTCAAAAATCTTGAAAAGCGGCGGTTTTCGTGATATTATCTAAGGTATTGTATACATTATATATCTCAATATATCTCAAGAGGAGAATAGCATGACAAAGCTTTTTAGGTATTTGAAAAAATACAGAAAAGAAAGCATTCTTGCGCCGTTTTTCAAGCTCATCGAAGTGGCGTTTGAGCTGACCGTTCCGCTGATAGTCTCGAAGATAATCGATGTCGGCATAGAAAACGGCGACAAGGGCTATATAGTCAAGCGCTGCCTGCTGCTCGGTCTGCTCGGCATTTTAGGACTTTGCAGCACACTTGTGGCGCAGTATTTCTCGGCGAAGGCGTCCGTCGGATTCGCTACCGACATACGTCACGCGCTGTTCAGTCACATCGGAAAGCTCTCATACTCCCAGCTCGACTCCCTCGGCGCGCCGACTCTCATAACCCGCCTGACGGGCGACATAAATCAGGTTCAGACGGGAACAAATCTCACTCTGCGCCTCGTGCTGCGCTCGCCGTTTGTCGTTTTCGGCGCGGTGATAATGGCGTTTACGGTTGACGCGAAGTCCTCGCTCGTGTTCGTCGTTGCGGTGCCCGCTCTCGCTGCGGTCGTGTTCGCGATTATGCTCGTGTGCATACCGATGTACCGCAAGGTTCAGCAGAAATTAGACGGGCTTTTGAGCAAAACACGCGAAAACCTGCTCGGCACCCGCGTTGTCAGGGCGTTTTGCAAAGAGGATGAAGAAATCGAGGACTTTGACGCAAAAAACAAGGCTCTGACCGAGATGCAGACGGCGGTCGGCAGGATATCGGCGTTCATGAATCCCGCCACCTTCGTGCTCATCAATCTTGCGATAATCGCGCTGATATATATCGGCGCACTGCGCGTCGATTCGGGCGCAATATCGCGCGGCGCGGTCGTTGCGCTCTATAACTATATGTCGCAGATACTCGTTGAGCTGATAAAGCTCGCGAATCTGATCATCAGCGTCACAAAGGCGATCGCCTGCGGCAACCGCATACAGTCGGTGCTCGACATAGAGCCCGCCACCGTTCCCGGAACAGTTACCGAGGGCGACAAAAAATGTGAATACTCCGTTGAGTTTTACGGGGCGTGTCTCTCCTACAACGGGAGCGAGGAGTCCCTGCACAATATTGACCTCAAAATCCCGCGTGGCAGCACGGTAGGCGTTATCGGCTCCACGGGCTCCGGCAAGAGCTCGCTCGTCAACCTCATTCCGCGCTTCTACGATGTAACGGGCGGCTGCGTGCTCGTTGACGGAGTTGACGTGCGCGACTACGACACAAAGGCTCTGCGCTCTAAAATAGGCGTTGTCTCGCAGAAAAAAGCGCTGTTTTCCGGCAGCGTCAGGGATAATATCCGCTTCGGAAAGCAGGACGCTACGGACGAAGAGATATGGCAGGCGCTCGAAACTGCTCAGGCCAAGCAGATGATAGAAGAAAAGAGCGGGCAGCTCGATTTTGTCCTCGAACAGGAGGGCAAAAATCTCTCGGGCGGTCAGCGGCAGAGAATGACGATAGCCCGAGCCTTGGTCAGAAAGCCCGAGGTGCTCATTCTTGATGACGCGGCGAGTGCGCTCGACTATGCCACCGGCGCGGCGCTAAACAAGGCTCTGCGAAACACCGACTTTGCACCGACCGTCATAACCGTCTCCCAGCGTGTTGCGGCTATACGCAATGCGGACACGATAGTCGTGCTCGACGAGGGCGAGATAGTAGGCATAGGCACGAACGACAAGCTGCTGCGCTCGTGCGAGGTATACAGGGAAATCTTCGATTCCCAGCTTGAAAAGGAGGATGCGTGACCGTGAAGAACAAAACCGTTTTCAAGCGCGTTATCGCGGTCATAGGCCGCTCCAAGCTGCTGCTGTTTCTCTCGCTCATCCTCTCCGTCGCAAGCGTTATTCTCTCGCTCTATATCCCCGTCCTCGCCGGACGCGCGATAGACAGAATAAAGCTCAGCGGAGACGTTGATTTTGATGTAATAAAGACCTGCCTTTTCGGTATTCTCATCTGCGCTGCCGTAGGCGGTGTGCTCCAATGGGTGATGAATATAATCAACAACCGCATAGCCTACAACACCGTGCGCGACATCCGCTCGAAGGCATTTTCTCATATGCAGACCCTGCCCGTGGCATTCGCCGACTCCCACCCCTACGGCGACATCGTCAGCCGCATAACGGCGGACGCGGAGCAGTTCGCCGACGGACTCATATTGGGCTTCTCGCAGCTTTTCACCGGCATTGTCACGATAGCGGTGACGCTCGTGTTCATGCTCACCATATCCCCGGCAATAACCCTCGCGGTCGTCGTGCTGACCCCGATATCTCTGTTCACGGCGCGTTTCATCGCAAGGCGCACCTATTCGATGTTCAAAAAGCAGTCCGAGACGCGCGGCGAGCAGACCGCGCTCATCAACGAGATGATACAGAATCAAAAGACCGTTCAGGCGTTTTCATATGAGGACAGGGCGGTTGAAAGATTTGACAAGAGCAACGAAAAGCTGCGCAAATATTCACTCAAATCCATATTCTTCTCGTCGCTCACCAATCCGACGACCCGCTTTATCAACAATCTGATATACGCTGTAGTCGGGCTCATGGGCGGAATATTCGCCATCGGCGGCATGGTAACAGTCGGCGGTTTTGTCAGCTTCCTCGCCTACTCGAACCAATACACAAAGCCGTTCAACGAAATCTCCGGCGTTGTTACCGAGCTTCAAAATGCGCTTGCCTGCGCGGCAAGAATATTCGAGCTTATAGACGAGGAGTCGGAGAAATCGGACGAGGACTGCTCGACACTCGACGATCCCGAGGGGAGCGTTGAATTTGACGGCGTCCGCTTCTCCTACGACAAGAACAGGAAGCTCATCGACGGTTTCGATTTCTTCGCCCCGTCCGGCAAGACGATAGCCGTTGTCGGCCCGACCGGCTGCGGAAAAACCACGCTTATAAATCTTCTGCTCCGCTTCTATGATGTAGACGGCGGCAGCATAAAGGTTGACGGAAAGAACATAAACGGAATAACGCGCCACAGCCTCAGATATCATTTCGGCATGGTGCTCCAGGATACTTGGATAAAGAACGGTACCGTCCGCGAAAACATCGCGTTCGGCAAGCCCGACGCCACGGATGAGGAGATAATTGCCGCCGCAAAAGCCGCACGCGCACACAGCTTTATAAAGCGTCTCAAAGACGGCTACGACACGGTCATAGGCGACGATGACGGCCTCTCCGAGGGCGAACGCCAGCTGCTCTGCATAGCCCGCGTCATGCTCATGAAGCCGCCCATGCTCATTCTCGACGAGGCCACATCTTCGATAGACACCAGAACCGAATTAAAGGTTCAGGATGCATTCAACACGCTCATGCAGGGGCGCACCTCGTTTGTTGTGGCACACAGGCTCTCGACCATACGCCACGCCGACTGCATACTTGTCATGAAGGACGGCAAGGTGGCCGAGCAGGGCACGCACGAGGAGCTGCTCGCGAAAAACGGATTTTATACAAAGCTCTATAACAGCCAGTTTGCGCAGTGAGCAAACCGGTCAAATCGGCATCCGATAAACAGGGTGCCGATTTTCGTTTCCTTGACGACGCGGGGAAACACGATGAATCTCGTCATATATTAAAAATCCTCACCCGTTTTCTTAATCGCAGCAGCACATTTAATTGACTCGCGAGGCAAAATATATTAATATATATTAAAGGGAAAGGATACCCGCTCCGCCATGCGGACGAAAAGGAGATACTATGCTTAACATCAAAAATCTGACCAAAACCTACGGCGAGAAAAAGGCTGTTGACGACCTCACTCTGCACATCGCGCCCGGCGAGATATACGGCTTCATCGGGCACAACGGCGCGGGTAAGACCACAACGCTGAAATCCGTCGTGGGCATTCTGCAATTCGACGAGGGCGAGATAACGATAGACGGAATTTCTATCAAGGACGACCCGCTCGCCTGCAAGAAAATCATCGCCTATATACCCGACAATCCCGACCTCTACGAATATATGACGGGGATAAAATACCTGAACTTTATCGCGGATATTTTCGGCGTCGGCGCCGATGAGCGGCGCGAGCGTATACATAAATATGCCGATATGTTCGGGCTGACCGACGACCTCGCGCAGCCCATCTCCGCATATTCCCACGGCATGAAGCAGAAGCTTGCGATAATCTCCGCGTGGATACACGAGCCCAAGCTCATAATCATGGACGAGCCGTTCGTCGGTCTCGACCCCGCCGCCTCGCACCTGTTAAAGGGCATGATGCGCGAGGTGTGCAAATCGGGCGGCGCAATATTCTTCTCGACCCACGTTCTCGAGGTTGCCGAAAAGCTCTGCGACAAGGTTGCGATAATAAAGAACGGCAAGCTCATCCGCTCGGGCACCATGGAGGAGGTCAAGGGCGACTCCAGCCTTGAGAATGTGTTCCTCGAACTGGAGGGAGATGAATGCTGAAAACGCTTCTTAAAAAACAGCTCCTTGAGCTGAACCGCAGCTTCTTTGTCAGCAGCAAGACCGGCAAGAGCAAGTCCTCTCGCTCCGCCGCATTCACTATAGCGCTGTTCGTTTTTCTGATGGTCTTTGCTATCGGCGGAATATTCTTCTATATGTCATATATGATGCGCCCGCTGATAACCTTCGGCATGAGCTGGCTCTATTTCTCGATAATGGGTGCCACCGCCGCGCTTTTCGGCGTTTTCGGCAGCGTGTTCAACACATATTCGAGTCTCTACGACGCGAGGGACAACGATCTGCTGCTCTCCATGCCTATCCCCGTGCGGGATATTATGGCGGCGCGTCTGATAGGCGTATACCTCATGGGGCTTATGTATTCGGGCGTCGTCATTGCGCCCGCCGTCTGCGTATATTTTATTACAGCACGCCCCGGCATATCCGCCGTATGCACGGTTATAATGGCGATAGCCATCACCGCCGTTGTCCTCGTGCTGTCGTGCATACTCGGCTGGATCGTTGCAAAAATCGCGGTCAAGCTCAAAAACAAGAGCATAATAACCGTTATAGTTTCAGTAGCGTTCCTCGGCGGCTACTACTATATCTACTTCAAGGCCAACGAGATAATCAGCGGAATCGTCGCAAACAGAGAGGCTATTGCCGCAAAGGTGCGTGCCTCCGCTTACCCGCTCTATATTTTCGGCAAGGCGCTCGCCGGCGAGGTGCTTCCGACCGTCATAATCTCGCTGCTTGTTATCGCCCTGCTCGCCGTGACATGGCTCATAATGTCGCGCACATTCCTGAAGCTCGTCATAAGCAGCGGAAAGACGGAAAAGGCCGTCTACAAAGAAAAGGCGGTCAGGCGGCAAGGGGCTGACCGTGCGCTGCTGCGCCGCGAGATAAGCCGTTTTCTTTCGAGCCCCTCATATATGCTCAACTGCGCGCTCGGATCGCTGTTTTTGATAGCCGTCGGCATTTTTTCGCTGATAAGGGGCGCGTGGCTCATTGATATTCTGACCCAATCGAATGAGAGTTTAGTAGAATATGCTCCCGCGCTTTCGTGCCTGGGCGTGTGCGTGCTGTCCTCAATGAATATAATCACCGCGCCCTCGATATCCCTTGAGGGCAAGAGCCTTTGGATAGCCCGCTCGCTCCCCGTCAGCTCGTGGCAGATACTCAAGGCGAAGCTCGGACTTCATTTGCTCTTTACCTGCGTCCCCGCGCTTATATGCAGTATCTGCTTCTGTATTGCCCTGGGAATCGATGCTGTCGCCTCTGCGGCGGTTATAATCATCCCGCAGATATACACCCTTCTGTGCGCCGTTTCGGGGCTCAGAGTGAATCTCAGGATGCCTAACCTCAACTGGAGCAACGAGAGCGTGGCGGTCAAGCAAAGCCTCGGCGTCCTGCTCGCGATGTTCATCGGCTGGGCGTACGCTATCGTGCTTGTCGCTCTGTATATGCTTTCCGTGCAGCTTCTGCCGTCCGCTTTGGCGCCGATAATTCCTACTGTCTTTCTTGCGGTCACAGCCGCGATATCCGTCGCAAAGCTCAAGCGCAAGGGTGTAAAAAGATTTGAGGCGCTTTAAGTAAAATCAGATATGAAAACAGCCGCGGTTTATATTGATCGCGGCTGCTGTTTTTTGTATTTTACGGATTGCGTGCGGTCGTAAGCCGGCAAAAAACGTTCGTGATTCGAATAAGCCTTCATATAAAAATCAAACGGCAGACAAGCGTTGACCTGTCTGCCGTTATTCATTTAAGCTTATTTCTCAAGATTGGCCTTGAGGGTGTTGAGCTCATCGCTCAGAGCCTTGGGAAGTCTGTCGCCGAACTTCGAGTAGAACTCCTCGATGCCCTTTGCCTCGTCATCCCAAAGGGAGTTATCAACGCTCAGTATCTCCTTGAGCTGAGCCTCGCTGACCTCGTCCTCGATGCCCGCAAGGTTGATGTCCTCAGCCTTGGGAACGAAGCCGATAGCGGTCTCGTCTGCGTCAACCATGCCCTCGCAGCGCTTGATTATCCACTCAAGCACGCGCATATTGTCGCCGAAGCCGGGCCACAGGAAGTTGCCGTCGTCGTCCTTGCGGAACCAGTTGACGTTGAAGATCTTCGGAGCCTTATCCTCGTCGAGGCCTGCGCCGATGTCGATCCAGTGCTGCCAATAATCGGCCATGTTGTAGCCGCAGAACGGAAGCATTGCCATGGGGTCGCGGCGAACAACGCCGACTGCGCCGGCTGCCGCAGCGGTAGTCTCGGAGGCCATTATCGAGCCGACGAACACGCCGTGATTCCAGCTTCTCGACTGATAAACCAGCGGAGCGAGCTTAGCTCTTCTGCCGCCGAAGACGATAGCGGAAATCGGAACGCCTGCCGGATTCTCAAACTCGGAGCTGATGCACGGGCAGTTGACTGCGGGAGCGGTGAAGCGGCTGTTCGGATGAGCGCCCTTCTCCTCGCTGGTCTTGCCGTTCCAGGGTCTGCCCTGCCAGTCAACGGCATTCTCGGGCGGATTCTTGTCGAGACCCTCCCACCAAACGGTGTTGTTGTCAAGATTATGAGCAACGTTTGTGAAGATGGTATTTTTTCTTGTCGCGGCAAGCGCGTTGGGATTGGACTTTTCGTTGGTGCCGGGAGCAACTCCGAAGAAGCCGTTCTCGGGGTTAATGGCATAAAGTCTGCCGTCCGGACCCTTTCTGATCCAGGAGATATCGTCGCCGACGCACCAGATCTTGTAGCCCTTGTTTCTGTATCCCTCGGGCGGGATAAGCATGGCAAGGTTGGTCTTGCCGCAGGCGGACGGGAATGCCGCGCAGATATACTTGACTTCGCCCTTCGGATTCTCAAGGCCGAGGATAAGCATATGCTCAGCCTGCCAGCCCTCTTTCCAGCCCTGATAAGAGGCTATGCGCAGAGCAAAGCACTTCTTGCCGAGCAGGACGTTTCCGCCGTAAGCGGAGTTGACGGAGATAATGGTGTTATCCTGCGGGAACTGGCAGATATAACGCTTCTCGGGGTCGATATCGCAGCTGCAGTGCAGACCGCGAACCCAGTCGTTGCTGTCTCCGAGGGTATCTATAACTTTCTTGCCGATTCTCGTCATGATAGCCATGTTGAGAACGACATAGATGGAATCCGTAAGCTCAATGCCTATCTTCGAGAAAGGCGAGCCGACAGGACCCATAGAATAGGGAATAACATACATTGTTCTGCCCTTATAGCTGTCCTTAGCTATATCATAGAGCATCTTATAGGCCTCGGCGGGATCCATCCAGTTGTTGGTCGGACCTGCCTGGTCTGCGCTCTCCGCGCAGATAAATGTGCGGTTTTCAACACGTGCGACATCGTTGGGCTTGGTTCTGTGGAGCAGGCATCCGGGGAGAAGATCCTCGTTGAGCTTAATCATCTCGCCGGTCTTGCAGGCCTCTGCGCGCAGAGCGTCAAGCTGCTCCTCGCTGCCGTCGATCCACATGACTTTGTCGGGAGATACGAGAGCTATTTTCTCTTCGATCCAGTCGATTACTGTCTTGTTCTGCGTCAAATGTTTCATAAAATTTGACTCCTTTCGTCTAATCTATTAAGAAAGGTACCATCTTTACCCAGCATGTATTATACCCTAAAACAGTCGGCTTTTCAATGTCTAAACTGTTAACATTCAGCTCTTTTTTGATAAATTTTTATCAATTTCATCAATAGGCATGGAAGCTCGGGCATTGAGGGTCAAGGGAGCGACATTTCCTGCCTTAAATTCGTAGTAGCCCTGGGCGCCCACCATGGCCGCATTGTCGCCGCAAAGGGAAATTTCGGGCATGAAAAGCGACCACGAATGAGCCTTGCATACCTCTTGCATTTCTGCTCTCAGACGCGAGTTTGCGGACACGCCGCCCGCCAATACTATCTTGTCAAAGCAGAGGTTCAGCGCCGCTTTTTCGGTGTTTTCGCGCAGACATCTGACGACCGCCTCGATATACGACGCGCCGAGGTCGGGTACGCTTATCTCCTCGCCCTTTTGCTTGGCGTTATGGATTATATTGACAGCCGCCGTCTTGAGCCCGGAGAAGCTGAAATCGTATTCGCTCCCGTCAACGTGCGGACGCGGAAGCTTATAGCTCTTCGGATCGCCGTTTTTCGACACCCTGTCGAGGTTCACGCCGCCGGGATAATCGAGTCCCATGGCGCGCGCAGCCTTGTCCATGGCCTCGCCCGCCGCATCGTCACGCGTTCTTCCTATGACGTTAAAATCCGTATAGTCGCGCACCTCGATTATATGGCTGTGACCGCCCGAAACAACGAGCGCCAGAAACGGCGGCTCAAGGTCGGGGTGAGTTATATAGTTCGCCGCGATATGCGAGCGCAGATGGTGCACGGGCACGAGCGGCTTGTTCGCGGAGAACGCGAGTCCCTTTGCAAAATTCACGCCGACGAGCAGCGCACCTATCAGCCCGGGAGCATAGGTCACGGCTATTGCGTCAACGTCGCCGATCTTCATTTCAGCTCTGTCGAGAGCCTCGCCCACAACGCCGGATATTGCCTCCGCATGGCGCCTTGACGCTATCTCCGGCACAACTCCGCCGTAGAGTATATGCTCCTTTACCTGCGACGCTATGACGCTTGAAATAACGTGTCTGCCGTCCTCAACGACCGCCGCGGCGGTCTCGTCGCAGGAGGACTCGATTGCAAGTATCTTCATCTCATCAAAACCTCATCTGTCAAAAAACTTTGTCATTATCTCCGCATCCTCGCGCGGATCGGAGTAAAAATTCTTCCTTGTTCCGACCTGTTCAAAGCCGTGTTTTACATAGAGCGCCTTTGCGGGGGCGTTTGAAGCCCTAACTTCGAGCGTTATAAACGCGCAGCCGCGTTCCCTTGCGCCGCGTTCCGCCTCATCGAGCAGTCTTTCCGCTATTTTGCGGCGGCGAAACTCTTCGGACACGGCGACATTCGTTATATATGCCTCGCCCGCTATCTCCTGCACGCCGATGTAGCCGACGACTCTGCCGTCCGCTGCCGCACAGAGAAAATGAGCCTGACTGTTATCAAGCTCCTCTCTGAGCGACGCCTCGCTCCACGGATGCGAAAAGCATTCGCGCTCAAGCGACGCGACGCCGCCTATGTATTCCTCCGACATCGGAACCGTTTCAATTTTAAAAATATCCATCAGCTCCCGCTCTTTATCTTCTCGTAGAGTTCGGGCAATGCGCCGTTTATCTTCTTCGCGCACTCGCGGTAGACCTCGATATCGCAGCCGTAGGGATCATCGACTCCGCCGGCGAGCACATATAATTTTTCGTCGGGTATCATGCGGTTTAAAGTTTCAAACTGCTCGTCGGTCATGCAGACTATCAAATCCGCCTTTCGCGCTATACTTCTCGTAAGCATCCGCGAGAGATGTTCCGAGATATCCACGCCGTATTCGAGCGCAACGCTCTGCGCATTGTCGCTTGCGGGGCGGTCGTCAAAGGTGGCAAGCCCCGCACTTGAGCAATCTATACCGCTCTCGCCCTTTTCCTTGAGCAGCTTTTTAAACATCCCCTCCGCCATCGGACTGCGGCAGATGTTGCCCGTACAAACAAAAACCAGATTCATATTTGCCTCCGTTTATCAGCCTTTTGCGTCATACCATGTGCGCCCGGAATGCACATCCGCAACGAGTCCGACGGAGAGCCTTACCGCGTTCTCCATTTCCTCTTTAAGCAGCACGCTCACGCGCTCCTTCTCGTTCTCCGGCGCTTCGACTATCAGCTCATCGTGCACCTGCATAATAAGCTTCGCCGCCAGGTTTTCGCGCTCAAGGCGTTCATAGACTCTTATCATGGCTATTTTTATTATATCGGCCGCCGTGCCCTGAATGGGCATATTTCGCGCCACACGCTCGCCGAAAGCGCGGGTGTTGGCGTTCGACGCCGTAAGCTCAGGGAGATATCTGCGCCGCGCAAACATCGTCTCGGCATAGCCGTCCTTCTTCGCCTTTTCGACTACATCGTGCATATATTTGTCAACGCCCGAATAGTGCCTGAGATAACCCTTTATATATTCGTCCGCCTCGCTGCGGCTGACTCCGATATCTTTGGCGAGCGAGAACGCGCCGATACCGTAGACTATGCCGAAATTGACCGCCTTTGCGCGGCTTCTCATCATCGGGGTGACAAGCTGCGGCGGCATATCGAACACCTCGGATGCGGTGACAGTATGGATATCCGTGTTGTCGTTGAACGCCCTTATCATATTTGCGTCGCCCGAAATATGGGCAAGCACGCGCAGCTCGATCTGCGAATAGTCCGCGTCAACGAGCACGCAGCCGGGGCGCGCAACAAAGAATTTGCGCATCTCGCGCCCGAGCGGCGAACGCACGGGGATATTCTGAAGATTCGGCTCGGCAGAAGAAATCCTGCCCGTCCTCGTCTCGGTCTGATTGAGGGTCGAGCGTATGCGTCCGTCCTCGCCTATGACCTTGAGCAGACCGTCGCAATAGGTCGACCTCAGCTTTGAAAGCGTCCTGTATTCAAGGATATCGCGCACCGCGGGATGCTTGTTTTCGAGCGATTCAAGCACCTGCGCGTCGGTCGAATATCCGTTCTTTGTCTTTTTCTTTGCCGGCAGACCGAGCTTGTCAAAAAGCGCCTCGCCGAGCTGCTTGGGTGAGTTTAAGTTGAACTCATAGCCGACGAGCGAATAAATCTCGCGCTCTATGTCGGCTATTCTCTCGCCGAGTCTGCTTCCGAATTCGGCTATGCCGTCGCGGTCGACGGCGAAGCCCGTCCGCTCCATTGACGAGAGCACACGGGCAAGCGGAAGCTCGATATCATAAAGCAGCTTCTGCTGACCGTTTTCCTCTATTTTTTTATTCATAGCCGCAAAGAGCCTGCGAAGCGATGCGGCGGCACAGTCGTTCTCATCGCCGCTCTCCGTAGGCACCGCCGCCGAATATTCGCCCGCAAGGCGCAGAGCATCATAGGACGAGGCGGAGGGATTGAGGACATAGCCCTCAAGCTCCAAATCGCCGCACATATTCCTGCACAGCGCCGAGCAGCCCTGCGCGAACGAGTAGAGGGACTTTATATTCGCCGTGTATTTCTTTATATTTCTGTCCTCAAGCAGCTTTACAAAAAACGGATAGAAGCCTTCGTTTTCGCAGTCGCACACGAGGACTTTATCCCCGAGGTCGAAGCGGCATTTTTCGCCGTCCCAGAGAAAATAGCTCTCGCCGTCCGATTTAAGGCGCGTCATGAGCTGATCGAAATCATCCTCCGCGCAGACGGGCACGGGTTTCTCCTCGCTCCGAGGCTCGGAGGCTGCGCTCGATATCTCAAGGCCGAGGCGGTCTATGAGCTTGAACATCTCGAGGTCTGCGAGCATTCTCGTGACCTTGAAATTGTCGGGCGTCTTGAGCAAATAGCTCTGCGGGTCGCTGTCTATCGGAATATCGCAGTTTATCGTGCCGAGTTTCTTGCTCAAAAATGCCATATCCCTGTCTTTTTTCAGCTTGTCCCGCACGCCGGGCTTTATGTCTATCGTGTCAATATTGTCGTAGATATATTCAATCGAGCCGAAGCGGGCTATCAAATCGCCCGCCGTCTTTTCGCCTATTCCCGCAACGCCGGGGATATTGTCCGAGCTGTCGCCCATGAGGGCTTTTATATCAATGAGCTTTTCGGGCTCAACGCCGTATTTTTCGCGCACGGCCTCGGGCGTATATCTGTCGGTCACGGGTCTGCCCATCTTTGTCGCGGCAAGAAGAACGTTGACGCTCTCGGACACGAGCTGGAGGCTGTCTCTGTCTCCCGTGGCTATCGTGCAGGCGGCGCTGCCGCTGTGGCGCGCGAGAGTGCCGAGGATATCGTCCGCCTCATAGCCGGGCTTCTCCACTATCGGCACACCCATGGCTTCAAGCAGCTCCTTGAGCACGGGCAGCTGCTGCGCGAGCTCGTCGGGCATACCCTTTCTTGTCGCCTTATAGCCGCCGTACAGCTCGTGGCGAAATGTCGGCTGCTTTACATCGAATGCCACCGCCACCGCCTCGGGTTGGCACTCATCCTTGAGGCGCAGGAAGATATTCATAAAGCCGTAAATGGCGTTGGTGAATCTGCCGTCCTTCGTCGTGAGCACCTTTATGCCGTAAAACGCGCGGTTCAATATGCTGTTTCCGTCGATAACAAGAAAATTCATGTCAGCCTCCGTGCATCAAATCTCAGATATTATATTATACCACATAAGCTGCGGTTTGCATACTTTTTTATGCCCTTTTTCCCTTTATATAGACGCACCGAAGCTCGGTCAAATCTGACGAGAGGACGGTTAAGTCCGCGCGCTTGCCGAGCGCTATGCTGCCCGTCACGGAATCGACGCCTATGGCGCGGGCGGGATTTATTGTGCAGGATTTCACCGCCTGGCGAAGCGGCACGCCGAACGAGAGAATATTCTTAAACTCCGCAAAAATATTTGTGGTGCTCGCGGCTATCGTGCCGTCCGAAAGCAGCGCCTTGCCGCCTCTGACATATACCGTAGTGCCGCCCAGCTCGTATTCGCCGTCGCCGAGTCCCGAGGCACACATGGAATCGCTGACCGCAACGCTCCTGTCCTCGCCGAGTATCTTATAGAGCAGAGCGAGATAGGACGGGTGGATGTGCATTCCGTCGCTTATCAGCTCTGCCGTGGCATTCTCGGCTCTGAGCGCCGCCACTGCCGCGCCGGGCTTGCGGTTATATATCGGATCCATACCGTTTAGAAGATGCGTCGTGTGGGTTATTCCGTTTTTATAGCCGAGCTCCGCCTGTTCAAAAGTTGCGGCGGTATGCGCGGCGGATACGGTGCATATTTTTGCCGCTTCGCGCGCAAACTCAATCGCCCCGGGAAGCTCGGGCGCCAGCGACACAAGCCTTATCTTGCAGATTTTGTCGAGCTTTTTAAGCTCGTCTATGTCCGGCTCACGCAGATATTCGGGATTCTGTGCGCCGCGCTTTGCATAAGAGAGGAACGGCCCCTCCATATTGATACCGTGAATATAAGCGCCGCTCTCTTTGCCGATATACTCGGCCGCTCTCTCAAACGCCCGCTCTATCCTGTCATAGGGCAGGGTCATAGATGCGGGGCAGAACGAGGTCACACCGAAGCGTGCGAGCGTTTTCGACATTGTTTCGAGCGTGTCCGGCAGAGCGACGGAGAAATCCGCCCCACCGCAGCCGTGAATATGTATGTCTATAAATCCGGGCAGAATGACGTAGCCAGAGAGGTCGTGCTCCTCTGTGCCGCTTAAATTTTCACCTATCTCGGCTATCAAACCGTCCTCAACGCGCAGGTCGGCGCGGCGGAGATTAAAATCAAAATCAAATATATCCGCATTTTTCAGTATCATATTATATTCCCTCCGTTGCGGCAAAAGGGGCTGTTTCATATTGAGTCCAATACAAAACAGCCCCTTCGTTATTGATTGTTACTGATTACTCGTTATCGTCAATGAACTTAACGATATCACCGACAGTTCTGATATGATCGAGAACATCGTCGGGAACCTCGAGATTGAACTCTTCCTCGATGGACATCGAGAGATCGACAAGGTCAAGGCTGTCTGCGCCGAGATCGCCGGAAATAGATGCATCCTCGGTAACGAGATGGCTGTCTATCTCGAGCTGCTCGCAAATAATTTTCTGGACTCTTTCAAAAGTTGACATTTTTATTTCTCCTTATACTGTAATTTTAAAATCAACCTTTTGTTTTGAAGATTCGGAAATATCTTCCGCTTCTCTTCTCTATAGTATAGATATTATTAATATTATCGCCGTTTGTCAATACTTTATCTGTAAAAATTTTATTAACTTCGGAATAATCAATTTGTTTTGACTCAAAAGCCGTGAATATCGCCGCGCGTAGGGGCAAAAATAAGCTTGAAAATAATTTTCGGGTGATTGTATGGATATATTTCTCAGCCTTTTGAAGGCGTTCGCGGTCGGCGGTGCCATATGCGCCGTCGGTCAGATAATAATGGATTTGACAAAGCTCACTCCCGGGCGCATACTCGTCTGCTTCGTCGTGGCGGGAGTCGCGCTCGGCGGGCTCGGAATATACGCGCCGATAGCAAAATGGGCGGGCGCGGGAGCCACCGTGCCACTCACGGGCTTCGGCTTTGCCATGGTCAAGGGAGTCCGGGAGGCGATAGCCGAGAGAGGTGCGCTCGGCATTCTCACGGGGCCGCTCAGCGCCTCGAGCGCGGGCATAACGGCGGCCGTTCTCTGCGGTCTTATCGCGTCGTTCGTCTCAAGACCTAAGGAAAAATGAGAAAAATCACCTGCCATACGACAATGCGTGTAGCAGGTGAATTTTTTCTAAAATCAGTTGGCTGCGGGTGCGCAGGTATCGCAGCAGGAGCAGGAGACATAATTCTCCGGCTCGTCAGCAACAGCCTTCTTCTTGTCTATAATCTTCTTGACTGCAAACGCCACACCGACAACAGCTGCTGCAACAGCGATGATGATAGCGACGATTTTGATTATCTTCTTGGCCTTGTCCATGGTTTCACCTCCTGTTCAAATTTTAACAATTATGATTATACGCTAAACATCCGAAAAAGTCAAACCATACCGAAAAAAATTAATAAATAAATAAAATATTACAACGCATTTAAAACGGCGGGCAAAAAAATTAACGGTCATGGCAAAAGCCAGAACCGTTAACCGTTTTGTTTTGCAATTTTACGCCTCGTTGAGAAGCTTTGCAAGAGCGGACTTCTTGCGGGCAGCGTTGTTCTTATGAATAAGGCCCTTGGCTGCTGCCTGATCGACCTTCTTTATAGCTGCGTTAACAACTTCCTTCTTATCTGCCGCATTGGTCTCAGCAGCGGCGTGAGCCTTCTTTATGGCAGTCTTAAGGGCTGAATTGCGGGACTTGTTGCGTGCGGTCTTTGTCTTGTTGACGAGAACACGCTTCTTAGCTGACTTGATATTAGGCATTTTTGCACCTCCTTCATCATACAGTTAATTATCTTATCATAGACTTTGGCAAAATGCAAGAGAAAAAGAAAATTTTTTGCCTTTCGCGCTCTGCGAAAGCGAAACGGGGACGAAAAAATGAACTTCAGAACAGACCTCGCGCTCGAGGTGCGCGAAAATCTCGAGGGCGGCAAAATCGACGGCGTGGAATGCACGGAATTCAAAAGCGCGGGAGCGGAGATAACCCGCCTGAAAATCACGGACAGCCGCGGTGAGGCGGCTCTCGGCAAACCCTGCGGAGAATATATAACGGTTCAGTCGCAATCCTTTGCGCGCTCCTCACGCATAAGCGACGAGCTGACTGACGCCGTGGCGCGGGAGCTCTCCCGACTGCTGCCGAAAGACGGCACGGTGCTCGCGGCGGGGCTCGGCAACACGAATATAACGCCCGATGCGCTCGGCCCTAAATTCATAAGGGGCGTATTTGTGACAAGGCATCTTAAGCGCGAGCTATGCGAACAGTTGGGACTGGGCAGCCTGCGTCCCGTCGCGGCTATAGCGCCCGGCGTACTCGGGCAGACGGGGGTCGAGACGGGCGAGCTTCTCTTGGGCGCCGTGAATGTGATAAAGCCCTGCGCCGTGATAGTCGTCGACGCACTCGCCGCACGCAAGCTCGGCAGGCTCGGCAGCACGGTTCAGATATCCGACAGCGGCATAATCCCGGGCTCGGGAGTCGGCAATTCCCGTGCCGAGATAAGCCGCAGGACGCTCGGCGTGCCTGTCATATCCGTGGGTGTGCCTACTGTTGTTGACGCGCAGACTCTCGCCCGCGACGTATCCGGGCGACGCACGGAAAAAGCCGCAGCCGACACAAAAATGATGGTCACGCCCAAGGAAATCGACCTGCTTATAGAGCGCTGCTCGGGACTGCTCTCCTTGGCCGTCAACCGCGCTTTACAGCCGGAGCTGAGCATAAAAGACCTCGTTGAGCTCACGAACTGACAAATTCGGCGCGAATTGTTACAGAAATGTTACAATCTAATCTTTCTTTGTAACCATTTTGTATTTAACTGTAATCGTTTTGTGGTAGCTTTATCACCTCGCCCGGTATATACTATAGGTACAGTAGGAAAGAGAAACTACGAAACGGTTAAGGAGGAAACAAAAATGGTAATACAGGCATTAGGAATCATTTTGGTATTGGCAGTTGTTATGTCGGTTGCGGCAGTTGGCAGCTCGACCTCCGGCAGAACCGATCCGTAAAGGGGTCATCTGTGCGGCAAAACTAAAATTAATTACTCCTCGATTGTCGCCGCTTGTGCGGGCGGCGGCAAATCAGTTCCCCATCGCCCCCAGAGCTTCCGGTGCTCTGGGGGTTTCCCCTTTTTATTTCGACGCGTCTGCGTTGTTTTGTTTTCAAGGTGTATAAAATCGGTTCGGTGAATCGGGGGTTGCGGGAAATAAACTGCTGTCAGGCAAACAATTTTAATATTGCAAACCGACATAATCATGTAGGGGCGGATATCATCCGCCCGCGATTTTTGCCGTGACTTGCGGTTATTCACTTTGTAAGGTACGGCGACTCGACGCACCGCTGCCGCCGTAGGCGGCACAGGGGGCAAGCCGCAAGCAAGAGCGTATTACAAAACACGAGCGAAATGAAAAGATTTTCAGTGACGCTAACGCGTCAAAGGGTCGTCGAGTCGCCGACCCCTACAAAGACATTGAGAAACAAAACAGTCTATGTAAAGGGGTAAATCCGTGCAATAACCCCTCAGTCTCGGCTTCGCCGAGCCGGCTCCCCTGCAGGGGAGCATACTTGCAACGGCGCTGCAAAACCCCAATTTGCCAATATCTCATCCGGCTTCGATTTATATAAAAAGTCCCGACAGGCATTATACTGTCGGGACTGAATCTGTTTTATAGACACACTGCCTTATGGCAGCTCTGTCTTTTTTAATTTTACTCTGCGTCGTCGGCGTTTTCCCAGTTGTGCCAGACATTCTGAACGTCGTCGTTATCCTCGAACATCTCGAGCATCTTGCTCATGTTCTTGATATCGTCCTCGTTCTCGAGTCTTGTGTAGCTTGAGGGAACATACTCGACTTCTGCAGAGAGGAATGTGTAGCCCTTCTTCTCAAGATCCTCGCATATGGCGGAGAAATCGGCGGGCTCTGTGCGGATATCAAAAACTCCGTCGTCGGTCAGGAAGTCAACGGCTCCTGCCTCGAGAGCATCCTCCATCAGCTTCTCCTCGTCAATATCGCCGTCATTCTCTATAACAATAACGCCCTGCTTCGAGAACATGAAGGAAACGCAGCCGCTCTGACCCATGTTGCCGCCGAACTTGTCGAAATAGTGGCGCATATCGCCGGCAGTCCTGTTGCGGTTATCCGTAAGCGTTTCAACTATAACGGCGATACCCGACGGACCGTAGCCCTCGTACATGATCTCCTCGTAGTTGTCCGCGTTGCCGTCGCCGGCAGCCTTCTTGATGATACGGTCTATGTTGTCGTTGGGAACGTTGTTCGCCTTGGCCTTGGAAATGATATCCTTGAGCTTCGAGTTCGACGCCGGGTCGGGGCCGCCCTCGCGTACCGCAACGGCTATCTCGCGGCCGATCTTCGTGAAGATCTTCGCGCGCTGGTTATCCGTTTTCTCTTTCTTTCTCTTGATGGTACTCCATTTTGAATGTCCTGACATATAAGCCGCGCCTTTGGCGCGTCCCTCCTTTGACTATCTGATAAAGCTTGTTTCTAACGGTTAATTATACAATAAAAGCTCGCAATCTGTCAAGTGCTGTGCCCTTATTTGACTATCGCATCGACTGTTCTCTCGGCGCTTTTGCCGTCGAAAACGTCAAAATTGAACTCCCTGAATTTCTCCTGCCTGCCTTTTCCGAAATCTTCGCTCGCTATCATATCGAGCAGGCCGTCAAAGGTTTTCGCCGTTTTGCCCGGCACATAGTCCTCGTAGCTGAAAAAGAACGAGCGCTCGCGCTCATATTCTTCAAGATCGAACGCATAGAAAAGGCAGGGCTTTTTGAGCAGGACAAAGTCCATGCATATCGAGGAATAGTCGGTTATCAGCAGGTCGCATATCCGGACAAGCTCGCCGACATCCGGGTATCCCGTCATATCTATTGCACTCTCGCCCGCGTCCACTTCGCCCGTATGCACCTGCGGATGCAGTCGGATAAGCAGAGCATATTCGTCGGAAAAGCGCTCCGAAAATTTTTGCGCATCGAAATTTTTCATTATCTCGCCGTCGCGCTTAGGGTCGTCGCGGAAGGTCGGGGCATAGAGCGCGAGCTTCTTTCCCCTGCACTGCGGGTACTTTGCATCGAAATCCGCCCGAAGCTTTTCCGTGTTGCAGGGGGCGAAGAATCTGTCCGTCCGTGCGCTTCCCAAGGGCAGCACACGCTCCTCCGGCAGGTCAAACGCCTTGGCATAATACGGCACGACATTCTTCGACGAGCAGACCGCGTGGGTATAGCGCTTGCAGCAGCGCTTCTCAAGCTCCTCTATTTCGGGAGGCAGAGCCGAGCAGAGCCCGAAACGCTTGAACACGCCCTCGGCGTGCCAGAGCTGGACAACCTTCGTCTGCGGGCTGAGCTTAATATAAGCGAGGGGCATAAAATTGTCGTTTAAAAAGACATACTGCGCCGTTGCGAGGCGGTATGAGCTGACGAAAAAGAACCTGAACGCGCCCTTGATGAGCTTCGCGGGATTCTTTGAAAGCTCGATATCGCGGCGGGTTATGAGCTTTATGTCATAGCCTCCGCGCCTCTCAAGCTCCGCCTTGACAGCGCCGAGAGAATCGTTAAAATCGGCGTTGTGCGGAGATACCAAAGCCACCCTTCCCCTTTTGACAGGGAAAAGGCGGCATATTCTGAATATCACTGCGTAGATAGTATAAAACAGCTTTTTCATTATTTATCCCAATCGATAACGGTCTTGCCGAAGTTTCTCATATAATCGGCGTTGAATGACTTATGGATATCCGGGATGCTGCGAACCTTGAACTCGTCGCCGATGAGGTTTTCGAGATAGTGGCCGACCTCCGGATGATCCTTGAAAATCTGCATGGTGCGCAGGAAGTCGCTCCTGCCGCTGCGCGAAGAGCCGAAGAGATTGAGACCCTTTTCGAGCACCATTCTCGTGTTGATATCGACAAAGTTCTCGCTGACGCCCATGAGAGAAATGCTGCCCTCGGGCTCGATGAGGTCTATCATCTGATTTATCGCGGGTCTTGAGCCGGGGCCGCCGACGCACTCGAATGCGTGGTCGATTGATACGCCCTCGGGCACCGCGTCAACATGGAAGGTCTCTTTCGCAAAGGTGAAGAAATTGAGCTTGTCCTCAAGCGTGCCGAAGATATAGAGCTCGGCCTCGGGATAGAGGTAATGCAGCATCAGGGCGGTTATGAAGCCGACGTTTCCGTCGCCCCATATGCCTATTCTGCGGCGGTTCACATTCGCAAACTTTTCAAAGCGCGATATGGACTGCACGCTGACGCTCACAAGCTCGGAGAACGACGCTACGCGCATATCGAAGCCGTCGGGCACCTTGACAAGGCGATCGTGGGGCATCTGGATATAGTCGCGCATAAAGCCGTCATAGCCGCTCGAGCAGAAGTGACTCGAACGAAGATAGTTTTCCGCGATGACAGGATCCTTTTCGGTGGGCGTATTGGGGATGGGAATCAGCATATCGCCGACCGAAAATTCGCCGCTCGGGTCATATATGACCTCGGCAACGCACTCGTGAATAAGCGCCATGGGCAGCTTCTTCATCAGTATGTTGAGCTGGCGCAGTCCCTGATAATAGCGCTGATCGGCCTTGCATATCGACATCTTGACGGGACGGAGAATGACCTCGTTTTTCGAAAGGTCTATCTCTTTATACGCCGTGTCGATAAGCTTGGGCGCTATGAGCTGATATACTTCGTTTATCATTTTTCAACAACCCCCAGAAGTGCGTTTGCAACTTTGAGATCATAGGTGTAGGTTATTTTGATATTGAACACCTCGCCGTCAACAATGCGGACGGGCTTGTTTTTTATAGTGTAGATTTTACAAGCGTCCGTGAGCGTGTTCTTCTCGTCCTGCGTGAGGCTGTCAAGCACGCTCTCGAGCTCCTTGATTTTAAACGACTGCGGAGTCTGACCCTGATAGAGCTCGCTGCGGGTCGGGATGCTGCTGACGTTCATGCCGTCCTCGCTGCGGACAATGGTATCCGTTGCGGGAATGACGGTATCGCACGCGCCGTATTTCTCGGCCGCCTCGATATTTTCCGATATTATCCTGTGGGTGACAAACGGACGAACCGCGTCATGAGTAACAATGACGCTGTCTGAGTCAATGTCAAAATTGTCATTGACAAACTTGAGCGCATTTTCGAGAGTTCCGTTTCTTGTCGCGCCGCCCTCGACTATGCTTATCTTCTCGGCTATTTCGGCGCCGAGATATTTTTTCACTATATCCCTTGTGTGGGCTATCCACGCCTTGGGGCAGAGGACTATTATACGGTCTATCCCGGGGTTGACGACAAATTTCTCTATCGTATGGACTATTATCGGCTTTGAGCCGAGCTGGAGATACTGCTTAGGCATATCTGCGCTGCCCATTCTGCTGCCGATTCCGCCGGCAAAAATTGCTCCTATGACCATCTGAAAAACACCCTTTCTTTATTTTGTTCCCTTGACCATGCGGTCGTAGATATCGCAGACCTCGTCGCTCGTTCCGGAGGCAATCATCTTGCCGTGGTCGAGGATTATGGCCTTGTTGCAGAGTCTGCGCACCTGTTCTGTCGAGTGCGAGACGAAAAGCACCGTTACATTGTTTTCAAACATCGACATGACCCTTTTTTCGCTCTTGGCTCTGAAACGGGCATCGCCGACGGAGAGCACCTCGTCGAGGATAAGCACCTGCGGGTCAACCGCAGTGGCTATCGCAAAGCCGAGACGCGCGCGCATACCGGAGGAATAGTTCTTGACCGGTACATGCATAAAGTCCTTGAGCTCGGCAAACTCGACTATCTCATCGTAGCGCTCCTCGATGTACTTTCTCGAATAGCCCATAGTTGCGCCGTAGAGATAGACGTTTTCCTTGCCTGTATAGTTCATGTCAAAGCCCGCGCCGAGCTCAAGCAGAGGGGCGATAACTCCCCTTGTCGTAACCGTGCCCTTTGTGGGCTTGAGAACACCCGCAACGGTCTTTAAAAGGGTACTCTTTCCGGCTCCGTTGAAGCCGAGCACACCGAGCCTCTCGCCTCTTTCGATCCGGAAGTTGACATCGGTCAACGCCCAGAAATCGTCGTATTTGAGCTTGCGCGTGACGAGCTTTATGAAATATTCCTTGAGATTGTCTACCTTTTCCTGATTCTGAATGAATCTGATGCTGACATGATTTACGTCAACCATTACGTCGCCCATAATTACGCCCTCCCATCAGATGTGCAGGATGAAGTCATCCTGCTTCTTGTAGAACACCAGCACGCCTATGAGCAGCATAACTATGCTGAAAACGGCCGAGTAGATTATATGATGCGGATTCATCGCCCTGCCGAAAAGCACGCAGTCTCTGAACATCGAGACTATCGAGTAGAGCGGGTTCGCCATGAGCGCATACTGTGCATACTTGTTGGTTATACGCAGGGTCTCCACATCATAGAATATGGGAGTCGCATAGAACAGCAGCATACAGAAAACCTCATACATATACTCAACATCCTTGAAGAATACCTCCATGGTGCAAAGTATCATTCCCACGCCCACGCAGAGCACAAAGAGAATAATTATCGGCACAAAGGAGAGGAATATATACGGAGTCAGGCGCATGGCGGTGTCGGTGAATATCAGATAATAGCCCATAACAAAAACCAGCACCAGAAGCGAGATGAGGAATGTTATGAAGTTGGAGGCGACATTCGCCATGGGGTATATGTACTTCGGCACATACACCTTCTTTATGACCGACGCACTGTTTCTTATAGAGCGCATGGCGCGCTTGGTCGCCTGCGAATAGAACTCGTAGAGCAGACGGCCGCAGAGCAGGTACACGGGATAATTAAGAACCTTCGACTCATCATGTCCGAAGATATTTCCGAAGATGAACGCGAGCACGATCATCGTCAAAAGCGGCTGAAGGAATGTCCAGAACATACCGAGAACCGAGTTTCTGTACTGCAGCTTGATGTTCTTGCGAACTATTTCGCCGAAAAGAAAGCGGTACTTATAAAAGTTCTTGAAGTATTTCTTCATCCGGATCACCTCCACTTTCTCATATAGTAGAACATCGAACGGATATGGACAAACAGGAGCCTTAAATTATACTTTGACTCCCTCTCCCACTCGTGATAGACAACGACCTCGGGATCGAATACCGCACGGGCATATTTGCGCACAGTGCGGGTTATGTCGCTGTCCTCAAAATAGAGGAAATAGCCCTCGTCGAAGCCGCCGATTTTGCGGAACAGCTCCGTCCTTATCATGAAAAAGCAGCCGGATGCGTTTTCAATGTCAAAGGGCTTTGTATAGTCCTCGTCGAGCATTGCATATTCGCGCAGGAGCTTGCTCGGTTTTTCCTCGTTGCGCAAGCGGCTCGCGAAAAGATACTTTATTTTCGGGTCGCGCTTGCCGAGAATCTGCATACGCCCGTCGGGGAAGCATATTTTCGGGCCGAGCAGCCCGATATCCTCATGCTCCTCGAGATAATCCGCAAGCGCGGATATTGCGTCGTCCCTCACCGTGATATCCGGATTTATGACGACGTGGTACTTTGAATCAAGTCTGTCGATTATGAGATTATGACCCGCTCCGAAGCCGGTGTTTCCGGCGTTGCGGATAAGCTCAAGCTGCGGGTAGTTCCGCTCGATAAACTCGGGGGTGCCGTCGGTTGAGGAGTTGTCCACAACGTAGAGCTTAAAATCGGCACGGGTAAACTCGAGCAGAGAGTCAAGGGTCTTTTTGATAGAATGCATATTGTTGTGCGTCACTATGCATCCGGTGACCTTATATCTTCCCAATTTCACACCTCTTTAAATGCTGATGCAGGCTTTCGTTCGGCGTCAGTCTGCGTTTTTAAAACGCAATATGTCTCCTACCATGTGAATGCGCCAGGATAGCTTCTGAGCGGCGGTGGTTTTGCCGCCCGTTACGTTGCCGCCGTGGCAGCGGTGCTTTATCAGCGGCTCATATATAAACTCAACCTTGCCCTTTAACTCGGCGTTGAGTCCTATCCACCAGTCGTGCATGGCGAGATCCTTCGGGAACGGCATGAACTTAGGCTCGAAATCGCGCCTGAACGCCATGCAGCAGCCCATGTATGAATTCTTCACGAAGTTTTTGACAAATCCCCTTTTCGAGCCGTTGAGGCTGAAGAAGGACTCGTCTGTGACATTCAGTTCCCCGTCTGTCATCACGGCGTCATGCAGAATAACATCCGCGCCGTTTTCAAACGCTTTCATAACGCGCTCAACCTTGTTCGGGAGCCATACGTCGTCCTGATCGCACAGGAAGATAATATCCCCCGAACAGTTGAGAATAGCGTTTTCAAAATTTCTGCATACACCCTCGCCCGTGCCCTCGACATATCTTACGCGCGCGTCATATGCCGAATAGAACTCGACCGTCCCGCGGGTTCTGCCCGCGGGGTTGTCGTCGCTGACGACTATCTCGCCGTCCTCGCCGAGCTGAGGGAGAATGGATTCTATCTGTTCTCCTATATATTTCTCGCCGTTATACGCGGCAAGAGCAACCGATATCTTCATATATCAATAGAGCTTTGCGCCCGCGGGGATGCGGTCGGAGACCATAAGAAGATTGAGTCTCTCCTCGCCCTCCTCCGAATGTACGGCGGATATCAGCATTCCGCACGAATCTATGCCCATCATGGGTCTGGGCGGCAGATTTGTTATGGCGATGCAGGTCTTTCCGACAAGCTCCTCGGGCTCGTAGTAGGCGTGGATACCGCTTAAAATAACGCGGTCTGTGCCGGAGCCGTCGTCGAGCACGAACTTGAGCAGCTTCTTGCTCTTGGGCACTGCGGTGCACTCCTTGACCTTGACTACTCTGAAGTCGGACTTGCTGAACGTCTCAAAATCGACAAAGTCCTTGAAAAGGGGCTCTATCTCGACCTTAGAGAAGTCTACTGTCTCGGGAGCTTCTTCCTCTTTTTCTTCAATCACGACCGTCTTCTTCGAAGCGTCGCCGTCGAGCGACTTCATCGTCGGGAAGAGCAGAACGTCGCGGATAGAGTAGCTGTCCGTCAGGAGCATGGCGAAGCGGTCGATGCCGATACCTATGCCGCCTGTCGGGGGCATACCGTATTCGAGAGCCATGAGGAAGTCCTCATCGGTGTGGTTAGCCTCATCGTCGCCGGCGGCAAACAGCTCCTCCTGAGCCTCAAAGCGGCCGCGCTGGTCGATGGGGTCATTGAGCTCGGAGAAGGCGTTGGCCATCTCGCGGCAGGTTATGAACAGCTCGAAGCGCTCGGTATAATCCGGGTCATCGGGCTTTCTCTTTGCAAGCGGGGATATCTCAACCGGGTGCTCAGTAATAAAGGTCGGCTGAACGAGCTTCTCCTCGACATATTCCTCGAAGAAGAGGTTGAGCAGATCGCCCTTCTTATGTCTCTCCTCGAACTCTATGCCGCGCTCCTTTGCGAGCGAACGGGCGGTTTCCAGATCTATTTCCGCAAAGTCGACGCCGGAATATTTCTTGACGGCCTCGACCATCGTCATGCGGGCAAAGGGCTTTGAAAGGTCTATCTCCACGCCGTCATAGGTGACGACCGCGGTGCCGAGCACCTTGAGAGCGACGGTTCTGTAAAGCTCCTCGACAAGATCCATCATGCCGTGGAAGTCGGTATATGCCTGATAAATCTCAAGGAGGGTGAACTCGGGATTGTGGCGCACGTCGAGTCCCTCGTTGCGGAAAACTCTGCCCATCTCGTAGACTCTCTCAAGTCCGCCGACTATGAGGCGCTTGAGGTAGAGCTCGAGGGATATGCGCAGGTTCAAATCCTCGTTGAGAGCGTTGTGGTGGGTCACAAACGGACGTGCGGCGGCGCCGCCCGCATTCTGAACAAGAATGGGCGTCTCGACCTCGATGAAGTCCTTGGAATCGAGATAGTTTCTTATCTCGCGGATTATCAGGCTTCTTTTTATAAATGTATCCTTGACGTCGGGATTGACTATGAGGTCAAGGTAACGGCGGCGATAGCGGGTATCGGTATCGCGCAGACCGTGGAATTTTTCGGGCAGCGGGAGCAGTGACTTCGTCAGCAGGCGAAGTGCGGTTGCGTGGATGGATATCTCGCCCCTGCGGGTTTTGAACACCGTGCCGCGCACCTCGAGGATGTCGCCGATATCCCATTTCTTGAACTTTGCAAAGGTATCCTCGTCGACATCGTTTATACGCACATAGACCTGAATGCGGCCCGAGCGGTCACGGATATCGATGAAGTTCGCCTTGCCCATATCGCGCCTTGACATCATTCGTCCGCATATCGAGACCTCCTTGCCCTCCATAGCGTCGAAATTGTCGACTATTTCCTGTGCGTGGGCGGACTGATCCGCGGTTGTTATTTTGAACGGATCCTCCCCTGCGGCGCAAAGCTCGTTGAGCTTGTCCAGGCGAATCTGACGCAGGGCGTTTATGTCCTCCTGAGTCTCTTCGCTCTCTGCGGAGGCGGGGTTGGTGTTTATCTCATCCGGCATTTTTTTCACTCCTTGGATTTATGTGAGCTGTGCTTTTTTACTTTGACTTTGCAATGCTGAGTATCTTGAGCTGGAGAACCTTTCCGGTAGGCAGCTGAACGTCAACGATATCGCCCTTGCGGTTGCCGATGAGCGACTTGCCTATGGGCGACTGGTCGGAGATTATGCCCTGAGCGGGATTCGACTCGCTGGGGCCGAGGATAGTGTACTCGCTCTTCTTGCCGTTCTCGACATTTTCGACCTTGACCTTCGAGCCGGGATGAACCACGCCCGCGTTCAGGTTGTCCTCATCGAGGATGTTGGCGTTGCGGATATCGTTTTCAAGGCGGGCAATCTTTGCCTCGAGCTTCGCCTGCTCGTTCATCGCCTCGTCATACTCGGAGTTTTCGGAAAGGTCGCCGAAGGAACGCGCAACTTTTATACGCTCGGCTATCTCATCTCTGCCGGTGGTTTTGAGCTGCTCGAGCTCCTTCACCTTGGCATCGTAGCTCTCTTTTGTCAATACGATCTGCTTTTCCATTTTAAGGCCATCCTTCTTCCTTAAATTTTAAAAATTGATACGCCAAGCGCCTTTTCAGGCACTTATCCATAATATTGTTATTATATTCATTTTATCGCCTGTTGTCAATAGCCGACGGGGTTTCGGGGGAGCCTTATAAGCTCCGATGCGGCGCTGAGCGAAAGCGTTTTTCCGCCGTGATATATCTCGGAAAAATCAAGCTGCGAAAGGGAGTGGATACGGCTTATCAGGCACAGAGCGCCGGCAAATTCGAGGGTGTTTATGCCCGCGGGCATAAGGCGCGAACAGGCGCTCGGGAGAATGAGCTTTCCCGCCGTGAAAATCTCGCCGCCGCAGATAAGTCTTTCGGGAGAAGAATCGAGGTCGATAACGGCTGCCGCCCGTCCGCTCTCGCCGAGCATGACCGCCGCGCCGAACTCATCCATGGCGCTCTCTATCGGGCGGGAATAGCCCTCGGGGCACGAGGTTGAGACGCGGATATCCGAAAACAGCGGCACGGCCATGCCGAGCCTGCGCGCCGCAGAGGCGTTTTTGTCCTTTATAAGCAGCTCGCCGCGCACTCCGCAGCCGCACGCAGAGCGCAGAAGCGAGCACGCGGTGTTGAAGAAAACGAGCTTTTTGTAATCGGACAAATCCGGCTGCGATATTCCTCCGCCCGGCGCTGTACCCTCGGGCAGAAGCATACTCCCCGCGCACCTGCCAGCTGCAGCGTACACCGCCTCGCGGTTTATTTTTCCGCGTCGCCGTGCAGTTGTTATCTCGCGAAACGGCAGCCCGCCGTATACGCGCACATCACGCACACGCGGAGTTTTAAACAGCCGTCTGCGCCCGAAAAATCCCGCGCCGCTCTCAATAACGAGCACCGAAAACATACTACCACCGCCGAAAAACCTTTCTTACGGATATTATATGCCGCGGGGCGATGAAAATAGACAAAACAAAAAGCCACAATTCAGTCGTTCGCACTTTGAATCATGGCTCTTATATTCTGTTTGGCACCGAATACGGCTCTGCCGTATTACTCGGCGAAGCCTGACTCAACAAGCTTCACAAGCTCATCGACAGCCTGCTCCTCGTCGGGGCCGCCTGCGATGATGCGTATCTGGGTATTGCCCATGATACCGAGGGAAAGCACGCCGAGAAGGCTCTTGGCGTTAACTCTGCGCTCGTCCTTCTCCACCCAAATGGAGGACTTGAACTCGTTAGCCTTCTGAATGAAAAAAGTTGCCGGACGCGCATGGAGTCCTACCTGATTCTGTACCATTACATCTTTAACATACATAATATATAATCTCCCACACACAAAATCAAAAATTTACCCTGCTGTTTATATATTATATCATAAAACTTGTCCCCGTCAACAATTTACTTGCGACTTTCAGCCTTAAAGACAATAATTCGTTGTCTGTCCCAAAGTTAAATTGGAGGGCGGGGGCTTTGTTGTGTATTTTGACCATACAAAGTGCAAGTTTTTAATGCAGGTTGCACATTAAATTAGCGCCTTTGAAATTCATTCACCGTTTTCCAAAGACGAGAGAAACGCTCGGTCTTTTCGGCTCAGCTCCGCTTTTTCGAGCATATCCGGTCTGCGCCTGTAGGTGCGCTCGAGGCTCCGTTCTCTGCGCCACTTTTCGATGTTCGCGTGGTGACCCGAAAGCAGAACCGGCGGCACTTCTTTTCCGTGCCACTCGACGGGGCGTGTGTACTGCGGATATTCGAGCAGAGAAGAAAAATGACTCTCAAGCTCAAATGCGTCCTCGTTTGCGAGCACTCCGGGGAGCATTCGCGCCACGGCATCCGCAAGCATAAGCGCCGGCAGCTCGCCGCCAGTGACAACAAAATCGCCTATTGAGATTTCCTCGTCCACTATCTCCTCGATAACGCGCTCGTCTATGCCCTCATAGTGACCGCAAAGCAGCGCGATATTGTCAAGCTTCGACAGCTCCACAACGCGCTTTTGGGTCAGTGTCTTTCCCTGCGGGGTCAGATATATGAGATGCGGGCGCGTGCCCGTGTCGCGGCAAAGGGACTCGTAGCAGTCGTATATCGGCTGCACCTGCATTATCATGCCCGTCCCGCCGCCGTAGGGCGAATCGTCCACTCGGTTGTGCTTATCGAGCGTGTAGTCGCGGATATTGCGGCAGTTTATTTCAACGCAGCCGCGCTCGCGCGCTCTGCCTATCACGCTCTCTCTGAGCACCTCGCAGCACATCTCCGGGAAAAGGGTAAGAATATCAATCCTCATCTGAAAACAGCCCTTTCAGCGGTGTTAACAGAACGACTCCGTTCTCTATGTCAACGCTCGACACAACATCGGGAATTGCGGGGATAAGCGTCTCGACCCCGTCGCCGTCCGTTATATGCCAGACATCGTTTGCGCCTGTCTGACTGACGTCGGTAACGGTGCCGTAAGCTCGGCCGCTGTTTGCGTCCTCGGCGCGGCAGCCGATAAGCTCGGCTATGAACCAGTCGCCTTTTTTGAGGTGCGCGTCGCTGCGGCGCATATAGAGCACCTTGCCTCTGAGCGAGGCGGCTTTTTCGACAGTATCGCAGCCGTCAAGGCGCAGGAGCGCGATATTCCCGTGAGCACGTGCGCCGACGACGCCCGCGCTTTTTTCACCGTGTGCGTCGTAGTACAGTGTTTTGAACTTTTTAAAGAATTCGGGCGAATCGCACCACGGCTGAACGCGCAGTTCCCCGCGCACGCCGTGAGTGCCGACTATCTGCCCGATTTCAAGATAGTCCTTTATCATCAGTCTATCTCAACTGCGACCTTCTCATCGCAGCGTGTTGCGGCAGCGCGCATAACAGTGCGAATAGCCTTGGCTATTCTGCCCTGCTTGCCGATAACTCTGCCCATGTCGTTCTCGCTGACGTGGAGATGATAGACGATAATGCCCTCATCATCCGGCTCGTCAACGGTGACGGTGACCGCATCGGGCTCTTCAACGAGACCCTGAGCGATGGATATAAGTAAATCCTTCATTGTAATTTTCCTTTCATAGAAAAACAAAACTCCCCGCAGACTGCCGAGAGCCATGTTTTGCGCTGAGCGTTATCAGCCGATGACGCCGCTCTTCTTGAGGATGTCCTTAACGGTGTCGGTGGGCTGAGCGCCGTTAGCAATCCACTGCTTTGCCTTGTCTGCGTCGATCTTCACGTCGGCGGGAGTCTTGAGCGGATCATAGGTTCCGATTTCCTCGATGAATCTGCCGTCGCGGGGATATCTCGAATCAGCAACGACTATTCTGTAGAAGGGATTCTTCTTTGCGCCCATGCGGCGAAGTCTGATTTTAACTGCCATAATGATTGTACCTCCGAAAAATAATACAAAATTAATATATAATGTAAACCCTAAGGCTGACCTATAGGATAACATCCGTTTTTACATTCCGAAACTGCTCGGGTTGAAGCCCATACGGCGCATCTTTTTCTTTGAGCCCTTGCCGTTGAACTGCTTGAAGAGCTTCTGCATCTGCTTGTGCTGATTGAGAAGCCTGTTGACATCCTCGACCTTTTGGCCGCTGCCCGCGGCGATACGCCTCTTGCGGGAGGGGTTGATTATGTCGGGGTTCTCGCGCTCCTTCGGGGTCATCGAGCGGATGAGGGCCTGGAGACGATCGAACTGCTTCTCGTCAACGTCAACATCCTGAAGCTTTTTGCCCATGCCGGGGAGCATGGCAAGCGTGTCCTGAATCGAGCCCATCTTGCGAAGCTGGGTTATCTGATCGAGCAGGTCGTTGAGGTCGAACTTGTTCTTTCTTATCTTCTCCTCGAGCTCCGCCGCCTTTTTCTCGTCAATGGCGGTCTCCGCCTTTTCGATAAGCGAGAGCACGTCACCCATGCCGAGGATTCTCGAAGCCATGCGGTCGGGGTGGAAGGTATCGAGATCGCCGAGCTTTTCGCCTATACCGACGAACTTTATCGGCTTGCCCGTAACCGCGCGCGCGGAGAGTGCGGCGCCGCCCCTGGTGTCGCCGTCGAGCTTTGTCAAAATGAGTCCGTCAATGCCGAGCGTCTCGTTGAAGGTGGAGGCGACATTGACAGCGTCCTGACCGGTCATCGCGTCGACTACGAGAAGAATCTCGTGGGGACGGACCTCCGACTTTATACGCTTAAGCTCATCCATGAGCTGCTCGTCTATGTGCAAGCGACCTGCGGTATCGATGAGGACATAGTCGTTGCCCTCGTCCTTTGCAAGCGCGACCGCCTGTTTAGCTGTTTCAACGGGGTCCTGCGTCCCCTTTTCAAAGACCGGCACGCCGACCTTTTCGCCGAGCACCTGAAGCTGCTTGATAGCCGCCGGGCGGTAGATATCGCACGCCACGAGCATCGGCCTGCTGCCGCGGTTCTTGAGCATGAGCGCAAGCTTGGCGCAGTGCGTTGTTTTACCTGCGCCCTGAAGTCCGCAGAGCATTATCACCGTCGGCGGGTGCGGAGCAGTGGCAAGGCGGGTCTTTGTGCCGCCCATGAGGTCGATTAATTCCTCGTTGACTATCTTTATGACCATCTGCGCGGGAGTGAGACTCTCCATAACATCCGCGCCTATGGCTCTCTCGGTTACCTTGGCGGTGAAATCCTTGGCGACCTTGTAGCTGACGTCCGCCTCAAGCAGAGCCATACGCACATCGCGCATCGCCGCGCGAACATCCGCCTCATTGAGGCTGCCCTTGCTTTTAAGACGCTTGAACGCCGCTTCAAGACGTTCCGAAAGACCTTCAAATGCCAATGTTTTCACCTCTTAATTTAATAGTAACAAATTTACCGTTTCGTGTCTATCCACGGTAAGACGGGTTTTTCGCAGTCATATCACAGCAATCGAGCCTGTGCTTTTATCGCGGGCGGATGATATCCGCCCCTACGGCGGTGACCGAGCGAACGGGTTCCTGCAACGCAGCTATGGCAAACTTTTTTCGCAATCATATCCGCACAATCGAGGACTGAGAAAAATTTGTCGGAGCAAGGCGTGGGGTTCTGTGAATGAAGGAGCGCACTTTGTGTGCGTGACTGAATTCACAGGTTCTCACAACGCGGCTCCGGCGGATTTTTCCGCAATCATATCACCGCAGTCATATCCGCACAATCGAGGACTGAGAAAAATTTGTCAGAGCAAGGCGCAAGGTTCCGGGCGCGAGGGCGCGTACTTTGTGTACGCAACCGAGCGAACGGGTTCCTGTAACGCAGCTATGGCAAACTTTTTCCGCAGTCCGATCACTCCATCAACGACATGGCGATGGCTTTAATCTTAACGGTATAATCATTCACCTCACGCGACAGGCTGTGGTTGAGATTGTAGTCCCCTATCTCGCCGGCGCAGTCGATGATTTCGCTGAGTCCGTTGTGTATCTCGTCAAATTTCGAGGCGAGCTTGAGCTTCGATTCCATGTCAAGAAGCTGAGCCTCGGCGCGTTTTATGGCGTCGCGCACGCCCTGGCGGGTTATTCCCTCGTTTTCAGCGATCTCGGAGAGCGACAGGTCGTCGTTATAGTAATAGCCCAGAAAATCGCGCTGTTTTTCTGTCAGCATATCGCCGTAAAGATCGAGCAAAACCGCTATTTCCAGATTTTTTGCCACTTTGTTTTCTCCCCCTTTTCATAAGATCGCGTAAAGGCTAAACCCCTCTGTAAAGTCAAAACGCTTTACAGGGGGTTATTATACTAAAAATATCGTCGGCTGTCAAGCACATTTTTTCGCCGAAAGCGGACTTTTTTCAACATTCCGAATGTGGAAAAGCGGCGGAAAAACCCTAAGTGCGTTTTTCTGTCAACCGGTTGTGCCCGGGGCGGCAAAAGACAACAAAATGTGCCGTTTCTCGCCCGCCGATATGTGGAAAACCGTGTGGAAAACTTTTTTATTATTTGAGCTCGACTATCGTCACTCCGTCCTCGCCCTCGCCGTAGACTCCGAGCCTGAAGCGCTTGACATACGGCGACTTGCGCAGATATTGGTTGACGGCGCTCCTGAGCGCGCCCGTGCCCTTGCCGTGGACGACGGTGAACTCGCCGAGTCCCATGCGCAGCGTGTAATCAATATATCTGTCGAGCTCCATAATGCAGTCGTCGACAGTTAGTCCGCGTACATCGAGGCGTGCGGAGGCATCCATGTTCATCTTGCTCTCGACTCCCGTGCGGCGAGCGCCGGAGTTGGGGCTGCGTTTTTTGGGCGCGTTCTCTATCAGACGCAAGTTCTTGAGCTTTACACGCGTCTTTGCGGCGCCCGCAAGAACCTCGACATTTCCGTTTCGATCAACGGGCGAGAGTACGGTTGCTTCCTTGCCGAGGTCCGCTATGAGCACGGCATCGCCCTTTTTAAGCTCGCGCGGGAGGACATAGCCGTCATCCTCGACGCCCATCGCCACCACCGGATCAACCGCCTCGTCTATCGCACCGAGTCCTTTACGCACAGCGGCGCGTGCGCGACGTGCAAGGTCGGAGGCGTCCTTCGTCTTTTCCTTTTCCTTTTTTAGCCTGTCGAGCTCGTCGAGCAGAGCATAGCTCTCGCGCTTTGCCTGCTGAGTCAGCTTCGCCGCCTGCGCCTTTGCCTTTTCTATCTCCGCCTCGCGCAGGGAATCGACCTCGGCAAGCCGCTTTTCGGCGCGCTCCAGCTCGGCTCTGGCCTTTGCGGTCAGCTCCCTGGCGCGCTCGTGCTCCTCCTCCATGCGTCGGCGGTTTTCCTCGAGCTTGTCAACGACATCCTCGAAACGGACATTCTCGTTGTTGACAAGCTCCTTCGCCCTGTCCACAACGCCCATATCCATGCCCAGCCGCTCGCATATCGCAAGCGCGTTCGAGCGTCCGGGAACGCCGATAAGCAGCCGATAGGTCGGGCTTAAAGTTGCGACATTGAACTCACAGCAGCCGTTTTCGACGCGCGGGGTTTCAAGGGCATAAGCTTTGAGCTCGGCGTAGTGCGTCGTCGCGGCTATCTTTGCGCCCTTGAAATGCAGACTCTCGAGCACAGCCATGGCAAGCGCCGCACCCTCAATGGGGTCTGTGCCCGCTCCAAGCTCGTCTATGAGCACGAGGCTGCGGTCGCCCGCCTGAGCCATGATATCTATTATATTGGTCATATGCGCGGAGAAGGTCGAGAGCGACTGCTCTATCGACTGCTCGTCGCCGATATCGGCGAGGACTTCGTCGAATACGGAGAGCCTGCTCCTGTCGCCCGCGGGTATCATAAGTCCGCACATCGCCATGAGCGTAAAGAGGCCGACCGTTTTTATCGACACCGTCTTGCCGCCCGTGTTGGGACCCGTTATAACGAGAGTATCGAAGTCCGTGCCGAGCCTTATGTCCACGGGGACAACTTTATTTTTATCTATGAGCGGATGACGAGCGGCGCGAAGCTCTATCTCGCCGTCGGAGTTCAGCAGAGGCACCGTCGCGCCTATCGAATAGGCATACTGCGCCTTCGCAAAAATCACATTGAGCTCAACGGCGCACTCGTAGCTGTTCTTTATCCCCTGCTCAAACTCGCCGACCATTGCGGAGAGGGCCGCCAATATGCGCTCTATCTCGTCCTGTTCCTTTGAGCGCAGAACCTTTATCTCGTTATTTGCCTCGACTACCGGCATCGGCTCGATAAAAACGGTTGCGCCCGATGAGGAGGTATCGTGTACAAGTCCCTGCACATCGCCGCGGTGCTCCGCCTTGACGGGCACGACATAGCGGCCGTTGCGCTGGGTTATGATATTCTCCTGCATGAACTTCGAGTAGTGCGCGGAGTGGGTCATCTTATCGAGCTGGTCGCGCACCTTAGACTCCTGCACGCGAATCTTGCGCCTGATTTCAAAGAGCTCGGGCGAGGCGCTGTCCGCTATCTCCTCCTCGGAGATTATAGCGGAGGTTATCTTCGTCTCGAGATATTTGTTCGGCTGGAGCACCGAGAACAGCGGATCGAGCACCGTCTCGACTCCCGCGTTTGTGCTGCGCCACTGAGCGAGAGCGCGCACGGTTCTGAGCACCTCGGCAACATCGAGCAGCTCGCGCAGAGAGAGCGTACTGCCCGCGCCCGCACGCGCCGCGGCGTTGTTTACATTGCGAAGTCCGCCGAAGGACGGGCCGCCGAACCGCGCAAGAAGCATATGTGCGTCGCGGGTTCGGTTCATCTGCGCCTGCGCCAAATCGAGATTGCTCTCCGGGCGCAGGCTCATCGCAAGCTCGCGCGCATCGGGGCAGGCGGTGAATTCCGCTAAGCGCGACAGTATTTTATCAAATTCCAAGGCCGTTAAATGGCGATTCATATTTTCGGGCATCTCTATTCCTCTCGTATGTTATGGCTTGTCTTACATTGATATAAACTTATCACATCTGCGCCGCCGTGTAAAGTGCAAAAAACAAAAAGACCCGACAAAAAGCCGAGTCTTTAAATGCTTCTAAGCTGTTTATCAGTCGCTCGTGTAGGGAAGGAGAGCAACGTGACGGGCACGCTTGATAGCGGTGGTAAGCTCTCTCTGATGAGCGGCGCAGTTGCCGGTGACTCTTCTGGGAAGAATCTTCGCTCTGTCGGAGATATACTTATGGAGCTTGGCGGTGTCCTTGTAATCTATGCACTCAACCTTGTCGACGCAGAAAGCGCAAACCTTCTTGCGGCCCTTGCGGTTGGGTCTTCTGTCGTTTTTCTCATATGCCATGATGTTAACCTCCTCTTTGGCTAAGGTGGAAGCCGAAAGCCGCCCTGCGGCTCGGGCTTATTCATCGGGCGCAAAAGCCCGGTTCAAGTTTTTCTCAGAACGGGAGATCGTCGCTTATCGGGATCTCCTCGAAATCGTCCGCTCCGCCTGTGGCGAAGGACGCTGCGGGCTGGACGCGCGCGGGCTGATCGCCCTGGCGTGCTCCGCCTGTGCCCGTCTCTGCCTTTGAGCCGCAGAAGCTGACTTCGTCGGCGACAATTTCAAACGCGGTGCGCTTGTTGCCGTTCTTATCCTCGTAGTTGCGCTGCTGGATTCTGCCGCGAACGGCTATCATGGAGCCCTTCTGAAAATAGCGCGAGACGAACTCCGCAGTCTGTCTCCATGCGACTACGTTGATGAAATCGGTCTGTCTCTCTTCGCCTGCTTTGTAGCTGCGATCGACAGCGACGGAAAAGCTTGTAACGGAGAGACCCGAAGCCGTTGTACGCAGCTCGGGGGCGGCAGTGAGTCTGCCCATAATTATTGCAACATTAAGCATCTCTGTTTCCTCACTTTCTGACAATGAGTGAACGGAGAACACCGTCGGTTATACCGGCGACGCGGTAGAACTCCTCGGGGAACTCGGGGACAGCGCTGAAATTGAACAGAGCGTAGAATCCCTCGGGCTCATCGTTGATAGCGTAAGCGAGCTTGCGCTTGCCCCACTCATCAATGCTGTCCAGAGTGCCGTTCTGCTCAATGAGAGCCTTGAACTTCTCGATGAGAGCGGGTACGCCCTCCTCACCGTTCTTGACGGAGAAAACCATCATTGCTTCATAGCTGTTGTTTGCTGACATTCTTAAAGCACCTCCTTCTGGTCTTTTGGCTGCGGTTCTTCCGCAGCAAGGATTAGCCGCCTTTTTCCTGCGGCAATTAGTTATTTTAACAGTGTTTTGCGCTTTTGTCAACATATTTTTTTACATAAGTAAAGCCCGCTAAGTATTGTCAATCGGCTCTATTAGTGGTATATTTATATAAACAGGAATGAACGCAGGTGATTTTCATGACAAGCCCGGCAACCGAGAAAGCCGCGCACAACAGACGCACGGCATACACGAAAACGGCTATCCGCCGCACATTCTTCGAGCTGCTCGAGGAAAAGGACTTCGACAGAATAAGCGTGCGCGAAATTTGTCAGCGCGCGGACATCAACCGAAGCACATTCTACCGCCACTATGACGACATAAACGCTCTGATGAACAGCATCGAGGCCGAGTTCGTCGCCGATATCGACAAGCAAATCGAGCGAATGGATCCCGATATCTTCGACGCGGTTCTGGTCGGACTGTTCGATATCGTAAAAGACAACTCCGATCTTTGCTGCTACATGATGAAGTGCGGACCGCGAAAAGGCTTTATCAACTCCCTGTTTGTCAAGAATTACGACAGGACGCATATAAAGTGGAAAAAGTTCTTCCCAGAGATAACGGACAAGCAGTTCCGCTGGATGTATATTATGTTCTTTAACGGCATATCCGGCGTTGTTGCGGAGTGGATAAACTCCGGCTTCCGCGAGGATCCCTCGGCGATAGTCGCTTTCACCACAAGTATATATTTTAACGGCTTTAGAAAATATTTCTAATCTGTTTATAATTTTTGGCGACACAAATCACTTTTTGTGTCGCTTTCTGCACACGTTTCCAAATACTGTTCCTTGTTTTTTAAGCTGATGACACTATATACTTTTATTAATGCGGAAATACCGCAACAATGAAAGGAGTCCTCAGAATGAAACAGTCGCTCACAGTCAGAAAAGCCGAGCACTTCGGCATAAACAGGAAGATAATCGCAAACATGACCGCGCAGAGCTGGCACGACATTCCCCATGTCGTCGTTACAAACGAGCCTGAGGCGTCCGAATTTCTGAAGGTTTTCAAAGAACTCAACGAAGGGCGCGCAAAGCAGGACAAGATCACGCTCAACGCAGTAATATTAAAGGTAATAACCGAGGCGCTCAAGAAGTGCCCCGCCATGAACGCACATATCGACTTCAAGCCGCGCCTTGTCCGAGGCTGCGTGACGGAGTTCGACGAGATAAACATATCCATGCCCATGCTCCTCGACTCGGGCGAGATGATGACGGTCAATCTGCACAATATGCAGGACAAGAGCCTGACGGACATCAGGGACACTCTCGCCGACGTTCAGCGCAGGGCGAAGAACTCGAATATGTCGCAGGTCATGTACGACGTATCCCTGAACGACACTCTTCAGGGGCTGGCAAAGGGAAAGCTCATTCAGACCGTCTCGCGCCTCATCGGCTCAAAGACGGGAAAATACAGAGTAAAGACGCTCTCCGGAAAGCAGAAGAAGGAATATTACGACATTCCCGAGCGCGACAGGCTCACGAAGCACGACATTGAGCAGGGCACGATAACCGTGTCGAACCTCGGTTCGCTCTACAAGGACTGGGACGGCATATGTGCGCTGCTTGAGATAATTCCGCCGCAGGTCGCCGCGATAGGCGTAGGCGCTCCGCGCGACACGGCTATTGCAAATCCCGACGGCACGGTAACGGTCGGCAAGAAGCTCGTTTTCACCGTCGTTTTCGACCACCGCGCGCTCGACATGGGCGACGTAGTCCCCTTCCTGAAGTCTATAGATGAGACTTTCAAGCACCCGGAAGTTATCAAGGAGTGGATTTGACGGAGCCTTTAAAAAAGGAGATAATATGGACAAACAGAACAGATGGCTCAGCTGGGCTATTGAGCTCCAGAGTCTCGCGCAGGCGGGGCTGACATATGGACACGACCCCTATGACCTCGAGAGATACAAGCGGATAAGAGAGATATCCGCCGAGATGGTAGCCCACAAAAGCGACATCCCGGCAGAAAAGGTCAAAGAGCTTTTCTGCAACGAGACCGGATATCAGACACCGAAGGTCGATACCCGCGCCGCGATTTTCAATGACGGAAAGATTTTGCTCGTCCACGAATCGAACGGCACATGGTCGCTCCCCGGCGGCTGGTGCGATGTAAATCAGTCGGTCGCGGAGAACACCGTAAAAGAGACTTTTGAAGAGGCAGGCTTGCGCGTCACCGCGGACAGGCTCATCGCCGTTCAGGACAGGAACAAGCACAATAAGCCGATATACGCTTACGGGGTCATAAAAGTTTTCGTCCTCTGCTCCGTTGTCGGCGGCGAATTCGTTCCGAATATCGAAACGACCGAAACAAAATATTTCGGAAGAGACGAACTGCCGGAGAATCTCGCGGGCGAAAAGACCTCGCGCGAGCAGATACTGATGTGCTTCGATGCGAACGAGAGCGAGCATTGGGAGACAAAGTTCGATTAAGAGAAAAATCCATATGTAAAGTGATTTAACTTTACATATGGATTTTTGTTATATCAGCGAAATTTTATATAAAATTGCCGCCGAATCGCAGTAATATCAAGTGTTCTGCGATGTTGACCCAAAAAGCCTACTCAACAGTTGAGCTCTGTGTAAAGTCATGCAACTTTACAGCAAAGAATCACAAAACCGACCCGAAAAATTATCTCTTCGAGTCGGTTTTATTATAAAATTCAGGCTATCTCTATCTCAAACGAAACCGTCAGCGACTTCTCCGTGCCGTTGCCGCCGTCCCATTTGAAAGTTGAAGTTCCCGCGCATTTTCCCGCGCCGTAAGGCACGGCATCGGCGGTGCTGCTCATGCCGGAATCCATCTCGGCGGCAACGAGATACATATCCTGAACATAGCTCTCCCCGCTCTTGACGATAAATTGCCGCGTGGCGTCCTCGGTCACTTCTACGGGATAATCTTTGTCATAGAACGCTTTTCCGTCCTGCGTCAGAATTTTCGTGCGTATCTCATAGTGCTGCTGATTATATATCGGGAGCGTTGAAACTATATCTTTTCCGCTGTTGTTCGTGACGGTCGCCGTGATATGCACTTCGCCGCCCGGCTTGACCTTCGGATTTTCGATATACACCTTCAGCGTCACTCCGTCGAGAGTTTTTTCAATTGTCTGCAGAGCTGGACTCATTTTGGCGGTGCTTTCTGCCGAAGTGTTCTCCGGAACGGTCGTTTCCGCCGTCTCCGGCGTATCCCCGTTTCGGCACGCCGCAAAGCTCGTTATGAGCAGAACCGATATTAATATAATTATTGCTTTTTTCATATAGCTTTCGCCTCCGGGCATTTATTTTTTCCGCCCTGTTTTCCCCCGATTATCGAGTTTAACTAACCATCGGTATCACCGCCCTATTTTTTGTGAGAATGATTCTCTTTCAACTAAATAATAGCAAATGTCACTGTCATTGTCAATCTTTTTTGCAAATAAAATTTAACTATAAAAACACCCGAAGCTGTTTTTTCACAGCTCCGGGTGCTCGCACTTAATTATTTAGTTTACCTTCGTTTCGGTTATCTTCACTCCGGGCTCGATAACATCGATGCACTTGACCGGGCACGCCTCGTGGCATTTGCCGCAGCCGACGCACTTGTCGTAATCGACCTTCGCGCAGAAGTTTTCGACCGTGACTGCGCCGTATTCGCAGGCCTTGACGCACCTCATGCAGCCGATGCAGCCCGCCTTGCAGTCTTTTCTGGTCTGCGCGCCCTTGTCATGGTTCTTGCACATGACGGCAGCCTTTGTTTCATGCAGGGGCATAAGGTCAATTATGCCCTTGGGGCAGGTGTTGACGCACATCTTGCAGGCATGGCACGCAAGCGGATTTATTCTCGCAACGCCCTCGCAGATATGAATGGCGTCATAGGGGCAGACTTCAACGCAGTCGCCGAAGCCGATGCAGCCGTAGATGCAGTCTTTAGGGCCGCCGAAAAGCTGAGTTGCCATTTTGCAGCTCTTGACGCCGACATAGTTGAGCTTCGTGTCCGCGTTATGCTTGTTGCCCTGGCAGAGGACGACGGCGGTCATGGGGATGACATCGCCCGCCGCAAGGCCGGTTATCTTCGCAATGGCTTGGCTGACCTCTGCGCCGCCGGGCATACAGCGTCCGGTATCGGTGGTCTTTCCCTCGGAGAGCGCGGCCGCATAGCCGGAGCAGCCGGAGAAGCCGCACGCGCCGCAGTTTGCGCCGGGCAGCGCCGCCTGAATCTCCTCGGCCTTTTCGTCGACCGGAACGGCCATGACCTTTGACGCAACGGCGAGACCGAGACCGGCTATAAGTCCGATGACGGAGACGACGACAACCGCAATTATAATAAGATGCATATTATCCCGTCCTTTCTCAACCGAATATGCCGTCGACAACGCCCGAGAATCCGAGGAAGGAGACCGAGGTAAGCGATGCGGCAATGAGCGTTATAGGCAGACCCTGCAGGAATTTCGGCACGTCGCAGCTCTCGAGGCGCTCTCTGACACCCGCGAACATGACCATGGCGAGCATGAAGCCGAGTCCGCCGCCGAGCGAGCGCATCATCGACTGACCGAAATTGTAGTTGTTCTCAACGTTTATAAGCACGACGCCGAGCACCGCGCAGTTCGTTGTGATAAGCGGAAGATAGATACCCAGCGCGTTATAGAGGGAGGGTATATACTTCTTGAGAACTATCTCGACAAGCTGAACGAGAGCCGCTATGACGAGAATGAACACTATCGTCTGAAGGTATTCGAGGTCATTGGGCACGAGCAGCTTTGCGTTGATGGGATAGGTGACCGCGGTGGCGAGCAGCATAACGAATATAACCGCCGCGCTCATTCCGACTGCGGTATTGAGCTTCTTCGACACGCCGAGGAACGGGCAGATGCCGAGGAACTTTGCGAGAATAAAGTTTTCGGTAAGGATACCGGTGAGCAGAATCGAAAGCATTATTTTCATTTGTCATCGGCCTCCTTTTTGTCCTTCTTATCCTTGTTTTCTACCTCGCCGCGCAGCGAGCAGGACGCCGCCATCGGGCAGGCCTCGCAGCCCTTGAGCTCCGCCTTTGAAAGTCCCTTCTTGTCGGCGAGCTTGTTGGCACAAGCCATGAGCAGACCGAACACGAAGAAGCCTCCGGGAGGCAGGATGAATATCAGCATGGGGCTGACGGAAGCCGGGATTATCTGGAGTCCGGCGATAGCGCCCGTGCCGAGCAGCTCTCTGACCGCGCCCATGAGGAGCAGCGCCGCAGTGAAGCCGACGCCCATGCCCAGACCGTCAACGGCGGAGGCCGCAACGGAGTTCTTGCAGGCGAACGCCTCGGCTCTGCCGAGGATGATGCAGTTGACGACTATCAGCGGCAGGTAAACGCCGAGCTGAGCGTCGATCTGCGGAACGAACGCCTTGACGAGCATCTGGACTATTGTAACAAACGAAGCGATTATAACGATATAAGCGGGAATTCTGACCTTCTGCGGAATCACTTTTTTGAGCGCCGCAATAGCGATGTTCGAGCACACAAGGACTATCGAAGCCGCAACGCCCATGCCCAGAGCACTCTCGACCGAGGTCGAGACGGCGAGCGTCGGGCAGGTGCCGAGCACCAGACGGAGAACGGGGTTCTCAACAAGAATGCCCTTGGTAAACTCCTGAAAAAGACTCTTTTTCTTTGCCATTTTTTACTCCGCCCCCTTCAAATTGGAATCGTAGTAGCTCAGCGCCTCATTGACTGCCGCAGTGACGGCCTTTGAGGTTATCGTGGCGCCGGTGAGCGCCTGTATCTCGTTGCCGGAAGCGCTGTTCTTGTTGACGGCGATATCCTTGACCTTTCCCTTGAACTGGTCGAGGAAGCTGTCGTTCTGAGCTTTCATGCCCAGGCCTGCCGTCTCGTTGAGCTCAAGCGGCGAAATGCCGGTGACTGCGCCGTCTTTGTCTATGCCGGTCATTATCTTCACATCTCCGCCGTAGCCCTTGGAGACCGTGACGAAAACATAGCCGACTTCGCTGCCGTTTGCATCCTTGCCCACGGCGTAAGTGCCGCTGCCGTTTTTCATCTTCTGCGTCTCGCCGAACCCGGTCGCGGCGGGCAGAACCTTCTGCCTTGTTTCAACCTCGGTCTGCTCTGCGAGCTCCGCTATCTTCGGAGCCGTGACATTATTGGTGACGGCGAGAAGCGTTGTGGCAACGAGGCATATCAGAAAGAGCGCTACAGTCGGGATGGCAAATTCCTTGAAATTTTTCATGCCTTCTCAGCCCCCTTTTCTTTCTTTTCCTTGACCGTGCCGAAGGGCTTCGGGGTGGTCAGGTTTTCTATATGGGGAACAAGTATATTCATAAGGATTATCGAGAACGAGACTCCCTCGGGAAGCGAGCCGAAAAGTCTGATGAACGAGGTCAGCAGGCCGCAGCCGATACCGAAGATTATCCTGCCCTTGAAGTTGATGGGCGAGGTGGTGTAGTCGGTAGCCATGAAGAACGCGCCGAGCATGAGACCGCCGCTGAGCAGCTGATAGGCGACGAAACGGAAATCGCCCTTGCCGGCTATGAGCATTATGACTGCAACGGTGCCGATAAACGAAAGCGGAATGGCGGGAGAAATTATCTTTCTTATCATCATATAGATTCCGCCGATTATCAGCGCCACCGCGCAGGTTTCGCCGAGGCTGCCGCCGCGTATGCCTATGAGCATATCAACGAGGCTCGGAAGCTCGTCGGAGAGCTCGCCGCCCTTTGTCATCATAGTCAGGGGCGTTGCCGCAGTGACCGCCTCCGCGCCCTTGTCGAGCCACGAGAGGGGCTTTATCCACGTTGTCATCGCGGTCGGGAACGAAACCATGAGTATGATTCTTCCGGTTATCGCGGGGTTGACGAAGTTCTGTCCGATACCGCCGAAGAGCTGCTTTACAACGACTATCGCAACAACAGAGCCGATAGCCGCCTGCCACAGCGGAATGGATACGGGCAGATTGAACGCGAGCAGGAGTCCGGTGACAACCGCGCTCAGGTCGCCGAGAGTGTTGCTGCGCTTCATGATTCTGCGCGACAGATACTCGGAGAGCATACAGGTGCCCACCGTTACGAGGCAGACGAGCAGAACGCGCGGGCCGAAGAGCCAAATTGACGCCGCGAGGGCGGGAATCAGCGCGATAATAACATTAAGCATTATTCCGCTGACTGTCTGAGCCGAGCGCACATGGGGTGACGCGCTGACTGTGAGTTTCTTTTCAGGCATTTTTGCTCTTCTCCTCTCTCAAAAGTTGTTTTGCAAGGCGCATATACTGGACGAGCGGCTTGGCCGCGGGGCAGGAATATGCACATGAGCCGCACTCCATGCAGACATTGACGCCGATTTTCTCGAGTCTTTCAACATCCTTTGCCTTCGTGTAGCGCTCAATGAGCGTAGGCATAAGGCTCAGCGGGCACGCAGCCGCGCATCTGCCGCAGCGGATGCAGTCGCGCTCCTTTTTCACCTTGGACGCATCGTCGGCAAAGGCGAGGATGGCGTTGTTCTGCTTGAGAACGGGTATATCGGTATTGATAACGGCAAGTCCCATCATCGGGCCGCCTGTTATTATCTTTCCGGGCTCGGCCTTGAAGCCGCCGCAGAAGTCGATTATCTCGCCGACGTTCATGCCTATGGGCACGCGCACGTTCTTGGGCTCGGCTATCGCGGAGCCGTCAACGGTCAGCGAGCGGCTGACGAGCGGCTTGCCGGACTTGAGATATCTTGCTATAAACGCTACCGAAGCGACATTCATAACTACGCAGCCGACATCGGCGGGCAGCTTTCCGGGCGGTACCTTTCGGCCCGTTGCGGAATAGACCATCATCTTCTCCGCGCCCTGGGGGTACTTCGATTTGAGCGTCATGAGGCGCACGACATTGTCGTCCTCAAGATCCTGATCGGCTATTCTCTTGAGCACCTTGAACGCCTCGGGCTTATTATCCTCCGCCGCGATAACAACGCGCTTGAAGCCGAAAAGCTCCTTTAAAGTATAGATACTCGAGAGGATATCCCACGAATTTTCGAGACACTCGCGGTAGTCTACCGTTATGTAGGGCTCGCACTCCGCGGCGTTGACTATGAGTGTGTCAACATTCTTGTCGGGCGGAATGCGGAGCTTAACATGGGTGGGGAAGCCCGCTCCGCCGAGTCCCACGAGACCCGAATCTCTGACGGCGCGCAGGAAGCTCTCCTTCCCCGTCACCGTCGGCGGCTCTATGCCGTCGAAAAGACGCATCTCGCCGTCGGACTCAATCTCGACCGCCTGAGTGATAACACCGTTTGCAAGCGTCGTCTGCTTGATGGCGCTGACAGTGCCGGAGATCGAGGCGTGGATAGGTGCGCTGACGAACTTGTCGCTGTCGCCCACTATCTGCCCGACCGAGACCTTGTCTCCCACTTTTACGGTGGGTGTGCACGGTACTCCAATGTGCTGCTGCATGGGCAGGAGCACTTTTTCGGGGACCGGAATTCTTACGACTTCACAGTCTGCGGTGTTCTTATTGTGGTTCACGTGCACGCCTCCGCGCACCTGCTTGACCGCTTTCAGAACACCGTCAAGTTTAACCGAGCTCATTTTTTCAACTCCTTATGATTATATTGCTGCTTCTTTATTATAAACCGAGTCTGCTTTTCGAGCGCCGGCATAACTATGCGCAGCACCGTTCCCGTTACAGTTCCGGTTATAAGCGAAAATATCAGCAGTGCCGGCGCATAGCCGAGCACGGCCTTTGTCCCCGTGAGCGCCGCCGCTGCGGCGAGCTGACCCGCGTTATGGCACACAGCGGCTATCACCGACGCGCCGAGCAGGCCGAAGGGGTCGGACTTTATTTTTGTCATCGCCCACATGGCGAGGGTGCTGAGCACTCCGCCCGCAAGGCTCATAAAAAACGCCGTCGCGCCGCGGGTCGCCAGCGCAAAGAGCGCCTTGAAAACCGTTATGCACATCGCCTGCGGCAGACCGAAGGTGAGCACGGCGAACATCGTCACTATATTTGAAAAGCCGGGCTTCGCTCCGGGCGGCAGAAACGGCAGGGCGGGAATGAGGCTCTCGAGAAACGAGAGCGCGATTGCCTGGGCGCAGAGGATGCCTAAAAGAGCCGTTTTTCTCGCTTTCATGGGCATATCCTCCCGGTCATGGCGTCGTGGCGCTTCTTCGGGCCCTCGAGTCTTATAACGACTCCTGCGGGCAGGCACGCGGCAGTATCGCCCGGACGGGTGAGCTTGCCGGACTTCACGCAGAGCTTGTCGCGGCATTCGGCGCTTTCAAACCAGACCGCGCCGTTCTTTATCTTTATCACAACTTCGGGGTCTGTCTCGGGAGTAACCGTCATATCGGTACCCCCGTCGAGCGGGACGCGGCAGTATTCCGCGCCGCCCGCATATATTACCGCCTCGGTCTTTCCCCCTGACGGCAGAAAGCGCCATATCAGCAGAGCCGCGCCGACGCAGAGTATGACCGCTATCAGTGCGATATCGGCTTTTTTTATGAATCTGCGCTGCATCTGTCTCCCCCGTTATAAAAGTTTGAAGCCGTCCTTTTCGAGCTCAAAGCTGTCCGCAAGGGAGCCTGTGACTCTGACGCTCTTATCATTGAATACGAACACCGCGCGGGCGCCGTATTTTTCGAGCAGAGGCAGCGATTTTTCATATCCGAGCACGAAGCACGCCGTTGAAAGCGCGTCGGACAAAAATCCGTCGTCGCAAACGACCGTCACGCTGACAAGTCCGCTCTCTGCGGGATAACCCGTTTTCGGGTCGAGTATATGGTGATAGCGCACGCCGCCGCGCTCGAAGTATCTCTCATAGCTGCCGGAGGTCGAGACACAGCAGGCGGGCAGAGTTAATCTGGCAAAGCTCTCCGCAGAGCTCTCGGAGAACGGGTCTCTTATCCCCACGGTGAATTTCTCGCCGTCGCCGCAAAGAAGTATACTCCCGCCGACGGAGACGACCGCCCGTTTTATCTTCGCTTTTTCGAGCACTCCGCGCACCTCGTCGCAGGCGATCCCCTTGCCCACCGAGCCGAGGTCCAGCACCGTGCCCGACGGTATTTTTATGCCGTTTTCGTTTATCTCTACGGCTGAATCCGTGCCGTTCAAGGCCGCGCTTATTTCGGCTTTTTCGGGCACTCTCTCGTTTTCCGTGCCGAAGCCCCAGAGGTCGCTGAGCCCGCCGAGCAGAGGGTTAAACGCGCCGCCGCTGATTTTTCGCAGCTCCTCGCACCTTTCGAGAATATCCTCAAGCTTCTTTTCGGGGTCGTTTATCACTCCGCCCGCAGAGGACGAAAAGAGCGTCACCCGAACGCTCTGACCCGCCGCGTCGTTTATCTCGCTGACGGCGGAGGTTCCGATATGGCGCGAGAGGAGCTTATTTTCAAGCTCCGAGATGCAGGCGAAAACTTCTTTGCCTGCCATCTTTGCGTCCTTTCCCTCTATGTCCGCGCTGACGGCGGTGTTCATCATGGCGGACGAGGACGAGAACTCGCGGCTCTGCTTTACGCCGTCATATGCCACAAGACCGACCAAAACCGCAGCCACCGCACACAAAAGCACGGCAACCGGCTTCTTTGAGCTTTTTTTCATCGGTCTACCTCCGCAGCGAAAACTTAAAAATACCCATAACATATATATTTTACATTGTTTTTCCGCAAACTTCAAGAACTTAAAAAACGTCATTTCCGACGGCGCGGAAATATAGAAATATTTCTTTATCGATACAAAGATTGTTTTTTTGGCTCGATGTACAAAAAAATACAAAAATTTTATTAAAAGTTAATAAAATTTCGTCCTTTTTATGGTGACAGAACTAAGAAAATATGGTATAATCTAACAAAATATTTCGATAATATTATCAGTTATGACGAAAACATATTTTGCCGTAACAACAATATAACGCGATTTTCGGAGATAATTTATGTTTGAACAGTCAATCAGCGTCGACAGAATGGAGCAGGCGGTCAGCCTGTTCGGAAGTTTCGACGAAAACATCAGAATAATAGAAAAAGAGTTCGACGTGGACGTTGTCAGCCGCGGCTCGGAGATAAAGGTCACGGGCGAGGCGGAGAATGTCTCAAAGGGCGTGCGCGCGATAAACGGGCTTTTGATGCTCATCAACCGCGGCGAGGCGCTCAGCGACCAGAACGTCCGCTACGTCATCTCGCTTGTCAACGAGGGTAACGAGGATCAGCTCCCGCAGATGACTGCGGACTGCATCTGCATCACCTCAAAGGGCAAGCCGGTCAAGCCGAAAACGCTCGGCCAGAAGAAATACATCGAGTCAATCCGCAAAAATACGGTCACTCTCGGAGTCGGCCCCGCCGGCACGGGCAAGACCTATTTAGCGGTTGCCATGGCGGTCACCGCCTTTCGCGCAAAGGAGGTCAACCGCATAATCCTCACCCGCCCCGCAGTCGAAGCGGGCGAGAAGCTCGGCTTCCTGCCCGGCGACCTGCAGCAGAAGGTTGACCCGTATCTGCGCCCGCTCTACGACGCTCTGTTCGATATGCTCGGCGCGGAGAGCTTCCAAAAGCAGCTCGAGCGCGGCAACATAGAAGTCGCGCCCCTCGCCTATATGCGCGGACGCACGCTTGACGACAGCTTCATTATCCTCGACGAGGCGCAGAACACCTCGGTTGAGCAGATGAAGATGTTTTTGACCCGTCTCGGCTTCAACTCGAAGATGGTGGTCACGGGCGATATAACCCAGATAGACCTGCCCGACGGCAGGCGCAGCGGTCTTGTCGACGCCGTAAAGGTTCTCAAGGATGTCGACGATATTCAAATAGTCAGGTTCAACGAGCGTGATGTGGTCAGACATAAGCTCGTTCAGGATATAATCAAAGCCTACGAAAAACATGAGGATGTGAAGAAGAAGAAATGAGAGGCAAGGTTAAAGTAATCATAACAAACGACCAGAATGAGGTCAAAATTCCTACGGGAGTAAGAATGCTCGTACGCCGCGCCTGTACCGCGGTACTGACCCTTGAAGAGTTCAACGATCCCGCCGAGATAAGCGTCCGCTTTGTGGACGACGAGGAAATACACAGGCTCAACCGCGAATACCGCGATACGGACAGGAGCACCGACGTGCTCTCATTCCCCTTAGGCGAAAACGGAGTATACGACACAAATCTCGACACGGGCGCAAAGATGCTCGGCGACATAGTTATTTCTATCCCCCACGCCGTCAGCCAGGCAGAGCGCTTCGGACATACGCTTCAGCGCGAGATAGCTTTCCTCACCGTACATTCAATGCTCCACCTGCTCGGCTATGACCATGAGAAAGGCGGAATCGAGAGCGTGCGTATGCGCGAGAAGGAGGAGACCGTCTTAACTCAGCTCGGTCTGCCCAGAAGCGGAAGCTACTATATGGGTGACGAATAAATGAAAGGTCTGCTCAAGAGCTTTGCCTATGCGGGTTGCGGAATCGCCACCTGTATAAGGCAGGAGAGAAATATGCGCATACATCTTGTGTGCATGATATATATGTACTCCTACCTTCTCATCTACGACTTCTTTGAGGTCTCGCGTACTCAGTTTGCGATAATATTTATTGCCAACGCGATAGTTGTTATGGGCGAGCTGTTCAACACCGCTATAGAAGCGGTCGTTGACATGGCGGAGGAGAAGTTCAGCGAGAAGTACAACCGCCTTGCTAAAATATCGAAGGACACTGCGGCGGGAGCCGTGCTCGTCGGCGCGATATTCGCCGTATGCACGGGTATTGCCATACTCGGTCAGCCCGAGGCGTTCAAGGCAATGTTCGCCTACTATGCTGAAAAGCCATATATGATAGCGGTGCTTGTGCTGAGCCTTGCGCTGAGCTTCGTATTCATATTCACGGGCTTTCATTTTAAGAAGAAGAACAAATAAACAAAATGACCGCTGACTGTCATATCAGCGGTCATCTATATAAGGAGAAGTTATGACTCAGACAAGAACTGCTTTCATTGCCATAGTCGGCTGCCCGAATGTCGGCAAGTCGTCGATACTCAACCGCCTGCTCGGTCAGAAAATCGCCGTCGTGTCGCCTAAGCCGCAGACTACGCGCACAAAGATAATGGGCGTGCTGACGGAGAATGACGTTCAGCTCGTTTTCACCGACACCCCCGGCTTCCATCGCCCGCGCACAAAGCTCGGAGAGAAGATGGTCAAGGCCGTCAGCGACAGCATCTCGGGCGTTGACGCCTGTCTCTTTGTCGTTGAGCCTTCGGGAGAACTGCGCGACGCGGAAAAGGATCTTCTCGGCAAGTTTAAAAAAGAGAAAATGCCCGTAATTCTTGCCATAAATAAAATAGATTCGGTCAAGCAGAAGGAGCTGCTCATAGAGCGCATGGCACAGTTTTCCGCGCTCTACGACTTCGAGGCGATAGTCCCCTGTTCAGCGCTCAAGGGCGACGGCTTCGGTGAGCTCAAGGACGAGCTCTTTAAGCAGTCTCAGCCCTCGCCGCATTTCTTCCCCGACGACACTCTGACCGACCAGCCCGAGCGTGTTATAGCGGCCGAGATAATCAGAGAAAAGCTCTTGAATCTCCTTGACGACGAGGTGCCGCACGGCGTGGCGGTATGCATAGAGCGTATGCACGAGCGCGAGGGCTCGGACATAACCGATATCGACGCGACTGTCTACTGCGAGCGCGAGAGCCACAAGGGTATAATAATCGGCAAAAAGGGCGAGATGCTCAAAAAGGTTTCGACGAGGGCGCGCGAGGATATGGAGCGCTTCTTCATGTGCAAAATCAATCTCCACTGCTGGGTCAAGGTCAAAGAGGGCTGGCGCAACAGAGAGGGACTTATCCGAAATTTCGGGCTTGACAACGAATAATTTTTCCTGTCATAAATCGCCGCGCGGTGAAAAAAATATTTTTACACTGCACGGAGGAGCGCTTGGCGCGTTTATAAACAGATGAGAAGCCCGGACAAAAGCAATGTTCAAAATGCGTGGAACGAATTTAAGCTGAGCGGCAAGGTCGAGGATTATCTTCGCTATGCCGAGATGAATACAGTCGGCGGAGGTGAAACGGCAAGTGCAGACGCAGACAGAGGGGCTGATAATCAAGTCCCGCGATATCAATGAAAACGACACCGTCGTTAAAATCCTGACGGGCGATTTGGGGCTTATCTCAGCCTTTGCAAACGGCACAAAGAGGGTCAAGAGCCGAACCGCGAGCGCCGCCGTCTCGCCCATGACTTACTCCCGCCTGACCCTCTACCGCGGGCGCGAGAGCTACATAATCGACGACGCAAAGGCCATAGATGTGTTTTTCGGCCTGCGCGAGGACATAGAAAGGCTGTCGCTCGCCAACTACTTCTGCGAGCTTGCGGGCGAATTTTCGCCCGAGAACACCGAAGCTCACGAGTTTTTGAGCCTGACGCTCAATCTCCTGCATCTGCTGTCCGAGGACAAGCGCAGCGCGGACTTTCTAAAACCCGTGGGCGAGCTGCGTATGCTCGCGCTTGCGGGCTATATGCCCGACCTCGTCGGCTGCCAAGCCTGCGGAAACGAGCTGCCCGACGAGCCTGTGTTCAGCCCGCGCCATGCGGGATTTTTCTGCCGCGGCTGCGCCCCGGACGGCGAGGGAGAACCCGTAACGCCGGGAGTTATAAACGCCATGCGCCATATCTGCACCTGCGACGACCGCGCACTGTTCGCGTTCCGTATGCCGGACAGCTCGCTGAAAATCCTCGGCGACATAACCGAGCAATACCTGCTCCTCCAGCTCGGGCACAAGCTGAGAACACTGGATTTTTACAGGAGCATAAAGATGTGAGCGTTGCGGATATCCGGATTCGGATCTCCGCTTTTTTAACCACTACCTATTCTATTGCCCTCAGAAAACCGACTATAAAGTTTTTGCTTTTTAAAATTTTTATTGACAAAACCGCAACATTCCAGTACACTAATGTCAAATACAATAGAAGGTGGTTTGATCAATGAAAAATTTTGTACATTTCATCTCTTGCATTATGTATGTCAGTTCACTGTCGTGGGACTATAGTTCAGAATTTTAATTCTATGGGAATATAAGGAGAATAGAAATGGACAAAAAGCGAACGGAAGATAACCTTGAAAGTGTCAGCGTAATAACGGCACGGCGCCTGAAAATTTCAATTGCCATGATAGTGCTCTTCTTTATCAGCGGCATATGCGCCATTTACATATACGGTGCTGTAACTGGAATCGTTTGCGCGTTCTGGATTTGCTACCTTGTCATAACGATAATAATGATCTACCGAAACACAGCCGATGTCAAAGACAATCTATATGACGCGCTCGACGAGCTTGACGAACGCTACGCGGCTTTTGAGGCGCAAAACAGGGAACTCAAAGCACAGAACAAAGAGCTTTTGGAAAAGCTCAATCGAATTGATGCAATGCTCAACGCCGCCGAGAAGCCCGAAGCAGAAAATACCGAAGAACACTGAATAACCAAATATAATCAAAGCCGCGATTCACACTCCCCCGTGAACCGCGGCTTATTTTATCCCGTAGTGCTCTCGCTCTGCGCGGCGGTTTTTGTCGGGAAGTCGAAGCCCTGCATGAAGCCGTTGAGCTCGGTCGAGCAGACGTCTCCGCCTATCACCGCGCCCTCATAGACGAGAATATTCGCCTGCACAGTTCCGCTGTCCCCCTCGTAGCCGGGGTAGTTTTTTATGCTGTAGGTCCAACGCTTTGCGCGTTTGCCCGCATAGGGCGTCAGGTCGAGATTCTGCGCCTTTTGAATCTCGTTATATTTCTCATACCCTCTGTCGAACTCGGCGGGAATTATAACCTCGGCTACTTCAACGGGGTCCTCCTCTATCTCCCAGCCGAACTGCGACAGAAACGCCGTGCGCTCCGAGGCATTCGACGCCTTCAGACTTATCGCGTTGTCCTTTACCGCGGGCTTTCCGCGGTTTATCAGCAGCACTATCGCCGCCGCCGCGAGCACCGCCGCGAACGCCGTCAAGGCAATTTTAAGCTTTGAGGATTTGACTGAAAATACGAACACGTTTCTTCGCCCCTTCGCGCTTATATCATGGATAATCAATATATATGCTTCTCTCTTCGGAATTATCACGGTTGACAAATCTTGTCAAAATGGTAATATAATAGTGTAATATATACCCGGCGCTGTGCCGTATATGGTCAACGCCGCATCCGGAGGCACTAAAGACATGAAAAAGCGCAGTCTCATCCCCTTTGCAGTCCTCGCCGCAGCTGCGGGCGCGGGAGCGGCAGTCGGCAGAAAGCTAAAGACCGATAAGGCTTTCCGCCGCGACTTTGACGACGCGGTGGGAAAGGGCATTCTCGCCGCCGTAGGCAAACTGGCAGATAAACTCCCCGAGCCGAATTTCGGCGATATTTCCGACTATGAGAGCCGGGATTTTTATCCCGGGCACAGTGAGTTTGCCACATCCGGCAAGCGCGGCGCGAGGTGGCGTCTCGGCTATGCGCGGCGCAGTCTCGTCCCCGACGACTATAATCAAAAGGACTACTACATAGCGGGCTATCTATCCTATCCCCCGAATGTCATGAGCGGAGTTATCGACGACCAGGCGGTGCGCGTAATCTGCCTCGACGACTCGAGCGGGCGCGGGAGCGTCGTTTTCGCCGTTATCGACTGCGTCGGGATATCCGGCGCGGACATACGCCGCATACGCGCAAGGCTCGCCGACTTTGCAAAAGAAAACAACATCGTTTCCGTAAATATTTCATCTATCCACTGCCACAGCGCAATAGACACGCAGGGGCTTTGGGGAGACCTGCCCAAGATGCTCAAGAATAACGTCAGGGCGGTAAAGGACGGACGTTACGACGATATTATCTCCGGGCGCGACCCCGAGTTTATGGAAAATCTGTTTGAGAAAACTGCGGACGCGATAAAAGAGGCGTTTAATTCCATGCAGCGCGGAAAGCTCACCTATGTGCGCACCGACGCTATCGACTTTGCGCGCGACAAGCGCCCGCCCTATGTTTGGGACAGGGACATAGTCCGCCTGCGCTTCATCCCCGACAACGGCTCAAGAGAGACCATGGCCGCGTTCATGGCGGCTCATCCGACCGCTTTAGGCGCGAAGAATACGAAGCTCAGCTCCGACTACATCTCCGCTATGGAGCAGGAGATAAATAAGGCGGGCAGGAACTTTATCTTTTTCCAGGGCGCGGAGCTTGCGATAGCTCAGCAGCGCGACTGCATAACCGAGCACGACGGCTCGGAGGGCTGGCAGGAATACGGCAGGACAATAGGGCGCTTCCTAAATTCTATCCCCGATGAGCAGGAGAGGCGCGTTGCGACTTTTATAAATATCAGAAACCGCGAAATTTTCATCCCTGCGGACAATCCGATACTTATCGCCGCCGCAAAGACGGGACTTGTCAACAACACCGTTTTGCATGACGCAAAGGAGGAGTCCGGCTACTGCTTTGTCAGCGAAATAGGCTACGCGGAGATAGGCAGGGAGCTGTCTCTTGCGCTTATCCCCGGCGAGCTCGCGCCCGAGATTTTGCTCGGCGGAGCCTACGGCGCGGACGAGAGCTTCAACCGCACAGCCTGGGAGTATCCGCCCATGCGCGACATGATCCCCGAGGGCAGAGAGCTCAGCGTTATAGGTCTTTGCAACGACGCGACGGGATATATAATTCCCGACAACGACTACGGCAGCGTCATAGCGAAGGACCACTACGAGGAGGCGGTCTCGGCGGGAAGGCGCGCGGGGTCGACTGTAACCGAGGCTTTCGGAGAGCTTGTCAAAAGTCTCCGATAAAAATAAAATACAACGGAGGGAAACCCCATGCGCAAAAACATCCGGCGAATCTTCAGCATCATTCTTGCGGCGATACTGCTGCTCTGCGCGAGCCTGCCCGTTTTCGCAAAGAGCGAAAAATGCTCCTGCGGCACGCCGCCCGTAATCTACGTCGCGGCCTTGGGCAGCGCGAAGCTCTATCTTGACAAGGGCACGGAGAACGAGCGTCTGCTGTTCAGACCCGACACCGCCGCTTATCTGCGCCTTGCCGCACGTCTCGCCCCGGCAATAGCGCGCCTCGCCATAGACAAGAACTATGACGCTTTCGGCGACGCGCTCATCGACGGAGTCCGCGGCGTCTTCGGCGATTTGCAGATGGACGAAAACGGTGACTCCACAGACCGCGTGACCTCGGACGCCAAGCTGCCCGACAACCCCGACCACGGCGTTGACAAGAGCTACTATTTCGCCTACGATTTCCGTGAGGACCCGCTCACGGTCGCGGACAAGCTGCACGAGTACATCGCCTGCGTAAAGAAGCTGACCGAACATGACACCGTGCTTCTTCGTGCCTCGTCCATGGGCGGCGTTATGACCATGGCGTATTTCTACAAATACGGCACCGACGGCATAGACGCCTGCATATTCCAGTGCTGCCCCATACTCGGCACGCAGGTGGCGGGCGACCTGTTCACAAAGAAAATCGTCATTGACCCAGAAGCCCTCGTCCGTTACGCCTCGCAGCTGCCGACAGACGAGCAGTGGCAGTCCGACCTGCTCTGCATAGTGCTTGATATGCTGAACTACGCGGGTGTTTTCAAAGCCCTCGTCGGCGTTGCGGATAAGCTGCTCGAAAATCTGACGGACAGGGTGTTTGAAGAGCTCATGTACCCCGTGTTCGGCTCGATGCCCGGAATATGGAGCTTCGTGACGGACGACGAATACAAGCAGGCGAAAAAGATGGCGTTCGATGAAAACACCTCGAAGCGTTTAATCTCCCGCCTCGACGAGTATCACTACAACGTCCAGTGCAAGGCGGGCGAGATACTGAACAGAGCTAAGAACAACGGCGTGAAAATAATGATAGTCGCGGGCTACAACAAGCAACGCACGCCGCTCGTCGAGTCCTATATGTCAAACAGCGACGCGACGGTTGACACGAAATACGCCTCCGTCGGCGCGACTGTGGCAGACCTCGGCTCCGCTCTCCCCGAAGGCTATGTTCAGAAGAATGAGACGGGCGTTCACGACCACCTCTCGAAGGACGGCGTGATAGACGCATCGACCTGCCTCCTGCCCGAGAACACCTGGTTCATAAAGGATATGCTCCACTGCAAGATACACGACGGACACAAGGAGATGTACAACCTGTTCTTCTATTCGGACTCTGTAACAGACATCTGGTCGAATGAAAAATATCCGCAGTTTTTACAAAATGACGTAAACGCAAAGACACTCACTCCCATAGGCACTCAGGCAAGACCCGCTGCATCGAACGGCGGTTCGGGCAGCTCGAAAGGGCCTCTGACCCCGCAGACCGGTTCGGCCTCATTTGCGGCGGTTATCCCGCTCCTGTTTGCCCTGCCCGCGGGAGTTGTTTCGAGGCGACGCAAACGCTCATAAGAGAAAATTGCAACAGCCGACGGCCATATGTTCCGCTGTCGGCTGGTTTTTCTTTAACAAGGCGAAAATATTTTGTAAAACCTACTTCTTCGCTCTTGAAATAGGCGCAAATAATGTATAAAATAAGCTTGTAATTATTATACGGAAAGGTCGTGCAAATATGGCAAGATTTCTCTATTCCGCCTTCTCCGACGAAGCCGCCGACAGCATTGACGGTCAGATAGCCGCCTGCAAGGCAAACGGCGTGACTCACATGGAGCTGCGCGGCGTTGACGGCAAGAACATCTCTGAGTTCTCCGTCGACGAGGCTAAGTCGCTCAAGGAAAAAGCTTGACGCAAACGGTATGAAGGTCTCCTCCATAGGCTCCTACTACGGAAAAATCGAGATTACCGACGATTTCGAGCCCCATTTCGAGGGCTTCAAAAACACCGTCGAGGTCGCAAAGATACTCGAAGCGAAGTATATCCGCCTGTTCAGCTTCTATTTCACAAAGGGCGAGAGCTACAAAGAATACCGCTCCGAGGTCATGCGCAGAGTCAGAGCCATGGCCGAGTATTCAAAGGAGCGCGGAGTCCTCTGCTGCCACGAGAACGAGCGCGGAATTTACGGCGATATCCCCGAGAGATGCCTTGACCTCCACAGGGAGCTGGGCGACGTCATCGGCGGAATCTTTGACCCCGCGAACTATATTCTCAACGGCGTTGAAATTCTCCCCGCATATGATTTGCTCGAGCCCTACATAACATATATGCACGTCAAAGACGCGATAGGCGCCGAGGAGACCGTGGTTCCCGCGGGTCAGGGCGACGCTCATTTTGACGAGCTCATCCGCCGCTTCAACAAAAAGGACGGCGAGAGATTCCTCTCCGTCGAGCCGCACCTCAAGGTGTTTGACGCTTTAAAGACCATAGAGCGCGACGACAGCCTCTCGCTGAAAATGGATAAGTTCACCTACCCCGACAACAACGCGTCCTTTGCCGCCGCAGTCGGCGGAATAAAGGAAGTTGTCGCAAGAGTTAAGACGCTGCGCTACGGCATAATCGGCATAGGCAACATGGGCTCGGCTCACTTGGGCTACTATCTCGACGGGCTTATCCCCGAGATGACGCTCACAGCCGTCGCCGATATCGACCCCGCAAAGCTTGAGCGCGCCGAGAAAAAGTGCCGCGAGAGAAGCTGCGAGATAAAATATTTCGACTCCGCCGAGGCTCTTATCGACTCGGGCGCGGTCGACGCGGTCATAGTCGCAACGCCGCACTACTCGCACCCGCCGATAGTCGAATACGGTCTGACCCACGGGGTTCACGTGCTCGGCGAAAAGCCCGCGGGCGTCTACACAAAGCGAGTTCGCGAGATGAACGAGGTCGCCGCAAAGAGCGACAAGGTGTTTGCGCTGATGTTCAATCAGAGGACGAATCCCATGTATATCAAGCTGCGCGAGATAGTGCAGAGCGGAGAATACGGCGGACTGCACCGCTTCAACTGGATAATCACCGACTGGTACCGCACGCAGGCATATTATAACTCCGGCGGATGGCGCGCCACCTGGAGCGGCGAGGGCGGCGGCGTGCTGCTCAACCAGTGCCCGCATCAGCTCGATCTGTGGCAGTGGATAACCGGTATGCCCGAATCCATTCAGGCACAGTGCTCCATAGGCAAGTGGCACAATATCGAGGTCGAGGACGACGTGACTATATATGCCGAATATAAAAACGGCGCTACGGGCGTATTTATAACGACCACCGGCGACGCACCCGGCACAAACAGGCTCGAAATAACGCTCGACCGCGCAAAGTTAGTCTGCGAGAACGACAGCATAAGAGCCTATATTCTCGACGAGTCCATGACCGAGTTCAGCAGAACCGCCGAAGAGGGCTTCGCAAAGCCCGGCGGTCACTGGGAGGATATCGACTATGTCGACACGGACACCGAGCAGCACGTTGCGGTCACGAATGCGTTCGCGGCGCACATCCTGCACGGCACACCTCTCATCGCGCGCGGCGAGGAGGGCATAAGCGGCCTGACCATCTCGAACGCGGCGCACCTGTCCTCATGGCTCGGCAGGAAAATCACGCTCCCGATAGACGAGGATCTGTTCTATGAGGAGCTTCAGAAGAAGATAGCCTCGTCCTGCGGCAAGAAGGAGCCCGTAAAGGAAGTTGTCTTTGAGGATATGTCCTCGACCTACGGCTCATAATCAATAAAAACAGAGGTAGACTATGAAGATATCTATTGTGGGCTGCGGCGGAATAAGCCGCACCCACATCGGGGCTGTCCGCGAAATATCGGGCGCCCGGATAATAAGCGTTGCGGACTGCATTCCCGAGCGCGCCCAAGCGGCGGCCGAGCAATGCGGCACGAAGGCGTACACGAGCCTTGAGGCTATGCTCTCGGGTGAGAAGCCGGATATTTTGCATATCTGCACTCCGCACTGTCTCCATGTTCCCATGGCAGTTTACGCCATGGAGCGCGGAATAGACGTGCTGTGCGAAAAGCCCTGCGCCATGACGGAGGAACAGCTCAAAGCGCTGCGCGACTGTCAGCACAGGACGGGACGGCAGTTTGGCGTCTGCTTTCAAAACAGGTATAACCGCTCGGTACGGTATCTTAAAGATATCATCGACTCGGGCCTGTACGGCGAACTTATCGGCATGAGGGCTTTCGTCACCTGGAAGCGCGACGCGGACTACTACGCGAGCGGCGACTGGCGCGGGAAAAAGGCAACCGAGGGCGGCGGAGTGCTGATAAATCAGGCTCTGCACACGCTCGACCTTATGAACATGCTCGGCGGCGGGGTAAAAGCCGTGACTGCCCACTGTTCAAACGACCACCTCAGGGGCATAATAGAGGTTGAGGACACGGTGAGCGTATTTGCGGAATTTTCGCGCGGCTTTCGCGGAGTTTTCTTTGCGACAACCGCAAACGCCGTCACCTCCCCAATAATACTCGAAGCAAACTTCGCCGACCGCTCCATACGCATAGAGGGCGACAGCGTGTTTGAGCAAAAGGACGGCAAGCTCACTCCCGTGCTCGACGCGGACAGCTTTGTTAACCACGGCAAAGCCTGCTGGGGCAGCGGCCACGCCGCGCTGATACGCGATTTCTATGAGTCTGTAACGAGCAAGCGCCCGTTTTCGATAGACGCGGACGAGGGCGGCAAGGCAATTGAGCTTCTGCTCGCCATATATAAAAGCGCGGAAAAGGACGAACGCATAGAGTTATAAAGAAGAAAGGGAAGATAAAAATGCAGATGACTTTTCGCTGGTTCGGCGACACTAAGGACACGGTATCGCTCGAACAGATAAGGCAGATACCGGGTGTCAAGGGCGTTGTCCCCGCACTGCACACACTGCCCGCGGGCGAAGCATGGCCGCTCGATATGATAACGGACATGAAGAGAGAAATCGAGGCGGCGGGGCTTACTATGGAGTGCATAGAGAGCGTCAACGTCCACGAGGATATCAAGCTCGGCAACGAAAACGCGGACAGATATATAGACAACTATATCGAGTCCATTCGCAATCTCGGCAAGGCGGGCGTCAGAGTGATATGCTACAACTTCATGCCCGTTTTTGACTGGACGCGCACCGACCTTGCCATGGATATGGGCAACGGCGCTACCTGTCTTTCGTATAACGGCAAGCAGATAGAGGGCAAAAGCCCCGAGGATATGTTCCGCGAGATAGACGAGAACTCAAACGGCTACGCAATGCCCGGCTGGGAGACCGAGCGCATGGGCGAGATAAAGGAGCTGTTCAAAAAATACAAGGGCGTGACCGAGGACGACCTCGTTGAAAATCTCCGCCATTTCCTGCGCCGCATAACTCCCGTATGCGAGGACTGCGGCGTTAAAATGGCTATTCATCCGGACGATCCGCCATGGGGCATATTCGGTCTGCCGAGGATAATCAAGAACACCGCCGACCTTGAGCGCCTGCTCTCGCTCGTTGACAGCGACATAAACGGCATCACCTTCTGCACGGGCTCGCTCGGCGCGTCTAAAGACAACGACCTGCCCGCGATGATAAGAAAATTCGGCGACAGGATATATTTCGCGCATCTGAGAAACGTTCTCAGGCGAGACGGCTGGTTCAACGAGACCTCTCACCTGTCCTCGGACGGCTCACTCGATATGTACGAGATAGTCAAAGCGCTCTACGAGAGCGGATTCGATGGCTATATCCGCCCCGATCACGGCAGAATGCTGTGGGGCGAAAAGGCGCGCCCCGGCTACGGGCTCTATGACCGTGCGCTCGGAGCGGCATATATAAACGGACTTTGGGAAGCCGTTTCAAAATCCGAAAGGAAAGGAAGATAACCATGGTACACGAAAATCTCAACGGCCGCGTTGCGGTCATAACGGGCGGCGGCGGAGTGCTCTGCAGCGGCTTTGCAAAGGATCTTGCGGCTCAGGGCGTTAAGGTTGCGATACTCGACCTGCGCGAGGACGCGGCGAAGAAGGTCGCGGACGAGATAAACGCGGCGGGCGGCACGGCTCTTGCGGTCGGCTGCAACGTGCTCGAGAGCGAGAGCCTTGAGGCGGCGCGCGAGAAGATAAACGCCGAGCTCGGCTCATGCGATATCCTGATAAACGGCGCGGGCGGCAACTCCCCGCTCGGCACAACCACGAAGGACACGCTTGAGCTTGAGGACATAGCCCACAAGGCGGAGGGCGTAAAAACCTTCTTCGACCTCGACCCCAAGGGCATAGAGTTTGTTTTCAATCTCAACTTCCTCGGCACTCTGCTCACGACGCAATGCTTTGCAAAGGACATGGTGGAAAAAGAGAACGCAACTATTCTCAACATCTCCTCCATGAACGCCTACAGACCCCTCACGAGAATCCCCGCATACTCCGCGGCAAAGGCGGCTGTCTCGAACTTCACCCAGTTCATGGCCGTGCATTTTGCCGATGTCGGCATAAGAGTCAACGCCATTGCGCCCGGATTTTTCTCGACTAATCAGAACAAAACCTTGCTCTTCAACGAGGACGGCTCGCTCACCGCGCGTTCGAACAAGATAATCACCCACACTCCCCTGCGCCGCTTCGGCGTGCCGGAGGATCTGACGGGCGCTCTGCTGTTCCTCTGCGACGAGAGTCAGTCGGGCTTCATAACCGGCGTTATTCTCCCCGTTGACGGCGGCTTCTCCGCTTATTCGGGAGTGTAAAAAAAGTTAAACCGTCCGTTTTGCGGATGACAAAAAATCCTACCCGAAAATGGGTAGGATTTTTTCATAGGCTCAGATTTTGCGGCAGACATAAGCACTCCGCCGCGGCTTTCCGACTTAGCCACACAATAAACAGCCGCAACAGGGCAAGCTGCTGCGGCCGTCTGAGGTCTTATTAACGTCGATCGGGGTCGGGCGGTTTTTATATTGCTTCTTTTTCCGCGGCTTTCCCGTCCCCGTTTTTCACGGTAAAGGCTCTTGATATCGCCGCCATGGTGTGTCTGACTCTGCGCGCCATCTCGGCGGGCGGCTCGGGGTCGGGCTCGTTGAGCCAGCGTATCAGCGCGGACACAATGCCGTCGGCAATAAATGTGGCGAGAAACTCGGTGTCGTCCTCGCTGTCAAGCAAGTTCCCTATAAGCTCTCTGATTACCGGATGTATCTGCGTGCGGAAATAGTCTCTGAACGAATTCTGACCGGTCATCCGAAACGCGTTGCGGTAAAACTCGCGGTCGGAATAGAAGTATTCGCAAATTTCTTCAAAATCGGCGATATGCCCCGGGCGATTGCGTATCTCGTTGAATTCCGTGTCAAATATCCAGTTGACAAGCTCATACTTATCGCAGAAATGGTAATAAAAGCTTTTGCGGTTCATTCCGCATTTTTCGCATATGTCTCCAACGCTTATCTTCGTCAACGGCTGAGTTTCCATCAGTTCCTTGAGCGACGAAGCGAGCGCCTTCTTCGTTATGAGCGAATCCGGCATATCCCCTATTTCCTCCCTTAGCTTTCCCTATTCGCTTTATTTTATCACAAAAGCCCCTGTGTTTCAACCCCCGCTATCCTCGCGCCGCCTATCACCTCGTCGCCGAGATAGAACGCCGCAAACTGCCCCGGAGTTACCGACCGCTGCGGCTCGGCGAATGTAACCCGCGCCGTATTCGGGGATTCAAATTCAATATGCGCCTGTGCGGCGGGCGCTCTGAATCTTATCTTTACAAGGCAGTCAACGCTGCCGCTCAGCTTCTCGCTTATTACATTTATTCCGTCAACGGCAAAATCTTTCGCATACTGCGCGCCGTCCTCGCCGAGGATAACGGCGTTTTTCTCCGGCACTATGCGCGTGACGAACATCGGGCGGCCGAACGCGCCGAGTCCCTTGCGCTGACCTACCGTGTAGTTCATTATGCCCCTGTGCCTGCCGATGACATTGCCCTGTATATCGATAAAATCGCCCTCACCCATATCCTCAAAGCCGCGTGAGCGGATAAAAGAGGAATAGTCGTTGTCGGGGATAAAGCAGACCTCCTGGCTGTCCTTCTTCTGCGCGACGGGCAGAGAGAGCTTTTGCGCGATATCGCGTATGGCACTCTTCTCCATTCCGTCTATCGGGAACATTGCATGACAAAGCTGAAATTCCGAGAGCATACACAGAAAATAGCTCTGATCCTTGGCGCTCTGCGAGCGCATGAGCTTTGTCCGTCCGCCGCTCCTGTCGAGCGAGGCATAGTGACCCGTGGCAATATAATCGCCGCCGTTTGCAAGGGCGTAGTCGAGCATCGCGCCGAACTTTATCTCCCTGTTGCAGACTACGCACGGATTCGGAGTCGCGCCGCGCAGATATTCGGCGGAAAAATAGTCCATGACCTTATTCTTGAATTCGGCTCTGAGGTCGAGCACCCGATGCTCTATCCCGATAGCCCGCGCCACTCTCTGCGCGTCCTCTATGTCGCCGTTCGCGCCGTCGCCGGGCTTCAGGCGCAGAGTAACGCCTACGGCGTCGTATCCGCGCTCCTTGAGCAGAGCCGCCGCAACGGAGCTGTCAACTCCGCCGCTCATTCCTATAAACACGCGCTCCATTCCTGCGCCCCCCCTTCGGCATTTTAAAAGATTATACCATATCCCGCCAAACTATGCAAAGCGTCAAAAGCCTTATCCTCCGAAATGATTTCGTCTATATAAAAGATATGTTTATATATTTTTTGTCTCTCTGTCTTTTTGTTGTTATTTTTCGCTTAACGCACGACCGCAGAAAAATAAAATCTCGAAATCCGCTTGCAGAAAGCGCAAAAAAAGAGTATAATATAAGATATATTGAGGGATTATGCGCTTTAGACATACGCACAGACCCGTGCGCCGCGACCCTGATAATACAACATTCAAATTCGTCAAAAATGCGGCTCTTGTCATTGCCGGGTCTTATTTTCAAGGGAGGATTTATTTTGTCAGTCGATCTACACTGTCACACGAAGCTATCAAACAGTTCCATGGGTATTGACGACCTTATCATGCTCGCAAAAAAGCGCGGCGTCGATACTATTTCAATCACAGACCATGACTGCCAGGCGGGCTCTGTCCGCGGCAGAATCATAGCCGCAAGGCGCGGAGTGACCGTTGTCCCCGGCGTTGAGCTGTCCGCATCGGACGCCGAAACCGGCCGCCAGGTACATATTCTCGGTTACTTCTGCGACAGTCCGGACAGACTCGAGGAGCTCTGCCATAAGAACAACGCCGCGCGCAAAAAGGCGGGTCAGTATATGATTCTCAAGGCTGCTCAGCGCTATCCCATCTCCGCGGAGCTCGTTATGAAATGTGCCGCCGGCTCGACCGGAATTTTCGAGGAGCACATCATGCACGCGCTTGTCGAATGCGGTATCACGCAGGATTTCCACGGCGAGATATACGACGAGCTTTTCAACCCCGAGAGCCCGAAAAATATTGTTGTTGAGCCGAAGTTTATCGGCGTTAAAGAGGTTATCGACGCAATCCACGGCGCGGGCGGCATAGCCGTACTCGCTCATCCGTATAAATATAACAGCGTGCCCGGGCTTGACCGCTATGTCGAATACGGCATAGACGGCATCGAGGTCTGGTGCCCGTCGAGCAGCGAGGAGCAGCAGAAGGGTATGCTCGACTACGCAAAGAGTCACAAGCTCCTTGCGATAGGCGGCTCGGACTTCAGCGGTATGTATAACCGCGGCACTGTCAGCATCGGCGATTTCAACACACCCGCCGCCGACTTCAAAGCACTCAGCGACTATAAGGCCATGCTCAAAAAGCGAGCCAAATAAGTTAGGAGGGATCGCAGTGTGCCCCGAAAACGACAATGACATAAAAGTGTTTCACCCGTCAAACGAAAAGAAAGAACACGCAGAGGAGTCTGCCGATCTCAGCCAGGACATTCTTCTCGCCGTGCAGGAGCTTGACGCGCAGCGTTCAAACGGCAATCTCCGACGCGCACAAAAGCTCGGTAAGAAGCTCGCCCAAATTACGCCCGAAAATGCGGCGAGGCTCGGCGGAATAGACATAAAGGCAAAAGTCGACATAGACCCGCAGGAGCTGCCCTCGAATGTGCTCTATCAGGCGCGCGTGCTCATGCTCTTCACCGCGCAGCTGACTCTCCACCGCCTGCTGCCACCCACGCTCTCGAACGAGGCGGTCAACTCCATGTACGACAACCTGAGCGAGGGCTTCTACGACAATGTCATGGAGGGCGCATCGTTCTCGATATACTACCTTGCCGTCAGAAAGGGCTTCAATATCAGCGAGAACATAGGCAGGGGCTTCGCCATGCTCTGCGGCGACGAGGACTCCGCCGACTACGCAAAAATCGGCACGCTCGTCTACACGCTGTCCGATGAGTATGTCGCCCGCCGCGTAAAGGAATCGGGCTTCAAAAAATAAAAATCAAGCTCAAAAAGCTAAAAGCCGAACGGACAACTCCGCTCGGCTTTATTTATATCATTTCGGCTTCTTTTCCGATATATTTGCAGTATTCCTGCGCCGTCATCAGCCTGCCCGCCCGCTCGATATCGCCGAACTCGACAAGCCACGAGCCGTAGGGGTCGAAGTTTAGGCTCTGCGGGTCGTCGAGCAAGCTGTCGTTCACCCGCAGCACCGTTCCGCTTATCGGCGCGGATATATCCCAAACGCCCTTGAAAGCCTCGGCATCGCCTATAACCTCGCCCGCGCAGTAATATTCTCCCTCGTCGCAGAGGTTCACGAATGATATCTTTCCCCGCTTTTGCGGCACAAAGTCGGAAATCCCGACCCGCGCCGTGCCGTCGGGCGCAAGCTCAACCCACTCGTGGGAGGCGGTGTAGAGCAGTCCGCGTTTTACTTTCATATGCCGAAATATTCCTTTGCGTTATTAAACGAGATGTCGCAGACTATCTTTTTGAGCGTGTCCATGTCTGCGGGATAGAGTCCGCGCTCAACCGTGCTGCCTATGAGGTCGCAGAGTATGCGGCGGAAATATTCGTGGCGCGGATAGGACAGGAACGAACGCGAATCCGTCACCATGCCGACAAACTTCGAGAGCGCTCCCGTATTTGCAAGCGCCTTCATCTGCTCGCGCATACCGTCGATATTGTCGTTGAACCACCACGCCGAGCCGAACTGAATTTTCGACGCCGCCTGCGAGCTCTGGAAGTTGCCGAGCATCGCGCCGAGGACATAGTTATCCTTGGGATTGAGCGTGAAGAGCACGGTCTTGGGCAGAAGCTCCTCAACATCGAGGGAATCGAGCAGGCGCGAAAGATTGTCCGCAACCTCGTGGTCGGCTATCGAGTCGAAGCCGCTGTCCGGACCGAGCAAATCAAACATACGCGAATTGTTGTTGCGCGTTGCTCCGATGTGTATCTCCATGCCCCAGCCGCGGCGCGCATATTCCTTTGCAAAAAAGCGCATGAGCTCGGTCTTGTATTCGTCGATTTCGTCCGCTGTCAGCCCTTCGCCGGCAGCGGCCTTTTTGAACACCCTGTCAAGCTCGGCTGCGTCGGCGCGCTTATACGGCACGCGGGTAAAGGCGTGGTCGCTCGCGCGACAGCCCATTCTCTCGAACAGATTTATTCTGTCAAGAAGCACCTCGGTGAGCTTCTCATAGCTGCCGATTTTCTCGCCCGCCGCCTTTTCAAGAGCCTTCAGCCAGTCGCGGTAGCCGGGCAGCTCGATGCCGAGCGCCTTGTCGGGTCGAAACGCCGGAATAACGCGGCACTTGAAGCTCCCGTCCTCGGAGAGCAGCTTATGATACTCGAGGCTGTCCGCAGCATCGTCCGTGGTGCAGAGGCAGACTACGTTCGAGCTTTCGATAAGCTCGCGCGGGGTGAAGCCGCCCGCCGCTATTTTCGCGTTCGCGCGGTTCCAGATGTCCTCCGCCGTCTTTTCGCTCAGCGGCTCATATATGTCGAAATATCTCTGAAGCTCAAGGTGAGTCCAATGATAGAGCGGATTGCCGAGAAGATAGGGCATTATCTTCGCCCACGCCATAAATTTTTCGTGCGGGGTCGCGTCGCCCGTGATGTACTTTTCCGGGACGCCGCAGGAGCGCATGGCGCGCCACTTGTAGTGATCGCCCGCAAGCCAGAGCCACGCTATGTCCTCGGGCGGGCGGTTTTCGTATATTTCCTTGGGCGACAGATGGCAATGCCAATCAAAAATCGGCATTGCGCTCGCTGCGGCGAAGAGCTCGCGCGCAGTGTCGCTCTCAAGCAGAAAATCCTTGTCCATAAAAGCTTTCATTTGTATCTCCTCCCGATTTGTTGTCGCTATTATTATAACCTCCCCCGCAGAGATAAGCAAGAGCCCGTATTGACAAAACAGTAATTAATATGTAATATAAGAAAGGATAAATTCAGCTTAGAGAGGTGCCGACTTTGAGAAAATTCAAAATAACGAACCCGTATGCCGATGTCGACTGGGACAATTGGCATCACTACAAAACCAACCTGCACACGCACTCGACCGCAAGCGACTCGCAGGTTGATTTTTCGGATATGATAAAGGCCTACTACGACGCGGGCTTTGATATCCTCGCCATGACGGATCACGGAGTTATAAACCACGGCTGGAACTTAAAGCCGCGGCGCGTGCCGCTGTTCTCGGTCGCATCCATTATCAAAAAGCCTACCTGGCTCACCGACGAAGAATACAGCGCGATACTCGACGGCACCTACAAAAACCGCGGCCGCGGAATGACCGACCTGCGCTACGGGATCGAAGTGAACACCGCCGTGTTCACAAAGTCCCATGTCAACGGCTTTTTCACCGATTTCGGGCAGGGACTCGCCGGGCGCGAAAACGATTTTGAGGGCTGCGTCAAGGGAATCGCCGAGAGCGGCGGACTCTCCGTCATAAACCATCCCGGCGACTGGCTCGAAGCGTATGTCGACGTGAAGCACGCGCACGAAAAGAAGAACATCGAGCTGTTCGCCGACATATTAAAAAAATATCCGTCGTGCCTCGGAATCGAAGTGCTCAACCGTCTGGGCATCGACACCTGCGCCGACCGCATTTTCTGGGACGAGCTGCTCGCGGCGGTTATACCGAGCGGCAGAAACGTCTGGGGCTTTTCAAACAGCGACGCGCACGCGCTCTCCGATATCGACACGAGTTTTATGGACTTCGTCCTGCCGGACAGGGAGGAGCAGACCGTTCGCCGCGGCATGGAAAACGGCACGTTCTTCTCAATAAGCAGGTACGCCCGCTTCGAGCTCGGCGATGATTTTGTAGCCGAGGGCGAATATCCGACCTTTACGCGCATAACCGCAGACGAAAAGAAGCAGAGCATAACCGTTGAGGGCAAAAACTACAACCGCGTGCAGTGGGTATCCGACGGCAAGGTGATAGCCGAGGGAGAAACGCTCGACCTCATCGCCGCGGCGCAGAATATCGGCTGCTACGTCCGCGCCCAGCTGCTCGGCAAGGGCGGTCTGTGTCTGACTCAGGCGTTTATTCTCGACGACGGCAATATGCAAGAGGTGACCCTGCGCAAGCTCACGCCCGAGCTTCGAAAAATCGAGCGCATCGAAACTAAGATAAAGAACACCACGACCTATGTTATAGGTCAGGAAATAGGCCGCGAAATCGCTCGCAAAAAGCGCCGCAGAAAGGCGAAAAAATCATGAAAAAAGTATCTAAAAAGAGACTGAAAACCGCTGCGATAACCGTCGGGTGCATAGCCCTGGCGGTTGCCGCGGGCTTCGGCACATACAGAATAAAAAATCGCATCGACTCAAAAAAATATAATCTCATTACGCTTGACACCTCATCTCTCCCCGCTCCGCAGGAGCCTGAGTATGACGGATTTATTCAGCTCAAAGACGTAAAAATGCACTATGTCGTTTACGGCAGAGGCGAACGGCCGCTCGTTCTTATTCACGGCAACGGCGGCAGCGCAAAGTCGCTCGCAGAGGCGGCAAGCTATCTCGCCGACGAATACACGGTCTATGTCATTGAGAGCCGCTGCCACGGGCAGAGCAGCGACCCCGGCACGATAGACTACGAATCCATGGCGAACGACACCGCGCAGTTCATCGCCGCCATGAAGCTGAAAAAGCCGTATATTATAGGTCACAGCGACGGCGGAATTATCGCGCTGACACTCGCCGCAAGATACCCCGATGTTCCGGGTGCGATAATATCCTGCGGCTCCAACACGAGTCCGAAGACGATGAAGCCGTATTTCATCATAGGTGTAAAAATCAACAATATGCTCCGCCACGACAAGCTTAATGATATGATGCTCACCCTACCCAACCTCACCGCAGATATGCTCGGCAATATTACCGCACCGACCTACATCGTCGCGGGCGAGCACGACATCATGTGGCTCTCGGACACCGTGTATATGCACGAAAAAATCCCCGACAGCCGCATAGCGATAATCAAGGGCGCCGGTCACTCCACCTATATGTCGCATGACGGCAAGCAGACCTATGTGCTCGCCAAAGGATTTTTTGACACGCTTTAATAAAACCGATAAACCGCCGAACGGGCAGACGCAGATTTCACCCATTCGGCGGCTCTTTTTTTCGGCTGTCCGTTTTCAACCGTTCGGCATATTATGCTATGGGGTCTTTCCCCACGGAAGAAAAAACAAGCGCGGAGAAGCCGAAGGTGACAGTTTTCTGTCCGCAGGGGAGCCGCGGCCGTAAGTCCGCGCATAAGAATAGAGGCTCCCCGACAGGGAGCCTCATCGGATTTTTATCGGGACCGACCGTCCCGTTTGCCTAAAACAGAATCACTCCGCTTCGCGGCTTGCGGAGGCTTTCAGATTGATAGCGTAGACAGTGTTAATCCGCAACGGATAGCTCTCCGCGATTTCACCGTTATAGTAAACGATAACCTCGTCGCCGACAGCCACATCCGTATAGCTGTCCTTATTCTCGGCATTCAGAGAAACCGCGCATCTTGCGCCGTTCGGATAGCCATCCGTCTTTAAATAAATAATCATATAGTTGTCGTGAACTTCCTCCACTGTCCCGGTGACGCTCGGCTCATGCTTTATGATATAGTTCATATTCCTGTTATTGCAGCCGACCAATCCGAAAACAAACATCAGCGCTAAAATCAGTGCCGCCAATCTTTTCATTTAAATCAACTCCGATCAAATCAATTTCGGTTAAATCTTGACGAATGGGGTTCCGAATTCATGCGCGGTATTGACAATCCGAATTTTACTTTTTGCACCTGTCCCCGGTATTAATCCAGACGACTCCGACGACAATCACAACCGCAAACAGCGCTATGCCTACCCACAGAAAAATCATGTTTTTGAAGATTTCGCTGAGTGCCGCCACGACCCAACACGCCGCCAGCGCAAACATAAGCTTCGACACAGCCCGACAGAGCTTCTTTTCGTCGTACTGCGCCTTTTCTTCTGCGGATGCGGTATTATAGCCGGCAATCAGAAATGCGCCTTTGCCAAACGCAAAGACAGTGCCGAGCACCAGAAAAATCCCGGCCACAACAAGATGAACGGTAAGCATCAGAAAACCTCCTTTTCGGCATACGGCTATATTCCGTATATATTATAGCATAATCCCGCAAATAAGTCTATGCAGACAGACGCCGCGCTTTCAGACGTTACCTCTTCTTTCGCGTCATAATAACTCCGACGAGCGACGAGACAAAGGCCGCAGGTGCTAATCTGACAAACAGCCACTCGAAAATATGATAAGCCGCACCGAAGACGGCAGTCTCCGGGTCGCTGAAATTCCAGCCGAGATACGGGCTGTTTAAGGCTATCAGCACCGCCGAGACAAGCACCGTCGCTACACAAAGCGCAATGAACAGGCAGTGAAACGCCGCTGTTTTCGCCGTTTTCCTCTGTACAAGCTGCAAATTTATTACTTCGAGCTTTTCGCAGATTGCTTTCAATTCGTCTGTTTTCCGCTCAGAAACATTTTCTCCGAGCAATGCGCTCACCGGAGTTTCGAGCGCTTCCGACAGGGATACGAGCATATCCGAATCGGGGACCGACAGCCCCTGCTCCCATTTGGACACGGTCTGCCGCACGACATTGAGCTTGATTGCAAGTTCCTCCTGCGAAAGTCCTTTGGCTTTTCTGACTGCTTTGATATTTTCATTTAACATCGGTATATAACCGCCCTTCCCTTCAATTGTTATCGCCATTGTACACCGAATAACCCGTTGCGGCAAGCAACGCAGATTAACATACCGATATTTTATGCATCCGGCTTAAACCTACAGCCGAAAAGCACGGTAAAAGGGACGGTTGAGCAAATTCGGATTTAGCGAGCCATTTCAAGAGGTGCAGCGTAGGGGCGAATTTTGTTCACCCGCAAAAACACAGCGGCTAACGTATATTGAACCGTGTAGAGGCGGATATTATCCGCCCGCGGTTTATGCGGCAGCTACGGAAGGCGAGCGAAGCTATCTCGGCAAGTAGATTGCGAAGGGGTCGGCGACTCGACGACCATTTGACGCATTAACGTCACCGAAAATCTATTTATTCATCCGTGTCGTGCAATACGCTCTTTGATTGAGATTTGTCCTCTGTGCCGCCTACGGCGGCAGCGGTGCGTCGAGTCGCCGCACCCTACAAAGACATTGAGAAAACAGTCTGTGCAATGTGGGTGAATCCGTGCAATAACCCCTCAGTGCGCTTCCTGCTGCTCGGGCGAAGCCCATTTTTCGATTAGCAGCACTGTGTCGGGGCTCTCCGCCGAAAAATAATAGTCGTAGCTTATGCAGCCGTCCTCGGCGCAGACGGCATCCAAGATGCCGGAGTCGGTTATCTCCCTGACAAATTTTTCTCCGCCGCCGGGTCTTGCCGTATATTTTACAGAAAGTAAAAGCATAAAATTCCGTCTTTTATATGCACTTCGCCGCGATGCATTCGCTCAGGCGCGCCAAATCCTCCATTTTGAGGCTCTCCGCCCTGACGCTCGCGGGGAAGCCCGCCTCGGCTATTGCCGCGTTTATTTTGTCTTTAGGAATACCCAGTCCCGCGCTGAGCGAGTTCGAGGCGGTCTTTCTGCGCTGACCGAACGCCGCCTTGACCACGCGGAAAAAGAATTTTTCGTCCGTTATCTCAACGGGCGGCTCGGGTCTGATATCGAGCCTTATCACGCTGCTGTCCACCTTGGGCGCGGGCATGAACGAACCCGCCGAAACATCGAAGAGCTTCTTTGCGTCGGCGTAGTAGTTGACAGCCACAGTGACCGCTCCGGCGTCTCTGCTCCCGACGGGCGCACAGAGCCGCGCAGCCGCCTCCTTCTGCACCATGACCGTCACCGCGTCTATCGGTATGCGGCTCTCGAGCAGGTACATGATAACGGGCGAGGTTATATAATACGGCAGGTTCGCGCAGACGACAACACGCATACCGGCAAAGCGGGCGGCGATAAGCTCGCCGAGGTCGGTTTTCAGCACATCGGCGTTCAGCACCTCGACATTGTCGAAATCCTCAAGCGTCTTTGCGAGGACGGGGATGAGGCGGGTGTCAAGCTCGAGCGAGACGACTTTTTTTGCCCTCTTTGCAAGCTCCGCCGTCAGCACGCCGATTCCCGCGCCTATCTCGATAACGCCGGTGTTTTCGTCTGCGCCGCAGGCCTCCGCCATTCGCGGGCAGACGGTCGGATTTATCAGAAAGTTCTGGCCGAGCGACTTTGAAAAAGTAAAGCCGTTAGCCGAAAGTATTTCTTTTATGACATTGATATTTGAAAGCTCCTGCATATTCTCTCCTTGTTACTCGGCAAGCGAGCAGATTCGCACGCCGAAAAGTCCGGTCTCCGCCTTGACCTCGACAGTGTCGCCGACCTTCACCTTGCCGCAGCGCCCCTTGGGCAGGTCTATCCACGCATCGACTCCCGCGCCCTTTCTCGGCGTCACGCGGATACGGTGCGGGCCGTCATAAAACACCGTTCGCAGGTCGTCGTCCGTCTCGATAACCACCGCGCTGACATTGTGTGCGCCGCGGGTGAAGGTGTTGTTGAGCGTCATGGCGCAGCCCATTATCGCAAGCGCCGCAAGCAGCAGGAACAGCGCCTGCCGCAGTCCGCCCACGCTGAAGCCCGCGAACTTCTTCTTGCATATGAGGAAAGCCGTAATTGTCAGCACCGTTGCTATAATAACGCTCACGCAGAGCATTGCGCCGAACGAATCGATGGGATTATTTACCTCCGTCTCGAAAACCATGAGCGCTATGGGCACCATCGGCGCACACCACAGGCTTTCGGTGCGTCCTCTGCACAGGTCAAAGGTCAAAAAGCCTATGCTCGCCGCGGAATAGACGACCGCAGCCGCCGCGACGAACTTCACGCGGAAAAAGAACACAAACAGCGCGAAAACCGCAACGTTGGCACAGAGCCAGATTATGTTTTTCTTTTTTACTTTCATTTCAAAACCCCTCATTGACGGCATGGGGTCATCGACCCCGGATTTGCTTTTATAATTATGTTTTGCTTATGTTTGAAAGATTAAAAAACGCACAGTTACAGCAATCTCGTGTCGTTGATTATCAGCTCGAAGCTGCAGCCGAGACGGGCGGCGGATTTTTTGCACAGCACCATGCGCTCGAGGAAAATTTCAAAGTATTCCATAACCGGACAGATTTCCGTATCTATCTTCAGACGCAGGATGATTATTCTTTCCTCTCCGTCAACCTCAAGCTCCGAGTCCACGACCGCGTAGTTGACTCTGTCGTGAATATCCGTGCTGACTGTTTTGCTGTTTCTCACTCGACTTCTGCGCACGTCGCTCTTGTCCGCGAGGATGAGCGCCGCGGCAACGGGGCTGACGGGCGCCGCCGTCTTTTCATCGTGATGGCCTATCGCGCCGACTATCATCGCTATGTCCTTTGGGTTTACCTCGAGGCTGCGAAGAATATTAAAGGCGAGTATGCCGCCGCTCTGCGCATGGTCGCAGCGGTTTATCATATTGCCGATATCATGCATATAGCCGGCTATCGCCGCAAGCTCGCACTCGTGGTCGCTGTAGCCGAGAATTTCGAGTATCTCCCGCGACATTTTGGAGACCGTGCCCGCGTGGGCGAGTCCGTGTTCGGTGAAGCCCAGTTCGCCTAAAACGCGATTGCCCGCAAGGATATAAGTCTTGAGCTCCTCGTTTGAATGAATTTTATCGTAAAGTTCCATATTTGAACCCCTTTTCCGTGCATTTTTCGGCGCAAAAAAAGCGCTTTTGCTCTTTTCTTTTGCCTGCTTTGTGAGTATAATATAACTAAATAAGAGTATGGAGGTAATTTCAATGTCCACTGTCTTAGTAACCGGCGGTGCCGGCTTCATCGGCTCGCACACGAGCATAGAGCTGCTCAACGCAGGATACGATATCATTATACTCGATAATTTTGTCAACAGCAAGCCCGAAAGCCTCAAAAGAATAAAAGAACTTGCGGGCAAGGACTTTAAGTTCTATCAGGCGGATATCCGCGACGAAGAGGCGCTGACAAAAATTTTCGCCGAGAATAAGATTGACGCGGTCATCCACTTTGCGGGGCTCAAGAGCGTGCCGCAGAGCATAAAGGAGCCACTCAACTACTATGACAACAATATAGCGGGCACCGTGTGCCTGTGCCGCGTGATGGATAAGGCCGGCTGCAAAAAGCTCGTTTTCAGCTCGTCCGCAACCGTCTACGGCAGCAAGAACCCCTCCCCTCTCAAGGAGGATATGCCCACGGGCGGCACAACCAATCCCTACGGCACCACGAAATATTTCATCGAGCAGATACTTCAGGATCTCTGCGTATCTGACAGCAAGTGGGGCGTCTCTATCCTTCGCTACTTCAATCCCATCGGAGCGCATAAGAGCGGCCGCATAGGCGAGGATCCCAACGGTATCCCCGGCAACCTCATGCCCTATATCACCCAGGTCGCCATAGGCAAGTTAGAGTGCCTCAACGTCTGCGGCAACGATTACCCGACCCCGGACGGCACGGGCGTGCGCGACTATATCCATGTTGTCGACCTTGCGATAGGTCACATAAAGGCGCTTGACAGACTTTTGAAGATCGACGGCTGCGAGGTCTACAACCTCGGCACCGGCAAGGGCTACAGCGTGCTCGATGTTGTCAAGGCGTTTGAAAAGGCTTCGGGCTTAAAGATAAACTACAGAATAGCTCCACGCCGCGCGGGTGACGTCGCCTGCTGCTATGCGGACGCGACCAAGGCAAAGGAAGTGCTCGGCTGGCAGGCGAAGTACGACATAGACGATATGTGCGCCGACTCCTGGCGCTGGCAGTCGCAGAACCCCAACGGCCTGGAATAAGCTGTTCGGAAAGGAACCGATTTGACGGAACTTTTTGAAAATATACAAAAGCCCGAAACCGTCGTGCTTGTCGGCGTGGACATGGGCGAATATGACTGCGAGGCGTCGCTCGACGAGCTCGAGGAGCTGACAAAGACCGCCGGAGCCGAGGTCAAAGCGCGCGTGACTCAGCGGCGCGAGACTCCCGATTCCGCGACGTTCGTAGGCTCGGGCAGGCTCAAGGAGATAAAAACCTTCTGCGCCGACAACGACGTTGACCTGCTCATCTTCGACAGCGAGCTGACCCCGTCGCAGCAGAGAAATATTGAGGATATAACCGATGTGCGCGTCGTTGACCGCACGCAGCTGATACTCGATATCTTCGCCGCACGCGCAAGAAGCGGCGAGGGCAAATTGCAGGTCGAGCTGGCGCAGCTTAAATATCTGCTCCCACGGCTCGGCGGCAAGGGCACGAGTATGTCGCGCCTCGGCGGAGGAATCGGCACAAGAGGACCGGGCGAGACAAAGCTCGAGTCCGACCGCCGCCACATCCGCCGCAGGATAAAGAATCTTGAGGACGGGCTTGAATCGCTCTCCCGCCGCAGAAAGCTTGCACGCGAGAGACGCGAGAAGGACGAGGTTGAGACTGTTGCAATAGTCGGCTACACCAACGCCGGAAAATCGACACTGATGAACACGCTGACTCAGGCGGGCGTGCTCGCCGAGGACAAGCTCTTTGCAACGCTCGACCCCACCTCCCGCGCTCTGACTCTGCCGGACGGCAGAAGGGTCATGCTCATAGACACGGTCGGCTTCATCCGCCGCCTGCCGCACGGGCTTGTCGAAGCTTTTAAATCGACACTCGAGGAGGCCGCAAGCGCGACGCTGATACTAAACGTCTGCGACGCATCGTCGCCCGACTGCGCAGAGCACCTTGAGGTCACGAACAGACTTCTCGAAGAGCTCGGCTGCAAGGGCAAGCCGATAATCGCAGTGTTCAACAAGTGCGACGCCGCGCCCGATTTATCGTGGCTCTCGGCGGGACTGCACAGCGTCAAGATATCCGCGCTCACGGGCGAGGGGCTTGACGGACTGTTAAACGAGATGGTCAGGGCTCTGCCCCCGACGCGCAAAAAGGTCACGCTGCTGCTCCCGTATTCCATGGGCTCCGACGCCGCGCTCCTTCGCGAAAAGGGCGCGCTCGACCGCGAGGAATACCGACCAGACGGGCTCAAAATGACCGTCACCGCGGACGCAAAGCTCCTCGAGAGATACAAAGATTATATTATATAACATAAAGCAGCCGCGACTAGTGTTTAATGTGCCCCCTGTCAAGTAGACAGGGGGCACATTAGACTGTTGTGGCTGTTTTTGTGTGTTCATGTATTGCGGCGCTTTATCTTTTATTCCATATCATCTATATAGCGGCAGGCCGCAAGCGCCGCTACGGAGCCGTCCGCCGCCGCCGTGGTCAGCTGACGTACTTCCTTTGTGCGGCAGTCGCCGGCGGTAAAAATGCCGGGCGTCTTTGTTCTGCAGCTCTCGTCCGCAATAATATAGCCGCGCTCGTCGAGGTCGGCTACATCCTTGAAGCTCTCGTTGTTAGGCATCTGGCCGACGGCAACGAAAAGCCCGTCCATGGGAATTGCATGGGGCTCCTCGCCGTCTGTCGATATCTTTATCCCGTCGAGCTCGTCGCTGCCTATGAGCTTGACAACATTCGTGTTCATCAGAAGCTTTATGTTGTCCTTCTCGCCGAGCTTTTTGACAAGCGCCTTCTCGCCCCTGAACTCGCCGCGCCTGTGGATGAGCGTGACGCTCTTGCAGTAAGCCGAGAGGAAGAGCGCCGACTGAAGGGCACTGTCTCCCCCGCCGACTACCGCGACGTTTTGACCCTTATAGAAAGCTCCGTCGCATACAGCGCAGTAGGACACTCCCCTGCCCGCAAGGTCGTTTTCGCCGTCCGCTCCGAGCGGCCTGTGACGCGCTCCGGTGGCGATTATAACGCACTTGCACTGATAGCTGTTTGAGTCGGTGATGACGGTCTTTATCTTTCCGTCGACTATTTTTATGACCCTCTCGAGCTCAACGTCCGCGCCGAGCTCCATAGCCTGAGAGACTAAGTTATCCGCAAATTCGCTGCCGCTTATCTGCGCGATTCCCGGATAATTTTCAACTCTCGGAGACGAGGTTATCTGCCCTCCGAAGGACTCGCTCTCCGTCACGAGCACTGTTTTTCCCGCTCTGAGCGCGTAAATTGCCGCCGTAAGTCCGGCAGTGCCGGCGCCGACGATAACGATATCAAATTGCTGCATTTCATTTCCCTCTGAATATCCGCCGCCTAAGCGGCAAAGTTTTCTTCAATGTGCCGAAAACCGGGTGAAGCCGCGCTCCACCCGATCTTCCGCCTTTTATCAGTGCATCAGCACTGCTCAATGAACTTTTTGATGTTTGAAAGATTGACGAAGCTCTCGTAGCCGTCGCCGTCGGTGACGATAAGCGTGGGAGCCTGTCTGACGCCGTATTTCGCCGTAAGATCTCTCTCGTCCTCCGCATCGACCTTCTCATAGCCGACATTCGCCTTGTCGAGCAGAGTATAGGCTATCTTGCAGTTGGGGCAGGTCTTTGTGGTGAAGAGCATGACCCTTGCGCCGTCGGAAGCCTTGGGAGCCGCCTCATGCTTGCCGTCCGCCACGGTGTGGCTGACGGTGCGCTCGCTCTTGAGGTGGGACGCGCCGAGATTGTAGACGGTTCTGTCCTTAAACTCCTGCGTCTTTCCGTCGTTCCAGTTCTGGACGGGGCGATAGTAGCCGGTTATACGGCTGTAAACCTCGGTCTGGCCGCCGCACTCGGGGCAGGTGAAGTGCTCGCCCGCTATATAGCCGTGATCCTTGCACACGGAATATGTCGGGGAGATCGTGTAATAGGGCAGCTTGTAGTTCTCGGCTATCTTGCGCACGAGAGAAGCAGTCGAGGTCCAGTCGGGCAGCTTCTCGCCGAGGAAGGCGTGGAAAACTGTGCCGGAGGTGTATCTCGTCTGAAGATCATCCTGAATGTCGAGCGCCTCAAAGATATCCTCCGAGAACGAAACAGGAAGATGCGAGCTGTTGGTGTAATAGGGAGTGCCGCCGTCCTTCGCTGCGGTGATGATATCCGGGAACTGAGCGACATCGTGCTTTGCGAAACGATAAGTGGTGGACTCTGCGGGAGTTGCCTCGAGGTTATAGAGATCGCCGTACTTCTCCTGATAGTCGGAGAGACGCTCACGCATATGGTCGAGAACTTCCTTTGTAAACTGCTGAGTCTTTTCGTGGGTCATGTCCGCTCTGAGCCACTTGGCGTTGAGGCCGACCTCGTTCATGCCGATAAGGCCTATTGTCGAGAAGTGGTTCTCAAAAGTGCCGAGATAGCGTCTGGTGTAGGGATAGAGACCCTCGTTGAGAAGCTTTGTGATAACCGTGCGCTTGACGCTGAGCGAACGGGCGGAGATATCCATAAGCTTGTCGAGTCTGCGGTAGAAGTCCGCCTCATCCTCGGCAAGATATGCGATTCTCGGCATATTTATCGTAACAACGCCTATAGAACCGGTGCTCTCGCCGCTGCCGAAGAAGCCGCCGGACTTCTTGCGAAGCTCGCGCAGGTCGAGGCGCAGTCTGCAGCACATGGAGCGGACATCGCTCGGCTCCATATCGCTGTTGATGTAATTTGAGAAATAAGGAGTGCCGTACTTGGCGGTCATCTCGAAGAGAAGTCTGTTGTTCTCGGTATCCGACCAGTCAAAGTCGCGGGTTATAGAGTAAGTCGGGATGGGATACTGGAAGCCGCGTCCGTTGGCGTCGCCCTCGATCATCGTCTCGATGAACGCCTTGTTGACCATATCCATCTCTTTCTTGCAGTCCTTGTACTTAAAAGGCATCTCCTTGCCGCCGACTATGGCGTTGAGCTCTGCAAGGTCGTTGGGAACCGTCCAGTCAAGGGTTATATTTGAAAACGGAGCCTGCGTGCCCCAACGGCTGGGGGTGTTGACGCCGAAGATGAACGACTCTATGCACTTCTTGACCTCGCGGTAAGAGAGGTTGTCCGCCTTAACAAACGGGGCAAGATAGGTGTCGAACGAGGAGAACGCCTGAGCGCCCGCCCACTCGTTCTGCATAATGCCGAGGAAGTTGACCATCTGGTTGCAGAGGGTTGCAAGGTGGCTTGCGGGAGAAGATGTTATCTTTCCGGGAACGCCGCCGAGTCCCTCCTGAATGAGCTGCTTTAAAGACCAGCCCGCACAGTAACCGGTGAGCATAGAGAGATCGTGGAGATGGATATCGCCGTTTCTGTGGGCGTTCGCTATCTCTTCATCGTAGACCTCGGACAGCCAGTAGTTAGCCGTAATTGCGCCGGAGTTGCTGAGAATAAGTCCGCCGACAGAATATGTGACGGTCGAGTTCTCCTTAACGCGCCAGTCGGATACCTTGACGTAGCTGTCAACGAGCTCCTTGTAATCGAGAATGGTCGATTTCATGTTTCTGACCTTCTCGCGCTGCTTTCTGTAGAGGATATACGCCTTTGCGACATCGGCGTAGCCCGCCTGGCTGAGCACCGACTCGACGCTGTCCTGAATATCCTCAACGGCGATAAGTCCGTCCTTTATCTTGCTCTCGAAGTCTGAAGTGACCTTGAGCGCAAGCAGGTCGATGACTGTCGGATGGGTTTGTTTGTTGAGCGCATCAAAAGCCTTCGATATAGCCGCGGATATCTTCGCTATATCAAATTCGGCGACCGCTCCGTCTCTTTTGACTACCTTGTACATCATCATGCCTCCGTTTTCTTCATTATTTCAAGTTATACGCATAAATTGCGGTGTCTGCTTCAATTATAGAGGCAGCCGCAGCAAATGTCAACACCAAAATACAATATATTGTGTAGAATTTATTTTTGAACCCCAAGATGTTCTAAAATTCTGAGACTTTTATACTCCTCTTATCTCAACCCTCGGAACATTTTTCCGCACTATATCGGCAAAAGTCCGCAGTGTTTCGCGGCTGTGGGCACTGAGACCCTTTTGCAAAACGAAGTCGGAATCGGTGAAGCTCTGGAGAAAATATTTTTCGTCGCCCTTGAGCCACTCGCCTATTTTTTCAAAGTCCTCGGCGCTGTGCAGCTCGCGCACGACGGTCGTGCGGAACTCGAAGTCCGTCTCTCCGCCCATAAGCAGGCGCACGCTCTCGAATATCGGTTCCATGTCGAACTTTTCGAGTCCTACGGTCTCTGCATATTTTTCGGGGGAATTTTTGATATCCATCGCCACATAGTCGACAAGCCCCGCGTCTATAAGAGCATGCAGCTTATCCGGGAATGTGCCGTTGGTGTCGAGCTTTACGAGATAGCCCATGTCTTTTATGCGCCTTGCGAAGTCATCGACGTTTTTATTGACAAGCGGCTCGCCACCCGTTATACACACGCCGTCGAGCATACCCTGACGCTTCTTGAGAAACGCAAAGAAATCCTCCTCCGGAATCTCGTATTCGTCCCCGCCGGGGAGAATGAGCTCCGAATTCTGGCAGAACGGGCAGCGGAAATTGCAGCCACCGAGGAACACGGTACAGCCCATTTTGCCGGGGAAGTCGAGTAATGTAAGTTTTTGCAGCCCTCGAACGCGCATATCGCCACCCCTTTTGAAGTCATAAAAATCGAGACGGAATAAGTCGGTCTTTCCGTCCCGGTGAATCTATTATATACCACAAAACCGTTCTTGTCACCACAAACATTCGAAAAAAGTGCACAAAGATTACCACAAAATACTGTGCACATTATAAGCCGCGATACATATATGTTGCATTTTCGGTGAAAATTTGGTACACTCATAGTGTAGCATTCCGATATATATCAAGCTTCTTGCGGAGGTGTTTTAAATGGCCGGAAAAAGACCTGTTGCGGCGATACTCTATGACTTCGACCGCACGCTTTGCACAAAGGATATGCAGGAGTATCAGTTCATTCCGAGCGTGGGCATGGAGGCCTCGGATTTCTGGGGACTCGCAAACAGCTACGCCGAGGAAGAGCATATGGACAAGATACTGTCTTATATGTATATCATGATAAAGAAGTCGCAGGAGTGCGGCATTCCCCTGACTCGCAAAAGCGTCATGGAATGCGGGCGCGCGATAGAGCTTTATAACGGCCTGCCCGAATGGTTTGACCGCCTCAACCGCTTCGGGCGCGAGAACGGCGTAACAGTCGAGCACTATGTCCTCTCCTCGGGACTTAAAGAGATTATCGAAGGCTCCGAGATAGGCAAATGCTTCAAGGAGATTTTCGCCTGCGAGTTCCTTTACGGCGAAAACGGTGAGGCAGTCTGGCCGAAAACCGCCGTCAACTATACTGCAAAGACACAGTTCGTCTACCGCATAAACAAGGGTGTGCTCGACGTGTCAAACGACAAAGACCTCAACCGTTCGACTCCGGACAGCAAGCGTCGCGTGCCGTTTTCAAATATGCTCTATATCGGCGACGGGCTTTCGGACGTCCCATGCATGAAGATGGTCAAGGCCTACGGCGGCTGCTCCATAGCCGTGCACAACAACAATCCCCGCCAACTCGAGGGCGTAAGCGACCTGCTATATCACAACCGCGTTGATTTCGCCTTTGAGGCGGACTACTCCGAGGGCAGCGGGCTTGATATAACCGTCAAGGACATCATCCGCAGAATAGCCATAGACAGCACGCTTAAAGATGAGCACAGCAGGCAAAAACGCCGCTCTAAATGCTGCTGCGCGGACATATAGGAGATAAATTATGTCTGTATTTTTTACTGCGGCGGTTTGCGTATACAACACCGAAAAATATCTGCGCGACTGTCTTGACTCCATTCTCTCTCAGAGCTATGAAAACATTGAGCTTCTGATTATCGACGACGGCTCGACCGACGGCAGCGGCAAAGTCTGCGACGAATATGCGGAAAAAGACAGCCGCGTGCGCGTCATTCACACCGAAAACCGGGGTCTGCTTTTGGCGCGCAGGACCGCGTTTGAAAACGCGCGGGGCGACTACTTCATATTCTTCGACTCGGACGACACGGTGGACCCGAAAATCTTCACGCTAATAAACGAAGAAATTCAGAAAAGTCATTGCGACATGGTGTTTTTCGACCTGAGCAAATGCTATTCCGACGGCACCTCTGCGCACGAAAAGCTTTTCGACGAAAGAAAGACCTTTGACAAGAGCAACAAGCGCGAGCTTTGGGAGCTGCTGCTCTCGTCGAGATTCAACTCTCTGTGCCTGAAATGCATAAGACGAAGCGCGTTCGCCTATACTTTCGATACGGAGTTTTACCGGGGCTACAGCCGGGGCGAGGATAAGCTTCTCTCGGCGCACATGATAAGCCGGCTCAGCTCATTCAGCTATCTGCCGATATCGCTTTACAACTATAATATTTTTGCTTCCCAAATGACTAAGACATATTCGTATAACGATCTTCGCCTGACGTCCTGCGCAAATGCGGAGATACGCTCGCTCATTCGGTCGGACGGCTGCTACGACGAAAGAACGGAAGATCTGCTTTGTTGCCTGAGCAGATATATATATCGCAGCTTTCTCTATCCCACCGCGACCGCACTGCCGAAAAAAGAGGCCTTAAAGCTCATTCGGCAGAGCGAGGAGCTTGAGCTTTTCAAGCTGTGTACAGACCGCAGGGCAGACAAATATTCCTCACGGGCATCAAATATAAAATTCCTGCTTCTCAGGCATAAAATGTATTCGCTGCTCATATTTTTGACAAAACTCAAGAATAAGGCCTGAGCGCGGTATCGCCTTGACAAAAATTCCGCCGGGCGTTATAATATTTTTTCGAAAACTGCCCGTGCGGAAAGGAAGTGAAAGCCATGGGCGCAGAACAAAAGAAAATCGTTGCCCAAAATAAAAAGGCTTTTCACGACTATTTCGTGCTCGACAGATTCGAAGCGGGAATTGAGCTTTGCGGCACAGAGGTCAAGTCAATCCGCCAGGGCAAGCTCAATCTAAAGGACTCGTGGTGCTCGATAGTTGACGGCGAGCTGTTCGTCAACGGAATGCACATCAGCCCCTACGAGCACGGCAACATCTTCAACCGCGACCCTCTGAGGGTGCGCCGCCTGCTGATGCACAAGCGCGAGATAATGCGCCTGCTCGGTCAGACGAAGCAGGAGGGCTTGACCCTCATCCCCTTGAGCGTATATTTCGTCAAGGGGCGCGCAAAGGTCGAGGTCGGGCTGTGCAAGGGCAAAAAGCTCTATGACAAGCGCGAGACCGCCGCAAAAAAGGACGCCGCGCGGAATATCGAGCGCAGCATGAAAAACTTCTGATTCAATCGGCGAGAGCCGTTTGACATACGGGGATGAAAGGATTTCGACGGGGAGGTTGAACTTCGGTAAGCGGGCAGCGGTGTGGGACCGCTATAAAACCCATACGTTTAAATAATAAACGACAACAAAACAGTTTTACAAGCTGCTTAAATAGCAGCCGTCTTTGCCGGGAGTACTGCGGCCCGGTATAAGGCGTCGATTAGCAGTGAACGTGCACGGGTGAGCGCTCCGTAACCCGTCATGAACAACGGAACTACCGAACCGGTGAGCCTGCCTGACGGCGCTCCGGCGAGGGAAATATAAAAGACAGGCTACGCCCGTAGAAAGCTGTGGGGAGCCCTTTTCGGACGCGGTTTCGATTACCGCCATCTCCACCAGGAAAAGCACTCGTTCAAAGAACGAGTGCTTTTCAGTTATATTCGCCTGCGGCGAGTTTTATTGCTTTGCAGTGATATTCGGCATACGCCGAGTTATATTTGCTCCGCAAGCTTCGCGTCTTTTCTATGCTATTGATTTATTTTCGGCGAGACGCTATAATTTTAACCGAAAGAAACAGGAGGTGCCGCGAGCATGAAAATTTTGCAGATATGCGACTATGCCGCAAAATACAGGGGCAATTTTATCGAGTCTCTCGAATACTTCAGAAAAAACAGCCTCGGCGACGGCGATTCCATGCTCTATGCGTTTCCCGAAAGAATGACGGAGCGCCGCAATCAGTGGTTCTTCGACTTGAAAAAAGAAGTTCCCGCAGCGATATACAAAAGCTCCGTCAAAGAAAAAATCAGGGCTTTCAGAAAAATCATAAAAGAAAACGGCGTCGACACCGTTCACACACACTTCACCGACATGAAGACCGATATGTGCGTCAATATCGCATGTCTCGGGCTTCGCGTGAAAAAATTCAAGCACTACAGAAGCAGCTTCGGCAGCTTCGGCACAATAAAGAAATTTTTCGCGCGGCTTTGCTACCGCAGCTGGAACGCCGTCATTTGCGTAAGCCCGCACATCATGCGGGAGGCCGAAAGCAATATAGTCTCCTGCAAGCCCGTGCTTTTAAACGACGCGGTATATTTTCCGCGAATGGACAACTACAAAAAGCTTTGTAAGCCCGATTTGGGTGTTCCCGAGAGCGCCGTTCTCTGCTTTGCAATAGGCTATGACTACCGCCTCAAGGGCATCGACTTGGCGTGCGAGGCGGTCAAAAAGCTTCGAGACGAGGGGCTCAACATTTATCTTGCCGTCTGCACCGCCTCAAATACACAGACTATTGCAGAGCAAATCAGAGCGCAGTTCGGCGAATTTCCCGAATGGCTGAAGCTTTTGCCGCCGAGACATGATATCGCAAGCTACTACCGCGCCGCCGACATATATATTCAGGCCTCCAGAAGCGAGGGCTTCTGCTATGCCATAGTCGAGGCCGCCTACTGCGGAAAAACGGTTGTGGCGTCCGACTGTCCAGGAATGAAGAGCCACGCGGAAAAGAATTTTGATTTTCTCTGGTTTAAAAACGGCGATTCCGACAGCCTTTCGGAGAAGCTCGGGCAGGCTGTCAAAATGAGCGAGAGCTCGGAGCTGTCGTCAAAAAACAGGCGTGCGGCCATAGACAACTACTCAATAGAAAATATGTCCAAGAAGCTGTACCGCATATATGCGGATATGTAAAAATAGAGAGCCGAGAGAGCATTTTTCTCTCGGCTCATTTTTATTTCAGCGTCAATCCGGCGTGTAGGTAAATGTGAAGCAATGCGAGCGAAGGACTGCCGCGCCCATTATATTGAGTCTGAACGCGTTGCCGCGCATAGTCTGATTGCCTATCTTCAAGCTCGAAATATAGCCGCAGCCGCTTCCGCGCGCGCTGTCATGCTCGAGTATCTTTATCCACTGCGAGGGGTCGTTTTGGAGCGTTATGCGCTTTGACGCGTCAACCTTCGCGTTATACGCCTCAACCTTCTTGCGAATATCCTCGCTCGAAATAGTCAGAGTACGCTTGACGTCGCCCTCGGGGCTTGTCCTGCCGCCCGCGAGATAGGGATATGTGCTCTGGCTGCCGCCCCATACGTTTATACTCGATGCGGTTTTGCCCGCCGCGGTCGAGAAATACGGGGTCAGCGCGGGCTTGCCGTTAAATTCAAGGCAGTCTCCGAGCGTCTCCTTTATCGCGGTCTCGATAGATGCGCTCGTTCCCGCATAGCTTTCGCGGAACGCATGGTTTGCGGAGGTCAGCTTAAAGTTCTGGCGCTTTGCGTAGGTATATATCGCAACCATCTGCGACTTTATCGACTCAAGCGGCGCAGACGGACCGACCTCGGCGTAGGCTGTCTTTCCGAGATATTCGGCAAGGGAATAGCTCTTGCCGTTATATGTAACCTTGCTCGGTAAATCGGAATCTCTGACAAGGCTTATGCCCGGGTTATTGTAATAGTGGAGCAAAATCCGCTTATAGTCCCAGCCGCGGCGCGCATACTCCGAAGCGCCGTTCTGGCTCATACCGACTCCGTGACCGTAGCCGTAGACCGTAAAAACAAAGGTGCCCGTCTTTTTCGAAGAGCTGTTCGGCTTTGTGGTCGTAGGCTTTTCGGTGGGCTTTGAAGTCGGCTTCTCGGTCGTGCTCGGGCGAGTCGTCGGTTTTGTGGTGATAACAGTAGTCAAAACGGTCGAGCTCTCGATTATCGAGCCCGGTACCGTGGCGCTTGTTTTCTCATCGGTGGTTTTCTCGGGGCGCGTACTCTGCGAGTCGGCAGTGTCGCCGTTCGGACGCTCTACGTCGGCAATGATCATATCGTCTATATCATCAATTATCCCGTCCGTATCGCTCTCTGAGGTATTCCCCCACGATGTGTTGCCGCCCGACGCGCTGTTCTCAACTGTATCGCTCTCGCTTGTGTCGGACTCGCGTGCGTTAATGAGCGCCGCGCTGACCTGCGAGCCGTAGCCCTTGACCAAAAATGTAATCGCAGTTCCGATAAGCGCCGCGAGCAGGATAATAGCAGCCACTATGAGCGCGGTTTTCTTGCCCGAACGCACGGGAGCCGATTTATGATGGGTCGGATGCTCCCCGTCCGCAATTACTATCGCCGTGTCGTCGTCGACATTGTGCAGGACAAAACCGTTTTTAGCATAGTCGGCAAGCGAGGAATAGAGTCTGTGGACGCAGGCATAGATAAACTGCTGGGTCGATTCGCCCTTTCGGCTGTATACCTTGAATACCCGCGCCTTGTTCTCGTCCGCTATGCAGATGAACATGAAATATTTGCTGTCCTCTTCGTCGCTGCGGAAGACATTAGATATTGCCGCACCGACTGATGCGCCGCTGTTCAGGCGGGCGCGTCCCGCCATGGCCGCCGTATATTCGCCGTGAGACTCGTCCTCCCGACGCTCGCCGTCGGCCTGCTGAGCAAATATGACGTCGGCAAAATCGGGCTCGTCGTCATATGGGAGAACGGAGAACACGAACGGGCTGTTTTTGCCAGTCGCAACCGCAACGGAAATTCCGCGCTCCTTCAGCAGCTCCACAATCTCCTCGGGGTTGCACTTCTCCTCTTCGCACAGCTCTCCCTCGGGAACATCCTCGCTTTTTTCTGTCTCCTTTGCACCTGTGCCGGGTGCAAAGACCGCTCTCAACTGTTCGGCAATTTTGGCGCAGCGTCCGTCCGAAAGAGGCACAAAGACAAGAGTCTGCTTACCGCTTTTTTCTATAAAGCCGCAGTATTTGCCGTCGTCGGTCATAAGTATCTGCGCATCGGCGGGCATAAGACAGAAGTCCCCGTCCCCGTTTTTCAGCACCTCGGCTATCCCGGCGGAGGACTCCGTCTTTGTCCTGAGTGCGGCAAAGAGCAGCTTCTTTATCTGAAGATAATACCGCTCGGTAACCGCCAGAACCACGGTCTCCGCCTTTCCGAACGCCCCGGCAAGCGCAGTAAACAGCTCGCGGCTGTCCGCGAAGCGCTCGAAACGGCACTCCCCGCAGGCATCGGCAAAAACGGACTCATATTCCGCTATTGCCCGATGCGGGAGAGGCTGATGAACAAAAGCCAGGAGCGAGATCTTATTTTCCAAAATATCACCTCATTAGTTGGGATACCATCTGTTTGCGTTCTTATAGGGATTCTGTTTATTGAGCTTGTCATACCACGCCTGAGGATATCTCGGGTTCGGATTGGTCTTGACAAGCGAAGTGTCGATTTTCTCGCTCTCGCCCTCGCGCATCATTCGCGCCACGACGACAAGGCGTGCATTGTCAAACTCATAGAGACAGGTTGAAAGAGTCAGTATTCTGTCGGTCGACTTGATATCGACGCCCGTTGTGTAGAGCTTTCTCGAATCAAGCTCCTTAATATACTGCTTGAAGCTGTCCTCGCTTATATTTCTCCAGATATAGTTGAAGAAATATCCGTTGTCCTCGGCCGTGGTGGCGTTTGTGATAAACACCGCGTAGACCTTCCATTTGTAGTCATGATAGATTGTGTTGAACTCGATTATCGGATTGTTTATGAATCCGCGCGTGGTACGGTAATCGAAAAGCTTGCTGAAAATCTTATCCGATGCGCGGGTGCTGTGGCCGTAGATTATGCTGTTGCGGTCAAGCGTTTTAACGGAGTTCTCGCAAGCTAGGAACGGGTTTCCGAGATCAGTATATCTGTGGGTGAAGCTTCGCTTGAGATAATATGAGTCGTTGTCGGTCTGGAGGATGGGGAAGTCCATCTTGAGCTTGCTTATCTTGAGCCAGCCGACAAGGTCGGTATTCTGCGCATACGCCTCGGCATATTTGAGCTGCATACCCTCAGGGAAATCCACGTCGGGGTACTTCGCCTTTATCTCGTCCCACGGAAGCTTCTCCTCGGGCTGTATGTCCTTTATGTCGTTTTCAACGATATTGGGCTGAATGAAATATGTGTTTATCAGCATTCCCGCGCTGATTACAACCGTTACCATCGCCACCATAAAGACTATCTTTCGGATTATCTCGGAGGCTCCGTCTCCTTTCATCGGGATTATGCCGCCTATAATCTTCTTGAAGCCCTTTCTCTTGCCGCTGTTTTTCTCGTTTTCGCTGACCTCGCGCTCATATTCGCGCAGGGAGCCGCGCTCGCGCTCGCTGAGGTTGACGGCAAAAACGGAGTCGGTGGGCATATCGAAATCGTCAAACGCCTGATGGGTCGGATACTCGGGCTCGGTGACCTTCGGGATATCCTCGCCGCTCAAATCGTCGGGCGGAATAAACTTATAAACATTGTCCGGCTTCGGCTCTGCGGATGGCTTGACCTCGGGCTCGGGAATATCCGAAGGCTCCCCGTCCTCGGGGTCGGAAACGCCAACGGGCTCCTGTCGCTCCTCTTCCGGCGCAGTGGCGCTTTCATGCCGCGTCTCATCCTCCGTCTGTGCGTCGCCGCCGTCGAGATATTTATGGGCTATCTTCTCCATCTCGTTTTGCTCCGCAGGCTTTTCATCGTCCTCAACCGATGTGTAGTGCTCAAACATTTCCCTCATATCGGGCAGCGAAGTTTCGCTGTCTTTTCTGTTTTTATCAGACATACTCTTTCCTCCGATACAGGTTACTTTATTTTCTCTTCAAGCATGAGACGCGCAAGGTTCAGCGCCCTTGTCGCCGTAACGTGCCTGTTATATTCACGGTCATTTTCATGGCCGGTGACTATCTTTTCAACGAACACGCGGTCGCCGTCCGTGACCGCCACGAAGCTTAATCCCCCGGGCAGAACTCCGTCGCCGCCGGGGCCCGCAAGGCCGGTAGTCGATATCGCTATATTCGCGCCGCTCACGCGCTTTGCGCCGAGAGCCATCTCGCGCGCCGTCTGTTCGCTGACCGCGCCGTATGTATCAAGAGTCTCGGGCGAAACGCCTAAAAGCTTCATTTTTATGTCATTGGAATAGCTGACTATTCCGCACTCGAAAACCTCGGACGAGCCGGGGATATCCGTCAGTCTCTTGGGGAGGGTGCCCGCAGTGCACGACTCTGCGGTGGCTATTTTTTTGCCCCGCTCTCTGAGAAGCGACACCACCCGCTCCTCGATTTTGTTCATATCCGTGCCGTAGACGACGTCGCCGAGCCTGTCGCATATCTCGCGTATGACCGGGGCGCACAGCCTGTCCGCCTCCGCCTGAGTCGCCGCCTTTGCGGTTATGCGAAGCTGCACCTCACCGCTCTTGTCATAGGGTGCGACAGTCGGATTCTCTCTGTCGAACATATCCTCTACTTTTTCTGCGACTATGCTCTCGCCCAAGCCGACTATATTGACCGTATGCGAAACTATCGTGCCGTCCGAATATTTTTTCAAAAAGCCGCGAACGCTCTCGTCAAACATCGGAGAGAGCTCGGCGGGCGGACCGGGCAGGAAAATGACGCACTTTCCGTCCCTCTCAAGCGCCGCTCCGGGAGCAGTGCCGTGGTTGTTTCTGAACACCGTGCCGCCCACGGGCAGCATCGCCTGCTTCAAGTTGCTCTCGGGCATATGAATGCCCCTCGCCTTAAAATATCCGCGTATGCGCTCGGAAAGTTCACTGTCCTCCGCAAGCTCAAAGCCCATGACCTCGCAGCATACCTCTTTTGTCAGGTCGTCGGCCGTAGGGCCGAGACCGCCCGAGGTTATGACAATATCGCTGCGCCCGAGAGCCGCTTTAAGCTCCTGCGCAAGGCGAACGGGATTGTCCCCCACCGAGCTGCGGTGCAGGACGGATATGCCCAGCTGCGCAAGCTCTTTTGAGAGGAACTGCTCGTTTGTATTGAGGATGTCCCCGAGCAGAAGCTCGGTGCCGACACAGAGAATTTCACATACTGCCATATTTAATCACCTTTTGAAAAAGCTTTTATGACTGTCACCTTAGTGCCCTCGACTGCGCGCTTTATGGGCTCGTCCCACTCGGTGCCGCGCTCCGCTTTTTCAATTCCGGCTATCGTCGGATGGGTGCGCGGATGCTTCGGAGTGAACACCGTGCAGCAGTCCTCATAGGGCTGAATGGATATATCAAACGTCTCTATCTTTCTCGATATCGCAATAACCTCGTCCTTGTCCATGCCGATGAGCGGACGGAACACGGGCATCGAGGTCACGGCGTCGGTGCAGGCTATCGCGGGCATGGTCTGGCTTGCGACCTGACCCACGCTCTCGCCCGTTATCAGCGCCTGGCAGCCCTCTTTTATTGCTATCTCCTGCGAGATTCGCATCATCATGCGGCGCATGACAAGGGTGAACACCTCTTCGGGGCAGTTATCTTTGATAAGCTCCTGAATCTCTGTAAACGGAACGACAAAGAGCATGATTCGTCCGCTGTATTTTGCGACCTGACGCAGAAGCGAATGCACCTTCTGCTCGGCGCGCTGACTCGTATAGGGAGGGGACGCGAAGTGAATCGCTATCAGCTCTATGCCGCGCTTTGCCATCATCCAGCCTGCAACGGGACTGTCTATTCCGCCGGAGACGAGCAGAGCCGCCTTTCCCGCGGAGCCCGAGGGCATACCGCCCGCGCCCTTGAGCTGATTGCCGTGGACAAACGCGCACTTGTCGCGCACCTCTACATTTATTATAACATCCGGGTTATGAACATCGACCTTCAAATGATGGAACCTCGAGAGTATCTTTCCGCCGACTTCTCTGCATATCTCGGGAGAATTGAGCGGGAACTTCTTGTCCGCGCGCTTCGCCTCAACCTTAAAGGTCGAAGCCGCATTGAGCAGGGGAGCCGTGTATTCAACGCAGGTGTCGAGAATAACATCCATATCCTTTTCGACTGCGGCTGCGCGGGAGAGTCCGGCTATGCCGAACACCTTCAAAAGCCTGTCTGTCGCTTCGTCGAGGTCTGCGTCCTCGGGTCCCTCGACTATGATAGTAGACTGCGCGGGGGTGCAGGTGAATTTGCCGAGCGACGCGAGTCTGCGGCGTATATTTGCCATGAGCATATCCTCAAAGGAACGTCTGTTCAGTCCTTTGAGAGCAAGCTCGCCGTTTTTGACGAGAATAACTTCCTTCATATTGCGATTCCTTTTTTACTTATTTTTTCTTATTGCCTTCTGCCCTGCCGAAATGCCGTCGATGAGCATATCTATTTCCTCTTTCGTTGTGAAGCGGGAGAAGCTGATTCTCAGCGGGCTCTTTCTGACCTCGTCACTCAGTCCCATATTCTTGAGCACCGAGCTCTGATGTCCCTTTGAGCAGGCCGAGCCGCTCGAGACATAGACGCCGCGTGAGGAGAGAAAATTGAGCATGGGCTCAGAGTTTATGCCGAGCACGGAGATATTTGTAACATAGGGCAGTGCGTCCTCGGGCGAGTTTATGACCACTCCGCCGAGAGAGAGAAGCCTTTCGCACATATAGTCGCGCAGCTCGGTGACCTTTTTGAGCTGAGCCGTAAGATTCGGCAGAGCCGCGGCCGCCGCGCCGAAGCCCGCTATCGCAGGCATGGGCTGAGTGCCGGGACGCAGCTTTTCCTCCTGCAAGCCGCCGAAAACTATCGGCGAAAGCCGCACGCCCTTTTTGACATAGAGCGCGCCTACGCCCTTGGGTCCGTGTATCTTGTGGGAGCTGACCGTCATCAAATCGACACCCATCGCCGCGGGCTTCAGCGGCAGCTTGCCGAAAGCCTGCACCGCGTCGCAATGGATAAGCGCCGGCGATTTCGCCCGCGTCACAGCGGTTCTCGCCGCCTCGACCGGCTGAACCGTACCGGTCTCGTTGTTGACTGCCATTATGCTCACGAGCACCGTGTCCGGGGTCACTGCGTCAAAGAGCTCGCGCTCGCTGATGCGCCCTTTTCCGTCAACGCCCAAGCGTATAACCTCAAAGCCCTCGCTTTCGAGGTGCTTTACCGTCTCCTCGATACTCGGATGCTCGACGCTCGTCGTCACTATCCGTCTGCCGCGTCGGCGCATGGCATGAGCCGCGCCCTGAACGGCAAGATTATTGCTCTCTGTCCCGCCGGAGGTAAAATACACCTCATCGTCCCGGCAGAAGAGCCTGCGCGCAATATTCGAGCGCGCGTTTCCGAGCATTTCGTCCGCCTCTATCCCCTTTTGGTGCAGGGAAGAGGGGTTTCCCCAAAGCTCTGTCACAGCGGTTTTCATCGCCTCAACAGCCTCACCGCACACGGGTGTGGTGGCGCTGTTGTCAAGATACGCCGTCATAAGAAAAATCACTCCAAACAGCACGATTCCCAATTATACTTATATACACTATATTATACAACATAATCACCGGACTTGCAATATATTTGAGCCGATTGCGCCTTGCCGCAGAAAACTTTTTCCGCTCGCACATAAAACGCACGCTCGCTACATTATATGATATAAAGTGCAACAAGGACAGCAAATAAAGATTGACAAAAATATGCAATTTGCTATAATTAGACTGAAAACCAAACCATTACATAAAGGAGAGTTAACATTGACAAGACGAACAAAATCATGGGTCGCAGTGCTGCTTTTCATCGCAGTATTCGGCGCTCTGCTCGTGACCGCAACGTTCACCGACCTTCAGGTCAGCCATATTCTCACGGCAAAGGCGCTCGCCGCCCACACCTATTACACCAACGAAACCACATACGGAGTCGTGCTTGAGGCGGTCGGATCGTCGCCCGTCTACCTCATGCTCGCGTTCAGCTTCCAGATTCTCTTCTGGCAGGTCATGCGCAAAATGAAAAAGCATCCGTGGAAAGAAATTCTTGCGATACTTCTTCTCGTCGCGGGAACGGCGGCATACTTCGTCATGTTCGACGACGCCGTAAAATATGCGCTCCAGCATATAGGCCCCGAGGCCGAGCTGTTCCGCAAGGCGGCATTCCTCAAGGGCATATCGATGTTCTTCGCGGGTCTTATGACCTTCTTTGCAACCTTCGCCATAAGGAACTACTCCGAGGAATCGGTCGGTAAGCTCGTTATGTTCGCGGTTGCGGTGCTCTGCGTTGCAGCTGTTTCCAACGGCATTATCGCCGCAGTCAAAGAGCCCGTCGGCCGTATGCGTTACCGCGCAATGAACTGCGAGGGCGGTGCCACAATCGGCGGATTTGACAATTTCACCCGCTGGTATGTCGTCAACGGTCAGCACATCCCCAAGGAAGAGATGAAAGCCCTCTTCGGTACAACCGATGCGCTCAAGTCCTTCCCCAGCGGACACACCTGCTCCGCCGGCACGGTCTACTGCCTGCTTATGCTCCTCGATGTTTTTGCAGTCAAGAGCAAGGGCAAGAGAGCGGTCTGCTGGATAGCCGCCATCGCCTACACCGGCATGGTCGCCGTCAGCCGCATAATGGTCGGCGCACACTTCTTCAGCGACGTCCTCATGGGCGGCACGATAGCATTCGTATGCATGATAATTTCCAGAGAGATTTTCATCTGCAAGGGCGCGAATGTCAAAGCGATGTTCGGAAAAGAATAAGATACAAAAAGCAGCAATCACCGCCCCGTACGGCTCAGGTCATACGGGGCGGTTTCTTTTAAGAGAAAAGCACGGTGTATCTTTCGACACACCGTGCTCGTTTTTTATTTAGTCCTCGTGCTTTGCGAGGGGCTCAATCTTGCCGTATCTCGACGCGGAGGCCGCGTCGGATCTGGGCGGACGGGAGGAAGCTGCGGGACGGTCGCCGCGCGGGCGGTCGTTTCTGCCTCTGCCTCCTCTGTCGCGGTTCTGATATCCGCCGCGCCCGCCTGAGCGGGGCGGTCTGGAGCCGCCGTTGAGGGGCTTTACGCCCTCTTCGAGAGTGATAACGACCTTGCGGTCATTCTCCGAGCCTACAGAGTGAGAGGTCACGCCCTCTATCTCCTGGAGAGCCGTATGGATGATGCGTCTCTCATAAGGATTCATGGGATCGAGCACAACATTTCTGCCGTACTTTCTGACCTTCGCGGCGCTCTTCTGAGCAAGTGAGCGCAGAGTCGCCTCGCGCTTCTCGCGGTAGTTGCCGATATTGAGCGACACTCTTCTCGACTTCTCCGCACCTCTGTTGACAACGAGGCGGACGAGATACTGGATAGCATCGAGCGTCTCTCCTCTGCGGCCGATGGCCGCGCCGTAGTCGCCGTCATATTCGACTGCGATGCTGACTTCCTCGTCAGTCTCGTCAATCTTTATCTCCGCGCCCTCAATGCCGAGGCTTGCAAGGATCTTTTCAAGATATTCCTTTGCGTCTGCGTTTGACGGGGCGTCGAAGCTCACTTTGACCTTTGCGGGGGTAGTTCCGAGCAGACCAAACATCTTCTTTGCCGGCATTTCGAGAACTTCGATTTCAATATCCGAATCGGCGGATATGCCGAGCTGCGCGATAGCGTCCGCTTTTGCAAGCTCGACTGTTGCGCCGGTGCCGATAGCTTCTTTTAACATCTCTGTTTTCACCACCTGAAAAATTTATTTTTCTTCTTTTTTCTGCGCACGTGCGCGCTTGAGATTCTCTTCCCTTGAGCGGCGCTCAACCGTCTCATCGACCATAGCCTTCGCTATCATCTTCTTCGGGCTGTGCGTAAACGAAAGCACAACAGTCTGAATAAGAGCGAAAACGTTGGAGGCTATCCAGTAAATACCGATACCGGCGGGGAACTGGAAGGTGAAGTAGAGCGAGAACAGGGGCATACCGAAGGTCATGCAGCCCATAGTCGGGTTCTTTGCCATTTCGGGATTGTTCTTGCGCTGCTGGAGCATTGTAAAGAGGCTCGTGCCGAGAGAGGTGACGCCCGAGAGAATGGGGACAATCCAAAGGATTCCGGGCTCCTTTATCGAGGGTATCTTACCCAGCGGAATGCCGAGGAAGGTGAAGTTGAAGCTTGCGATACGCTCGATAATTCCCGCACTCATGCCCTTTGAAAGGGCGAGGGGGCTGATTTCATTGATATGGTTGATAACAAAAAGCTCTATTGTACGCAAATCCGTCTTTGCGTTGTAATCGGGGAGCGTTTTTGCTATTTCTGTCAGCGAGTTGATTGTTGTTTCATCGAGGGCGAGTGCCCACTTGAGGGGGTGATAAATAACGCCGATAAGACCGAAGATGATGACGAACTGGATAGCGAGCGGAAGGCAGCCCATGTTCATGGGGTTATGTCCCTCGCGCTGATAGAGAGCCTGTGTCTCCTCCTGTATCTTTTTCTGGTCGCCCTTGTACTTGGCGTTTATTCTGCGGATCTTGGGCTGAAGGCGCTGCGTCTTGACGGTACCCTTAGTCTGATAGATAGAAGTGGGGATCATAAGGAGTCTTGCGAAAAGGGTGAAGAGGATGAGTGCAAGACCGTAATTGTTAACAGCTTCGAATATGAATCTGAGAACATATCCGAACGGGATACCCAGTATTTCATAAATGGCGTCCATTATTTGTGAGTCCTCCGGTTGGATTTTTTGTCCCTCTTGGGAGGGACGGGATCATAACCGCCGGGGAATAGGATATTGCAGCGAAGAAGTCTGGCAACAGTCAGCAGAGAGCCTTTGAAGGCTCCGTGTATTTCAAGAGCCTCTATCGCATACTGAGAGCAGGTCGGATAATACCTGCACATATCGGGCAGCTGCGGTGAGATATGCTTTCTGTAAAACTGAATAAGTTTTATCAGTATTTCCTTCATTTTCACTTCACAACTTTCACTCCTGCAGATATACCGATAACACCCAAGGCTTCCAGCTGTTTGCGCATGACCCGCTCGATATCGGTGCTCTTGCGGGAGACCGTCCTGTGACGGGCGACAAATACAATGTCCCATCCCCCGCAGCACTCGCCTTCGAGCTGCCGGAACGCCGCGCGTATTATTCGGCGGCACCGGTTGCGCTCCACCGCATTGCCGAGCTTTTTGCCGGTGGTTATCCCGATGCGCATGACGCCGTAACGGTTTTTGAGCGCATATGTGACAAGCACCGGGTCAGCGGCTGATTTGCCGCGCCCGTAAGTCCTGCGAAAATCGCTGTTAAGCTTGAGCGTTTGATATTCTGCCAAAGCAATCAATCCATCCGTGGCAATAATCCGCTCGACCTGTCATTCGACCGTTTAAAAGGCCGATCAATAGGTGAGCTGCTTTCTTCCCTTCGCTCTGCGGCGAGAAAGAACCTTGCGTCCGTTTCTGTCGGACATTCTCTTGCGGAAGCCGTGCTCCTTCTTACGGTGCAGCTTCTTGGGCTGGTAAGTTCTTTTCATTTGCGGTAACCTCCGTTTCACAGGATATTAGTCACCGGCGGGCGCTTTGGTGGCACTCGTACCGCCGTGATCTTATTGCAGAAGCGGGTAAAGCTACTTCGCCTACCCTTGCAAGCTACTATTATATATCATACTTCACATCAATGTCAATCATTTTTTTGCGTCCTTGTGCAAACTGCTTGTTGAAAAAAAGGGCTTTTTATGATATACTTTATCCTATTATAAAGCATTATGATGGGGGAAGTTCATTAATGGATTCATTCAACGAGCTGTGGCAGGTTGTTTCCGACTACCTCAAGCAGACAAATTCGGAATCTATCTACAACGTCTGGTTCAGCGAGCTTGAGCCTATAAGCTTCGACGGAAGCCGTGCCGTGCTCATGACAACAGCGGAGTTCAAGCGCCGCATTTTGGCGCAGAAGTTCGGCGGCACTCTTCACAGCGCCTTCTTAAACGCGCTCGGTCTTGACGTGGACGTTGAATTTATAGCGCCCGGAGAGGGCTATTCGCAGCCCGACTCCATGAGCTCTGCGGACAGCTATGCGGAGATAGACGGCGGCAAACGCGCATCGAATTATTTTGAAAACACCTTTGACACCTTCGTTGTCGGCGCATCAAACAAGTTCGCCCATGCGGCAGCTCAGGCTGTCGCGGCGAATCCCGGCAAGGCGTATAACCCGCTGTTCATCTACGGCAACTCTGGGCTCGGCAAGACGCATCTGCTCAACGCCATTTGCCACGAGATAAAGAAAAACGACCCGTCGATGAAGATAGTTTTGACCGACGGCGAGGAATTCACCAACGAGTTCATCGAGGCGCTCAATCACCGCACGACTACAGAGTTCCAGAACAAATACCGCAAGGTCGACGTTCTTTTGATGGACGACGTTCAGTTTATAGCCAGCAAGGAGCGCACGCAGGAGGAATTTTTCCACACCTTCAACGCTCTGACGCAGGACGGCAAGCAGATCGTCCTCTCGTCCGACCGTCCGCCCAAGGATATGCCTCAGCTTGAGGACAGAATGCGCACCCGCTTCGAGTGGGGTCTGCTCGCCGACGTTCAGCCGCCGGATCTCGAGACGCGTATGCTCATAGTCAAGCGCAAGGCCGACGCACTCAATTTTGACATAAGCGATGACGTCATAGAATACATAGCGCAGAAGCTCAAGAACAATATCCGCCAGCTCGAGAGCGCGGTCAAGAAGATGCAGGCCTATGTTCAGATTCAGGGCGCAAACGTCAACACCGCCACCGCTCAGCAAGCGATAAGAGATATTCTCAGCGACAACAAGCCCATACCCGTTGTCGTTGACAAGATAATTACGGAAGTCGCGCGCACCTACGGCGCAAATCCCGAGGATCTTCGTTCGAAGAAAAAGGATGCGCAGACTTCAAAGTACCGCCAGATCTCGATGTACATCGTGCGCGAGGTCACCGGCCTCTCGGCCAAGGCTATCGGCGCGGAGTTCGGCGGCAGGCACTATTCGACGGTGCTCTATGCTCTCGACGAAATAAAGAAAGAGAGCGACACCGACTCTACGCTCAGGACAACCATCAACGACATTATAAAGAACGTTCAGGAGAACTGATTTTCAAAGCATATGTCGCACCTCGGGGGAGGGATAAACGGTGCGCGATATTATTATAGCTTCGCCGTCCGACAAGGTACGCGCTCAGCTGCGCGGCTTCGTCGCGGACATGGGAATAATGGGCGTCATTGAGTGTCGCTCTGCCTCGCAGACTCTCGATTTTGTCAGGCGTCTCCCCGCCGCTATAATAATCTGCCAGCGTCTGACCGATATGGCGCCCGCCGCCATGCTCCGTCTGCTTCCTCCCGGCGCGGATATGATTCTGCTCATATCCTCCGCTCAGTCTCCGCTTTTCGGCATGAGCAACGTTCAGTGCATGACCCTGCCCATCTCGCGTCCCGAGCTGCGAAGCTGCATAGAAAAGCTTCTTCGTTCCTCGTCCGAGTCGCGCATACGCTCAAACGGACAGCGCAATACGGCGGATCAGGAGATAATCGACAAGGCAAAACATTTATATATGAAGGTAAACGGTGTGTCCGAAGAGGATGCATACGCATATATTAGAAGAAGGAGCATGAACGAGAGCAGTTCGATAACCGCAACCGCCCGTCACGTTCTCAGCGAGCTCGCTAATATATAAATGAAAAGGGTCTTGTGAATGAAATTCGCCAAAATGCAGGGCACGGGCAACGACTACATATACGTCAACTGCTTTGAGGAGACCGTTTTTGACCCGCCCGCTGCGGCGAAATTTTTAAGTGACCGCCACTTCGGCGTAGGTTCGGACGGGCTTGTGCTCATAGAACCGTCCGACAGAGCGGATTTCAAAATGGATATCTACAATTCTGACGGGTCGCGGGCGAGGATGTGCGGAAACGCCGCACGCTGCGTCGCAAAATATGTCTGCGACAACGGCTTGACCGACAAAAGCCTTATCTCGTTAGAGACTCCCGGCGGAATAAAATATATAGATATATATAAAGAAAACGGCAAGGTCGTTTCGGCGCGGGTAAACATGGGCGCGCCCATACTGAAAAGTCGGGATATTCCCGCTCTTTTTGACTCGGACACCGTTATAGACCTGCCGCTCAAAGTCGGCGAAAAGGCTTACCGCGTCACCTGCCTGTCGATGGGCAACCCGCACTGCGTGGTTTTTTCGAACGACGCAGACTCCGTAAATATTCAAAAAACAGGGCCAGAATTTGAAAATCATCCGGCCTTTCCGGACAGGATAAATACGGAGTTTGTTCAGCCGCTTTCCGGCTCCCGCATAAAAATGCGCGTATGGGAGCGCGGCGCGGGCGAGACTCTCTCCTGCGGCACGGGCGCGTGCGCGGCGGCGGCAGCCTGCATTCTCAACGGTTATTGCAAGCGCGATACGGATATCACCGTCACCCTTCGCGGCGGCGAGCTCTCGGTCAACTGGAGCGCCGACGGAGCCGTTTATCTGACGGGGCCCGCCGCGACCGTCTTTACGGGCGAAATTGCCTGCTGCGGAGGTGCCCGATGATGATAAACCGCAACTTCTTAAAGCTCCGCCAAAGCTACCTTTTCTCGTCAATGAGCCGCAAGATAGGCGAATACAGAGCGGCTCACCCCGAAGCCGATATAATCGACCTCGGCATAGGCGATGTCTCGCGTCCCCTGCCCTTTGAGTGCATAAAAGCCATGCACTCGGCGGTTGACGAGATGGCAGACGCCGACACATTCAGAGGCTATCCGCCCGAACGCGGCTACGGCTTTCTTACAGACAAGATATTGAAATACGATTTTGCCGCGCGTGGGGTAACGCTCGACAGAGACGAAATCTTCATCAGCGACGGCGCAAAGAGCGACACGGGCAGCATAGGCGATATCTTTTCGCCCGAATGCAGGGTCGCCGTCTGCGATCCCGTCTACCCCGTCTACGCCGACGCGAATGTGCTCGCGGGCAGGGGCGGTGAAAGGCTCGAAAACGGAAGCTTTTCAAAATTCGTGTATCTCGACTGCACTGCGGACAGCGGGTTCATCCCTCCCCTGCCGAAGCAGGAGGTCGATATCATATATCTCTGCTCCCCGAACAATCCCACGGGGGCGGCGATGAACAAAAATCAGCTGAAGCTCTGGGTCGATTGGGCGAGGGAGCACGGCAGCGTCATTCTCTTTGACGCCGCATATGAGGCATTCATAACGGACGGCGACATTCCTCACAGCATTTTCGAGCTTGACGGCGCAAAGGAATGCGCAATCGAGTTTCGCAGCTTCTCGAAAACCGCGGGTTTCACCGGAGTGCGCTGCGCCTATACGGTGATACCGCGCGAGCTCACCCGCGACGGGGTCAGCCTGAACGCTCTCTGGGCGCGCAGGCAGGCGACGCGCTTTAACGGCGTGTCCTATATCACTCAGCGAGCCGCCGAGGCAGTCTATTCGGACGAAGGCAGGCGGCAGATAAAAGAAAATATAAGCTGCTATCTCGGCAACGCAAAAGCAGTTACAGACGGACTCGAAAGTGTCGGAATCCGCTGCTTCGGCGGCAGAAATTCGCCGTATATCTGGTTCGAAGTGCCGAACGGGCTTACCTCGTGGCAGATGTTTGACAGACTTTTAAGCTCTGCGCAGGTGATCGGAACGCCGGGCTCGGGCTTCGGCAGAATGGGCGAGAGATATTTTCGTCTGACCGCATTCGCAGAGCCCGAACGCACGCTCGAAGCAGTCAAAAGAATAAAAAACGGTCTTGGCCAAGACCGCACGGAGGATAAAAATGGGCATTTTTTCAAGAATAAACAAGGGACTCAAAAAGACCCGCGAGAATATGTCGGGAGCTATCGACTCTATGCTCCACGGCAAGACGGAGATTGACGACGATTTCTATGACGAGCTCGAAGAGATACTCGTCATGGGCGACGTCGGCTGCATGACCGCGTCGGAGATAGTCGAGAAGCTGCGCGAGCGCGTCGCCAAAAAGCACCTGCGCAAGCCCGAAGCGGTCAAGAACGAGATAAAGGAGATTGTCGCCGAGATGCTCGAGGGCGGCGAGGAGATGAGCCTTATTACTCTCCCCTCCGTCATTCTTGTTATCGGCGTCAACGGCGTGGGCAAGACCACTTCGATAGGCAAGCTCGCCGCAATGTACAAAAACGAGGGCAAAAAAGTTATCCTCGCCGCGGCGGACACGTTCAGAGCCGCCGCCATAGAGCAGCTTGAGGAATGGGCGAACCGCGCGGGAGTCGAGATAGTCAAACACCGCGAGGGCGCGGACCCCGCAGCCGTTATATATGATACTATACAGGCCGGCAAGGCGAGAAATGCGGACATAATAATCTGCGACACCGCCGGCAGACTTCACAACAAGAAGAACCTCATGGAGGAGCTTGCGAAGATATACCGCGTCATAGACCGCGAGCTGCCCTACAGCGATCGCGAGAGTCTTCTCGTGCTCGACGCGACGACCGGTCAAAACGCAGTCAATCAGGCGAAGGAGTTTAAAAACGTCGCCGAGATAACGGGAATAATCCTGACAAAGCTTGACGGCACCGCGAAGGGCGGCGTTGTGCTCAACATCAAAAACGAATTGGGCGTGCCCGTCAAGTTCATCGGCGTAGGCGAAAAGGTGGACGACCTTCGCCCGTTCAACGCCCGCGCATTTGCCGAGGGTCTGTTTGACGCAGAGCCGGCAGAAGATGAGGAAGAGGAGAAAGAGGACAAGTAATGGATTTTCTCATAGCTACGCACAACATGAAAAAACGCGCCGAGCTTGAGCGCATATTGAAACCGATAGGCGTGCGCGTTCTGCTCGCCGAGGAGGCGGGAGTCGAGCTGACCGACGTTGAGGAGACGGGGGTCACATTCGAAGAGAACGCATTTCTGAAGGCCGACAGCGGCTGCAAAGAGAGCGGTATGCCCTGCATAGCCGATGACTCGGGGCTTGCCGTTGATGCGCTCGACGGCGCGCCGGGAGTGTATTCCGCAAGATATGCGGGCGAGCACGGAAACGACGAAAAGAACAATGAGCTGCTGCTCGAAAATTTATCCGATGTCCCTGCGGACAAGCGCACCGCGCGCTTCGTCTCGACGGTCTGCTGCTGTTTTCCCGACGGCAGGCACATGACCGTGCGCGGCGAGTGCGAGGGCAAAATCGCCTTCGAGCCCAAAGGCGAGGGCGGCTTCGGCTACGACCCGCTGTTTTTGCCCGATGAGTTTCCCGGCAAGACGATGGCGCAGCTCACCGCAGAAGAAAAAGACAGCATCAGCCACAGAGGCAAGGCATTGAGACTCCTTGCGAAAAAACTGGAGGAAATTATATGACAAGCAAAGAGAGAGCCGCGCTGCGCGCGCAGGCAAATTCGCTCGAGCCGCTGTTTCAGGTCGGCAAGGGCGGCGTCAATGACGCGCTGATAGCCCAGACGCTCGACGCGTTCCGCTCCCGCGAGCTGCTCAAGCTCAAGGTTCTGCTCGAAACCGCGCCGAAATCCCCGCGCGAAATCGCAGAAGAAATAGCCGCCAAGACTCAGTCCGAGGTCGTTCAGGTCGTCGGCGGGAGCCTTATATTCTTCAAAGAGAATCCGGAGCTGCACGAGCCCAAGGACAAGAAGAAAAAGACCGTGACCGGCACGAAGAATCCGAACCGTCCGTCTGTGCGCAAAAAGATACACGAAAAGAAGCTCGCCGAGGAGAGAAAGACCGCGGCGCGCCGCAAGGCGGAACGCAATTTCAGGCGAAAAGGCGACGTTTAAGCAAGAATTTTAAGTCAATCGGTTCAAAAGCAGGCGTTTTTTGCCTGCTTTTTTGTGCATCGGGACAAATTGCATATTTTTTCATAAAAGCCTATTGACAGCGTAGGCATAAGGGGATTATAATACAGTCACAAGATACCGAGACGGGAGGAAGCGTCATGAAAAAGCTCAACGGCATTATGATGATGGAAATGTGCATGTTCTCCATGCGCATGTATATGCCCATGTCTTTTTCCGACGAGCTTCCGTCAAACGAATAAATCTGATATATGCAGAAATTCGGGGAGCTTCGAAGGAAGTTTCCCGTTTTTTATTTGCATTGAGGAGGAATAAATATACAGTATCTTAAATTGTTTTCGCCCTTTGATATAAGGCATTGGCGAATGTGCCGCAAGGCGCATGAATTAAAGAGACCGTCTTAACCGATACCTTATAAATTAAAATACAAAGGAGACAACCAACATGAAAAAGACAATATCTATCATTCTTGCCGCAGTCCTCGCGCTGGGCTGCATCCTCGGCTTCGCCGCCTGCTCTTCGGGCAGCAAGGGCATCACCATCGCCGTTCCCAACGACGCTACAAATGAGGCACGTGCGCTTCTTCTCCTCCAGGAGCAGGGCATAATCAAGCTCAAGGACGGCGCGGGCATCACCGCAACCATAAGAGACATCGAAGAGAATCCGAAGAACATCACCTTCAAAGAGGTTGAGGCCGCTCAGCTTCCCAACGTTCTCAAGGATGTTGACTACGCCGTTATCAACTCGAACTACGCTATCTCCGCGGGTCTTAACCCCGTAAAGGACAATCTCGCCATTGAGGGCTCCTCGAGCGCATATTCGAACATCCTCGCCGCCAAGAAGGGCACAGAGAATTCCGACAAGATTAAGGCTCTCTCCGCTGCTCTCCAGAGCAAGAAGGTCGCCGATTTCATAGCCTCCAAGTATGACGGCTCTGTTATCAGCGTTGTCAAGAACCCCGGTGACGGCTACGATTCCTCCGTCAACTATGACGCTCTCAAGGGTCAGACAATAACCGTCGCCGCCTCCCCCACACCGCACGCCGAAATCCTCGCCGTTGCCAAAGAGATACTCGCAGCTAAGGGCATGACCCTTGACATCAAGGAGTTCACCGACTATGTCCAGCCCAACAACGTTGTTGAGTCCGGCGAAATTGACGCGAACTACTTCCAGCACGAGCCCTACCTCGATGATTTCAACAAGCAGAACAATACCCACATCGTCACCGTCTGCTATGTACACGTCGAGCCCATGGCTCTCTACGGCGGCAAGCAGACCACTCTTGACGCAGTGAAGTAAATGTTATAAAATATAATGCCGGGCTAAGTTGCTCTTAATCGGGCTGCTTTTCCGGCATTATCTTTTTATCCAGAAGTTCGGAGGCATAAAATGATCGAGATAAGAAATCTGTCAAAAACCTTCAAGACCGCCGACGGCTCGCTCGACGCGCTCAAGGATGTTTCCCTAACGATAAACGACGGCGACATCTACGGCGTCATAGGCATGAGCGGCGCGGGCAAGAGTACGCTCGTGCGGTGCATAAATATGCTCGAACGCCCGACCGAGGGGCAGATACTCATCGACGGAGTGGATATGGGCGCGCTTTCGAGCAAGCAGCTCAGGGACGCCCGCCGCAACATAACCATGATATTCCAGGGCTTTAACCTGCTAATGCAGCGCAACTGCCTGAAAAACATCTGCTTTCCGCTCGAGCTTGAGGGCATGAAGAAAGAGGACGCGAAAAAGCGTGCGCTCGAGCTGCTCGAAATAGTCGGCCTGCCCGACAAGGCGAAGGCTTACCCAGCTCAGCTCTCCGGCGGTCAGCAGCAAAGGATAGCCATAGCCCGTGCGCTCGCAACCAATCCCAAGGTGCTGCTCTGCGACGAGGCGACAAGTGCCCTCGACCCCAACACCACTCACTCGATTCTCAACCTCATAAGAGACATAAACAAAAAACTCGGCATAACAGTCATTATAATCACGCATCAGATGAGCGTTGTTGAAGAGACCTGCAACCGCGTCGCCATTCTCGACAACGGCACTGTCGTTGAGCAGGGCGAAGTCAGCACGGTTTTTGCCCATCCGCAGTCGGACGCCGCAAAACGCCTCGTGTTCCCCGACGCTTCGGACGAGATTTTCTCACCCGCCGCAGATGAGCACAGGATAAGAGTCGTCTTTAACGGCGCGTTTGCGACTAACACCCCGCTGATAACCAAGATGGCAATGGACGAGGGAATCGCCGCCAACATTCTCGCGGCATCGACCCGCTGCATCGGTGACAAGGTATACGGCAATATGCTCCTCGGCATCTCCGGGGAGGGCGACGAGCTTGAACGCGCGTCGAAATATCTGCAAAGTATGCCGGATATTCTTGTTGAGGAGGTCTGAAGATGTTTGACAATGCATTCACTTCCGAGGCTTTGACAGAGGCTCTCGATATACTGAAAACCGAATTTCCCTTAGCTATTTGGGAGACGATATATGTCACCCTGCTCTCCACGCTCTTTGCAATAATCATCGGGCTGCCGCTCGGCGTGCTGCTCGTTGCGGGCGAAAAGGGCGGAGTTCTCCCCCTGCCCAAGGCGCTGATGAAGGTGCTCAACGTTATAATCAACCTCCTGCGCTCGGTGCCGTTTTTGATACTGATGATACTCGTCTTCCCGCTGACCCGCCTTATAGTCGGCACGGCGGTCGGCACCGTCGCCTCCATAGTCCCGCTCGTTATAGCGTCGTTCCCGTTTGTGGCGCGTCTGGTCGAGAGCAGCCTGCGCGAGGTCAACCCGAACATAATCGAGGCCGCGCAGAGCATGGGTGCGTCGCCCATGCAGATAATCGTCAAGGTCATGATACCCGAGAGCGTGCCCTCGCTGCTCTCGAACTTCACAATAGCGATAACCACCATACTCGGCTACTCCGCAATGAGCGGAATAATCGGCGGCGGCGGACTCGGCAAGATAGCCATAAACTACGGCTACTACCGCTACAAATACCTCGTTATGCTCTTTGCCGTCATACTGCTTATCGCGCTCGTTCAGATATTCCAGAGCGTCGGCACGCATCTTGCGACAAAGACAGACAAGAGACTCAAGAAATAATCGAATAATCAGCCGCACCCGGTCGGGAGAAACTCCACGCCGGGTGCGTTGTTTTTTTATTTATGCCTTCTGCTTCGGGGTGAACAGCTTAGCGTCAAGCTTTTTCATAATAGCGAGACAACAGCCATGAGCAGCGTGACGGCAAAGCAGAGAAAGAAGTAATCGGTATTGGCGTTAATAAATTCGATAGTCAAAAGCGCGGACACAGCTTTTTTTACCGTGTCCGCGCTTTTCTTTAAGAAAGGTAATTTATCAGTTGAACGGGTTGTAATAGAATGAATCGTTGCTCTGCTGAGTTGTTTTCTCCTGCTGCTTTGAGGATGCCGAAGCGGTATTGCCGGTGTCCTCAACGAGCTTTACCTTGACGTTAAATTCCTTCGTCTGATAGTTGCTCGAAATTCTGCACAGGGTCAGCGTCAAGGTGTCTCCGACCTTGGAGTTTTCTATCGCCTCGAGAAGCACCTCCGAGGTACTCAGCTTCTTGCCGTTGACCGCGGTTATGAGGTCGCCGACCTGGGCGCTGCTGTTTGCAAGGTCGCTGTCCTCGTTGATGTCCGCGATTATGAGCGAGCCCGCCGGCAGACCCTTTATCTGCACTATCATGTTATACTGCTGATTCGATGTGTTGGAGAAGTAGCTGATGCCGAGCTTCGGGCGGTTCGGCACTCTGCCGTAGGCGATAATGTCATCGATTATCTCCTTTGCCGACGATATCGGGATGGCGAAGCCCATGAGCTCATAGTTGCTGTCGCTGATTTTAAGCGAGTTTATTCCGACCACCTGGCCGTATTCGTTTATCAGAGCGCCGCCGGAGTTGCCGGGGCTGATAGCCGCCGTATGCTGGATGCACTCCATGGAGTAGCCTATCTGGCTGCTGACGGTTCTCGAAATCGCGGAGACCATGCCGTTGGTAAACGAGCCGAAGAACTCGGTGCCGCCGGGGTTGCCTATGGCATACACGGTCTCGCCGACGGAGAGCTTTGTTGAATCGCCGAATTCCGCGGCGGTGAAGCCCGTCGCCTTTATCTTGAGCACGCCGATATCGGTGCGCGAATCGTAGCCGACGATTTCCGCGTCATACTGCTTTCCGTCATGGAGCTGGACGACCGCCTTGACTCCCTCGCCGCTGATAACATGGGCGCAGGTGATTATATAAGTGTAGGTGTGATCCTTATTCTCGCCCATGACTATGCCGGAGCCCTCGCCCGAGGCCGAGCTTGACGACTGGCTGTATACGACTATACCGACGTTGCTCGGAGAAACTTTGGCATATACCTCAGCCGATGTGAGTGCGCTGCCCGTCTTTGAGGTCGTTGTCGCTTTCGGCGTGTCCGTGATATTGAGCTCTGCGTCGCCCTCGGATGTTTCGGTTATCGAGGTGCCGTTGCCGGTGCCGCCGGAATTGCCGCTTTTCGCAAAGACCGTGACTATCGCGGAGACCGCTACGACTGCCGCGAGTATGGCGGCGAAAATCGCAACGCCCTTCTTCTTCGCGCTCATCTTTTTCTTCTTTTTCTCGGGCTGCGGCTGAGTATAGCTGCCAGAATTATACGGGGGCTGAGCGTAGCCGTTCTGCTCGGGCTGATTGTTATACGGAGCCTGAGTACGGCTGTCCTGCCCGGGCTCATGCGGTGCGGAATAGACCTTATCGGGCTCAAGCGGCGCAGACTGCTGCTCGCCGGTGTCCGTTGAGTTGTCCTCGGGCGGAGTCTCGCCCGAGCTGCCGAAATTATTCATATAATCATCATTGTACATAAATCTGACTTACCTCCATCCATTGCCTTCGGGATATCCTTCATCGTATGACACTATTATGAACTCTCAATATTACGATTTTTTTAACGGCGGGTAAATAACCTTTGGATTTTTATTCAACTTTTTTGTATTTGTTTGATACAATAAGCTTTATCTCAGCGGAAGCCAGAACACGAACTGCGTGTACTCGCCCGGCTCGCTGTTGACGGTTATCTGTCCGCCGTGCATATCAATCACGGTCTTGACTATATAAAGTCCGAGACCTGCGCCCTTCACGTCATAGCTGCGCGACTTGTCGGTCTTATAGAAGCGCTCAAAGACCTGCCCCGCATCCTCGTGAGAGATTCCCTTGCCGCTGTTTTTGACGGAGAAAATCACCTTTTCGCTGTCCGACTTTATCGCAACCTCGATATATCCGCCCTCGTCCGTGAACTTGACGGCGTTATCTATGAGGTTATATACGACCTGGTTTATCATATCCTCGTCGGCGCAGATATTGACAGGCCCGACCTTATCGAGTCCGCGAACCTCTATCTTCTTCTCGTCTATTATACGCTCGAAGCCGAGCATGGTTTTGAAGGTCATGGCGGAGATATCGAACTCCTTGGGCTGAATTTTCAGCTGGCCCGCCTCTATCTTTGACATATTGAGCATTCCCGTGACAAGGCGAGAGAGGCGCTTGACCTCGTCGGAGACTATCCTGAGATAATACGAACTCTTCGACGAATCTATCGTGCCGTCGAGTATTCCGTCAATGAAGCCGCCTATGGTCGTCATCGGGGTCTTAAGCTCATGGGAGACATTGGCGACGAAATTTCGCCTCGAGGTCTCGATTGCCGAGAGCGCATTCGCCATGGAGTTAAACGCCGTCACAAGCTCCGCGACCTCGTCCTCGTCGCCGCCCAGCACTTTATGATAGGGCACGGAGATACGGTTGCTGAAATCGCCCTTTGCATACTGCTTGGCGGCCGCCGACATCTCGCGAAGCGGCTTTGTCATCTGATAGGTCAGCACATATGTCGCGACGAACGCTATCGCAAGCGCGAGCAGAGCCGAGAACAAAAACATCTTGAGCACCGCTCTGACGGGCTCATGCAGGGAGTCCGTATCCTGCGCGGCAACGACCGCTCCGCAGAATTGACCCGATGCTATGATAGGCTCAACGCTTATAAAATGCGAGCTCTTATACATCCCGCCGAGCGTTCCCGTCTCGGTATATCCGCCGCCGTTAAGCTTATCCAAAGCCGCCCTTGGGACGGTATATTTGCTGTGAACAATGCACTCGCCCATATACATCACAAGGTCGGACTGCCATATATCCTTGCAGCAGATTATCTTGCCGTCTGTGTCGCAGATATAGATATCCGCATCGATAGCCCGCGAGAGCTGAGCAGTCGAAACGCTCATAAGCATGGTTGCGTCCTTGTTCCCCCGCTCGAGCGGATAGCCCTTTTGGATAAGGGCGGCGGCGGTCTGCGCGACGTTCTGCGCATTCTGCTTCAAAAGCGCTGTCTTTTCCTCGGACTGATTTCGCGCGATGAATATGAGCAGGGACGAACCGAGAATGGCAAAGCTGATAAAAAGTATCAGCACCGTAACATAGAAGTAACGGTGAAACAGACCCGAGCTTTTTGTTCTCGAGCCTGTGTTCTTTATATCTTTAAGTTCAAACTTTTTGCGTGCTTTTTTCATTGCACATCAATCCTTGGTCTCAAACTTGTAGCCTACGCTCCAGACGGTCTTGAGCTCCCACTTGTCGGACACGCCCTCGAGCTTCTCTCTGAGTCTCTTGACATGGACATCGACCGTTCTCGAGTCGCCGTAATAGTCGAAGCCCCAGACCTCGTCGAGCAGCTGATCGCGGGTAAACACCCTGTTCGGATTGCTCGCAAGGTGATAGATAAGCTCAAGCTCCTTGGGCGGAGTGTCGATGCGCTTGCCGTCGACCCAAAGCTCGTAGTTGGTCAGGTTTATCTTGAGCTTGTCGTATTCGACCTGCTTTATGTCCGTTGCCGGTGCGCCGGCGCTGCGCCTTAAAACCGCCTTGACTCGCGCCACGACTTCCTTTGCGTCGAAGGGCTTGACGACATAGTCGTCCGCGCCGAGCTCGAGCCCGAGAACCTTATCAAAGGTCTCGCCCTTTGCGGTGAGCATGATTATCGGCTTGTCCGAGAACTTTCTGACCTCGCGGCAGACCTGCCAGCCGTCAAGACGGGGCAGCATTATATCGAGCAGCATCAAATCAGGCTGAATCTCGCCGAAGCTCTTCACGGCGCTCTCGCCGTCGTTTACTATGCTGACGGTGTAACCCTCTTTTTCAAGATAGAGGCGCAGCAGTTCGCAGATATTAACGTCGTCATCAACGACAAGTATTTTTTCGTTAGCCATAAGTACCTCTCCTTTTGTTTTAAACGAACCCATTGTAATTATTATAAACCATTCGCAAAAGTTTGTGTGAATGGCAAAATAACATTTTGTTACAAAATTTCGTATATTTACCTGTGCAGATCCTCGCCCATGCTCACGAGCTTATGCTCAATAGAATCGACAAGCGCTATCCAGCTCGCGTTTATAACGTCCTGCGACACGCCTACGGTAGTCCAGATATCCTCGCCGTCCGACGACGTGATAAGAACGCGGACGCTCGCAGCCGTGGCATCCTTGGGCTCCATGACGCGAACCTTGTAGTCGATGAGTCTGAGCTTTCGAAGGCACGGGTAGAACACCTCGAGCGCCTCGCGAAGAGCGCGGTCGAGCGCATTGACGGGGCCGTCTCCGTCCGACGCCGCTATTCTGACTCTGCCGTCAACGCTCAGCTTTATCGTGGCGGTTGCGCTGTGGTCGTTGTCATAGGGCAGCTCGTCGAGCACCTTGTAGCTGATAAGATTGAAGAACGGCTTGTATTTTTTAACGAGGCGGTGAACTATCAGCTCAAACGAAGAATCCGCGCCCTCATACTGATAGCCCTCGTACTCCTTCTGCTTGAGAATATCGAGCAGCTCCGCCACCTGCGGCGAATCCCTGTCGAAATCGGGATAAAGCTTCTGTATCTTCTTGAGCACAGCGGACTTTCCCGTGACCTCGGAGAGCAGGAAACGCCTGCGGTTGCCAACTGTCTCGGGGTCGATATGCTCGAACGATTCGCTGAATTTCAAGACGCCGTCCGCGTGCATCCCCGCCTTGTGCGCAAACGCGCTGCGCCCGACAAACGGCACATCCCTGTGCAAAGTTACATTGGCTATCGACGCTATCTTTATCGCCGACGAGGTCAGATTTTTCAAATTCTTCTGCGGGATACACTCATAGTCGGATTTTATCTGCAAATTGGGGATTATCGAAGTGAGCTTCGCGTTTCCGCACCGCTCGCCGAAGCCGATAAACGTGCCCTGCACCTGTTTTGCGCCCGCTCTGACAGCCATGAGTGCGCCCGCGCACGCCATATCGGAGTCGTTGTGAGTATGTATTCCTATATCGGTACCGGGGAAAGCTTTTACTATTTCACCGGTAACTTTTTCTATGTAATCCGGGAACGAGCCGCCGTTTGTGTCGCACAGAGCAAGGCAGTCCGCACCGCCGCGCAGAGCCGCGCGCAGACTTTCGAGCGCGTAGCCGTCGCCGTCGGACATACCGTCAAAGAAGTGCTCCGCGTCGAAAATGACCTGCTTGCCGTGATTTTTAAAAAAGCGGCAGGTCTCCTCTATCATCAGAAGATTTTCCTCGGGGCTTGTCTGCAAAACGCCCTCAACCTGGATTTTTCTGCTCTTTCCGACTATCGACACGCACGGAGTCCCCGCCCTGAGCAGGGCTGCGCACGAGGCGTCCTCTTCAACGCTCTCGCCCTTTCTCCGCGTTGAGCCGAACGCGCACAGGCGGGAATGTTTGAGCCACAGCCTGCTCGCCTGCTCAAAAAATTCAAGCTCGCGCGGATTTGACGTGGGGTTGCCCGCCTCGATTATCGGTATGCCGAGCTCATCGAGCACGCGGACTATCTCCAACCTGTCGTTGACGGAAAAGGATATGCCCTCGCCCTGTGCTCCGTCGCGCAGGGTCGAATCGAGAAGTTCTATCTTTTTCAAGTCTCTTCCTCCCGTGTCAGTCGTTTATTACCGTGTCGCCGCTCTCAAGAGCGGTTATGCCCGAGCGCGAAAGCTCGGCTATTCCGTGGACGCTCATGTCCGCTATAAACGAATCTATTCTTTCCGGCTCGCCTGTAAGCTCCGCCGTGAGCATCGTGTGGCCTATATCCTTGACCCTCGCGCCGTAGGCTATGACGGTCTTTAATACCTGCGGCCTGTCCTTGTTGAGGCAGTGAACCTTTATCAGCAGCAGCTCGCTCGAAACGAGCTTTCCCTCCTCGAGATGCGCCACCTTTATGACATCCTCTAATTTCAGCAGCTGAGCCTCGACCTGCTTCACCTGCTCCGGTTCGACCTCGGCGACAACCGTCATTCTCGAAAACTCCGGATGCTCGGTCTCGGAGACGGTGAGGCTTCGTATATTATATCCGCGGCGCGCAAAAAGTCCCGCCACTCTGAGCAGAACGCCCGAGCGGTTTCTGACAAGCGCCGAAACGGTCAGCCTTTGAATCATGCTGATTCCTCCTTATCTGTATATAGCCGTCGTGATATCGCCGCCGGGCGGTATCATCGGGAGCACCGCGCATTCGGGGTCGATGCGGCAGTCTATGACCACGGGTCTGTCCATGGCGAGTGCCTTTTTGAAAACACGCTTTGCCTGCGACGGATTTTTTATTCTCATCCCCCTGACGCCGAACGCCTTTGCGACGGCGACTATATCCGTCGCGCGCTCCGGCTGAGTTGCGGAAAACCGTCCGTCATAGAACACCTTCTGCCACTGCCTGACCATACCGAGCACGCCGTTGTTCATAACTACTGCGACAACGGGAATATTATATCGGCTCAGCGTCGCAAGCTCGCTCAGACTCATATGAAATCCGCCGTCGCCCGTTATGAGCACGGTCTTTCTCTCCGGCACGCCGAGAGCCGCGCCGATAGCCGCCCCCATGCCGAAGCCCATGGCACCGAGCCCGCCGGAGGTTATCAGCGAGCGTGGGCGCTCAAAGTCATAATACTGCGCCGTCCACATCTGATTCTGACCGACGTCGGTCACTATGTTCGCCTCGCCCTTTGTAAGCTCGCTCAGGGTATGCAGAACGGTATAGGGCGCATACGGCTTCGGGCGCGGGATTTGTCTTTTAAACTCAGCTATCTCGCCGAGCCATTCGGAATTTTCGCCCGGCGGGAGCATTGCCCTGAGCCTCTCCAGGGTCTTTCCCAAGTCGCCGAGAATATGGGCGTCGGAGACTATGTTCTTGTCAAACTCCGCCGCGTCTATGTCTATATGTATTATCTTCGCCTTCGGAGCGAAGCTCGCCTTGCTCGCGGCGACGCGGTTTGAAAATCTCGCGCCCGCGGCTATGAGCAGGTCGCAGTTGAGAGCCGCAGTATTGGCGGCGGGGTTTCCGTGCATACCGACAAGCCCCAAGAAAAGCTTCGCCGAGCAGGGATAAGCGCCGAGCCCCATCATCGAGCACGCGACGGGGATTTGCAGCTTTTTTGCGAACGCCCCGAGCGCTTCGGACGCGCCCGAGCTTATCGCTCCGCCGCCGACATAGATAAGCGGTCTTTTTGCTTTTGCTATCATCTGCGCCGCGCGTGCGAGCTGAGCTTCCTCGGGATCTTTTGCCCGCGCGGGCTCGCTCTTCGGGGCGCGCTCGTATTCCTCGCTCTGCGCCGCGATATCCGCCGGGATATCGACGAGCACCGGACCTTTTCTGCCCGACTGCGCTATAGAAAACGCCTCGCGGACATCCTGCGCCACTCCGCGCTCACCCGACGCTATAAACGAATACTTAGTCACCGGCATCGTGACGCCCGCGATATCGACCTCCTGGAAGGAGTCGCTGCCGAGCAGCGAGGTCTTGACGTTCCCGGTTATCGCAACAACGGGACTTGAGTCCATGTATGCGGCGGCAATTCCCGTCACGAGGTTGGTAGCGCCCGGACCCGAGGTCGCAATAACGACGCCCGTTTTGCCCGTCGCGCGCGCGTAGCCGTCCGCCGCGTGAGCCGCCGCCTGCTCGTGGCAGGTTAGTATATGGCGAATTTTATCGCATTTGTAAAGTTCATCGTAGATATCGAGCACCGCGCTGCCCGGATAGCCGAAAACCGTATCGACTCCCTGTTCGAGCAGAACATCTATCAGCGCCCGCGCACCCGTTGAATTCATAAACTCGCCTCTGAAAAATTTATTTTACCGAGAATTTGAAGCTCGTGCGGCTTCTGAACGTCTCGCCCGCCTTGAAAATGCAGGGCGGGAAGTTCGGACGGTTCGGGGAATCGGGATAGAACTGGGTTTCAAGGCAGAAGCCCGCGTGCTTGTTCATCAGCGTGCCGCCCTTGCCGGGGATGTTATTGAGGAAGTTTCCGGTGTAGAGCTGAACACCGGGCATATCGGTAGTTACTTCCATAACGCGCCCGCTCTCGGGGTCATATGCGGTCGCAAACGCGCCCTGCGTATCGGGATCTATGCAGAAATTGTGGTCATATCCGCCGTTTGCAAGCTCTATCTGGGTGTCTGCGCAGTTGATATCTCTGCCGATAGCCTTCATCTGTCTGAAATCGAACGCCGTTTCGGTGACGTCTCTTATCTCGCCGGTGGGTATACTGTCCGCATCCATGGGGGTGTAGTGCGAGCAGGACAGGCGAAGCTCCTGAGAGAGGACGTTCGGGCGCTTGTATGAGCCGAGATTGAAATATGCGTGGTTAGTCATATTTATCGGAGTATCCTCGGTGCAGACGGCCTCATAGGAAATCGAAAGCTCGTTGCTGTCATCGAGAGTGTAGGTCACCCTTGCGCTCATCTCGCCGGGGAAGCCGTTTGAGCCCTCGGGGCTCGTATATTCGAGAACAAGGCTCTCGCCCTCGACTCTCGCCGCCCAAACCGCGTGGGAAAACTCGCCGCCGCCGTGCAGGCAGGTCTTGCCGTTTTCGTTCTTTATCACATCGAACTCTTTGTCTCCGACTCTGAAACGGCCGCCGCAGATGCGGTTTGCATATCTGCCGACGATCTGACCCTGATAGTCGGAGCGCTCGACATGACCCTCCAAATCGTCAAAGCCTATGAGGACATCCTCAAAATTGCCGTCTCTGTCGGGCGCAAAGAGCGACTGCCAGGTTGCGCCGTAGGTTATGACGGACGCGCTGACGCCGTTTGAATTTTTAAGCTCGTATATATCGACCTCTCTTTTGTCGGGAAGAGTGCCGAAAAGTTTCTTTGAAATCATTAATAAATCCTCCTGTCGTTATATTGACTCATAATAAATTATACATTATTATATCGTCAAGTGTCAAGAAAAGCGAAAAATGCGCGGCAAAAAATATTCTGTTTTTATTGACACGCTTAAATCCGCAGTTTATAATAAAATTAATTTAGTGCAGTAAAGTCTTGAATCTGCGGTCAAGAATGATTCGGGACTTACCGAAAGGGGAATAACAATGGGTTCGTCAAAGGCAAAGTATATGGGCTTCAAGGAGATTGCGGCATATTCGCTCGGGCTTTTCGGCTTTCAGGCGATAGTCGGACTTCTCAACTCGTATCAGGCGGAATTTGATGCGTCGATACTCGGCGCGGATATCGCGGTAGTCGGTATTCTCGTGCTCGTCGCAAAAATCCTCTCCGCGGTTTTCGATCCGTTCGTCGGCAACATGATCGACCGCTCGAAGAGCAAAAAGGGCAAGTTCAAATCGATGATAGCAAAGTCGATACTTCCCCTGCTCGTCATGACCTCGGCGGTGTTCATAGATGTGCCGTTTAAGACGAACAAGGTCGCCGTCTACATATGGATCTTCGTGACCTACCTGCTCTGGAGCTTTGCGATGACCCTCGGCGACGTGCCCTCGCAGGGCATAGCCTCCGTCCTCACCCCCGACCCGACGGAGCGCACAAATGTCGTCTCAATTTCGAACACCTTCAAGCAGATAGGCTTCTCAGCCTGCGTCGTTATAGTGCCGATAGCCTGCCTTATCATTCCCGGAGGCTCCAAGGTGCTCGTCAAGAGCGGCGAGACGGATCTGCCGATGATAGCAAACGAGTATCTGTTCACAGCCGTCCTCACGGCCGTGCTCGGCTGCGTGCTGTTCATGCTCATCCCGCTCATCAACAAGGAGCGCGTGCCCTACTCGGCGGGCGAAAAGATTTCTTTTAAGGATATGCTGAACGCGCTCAAATCGAACAAGCCGTTCATGCTCGTTATAATCTCATATTTCCTCGGCTTCGGCCGTCAGATGGCTATGGGCATTCAGGTTCAGGCCGCCAACATTCTTCTCGGCTCGCAGAACCTCGTCGCCGTGCTCGGCATCTCGACCGCGATAGGCACGATGATAAGCATGGCCGCCTGCCCGTTCCTCATAAAGAAGCTCGACGAAAAGAAGGTCTTTATCGGCCTGTCGGTCTACGGCTTTATAGCATCCGTGTTCTCGTTCGTGATAGCCCACTTCTGGTTTATAAACCCCGGCAATACGGTGCTCACCGTGCTCTTCTATTTCTCGCTCTTCCTCTTAGGGCTGCAGTTTGCGTCCGTCAACCTCATGCCCATGATAATGACCGCCGACTGCGTTGACTACTACGAGTACGAGACGGGCAAGCGCATGGAGGGTACGGCATATTCGGTGCTCACGCTGACCATAAAGATCTGCCTTGCGCTCGGCATGGCGCTCGGTCTTGTTTTCGTTCAGGTCTCCGGCTACTCCGATACCGTGCGCGAGATAGCCGCGGGCACCGCCGCCGGCTTCTCGACAAAGACCAAGGACACCGTGTTCTTCGCCTATTCCGTCGTCCCCGGAATTCTCTCCCTGCTCTCCGCATTCCCGATATTCAAATACGATATCGTCGGCAAGAAAAAGCAGGAGATATCCGACGCGCTCCAGGCAAGAAGAGCCGCCGCAGAGAAATAAAAAGCAAAAAGCTATCCTCCGTATGAGACATACGGAGGATTTTTTGTTGGTGTTATTTTAGGCTCCCTGTATAAAGGGCGGCTGATAAAAGTTGCGATTATTTTATTCAAACATCGCCTTGAAGGCTTTTATCCACTCGCGTGCTATCAGCGCGTGACCGCTCTCCGTCGGGTGGATGCCATCCCATATCCAGTAGGCGCAGTCGCGTCCCTCTGCGGCGCTGTCGAAAACTTTTTGAAGCGGGATAAAAAATATTCTGTCATCCTTTTCGGCAATGCGGCGGCAGACCTGCGAATATCTGCTCAGCTTCCTGCGGCAAACGTCCTCCTCCGACTTGTATCTGTCCCTTGTCGGCAGGAAAAACGGCTCCATGAGGAACACCTTCAGCTCGGCGTTCGTCTCGAAGGACTGCGAAAGCATATTTTCGAGATTGCTTTCATATTCCTCCGGCTCAATATGATTTTCGCCCTCGAAAAGGAAACAGTCGTTTACTCCGATAAGTATGCTTAAAACATCCGGCTCTATGTCGAGCGCATCCTCGCGCCAGCGGCGGAGCAGTCCGCGCGTCGTGTCGCCGGAAATGCCTCGGTTTACGAATTGAAGTCCGGCATCCGGATATTCCGCGCCGAGCATCCCGCTGACAATAAATGCGTAGCTGTGCCCTATCTGATGGTTGAGATCGTGGCGGCGTTCGGGCTCTTTGTATCTGTTGCCGTCCGTTATGGAATCGCCCTGAAACAGTATCTTCATTTTTTCTCCTCCTCAGTCTATATCCGCAAAAACCGTGTCTGTTATTTCTCCGCGGCAGGTGCCATTGCTAAGGTCAACGAGCCGCGCCTCAAACGCAGGCTCAAGCTCCTGCGGTATTCTCATTTTCACCGTCACCGCGTCCTCGAACGCCGTGTCCTCAACTATGCCGCCCTGCTCCGGGATAAGCGAGGCAAGCCGCCCGTAAAATGTGTAGTCGCAGCGGATTTTCACTATACTGCACTCGGCACGGGTCACCGTGCCCCCCGCGTCAACTGCGAGCTTCGCCGCGTGGGAATAGGCTCTGACAAGCCCTCCGCCGCCCAGAAGTATACCGCCGAAATATCTTGTGACCACAAGCACGCAGTCGGTAAGTCCCTCCTTTTGAAGGACGTTGAGCGCCGGCATTCCCGCCGTTCCCTGCGGCTCGCCGTCGTCCGAAAAGCGGCAGATGTTGCCCTCTCTGATTATATATGCGGGGACATTGTGCGTCGCATCCCAGTGCTTCGAGCGGATAGAGTCTATAAACGCCGCCGCGTCCTCCTGAGTCGTGACGGGCGATATATAGCCGATGAACCGCGAACGCTTTTCAACGAACTCGGCACTCGCCGCCGCTCTTATGGTTCTGTACTGCATATTGCCGCCTCCCGTGCGTCTTATTCTTCCTCGCCGCCGTCGTTCTTCTCATACGGGAATTCGTAGACAACCTCTAATTTATGCCCGCGCATCCAAAGCGACGGCGTTACGCGCAGAGTGTAGCCGCAGCCGTTGGGGGTTATCCACTCGTGCATCGGAAGCTGCGGAAGTCCGAAATTCGTGAGCAGCGCCATCATAACACCGCCGTGGGTGACTATCGCAGCGCGGTCGGTCTCGGTCTTTATCAGTCCGTCGACTATTTTTATAAAGCCCTCGCACACGCGCCTTGCGAACGTCTCGTTGCTCTCGCCGAACGGCGGCTCGACGCCCTGCTCGCCGGCAAGCCAGCGCGGGAACATAGGATAATCCTTGAGCTCCTCCGCGTCCTTGCCCTCGAACTCGCCGAAATTGCACTCTATGAGCGAGTCTATTGTTATGCACTTGTTGTCGGGATAGAGTATCGCCGCAGTGTCCGTGCAGCGCTTGAGCGGGCTTGATATAACCGCGCCGACAGGCGGATAGACGAGCTCCGAGCGCATATTTTCGAGCTGCTTTCTGCCCTCTTCGCTGAGCTCGACGTCGGTATGACCGATGTATTTTCCCTCGGTCTCCTCTCTTGTGGCGCCGCTTCTGATGATATATATAATATAGCTTTTCATATTTCCTCCAAAAATACGCCGAGTATTTTGTTGAACTGTATAATTGAAAATCGACGGATATCTGCTATAATGATTATACAGATTGTATAAATCAAAAGGGGTATCTATATGGCAACAGGTATAACTGCGCGGCTGTCCGCACTTCGAAAGGAAAAGGGCATAAGCCAGAAAGAAGCCGCAGCGGGGCTGGGCGTCTCGCAGGCTCTGCTCTCCCACTACGAAAACGGAATACGCGAATGCGGGCTTGATTTTCTCTGCCGCGCGGCCGACTACTACAATGTCACCACGGACTACCTTTTGGGTATAAGCGAATCGAAGCGCGGCTTTGAGGGCGCATTCGGCATAAACGACGACATCTACTCCGACGCGGAGCTCAGCACGCTGACAATATTCCGCGTTGCGGGCAAGCTCCGAAAGTTTCTGACCTTCCGCCAGGAGAACAGCGGCACCTCCTCGGACGTCATGCACATGATATACTGCCTGATTATGTACAGAATCATAATCGCTGAGTCCGCCAAGGGCACGCTCCCCTGCGAATGGGTTCCGAACGCCGAAGTGCTCAACGACCGAAATTACCTCAATATCATTGACCGCGTCGCAAACGAGCTGATAACCGCCGGCTCAAACGCGTCGCGTCAGATACCCAATAAGATACCTCTGTCCTTCAAAACCGTAATAGAACAGGCGCAAAGCATTATCAACTCCCGCTGCGAAAAGAGCGGGATAAAGCTCGGCGATATATACACCACCGAGTTCTGATTATATTCTCGCCACTCCGCTGTCTCGCGCAGCCTGCGCCACCGCCTCGGCGACTGTCCTTCCGACGCGCTCGTCGAACGCCGCGGGCAGGATGTAATCGGGATTCAGCTCCCCGTCGCTGACGAGAGAGGCTATTGCCTTCGCGGCGGCTATCTTCATCTGCTCGTTTATGTCGCTTGCGCGGACATCGAGCGCACCGCGGAAAATTCCCGGGAACGCGAGGACATTGTTAATCTGATTCGGGAAGTCGCTTCTGCCCGTGCCGACTACCGCAGCGCCCGCAGCCTTGGCAAGGTCGGGCATTATCTCGGGCACGGGGTTCGCCATGGCCATGATTATGGCATTCTCGGCCATGGACTCCGCCATCTCGGAGGTCACTATTCCGGGCGCAGAGACTCCGACAAAAATATCGGCTCCTTTCATCGCGTCGGCTAAGGTGCCGGTGCGGTGATTTTTATTTGTAAATGCGGCTATCTCCGCCTTTGCGGGAGTCAAATCGTCGCCCGCGCAGATTATGCCCTTGCGGTCGCACATGATTATCTCTCCCGCGCCCATGGAGTCAAACAGCTTCGCTATCGCAACGCCCGCGGCGCCCGAGCCGCTGAAAACAACGGTGCAGTCCGAGAGCTGCTTTTTAACTATTTTAAGCGCGTTCATAACGGCCGCAAGGCAGACCACCGCCGTGCCGTGCTGATCGTCGTGGAAAATCGGGATATCCGTGCGCTCCTTGAGCTTTCGCTCTATCTCGAAGCAGCGCGGGGCCGCAATGTCCTCGAGATTCACTCCGCCGAACGAGCCGGCGAGCAGAGCGACGGTGTTCACTATTTCGTCAACGTCCTTCGAGCGCACGCAAAGCGGTATCGCGTCAACATCGCCGAACGCCTTGAAGAGCACGCATTTGCCCTCCATAACGGGCATACCCGCCTCGGGGCCAATGTCACCGAGTCCCAGCACCGCAGTACCGTCCGTGACGACCGCGACGGTATTCCAGCGGCGCGTTAAGTCGTAGCTTTTGCTGACGTCGTCCTTTATCTCAAGGCACGCCGCCGCGACTCCGGGAGTGTAGGCAAGGGACAGCTTGTCCTTGTTGCCGACCCCTGCTCTCGGCTTTATCTCCAGCTTGCCGCGCAGTTTATAGTGAAGCTTCAGTGATTCGCTCAGATAATCCATTTCAGTTTTCCTTTCCTGTTGCTCGGTATTTTTACGGCCGCCGATCAGAAAACCGGTCGGCGGCCAGATAATATCAGTCCTTCGCCCAGTCGCGTGAACGCTCGACTGCGCGTTTCCAGCCCTTGTAGAGCTCGTCACGGTGTGACTTCTCCATCTGAGGGGTGAATATTCTCTCGATTTCGCGGTTCTGCGCTATCTCAGCTCTGTCCTTCCAATAGCCAACGGCAAGACCCGCGAGATATGCTGCGCCCAGAGCCGTCGTCTCAACGGTCTTGGGTCTGTCAACTATCGTGCGAATCATATCCGACTGTATCTGAAGCAGAATATTGCTGACGCTCGCGCCGCCGTCGACGCGCAGCTCCGTAAAGGTTATGCCCGAATCGTCCTCCATCGCTTCGAGAAGATCCGTCATCTGATAGGCTATCGCCTCAAGGACGCTTCGAGCGATATGGGCGCGGTTGACTCCGCGCGTGAGTCCGACTATGCAGCCGCGCGCATACATATCCCAATAGGGCGCGCCGAGTCCCGTGAACGCGGGAACAAAATATATGCCGTTGGCATCGGGCACGCTCTCGGCGAGCTCGTCGCAGCGTTTGGCGTTGTCTATCATATGCAGCTCATCGCGCAGCCACTTGATAACCGAGCCTGCGTTGAACGCAGAGCCCTCTATGGCATATTCGACCTTGTCGCCGATACCCCACGCGACGCCGGTGAGCAGGTTGTTCTTCGACTTGACGCGCTTCTCGCCAGTGTTCATCAGCAGGAAGCAGCCGGTGCCGTAGGTGTTCTTCGCCTGACCGGGCTCAAAGCAGGCCTGACCGAACAGAGCCGCCGGCTGATCGCCTATTGCGCCCGAAATCGGAATACCCTCGAGACCCTCAAGGCCGATTATGCCGCCCGCGACCTTGCCGTAGACCATGCTTGAGGGCTTGACCTCGGGAAGGATGGACATCGGGATATTGAGATATTCGCACATCTTCTCGTCCCAGCAGAGATTATCAACGTCGAAGAGCATGGTTCTCGATGCGTTGGAGTAGTCGGTTATATGCACTCTGCCGCCGGTGAGATTCCATATGAGCCAGGTCTCAACCGTGCCGAAGAGCAGCTGATCCGCCTCGGCGAGCGCGCGTGCGCCCGGGACATTGTCAAGTATCCACTTTATCTTTGTGCCGGAGAAATATGCGTCTATGACAAGACCCGTCTTGTCCTTTATGTACTCCTCCATGCCGTCCGCCTTTATCTGCTCGCAGAGCTCTGCCGTGCGGCGGCACTGCCAGACGATGGCGTTATAGACGGGCTTTCCCGTCTCCCTGTCCCACATGATAGTGGTCTCGCGCTGATTGGTTATACCGATAGCCGCTATATCCTCGGGCTTCACTCCGCTCGAAGAAAAGACGGAGGTCAGCGCCTGAAACTGGCTGAAAAGTATCTCCATGGGGTCATGTTCAACCCAGCCCGCAGCAGGATAAATCTGATCGAACTCCTTCTGCGCTTTGGCTATAATGTTGCCCTTCTTGTCAAAAACGATAGCTCGCGAGCTGGTCGTTCCCTGGTCGAGTGCAAGGACGTATTTTGCCACTTGTATCCTTCCTTTCAATTTACAGATGTCTGTTCTCTGCCCGAGCGCCCGTTTTTCAAGCGTCACGCCGCTCGGCACATAAATTTTCATTATAAATAATAGCTCTAAACATACAAAAAGTCAATGTTATTGGCGAAACACTTCGGCACTTTAACTAAAAAAGTAAAATATTATCAGTTTGCCCCGCGATAGTTCTTTAGTGTAAATATTAAAAAGCTTTTTTGATATATAATATGCTCCGCAAGCTTAAATTAAAGGAGTGTATTTTACTAATGGGAGACAAGCTTTCAGTCATCACGGGCGCTACGGGTCACGTCGGCTACGCACTTGTTAAGGAACTCGAGGCACGCGGCGAAAACTTCAGAATACTCATCAGAAAAGACAGCAAGATTTTTGACGGCATCAATTGCGAGCGCGTATTCGGCGACGTCACCGATCCCGCTTCTCTCGAAAAGGCTTTTGAAGGCGCGGACGTCGTCTATCACCTTGCAGGCGTTATCGAGATAAACAAGGGCAACGAGGACATGACCTGGAAGGTCAATGTCGACGGCACAAAGAACGTCGTTGAGGCGTGCAAAAAGTGCGGCGTAAAGCGCCTTGTCTACGCTTCCTCCGTTGACGCTTACCCCCCGCTCCCCGATAATCAGGTTATGCGTGAGATTTCTCACTTCAATCCCGAGATTCTTGACGGCACCTATGCAAAGACTAAGGCTACCGCCACAAACTATGTGTTTGAGAATAACGACGACAAGCTTGAGACAGTTGTCTGCTATCCCGGCGCGTGCTGCGGCCCCTATGACTTCAAGGTCTCTTCCGTCGGCGAGATGGTCAGAATGTTCTTTAACGGCAAGTTCCCCGTATCGCTCGCATTCGGCGCATACAACTTCGTTGACGTGCGCGACGTTGCCAAGGGCATGATCGGCGCCGCCGAAAAGGGCAGACCCGGCGAAGGCTATATCCTCACCGACGAGGTCGTCACCGTTGACGAGCTTATACATATGCTCGCAGATATCTGCGGCACAAAGGCTCCCGGCTTCAAGCTTCCTCTCGGCCTTGCAAAGGCGTTTGCTCCTCTCATGGAGGTCTATTACAACGCCGCGAAGAAGACTCCGCTTTTCACCCGCTACTCCATCCGCAAGCTGACCTCCAACTGCAACTTCAGCTGCGATAAGGCCAAGAAAGAGCTCGGCTACGCTCCCATGGGCGCAAAGCAGTCCTTCACCGACATGGTCGCATGGATAAAGGAATACGAAGGCACCGGCAAGAAGAAATAAGCAGGCCGAATAAAAATGCCCCGACGTTAGCGGGGTGTTCATAAGACACAAAAACCGATCTATGGCTCATAGGTCGGTTTTTTTATATTATTGCAGGGCGCATAAAAGCACGCCCTTTATCGGTTAGGGGAAAATGAGATTGGCGGGGGGGGTGCGTCGAGTCGCCGCACCCTACAAAGACATCGAGAAACAAAACAGTCGAATCAATGCGGGCGAATCCGTGCCGCAAATCCCAATTTGCCAATATCTGATACGGCTTCGATTTATACAGGAAAAGTCCCGACAGTACAATGCCTGTCGGGACTTTTTGTTTGCTTTTCCGTTCGGATTATTTGCCGAACAGCTTTTTGAAGAGGTTTATTATCGCTCTGAACGGAGCGGTGATGATCTTGAGCAACGTCTTGAAGAATCCATCCTTTTTCTCGACCGTGACCTTGCACTCGGCTTTTACTCCGTCGGCCGATTCGGCGGTTATTATCGCTTCGCCCTCGGCTATCGCGGTGACTGTTCCGTTTTCGTCAACGGTAGCTATCGACGGGTCGGACGAGCTCCATGTGACGGTGCGGTTCCACGCGTTGTCGGGCTTCACCGTCGCGGTGATTGTGAATGACTTTCCGACATTCAGTTTCTTTTCGCTCTCGGAGAGCTCGATTGCGTCCACTTTAACGGCGCCGAGCCTGGGGATTTTTCTTGTCTGCTCCGCTTTGCAAAGCGAGCACACCCTTCTCTCGAGTCCGTCTTTTTCATATGTCGCTTCTTCTACAACTTCCCACTCGCCCCAGACGTGCCTGCACTGGGAGTCGTCGGCGCAGCGCACGTTCACCAGCGCGAACATATAGTTGTCCGCCCCGATAACTACCTCTTTCCACTGCTCGCGCGTGCCGAGGTAGTAAACGGCTCTTATATCATAGCAGTTTCCGAGCGCTGAGGCTTCGATTTCGGCAACGCTCACGGGGATAGTGAGAGACTCAATATATCTGCACCCGTAGAAAGCTTTTTTGCCTATTTTTTCCACTCCGTCGGGAATGGTATATGAGCTGCGCCTGTTGCCTATGGGATATGCCGACAGCTCGCTCTTATCCTTGTTGAACAGCACTCCGTCAACACTCGAATAGGTTTTGTTTTCGGGCGATACGGTTATGTTCTCAAGCCTTCGGCAGGACGCTATCCATTCGTTGCCTAAACTTTCAACTCCGCTGCCTATTGTTATTGACTCAAGGCTTGTGCAGCCCGAGAAGGCATCCCCGCCTATTGATGTAACGCTGTCGGGTATGGTTATCTCTGCAAGACTTGTGCAGCCAGAGAAGGCTCCAACACATCCATCATACCCCCCATTGCTTCTTATTTCCGTCACACTGTCAGGTATTACTATTTCTTTAAGGCTTGTGCAGTCGCGGAAAGTTCCGGCTTCTATTATCGTCAGGTTGGTTGAAAGCTTGACCTTCGCAAGGCTTGTGCAGCCGGAGAAGGCAGAACTGCCTATTGATGTAACGCTGTCAGGTATGGTTATCTCTTTTAGGCTTTTGCAGTCGCGGAAGGCATACCTGCCTATTGATGTAACGCTGTCGGGTATGGTTATCTCTGCAAGGCTTGTGCAGCCGGAGAAGGCACCGCCGTCATAATATTCCACTCCTCTTATTTCCGTCACACTGTCCGGTATTACTATTTCTTTAAGGCTTGTGCAGTCGCGGAAAGTTCCGGCTTCTATTATCGTCAGGTTGTTTGAAAGCTTGACCTTCGCAAGGCTTTTGCAGTCGCGGAAGGCAGAACTGCCTATTGATGTAACACTGTCGGGTATGGTTATCTCGGCAAGGCTTGTGCAGCCGGAGAAGGCAGACTCGCCTATTGATGTAACACTGTCGGGTATGGTTATCTCGGCAAGGCTTGTGCAGTCGCGGAAAGTTCCGGCTTCTATTTTCGTCAGGTTGTTTGAAAGCTTGACCTTCGCAAGGCTTGTGCAGCCGGAGAAGGCATACCAGCCTATTGATGTAACGCTGTCGGGTATGGTTATCTCTGCAAGACTTGTGCAGCCGGAGAAGGCATACATGCCTATTGATGTAACGCTGTCAGGTATATCTATCTCTGCAAGGCTTGTACAACCGATAAATGCACCGCCATAATATTCAGAGTCAATCCTTCCTCTTATCTCCGTAACACTGTCAGGTATTACTATCTCTGCAAGACTTGTACAGCCGGAGAAAGTTCCTTCTTCTATTATCGTCAGGTTGTTTGAAAGCTTGACCTTCGCAAGGCTTTTGCAGTCGCGGAAGGCAGAACTGCCTATTGATGTAACGCTGTCGGGTATGGTTATCTCGGCAAGGCTTGCGCAGCCGCGGAAAGTTCCGGCTTCTATTATCGTCAGGTTGTTTGAAAGCTTGACCTTCGCAAGACTTGTGCAGCCGGAGAAGGCATACCTGCCTATTGATGTAACGCTGTCGGGTATTACTATCTCTGCAAGACTTGTGCAGTCGGAGAAAGTTCCGGCTTCTATTTTCGTCAGGTTGTTTGAAAGCTTGACCTTCGTAAGGCTTGTGCAGCCCGAGAAGGCAGACTCGCCTATTGATGTAACGCTGTCGGGAATCACTATGCTTGTAATTCCCGTGTAGCCTTGAAAAACCGCCGCACCGGAATATCTATAACCTATCCATTTAACCTCATATCCTTCTATTGTTTTCGGAATAACGACCTCTCCGGAATCAGGTCCTTTGTAGCGGGTTATTCTTACTCCGTACTCAGTCCAACTTTCCCCCACCTCATACTCAAAAAGCCCGTCTTCGGTGGTTTGAGTTGCCGCCTCCGCTTTCAGCGAAAGCATGGGCAGGCGGATGCCGACGAAGCCGCTCAGGGGCGCGGCGCCGAATATCATTATCAGCGCCATGGCGGCGGCAAGCAGGGATTTGAAAATATTTTTTCTTTTCATTGTCTCTCCTCCGATACATTTAATTTAATTTAATTAATATATTCCGTCGAATATCTCCTTTTCCATAATATACCTTTTATAATTTTCTGTCAAGAGATTTCATTCCAGTGGGTAATTTATCGTACAGTGTTGCCGCAAAACGGGGTTATCGCAGCAAAATAAAGTGATTTTTTTTAAATTCCAGCACTCCGTCGTCCCTGAGCGCGCAGAGCTGAGCGGACATCGCGCTGCGGTCAACGCACAGATAGTCGGCGAGCTGCTGGCGGTCAAACGGGATATCAAATTCATTTTTTCCGCTTTTCGTCGCCTGCGCGGACAGATAAGAAAGCAGCTTTTCGCGCGTCGTGCGCTTGCCCATGTGGCTGAGCTTTGAGTTGAAATTCAGATTTTTGCGCGCGAGCTCGTGTATTAAATTGCCGACGAGTGCCGAGTGCGCCGAGCACGATTTCGGGCATGATTTGAGCACATATTCGACCTTCAGCCGCATTATTTCGCAGTCGCTCTCCGCCTGCGCGCCGACGGTCAGCCTCTCGCCCGTGCACGCAAAGGACTCCGCGAATATCCCGCCGCGCGTTATCCGCGCGAGTATGTTGCGGTTGCCCCAGAAATCGTCTTGCACTATCAACACGCTGCCGCTCAACACAAGCCCGAGCGAATCCGTTCTTTCGCCCTCGTTCAGTATTATTTCGCCCCCCGCATACCTTCGGCTTCTCGCGTCGAGTGCGCCGAGCAGCTCCGGCAGCTCGGTTTCGGCTATTCCGTCAAAGAGCGGCGCCGATTTAATTTCCGCAAAATTTTCAAACATTTTTAATCCTCCGTTGTTTTTGCAACAGTATTTCTGTCTCAATTCTACTATAATTGACTTGTCAGGTCAAGAAAACAAAGCTTTAACTCGGAGGAATTTTTATGAAGCGCAGAATAATACATATTGACGAAGAAAAATGCAACGGCTGCGGGGCCTGCGCCGCCGCCTGCCACGAGGGCGCAATAGCCATGGTTGACGGCAAGGCAAGGCTTATACGCGACGACTACTGCGACGGACTCGGCGACTGCCTGCCCGCGTGCCCCGCGGGCGCGATAACCTTTGTCGAACGCGAGGCCGTCGCCTACGACGCGGAGGCGGTCAAAGAAAACATGATGAAGAAAAGAGGCGGCGGACATCAGGGCTGCCCCGGGTCGAGGCTGATGACTATCAACCGCGACGAGAGCGCCGCTTCCCCGTCACAGCCGACGGAAATGCAGAGCAGACTGCGCCAGTGGCCCGTTCAGATAAAGCTCGTGCCGGTAAACGCTCCCTATTTTGACGGCGCAAAGCTGCTCATCGCCGCCGACTGCACCGCCTACGCCTATGCGGCATTCCACGAAAAATTCATAAGAGGGCACATAACCCTTGTCGGCTGCCCGAAGCTCGACAGCGTCGATTATTCCGAAAAGCTGACCGAGATAATCGCAAACAATAACATACAGTCCGTAACTGTCGTCAGAATGGAGGTCCCCTGCTGCGGCGGTATTGAGCACGCCGCAAAAATCGCGCTGCAAAACAGCGGCAAATTTATCCCCTGGCAGGTCGTGACAATATCGACAGACGGGCGCATACTCGACTGATCGGTTGATTTATTTGCGCCTTTGCGGTATCATATATTGTGGAGGCGTTTAGAGATGAACAAGATAAATTATCAGCTCGCCCTCGACCGCGAGATCGAAGAAATAAAAAATAACGGGCGCGTGCCGACCCTGCTGCTACACAGCTGCTGCGGGCCGTGCAGCAGCTATGTGCTCGAATATCTGACAAAATATTTCGACGTCACCGTGCTCTACTTCAACCCCAACATCTACCCCGCCGAGGAATACGAACACAGGCTCGGCGAGCAGCGCAGAATAATTTCACTCCTGCCGACTGAGCACAGCGTAAAATTTCTCGAATGCGAATATGACCACGAGCAATTCATCGAAGCCGCAAAGGGCTATGAGCAGGAGCGCGAGGGCGGCTCACGGTGCGAAAAATGCTTTTATCTGCGGCTCGAGCGCACGGCTCTTGAGGCCAAAAAGCACGGCTTCGACTACTTCACCACCACCCTCTCCGTGAGCCCGCACAAGAATTCGCAGATACTCAACTGCATCGGCGAAGAGATGGGCGAAAAATACGGGGTGCGCCATCTGCCCGCGGATTTCAAAAAGCGCGAGGGCTACAAGCGCTCGATAGAGCTCTCGAAGCAGTATGATCTATACAGACAGAACTACTGCGGATGCGAGTTTTCAAAGCAGGGGTAAAATTATATAAATTTGTCCGCCGCATTTATATCATACGGCGGACATTTTTATTTTATCCTCAAAACACCACAACGAGCAGCATCTTGAACTGCTCTTTGCCATAGACCGCGTGCGGGTGTCCGGCGGGCATGACTATGCTCTCGCCCTCGTGCAGCTCGTAGTCAACGCCGTCTATCGTTATTTTTCCGACTCCCTCGAGGCAGGTGACAAATGCGTCGCCGCCGGAGGCGTGGGTGCTTATCTCCTCGTCCTTGTCGAAAGCGAAGAGCGTTATGCTCAGCGCGTCGTTCTGGGCGAGGGTCTTGCTGACCACCTGCCCCGGCTGGCAGAGCACCTGATCTCTCAGAGTCAGAACCTCGGATTTTGAAATATTTTTCATGAGCTCTTTCATTTTCTTCTCCCCTTTTTATATTATCCGCACATAAGACTGAATTATGCCTGCACACAGTATACCACCGCCGCTTGGCAAACGCAAATATAGCTATAGAAAATCTCTTCGTCTTATGTTAAAATAGTATACGGATAATTTCAAGGGAGTGTGCCAGATGAAAGAGAACAAGAAACTTGTCAACGAAATAATCAGCGATGTCAAGCACGACATGAGCAACGAGGATATCATATCCCTGCTCGCAGACAGCAGGATATCTGCAAACCCCGACAAAGAAAAATACACCTTCGGTCAGCGTGCGGCGGATAAAATCGCAAAATTCGCCGGAAGCTGGGCGTTCATATTCTCGTTCTCCGCCCTGCTGATATTCTGGATGGTCGGAAATGTCATACTTGCAAAGCGTGCCTTTGACCCCTATCCGTTTATCCTGCTAAACCTCGTGCTCTCCTGCGTCGCCGCACTGCAGGCTCCGCTGATAATGATGAGCCAGAACCGCCAGGAGGAAAAGGATCGCCGCCGCGCCGAAAACGACTACAAGGTGAATCTCAAAACCGAGATAATGATCGAGGACATTCACGGCAAGATGAACCGCATCCTCGCCCGTCAGGCGATATTAATGAAGCTGATGAAGATAGACGAAAACACGATGAAGCAGATAACGCTCGAAATGCAGGAGGAGATGTGCGCCGAGGCGTGCAAAGCCGAGAAGAAAAAGGATAACCGCGGCGAAGAAAAAGGAAAGCCCGAAAGCTGATTTGCATCTTGCTTTTGGACTCCGTTTATTGTATACTGACCCTTGACAAAAGCCCTTTGGAGGAGAAGAAAAATGAAACAGCTCAGCATTATTCCCAACCCCAATAAAATCGACTACCTCGGCGACAGCGTCAACACAGAAAGCTTCGATTCCGAGAGCTTTTCCGCCCGTCTTTCGAACAAGCTGTCCGAGGAGAGCTACGTGCTTGAGGTGACGGAGACCGGCGTTGAAGCCACCGCCGGCGGCGAGCGCGGAGCGTTCTATGCAAGTCAGACATTAAGGCAGCTAAAGCAGCTCGACATCTGCCCCTGTGTGAGAATAGAGGACGCGCCCGCGTTTGAATACCGCGCGTTTATGCTCGACTGCGCACGCCACATGACTACGGTCGAAAACATCAAAAAGCTCATCGACGCCGCGGCGCTCGTCAAGATGAACACCATGCACTGGCATCTGACCGACGACCAGGGCTGGCGCGTTGAAATTGACAGCCACCCCGAGCTTGTCTCCGTCGGCTCGCACCGCCACCGCTCGGATTTCGGGCAGTACCACTTCGACGAGGAATATTCGGGACATTTCACCAAGGACGAAATACGCGAGATAGTCGCCTACGCGGACGACAACTATATTGAAGTCATCCCCGAGTTCGATATGCCCGGACACACGCTTTCCGTGCTCGCCGCCTACCCCGAGCTCTCCTGCAAGGGAGTGCCGCTCAAGGTCGGCACAAAGCAGGGCATATACGACGACATACTCTGCGCCGGAAACGACGACGCATTGAAGCTCGTTTTCGACGTGCTCGGCGAGATGGTTGAGCTCTTCCCCGGCAGATTCTTCCATATCGGCGGCGACGAGGCACCCAAGACCCGCTGGAAGGAGTGCCCGAAGTGCCAGGCGCGCATGAGAGAAAAAGGGCTCAAAAACGAGGAGGAGCTTCAGGGCTGGTTCGTGCTCCAAGCGATAGATTTCCTCAAAAAGCACGGCAAGACGGCTATAGTCTGGAACGAGAGTCTCAACAGCGGCATGATGCCCAAGGACATCATCGTTCAGCGCTGGATGGACAAAAAGGATCGCTCGGTCGAATTTGCCAACAACGGCGGAAAGATGATAGTCTCCGAGTTTTATTATTACTACTGCGACTACCCCTACGGCATGACCTCGCTCAAGAAAACCTACAGCCTCAACCCCTATATCAAGGGCTTGACCGAGGAGGGGAAGAAGAACGTGTTCGGCGTCGAGTGCCCGATTTGGACGGAGTATGTCCGCGACTTTGACAGGCTCTCGTATATGTGCTTCCCGCGCTTCTGGGCTGTTGCCGAGGCCGGCTGGACAAAGAGAGAGAATATGAACTGCGAAAGCTTTGAGGAGCGCTTTGAAGCTCTGCGCCCGATGCTCGAAAATATCGGCATAAAGCCCGCTCCCCGCTCCGATTGGAATCCCAATCCCCTGCGCTGCCTCTCCGAGCTTCGAAAGTTCTTCAAGGGCACGGCAAATCTTCCGGATATCAAAAACATGATCCACAATAACCACGCATAAATTTTCACTAAACGGCTCCGCATAAAGGCGCGTGTCCGTAAAGCAGAAAAGCTCCGACAGTATAATTTCTGTCGGAGCTTTTCCGATATATATTGAAGTCGTATGACAGATTGAACAGCTTGATAAATCGGGAGCTGCGGGCAATAAACCGCCGTCAGTCAAACAGCTTTAATATTGCAAATCTGACTCAACCGTGTAGGGGCGGATATCATTTATACAGCAGCTTGCAGCTATTCGCTTTGCAGGGTGCGGCGACTCGACGCACCGCTGCCGCCGTATGCGGCACAGAGGGCAAGCGTCAAACGGAGAGCGTATATACAACACGGGCGAAATGAATAGATTTTCGGTGGCGCTATCGCGTCAAAGGGTCGTCGAGTTGCCGACCCCTACAAAAGGAATTGAAAACTTAAACGGTCAGGGCAAGTTTTTTTGGCAAAATAACTAAAAATCTATTGTAACGCCCGAAGTAAAAGTATATAATTGTTGCATAAAGTAAGGAGGTATGAAAATATGGCAAACAATGCACCGCAAGGAAGAGCGCTCAAAACTTACACAAAAAAAGAGAGTGCGATGTACTATGTTGGTCTGGCCGGTCAGAATGTATTCTATAACATAATCGGCACCGCGCTGACCTACTATCTTCAGTTTACCATTCTTATCCCCGCGTTCACAGTCAGCGTCATTATGGCTATCGCCCGCGTGTGGGACGCAGTCAATGACCCGATGATGGGCACAATAGTTGACAAGACCCGCACAAAATGGGGCAAGTGCAGACCCTATCTGCTTTTTGTTCCGTTCCCGATAATGATAATCACCATACTCTGCTTTACAAACTTCGGTTTCTATGACCCTGCGGCCTCGGCGACGAGTATGCACAACATCCTCATCGTCGCCTACGCCGCCTTTACCTACATACTTTGGGGCATGACCTATACGGTCGGCGATATCCCGCTCTGGGGCATAACCGCTCTCATGACCGAAAAGGACGACGACCGCAACAAACTCCTCTCCTTTGCGAGAATCTGGGCGAGCGTCGGCGCGGGCATCACCCTGCTGACGATAAATTCCGTCGCGCTGAAGCTCGGCAGCACCTTTGCGGTCAACGGCAGAACTCCCGCTCAGGGCGAACGCCTCGGCTTCATAACCGCCGCTGTAATATTCTCCGTCGTCGGCTTTATTCTCTATCAGATGGCAGGTATTTTCGTGCGCGAGCGCGTCCCCGCCTCGAAAGAGACGCGCACGATGAAGCAGAATTTCGCTCTCATGTGGCAGAACAAGCCCTTCCGCCAGATACTGCTCTCCGGCGTGCTCGGAAGTCCCAAGTCGACAATAGCTCTCGCGGCGATGTCGCTCGTCTCGTATTACTACGCGAGCAAGGATCCTCTGCTCGCCATGCTCTATATCCTGCTTCTCGGCGGCGCGCTGTTTATAGGTCAGTTCCTCTCAATGGGACTTGCGCCCATGCTCGTCAAGAAGTATGAGAAAAAGTCGCTCTACAACTGGTCGAACCTTATCGGCGCGATACCCTACGGCGGACTGTTCTTAGTCTATATGATAGCGCCGAACCACGATCTGACCACCGTTGCCTGCCTCATAATCTGCGCCGTACTGTTCTTCGGCAGCGGCTTCTCCATGGGTATTACAAACGCCCTGCAGTCGCTTATGATAGCCGACGCCGTCGACTACGAGGAATACTGCTCCGGCATACGCCCGGACGGCGTGTTCTTCTCGGGGCAGACCTTTATAGCCAAGATAACCGCTGCTATTGCGACAGTTATAAACGGTATCGCCTATTCGGTTGTCGGCTTCTCCGACGCCAAGGTTCAGGAGGTCAACGACTATATCGCCGCAGGCGGCATTCCGCGTCTCAATCCCGAATATCAGCCGTTCATGACCGTCCTGTTCTTCATCGTCTCCGTCCCGCCCGTCATCGGCTGCATTCTCTCCGTCCTGCCGACGATAAAATACGCCCTGTCCGACAAGGAGCATAAGCGTATCCTCGACGAGCTCAACGAGAGAAGACACGCGGCAGAAAATTAAACTCGGATCATTTTTGAAAAATAACATAGACAACATTTTGAAAGGAGCAATTAAATGAGCCATGTAGATATCCGCTTCGCGGACAAAAACTCCGAGCGCTATATGCTCGCAAGAAGGATATATAAAGTAATAGAGGATCTTGAGAACGAATACCTCTATCCCGACAGCGAGACGCTCGGCGGCTTCAAGTTCCGCGACGGACAGTATAAATTTTCACAGATTGACGAGGGCGAATGGACTGATTTCGACTCGGAGAACGATTACTGGGGCTACAGAGAGGACTATGCGTGGTTCCACCACAGCTTCACCGTGCCCGAGCGCTTCGCGGGCAGACCGGTTGTCTATCAGTTGACCCCCTCCGCAAGCGGCCCGTGGAATCGCAGCAACCCGCAGTTCATCATGTATTTTAACGGCGAGCTCCGTCAGGGCGGCGACTCGAACCACAGCGAGATACGCCTGCTCGACTGCGCCAAGGGCGGCGAAGAATTCGACTGCTGCCTCAACGCGTATTCGGACGCCTGGGAATTCAAGGGCAAGCTCAGAATGGGTGCGCGCCTCAAGGTCGTTGACGACCTTGTGAACCGCCTCATCTTCGACCTCAGAACTCCGCTCAAGGTGGCGTCCCTCTATAACGCGGACGATCTTCCGCGCATCGATATAGTCAAGGCGCTCAACGATGCCGTCAACCTTATCGACTTCAACACCTCCGACTATGACACCTTTGCGGCATCCGCCGAGGCCGCCATCGACCTGCTCGACAGGGAGATATATTCAAAGGACGCCATGGACGCCACAGCCTGCTGCATAGGACACACACACATCGACGTCGCGTGGCTCTGGAGACTCCGTCAGACGAGGGAGAAAGCCGGCCGTTCCTTTGCAACCGTCCTCAAGCTCATGGAGGAATATCCCGAATACAAGTTCATGTCCTCGCAGGCGCAGCTCTATGCGTTCGTCAAGGAGGACTATCCCGAGGTCTATGAGGGCATCAAAAAGATGATCGCCGCAGGCCGCTGGGAGGTCGAGGGCAGTATGTGGGTCGAGTCGGACACCAACGTCACCTCCGGCGAATCCCTTGTCCGTCAGTTCTTAGTCGGCAAGCGCTTCTTCAAGGACGAGTTCGGCGTTGACAATAAGATAATGTGGCTCCCCGATGTTTTCGGCTACAGCGCGGCGCTCCCACAGATTATGAAGAAGGCCGGCATCAACTACTTCATGACCACAAAGATATCCTGGAACGAGTTCAACAAAGTGCCCTATGACACCTTCATGTGGAAGGGCATAGACGGCACGGAGATACTCTCCCATTTCTCGCCGAGCACCGACTGCTTCGACGAGGGCGACTCCTGGCAGACTACATATAACGCATACTTGAACCCCGAACACATCCTCGGCGGTTGGCACAGATATTCGCAGAAGGATTTGAACCGCGAGTATCTCTGCACCTTCGGTCACGGAGACGGCGGCGGCGGACCGACCCGCGATATGCTCGAAATGGGTCGGCGCATGGAAAAGGGCATACCCGGCTGCCCGAAAGTCAAGCAGGAATTTGCAATAGACTTCTACCGCGACCTCGAAAAGGACGTCAAGGGCTCGCGCAGACTGCCCAAGTGGGCGGGTGAGCTCTATCTTGAGTTCCACCGCGGCACCCTGACATCGCAGGGCAGGAACAAGCGCTACAACAGAAAGAGCGAGCTGCTCTATCACGACATGGAGACTATTTGCGCCGTTGCCGACTCAAACGGTATAGCGTCTTATCCTCAGCAGTTCATCAACGACGGCTGGAAGATAATCCTGCTCAACCAGTTCCACGATATAATCCCCGGCTCCTCGATAAAAGAGGTCTATGAGGACTCAAAGGAGCAGTATGAAAAGCTCATCTCGGAGGGTAAGGCGGAGATTGCCGAGACGCTCGGAAAAATTGTCTGCACCCCGGACGGCAATGCGCTGACCGTTTTCAACACCTTCGGCGCAGAGCGCGACGATGTTGTTATCACCGATATGCCCGCTGACGAGCATTTCTCGATAGTCGATGCAGACGGCAACATCATGCCGTGGCAGAAATCCGCCGACGGCCGCCTCGTATTCTTCGCAAAGGGCGTACCCGCAAAGGGATACAAGACTTTCAGCATAATTCACGGCGGCGAGCAGGGCGAAAACACCGTCAAGGTCGAGAACAAAACTATAGACAACAGGTTCTTTACCGTCAGATTCGACAGGGATATGAACATCGCCTCTCTCATCCACAAGGCGACCGGCAGAGCCGTTGCGCCCGAGGGCGAGGTGCTCAACAAAATTTATGCCTTTGACGACAGACCGTTCAACCATGAGGCGTGGGATATCAAGGCGTATTTCGATCAGAAGTACACCGAGATAAACGACGTCAGCGCGGTTGACGTGACGGAGAGCGGTCCCGTCCGCACAGTTATAAAGGTCACGCGCAAGTTCCTCTCCTCGACCATTGAGCAGAGCTTCATCTTCTACGCAGATCTGCCGCGCATAGATATAGACTACACGGTCGACTGGAAAGAGAAGAAGATTCTTCTCAAGGCGGACTTCCCCGTTGATGTCAACGCGACTCAGGCCACCTACGACATCCAGTTCGGCAACTACAAGCGTCCGACCCACCGCAACACGCTCTGGGATTTCGCGCAGTTCGAGGTCGTCGGTCACAAGTGGGTGGATCTCAGCGACAACAGCTTCGGTCTCTCCGTCCTCAACGACTGCAAGTACGGTCACGACATCAAGGACGGCCACATCAGAACGAGCCTTCTGCGCTGCGCCGTAAACCCGAACAGCGAGCAGGACAGAGAGATTCATCATTTCACATACTCCCTCTACCCGCACGCGGGCTCGGTCGACACCTCCGACGTTGTCAGCCAGGGCTATTCGCTCAACCTGCCGCTCTACTGCGTCGGCGGCAAGGCGGCGCACAGCAGCTACTCGCTCGTGAGCACCGATAAAGACAACATAATAATCGAGACTGTCAAAAAGGCCGAGGACAGCAGCGACACAGTCATCCGCGCATACGAGACTTGGAACAAGACTACGGACTGCGTATACACCTTTGACCGCGTCCCGAAGAGCGTATATGTCTGCAACCTGCTCGAGGAAAACGAGGAGCAGCTCGAAGTAAACGGCAGCACAGTTGCCCTTAGATTCAAGCCTTTCGAGATAAAAACGGTAAAGGTCACATTCTGACAGCGCAGATAACACACCGAAGCCCCGCCCCTAAAACGGGCGGGGCAATTTAATCCCCCGCGCAGCCAAAAGCCGCGCAAATAAAATTCGCGGCAAGTCACAATTCCGCTTGACAAAGCCCTGCGCATTTGCTAAAATATCATAGCCGTTAAAAAATACGGACAGGTATCGAAGTGGTCATAACGGCCCTGACTCGAAATCAGGTAGTCGCGCAAGCGGCTCGTGGGTTCGAATCCCACCCTGTCCGCCATAAGTCCACCGTAATTTTGATAGAATTACGGTGGACTTTTCTATGCCCGAAAACCGCTTGAGATAAGGCTTTTCGGTAGAAAAATTCGCAAAGATATGGTATAATATTTTTGGAATAAAACGAAAAATCGGAACTTAGGAGAGATATAATGAAAATAGCGAATGGAATGCAGTTTGTAAATGACGAAGCTGTCATTGGGAAATGGAATAATATCGGTTGGATTGAAAATACATATTGTACTTTGCTTGACGGATTAAATGAAAAAAGCGGTGAATATGATACAATATACTTTTTGCCGAACGGTGAACCGTACTGGATATTTGAAGGCTGGACAAAAGGCGTTCTTTTAATTCATTACGGCGGTAACGAGCCTATTCTTACATACAAATACGATATACAAGTAATTGACGGCAAGGAATATCTGTTTTTCAGACTAAAAAACAAAACCGAGATTTTTGTCAAGTTCAATTCAAAGCACTATACAAAAGCGACTCTCGGCAGGCACGATAACATTGAACTTCCGTTTGTTTATGATGAGCGTATAACAGGAAAATGGAAGTCTGTTGGTTTTGTTGATACAATGGAAAGCTTTTCACCAAACAATACTTGCGACGATCTTTATCTGAAAGAAATCTACTTCTTCTCTGACGGCAGATTGGAACAGACTACTATGGACGAGGTGTGGCACGATAAATGGACAAAAGGCTGCGTTATTAACATACATCGCACAACTGTTGCTGCTTATGAAATAAAAGCTATAAACGGTACAGAGTATTTATTTATGGAGTGGAAAATGGGAAACTATATCTATGGCGATAAGGAACCCGCTTTTTATGTGTTTGTCCGCGCATAAGAACACAGATGTTTGACTTTTTGCATTATTGTCAAAAGTTTCATTTTATGATACAATCGGTTTGATGAAACGAATTTTTTCAGGGGTTACGGATATGAAAAGAGCGCTTATATTAAACGGTGAGGGTGCGGCTTTAGAAAACATTGCAATCCGAAGTGTTCTTGAATATTTTGGGTACATTGTAACTATGTACAACATAGGCAGACCGCAGGATTACTTTCGCAGGATTACTTTGATGTATTCGGCGGAAAGCTATATTTCAACTATGACTATTTAACTATCGGATGTCACGGTGACGGCGGAAAGATAATCGTTCCGATTTTAGGGGAAAATGTCTATTATCCGAATGAGTGCCGGAATAATATCGGTTATGAAGAATTACAAGGTTCGGTAAAAATCAAGGATAAAACCGTTATATGCACCGGATGCACCACAGGTGCCGGAGATCTATGCAAAGCGTTTAATCGAAATAACAATATCTTTGTTGCTCCTGCGGATTATATCGAAGGCAACAGCAGTCTGTTGTTTATTGTGAACCTGTTTTATCATTTGTCCAACGGATCGAGTTTTAAAGACAGCTTTGCCGCTGCAAACAGTATTGATAGTGAAACCCAACTGTATAACTTTTATTCTTGATATTTTTATTATAAGGATGGTAAATTCCGATTTGCCTTGAGAGGCGGCGTGTCACTCGCAGCCTCGAAATCATGAGCTGCTCCATCTAAACAAAGAAATGCCGCAATTCACCGGCTTTCTGTCAAAGACACGTTTCTCCGTCCGAAGCTCATTACGCATTCAAATATGCAACCTCACTTTTACAGCAAAAAAATCAAGACAGAGGGCGCGCCTCTGCCTTGATTTTTTATTCTTATGTGCTTATATCACTCTTTGATTTTGGGATACAGCTCCGCCCATTTCGAATATTTTTCACTGTAGTATTTCGTGAGCTTGCCGTCGGGCAGAACGCGAGTGTAGCCTGACTTGACGCCGCTTCTTAACCGCTCATATCCGTCCTCCGGCAGGCAGGCTCTTGCGCCCAACAGTGCGGCACCCAAAACGGCTCCGTGTTCAACATCCGGAAGCAAAAGCTCGATGTCCAGAACAGATGCAATGATTTTCACCCATTCTTTGTTTCGCGTGCCGCCGCCGCAGATTTTTGAAGTCTCGATATGTATTCCGAGATCCCTGATGATATCGAGATTTTGCTTTATCGCAAAAGCGACGCCCTCCAATACGGCAAGGGTCATCTCGTCTTTTGTCGTATTGAGCGACAGACCGAAAAATGCGCCGCGAATATTCGAGTCGTTTATCGGCGAGCGCTCGCCCATGAGATAGGGCAGGAACATGGCCCGACTTTTGCCGATATATTCGGAGAAAGCTCCGTCATACGACGATTTCGTTATGTTTTCGACCCACCATTTTTGGCAGCTTGCCGCGGACAAAATGCAGGCGAGATAATGATATTCGCCCGTCGCGGAGCAAAATGTGTGTATCGCTCCGTTCGGCGCATAGTTGAACTCGTCGCTTGCAACGAAAATCGTGCCCGATGTGCCGAGTGAAATATTGCAGTCTCCGCTTTTAATTGTATCCGTTCCTACGGCGGACGCCGCATTGTCGCCCGCTCCGATAACTATTTTGACGTTTTCGTTCAGTCCCAGCTCATCGGCAACGGATTCTTTGAGCGTTCCTACCGTCTGATAGCTCTCATACACCTTAGGCAGATTTTTTTCGCTTATACCGAGCACGGACAGCATGGTCTCAGACCAGCGGCGGTTTTTCGTGTCAAAATACAGTGTGCCCGCCGCATCGGAGCAGTCGGTCGCAAACACTCCGCTGAGCCTGTATGCCACATAGTCCTTGGGGAGCATGATTTTTTCCGTCTTTTGAAAATTCTCCGGCTCATTGTTTTTGAGCCAAAGCACTTTGGGGGCGGTGAAGCCGGAGAACGCGATGTTTCCCGTGTTTTGCTGGAGCGTCTCTTTGCCGATAACATTGTTGAGATATTCGGTTTCACGCGAGCTTCGGCTGTCATTCCACAAAATGGCGGGGCGGATCACATTGTCGTTTTCGTCGAGCACGACAAGGCCGTGCATCTGCCCCGAAAAGCTGACAGACGCAACGCTGTTTTTATCGATATCGGACACAAGCTCTTTTATTACGGATATGCTCCCGTCATACCAATCCTGCGGGTTTTGCTCGCTCCAGCCGTCTTTGGGATAATATACGGGATACTCTCTTTCCGCTGTTTTGACTATCGCGTTTTCGCTCAGCAGCATTCCCTTTACCGATGAGGTTCCTATATCGAGCCCTATGAAATAATCCATTTACCGCACCTCATTTAAACAGAATTCGATTTATTTCACCTTGAATTTTTTCCTGTCTGCCGGAGCAGGGCGTCTCGCAAGACTTTTTCTCGCAGGCAAGCTCGGACAGCTGCGAAAGCGTCGCTTCTCCGCTCCTGATTTTTTGACCTAATTCCGAGTTGAAAGAAGCATATTTTTTCTCGATAAATCCGTCAACCGTTTTGCTCTCTATGATTTCGGCGGCCTTTATTAAACCGAGGGCGAACGTGTCCATGCCGAGAATGTAGCCGTAGAACATATCCTCCGCGGTGTTGCTCGTCCTGCGGTTTTTGGCGTCAAAGTTGAATCCGCCCGTAAGTCCGCCGTTTTTGAGCACCTCATACATACACATCGTCGCGCTGTAAACATCAAACGGGAATTCATCGGTGTCCCAGCCCAAAAGGAGATCTCCCTGATTCGCGTCTATGGAGCCGAGCATACCGTTTATGGCGGAAATTCTTAATTCATGCTGGAAGGTGTGACCGGCGAGGGTCGCGTGATTGGCTTCAATATTCAGCTTGAAATCCTTATCGAGTCCGTACTGCCTCAAAAAGCCTATCGCCGTCGCCGCGTCGAAATCGTACTGATGCGTCATGGGCTCCTTCGGCTTGGGTTCGATATAGAAATCGCCCTCAAAGCCGATGCTTCTGCCGTACTCCACGGCCATGCGCATAAGAGACGCTATGTTTTCCTGCTCAAATTTAACATCGGTGTTCAGCAGAGTCTCGTAGCCCTCTCTTCCGCCCCAGAACACATAGCCCCTGCCGCCGAGCTTGACGGTAATATCGAGCGCTTTTTTTATTTGCGCAGCGGCAAAACAATAGACATTGACATCGTTGGTGCTGCCTGCGCCGTTCATAAATCTCGGATTGCCGAACATATTCGCAGTTCCCCAAAGGCACTTTATGTCCGTGCCGTTCATCTTTTCAAGGATATAGTCCGAAATTTCATCAAGGCGCGCGTTTGTAACATTTATGTCTTTATCCTCGGGGACTAAATCGACATCGTGGAAGCAGAAATATTTGATTCCGAGCTTTTGCATAAACTCAAAGCCCGCGTCCACCTTTGCCTTTGCGTGTTCCATAGTGCCGGGAGCTGCTCCGAACGACTTATCCGCCGTGCCGACGCCGAACATATCCGCGCCGCTCGCACCCAAGTTATGCCACCACGCCATGGCAAACGGCAGATGCTCGCTCATTTTTTTGCCGAGTATCACTCTGTCGGGGTCATAAAATTTAAACGCGAGCGGGTTTGAGCTTTGCTCTCCCTCATAATTTACTTTCTTTACAAAATCAAAATATTCCATAATATCAGTCTGCCTTTCTCATATATTCTTAATTAATCAAACAGTGACCTCGAGCTTACGGCGCATCGCGTCCTCGCTGTCCTGACCGACATAGAATGTATATTTATCCTCTAAATACCATTCTCCGCTCTTTTTGTCATAGAATTTAAGGTCGTCTTTGTAAACGGTTACGGTCTCCTCGACCTCCTCTCCTGCCGGGACATTGATTTTCTTGAAGCCCTTGAGAAGCTTTACGGGATGATCCCCGTCCGCTCCCGCATAAACCTGAACGACCGTCTTTCCGTCGAAGCTGCCGATATTTTTGATTTTCAGCGATACCGTCAAACTGTCGCCGCTGTTTTCAATATGTACATCGGAATATTAAAACTCGGTATAGGACAGACCGAAGCCGAACGGGAACGCGGGCTTTTTGCCCTCCTTGTCGAGCAACGTATAGCCGTGATAGTAGCCGTAATCGATAACCCTGGTTTTATCTCCGGGGAACAGGAACTTCGGATAATCGTTCTCGTCCTCGGCAATTGTAAACGGCAAATGACCGCTCGGAACCGCTTTGCCCGTCAGGATATCCGCAAGCGCGTTTCCGCCCTCCATTCCGCTGTAAAAAGAATGAAGTATCGCTGATGCCTCGTTCTTCCACTCCTCGATAATATAGGCGCTTCCGCCGACAATATCGACTATCGTATTCTCGCAGCTTGCGCAGATACGGTGAATGAGCGCCACCTCGTTCGACGGGATGCGCAGCGAATATCTGTCGCCGCCGTGCACTTTTTCCGCCGCATCGTCATTGCTTGAGAAGTTTGCAAGATTCTCGCCCTCTTGCTTATAGTCGCTGCCCACGCAAATCAAAACGCAGGAGCAGTCTTTTATTTCATCCAGCCTTGAAGATATATCGAGGCTCTCACAAAGCACGACATTTTCTTTTCCGAACGCATTGCAAAGACCCTCATACGGCGTTACGGTATACGGACTCGCAACGCTGCTCGAGCCGTGGTCGCCGACATTGATTTTGTTGGCATACCGCCCGACAACGGCGATTTTTTTGATATTTTTAAGCGGAAGTATGCCGTTGTTTTTCAGCAAAACCGTGCCCTCGCACGCAACCTTTTTTGCAAGCATCGCATGGGCTTTGCACGCGATAACATCTTTGGATTGACGCTTGATTTTGGGTGTTATCTTTATTAAGCCCGCCAAGACGTTTTGAACCGCCGTGTCGATATCCCGCTGCGATATTTTTCCGCTCTTTAAATAGATCGGCAGCGCGGTATAAAGTATCTTCATCGGCATCTCCACGTCCATGCCGGCTTTTATTGCCTTTTCTCCGTTTCTCAACGCAAAGAGAAAATCGGTAATTGCAAAGCCCTCAAAATGCCACCGGCCGCGCAGAACATCCATGAGCAGATACCTGCTCTCGCAGCAGTGCTCGCCTCTCAAAAGATTATATGCGCCCATGATAGACATGGCACCCGCGTCAATGCACTTCTTAAAATGAGGGAAATACACCTCCTGCAAGGTCTTTTCATCCGCATGAACATCTACCGAAAATCTGATGTTTTCAATGCTGTTGCAGGCAAAGTGCTTCGGGCAGGCGATAACGCCGTTATCCTGCACAGCCCGCGTCAGCGCGGCGCCCATTTTTCCGAGCAAAAACGGATCCTCGCCGTATGTTTCCTGCGCTCTGCCCCAGCGGGGATTGCGCAGAAGGTTAATGCATATGCCGGCAAAATAGTTGGCGTCTCCGGCTATAGCCTCTTTTGCTATAGCGGTGCCGACCTCGTATTCAAGGTCGTCGTTGAACGTAGCTCCCCTTGCCATAGAGACGGGGAAGCAGGTGCTGTTGCCCATAACAACGCCGCGGGGTCCGTCCGAAAAAGCTATCGCCGGAATTCCAAGGCGCTTGACTCCGCCCGCAAGGCAGGGACGGTGATTGTACTTTTTGCCCTTGGTTATCAAATCGTAGCAGTTTCGCTGAGCAAACTGCCTGCCCGAAAGCATTTTCAGCTTTTCTCTTAGAGTCAATTCGCTGCACAGCTGCCGACAGACCTCCTTAAGCGTTTCGCTCGTCGGAGATTTTTGGTATAAGCTTACCGCTTCGTTGTAATTCATAATTAACGCTCCTTTTCAGACATATTTTTGTTTTATTCTGTGTCCATTATACAAGATATATCTTGATAATAACAGAAATATGTTTTATAATAGTGGAAATATATTTGTGCGGTGGTTGATTTATGGTTATTTACGAAGGGCACAGAAGCGTAAAAGGCGAGTATCTTTATAATCAGGTAGACAAAAATCTGAACTTTCAAAAGCACACACACTGCAACTATGAAATAGTGTTTTGTCTGGGCGGCTGCCTTGTGTGCGAGGTGGGCAACACAAAATACGAATTGCACAACGGCGAGGGAATGCTCATACTGCCGGGGTATATTCATTCTTACTCCACGCCCGAGGAGAGCGAGGATTATCTCTGCGTTTTTTCAACCGACCTTGTTTCCCTGTTTTACGAGAAAACAAAGATGAAGTCGTTTTCAAACACGCGGTTTTCGTTCGACGGCAGAGACGACATTGATATTTTGACGGACGAGAGCAGAAGTATTTTTGCAAAGCAGGCTGTTCTTTACAGACTTTGCGCCGCCGTGTTTGAACAGAGCGAGATAGAAAAAATCGATGAATCCTATTTTGCACTCACCAACTCCCTCTCAATGTATATTCAAAACAATTTCACCAAAAAGCTGAAGCTTCAGGACATAGCAAAGGAATTCGGCTACGATTACAGCTACCTGTCCTCTTTCTTCAACAGGAATTTCGACATGGATTTTGCCTCGTTTGTCAACAAATACCGCATACAGTTCGCCTGCGAGCTGCTGAAAAACTCCGACGAGGACGTGACACAAATAGCAATGAAATGCGGATTTTCAACCATCAGAAACTTTAACCGCGTTTTCAAAAACGAAACGGGACAGACACCCAAAGATTACCGCAGTGCGAACAGCTCAAATTACGGCTCGGATTCAAAACGGCGGAAAGCGGATTGAAGCGAAAGAGTTTTCCTTTTATTAACAATGCTGTTTCAAATTGAGCGGGATTGATGTATAATTGTTTTACAAGCCTTTTGGCAGGAGGTGAAATAAGTGAATTCCAACAAACACATGATAATTGCCAACGGGCGCATAATCACCGATGATATCGTTGATTTGAAGTATAACGGCATAACTCAAAAATATGATATAACTTTTAAGAATCAAAAGACATATTCATATAATCCCGAAAAAGTTCATTGGCTTAAAGATCCTACTGTTTCAGATCCGCTGAATTACCGTATATCGCATAACGAAAATGAGCTTTGGGGCATACGCGCCATCTATATCTTTACGGATATTGACAGGCACTATTGGCATATCTGCTTTGAAAACGGCTCCTCTCGCGATTACAGGGAGGATGAGCTGCAAATTGACAAGTCTGTTCTTGAAGACAGCGCCGCAAAAAATGTTTTCGAATATTTGAAAAGGTCGGCGGAGCTCTGCAATTTAAAAACAGAAACCGGCGAAAAGCTTTTGCCAATGCAATATGCCGGCATTGATTTTATCGATGAAAACTCCGCACTGGCCGATTATCTTTGTCCGTCTCTTTATTCCGCCGAGCCATTGCGGTCTACACATCTCATCTTTCCTTTTGGATGCAACGCAAGTCAATTTAAAGCCGTAAAAACCGCTTTGGAAAGCAAACTCAGCGTTATTGAAGGACCTCCCGGAACCGGAAAAACTCAGACGATTTTGAATATTATCTCTAACATTCTCATCGCGGGCAAAACCGTACAGGTAGTGTCCAACAACAATTCGGCAATACAGAATATCTATGAGAAGTTTTCCGAATACGGGCTTGAATTTATCATTGCCTCACTCGGTAAGTCGTCAAACAAAGCCAAATTTCTGACATCACAAACAGACTCATACCCAAACTTCAGCGGATGGTTTTGTGCCGAGGCGGAAAGCCCGGAGTTCATTGAAAAAATAAGCAGTATCAACAAACAGCTTGAAAATGCTTTTGCGTTACAGTCCGACCTCGCCGAAGCAAAACAAGAGCTAAACCAAATCATCCTTGAACAGCGGCACTTTGAACAATATATAACCGAAACCGAGCTTCCCGACCGCTCAAAGATAATCATGCGCAGAACAGTCAGCTCTTCCGATATCCTCAAGCTGTGGGAAAAATGTCAGCGATACGCAGACAGAGGAAAAAACATACCCCTGTTTTTCAAGCTTAAAAGCAGATTCGGATACGGTATGTGCAGGTGGGATTTTTATAAAAATAAGCCCGAGCATATAATTTCGGCGCTCCATGCTCTTTTTTACAGCGCCAGGGAAGAAGAACTGAAAACAAAAATCAGCACCATGGAGAGCTCTTTAAAAGATATAAACGCACAGCAGCTTCTTGATGATATGCGCACAAAATCAATGCAGTATCTTAAACATCGCCTGTTCATTAAATATTCAAGAAGCAAAGGTCGCCCGATTTTCACCGTAGAGGATTTGTGGAAAAAGCCGCGGGCATTTCAGGCTGAATATCCGGTAATACTCAGCACTACATTTTCGTCTCGGAGCAGTTTATACAATAAATCGAAATTTGATTATGCGATAATGGACGAAGCATCACAGGTTGACATTCCCACGGGCGCTTTAGCTCTCTCGAACGCCGGTCATGCAGTAATAGTCGGCGACTCCAAACAGTTGCCGAATGTCCTGACTGATGACGACCGAAAAATTGCCGATGCAATGTTTCATTCTTTTGATCTTCCGGAGAGCTATAACTTTGCAAACAACAGTTTCCTTTCTTCGCTGTGCAAAGTTATTCCGACTGTTCCGCGAACGCTTCTTCGCGAACATTACAGATGTCATCCGAAAATAATAAATTTCTGCAATCAGAAATTCTATAACGGCAATCTTATAATTATGACTAATGATTGCGGCGAATCGGATGTCCTTTCCGTGATAAGGACTTCGATCGGCAACCATTCGAGAGGACACATGAACCGTCGTCAGATTGATGTACTTATCGCGGAAGCATTGCCGAAAATCAAATCCGATCCTGACGCTATCGGAATCATTGCTCCGTATAATGAGCAGGTCAACGCGATTAAAGAACAGCTTTCAAATGACTGCATTACAGTCGCTACGGTTCATAAATTTCAAGGACGCGAAAAAGATTCAATAATAATAACAACTGTCGACAACAGGATATCGGACTTTACCGACGATCCGTATCTGCTCAATGTTGCAGTATCAAGAGCAAAGAAACAGCTTGTGCTGATAACCTCCGGCAATGAACAGGCGGATGGGAAAAATATATCTGATCTTATTGACTATATCGAATACCAAAACTGCTCCGTCACCGACAGCACATTATATTCGGTCTTCGATTATCTCTATAGCCAATATACTCGGGTAAGACATAACTATCTAAGCAAGCACAAAATAATTTCATCATACGATTCCGAAAATCTCATGTATGCGCTAATAACAGAAGTTTTAAACGAAAGCGGGAGAAGTGATCTCGATATCGTTTGCCATCAGCCGTTAAATATGCTCATAAGGAATCCGTATCTGATGAATGACGATGAGTGTCAGTATGCAATGAACAGCTCGACTCACCTTGATTTTCTGATATTCAACAAAATCTCAAAGAAAGCCTTTCTCGCAGTAGAGGTTGACGGATATTCATTCCACAAAGCAGGCACAAAACAAGCCGAGCGGGACAAAATGAAAAATAGAATTCTTGAAAAGTACGGAATCCCTTATCTCAGATTTGCAACAAACGGCAGCGGCGAAAAAGAAATATTGAGGCAAAAAATAGACAGCCTTTCATAAGTTTCTTTGCATATATCTCTGTTCTTTAAAATCCCTCCATGTGCTAAATAAGTGCAGTCGGCGGCTACCGATTCGGATAGCCACCGGCTTTGAAACCGTTTCGTTTCTTGCAAAGAAGCGGACGAATATTTTTCAGAGGCATTAACCCATACTGTTCTTATCAAAAAAGTTTAAACGGCGCAGCAGAATTATCTGCCGCGCCGTTTTCTTTAAGCAGCCGCCTTCGGTGACTGTATTTAACTATGTTTACTTTTTCAGAATGAATTCGCCGTTGGTGCCGCCGAGATATTCGCCGTTTTTCAGGACTGCTTTGCCGTTGATATAGACGCTGTGGATGCCGCCGGGGGCTGCGTCGGGGCGGGATTCGTCAACGCTGAGCTTTGCGGGGTCGACAATGCTGATATCGGCCTTGTATCCCTCCCTGAGGTAGCCGCGCTCCTTGATGCCGTAGCGGTCAGCGGTTGCGCCCGTCATTTTGCGGACTATCTTCTCGGGGGCGATATTCCAGCGCCTGCCGAGCAGGAAGAACTGCGGAAAAGTCTGGAATGTCGCAATATTCTGCCTCCCCTTTTCCTCGACCCATGCGTCGGTCATGAACACCGACATGTCGTCCTCCATGAGTGTACGCACGATCGTGTCATTGTAATATTTATCAAGATAGATCCTGCCCGTGCGGTCGGAGAGCTCAACGAGCTTCAGATACATATCCAGCGGCTTTACGCCCTCCTCTTCGGCGAGCTGAATGACCGTTTTGCCCTCGTATTCGGGGTGCTCGTCATTGATATACGCGACTGTCATATCCTCCCAGTCGATGCCGAGCACCTTGCGGTACATAAGAATGGTGAGGCTGAGCTTGAAGCGATTCAGCGGTGAATTAGCCTGCTCCTTGGTGAGCTTTGCATACCACTCGGGGAACACGACGGTGATGACCGACGCGCCGTAATGAAACGCGTAGTTATCATATGCAATGGGCTTGCCCTGAGCTTTGAGGGTGTGGAAAACATTCAACATCTTGTCGAGCTTTTTCCACGATTTCTTGCCCGTGAAGATAAGGTGGCTGTACTCCGTGCGAACGCCCGTCTGCTCCATAATATCAACTATCTCGTCGAGGGCTATTTCGAGGTGGGATTTCTTGGTGATGAGCGGATACTCTGCGCTGACCGCCGAGCAAGCTCTCGCATGAACGGTCAGGATTCCGTCGTACTTCGCAATCTCCTTGGCGAAGGCATAAAGCTCCTCCTTGGCCGCGTATCTGTTAGGCTCATACATGAAGCCCATCGAGCCGCCGAATGCACCGTCCTCCATTGCCTGATGAACGTGTTCGATCTCATTTTTGAGCTGCTCCGGAGTGAGCGGCGTCGAGTCGTAGCCGCAGATACCCGCGCGAACCGAGCCGTGACCGACGAGCGGCACGATATTGACATGGAGTCTGCCCGTGAGCTTCTCACGGAAAGAAGCGAGGCTGCCGGTGAATTCCGACTCAAAGAGTCCGCCGCCGAGCTTGTCTCTGTAGGGCGTATTTTCGTCCGTCCCGAACGGCGAAAAGCTGCAATTGCCGGTTATCTGGGTGGTGATGCCCTGCCTGATGAACGGGCTGAAGAATTTCTCGCTGTCCGCCCTATCGCAGAAGAAATCGTTATGTGAATGGGCGTCAATGAAGCCGGGGCAAACATAAAGACCGGTTGCGTCGACCGTCTCGTCCGCCGCTTCGTCGCACTTGCCGACCTTGAGAATTTTGTTGTCCTCAATAAGGACGTCGCCGACAAACGGAGCATTGCCGCTGCCGTCGAACACAGTACCGTTTTTGAATAAAGTTTTCATGTTTTTGCCCCTTTCCTTGATCTGTATAAATATTATACAATGGCCGCTGAGGAAAAATCAACAAAAATCCGAGCAGCCGAGGCAAATTTCATTCTATTTCGTACAGTTGAAATACTAAACGAGTTTTTCTTGAAAAAAGCTTGAAAATCGCAAAAAATTTCACAAACTCGTGAACCGATTTTGTTGCCTGTTGCATTTCTGTCAGAGCAGTCTGAAAGAATACCCGGTGACTTTCTCCTCAGGTGTTGCAGCCCGTGTATAATCAGTGTTCTAAGATAATGCTCATTTTTTATTCTGTTCTTTTGCACACTGAGTTTTGGAAAGAATACTGTTGAAACGATTGCAGATTTTTCAATCGTTCTGTCTCCAGGTCTTCAACCACAAAACTCCCGTCGGAATTCAATACCCAAATCGGCCCATGCAAAAATTCATTAATCTTATTTTATACATTTATTCAACCTTCATATTCTGTCCGGATAAGCGGTTACTGTTTTGTAGGTGGTTCTTTTATTGTCTTTGAACTTATACTATGGGCTCGACCCACTTTCCACAAAGCCTTCCGACAAGAGCTCTTATTGTATCGTAAGTGCGGATGCAAACATCAATTAAATTGCCGTAGTCCCTGCTTGTCGCCTTGACATCGGACTTCCACTCGTTCGGAGATGAGAGAATCAGATGAAGCGGGAGCTTCATTTCGAGGTCGTCCCATTCGCAGAATTTCTCAATCCCGAAATCGCATATATCGCGATAGAGCCTCATCCTCTCGGGAAACAGGCCGAAGAACTCAAACTCGCCCTTGCGCACGGAGCTTTTCCAAACCCTCCAGCTTATTTCGCTCCGCCTTACGTGCTCATTGGCAACCTCGTCATGGGCGGTATTCCTCTTCGCATTCTCCCAGAGCTCGTCGCATTCCTTGACTTCTTTTCTCGAAAAATGCAGTGTTTTATCAACACTGTTGAAACATCTGACGTGCCCTTTTTTCGCGTTTTCGCTCGTCTTGTTTATGAATTCGACAATCTCCTTACCCGCTGCGCCGTAATAAAAATCGCAAAACTCACGCATGGCTTTATCGTAGTCGCAGTAAGGATCGGACAGCAGAGAAGCGATGAGATATGACCTCAAATCACCGAACTCCGCATCGCATTTTCCGAGATAATAATTGCCCTCGACGTAGACTCCCTTGACATTGTTTTCGCAAAGAATCTGCATATTTCTCTGCAAAACTCCGAAATCGGGGAATATGCAGATAGTATACTTATAGTTATTGGCGTAATCCCACACATAAACGCGGTCGCATATTTTACCCCAACCGTAAAGATCGCTCATGAATGTTGTGTTTCGCTCGCAGTCGGGATCGTCAAATGTATGCGTAAAGCAGCACTCTATGCTGCAAAGCCTCACTATAACATTATCAAGGGGCTTTACGTTCTTCGGAGGCTTTCTAGTGTACTGATATGCAAACGTATCTATCGCAACATTATCGTAGTCCATAAGGGCTACCTGCTCGGCTATGCGGTTTACAAATGAAATCATCGTGCCCGCGTGCGACTCGTTTTCTTCGTCAAGTCTCTTGCAGTTTTCGCATTGGCAGTAGTCCTGATTATCCGCCTGCGTAAGCGAAATTATCTGAAGCGCGGCCTCGGGGTCGTGCCTGTTTTTAAGCAGGTCGAGAACCTCGTCAAGCACGATATGATAAACATACTCATTGGTAAGGCAGAGCTGAGTCGGAATGCGCTTACCGTCTCTTAATGCAAAATACTCGGGATGAGAGTCGAAGTATTTATCTTTGGAACAGAATCCGGCGGTTAGAGTATGGGCAAACGAATTTATATAATTAACCGTACCGCCGAGCTCCTCGGAAATTCTGTTATATACTCCGCCATTAAGCCCGTTTGACAGGGAATAGATATGTGAATCGCACCACGACAGTCTCCAGTCCGTCTCGGTATACTCGAAGAACGGAGTATATTCAATATCGACATCATTCGGGATATTCAAAGCATCTCCGCCGTTCGCCAATTTATCGCCCGCGACAAAGCAACGGTATCCTCCGAACTCCTTGAGAAGCCTGCAAACTCCGTAAATGTTTCCCCTGTTTCCCGCTCCGACAACAGCGATTCCGCCGTCATAGCTCTTTATAACATATCCGCCGTCGTCAAACGAGGATACATCATAATCAAAGCGTCGGGTCTTTCCTACCGCGATTTCAAATCCCTTTTTCCCCTCGGAATCTGTAATTATCGGATATTCGATATTTGTAGATTCCCTGACGGTATCACGCAGAAATTCCGCCGCCGCTCTCTCGAGGGAATTTGCATTTTTGCTTATTACAATACGAATATTCAAGACTCGCTCATCTCCCGAAACAGCTCCGACACCTATCGTTAGAACGGAAGCCGCGATAATAACGGACAATATTACGGATATCACTTTTTTAAACATACGTCAAATCCCTCCTAAGAAAATATTTCCATTACGATGTTATTATACAATAACCGGAAATAAAAAACAATAATTCTTATCGCCGCCTTATTTTTTTGTACACTATCACAAATCAAGCGCTTATTTTTCATCAAAATAGCCATACAAGCCTGCCTTCTAATCCCAAATACAGACAGATGTCTCACAAAAAAACACGTATATTGCACTTTTCGACAACAGCCGAAAAGAAAACGCTTGTCTCTGTCAATTCAAAGATACGGGATTCTCAACAGGAAAAGCGTTTGACTTTTAATATAATCTGATATATAATCGGTATATACCGTAAATAAAAGGAGGGCGCAGTCATGCCGAGACCCCCGCGGTGCCGCAGAATTTGCGTCTTGCCGCAAGTTGATGCCTTTTCCCCCGACGGCCGCGCGGACACAGAGCCTGTCTTGTTGGCGCTCGACGAATACGAGGTCATACGGCTTGTGGATTTAGAGAAGCTGACCCATGAGCAATGCGCCGCACAGATGGACATCTCCCGCTCCACCGTGCAGGAAATATACGAGAGCGCGAGGCAAAAAATCGCTGCGTGCCTTGTCTACGGAAAGCCGCTTCGCATAACAGGCGGATGCTACCGCATCTGCGCGGGGCGTGAGCATTCGCGCTGCGGGCGCTGTACACGCTCAAACGAAAGAGACACAAGCAAAACCGACAACGACTATAAAGGAGAACCTATCATGAAAATCGCAGTTACCTATGAAAACGGTCAAGTTTTTCAGCACTTCGGCCATACGGAGCAGTTCAAGCTCTATGATGTTGAGGACGGAAAAATCGTCCGCGAGGCTGTTGTCGGCACAAACGGCAGCGGTCACGGCGCGCTGGCGGGCTTTTTGAAACTCAACGGCGTTGACGCTCTTATCTGCGGCGGCATCGGCGGCGGCGCTCAAACGGCGCTTGCAGAGGCGGGCATAAAGCTCTACGGCGGCGTCAGCGGAGACGCGGATGCGGCGGTGAACGCGCTGCTTCTCGGCAAACTCGGCTACAATCCCAACGTCCGCTGCAGCCATCACGATCACTCCCACGAAGGCGAGGGTCATACCTGCGGCGACCGCGGCTGCGGCAAGCACGACTGCCACTGATATGGAAAATATATTAACTAAGCTCCCGTTTTGGGCATCTCTGACGGAGCAGGAAAAAGAAATACTTCGCAAAAGCGCTGTTATTCGGCGCTACGAAAAGGGCTCGTTTATTCACAGCAGCGACCGCGACTGCCTCGGTATGCTGTTCATACTCTCCGGCGAGATACGCACCTATATCCTCTCCGACGAGGGGCGGGAAATCACGCTGTTTCGCCTATACCCCAATGACCTGTGCGTGCTGTCGGCGTCCTGCGTCATCAGTCAAATTTCGTTTGACACGCAGATGACCGCCCGTCAAGACACGGAGGTTTTGATCATTCCGCCAAATATTACTGCTCTGCTCAAGGAGCAAAATATATCCGTGCGCTGTTTTCTCTATGAGCAGGCGACAGAGCGCTTCTCCGAGGTCATGTGGGCGATGCAGCAGATTCTGTTCAAGGGGCTCGACCAGCGTTTGGCGGCGTTTTTGGTTGAGGAATGTGAGCGTACAAATTCCAATACCGTTCGCATGACGCACGAGCAGATAGCCCGGAATATCAGCTCGGCGCGCGAGGCCGTTGCGCGGATGCTCAAGCAGTTCACTCAGGACGGACTCGTGGAGCTGAAGCGCGGGGAAATTATCATAAAAGATACGGACGGGCTGAAGCGGCTGCGATAACACGCCGTTTTTAATCTAATCTAAAATAAATATCAGCTTAAAATCCGACGTTTCAAAAAAATGTCGGATTTTTTTTGAAAATGTGACCGTGTTACAGTACGGCGCGGCAATTTGGGCTATAATACAGACAACAACCGACGAAAGAGGTGGCAAAAATGAAAATCAAGCTCAATCCCGACAAGGAAATTGTGGACACCGTCCGCGAGGGGCTCAAGCGAACCGGCGGATACTGCCCCTGCCGACGAGAACGGACAGAGGCGACAAAATGTATGTGTCAGGAGTTCAAGGATCAGATTGCCGACCCTAACTTTGAGGGCTTCTGCCACTGTATGCTCTACTACAAGTCCCTGCGGGACTGAAGCGGACATCCGCGATGTGAAAAATAATCAAGATTAAAGAAAGGAGCCTTTATCATGGCCGAACTTAAAATTACTGCCGAAAACTTTGAAAACGAGGTGCTTCATTCCGAAAAGCCCGTCTTGCTGGATTTCTATGCCGACTGGTGCGGTCCGTGCAAAATGCTCGCACCCGTGCTGCATGAGCTTGCCGAGGAAAAAGCCGATTCGCTCAAGGTCGGCAAGATAAATGTTGACGAGCAGACCGAGCTTGTCATGCGCTTCGGGGTATCGAGCATCCCGATGCTGGCGGTCATCAAGGACGGAAAAATCGTTTCAAAATCGGTCGGCTACCGCCCGAAGGCGGACATAGCCGCAATGATAGACGGCATAAAATAAAAACGGAATCTGCGGGCGGCGCTTCAGTCGCCCGCATTTGATATTTAAACAGGAGCGTTTATATTGCTCTGCAGCACCCGTTGCCGAAAGTATATTCTTTGAGAGAAGCTTTTAAAGCATTTATTTCGCCCGAATCGCCTATAAAGCCTCACTCTGAGGATTATTTTCGGCGTTTTTGTTGATATATTTTCGGCTATATGATAGAATACATCAGCACGATAATTTTTTAAGGGTGATAAAACATGAACAAAGTACCATTGCGTGAGAAGTTAGGTTACGGCGTAGGTGCAATAGGCCTTGACTTAAGCTACGGAATGTTCTATTCCTACCTCTCGCTTTACCTGACCAACGGTCTTGGAATCAAGCCGCTTTTCCTGCTCATCCTGGCGCCGCTCGCCAGACTTTGGGACGGCGTCAACGACCCGATGATGGGCATGATAGTTGACAAGACCAACACCAAAATGGGCAAGTACCGCCCGTGGATACTGACGGGAGCCCTGCTCAACGCAATAGTGCTCTGTCTGCTTTTCAACAATCCCGGCTTTGCGCTCAACTCCGTCGGCCTCTATATCTATGTCGCCGTGCTCTATGTATTCTGGGGCATGACCAACACTCTCGCCGACATTCCGTTCTGGTCGATGATACCGTCGTTTGCAAGCGAGGAGAAGGACAGAAACCTCGTCTCGACTATCGCAAGAACCTTCTCCGGTCTCGGCCAGGGTATAATTGTTATATTCACCGCATATGCAGTCGCTTTCTTCGGCGGCGCAACCGGCAGCAAGCTCGACAAAATGGACTCCGCCTGCCTGACCGCCGGTTTCGGCAAGTGGTCTATGGTGACAGCTGCGGCTCTCGTATTCTTTGCATTAATCTGCGTTCTCTCGACTAAGGAGCGCAGAGTTGTCGTCAACAACGATAAATTCTCGTTCAAGCAGGCAATAAGCGTTATAAAGCAGAACGATCAGCTGCTCGTATTCATGCTCTTTGCCATGATATCGAACGCCGGCTTCTATATGACCTCCGGCATCAGCAGCTACTATTTCACCTGCGTTGCGGGCGACCTCAAGCTTCAGTCCACCTTTAATATGTTCGGCACTGTGGGCTCGGTGCTCTCGCTCCTCGTCATCCCCATCTGCTCCAAGTTTATGTCGAACCGCTCCACCTACCGCCTCTCGCTCATCATGGCGGCGGCAGGCTACACCGGCATGGCGATAGTCGGATATCTCTTAGGCGCAAACGTCTATGCGCTCGGTGCGTTCTACTTCATCACGAGCGTCGGTACGGGCAGTATGTTCGTCAACCAGACCGTCATGCTCGCGGACGTTGTCGATTACGGCGAGTACAAGCTCGGCAAGCGCAATCAGGCTCTGACCTTCTCGATGAAGGGCTTCCTGCAGAAGATGGCTTACACCATGCAGTCGATAATCATGTATGCCGCATTCAGCATAACCGGCTACAACGGCGAAGCGGCTGTACAGACCGCAGCGGCGAACAGCGCAATATCGTTCCTGATGTTCATCGTCCCGCCCGTCATGATAGTCGTCTCGCTTATCGTCTTCCTCAAGAAGTACAAAATCCACGGCGAGTTCAAAACCGAAGTGCTCAAGGCAGTCGGCGGAGAGAAATAATAATAAGCGGAGGTGCAGTGCTGCTGTTGCCTCCGCATTTTTTAACTTAGTATTTGTGAGGTAGTGGTATGGGAATTATAAAAAATGAGATACCGATATTAGAGTTTGATTCGGAGCAGACAGCAGTCATAAGTCCTGTTCATGAAAATCTAAACCTCAATCTTCCGAAGAAATGTGTATTCGCATTTCTCGGCAATTACATAGACGAGTATGCAAACAGCTCCGACACCAAACAAGTATCGACCTTTATCAGCGCAACAAAGAACTATCCTATTTATATAACAAAATACAAAGGCGAGGAAATCGTTCTCTGTCAGGCGCCTGTCGGTGCTGCCGCCGCCGCACAAATACTTGACTGGCTAATCGGGTACGGAGTTTGTGAAATTATTTCTGCTGGCAGCTGCGGTGCACTTGAACATTTTGAGGAAAGTACATTCCTTGTTCCGAGCAAAGCATTGCGCGACGAGGGGACATCGTATCATTACGCTCCTCCTTCACGCTTTATGGAAATCAACGAAAGAGCAAAAAAGGCCATTGAAAAAACAATACTCGAGCACAACATGAAATATCAAGAGGTTATTACATGGTCTACCGACGGCTTTTTCCGCGAGACAAAAGAAAAAGTCGAATATCGCAAAAGTGAAGGCTGTTCTGTTGTGGAAATGGAGTGCTCAGCGCTTTCGGCGTGTGCAGCTTTCAGAAAAGCAACATGGGGAATGATACTGTATACGGCAGACAGTCTTGCCGATGTTGATAAATACGACGAGCGGCATTGGGGCGGCAACGCATATGAATATGCGCTTACCCTGTGTCTGGACGCGGTATTAGCCATATAACTTCAAAGCGGGGTGCGACAACGAAAAGACGCGGCACCCCGCTTTTATTTACGGACGATACCCGAAAACATTTATCTGAGCCGTTTGCCAAAAGCTTTATATGATGTTATAATGAATTAAGACAACAAAAACGCAAATGCTCGGGAGGCGCAAATGGATAAGAAATTATTGATTTTCGGAACAGCTTTTATTATCCTCGGTGTTTTGGCGCTGATATTTTCCGGTCTTTCTTATGCCGTGCTTCACGGCACAAACGACGCGCCCCTCGACTTTTATCACCTATGGAACGTCATGCTGAAAATCTCGGTGCCCATAGGCGCAATTCTCTGCGCTGCGGGCGTGATTCTGCTGATAATTCGGGCGAAGTCGTAATCTTTTCTCACGCTCTGCGTCTGACTTCATTGGCAGTCGCAACAGCAAGTTGCTTGTTATTCCGACGGCTTTAAACTATAATAACCCCGAGGTGATGATTTTATGGATACAAAGGATATTATTCTTAAACTCAGAACAGGCAAGGGTATGTCTCAGGACGAGCTTGCGGAAAAAGTATTTGTTACCCGCCAGGCGGTTTCCCGCTGGGAAACCGGCGAAACCACGCCCAACACAGAGACATTGAAGCTGCTGTCAAAGCTGTTTGACGTTTCTATCAATACGCTTCTCGGCTCGCCGAGACAGCTTATTTGCCAGTGCTGCGGTATGCCTCTTGACGACGCCGATATCAGCAGGGAAACGGACGGCTTTTTCAACGAGGAATACTGCAAATGGTGCTATGCCGACGGGCAATATATGTATCACAACATGGATGACTTGATAGAGGTTTGCGTGCAGAATATGACGAACGAGAACTTCTCGGCAGAACAGGCGCGCAAATACATGGAGGATATGTTACCCAAGCTCAACTATTGGAAACGGTACGAATATCTCGGCGGCGCGGAAAAGTTCGAGGAATACAAGCAAAAGCTTATCGATGAAATAAACGGCTTAAATATCGACGGGCTGCCGAAGGTTGAAAAGCTCAACGCTCTTGTCGGCAAGTTCATCAACCTTGAACACCGACTGCCGAACGGGACGGCCGTAAAATTTCTTGACGACAACGCCACATATCTCGGCAACGAGCTGGAATGCGAATACGGCGGCTTGCGCCGCTTCGGAATCGCCGCAAGCATGGATTTTTTACTGATTTGCACCTACGAAGAAAACGGCAAAAATCCGGAGCTGGTCGTCTACAAAAAAAGATAAGTGAAATTTTAAACGGGGCGCGGCAAAAACTGCCGCACCCCGTCTTATTATCGGCCGCCCGCCGTAAACTCAGCAGAAAACGCAATACGTGTTTTGAAGCCTTATCCGCCATGAGTTTTTGCATTGAATTCGCGTTTGCGGTCTGATATAATGAAAATGATAAGGAGCGCGATTCAAGGCGCAGCGCGGCAGTATTACCAACAGCTTTTCGACTCTTACAATTTTGTGACAACTTTCATCCGATTTTTCGGTGAATGGGGTGCTCATTTTTGATATTCTTGTATTGCGGAAAGGAAGTCCGCGAAAAAAATCAAAGGAGCATTTGTCATGAAAAACAGAAAGAACATTATCGCAACCGTATTCGCCCTTGTCCTTGCCGCAAGCATCATCGCCGCATCGGCGGCTACCGCTTCGGCAAACAACAGAAAGAACACACCGACCGAGACGCTGCCCGAAATCGTCTCCGTCAACTCGCCCGACGACTGCGGCGTTCCGTCCATAGGGAGCTTCGTTAAAGATATGAACTCTCTCACGGAGAAAGAGCGAGAGGCTCTGCTCGGTGACCTCGCCGAGATCGCAAAGCTCGAAAAGCAGATCGATGAAATCTACGCCCGCATGACTGACAAGAACGCAGAAAAGCTCTACAAGGAAATCTCCGCAATCGACGACAAGATAACAGCAGTTCTTGAGAGAAACTCCAAGCTCTGGGAGCGCGTCAACGACGAGTATGACGAGCAGATCGCCGCAAACGAGACGGACATGACCCTCGAGCTCAACGAGGCCGACCTCAACGACGCCCGCGAGGACGAATATGCCTACGAGAAGTTTGTCAGAAATCTTGACACCATAACCGAGGACGAGAGAGCCGCTCTTATCGCCGACCTTGCCAAGGTCGCGGAGCTCAACGAGAAAATCGACGCTATCTATGCCCGCATGACCGACAAAAACGCCGACAAGCTCTATGAGGAAATCGACGCTGTGGAAGCCGAGATTACAGAGGTTCTCGAGAGAAACTCCAAGCTTTGGGACCGCGTCAGCGACGAGTACGACGTGAGAGTTGCAGCGAACGAAGCAGACATGGCCTTTTAAGCCGAGCGAACATAACGCCCTGCGAAAAGGCACAGCAGACAAGCCATGAACACAGAGCCGTGTCCGAGCGGCACGGCTCTGCAGCTACTACGGAGGCGCTATGAAACAACTCATCTATATCGCAGAGGATGAAAAAAACATAAGAGAGACGCTTCAGCGATTTCTCGAAAATGACGGATATGAAGTGTGCGCGTTTGAAACGGGAGACGCGCTTTTAGGTGCGTTTTTCAAAAGACGCGCCGACCTTGTCATTTTAGACATAATGATGCCCGGCACGGACGGGCTGACCTGCTGCCACCTCATCCGCGAAAAGGACAAGGTGCCGATTATTCTTCTCACGGCAAAGGACACCGAATACGACTATGTCAACGGAATATTGCAGGGCGGAGACGACTATTTGACAAAGCCGTTTCGCCCGACTATGCTTTTGATGCGCGTCAAGTCGCTGCTTCGCCGCGTGGAGATGGAGCGCGGCGGCGACCCGATGGACAAGGATATTTCAGTCGGTGACCTGCGCTTTTCGGGCGACGAAAAACAGCTCTTCTGCAAGGGAAAGCCCCTCGCCCTCTCCCCCAACGAGATGAAGATGCTTCTGTTTTTGATGCGCGGCGAGGGCAAGGCCTTTTCGCGCGACGAGCTACTGAATCATATTTGGGGCTACAACGACGAGGTCGAGACGCGAGTGACCGACGAAACTCTGCGCAGAATCCGCAGCAAGCTCTCTTCGGCGGACAGCAACGTGCTCATTGAAACCGTCTGGGGCTACGGCTACCGACTGCGCTCAAAGGAGGGCGGAGCATGAAGCATATAAGAAGAAAAATCACGCTCGCCGTGCTCGGCACCATGCTGCTCGTCTTTGCGGCGCTGTTTGCTACCGTCAACATTTTTATCCCGAGATATCTGACGGCGGAGGCGCAAAAGGCGATACTCTCGGAGGATGAGCACGAAGCCCCCGTCCCGTTCTCCGATATTAAAAATGAGGATGACGAACAGGAGCATTTTTTGACTCCGAGTGTCAGATATCTTGAAATCGAGGGCGAGCTTTTTGAGCCCGAATACCTGTCGAAATCGGAGCAGCGGCTCCGGGAATACTGCCGCAGAGAGAAGCCGTCCGTCGGTGAATTCCACACCTTCAAAAACGGCGGCAGCCGTTTCGTTTTTCGTATGACGCAGGTTGAAGCCGACGGCGATGACGGCGCGTATTCCTATATTCTCTATGTGGATATCGGCGCCGTAATGCAGTATGCCTCTTACCTGAACGCCGCTTTTTTCGCGGTGCTGGCCGTTTTGACCGTGTTGGTCTGCCTATTCGGCTGGAAGCTCGGCGGCTATGTTGAGAGGGCGCACGAATCGCAGAAATGGTTTTTCCAAAATGTATCACACGAGCTGAAAACGCCGATGATGGCGGTTCAGGGCTGTGCAGAGGGCATAAACACCGGTGTTTTAGAGCCTGTCGAAGCGTCAAGGGTCATTCTCGAGGAAAACGAGCAGATGTCCGTTTTGATAGAGGAACTGCTCGCGCTCTCGCGGCTCGAGGCGGGACAGTTTAAATCGGACTTCCACTCGACGGATGTGCGCGAGCTTCTGTACGACTGCCTGCGCGGCACGGAGCACCTCGCGCAGCAGAGAAATCTGCGTATCACCCCGATATTTGACGACGACCCCGTAACGGTCAGCTGCGATGAAATTCATCTGCGCCGCGCTTTTACGAATATAATCACCAATGCGCTGCGCTATGCAAAAGAAGAGATAATAATTGAGTGCAGGCAGGAAAAAGGCAAAGCCGTTATCCGCATCCGAGACGACGGCGAGGGCATCGCGCCCGAGCTTCTGCCGCATATTTTTGACCGCTTTTTCAGCACGAGAAAGGGCGGAGCGGGAGTCGGTCTCGCCCTGACAAAGGAGATAGTCAGCCTTCACAGGGGAACGGTGCGCGCGTCAAACGACGGCGGAGCGGTGTTTGAAATTATCCTGCCGATAGGATGAGCTTATTTTATCTTGTGTGATATGTGCTGGGCAACGCAAAGAGAACGCCACTAAAAAATCCGTCTTATGTCAGTTCTTTATGATTTTGTCCTGCGATAATATATCGTTATAATTGAATATAATTGAAATACAACGTCCCTCCCTCGATAATATACGTTACCGAGGGAGGGCGTTGCTTTACAAATGTATAGTTAAGAGATAGGGGTTTTCTGTATTTATGTCTTATAGCTTCATTCCGCATTCGGAGCAGAAGGCGCTGTCGGCGGTGATTTCGGCGCCGCAGTTCGGGCATTTTTGTCCGAGCTTTGCTCCGCAGCGGTTGCAGAACTTCGAGCCGGGGGCAAGCTGCGCCTTGCAGCTCGGGCACAGCGTCATTCCGTCCGCCACGGTCTGACCTGCGCCGGACACCACCACCGGCTGTCCGCCGGTCATAATGGTGTTCTCTATAACCTGAAACACTTCGAAGGGAAGCTTTTTCTGCTTGTACGCGCCCATTCCGGCGGTTATCGCCAGCGGCCACGCCACAAACAAGCCTATCGCTCCGGCGCCTATTTTATCGGACCACTGCCCCTCGCCTATGCTGACATTCAGCTGATCTCCCGCAACCGCCATCTGAACGGTAACAGCAAGGCGCATTCCCGTGAGCGTCCTCCAGCCGTCCTTGGGCTGACTCGCCTGCATAACATAGCCGTCCGTGGTCTGAGAGCTCTGGACGTCCATACCCTTCTCGGTACGAAAAAAGCCCTCGAGGCGGGTGACTATATCCTGCACCTGCGTGCCGTTCAGCATGAATACTCTTGTCTCGGTCATTTCATTTCCCCCGTTCGTCTGAAGTCGTTTTGTTATCTATTCTTCTGCATGAATATCCCATTCATCACAAGCTCATTTTCCAGATACTGCGAGATGCTGTCGGCAACGGCTGTTATGGCCCGCTGCACACCGGATGCGGAAAGCCCCTCGCACGGTTGAAGCATTGTTACGGACAGCTCCGTCCAGTACTCTTGCTCGGTTACGCAGATTGAAAAACGGCTTAAATTACCGTACACCGACATATTCGATATGACGGTTGAAGCATCCGTTTTTTCATACCAGGCGCCGTTTTTATCGAGCACCTCGTATATCGCAAGAATGACATATTGCCGATTGTACGGAAGCGTCCTTTTTGTCTCTTTACCGTCCCGCAAAACGGAATGCTGCGGCATATCCACCGTCCGCCGCCCCCTTCCAACGTTTTATCGCAGCACGCTTTTATGCTATTGCTTTTCAATGTAGCCGCTCACGGCCTTGGCATACATACTGTCGTCCGTTACGGGCTGATAGCGTTTGCCGTCATAGTCGTCTGTGAACCCGTTTGTCGCCTTATATATCCTGCCCGTCTCGGTATCGTACACGCGCTCATAGCCTAAAGTGGCGTCGCTCTGCTTTTGGCTCATAATATCCTGACTTATGTTGCGGCTCTCCCACGAGGACATAAAGCCGTCCATCGTCTGGTTGAAGTTTTGGCTTATCTGCTTTGCGAGCGCCACCTTCTCATTGCTCGCCTGATTAGCGGCACTGACAAAGCTGTCAGAATACTTGAGTGTTTTAAAGCAGTCGGTAAGCACGCCTTCCCACTCTATAAATGTATCTTTGGCTGCGGTAACGGCGACGATATTGTAGACCATATAGTATCCGCCGTCTGCCGACTCCATCATATAGCCGTTCATTCGTCCCGTCCAAATCTGAACCGCGCCGAAATCCACTACCGAGGCGGAAAACATTCCCTCGCCCTCTTTGCCGTTATCTTTAAAGGTGGCGCGCAGCAATTCATCGCCCATAGCATAGGCTTTCATACCGTTTGACGATGCATAGCGCTCGGTCACGGTGAAGTTTTCAAAACGAGGAAATGCGTATCCCGAATATGACGGCTCAGCCTTCGATATAAAATCGGCATACTGCGGAAAAATTTTGAAAAATCCTTCGGTAGACGGGTTTTTCAGCACAGGCGCCTTTGCAAAAATTAAATTCTGTTTGCTGCCCGCGTTATAACTGTATTGCCACGCCGCCTTGCCCTCATCACAGTGCAGAAGCGGCTCCGCCTTCAGCAGTATAAACATCTGGTTGAGCGGCTCCGCAGGGTCGTACACACGGATACTGTGGTAGATATTTATTCCGCCCGTCGATACCGTCCACCCCTTGGGGATGGTTATGCTGAAATCGGCGGTTTCGTATTTTTCGGTCTGCACTGCCGCTGCCGCCGTCTGCGTTATTTTGACACCGTGCTCCGTCCGATCTGCCTTGGTGCCGTCGCCGTCCTCGGCGGGCTTGCTGCCGCAGGCGGCAAAGAGCAGCAGCATAAGAGCCGCAAGCAAGAGCGCCGCAAATCTTTTTGCTTTCACGGTATCCTCTCCTTTTTGTTGTCCGTCGCTTAAACAAACGCAGCAAGCATAAATTTCATTTTGCTTTTGCGGCCTTTCGCGCCGCACCCGTTTTACCCTGCTTTAATTTTATACAGGCAGGGGACTTTTTGTATATAAGGGAAGTCCGCCAATCTGCAAAAATCGCGTGGCGGACTTCCGCCATTCTCCGAAAAGCGCCGAAAACCGCACCTTTTACCCATAAGAAATCAAAAAAATACCTCCCGCCGAAGCGAGAGGCAAATCTGCTGTTTTTATGCGTTGTTGTAAAGCGTGACAAGTCCGATGCGGGATCTCGCACCGGTTTTTTCATATATTGCGGAGACATACCGCTCCAGGGTTCGCCTCGACACATAGAGATTGTCGGCTATCGTTTGCAGTCCGTCCTCGGTATTCACCAGCAATCCGAACACCTCGGCTTCTCGCGGAGTCAGCGAGAACTGCTCGGCGAGCTTTTGCAGCCTTTCGCCGTCGCTCAGCTTATCGGCCGCCTCTGCTTCGAGCCCGTCAAAGAAGGCTTTTCGCTTATTCATATAGGCAAATGCAGAGACGCTCGCGAGCACGAACAAAAGCAGCTCGATCGTTATTATGGCAATATTGTTGCCTGAATTCAAAAGTGCAAGCGAGCCGCCCGAAATCAACACGGCGACAAGATTGTTGACGGCTCTGCCGAGCCCCGCCCACAGCTCCGGCGTTTCAGTGTATCGGGCGATCTCCATAAAGGAAACCGTGAAGAAAACGGCGAAGAAGCCCGCGGCCAGATAAAATATGACGAGCCCTACCGTAAAAGACCCGGCAAACTGAAGAACGACGAGGCAGGTAGTTGACAGAACGGTGATGCAGTACATGACTATGCTCATGTATTTTCTGCTCGCCGTGTCAAACAAAAAGCCCGCAAAAAGCCCGCTGAGGGCGAGCAGGACTCGCGGCCACTGCCCGATATTCGCCTTTCCGCTTGCGTGGATGAGGGTGACGGCATTATCAAGCGTGCTGAAAATGCAGGTCATGAGCGCGACGAAAAAGACAAGAATCACGCTGATTTTTAAGCTCTCCCTGCCGTTTCCGCCGTCGGGCTCGCTCTTTGAGAGCGCTGGGACAACGCTGTTTTTTTCCGCGCGTATCAGCATAAGCGCCAAAAGCATTATAAACACCGAAAGTATCGCGGCTTCGGCAATGTCTATATGAACAAGATTGCTGTTCGCAATCTGGAGCATTGTGCCGAGCATATAGGAGATACCCGTAAGCCGCGCAATATGAGTATTGTCCTCCAACAGGCAAAGGGATTTATAGAACACGGCGCTTCCGAACACGCCGAGAATCAAAAACAGCAGAAGGCCGGCAATCAGCGTAAGCGTGTAAGAGCCGCTGCGGCACATCAGAAAAAGGCAGACATTGGAGATAACGGCTACGCAAACCGAAACGGAAGTTTGCGCATTTCCTTTGCAAAATCGGCATAAAAGAGGATACAGAACAAAGCCGACCGCGCTGACGCCGAGCGCATAATTTTGAGCCGCCACCGAACGATGTCCCGAAACGATTCGGGAAATCATGTTGACAAACAAAAACTCCGCGCCCAAGAACACAAAGGTGAAAAGGCTCATCAGAACTATTACTTTCAGATACGGAACTCTGTTTTCCCTGTTAAATGCATCGCTCTGCTTTATTTTTTTTAAGATGCCGTCCATAATAAAATCCTCTTATCGGTTATCGGGCGCAAACGCTGCGTACGGTTTTTCGTTACAATCTAATATATTATTTAACTTTAAATTTGTCAAGACAGTCCGTATAATAACGCCGTTTCTCTTTTTGGGAGTCGCGGCACGGGCACGAAAAAACTATTTAACGCAGCCTGCAAATCGTTCAAATACCAATTACAGAAGCAAACCGCCTCCTTCGGTGCATTCATTTACCAAAGAAGGCGTAACTTTGCAAATATACAATTCACCCACGCTGTTAAGCGGCGCGGTTTCCCGACTCAGTTCTCATTATTCGAAGGTCATCAGCTTCCAGCTTCCGGACTCCTTGACAAGTAAAATCAATTTTGAAACGGATTTCGAATCCGAGCCGTGTTTTATAGTGACCTCGAGATTAATATTCATTATCTTTTTAACCGAATTAACGTCCTTCTCGGTGGCCAGACCTCCGTATACGAGATCCTCCATTAAGTCGGTTACCTGGCTGTCGGAGAATTCGGCGGTCTTGGTGATTTTATATTTTACCGAGCATTCCGAGGGATCTACCCCGTCAAAATCCTCCTCCATACGGAACTTGTATTTATACGCCAGGCTGTCCTTGTAATCCTGATTTTTAAAGAAAGAGCAGCTCATATCGACCAGCGCGTCCACGTCCGCTTTTTTATAGGCGTTCATGGCTTTTCTGACTGCGCCGCGATAACCGACAAAAGAGGTTGTCACGCCTACCGCAATCGCAAAAACGAGTATTGCCGCAACGATTGCAATGACGTCTTTGATGATTTTTTTGTTTTTCGGCTTGCTTTTTGAAGCCCCGCCGACGGAAGCCTTGCCGGGCGTGCCGTCGGGCGTCTTTCCGCAATTTGCGCACACCGCAGCGTCGTCTCTCATTTGAGCTCCGCAAAAACTACATAATTTTCCCATAAACAATCGCTCCTTTATCTTAAATACAAAATGCGCTTTGAACATCATTGTGGAATTACACTGCTCTCAAACATATTGACCGTCGTGCTTGCCGCCGCTACAGTTTGAGACCCCTATGGAATTACACTGCTCTCAAACGTTGACCCTGACGATTCCGCGCTCTAAATTGTTTGAGACCCCTATGGAATTACACTGCTCTCAAACTGCTTTTTCGAGCATATCCATTCTGCCTTTGGTTTGAGACCCCTATGGAATTACACTGCTCTCAAACATGGATAAGGCAATGACCCGTGCGGCTTACGGTTTGAGACCCCTATGGAATTACACTGCTCTCAAACGCGTCCTTGTCGAACAGAAAAGCTTTTGCGGTTTGAGACCCCTATGGAATTACACTGCTCTCAAACTCTTTCTTCGCGCAAAAGCTGACATCATCCGTTTGAGACCCCTATGGAATTACACTGCTCTCAAACAAGCAAGTGATAGACAATAGATGTGCTACAGTTTGAGACCCCTATGGAATTACACTGCTCTCAAACTAATACCAGTGTAAAAGTTAAGTATGCTATAGTTTGAGACCCCTATGGAATTACACTGCTCTCAAACGGGCACTACGGCTATGGTCTTTTCTTTCAGTTTGAGACCCCTATGGAATTACACTGCTCTCAAACATGACACTTACAAGACGGCAATCACACAAGTTTGAGACCCCTATGGAATTACACTGCTCTCAAACTCAAGCAGTGCTCCTGATATTTCCTTGTTTGTTTGAGACCCCTATGGAATTACACTGCTCTCAAACCCGCGTGTGTTGAACTCATCAATCCTGTTCGTTTGAGACCCCTATGGAATTACACTGCTCTCAAACATTATAACCGCTCCGTAGCAAGACAAGAAGGTTTGAGACCCCTATGGAATTACACTGCTCTCAAACCTCGCTTCTCTTTCGCGCTGTTTCTTTTCCGTTTGAGACCCCTATGGAATTACACTGCTCTCAAACTCTTTGAGCTTTTTTTCATCGGTCTACCTCGTTTGAGACCCCTATGGAATTACACTGCTCTCAAACCAACGACAGGCTCATACTATCAAGCGGCGAGTTTGAGACCCCTATGGAATTACACTGCTCTCAAACTATTCTGACGCCGATTTCCACCCTAAAGAGTTTGAGACCCCTATGGAATTACACTGCTCTCAAACCTCAAATCTCAAATTCGGAATCAAAATCCCGAAAACAACCTGCAATTGTCTGAGATGAGGTTAAAAGGGGTCGCAAAACGCTCAGCAGATAAGGCACAGATCGCTGTCTACAACCAGTCGCTTTTCGCACGAAAGCCTCTCGTGCTCAAAGCTCTCTATCATCAAAAGATGATAGCCGTGCGAAATCGCGGTTTTTATAAACAGCTCTGCGTCCTTATCGGATATATAGCAACGGAGATTAACCGTTACAAACATTTTGGGGCCGATAAATTCCGTGACCAGCTCGAAATAATCAATGATTTTTTCCGCAAGTCCGCTCTGCGCGCTGCGCACTTCAACTCCGGCGGCTTTAATGAACGAGCCTATGCTCACTTTTGTGAAATCGATATCGCACATATAGTCAAACGCCAGATTGTTGAGCAGCGTCTCCATGCGCCCGACGGTCTCAACCGTAGCGGAATAGAACTCATCCGAAACGGCTTTCAGCTCAAGGTCGGCAACGATTTTTGAATTTATCGCCTTTGAATTCAAATCGAAAGGAATAAATCTGTCCAAAAGCTCGAGCTTTTTGGCTATGTTCAAAAGCTTGCTGTTTTCCGAGAGCACCGCCTTTCCGTCAAGGCCGGAGAGCTGATCGGTGATATCCTGAAGCAGGCTGCGGAAAAGAACCGGGTTTTCTATTATCAGCGTATTAATTTTATCACATTCCGTATCAAAAATAAAGTCTATTTCGGGAAAAACAAATTTCAAAGTATCACCAGCCGTTCCTCCGAGTCTATGATATCGGAGTGATATTCGCCGACAACGAACTCCATCTTTGAAAACTGCTTTTCCGTCACGGTGAGCGTCTGGACTATTCCCTTTTCCGGCTTATTTTTACGGATAAGGTTTTTGACGGAGTTTTCAACAGACGGGGTCGTCATCAGCTTGGTATAAACAGACTCCTGCATCATGATAAAGCCGTCCTTGATAAGAGCCTTGCGGAAGTGGCGGTATGCCCGTTTATCCTCGTTTGTTTCGGTCGGGAGATCAAAAAATACTATTATCCTCATAAATCTAAAGCTGCTCATATGTCAACAATATAGTCGCTCTCCGCGTCGATGAGATAGTTTTTTATCTGCGAAGCGTCGCCGTCGTTTATCGCCTCAAAGACGCTGCGCGTATAAATTTTTATCGCATCGGATACGCTGCGGTATGTGCTGTCGATTCTAACCCTTTGCTCCAAAATATGCCACATGGCGTGCTTTTCGTCCTTGTCGAAAGTCTCGGGCCTGAGCTCAAACACAAAGCGGTCGACTATTATGCGAAACGGCTCCATCAAATCACAGCTCAAATTAAAATGATTGAACATATTGTTGTGAAAAATTCCGAGCTGAGTCAGATATCCGTTGGCGCTGACCTCGCGGTTAAAGGAGGAGAGTATGAGACTGTAACCGTAGTTCAGCGCCGCGTTCACTGCATTGTCCGCGCTTCGGGTGAAATCCATGCCGAAAAGCGCATTGAAATAGACCTTCGCCGCATGGCCCTCTCGGTTGCTTGCGTCGAGCAGTTCGACATTGCCTATATACGTCGTGATAAGATCCGCCTCTTTGTCCTTGCCGAGCTCATAGAGGAACTCCGCCTGTTTTCTTATCTTTTCCGTGATTATCTCGCGCCATATCACGGCCTTTATCTCGTCGCTCCATGTTATCTGCGTGCGAATCTTCGCCGCGCTGTCATGGCTGCCGTGATGCGCGACAAGCTCCGCCGTCGGACTTCGCTTCGAGTCGCAGAATATGACCTTCACTTTCTTTTCGATAAGAGCCTCTATCAGGCAGCCCGTCAGAGAAACGGCGGGGTTCTCAATAACAAGAATCGCTATTTCATCTATGACTACGCGCTTTGTCTCCTCTCCGCGCACAACCATAAGCCCCATTTTGTAATCGAGCTTCGCCTGCCCGGATATTATAACCGTTCTCCAGCTCATAGCAAATCAAGGAGGTTGCACGAACGCTTTTCCCAAAGCCCGGATGCCGAGGAATCGATTATGCGAACATCTTTGTATCTCTTTTTCCAGTTGGACACCGTTGAGCTGAAGCTGACCGTTGCCGCTGACTTGGGCGTACCGCCAACTGCACTCAAGTCACATCCGCTCGATATTCTGCCGAACACCTGATGTATATTGAGCAGAGCTTGCGCCTGCTCTTTTATACCGAGGGCGATAAATTTATCTCTTCCTTTTTTCAATATCTCTGTCGGACAATTCACGCGCTTTGAGAATATTGAATTTTCGAGCTTGTCAATATAGAGATCGTAGAGCTCCAGATTCTTTTCTGCGGAGATTTTATCATATTTTTCATCATAGATATAATTGGGATTTTTGGAGTTCTTCTTGTTGAATTCCTCAAGCTTTTTCAGATAGAACGCCCAATCTTTGCTTGCCGCAAACTGTGTAAGAGTTTGTGCTATAAGCTTGGTTCCGCCGCCTGCACCTCCGGTTATACACACTCTGAATCCGTCAAGCGACAGCATCGTGTTTACCTTCCACGGTCTCATGCCGAGCGGGAACGAAACCTCATCAACGGTCTTTTTGAGAAGGCGTCCCAATCTGTCGAAGGTATACTCTTTGGCAAAAGCCGCGTCCTCAAGGAATTTTTTACCGTAAAGCAATTCTACGGGCATTATGATTATATCCGTTTTTTTGCCTACCCTGTATCGGACAGGAATGAAGAACATAGAGCCCGCCTTGTTGTAGCCGCCGTATTTTTCGGTCGGCAAGCCTTTTTTCAGCGGCGTCAGCCCCTCTTTTGCCGATACGGGGTTTTGGTCAAAAAGGCCGCCGTTTTTAAAGGTTGCAAACTTCGTGATATGAGCGTTATTCTTAGCGGCAGTCGTCTTTACCTTTTCGAGCATATGCGTGCCGTCCCAGACCGTTTGTCCTCCGCAGATGACCGGGTGGGTGAATATGGTTTTTGCTTTCATGCTGTAGTCGGAATTCACATTAAACCATCTGCGCGTAAACTTCATGTGATACACATTTCCGACCACGATATTGAGATATGCGTCAACCGCATGGTGCAAATCGTTGAACAGCCTCGATTTGTAAATTTCAAACTCCTTGCGAAAATCCGAAACCGGTCCCGCTTTTGAATACACTATCTCCGTATCGGGATAGAATTCATTGAGCAGCGTCGCAACCGCTTTTGTGGACTGCGAGGTTTCGGTAAGCTGGCGGTTAATAAAGTTATACTTCTCCTCTTCCGTGAACGGGGTCGTGCGGGTAAGTCGCTTGAATTTTTCTTCGCTTATCAATCCGTGAGCCTTGTAGGACTCCCAGATGCCGTGCATATTTTTACGTATATCGCTGTTTATCGGATACACATTGCCCTTTGCGCCGTTGGCCTCGCTGAGGACAAGCACCTTGTTGTTGATTATGCTGTCATCCTTGACGAAACACTGCGGATAGATATGATCGATATCATAGAGCTTAGTTCCAAGCGCCTCCAGCTTTATCGGCTGATTCGTATACATGCATCTGCCAAGCTGCATATAGTAGAGGAAAAGCTTTTCGCTTTGCAGCTTTGTGTTAGCCGCTTCGCCCATCGCTTCGAGCTGCTCCTGAAGCAGACGCACATCCTCGCTGCCGCACTTTTTATAGAGCTCGAGAATTTGCTCTTTTCTCGGTGTAGTCCGCTCGCCTTTTTTCTTGCCGGAGGCGTCTCTCGTTGTCTCAACAAATATTTTTTCCGGCTCTCCGAACGCTTTTACAACATCTTTGATTATGTCAAGCGTTCTGTGTATCAGTCTGCGCACCGCATCGGAAACATACATATCGTCAAGACGGCTGTCCAGGGTCTGCGGATGCTCCGAATAGTAGTCGTCCCTGATTGTTTTGAGCTCGTCCTTAAAGGTGAACCTGTCGGCGTCCGCCACAATTTCCATGAGATTATACTGCGTCTCCCAAAGGGCGGAGATAACCGTCATCACTTCGCCGGTCTCTTTTCTGACGCCCTCCACGCCGGAGAGGAATCTGCGCGAAAGTCTGCCGAAATCATGTATTCTCAGCGAACAGATATATTTGCGGTCGGCATCGTTCACATTGGGATATTCTCGCTTCAGCCATGCGGCAAGCCTCGTTTTATCCTCGGAGTATGATGCTCTTTCAATTATCCTTTCAACATCCTGCTCCGACAAAACGCGGGACTCAATCAGCCTTTTGAAGGATATCTGCGGTGCGAGATTCGAGTTGATGTTGATATCGACTCCCGTCACGGTGTTCTCTTTGCCCTTTTCGACATAGCCGTTGGCAACAAGATACGATATGAGCTGTTTGCGCGTGACCTTTCTTCTGCACATAAAGACATTATTATATATTTCCTGCTTTAGCTCTACGGATATCCTCTTTTCGTTTATGCACAGGTTGTTTATCTCGTTGAGCACGGAAAATTTGTGATACAGCAGCGAATCCTTCGGCAGAACCGGCTCTCCCGGAATATATGTGCAGGTATTCGTCAGCTGCTCAATAAAATTCTGCTCGCTGGCATCGAGATCAACCATCTTTTCGAAGTTCCATGGATATATTTTCCCGCTCTTTCTCGCAAGCCACGCCCTGGGCGAATTTGAATTGAGCGGCCCCACAAAATACGGCACGCGGAAAGAAAATACAGAGCTTATTTTATCCGCGACGCTCAAGCCATCCTCATCGGTCTCGATAAGAAACGGAAGATACCGCGCCGCATTTTTCAAAATCGCATCAAGCTCATAGGCGTAGAGCTGCTGAGGAATGACGCGGTTATCGCCGTCTTTTTGCTTGGGCATGAAAGTCCGATCCTCGAGGCGCGTTATCATATCGTCGAAATTCTGCTTGTCCGAAGCGTCGGGAGATATATTTTTAACTATACCGAGAATGTATTTCGAGAACGCCTCCTTATCCTTTCTCTTTAAATTTGAACCGGAAACCTCATCTGTGTGATAAGCATATGCAACGTAGTTGTCCTTGTCGGCAGCGCGAAAAACCTCGCTGTATTTTTCGGGTCTGTATTTTGCTATAACGTCTTTGAGGAAGCGAAGATCCTTCCTGTGCTGCTCATAAACCGCAGCCTTTGCCTCCGATATACACGAATAGTTCCCCAGAATATCCGCAAGCACGGTCCAATCGTAAACCGCTCGCATATCAGCAATAAGCTCGTAATCATCCCCGAGCTCCGTCGAAAGGTTGATGAATTTTTCATCGTCCATGTCGAGCGTTATCCCCTCGAGATTCTCATAGTCGCTGTTTTGGAACAAATCCTTGGGCCGCACCTTGCTGCCGGCAAAAAGACCGATTATCGCCGCGCGGCTGAACGGAAAGTCCTCAGTTGCCTCGCTTGAGGGCTTTTTCCCGCCGTAAAGCAAGTCTGTCAGCTCCTTCTTTTTATCCGTTACCCTTATTTTCTTTTTCAGGATATTGCCTAGTTCTTTTTCGTCGCATTCATTCCACGGCACATCATATCCGTTATCGGTAAAAAATGAAATGAACGACTTATATACCAGATTGAAATCCCTGAAGGAATCCATATTATCCTTGCTTATATTGCTCAGAAAATGCCCGCGGTGCGCAACGAGCCACACACACGCAAGATAGACAAGTCTCACATCGTGCGGCGCGGGATTTTTCATAAGCTCGAAAATCAGATGATGTATCGTCGGGTATTCCGCATAATACTCCCTGTCCGTGTAGTCGGGGTCGTTGAAGATACTGTACGCATCGCCTGCGTCCTCGCGGAAAAGAGCCGACTCCTGCTGTCGGATGTAGAACCGCCCGTCTACCTTCGCTATCTCTTCGGCAAACAGCTCGCGCACGAGCTGAACCCTTTGCTTGCGGCGCTCGAGTCTGCGTCTCGCGGTACGATAACCTCTCCTTTCGGCTTTTGACGCCGGCGCATCAAAGAGAGTAGCTCCCCATGCGGGCTCGCCGTGAAACTTCAGGAGATTATACTCCTCATCGGTCACCGCATAGCCCACGGAATCGGAGCCGATGTCAAGGCCGAGATAGTATTTTTTATTTTTCATATTGACAACCGCCTTTCGCTGTGCTAATATAGCATTGTAGTTTTGTAGACCCCTATGGAATTACGCTGTTGAGTTCAAATAAAAGTTTACTCAAACCGTCGGCTTTGACCGACTGCACAGTGTGTGCGCAGAGGACTTCTCAAGTGAAGTCCTTTATTTTTTTGCCCTTTTTATTCAAAATTTTTGCCGCCGTTTTTGTCCTATAATGTCATATTCAGTATATCAGATGCTATTATTAAAAGCAATAAATTATTAAAATCAAAAAATCAGTGTCCGATAAAACACCCCGCAGATTTTGTTTTGTAATCTGCGGGGTTAATTTGCGGCGATTGCCTTTAGCATAGTATTATCGGCTCTCGCGTTTTTTTATCTTTGCGCCGTCAAATTCATAAACCTCGTCGCAGAGGGCCGAGATATCGCCCTCGTTGTGCGAGACTATGAGCATGGTTTTTCCGCTCGCTTTAAAGCTCAGAAAGAGCCTTCGCATCTCCTCGACTGCATCCTTGTCAAGCGCGTTCATCGGCTCGTCGAGAATCAATAATTGCTGATCCTCCATTATCGCCTGCGCTATGCCGAGGCGCTGTTTCATGCCGAGCGAATATTTGCCGACACGCAGCTTTGACGACGGGTCAAGCCCGACCGTTTTCATGGCGGCCTCTATCTGCTCTTTGCCGATCTTGCCGCGTATCGAGGCGAGATATTCAAGATTTTTCATGCCGCTGTAATTGGGCAGAAAGCCGGGCGCTTCAATTATAATTCCCGTGTTCTCCGGGAAGTCCGCGTCTTTGCCTATCACCTTGCCGTTGACGGTGACCGTGCCGCTGTCGGGCTTCATGAATCCGCAAATGAGCTTCAAAAGTACAGTCTTGCCGCTGCCGTTGTCGCCGACGATGCCATATATCCCGCCCTCTTGCAGCCGCATATTGACATCTTCGAGAACCGTTTTCCCTTTGAAGCTTTTTGTCAGCTTATCTATAACTATAACATCAGTCAAAATAATGTCCTCCTTTCAAAACCCTTCTCTTCACTGCGCCGGAGCAGAAAAAGACAAGGATCATCACCGCCGCGTCTGCAAAGAGTACCGCCGCAGCCGTTTTGACATCGGTCAGCTGTTTTGCCATGCCGTATGCGCCGAGCATGGCGAAGCTGAAGCCTTTCAGCTTCCCGCATATTAGCCCCGTTGTGCCGACAACCGCAATTACAATTGCCGCCGCAGGCTTCTGCCCGAGAAGAAAACGCAGAAGGCACAGCACGCACATTGCCGCACCGAGCGCAAGCGGATATGCCGCCATGCGCATAAGCTCAAAGGCTGAAAGCGTTCCGACTTTTTCCGCTGCCGCTGCGAAGACGGCTATGCCGATAAGGCAATAGAGCACGCACCAGAGAAGCGCGGACGAAACGGTTTTTATCCACCATTTGAAAAAGCCCTTCGAGCGCGGCAGGACGAAATACGGCATTGCCTCGGAATCGGAAACCGAGCCCGCCATACCGAGAAAGAGTCCCGCAAAAAATGTTCCGAAATAGCGGAAGAAGCCGAAGAGGTCAAACTGCCCGCTGTGTTCAACGCCGCCGACGGCTTCGGTGAAAACAGAGAAAAATGTTTCCCGCTCGCCGCCGAAAGACGAGAGCACGCAGGCCGTCCATATGAGCAGAGACACAGCGAGATACGGCAGCATATTGAAAAGCCGATGCCGCAATCCCGCAAAAAAAGTTATCTTCATATTCGAGTCCCCACTGTTACTTTGAGATCGACATGCCGAACGGCGCGAAGAATACACGCAACGATAATCGCCGCGAGCAGGCAGAAATACGCGCACGAAAAGCCGACCGACGGCAGACCGGCATCCTCTGAGAAGCCGTGATTCGAAAATACGGAGATAAAAAACGGGAGGTACTTAAACCTAATCAGATATGAAATGATATGCTGAGCCGAGAGCACGGCGAAGCCCAGCACGCGGCTGCCGCTTAAATTTATCAAAAACAGAAGCGAGCCGCAGAAAAAGCCGTAGCCGAGATTCAGCGCCAGGGCATAGAATGCCGCGAGATAAGGCGTAACAGCCGGCATAAAAAGCTTCGGATCGACTGTGATATGATAAGACGAAGCCGCCGCATCGCGCATGACGAGCTCATAAAACGGCGCGCTCCACACATTGCCCGCAAAGGCGTTGGGCGAGAAGACTAGCACGGTCACCGCGAGCGAAAATATATAATACACGGCGCAGGAGAGCAGGATATACATGAGCTTTCCGACTACCCACTGCACCCGCGAACAGCGCACGAGCGAATACATCGCGCTCTGCTCGGTAAAAGGCGCGTCGGCGAACAGGAGCATAAGCCCGAGGAACATCAATGTCGCGATATGGAGCGTTGAGCTGTTATATATAAACGGCTCGAATATGTTAAGCGGATCTCCGCTCGCCCGGGCGAACTGCATAAGATTCACGGAATCGAGCAGCGAAGCGGCGGCGCAGACGAGAAAAGCCGTAATGGTCCGCGCACTGCCGAGCCATGTGCCGAACTGCCGGCGCATCACAGAGAGACACTGTTTCATTGCAGCAGCCTCCTTCGCGCAAAGAAGATGAACGCCGCGCAGCCGAGCACCAAGAGCACCGCCTGATACAAAAACAGAAAGCCGAACGACGGCAGAATATCGGGCAGGATGGTGTTGGTCGGGCTGAACTTTTCTTTTTGCAGCGCGCTCGCGACGAGGTGCATCAGGAAGAACAGCACGAACGGACCGCAGAGAGCCACATATCTGTTGGGCACCGCGGCGGACAGAGCCGTACCGATAACTCCCCACACGACGCCGAAGAGGAACGCGAGCAGGATTATTACTCCGACCAGGCCGAACCCGCCCGCGACGTTTTCAAACGGCTGCAATATGCTTTCGTCAAGCGGAGTTTTCGAGTGTCCGTTCGGGACATACGGGTCGCAGAATATGAGCATTATGAGCGCAAACACCGCAAGCGGCAGAGCGTTCGCCGCGCCGCCGCAGACAGCGTTTGAAAAAAGTCTTGAGAACATATATTTTCTGCGGCTCTTCGAGCGCACGAGCATAAAGCGCAGGTATCCGCTGTTATACTCATCGCAAAAGCGGAACACGCCGGGCATGACGGTTATTATCGGCGTAAAGATAAGATATCCGCCGAGTGCGAGGGACGAGAAGAAGAAATTGATATAATCCGCCTTGTTATCCCACCGCGCAAAATACAGAAAATACTGATACTGCGGCTCGACAAGCAGAACGAGTCCGAGCAGCAGGGATATCAACATCCCGGTTGAAAAAAACTGGCTTTTTACATCCTTTCTGAGCATAGGATCACCCCGCTCAGGGCTTTATTACAGTTGCGGGATCGACGCTTACGCCATCCTTTGTGGCTGAAATGTTCAGGTGGGGGCCGGTTCCGTATTTGCCGATAAAGCCCATGTCATCTCCGCGGGAGACGTATTCGCCCTGTTTTACGGAGAACTTGGCCGCGCTGTATTCGATGACATAGCCGTTGTCGCAGGTCAGCACGGCGCACGGCGTTTTGCTTTCATCATCTTTGTTATATATCTTCGTTATTCTTCCGCTTGCACAGGCGACGACCTTTGCGCCGAAATCGGCCTTGATGCTTATGCGCTTATACTGAGTGCTGTACGGAGAGGAAAGCTGTGTATAGCCGGGCACGGGCCAGATGAATCCGGCGGCGCTGACATTCACATGGTTATTTTTGCCCTTTGTCGTCTTTTCGGTCGGCGCGGCGGTGCTTGCTTTCTCGGCAGTGCCCGCTTCTTCGGCGGCGGTTTCCGGTGTGCCGCTTTCGGGAGCAATATCCTTCGCTGTGGTGTTCTCCCCGGTCTCTGCCTGCGCCCCTATTCCGGTCGGGTCGGCAGTTGTGCTCGGGTCTGTTTCGGGTTTGCCGCTGCAGGAACAGAGTCCCAGCATGAGTGCGATTGCGGCAACGAGCGATACGAATCCTTTTGTGCGTTTCAACATTTTGTTTTCCTCCTTTTGGTTACTCGTATCTATTCGTAGCGGCGTAAAATTCACCGGTTACGGCATTGATTATAATATCATTTTCATATTCGCCGTATTGCTCCAGCGTCGCGGTAGTAGCAATACAGAAACGCCAGCACGGGAACACGGTCGAATTATATGTTTCGGAGTCTTCGACCGACATATATTCAAAGCTTATCTCTTTTACTATAGAATCTTTGACAAGTCCCGCGGCGGCAAGCTTCTTCTGCAGGACTGTAAGAACGCCGTCGAGCGTCATGACTCTGCTGTTTACGATTTTCGACTCGCCAAGCTCAAGCCTTGTGAGCCTCGCGTCAACAACGCCCCTGTCGTCTATTGCGACGGTGCATCCTGTGCTGTCAGGCTCGCCGCTCGAAAGCGGTATTCCGTCGGCAACCTGGACATATTTATATTCATATCTGCCGCGTTTGGCACGGTTGCTTCGCTCAGTCAGAGGCTCAACGACCTGCGAAGAGACAAGCTCAAAATCGGTCATTTCGAGACGGCCGAGAAGCTTATCCGACAGGCGGCGTGCATCGTCGGGAGAGATATTGCAGCCCTTTGCCCATCCGGGCTTCAAAGCGGTCGGATGGTTTGACGCGCTCAGAACTTCGGATACGCCGAAATAAAATCCGCCCGGAAGCAGACCGACCGACGGATCGTCCTCCGCCGTTTTCTCCGCGCCGGGATTGAACATCGGGTCGTCACCGGAGAAGAACAGGTCTTCGAGCTCGAACAGGTCGAAGAAACGGTACTGTGCGGAATATGTCCGTATATCTCCGGTTATCTTCGGCACTTTTATATCGGCATCGATATGCACTGTTATGCCGCCGGATGAAATGTCACGCTTGAGATGCTCGGTTTTTGAGAGAACGGGCGTCGTGCCGCCCTGATTGCCGTTATCGGCGGGAGCATTGACGAGGGACTCGACGAGCAAGTCGTTCGAGCTTTTTGCTCGCAGGACGTTCCCGTCCATGACAGACTCGGGCGTTTTTTGGCAGGCCGCAAGCAGCAGAACGGAACAGGCAAGAAAAAGCAGCACGGATTTTTTCACAGAGACACTCCCTTTGATTTGTATAAAACATTTTTTCTCAAAAACCATGCAACGGTCATACAAAAAAATAACGGCCGCACAATTCGGAAAACCGTGTGACCGTATTCTTCAAGAAGCGGGCGACCCGTTAAAATGTCTGAGGTTTGCTCGCCGGTATAGGCTCGGATTTTCCGGGTCCGATGCCGATAATGACCACCGTTCGGTTTTTGCTGTTGTTTAGTCGGTCTTGCTCATTAGTGGCTTCGCTTAAGCAAACCACTCTATTATTTTGCCCAGTATTCCTATTACTGCCATTCCGCTGATTCCAAATATAGTTATAAGTGCTACAACAATTACTCCAAACGCTCTTTCTAACGGATCCATTACTATTACCTCCAGAATATAAATTATTGTTTTCGTAAACATATGATGTGTCCAACCCAGCAACAATACTTCTGTGTGCAATTACATGGGCTACGGCATCACTCGCTCCATAGTTATAAGACTGCGCATTGAATCCTTCTGATTCTTTTGCGCTGTTTTGCCTTTGCAAAAGGTCGGTCAAACCATTGGAATCACATCCTCCTCACAGTTGTGGCAATATATTAAATATTCTCAATTCCGCTTTTTACAGCTTTATTATATCGCAAAGCAATTATCATGTCAATCATTTTGTTTTTTTTTGCAAATTGAACTGCCCGCAAAGCGGCTGCCGTTCTGCTTTGGCTCGAAGATTGTTATTCTCGTATCCCGAAAGGGCGCACAGCGGCAGAGGATGTCCCCCTGCCGCTGCACTTTTATAGGAGTTGAGAGTCGAGGTTGTCAAATTAAGTATACAATGCGGCTGAACGGGGGGGCAGATGTCTGCCGTGCACAAAAATTATAGCGCAAAACGCCGCTTCGGAAAACCGCAAATGCAAAAGTGCAGATAAAACGTACAAAAATGCAGATTTTCGACTTATTGAACGTCCTATATATATAGTCTGCAAAAATCGAAAATGTTACAGTTTTTTTGAAAATTTTTTTGGAACTCGGCGCTGCGGGACGACCGCAAGCCGCCTTTTCACCCGCAATCGCATTCGGAGTTGTACAATGCGGCTGTTTATGATAAAATCTGTTTGGTGATATTATGAGAATCTTGATTTGCGACGACGAAAACATCTATACCGACGAGTTGAAGTCGTTTGTCAAAAATTACTTTTCGCTTCGGCATCTGCCGGCCGAGATAACAATAAAATGCAATCCTTTGGATGTCGTCAACGACGAATCGGTTTATGAAATAGCGTTTCTCGATATTCAAATGGACAGCGTGGACGGCCTGTCGCTCGCAAAAATATTAAAGGAGCGCAACAGCAGGGTCGCCGTGTTTTTCATAACCTCGTTCGGACACTATCAGGACGACGCGATGGACCTCAATGCGTTCCGTTTCTTCGAGAAGCCCTTTGACCCGGACAGACTCCGTTCGGGACTGGACAAGGTCATGGAGTATATCGACAGGACATATGTTGACTTCTTCGTCCACTCAAACGGCGCGCATGAAAAAGTCTGCGCCGACGACATACTGTATGTCAATATAGAGAACCGCAAAACCGTGCTGCACACGCTCAACGGGACATATATCACCCGCGAGCCGTTCGACTTCTGGAAGGACACGCTTCAAAATACATATTTCTATACTGTCCACAAATCGTTTATCGTCAACCTGCATCATGTGACGAAATACAACTACTCCGAGCTGTATCTTCACGACAGCATAAGAATACCCATCGCCCCGAGACGGCAAAAGGATTTTCGCAAATTCTGGTTCGAGTACCTGAGGAGAAGATGAAATGATAATCAAGTCAGCCTTTTTTGTAGTATACTTTATCGAAATGCTCATTTCATATATATTCTTCAACCATGTCGGCTGCCGAAAAAAATCCGCCGCGCTGACAATCGGAATAGGCACCGTTCTGTTTGAGCTGGGAGCGGTCATCGGTCTGCTCGACATCAACGCTCTTTTCAACGCATTTTTCTCTCTGGCCGCAAACATCGTGTTTTCGACAGTGTTTTTCGGAGTAAAGAAGCTTCAGGGGATCTTTTATTCCTTTATGCTCGTAGTGCTGTCCTCATTTCTTGAGCTTGTGTCGATTCTCACTATCTCAACCTTTGCCGACATATACATAGCAAACTACGAGTCGCAGCCGACGCTGCTCGTTATCGAAGTGATAATAAGCAAAATAATATACTTCCTGTTAGTCGGAATACTGATAAAGTTCGTCCGCTCCCCGTCAAATTCGTCCTCGGTCAAAACACCGTTCAGCTTCTACGCATATCCGATAAGCACCTTTATATCGGTCATATTCTTCTGGTATGTCGCGGCAAACGAGGCTATTTCTTACCGCGGGCAGCTGATTTTGGCGGTGATAAGCCTTTTGCTGTTCTTGGCTTCCGTTTTCACCTTCTTCGTTTTCCAATACAACGCCAAAAAGGATGCGGAAATTCTTCAGCTCCAGCAGGAGAGCGACAGGCTGAAAACCGATATCCGCTACTACGATATGCTCGAGCGTCAGAACAACAATTTAAGCTCGTATGCGCACGACACAAAAAATCATCTCGCCACGATACAGGCGCTCAATCACGACCCGGAAATTGATGTCTATATCTCAAAGATGCTCGACCGCCTCAATGAATACAGCTCCGTATGCCACAGCGGCAACCATATCTTAGATGTCATCGTGGACAGGTATGCCGCCGAATGTGCACTGTGCGACATAGAATTTTGCTTCGACATAAAAGAAAACAATCTTCGCAATCTGGATTATTTTGATATTGTCACCGTGTTGAACAACCTTCTTGACAACGCTGTCGAAGCCTCAAAAAAAGCGAGCAGCAGGCACGTCTCGATAGCCACAAGCTACCGAAACAACTTTTCGATAATCGTGATAACAAACTCCTGCGCCGCCCCGCCGGAGTTCAGTTCATCCGGGGAGCTGAAAACGACAAAAGAAAACTCAAAGCTTCACGGCTTCGGGCTTAAGAGCGTAAAGAACGCGCTGAAAAAGTACGACGGAGACATTTCTTTGGAATACAGTCAAGAAAAGGGCGAATTTATCGCCACGGTCATGCTTGACTCAAGAATAACTCCCGATTCTCCGAGCGGCAGTCAACCCGCCCCCGAAAAGCGATAAAACGCAAAGCGTCCGAAGCAGCAAACGGGCTGTCGCATTTGTCGCAGACCGAGGAGTAAAAATATAAAGGTCATAATTCACGTCTGATAGCGCGGATTATGACCTTTTTTGTTTGATTTTTGCTCTTTCAAGCACCTTTTTTGCCAAAAAACTCCGCCCGATAACCGGACGGAGCTTTTGATTTAGATTTATGCGTTGTGCTTCTTGATAGCAGCCTGTGCTGCGCTGAGGCGTGCGATCGGCACGCGGAAGGGCGAGCAGGAGACATAATCAAGGCCGATGTCGTTGCAGAACTCGACAGAGCTCGGGTCGCCGCCGTGCTCACCGCAGATACCGCAGTGGAGCTTCGGGTTGACGGGCTTGCTCAGCGAGATGGTCATCTGCATAAGCTTGCCTACGCCGTTCTGATCAAGCTTTGCGAACGGATCGTTCTCAAAGATCTTGGTGTCATAGTAAGCGTTGAGGAACTTGCCTGCATCGTCACGGCTGAAGCCGAAGGTCATCTGAGTCAGGTCGTTGGTGCCGAAGCAGAAGAAATCAGCCTCAGCAGCGATCTCGTCGGCGGTGAGAGCCGCTCTCGGGATCTCGATCATGGTGCCGACCTCGTACTCGAGATCAATGCCGGCAGCCTTTATCTCAGCGTCGGCAACCTCGACAACGATCTTCTTGACGAACTTGAACTCCTTGACGTCGCCGACAAGCGGGATCATGATCTCGGGAACGATCTTCCAATCGGGATGCTTCTTCTGAACATTGATAGCAGCGCGGATAACGGCAGCGGTCTGCATCTTTGCGATTTCGGGATAGGTGACGGTCAGGCGGCAGCCGCGGTGACCCATCATCGGGTTGAACTCGTGGAGAGAAGCGATGATAGCCTTGATCTCATCAACGGACTTGTGCTTCGCAGCCGCAAGAGCCTCGATGTCGGCCTCCTCGGTGGGAACAAACTCATGGAGAGGCGGATCAAGGAAGCGGATGGTTACCGGCTTGCCCTCAAGGGTCTCATAGAGCTTCTCGAAGTCGCCCTGCTGATAGGGAAGAATCTTCTCAAGAGCCTCTTCTCTCTCTTCAACAGTGTCGGAGCAGATCATCTCGCGGAAGGCGGCGATTCTGTCAGCCTCGAAGAACATATGCTCTGTACGGCAAAGGCCGATGCCCTCTGCGCCGAGCTCAACAGCCTTGGCTGCGTCGCGCGGGGTGTCTGCGTTGGTGCGAACCTGAAGGGTTCTGTATTTGTCGGCCCAGCCCATGATTCTGCCGAACTCGCCTGCGATGGAAGCGTCAACAGTCGGGATGATGCCGTCATAGATGTTACCGGTGGAGCCGTCGATGGAGATGAAATCGCCCTCATGGAAGGTCTTGCCGGAGAGGGTGAACTTCTTGTTCTCCTCGTCCATGATTATCTCGGAGCAGCCGGAGACGCAGCAGGTGCCCATGCCGCGGGCAACAACGGCTGCGTGGGAGGTCATACCGCCGCGGACAGTCAGGATACCCTGAGAGGCCTTCATGCCGGTGATGTCCTCGGGAGAGGTCTCAAGACGGACAAGGACGACCTTCTCGCCTCTTGCCTTCCAAGCCTCGGCGTCGTCGGCGGTGAAGACTATCTTACCGCAAGCTGCGCCGGGGGAAGCGCCGAGACCCTTGCCGATAGGAGTAGCGGCCTTGAGTGCCTTTGCGTCGAACTGGGGATGGAGAAGGGTGTCGAGGTTTCTGGGCTCGATCATAAGAACGGCCTCTTCCTCGGTTCTCATGCCCTCGTCAACAAGGTCGCAGGCAATCTTGAGAGCAGCCTGAGCGGTTCTCTTGCCGTTACGGGTCTGGAGCATGAAGAGCTTGCCGTGCTCGACGGTGAACTCCATGTCCTGCATATCTCTGTAATGATCCTCAAGGATCTTGCAAACCTTCTTGAACTCATCGAAAGCCTCGGGGAACTTCTGCTCCATCTCGGCTATCTTCATGGGAGTACGTACGCCTGCGACGACGTCCTCGCCCTGTGCGTTGGTGAGGAACTCACCGAAGAGGCCCTTGGCGCCGGTTGCGGGGTCGCGGGTGAACGCAACGCCGGTGCCGCAGTCATCGCCCATGTTGCCGAACGCCATGGACTGGACGTTAACGGCAGTACCCCACGAATAGGGGATATCGTTGTCGCGGCGATAGACGTTTGCGCGGGGGTTGTCCCACGAACGGAAAACAGCCTTGATAGCGCCCATGAGCTGCTCCTTGGGATCGCTCGGGAAATCTTTGCCTATCTTTGCCTTGTACTCAGCCTTGAACTGAGCAGCGAGCTCCTTGAGGTCGTCGGCGGTGAGCTCAACGTCCTGGGTAACGCCCTTCTTCGCCTTCATAGCGTCGATGAGCTGCTCGAAATACTTCTTACCGACTTCCATAACGACGTCGGAATACATCTGGATAAATCTTCTGTAGCAGTCCCAAGCCCAACGGGGATTGCCGGACTTCTCTGCGATAGCCTCAACAACCTCCTCGTTAAGACCGAGGTTAAGAATAGTGTCCATCATACCGGGCATGGAAGCGCGGGCGCCGGAACGCACGGAAACGAGAAGCGGATTCTCCTTATCGCCGAACTTCTTGCCGGTGATGCCTTCCATCTTGACGATGTACTCGTTGATTTCTGCCATGATCTCGGGATTGATCTCGCGGCCGTCCTCATAGTACTGGGTGCAGGCCTCGGTGGTGATTGTGAAGCCCTGAGGAACAGGAAGACCGATGTTTGTCATTTCAGCAAGGTTCGCGCCCTTACCGCCGAGAAGCTCTCTCATCTGAGCGTTGCCCTCGGAGAACAAATAAACGTACTTGTGAGCCATGATATACCTCCGTAAATAGTGTTTTTAGCTGCGAAGAAGATGCAGAAACCAAAGGCTGCATCTTCGCCTCATGTTATTATAACAGACCGACATGAAAAATACCATATATTTTTACAATAAAATAGCGATTTTTGCGAGTTTTCTTTTGTACAGGTTTGATATATCGCCATTAAAGGCTGCCGACTGTCATACGCTTTGCGCTTTCCCCGGCTCAAAGCTTAAAGTCGCTTTTATAAAATCTTTGAAATTTCGCGCCGTCCTTTGCACAATGTCTTGTAATTTTGCACTTTTTCTGTCATAATATACTTTAAGATACCGCACGGATATCAACAACGAAAGGACAATGAACTTTATGGATAAGAAATGTGCTGTTATTCTCGCCGCAGGCGAAGGCACACGAATGAAGAGCAAGAAACCGAAGGCTCTCGCCGAGGTTCTGTTTGCGCCGATGATCGACTGGGTCATAAGCGCAGTAAAAGAGAGCGGCATAGACGACATATGCGTTGTCAAGGGCTTCGGCGCGGAATACCTCGACGCGCACCTTGCGGACAGCTGCAAGACAGTGCTCCAGAGCGAGAGGCTCGGCACGGGTCATGCCGTTTTGCAGGCGGGCAGCTTTATCGAGAAAAACGGCGGCGATGTTCTCGTCTTAAACGGCGACGCTCCGTTCATCGACGCAAAGACAATATACGACGCGCTCGCCCTGCACAGAAAAGAGGGCAACAGCGTCACAGTAATCTCCGCAGAGATAGACGACCCGACCGGCTACGGCAGGATAATCCGCTCGGCGGACGGCTCGGTTGAAAGGATAGTCGAGCAGCGCGACGCTTCTGCCGAGGAAGCGGCAGTCAGAGAAGTGAACTCCGGCGCGTTCTGGTTTGAGGGCGAGGCTCTTATGAGAGCTCTCAACGCACTCAGCGAAAAGCGCGCAAGCGGCGAGAACACGAAAAAAGAGTTCTATCTCACCGACGCTCTCGAGGAGATAAAATCCTACGGTCTCAGAGCGGGCTCTTTCACGGCGCAGAGCGCGGACATAATCCTCGGCGCGAACGACAGGGTTCAGTTGAACGAGCTCAACGAGCTTGCGCGTCGCCGCGAATTGGAGAAGCATATGCGCGCGGGCGTGTCAATCCCCTGCACCGACGGGGTTATAATCTGCCCCGGCGCAAAAATAGGCAGAGACACGGTGATACTCACGGGCTCCGTCATTAAGGGCGACAGCGTTATCGGCGAGGACTGCACAATAGGCCCCGACTCGCTCGTTGAAAACAGCACGATAGAAAACGGCGTCTCGTTCGTCCGCTCGGTCTGCTACTCGTCGAATATATTGAGCGGCGCGGATATCGGCCCGTTTGTGCGTATCCGTCCCGGCAGCGTTATCGGCAAGTCCGTTCACGTCGGCAACTTCGTCGAGGTCAAGAACAGCACGATAGGCGCAGACACAAAGATATCCCACCTCTCCTATATCGGCGACTCCGACCTCGGAACGGGAATCAATATCGGCTGCGGCTGTGCTACGGCTAATTACTCCGGCAACAAAAAGAGCCGCACAACTATAAAGAACGGCGCATTCATCGGCTGCCACACCTGCCTCGTGGCTCCCGTTGAGGTCGGCGAAAACGCATACACGGCGGCAGGGTCTACCGTGACCGAGGATGTCCCCGACAACTCGCTCGCAGTCGCCCGCTCAAGACAGACGGTCAAAAAGGGCTGGGTAAAGATAAAGCAGCCCTATAAGCATAAAATCTAAAAAAGAAAGACGGTGAAATTGCCATGAAGAAAGGCAAAAAGGCGGCTATAATTATTATTGCCGTTATCGCGGCCGCGGCCATTGTCGTGGGCGGACTCATGATCGGAGGAGTTATTCCCACAGGAAACAAGAGAACAGCTTCCGCAAAAGAGATAACTGTTGACGATACCGCAATGGTCGCATACAAGAGCTACCCCAAGGTCTACAAAACCACTCTCCGCTCCCTCTACGGCATGAGCGAGAATGACGTTGCAAAGGTCTATGAGAACAACTGCGACGGCTGGAATGTTTACAACCAGACAGTCGCGATAAAGAACCGCTCCAATATTGCGATAGTCATCTCGAACGCCAAGAGCGACGCGAACGGAACAGACAATATTTGGGTCTGCTCGCGCACAAGAGAGGCCGACTATGTGACGATAGCTCCCGGCGAGACCGGAACCTTTACATTCAATGTCCTCGCCAAGGGCTACAGCAGCCCCGACGATGTGAAATCGGCTCTCAAGAAGCTCAATCCGAGCATCGTGTTTGCGGAGAACAAGTCCGCTGCGGATCAGACCTTCGTGAAGTTTGATATGATAAACGCCGAGAAGTTTGCAATCGATATAAAGTTCTGATAAAGTAAAATAATTGCGGGCGCTCGGGAGACCGGGCGTCCGTATAAAATGTAAGGAAAAAGATATGAATTTTTTCAGACGCACTCCCCGCGCTGTCGGCGCACCCGAATTTTTGATAGTCGGACTCGGCAACCCGGGCAAGGAATATGAATTCACCCGCCACAACGCGGGCTTTCTCTGCCTCGATCTCTTCGCGCAGGAGAACGGCATAAAGATAAACCGCTTGAAGTTTAACGCCCTTATAGGCGATGCGGAGATAAGCGGCAGGCGCTGCATTCTCGCCAAGCCCCAGACTTTCATGAACAACTCCGGCGAGGCGGTGCGCGACATAGCTTCGTTCTACAAGATCCCGCCCGAGAAGATAATAGTGATTTTCGACGACATCTCCCTCCCCTGCGGCAGACTCAGAATCAGACGCAAGGGCACGGACGGCGGGCACAACGGAATAAAGAGCATAATATATCAGCTTAGAAGCGATCAATTCCCGCGCATAAAGCTCGGCATCGGCGCAAAGCTCCACCCTGAGCAGCCTCTCGCGGACTGGGTGCTCTCCGCCTTAAAGGGCGACGACCTCGAGCATCTGCGCTCCGCCTGCCTCAAGGCCTGCGATGCTATTCCCCTGCTCGTAAACGGGGAGACGGAAAAGGCAATGGGACTCTATAACGCCGCCGCGGAATAACCGTGCGGGCGGCCGAGTCCCTGCCGAAATCAGAATTTGAAGTTTTTGGAGGACATTTCGTCCATTATGCCGCTGACGGTTTTCATCGCCTTGGCGGCGCTCTTCTTGACATTCTTCTTCGCCTTTTTGAGCGAATTGCCCGAGCTCATCATCACAGCGCCCGACACCGCGGCCGCCGCGCCGCCCACTGCGAGAGCAGCCATGACATTTTTGGCAGTTGAGCCGTACTGAGCCATCTTCATAAAGAACACACCCCTTTTTAATTTTCAGAACGCTTCGGGCGTTCCCTTTATATTTTGAGCAGGGAGCGCACCGGGATTCGAGACAAATTTTGTTTTGTCAAAGCGCACGAAACAGGAGGACAAAAATGCAGCTTAATATAGTTCTCGTCGAACCCGAAATACCGCAGAATACCGGCAACATCGCGCGAACCTGCGCCGCGACCGGCTCGCGCCTGCATATAGTAAAGCCCATGGGCTTTGCTATTGACGACCGCAAGCTAAAAAGAGCCGGACTCGACTACTGGCATCTGCTTGACATAACATATTATGAGAACCTCGCGGACTTTTTTGAAAAAAACGCGGGCGGAAAATTTTTCTATTTTTCGACCAAGGCAGAGCATATCCATTCGGATGTAGCTTACCCCGACAACGTCTACATAGTCTTCGGCAAGGAGACAAAGGGACTGCCCGAGGAGCTTCTGCACGACAACCCCGACAGATGCGTGAGAATACCGATGATAAACGATTCTGACGCGCGCAGCCTGAACCTTTCAAACTCCGTAGCAGTCGGAGTGTACGAGGTGTTGCGCCAATGGGGATATCCCGAGCTGCTGACCAAAGGCAAGCTGACGAAATTCGATTGGGACGAATAAAAAGCCGATTAACGAGTACTTATAATGCAGCGAATCCCGCCCGGGTGTCAAGAGAGGCTGCATAAGGAAGAAGGCAGCACAAAATTTGTGCCGCCTTCTTTTTGTACTATCCCAAAAAAGATTCATAAGGGGTTTTGGTAACAAAATCCGAAGCTCGCTGTGCCCATGGACAAAAGTGATATTCCGGGCTTTGCCCGGAGTGATATTTTCCTTTCGGAAAGTGAAATGAAAGCCTGCCGGCTTTCGTGATATTATATTCGCCGATTAAACTGCCGCAGGCAATATAACTATGCGAAGCATAATACCACTGTCCGAAGGACAATACAACTCTCCGTCGGGCGAATATAACTGAGGCGCACTTCCTTACGGAGTGCTCCTCTCGGGCGGAATTTTTGTTTTTGTGCCGTAAAAAGCAAAAAGCGAAGCTGAGTTTCCGCTTCGCTTTTGCAGTTACCGAATATTTCCCCTTGCGTTTTTACTTATAGTTTCTTATAAGCTCCTTGTAGAAATCTACCGCCTGAGGGATTTTGTCTATGCTTATGTTTTCGTTTTCCCCGTGTACGGACGCATACTGCTGCTTGTCTATATCAATGGGGGCGAATCTTATTACCGCGTCGGAGAGGTCGGCAAATCTTCTCGCGTCGGTTCCCGCCGGCAGGATAAAGGGCGCTGCCACAGCATACGGAATCACCTTTTCGACGGTTTTCTTTATGTATTTATACCCGTCGCTGTCAAGTGATGAGGGCTTGTAATACTCGTTGTCGGAGTCTTTTATCGTGATTTCAACGCCGTATTTTTCGGCGACCTCTCTCATCGCGTCCAGATCCTTCGAAAAGTCCGCATCGTTGATGCAGCGCAGGAACGCCTCACCCCTGCAGCTTCCGTCCTCGTCGGTCGATAACTTTTTAAAGGTGCAGCCCGTTCCGAGCATCTCTCCCGCCGCGGCGTTGAGCTTGGGCATGAGCTTTATCAAAAGTCCGGAGAACAACCACAGATTTGAGAACACGAATTTCATGGGGAACGACATATGCGGGGCGAGAGCCTCGAACATCCCCCTCACCTCGGGGTGAAGCCGCCTGATAAACGGCGGGTTCTCGTCTGTCTCGGCCATAAACGCGACCATTCGCATAACGGGCGTCTTGTGCCCGCCCTCGAGACCCGCGTGACCGGGCTTGCTGCTTGCCGTGAGCTGAGCCGTGCATCTTCCCTTTTCGTGGACTGCCATCATGGCGCATCGCTTGCTTATTCCCGCCATGGGCGGATCTATTATCGCGCCGCCCTCGTCCATTATCCACTCGAACTTTATGTTGTTCTCGTTGAAGTAATCGAGTGCGAGGAGTGCGCCGTCTCCGCCGTATTCCTCGTTGTGGGAGGAAAACAGATATGTGTTGACGGGGAACTCAAAGCCCTCCCCGAGCAGCTCCTCTATTGCCGAGAACTCAGCGAACAGGGGCGTTTTGGTGTCAACCGTTCCTCTGCCCCAGAGCTTGCCGTCCTTGATAACTCCGGCGAAGGGCTCCTCCTGCCAATCTCCCGTGGCATCGACCACGTCGTGGTGAGACATGACCATTACGTTTCGGCTCTCGTCCCTGCCCTTTATTTTATATAGATAAGCGTCGTCTCCGAGTATCTTCAGCTCCGCCTTCTCCGTCATTAACGGAAACAGCTTTTTGATAACCTCTCTGAGCTTCAAAAACTCAGCCGCTTCGAATCCGTCTTTTTTCGATACCGTCTTGCATCTTATCACTTCGGCAAGACGCTCCCCGTAATACAGGGCTCTCTCTTCCGCTGAAATATTCATACCGACCGCCTCAGCTATTCTCCTTTTTATCTTTTGTTGCCTTTTCTATCGTGGTGAGGACATCCTTTTCTTTATAGCGCAGGAAAACCAAGATGGCGAGAAGGCAGAACGCTCCGCCGACTACCGCGGTAAGCTTGAGTCCGAGCACGCCGACGTTTTCTCCCGCCACGGCGCCCGTGACTACGAGCGAGGGCACTATCATTATCGCAAGGGAGTTGCCCATTTTTACGATAAAGCTCTTTGCCGCGCCGAAAATTCCCTCCTGGTTTACGCCGGAGGTCACGGTGTCATACTGGATGATATCCGCCATCATCGCGCCGGGGAGCACGTTGAGCACGGCAAACGGGAACGACACAAACAGCGCGAACACGCAGGCCATGGCGAGCTTGTTGCCCGGAATCTTATCGCTGAAGCAGATCACGATTTCGGCAACGGAGAACACGAGGCAGCCCAAAATAACGGGAAGCTTTTTGCCTCTTTTTTTCGCGAACTTGTTTACCATGGGATACATGAGCAGCGAGCCCGCAATGGAAATGGCGAGTATCAGCACGGAATAAGTCTCCGCAAGTCCCATGAGGGAGGTGACATAGTACATAATGCACGCCTGGAAGAACGCCATGCCCGTGTTCTCAAGCAGCTGACCCAAAGTAACTGTTCTGAAATGCTTGTTCGAAAAAGCGTGTTTAAGCGACTCGCCCAAAGAAACGGTGGGAATCACCGAGCGGACATAGTCCTTTTCTTTTATTGTAAACGCCGGAATCATCAGCAGGATTATGCCTATAACCGTATAGAAAGCAAAGGTTATTCTCCACGAATTGAGAGTGGACAGCCCCGCTCCCTTGAACATGCTGACGATAAGCGGGCTGACATAGCCAAGCGCACTTCCGGTGACGAAGAAAAACGAGCTTATTGTATATGCGTTAACTCTCAGCGGACCGTCTTGAATCAGCTCGGGGATGAGCGCGTTGTGCGGAATCATGTAGAGAGTGAAGAAGAAGTAATAGCCCCACATGAACGCGGCGATCCAAACTGCGTTGAGCATACTTACGGAATTCATCGGCACGAAGAACATCAGCAGAGCGCAGAGGCCGAACGGGATAGCTGCCTTCTGCATCATGGGTATTCTTCTGCCGTTTTTGTTCTTGCTCTTGTCGGAGCTCGCCGCTATAAGGGGGTCTGTGACGGCGTCTATAATATGTCCGACGGCTTTTATCAGGCCTATAACCGTGAGAACTCCCAGAATGATTCTTCCCTGGGGGATAAGATTCGGGATTCCCGACTCCTTGGACGGCTGATAAAAATAAATAAGATAGTTATTGAGCATTGTTGTAAAGAGTCCCACCGCAAATTGCGGAAGGCACAGCCTTACGATTAACGACGTGTTTACTTTTTTCATTTTTTCACCTGTCTCCATCATTTTTTATATATCTCAACGCACAGATATCGTCGCCCTTGGCAATGGCCTTGGGCAGCTCAAGTTTTGCGTCAAAGCAGCTCCGCGCCCTGAGAGATTCCGCAGCGCGTTACGGCCGCCGATTCGAAGTCCTTGGGATCAAGTCCTCTCTTCTCGGCCTCGTCCGTTAAAAGGTACAGCCAAAATGCGCGGTGCTCCAAAAGCTCCCGGATTTGACTATGACCGGATTCTTTATTCTTGCTTCGTTGACAATCTTCGACATAATATCCTCTGTCTTTCAAATCAGCCGTCAAGTCACACCATTATAAACCATTCGTCACGTAAATTCAATCCCGATAAGCCGCGTTCTGTAATTTTCCGCAGATGAAAATTTATAAAATGCTCTTAAAACGGCGAAAAACCGCCCGCAAATAAATGCGAGCGGGTTTTTATTGCATTTCGGATTCCGCTTTTTATGAGCGGCTATGCTTACCGTTTTATTCCGAGTATCTTTTTCATATCGCGCATATGCGGCGCAAAGTCGATATTTTTTATCAGATGCGCGTCCGCGCCCATGTTGAAGCACGAGCCCGTTTCTCTGCCGATATTCCACATTCTGCGGCTGAACTCCGGGTCGCCGTAGATATTGCCGATATTGAGCTCCCATGCAACCTCGTGCTCTTTTGCAAGAGCCATGATATCGCCCAGCTCATTGTCGGTTATTGCCCTGCTTGCGAGCGTTTTGTCCTCAAGAGCGCGGACATAGCCGGCGGTCAGCGGATGAGCTATGCAGTCGGCCTTGCCGCTTTTTATAAGAGAGGTGACATTCTCAAGCGCGTGCCGAGCATAGCCGCGGGGAGTTCTTTCTTTCGCCTGCTCCCAAAAATCAAGGTGATAGTGATTGCAGGAATAGAGCCTGTAATCGATAGCACTTCTGAAGGCATCGCCCTCAAGGGTCTTGCCTATGCCGTAGCCCGAGAGCTCCATACCGTAGAGCACCTTGCACGGCTCGCCGATTTTTTTGCCCTGCTCCCTGAGCGTCTCAAGTCTGCGCAGAGCCTCTGCGTCGTCGATATCATCGTTGTAGTGGTCGGTCAGGGCTATTGTTCTGTAGCCTATGCGCGCAGCCTCGGCGAAAATATTTTCCACTGTCATCTCCGGCTTTGCGCAGCGCGAAAAAGCAGTGTGTATATGCAGATTGTCGCGGGCGAGCTCGTCGAGGTCAAAACACGGTGCGTGGATATACATAATATATATTATCCCTCCTTCGCGCTCTCGCTCTCGGTCTCGGAGGGAGCCTCCGAGGAAGTCTCCGTCTGAGTCTCCTCGGGGAGAGTTGTCTCGGGTGCGGTAATCTTGGGCGCGGTAGTCGAAGCCGTCTCGGGCGCGTCGGTATTCTGCATGGCGCTGATAAAATATCCGTCATCGCTGACACGCAGAGTCACCTTGAGATACTTGCTCGGCGCGGGCTCGACATAGTTGCCCCTGGCATCCTGCTCCCAGCCGTCGCCGCTTATGCAGGCAACTGTCAGGATTATTGAATCGCCCTTCTTCTGCTGCGACAAAACGCGCGGAATGAAGGTCGGCATAACACCTGTAAGCGGGACGATATAGGCCTGCTTCGCTTCGTCGTAGGTGAAGGTATAGGTTCCGCCGTCAACCGTGCAGTGGACGGGCTTGACATCCGTGCCGAAGAGCTTTGCGAACTGCTTTTCGACATCCTTCTGCGGAACTATAACGCCGGAGACGTCGCCCTCGGCATACTCGAACTGATCTATATCAATGTTGCTCTTCATCAGCGACCAGATAGATGCGTCTATCAGCTGGCTCATCTTCGCGCCGCTGACATCGTCAAACGGGTCGGGGTCGTTCATTATGACGGGTGCAAGAAACTGCTCGTATTTCTCGAACTTGTCGCTGTTGTCCGTAAGGCTGCCTATCCCGCGCACGGCGAAAACAATTACCGTAACAAGGCCGATAACGGCGAGGATAACTGTCACTACGCCGAGCGGAAACGCCCATTTTTTCTTTTCTTTTGCAGCTTTGTTGGTGCTCATGGATTTAATTCCTCCTTCAGCGTATCTGACCCGAGCCGTAGACAATATATTTTTCGCTCGTCAGATTATTCAGTCCCAGCGGCCCTCTCGCGTGGAGCTTCTGGGTGGATATGCCGATTTCCGCGCCGAAGCCGAACTCGCCGCCGTCGGTGAAGCGGGTCGACGCATTGACATAGACCGCCGCCGAATCGACTTCGTTTAAGAACTTCTGCGCATTGAGGTAGTCATCGGTGACAATGCTCTCGCTGTGGCCTGTGCTGTATTTTGCGATATGAGCTATCGCCTCATCGATATTATCTACCGTTTTTATGCTTATTTTATAGTCGAGGTATTCTTTTCCCCAGTCATCTTCCGTTGCGGGCTTTGCAAAATCGAGGACGGAGCAAACTACCTCGTCGCCGAAAATCTCGACATTCTTCTCTTTGAGCCTGCCGGCCACGGCGACTATAGCCTCCTCGGCTACCGCCTTGTGGATAAGCACGCTCTCGCAGGCGTTGCAGACGGACGGGCGCGAGGTCTTGGCGTTGAAAACTATCTCCGCCGCCATATCTATATTGGCAAATTCGTCGATATATATGTGGCAGTTGCCGGAGCCGGTTTCAATAACCGGGACTGTCGAGTTCTCGACTACGCTTCTGATAAGTCCCGCTCCGCCGCGCGGAATGAGCACATCGACAAGACCGTTCATCTTCATCAGCTCGTTCGCGCTCTCACGCGAGGTATCCTCGATAAGATTCACGGAATTTGCGGGTATGCCCGCTTTCTCTATCGCAGAGCGCATGATATTTGCGACTGCCTTGTTTGAGTTTATCGCCTCTTTGCCGCCGCGCAGAATGACCGCATTGCCAGCCTTGAGACAGAGAGCCGCAGCATCCGAGGTGACGTTGGGTCTGGCCTCGTATATTATGCCGATAACGCCGAGCGGCACCGTGACTTTTTCTATTCTCAGCCCGTTGGGTCTTGTGGCGCCCGAGAGCACTCTGCCCAAGGGGTCTGGCATCGCCGCAACGTCGTCAACACCCTTTGCCATGCCCTCTATGCGCTCCGCCGAGAGGGTCAGGCGGTCGATCATCGACTCGGCCATGCCGTTTTCGCGCGCCGCCGCTATGTCGGCGCGGTTCGCCTCCAATATGCTCTGCGCATTTTCGCGCAGCGCGGCCGAAATAGCCTTTAACGCTTCTTCGCGCTTTGCTCCTCCGGCGCGGGCGAGCTCCCTCTGAGCCGTCTTTGCGCCTTGGGCTATTGATAAAACAGTTCCTGCGCCCATTGTGTGCGCTCCTTCCGTTAAGCTTTCGCCTTGAAATAGGTTCCTATCTGCCTGCCGTCGAGCAGCCTGTATATATCCTCGGGCTGCGCGCCGTTCATAACCACGGTGTCTATTCCCGCGTCCATAGCTATCTGCGCGGCGTGGAGCTTCGTCACCATTCCGCCCGTTCCGCGGGTGCTGCCCTTTGTTCCGGCTATCGACATGAGCTCGTCGGTTATCTCCTCGACAACGGGGATGAGATACGCGCTCTCGTCCTCGCGCGGGTTGCCGGAATAGAGGCCGTCAATGTCGCTGAGAATTATCAGCGCGTCGGCGTTGACAAGCTTTGCGACCATGGCAGACAGGGTATCATTGTCGCCGAAAACTATTTCTTCGACGGCGATACTGTCGTTTTCGTTGATGACCGGGATGGCGCCGAACTCGAAGAGCTTCTCAAAGGAGTTCGAGAGATTTGCCCTGCGCTCCCCGTTCTCAAAGTCGCTGCGGGTTATGAGCAGCTGACCTATCGTGTTGCCGTATTCCGAGAAGAGCTTGTCGTACATAAACATCAGCTCGCACTGGCCGACGGTTGCGACCGCCTGGCGGCTCGGGATATCGCCCGGTCTTTCGGAAAGTCCGAGCTTGCCGACTCCGACTGCTATCGCCGCCGAGGTGACGAGCGCGACCTCCGTGCCGGAGTTCCTCAAATCGGATATCACCTGCGCAAGCTTATCCATGCGCCTGAGATTGACTTTTCCGGTATCGTATGTAAGCGTGGAGGTTCCGACCTTCACGACTATTCTGTGTGCATCCTTTATTCCCTTCATTACAGTTTGCCTCTCACAAATGAATTATACTAAATTATATCATTATTTTCCTGCGCTGACAACCTTATTATAAAACTTCGTCCCCGCCGTTTTGCCAACCGCGCAGATACAGGCGTCGGAGAGGGACGAGAACGAGCGCGCAATGGTGCGTATTTCGTCTATGCCGACGTTTCTTATTTTTTCTTCAAGCTCTTTTTCGCTTATCGCGCCGCCGAGCAGCAGCTCGCCCGTGCCGTAGCGCGACGCGCGGACGGAATTCGACTCGAGGGACATAATGAGCCCCGATAGATAGTGGCTGCGCGCAAGGTCAAGCTCATTTTCCGTCACCGTGTCGGGAAACTCGCGCAGAACCTCCGCCGCCGCCAAAACCGCTTTTTTCTCCGACTCGCGCGATACGCCCATGGTAACGGCGAACACGCCCGCGCTCAAAAACGACATCGCACCGGCATCGACCGAATAGACAAGCCCCTGCTCTTCGCGCAGGCGGCGAAAGAGCCGCGATGACGCCGAGCCGCCGAGCATTGAGGCTATCAGCTGGCAGGCAAAGCGGCTGTCCGACTCTAAGGACGGAGCCGAAAAGCCTATTGCTATCTGATTCTGCTCGGTCTTTTTGTCAAAGATATGCACTCCCGTGCAAAACTCCGCCTTAGAAAGCGGCGGCAACTCATCTGCGCTTGCGGGCAAGCCGAAGAAGCGCTTGCAGAGCGATATTATCTTCTCCCTGTCGAAGCTTCCGCAGAAGCAGGCGACCGTAGACGAGGGGGAATAAAATTTTTTCATATGCTCTCTTAGCATATCGGGAGTCATCGCGTTGACGGATTCCCGAGTGCCGAGAACGTTCTTGCCGAGCTTTTGCTCGGGAAAAGCCACGAGATAGAAAAGATCCGCGCAGAGATCCGCGGGGTTCGACTCATACATGGCTATCTCCTCGCATATGACGCTCTTTTCAAGCTCCAAATCGTCCTCGTCAAGGCGGGGCGAGGTCACCATATCGGCTATCATCTCGAACGCCTCGGGCGCGTCGGACGCGAGAACGCGGGTATAAAAGCAGGTACACTCCTTGTCGGTATAGGCGTTTAACTCGCCGCCCATCCTGTCGGATATCGAGGCGATATCCTCCGAGGAATATCGGGCGCTGCCCTTGAACACCATATGCTCGATGAAGTGGGATATCCCCTGCGTGCCGTCGCTCTCGAAGCATGAGCCGCTCCCGACCCAAACGCCCATGGAGCAGCTCTTCGCCCTGCCGTCCTCGCTCAGAAGCAGTCGAAAGCCGTTTTCAAATGTTATCTTTTCATATTCGGGCATAAGTAAAACCTCGTAAGCTGAAGATAGATTATATTATACTATTTTTATATGATTTTTTCAACTTGCGCAGACGGCAAAAAACACCGCAATCCGTTTGGAATGCGGTGTTTTTTCCGAATGTATTAAAGCTCCTGCTTCATGTTGCCGATCTCCATCTGAGCCTTGGCAAGTCTTTCGAGGGCTTCAAGGTCGCCGGAGGTAGCCTCCTTGGACATTGCAGCGCGTCTCTCAAGCAGTTCTTCATACATCTTCTCCTTCTTCTTTCCGCTCAGGTCATAGAAGAGCATCGGGATGATACTGATCATACCGGTAAGGAAGGGGACGATTGTAAACATTGCGAACAGTCCGAACTTTGTCTCGTCGGTCTGCGCGGTGCCTCTGACATATCTTGTCAGGTCGTAGCCGATGAGCTGTTTGATATAGTTGGAAATGTATCTGCTGAAAATACTGGCAAGCTTTGACGCAAGACCCTGGGCAACACTTGTCATGCCCTCGGTTCTGTAGCCGTTTTTCCATTCGCAGTAGTCCATTGCTTCGTTGTACATTTCCGTCGGGATTATGCGGCGTACTCCGTAGAAGATCATGAATATGGTCTCCCAAAGCATCATTGCGATACCCATAACCCAGATATTTTTGTAGAGTCCGTGCTTCTTTCCGCCGATACAGCCGACGAGAAACACGGGGACGAGCAGAATTCCGTCTATCTTGTTTCCTATAATATAGAGGAAGCGGCTCGAGAAATGCCGCCTGAACCACGGCACGGCCATATAGCTGAACGGATTGATGATAGAGCCGGGGATACCGGTTATAAGACCGAGGGAAGCGAAGTTAAGAACATCGATATAGTAGTCCTGCTTACTTCCGCCGACGGCGAAGCTTCCGAGAATCTGCGAAAGGGTCATCAAGAGTATCGGCTTGTTGTTGATTATCGACTTGATACTCGCCTTGACGCTCGGCGTCTCGACCGACTGCATGACTCTCTCCTTACATATAAGGAAGAACCACAGAGCGCCGGCGCCCGCCACGATAGCGGTGAACAGGCCCATGCCGACAAACATCTTCTCATACGAAATATTTATCTTGTCTCTGCTTATGAGGTCGAGCATGACAGTCATTATCTGCTCAGGCAGTTTTTCTCCGAGAGCGCCCGAAACAAAGTCCGCGATAGTTATCAGTCGCGTTCTGTCAACCGGATGCGGAGTTATCGTCGCTCTGATGCCGTTCTGAGCTATTCCGCGGAAGGTACCCGCGCCCTCGCGCACAACGGCAAGCAGAAGATACACTATAAATTTTAGAATATTCTCCGAGCTGCTCCCGTGGAAGAACAGCGGAAGCAGCCAGAAAAGGCAGGTTCCTATTGTGCCGGGGATACCCAGCGCAACAAGATAGGGCTTGAATTTTCCCCATCTGGTTCGTGTTTTGTCAACTATCGCGCCGAAAAGCACGTCGTTGACAACATCCCAAATTCCGTTGATAAGATCGATGATTCGTTGGAATCTCAAGCTTATCTGAAGGATGTTTGTGACAAAGCGGCCCGAATATGTGTTGATATTGAAGCTTTGCGACATATCGTAGACAATATATGCGACCGTCTCTTTGGTTCCGACATAGCGTCTGTTTTGATAAATATATCCGCTATTGTCGCTATTACCGCCGGCTTGATTGCCGACCGCAGCGGTTTTTACTCCTTTTGCCAAAGCATTACCTCCTGTCTGCAATTTTTACTTCTGAATCATAACATAAATTTTATGCAAATGCAACAGTTTTATTGAACATTGTTGCCCTAATGTGTATAAATTTTAAACACTTTGCTTTTTTGCATTAAAATCGGACGTAAATATTTGGCAGACAGTGAAATAATCGATGTTGAATTTACACAGAATAACTTTTATTGCAAAAAGTGTCTCCGCGGCGATCCGTCTTGCGGAATACCCGTCCCCTCTCCAGCACTTTATATTCCGCAACCCCAAAAAGCAAAAACTGCGGCACACATCTTTTGAAGTGTACCGCATAAATTTTTACTGCCTGACCGTTATTATATAGCAGCCGGTGTTGTCCGGGGAGATGACTGCCGACGAGTAGCTCTTCGGCATATTGACTTTTTCGCCGAGCTCCTGCCGCGAGATGAGATATCCGTCCGCCGCATACCACTCGCCCTTTTTGAGCGAGTCGATATATTTTTCGAGCGTCAGGCGGTCGTTATATATTATCGCCGCATGGGGCTTGCCGACGTAGCGTATGTGCCACGGCTCGAATTTTATCCCCGTCGAGCTTTTGCCGTAGGACGGGTAGCGGATTATAAATCCGTATTTCCACGACTCGGAGTTTACGAACTGCCCCGCCTTGCTCTTGAGAAAGCCCTGCCCCGCGAAATATTTGACATAGACATCGAGTCCGAGCCCCGTCTGGTGCTCGCTCGTGCCGGGGGCTGCGGCAGTGGACGAATCCCTGCCGTAAAGCTCCTTTTGCTCCCGCGCGTCGCGGACGCTGCTCATGACAAGCAACTTGCTGTCCGTCTTTTCCCTCACTGCGGCGGACAGCTCCGAATAGCTCTCTGCGGCGCAGGCGTTCATCATGACGCCCGTCTTTTTGTATTCAGCAAGCTCGGGCTCGTCCCCGTCCTTCAGGGGGTATTTTGAATTTACGAGCATCAGACTCTGGTCGAATATCACGCGGGAATCGCCGCGCAGAGCGCCGACGCTCACCTCTTCGAGCTCGGGAGAAATCTTCGCAACGGTCACTTTTCGGGTGTTGAGCCCGAGATATTCCCCCGCCGCAAGGACTGCGAGCAGCGCCGCCATGACCGCCAAAACGGAGATTATCAGCCCCGCGGAGACTCTCTTTCTAAGCTTATTTTTCATTTAGCCACCTCTTTATGCGCGCGTCTCAAGGTAGGGAATGAGCTCCGTTATGGCATACTGCGCGCCGGCGAGGCACATCGAAAAGAGCATGAGCACGCAGGTCATCAGGCAGGAAGGAACATCAAGCTTTGCCTTTTCCGCATTCTTCGAAAAAGCGTGGACGAGCATCTCAATGCCGAGAGATATAAAGATAACAGGCCAGAATTTTATTACATCGAGGTAGTTGAAGCTCTTAATAAATGCGCTGAGTAAAAACATCACGCCGAATGTGACGAGGGTCAGACCGAGCGTCACCGAGCCTACACGTTTTGCCGCCATATTATTCATCCTCCCCTTCGTTATTCTTCCTCTCCAGTTCACGCTTCTTGTGCGAGATGAGCTTTATTCCCACAACTATCAGTATGACGGCGACGGCTACCTGCGGAAGCTTATAGGAAATTTGGCTCAGGATCTCGGCGCCCGTATCGCTGAGCAGTCGGATAAGAACTCTGACTATTATCTGATCCCAGATAAGATAGGCTCCGGCTATTATCGCAACAATGCCGCCGACCTTTAAAACATTTGCGGAGGCGACTTTCTTAAAGCGCGGATCCGAGCGCACATTTTCGGGCATGGCGTTCAAGAAGAACAGGAAGTCGTCCTGAACCTTTGCAAGCTTATCCTCGGGCAGATGATATTTGTTCCATGCGTCGAAGAAGCTGTAGAACCACAGCACCGGAAGCACAAGCAGAAACGCCGGGGTGTCGGCCATCATGGCGAGTCCCGCTCCCGCGACGAGCGCGAGCATTATAACAAGTCCGCGCTTAACGAGACCTATATACATATGCGCGGCGCCCGGAATGAGTGAAAACAGGAAAAAGAGTATTTTATTCTTTTTGTTCATTATTATTTCCTCCCAAGTCAGAGATTTTCTGTTTGAATTCGCTGAAGCTCTCGTCGATAGATTGGCTTATCGAGCGGCTCTTGTCGTTCAGCTTCGACATATCTATATCATTTATCTTCGATATGTGCTTGAAAGCGCCGGAGAATATCATCACAAGCGCCGCGCATATCCCCGCGACCACTCTCACGGAATATAGCAGCAGGTTATCCTGCCTGCGCTTCTCGCGTGTGTTCTCCCTTGCGGCGGCGGCGAGGATATCCTCGCTCATGCCGGCGGGCGGGTCGACAGCTGCCATATCGAGCGTCAAGCAGGCCATACGGTCGGCGCACTCGTCGCATTCGGCGATGTGCTCCATGACTTTTGCTTTTTCGCTCTCGCTCAAGCCGCCGCGCAGCAGGAGCGTTAATTTTTTATCGTCTGCGTGTGTCATTGCAGTATGACCTCCTTTAGATTTTCTCTGAGCATTTTCTTTGCTCTGTATGCCCGGGTCTGGACGGTTTTCAGCGGTTCGCCCGTTCGCTCAGCTATCTTTGACAGCGGCATATCCTCGCAGAAATACTCGACCGCCACGCTGCGGTAGGGTTCTCTCAACGCCTCGCACGCCGCTCTGATATCGCGCCCAAGCTGAGCGTTCATGTATTCATCCTCGAGTCCCGGTGAAGCGCCCGCTCTGAACTCCAGCTCATCATCCTCCGCGGGCGACGTTCGCGACGCCGCGCTCTTCAGATGATCGAGGCACTTGTTAGTCGCTATCCTGCTAAGCCACGCGCGCTCGTTGCGCCCGTCAAAGCGATCCAAAGAGGAATAGGCGGACAAAAATGTCTCCTGTGTCAGATCCTCGGCGGTAAAGTAGTCGTTCGTCAGTCGGTAGCATATGCTGAAGACGAGCTTGCCGTAGCCGTCCATGAGCTCTTTTAACTTTTCTTCACGATCTATCTTTACCACCTCCCTTGCGCTTTCGTCAATAATAACGAGCTTTGAAAAAGATGTACTTCAATTTTTTCGTATATAAAGCGACTGCCGCCGGATTTATATTAATGCCCGGCGGCGGTTTTCATCTGAGATTTTCCGTTATCAGGGCAAAAAGTCTCTCCCTGTTTCCCTCGCCGACAAAGGAATTGTGCGGAGTTATGACGGCGTTCGGCAGCGCCCACAGCTCGCTGTCGGCGGGCAGCGGCTCCTGCTCAAACACATCGAGAGCGGCTCTGAGCCGTCCCGATTTGAGCTCGCTTATGAGAGCCTCGGTGTCAATTATCCCGCCGCGCGAAATATTGACTATGACCGCCCCGTCTTTCATCGCGGAGAAAATTTCCCCGTCGGCGATGTGCTCCGCCTCTTTGGTCAGCGGCAGGCAGAATATAATTATGTCACCCTCGCTTGCGGCGGCACGCAGCTCGCTTATCGGATAGATTTTATCAAAGCCGTCAACGCAGGGTCTGCGGCTCACGCCGATAATACCGCAGCCGAAGGCTCTGAACCTGTCCGCACATTCGCGTCCGACGCTCCCGCAGCCGACTATGACAACGCGCTTTCCTCCGAGCTCCTCAAGTCCGCGGTGCTTCTCCCAGCGGCGCTCCGCCTGAGCTGCCGCAAAAAACGCCGTGCGCTTATAAAAGCCGAGCACGGAACAGACGGCGAACTCCGCCATGGGTGCGCTGTATACCCCGCGGGCGCTGAATACCTTTATACCGTGGGAATCCATGTAGTCCGCGGGCACGCGGTCAAGCCCCGCGCTCGTCAGCTGAACGGTTTTCAAAAGGGGGAATTTCTCCGGCGGGGTATAGAGAAACAGCCCGTTACAAATGACAGCCTCTATCTCGCCGCAGGGGATATCCTCCGGCATCGGGACGCGCTCATCGGGCATGAAATATATTTCATATCCGAGCTTTTCGAGCTTTTCGGTTTCTTCGGGCGTTATTTTAAACGCGCCCGTCACAAGCAGCTTCATTTTTTCGCCCCCGTTATCTTTTTTATCTCGCGCACCACCCGCGCGACGGGCAGACCGACGACGTTGAAATAGTCGCCGCTTATGCCCTCCACGAGCGTGCAGCCGAGCCCCTGTATGCCGTAAGCCCCGGCCTTGTCCATGGGCTCGCCGCTCGACACATAGTCCTCAATTTCGCTGTCGGAGAGCGGGAAAAATTTCACTTTAGTCGCCTCGCCGAACACGGTCTCTTCGCCGTTTGCCGAGATACACACACCCGTGTAGACCGTGTGCTCCCTGCCCGAGAGACGGCGCAGCATATCATAAGCGTCCTTTCTGTCGCGGGGCTTGCCGAGAATATCGCCGTCTATTGAAACCACCGTGTCCGCGCCTATTACGCAGTCGCCCGGTCGGCGAGCCGCCACGGGGCGGCACTTCTGCGCCGCTACGGAGCAGACCTTCTCCTCGGGAGTATTGCCCTGCGGAATTTCCTCTACGCCCTCGACGTCTATTTCGAAGTCTATTCCCGCCGTTTCGAGCAGCTCTTTTCTGCGCGGCGAGGACGACGCAAGAACGGTTTTCATATCTCGCCCCTCCTGCGCAGCTGCGCGATTTTAAGTACGGCGGCCTGCGTTTTGCCGTCGCGTATCTCGTTGTTCATGACCATCTCAACCGCCTTTTCGAGCGGTATTCTCTCCGGCGCCAAAAACTCGTCGTCGTCGAGGTCAAGAGAAGTAAAGGACAGGTTTTTCGCCGCATACATATGGATTATCTCGCCGCAGTAGCCCGGCGTGGGATAGAATTTTCCGAGGTCTGTATATTGCTCCGCCACGGCTCCCGTCTCCTCGCGCAGCTCGCGCTTTCCGGCCTCAAACGGATCCTCGCCGTATTCGAGCTTGCCTGCGGGCAGCTCGAGCAGAACCTCGGAATAGGGATATCGGAACTGCCTGACGAACATCAGCTCGTCGTTATCGGTCAGCGCGGCAACCGTCACTCCGCCCGGATGCTCCACCACCTCGCGCAGAGCCTTTTTGCCGTTCGGCAGCTCGGCAGTGTCGGTGCGGACGTTGATTATCCTGCCCTTATAGATGTACTTTTTCTCAACTGTTTTTTCATCAAGCTTCATTATAATAAGCCCTCCGTTCAGGTCTTATCCCGCGAAAAAATAAATATTATTTTTCGGGGGTGATTTTTTGAAATATATTTTCACGCCCTGCGAGCCGGACTACGCATATATAAAGAAAAGCGTAGACTCTCTGCAGGCGGAATATCCGTTTTTGAAAACCGAAATAATCGGCCGAAGCGTCTGCGGGAGAAAGCTGTTCGCCGTCCGCTTCGGCAGGAGCGCGAATCCCGTGCTCATAGCGGCGTGCTTTCACGCGCAGGAGCGGCTGACGGCGCTCGTGACGCTGAGATTTATCGAGCGGCTGTGCCTGAGCGCAAAAAACAGGCAGACTGTGTGCGGGATAGACGTAGGCGGTGCGCTGAGCCGACGGGAGATAATCTTCATCCCGTGCGTCAATCCCGACGGGGTCGAGATAGCTCTGCACGGCGCCGAATCCGCGGGAAAATTCAAAGAGAGCGTCGAGCGGGCGATGAGCGGGAGCCGCGACCTCTGGAACGCAAACGCCCGCGGCGTCGATTTGAATCACAACTTCAACGCCGGCTGGGATGTCTCAAAATCGCTCGAGATATCGGCGGGGATAACCGCGCCCGCGCCGAGGCGGTTCGGCGGCTATGCGCCCGGGAGCGAGCCGGAGGTAACAGCTCTTGTGCGGCTGTGTCTGAGGCGTATGCCGCGCACGGCTGTAGCCCTGCACAGTCAGGGGGAAGAGATATATTTCGAATACGGGGAGCATACCCCGGAGCGCGCGGAGCACCTGGCAAAAATCTTCGCCGCGTCAAGCGGTTATACTCTCGTAAAAAACGCGGGGCTCGCCTCGCACGCGGGCTTCAAGGACTGGACGACGCAGGCGCTTGGGATACCGTCGTTCACGTTTGAACTGGGAAAGGGCGAGAATCCCCTGCCGCCGAGCGACCTCGAGAGCGTATATAAAAGCATTGAGGAGACGTTGGTGCTCGCCTGCGTGATGTGAAATCACTTCTTTGAAAAAGCCCGTTTGATTTTTTTGCCCCAGACCTCGAAGATAACCACGCTCTCGCGCAGATATCCGCGCACGGGAGTCGGCGACGGCGCGGGGATGAGGCTGAATTTTTCGAGACCCGAGTCCCGCGCTATGAGTCCCGCACGAAACAGGTGATAGGTATTCGAAAGTATGCCGACAGAGGCGTTTTCGGGCGCGTTTTCTTCAATGATTTTCTTGCAGTTTAAAAAATTTTCGTAAGTCGTGCGGGCTTTGTCCTCAAGGAGCACACGCGAAGGCTCAATTCCGTTTGCGACAAGCCCGTTTTTTATCGCCTGCGCTTCGCTCACGGTCTGTTCGGCACGGAAGTTGCCGCCCGTGCCTATCGCCATGCACGAAGGGTATTTTTTCAGATATTCCGCCGCCGCGTCTATTCGCGCCCGAAGATCCGCACGCGGAGTGTCGCCGTCCACGCGCGAGCCGAGGATTATCAGCACGTCGCAAGGCACGGACGCGGTATTTCTCTCAGCAACAGCCGACGCCGCCGCAATGACCGCGGCACAGTGGAGCAAAAATGCGGCGAGTATCGCAAAAATAATATATAAAGCCGTCAAAAAAGCACCCTCTTTCTTGAGGTAATGGGGAGTATGCGGCGGGGACAAGCAATAATTTGCGGCACAGTTTCAAGAGACACACCGCAGGGGCAGCTTTGTTCGCCCGCAAAAATACAGCGGCTGACGTATATTGAACCGTGTATGGTCGGATATTATCCGCCCGAGGTTTATGCGACAGCTTGCGGCTGTTCGCTTTGTAGGGGTCGGCGACTCGACGACCCTTTGACGCGTCAGCGTCACCGAAAAGCTATTCATTTCGCCCGTGTCGTGTAATACGCTCTCTGATTGAAGCTTGCCCTCTGTGCTGTCGCGTGAGCGACACGATGTAATGCCGTAAAATCCACCCGCTGCCTTCGCTGCCTACCTTAACTAAATATTTTGTCTGTTGCAGCGTTTTGACATTTTCTTTTTATTTGAAAAAGAAAACGCCTGCAAAAAAATCTCTCTCAAAAAGCGTCGGGCTTTTCTGAATTTACGTTTCAAAGTCCGCTTCGGACTTCGTCTATTATCCTTTTATTCTCGTCTGTCAGGTCGAGATAATCGTCCGGCGCACGCAGCGCTTCGTCGATTATGAACCGCAGCGACCAGCGGTCGGAGTAGTCCTTTGCGCTGTCGTCGCGGTAGGGGTTGTTTTTAAGCAGGCTTAAAAGCTCTTCGGTAAGCTCCGTCTCGTTGAGGCGAATGAGCCGCCGGAAGAGAAAGACGAGGCTGTATTTATAGGTGTTCAGCTCGCCGAAAATCGCAGCTCGCAGCTCGTCGTCCGTTTTAAGCGTGTCCGCAAGGCGGCTTTTCATCTTTCTGTGCATAAGAAAGCGGCAGCAGATGCGAGAAGCGGCGGCAGACTGTGCGCGGTCGGCTTTTGCCTCGCCGCAGTCGGCTATTACGCCGTCTATGAGGGCGTGCGCGGAATCGGGGGCGGTCACGCACAGCTCCTCGATTTCGGCGCAGAGCTGTTTTTCTTCGCTCAGAAAATCTCTCATATTTTCTCCCCGCCCATCTCGGCATAGCGGCGCACGACAGACTTGAAGTGGCGCCCCTTTTCCTCAAAATTTTTATATTTGTTGTAGCTCGAAGCGGCGGGTGAGAGCAGGCAGGTGCAGCCCGGGCGAGTAACGCTCAGGGCAACGCGCACAGCACCCTCCATGTCCTCCGCGATAATTATCTTCTTTTCGCTCCCGTTCTGCGCCATGTGCATACCGATGGTGTGCCCGGTGTCCGGCAGGCAGACGAGATTTCTTATATTGCTCTTTTCCAGAGCCTTTTCAAATGCCGAATAGTCGAGCCCTCTGTCCATTCCGCCGAAAATCAGCGTATCGACGTCTCCGAGCGCCTCGACGGCGCACATGACGGAATGCGGGATAGTCGCTATGCAGTCGTTGACGAACTTTATGCCCTTGACGGTAGCAAAAAATTCCATTCTGTGCTCTATGCCCTCGTAGTCTTTAAGCGCCCTCATGATATCCTCATCGGATACGCCGCAGCGCCTTGCGGCCTCGGCCGCGAACATACAGTTCTGGATATTGTGCTCGCCCAAAAGATGGGGGTTTATGTCGCGGTACTTCTCGGCGTCGGGAGTGTTTACGCTGACTCCGACCGCCTCGCCCGGATATTCGGAGAGGTCGAAGAAGCCGTCGAGCCCCTGATCCGCGTTATATATAAACGTATCTCCCTCGCCCTGATTGCGCACTATATTGAGCTTCGCGCCGACATAGCATTCGAAGCTGTCATAGTGGTCGAGGTGCTCGGGATATATATTTGTCAGCACTGCAATATGCGGCGAACGGGAAGTAAATTCAAGCTGGTGCGACGACATCTCGATAACCGCTGTTTCGCCCGCGCAGTCCTCAAGGCTGTCAAACACGGGATATCCCATGTTGCCTATCAGGCACGCCTCTTTTCCGGCGGCGCGGAGCATGGAATAAATGAGCGTGGAGGTGGTGGTCTTGCCCTTTGTGCCCGTCACTCCAACGCAGTTAAAGCCCGAATAGCGAAGAAAAAGATCGGTCTGGCAGGTTATCTCCACGCCCTGCGGCCTCTTCCAATGCAGCAGCGGCACACCGGGTGCCTTTATGACCGTGTCGGCGCGGTTTATGGCGTCAAGATAGCCGTCGCCGCAGATAAGCTCAACATTCGGGTCGTCGATTTCGACCTGCTTCGCGTCCGCGATTATCAGCTTCTGCTCGGGCAGGTAGCGGCGGATAAAATTATAGGTCGAGTGACCCTCGCGCCCCATGCCGAGCAGGACTATTCGTTTATTTTTAAGATAATCAATCAGCTGTTGATACATATTCAAACATCCTCTTTACGCACCCGTCAAATTTTTTCGGGATAAGATTTTCCTCGTTGAAGCCCGTGAGCAGAGAGCTGTCCGCGCGGGCGGTGTTTTTTTCGCAGAAGCGGCGCAGTAGGGCGGGCATAGGCGTCCCGCTCTTTCTGTATTTCTCCGCCGTTATTTCGAGCGCGAGCACAACCTCGTCCGCCGTGCCGACGCATTCGAAGGGTTTTACTCCCGTGAAACCGCAGAGGCCGTCAAAGTCCGCTTCAAGCTCGGTTTTGTCGAGCATATCGCAGCCGAAAATGCTTTTCAGCTCCTCGGGAGAGAGGAACGGCGAGAGCATAACGGCGACAAACAGGCACTTCGGACATTCGCAGCACCAAACATTTTTCTTGCTTCCTCTGTTGCAGCTGCGGAATATCGCGTGATACTGCTTATACAGCGCGAACTGCTTTGCGATTTGCAGCTCGCAAAACGGGCGCAGGAGGCTGAAATACACGGCGCTTTGAGGGAAGCTGCGGCGGCGGAATTCATCGAAATCCCGCTCAAACTCGAATGACTTCGAATACTGGTGATTGACGCTCTCCCCTCCTATATTCGATTCGTTGGCGCTCGACTCGTTCGAGAGAATAACATCGTCGGCGCCCGTTATAAAGCCCGCATACATCGAGAGGAACGCGACGACGGACGAAAACGGCGTGTGACCGTTTAAAAAGCCCTCGGCGTTGCGCTTCAAAAGCTCGGGATCTATCGTGCGGTAGAGCTTGATTATCCTGTCCTCGCCGTAGCCGCCCGCCAGGACGCACTGCGTGCGAGCCGGCTGGTCGTTGACGGTGAAAAAGCGAAGCTTGTCGCCGAACGGGCGCAGAAGCTCCGTTGTGACCGCCGAATCCTTGCCGCCGCCGACGGGGACTATCTCCAGCCCCGACGAAGCATAGCTTTCGCATTTCGGGATTTCCCGAGGCTCCGGAGCCTCTATATTTACAAAAGAAGCCATATCGGTTTTTATGCCGTTTCTGTAAAAGAACTCTCCGAGGCCGTTGAACCAGAGCTTTTTGAAAAATTCAATATCCTTTGCGCTCAGCTCGCCGCACTCCACCCTGAAATTCGGCGGGCAGGCGCATTTCCAATAGCTGACCGCCTCCGCAAGGCCTATGAAGAAAACCATTCTCCTCGCGTAATCCGACGAGGGGGAATTGAATATATCGAGACTTTTTCCGTCTATCCTTGTCTGCGGATAAAATTCGCACAGACCGGGGATTGAAAAATCAAAGCTCAGGTGCAGCCCGTCATCCTTTTCGCTTATCGAATAGCCGCGGTAGACAAACTGCGGATATTTTCGGCGAAGCTCCTCAAAGCGTCCGCTCATAGCAAGACCTCTTTCTGCATAGATATAACCGCGGACGCCGCACGGCATCCCGCTTCACGGTAAATTATATCAGAAAAAAAGTCAAAATTCAATCAAATACGCTTGACATCGGCAGGGCTGTGCGCTATACTGTCGGGAGCGATAGGGGAGTAATCGGCGCACTTTCGGGCGCGGCAGGGTCAACACACTGATTTATATCTGGTTCTGCTTTGGAGAGGCTTTTGTCTCTTTAATTGATGAGACTTATCTGCGCAAAGGGCGCAGGTGGGTCTTTTTTTATTCCCTGCCCCGTAAAAACGGAGGAATCAACATGGGTTTAGCTGAACTTTTCATTCTCGCCGTCGGGCTTGCGATGGACGCATTCGCCGTCTCGATATGCAAGGGCGTGTGTCTTAAAAAGGCGAGCCTCGCTCAGAGCGCGGCAGTAGGCGCATATTTCGGGATTTTTCAGGCGGGAATGCCGATAATCGGTTATTTCCTCGGCACGGGATTCGCCGACAAGATAGAGCGCTACGACCACTGGGTGGCGTTCGCGCTGCTGCTCGTTTTAGGCGGCAAGATGTTCATAGAGAGCTTCAAAAAAGAGGATGCAGAGAGCACGGCCGCCGGAAACGACCGCGACGAGCTGAAATTCACAAAGATGCTCGTTCTCGCAATAGCGACGAGCATTGACGCTCTCGCAGTCGGAATAACTCTCGCGTTTTTAAAGGTCAACATCTGGGCGGCCGCCGCGTTTATAGGCGCGGTAACCTTCATAATTTCCGCAGCGGGAGTCAAGATAGGCCATGCGTTCGGCGAGAAATACACGAACAAAGCGGAGCTTGCCGGCGGAATTATTCTAATGGCGATAGGCGTAAAAATACTCCTTGAGCATCTCGGGGTCATAAGCTTTTAAAAAACATCCGCAGAGGGCGAAAGCTCCCTGCGGATGTTTTCGGTATATAAACCGTCGAGATTCTTCTCTGCGACCTCTTTTCGGCGCGGAGTATAATAAAAGTTTCTGTTGACAAGCGCGTAGGAACGGTATATAATACTTCAAAAATGAACTGTCTAAATTTGAATTGAGGTGTTATGATGAATATTAATATAGACTTCCCGAAAAAGCTGGCGACAGCGTACAACGCGGTCTGCAAGCCGCTCTGCCGCGAGCTGAACATTCCGCAGACGGCGTTTGACATCCTGATGTTTTTAGCGAACAATCCGGATTACAGCACCGCGGGCGACATAGTGAACATCAGAAAGATAAAGGCGAATCTCGTCTCCGTCAATGTCGAGAGGCTCGCAAACGAGGGATATATAGAGCGAACCGCCATAGAGGGCGACAGGCGAAAAATTCGCCTCTCGCTGACCGAGAAGGCTCTGCCGACCGTAGAGCGCGGCAGGCAGCTGCAGCAGGCTTTTTTCGATATGCTGTTTGAAAACACGACGGACGAAATGAAAAAGAATTTCACGGAGACGGTGAAAATAATAGACCGCAATCTCGACGGGATTCTAAAAGGGTGAGATAAATGAAAATTTTCATAACGGTGCTCGTGACATTTTTTGCAGGCATGGGCGCGGGGCTCGGCACGGGCTTTGCGGGCATGAGCGCGGCGGCGGTCATAAGCCCCATGCTGATAACCTTTCTCGATATGGATCCGTATACGTCAGTCGGCATAGCGCTCGCGTCGGATGTGCTCGCAAGCGCCGTCTCGGCCTACACCTACGGAAGAAAAAAGAACCTCGATATCAAAAACGGGCTTATCATGATGGCGACGGTTCTGACCTTTACCGTCGTCGGCAGCTATCTCGCAAGCCTGCTCCCGTCGGCCGCCATGGGCGGTTTTTCGGTCGTAATGACCTTCCTGCTCGGAGTCAAATTCATCGTCCGTCCGGTTATGATGACAAAGGAATCGATGGAAAAAGTTCCCGCGAAAAAGCGCGCGATACAGTCCGTTATCTGCGGGACTTTAATCGGACTTATCTGCGGCTTTGTCGGCGCGGGCGGCGGCATGATGATGCTGCTCATTCTCACATCCGTCCTCGGCTACGAACTCAAGACCGCAGTCGGCACAAGCGTATTCATAATGACCTTCACCGCCCTCACCGGCGCAGTGTCGCATTTTGTGATAGGCGGTATGCCCGACCTCACGGTGCTTCTGCTCTGCGTCGCGTTCACGCTTATCTGGGCGCGTATCGCCGCGGTTATAGCCAACAGAGCTCAGCCCAAAACTCTCAACCGCGCGACGGGCGTTGTCCTTGTCGTGCTCGGAGCAGTCGTGTTCGCGTTCTCGCGGATAAAATGACAGCAGGGAAAGCTTCTCGCGGACTGCATTTCGAGAGCTTATGAGACGGCAAATCCTGCCCACGGGTTTTGTCGAAAAGGCTTTTGCTTGTCCTCGGGACGGGAATGCGACAGCCCCGGCCGCTGTATTTGTCAATCTGTTTAATCATATCATACGGCTTCGATATATATGATAAAACTCCCGGCAGACATTGCGATGCCCCGCATTTTATCAAATACAAAGCTCCTGCCAACGGCGAAACCGCGGGCAGGAGCTGCTTTTTTGCAAGCTCCCGACAGTATCCCGGGAGCTCATTTTTCATTTTATTCCGCCTCTTCGATGAGCCCGTGATAGCGCGCAAACCAGTAGGGGTGGGTGTAGTTCGTGCAGGCCGAAAGGTACATACCGTGGTCGTCGCCCGTGCCGGGGAACATCGTAAATGCCGTCGGGTCGTCGGACTTTGTAAACAGTCGCTCAGCCTCGCCCGCTATGCCGGAGTCCGCGATAAAGCGGTTGCTGTCGCAGCCGATTATTCTCCTCTCGTGCGCCGGGAGCGGACTGCAGAGCTGCGGAATCATGCCGACCTCCGTCGGGCGCATATCCCAGTCGAGGTCGCGCCAGCTGTTGTAGAGCGTCCAGAGAACCTGATCCATCGGGTAGTCGGCGAGCTCGTCTACCGAAGCCTCGATGTCGCACTGCTCGCCCGTGCACGCGCCGTAGACGAAGTTAAAGAACGCGTTGCGCTCGGCCTTTTCGTCATCCCAGTGGTGCGTCAGTCCCATGGCGAATACGGAGCGCAGCTTCGGGTCTTCGACATAGCGCATGAGCAGCGATATCATGAGAAAATCGTGGTTATCGTCTATATGGAGCAGGTGCCCGTCGAGTATTTTATACTGCATGAGATTCATGGCGAAATGCTTGTCTTTGATAAGATACTCGAATGCGTCCTCGTATCTTTGTTCGCCGGTCATGTGGTATCCCGCCTTGAGGAAGGTCAGAATCTGAAGCGAGTTCGTGCCCTTTTCATATATCCACTTGTGGTCGTTGTTGAGCAGGTCGGGGTCCCAATTTGCCCATGTTGTCGGCACGCCGTCGGTATCGACGAGCCTGAACTTATTGTCAAGAATATGGTCGAGTATTTTCTTGACGACCGATGCTATCAGCTTTTTCTCCTCGTCGTCCGCGACGAGATCGAAGTAGTTCGAATATGCGTAGAAGTGCCCCACCATCTCATCGGACGAGGTCTCGCCGAGCCACTCAAGCTCGTTGCCGTCCTTGTCGGCGGTGTGGTGCCACTCATGGCGCACGCCCGTGCCGTAGCCCGCCTCGTCGCTGTATCTTATCGCGCGGGCGGTGAAGCCCTCAATGCCCGTTATTTCCGTGAGCTTTATCATGGCGAGCAGCGAGCGGTGAGCCGCGGCGCGAACCTCGGGATCTTTTGTGCAGGCATATTCAAAGCACAGCGCGCCGAGATAGAGTCCCGTCCAGAGTCCGTCGTTGTCGCCCGTGCAGACATAGCCCTCGTCCTCGGACACAACGCCCTCATGCTCGAGTGCGCGCTCGAGGACAAAGCCGTCCTTGCGGACATTGTATTTTTCGCTGAATGCGCGAAGGCGCTTCGCCTTCTCTTCGAGTGTCATCAGCTCTGTCTTGAAAACGCTTATGCCGCCCGAGGCGGTGGAGACGCAGAAGCCGCCGTCCGGCGAGAGGACAATCCCCGTCGCGTGCATATCGGGCAGCCAGCGCTTGTAGCCGTAATAGGAGAGCTTGCCGTTATGGAGGATGATGAGCCCGCAGGAGGTAGTGAAGTATCTTCTGCCCTCGCTGTCGGTAGCCATACCGGTTATCTCGCCCTTCGGAAGAGCGGCTATCTTCGAGCCGTCGAGCCAATAGCTGTTGTCGTCGTAAACGCACACTCCCTTATCCGTGCCTATCCAGACGTCGCCTGCGGGGTCGATGTCAAGGCAGGATATATTGTCGCTGAGTATCCCGGTCACGCCCTCCATGAGCTCGGACCAGTGCCAGCGCTTGCCGACGAGCGCGTGAAGCCCGTCGCTCTCCGTTCCGACATAGACCTTGTTGTTGCCGCAGACGGCTATGCAGCTGCCCTTGCCGGGCACGCCGATTTTGAGATCGTGATCTTCAGCGCCATGCGGAAAGCGGTAGAGCACCGTCTCTGTGAGTATCCATGTTACACGGTCGCAATCCTGTCTCATGGCGACCGTTTCGGACGAGAACTCGCGGGACGAGACGCGCTTCTTTCCGTTTAATTCAACGAGCGTCTTGCCCGCGCCGACAAAAATATGTCCGTCGTCAGCGCAGAAGAGCATGGATATCGCCGCGTCCTCAATGCCTATATCCACTGCCGTTATTTTATCTCCGTTTATTTTCGAAAGTCCTCTGTCGGTTCCTACATAGAGACTCCCGTCCGCGCCGTAGCAGAGTGCGGTTATGTTATCCGACGCAAGCCCGTCGGCGGAGGTGAACACCGTCCTCGTCAGCTGCGGAAACTCACCGAGGCGGCATACCGTGTTGCGCTTTTTCATTTATCTGCTCCTTTTATAAAAATTAAGCCGTACATTGGCACAAATACCAACAATAATTATATCGGAATGTGCATTTTTTTCAAGAGCAAATACAAAAAAGAGTGATTTTTCTATTGCATTTTTATATATTGTGGAGTAAGATAGCGGTGTCAGAAAAGAATCATATCCGGAAGGTGGAAAAAATGTTTACTGATAAACCCGAGAGCTACCGAGGAGTGTATTCGCTCCTGCTCACTCCGTTCAAGGAGGATAAGTCGATAGATTACGACGTCTATGCGCAATACGTCGAGTGGCAGGTCGAGCGCGGGTCGCATCACCTGTTCTCAGTCTGCGGCAGCTCCGAGATGACGAAGCTCACTCCCGAGGAGAGGGTCAAGTGCGCGACAATCGCCGCAAAGTACTCCGGCAACACGGAGGTTATAGCCACCGCAAACCTTGAGCCTGCATGGCATATGCAGGTCGAAGAGGTCAAGCGCATGGAGCAGACCGGAGTCGACGGACTTGTTTTCGTCTCCAAAGGCTATGCCGACAACGACGAGAGGCTTGTAGGATACCTCAGCGAGCTTGCGGAATATACCTCTCTGCCCATAATCCTCTATGAGTTCCCCGGAATGCAGCCGTGCAATATATCCGGCAAGGCATACGGCGAGCTTGTAAAGACAGGCAGATTTCACGGAATAAAGGATACCACCTGCACCATGGCGGGCATAAAAGACAAGATAGCCGTTCAGGGCGATTCGGCAGTCCTTCAGGCGAACATACCGCTGCTTTTTGATGCATATATGGCGGGCGCGCGCGGCGTTTGCGCTACTCCGACCTCCTGCGGCGCAAATCTGTTTCGCAAGATGTACGATGAGTTCTTCGTCGAGAAGAACATAGCCAAAGCGCGCGAGACCTTCAACGAGATAATCCTGCTCGACAACGCCATAGACAGCGGCTTCAACGCGAGCGCAAAATACCTCGTCGGTCTGCAGGGAGTCCCGATGACCACCGCAACAAGATGCGGCTCGACCCTCAGCGAAGCCAGACGGCGCAGCCTCGAGGCATACTACGAGTACGCGAAAGAGCACGGTATGCTCAAGTAAATTAACGATTAAACGGCTTTTGTAAAACAGCCGTCAAGAGAAAAATCATAACCGCCGGTAAATCGGCGGTTATGATTTTTCGGCTTATTTGACATTTTTGAGCAAGCTCTCAAGCTCTTTCAGTTCTTCGGGCGACAGGCGGGATTTATCTATGAGCACAACATTGTTGTCGAGGCGCACGAGGTAGATATATCCGTCCTGCTCGCCGCAGCGGTTGAATGCCGACCAATTGTTTTTGCCCGTCCCAAGCGACGAGGTTATCTCAACGCCGTCGCCGTCGATAGCATATTCCACTGTTTTGCCCGCCAAAGCCTTATTTCTCTTTTTCATAAGCCGCAGCACAATAAAAAGCTGAAACGTCTTTGAAAACAGCGCTATCAGCAGAAAAACCAGCGCAAAGCCGAGAAGTAAAAAGCCGTTGGCTTTAACTCCGCGCGCGAACAGCCACGCGGAAAACGCCGCGTATATAACGCTGAGTATCACCGATACCGTCACCGTTGACTTTCGCTTTCTTCTGTTCACGGGCGTGTTCAGCGAAATCTCCGCGAGGACTCTCTGCTCCCTGTCGTCGGCCTCGGTCTTGTATCTCACCATAATTTCATTCCTTATTTAAGCTTATGTACAAACAGTCCGCTGAGCAGCTTCGGCTCGAACCAAGTCGATTTGGGCGGCATTATCTTTCCCGCGTCGGCTATGTCCATGAGGTCGTCAACGGTGGTCGGGAACATCGAAAAGGCGAGACACATATCGCTCTGCGCCCTGCGCTCAAGCTCCTTCAGTCCGCGTATTCCGCCGACGAAGTCAATCCTCTTGTCGGTTCGCGGATCGTCTATTCCGAGCACAGGAGAGATGAGATTCCGCTGGAGTATCGAGACGTCGAGCGCCGCTACGGGGTCGGCTGCGTCAAAAGTTCCGTCCTTTGCGGCGAGCTTATACCACTTGCCGCCGAGATACATTCCGAAGGTGTGTTTCTTCTCCGGTCTGTAGGGCGACTCGGGCGCGGCTTCAACAGCAAAGCTTGCGCTTATTCTGTCAATAAATTCATCCTGCGTCAGACCGTTTAAGTCTTTTATGACGCGGTTATAGTCCATTATCGCAAGTTCGCTCTGCGCGAACAGCACGGCAAGGAAGAAGTTGAACTCCTCGTTTCCCGTGCAGCCGGGATTCTGCTCCCTGCGCTTTTGACCGACCTTGACAGCCGACGCGGCGCGGTGATGGCCGTCCGCGATATAGAGAGAATCAACGCCCGCAAAGAGAGACGACAATTTCTTTATGGTCTCGGGGCAGTCTATGACCCAAACCGTCTGGGAAACGCCGTCGGAGACAAAATCATAGACGGGCTCATGCTCCGCCTGCCACGCGCCGACAATTTCGCCCACGGAGGCATTGTCCCTGTATGTCAGGAAGATGGGACCCGTGTTCGCGTCGCAGTAATCGACATGGTTTATTCTGTCCTGCTCCTTGTCCGCGCGGGTCAGCTCGTGCTTTTTTATGACATTGTTCATGTAGTCGTCTATCGACACGCAGCCGACAAGCCCCGTCTGGCTTCTGCCGTCCATTATCTGGCGGTATATGTACATACAGTCGGACTTGTCCTGCCTGCAGATTCCGTCCGTCTCGAGCTTTTTGAGGTTCTCCGCCGCCTTGTTGTAGACAGCCTCGGAATAAAGCTCCGTGCCAACGGGCAAATCGACCTCCGCCTTATCGACATGGAGAAAAGAATAGGGATTGCCCTTTACGATTTCGCGGGCCTCCTCGCTGTTCATAACATCATAGGGAAGGGCCGCGACACGCGACGCATATTCGGGGAGGGGTCTTACTGCTTTGAAGGGTCTGAATACTGCCATAATGAGACATCCTTTCTTGAGCTTAATTACATTTTGCCCGTCTTTTTGCCGCCGAGCTTTATGCCCGAGAGCACGTTTGTGTCAAAAGAATAGGTTATCGACTCGCGCTCGCGCTCACGCTTCATGGCGAGCGATATCATCTCGTCGATAAGCTCGGTATAGCTCACACCCAAAGGCTCCCAAAGGTAGAACGAGAGCGAGCCGGGAATCGTATTTATCTCGTTGAGCCAGACCTTGCCGGTCGATGCGTCAATCATAAAATCTATGCGCGACACGCCGCTGCAGCCGAGCACCCTGAACGCCTTGACGGCCATAGTGCGTATCTCGTCCTCAGTCTCTTTGGGAATATCGGCGGGTATCCTGCGCTGAGTCGAGGCCATGCCCTTGGAGCCCGACTTCGAGGCGTTGCCGATATACTTATCCTCGTAGCTCAGTATGTCCGTAGCGTTGAGCGGCTCCTCGCAGACCGAGGCGCGCGCCGAATGTCTGTCGCCGAGAACGGAGCAGTTTATCTCGCGCAGATTCTCTATCGCGGGCTCGACAAGGACTCTGTCCGCATAGTCAAACGCATTCGAGAGCGCGGTTTCAAGCCCGTCTGTGTCATGCGCCTTGCTTATGCCTATGCTCGAGCCTAAATTTATCGGCTTTACGATAACGGGATAGCTGAATTTATCCTCTATCTCAGCAATGATTTTTTCCGGGTCGGAGTCGTAATCCGCCGCGTCGGCGCACACGCAGTCGAGCACGGGGATACCGTTATCTTTAAAGACGGTCTTCATAACATATTTGTCCATTCCGACAGCCGACGAGACAACGTCGCAGCCGACATACGGAAGATTGAGCATTTGGAGATAGCCCTGCAGGGTGCCGTCCTCAACATTAGTGCCGTGGACTATCGGAAACGCGATGTCGATATAGTCGACAACGTCCTTTGAGAAAGCCTTATGCGGATATCTGACTATCAGCGTGCGGTCGCCGTCGTTGACGAGGTTCACCCGTGTGCTCTCGGCTATAAGCGAACTGATATTTTTATAAGCCTCTATATCGCCGATGTGCTCGCCGACATACATCTCGTTGTTCTTCGTGATATAGACAGGGATAACGTCGTACTTATCCTTATCCACCGCGTGTATCGCCTGAATGGCCGAGATAACGGAGATCTCGTGCTCGACGCTTCTGCCGCCGAACAGGACTGCAAGCTTTATCTTCATATGAATACCCCCATTAATAATTGTCGGGAAGGTCGTTTTCGAGCAGGACGATCTTCTTTTTATCCGTTCTTATAGCGCCGACCTTTGCGAGCGCATCGCCGAGCGAGGGAGATACGAATATGCGGGACTCGTCAAAGCCCGCCTCGACAAGACCTTTATATATGCTCTTTGTCTGCCTCTCGCCTACCAAAGCCACATAGTCGCAGACTGTGGCGGCGTTTCTGCCGAACTCGCAGTTATATTCCTCCTGCTTGTCGCCGAGCTCTACCATGCCTGGCGTTACGAGGATTTTCTCGCCCTCGAAGAAGCTCAGCGTCTCGAGAGCCGCCTTTGTTCCGCTCGGGTTAGAGTTATACGAATCGTCTATGAGCGTCATACCCACGCGCTTTGAAAGCTCAAGGCGGTGCGGCACGGACTCTAGGCGGCGCACCTGCGGGCGCAGCTCGGAGAGCGAAATGCCGAGCTCATGCGAAACGGCTATCGCGCCTAAGATATTCAGGCAGTTGTGAGTGCCGATGAGCTTTGTGGTGAACTCCTCTTTTTCGCCGTCGGGCGTTGTGACCTCAAAGGCAGTGCCCTTGTCGCCGACGCTTATGAGCTTCGCTTTATACTTGCTGTCGGAGTTAAGTCCGTAGGTTATCGCGCCGTCGGGCGCTCTTTCGGCTATATATTCATTGTCGCCGTTTAAGAACAGCTTGCCGTCCTTCGGCAGCGCGTCGGCGAGCTCGAACTTCGTGTCGATAACATTCTGAAGAGACTTGAAGCTCTCGAGATGCTGAGGGCCTATCGAGGTTATTATGCCGTGCTTAGGATGGACTATGTCGCACAGCTCTTTTATGTCGCCGACATATTTTGCGCCCATCTCGCAGATAAATATCTCATGCGTCGCTCTGAGCGAGCCGCGCACGGTCTTGACGACGCCCATGGGAGTGTTGTAGCTCTCGGGGGTCATGAGGACATTGTACTTCGCCTTGAGCAGGGTGTTGAGATAGAACTTGACGCTCGTCTTGCCGTAGCTTCCCGTGACGCCGATAACGGTGAGGTTCGGGCAGGCGGCGAGCATTTTTTTCGCGTCGTTCGTGTAGTATCTGTTTATTGAAAGCTCTATTGGCTTGTTAATAACATTGGCGAGGATTATGACAAACGGAGAAGCGGCGGCGACTAAGCCGGCAGTGAGCGCGATAACGCGGCCCGACGCAAACACCGCGAGCAGAACCGTCATGGCAATATAGAGCACAGCGACGGTAACGAGCATACGCTTGACGCGGGGCGTATATTTGAGCGGCTTTTTCGCCTTTTTCGGCTTATAGAACAGGCACGCCAAGAGAACGAACACGGCGCAGACTATCATGCCCGCGTTCTTCCCGCAGATAACGCCTATAACGGCGCCGATAAACGGCAGCGCAAGCGGAACCGCCTTGCCGCGATTCTTTAAGAGCCAGTGCCACTGGTCGTCGGCGCGGTAGGAGTTCAACTGGAACATATGCATATAAAACAGCGTTGAGAGCACCGCAAACAGCCAGAACGCCGCGAAGATAAGCACCTCGGAAAATATCGTCATTTAAAAGCTCAATCCTTTCGCAATACTGTCGGTCGGTCAGTCTATCTCCATGAACGAGGCGAGCACCTTGTTGAAGGTGAACTGCTGCTCAAGGAACGAATAGTGTCCGCAATTTTTGAGGGTAACAAGCCCCGCGTCGGGCATGAGCTGTTCCATAATTTTCGCGTCACTCAGCGGCGTGGCGTCGTCGTTCTCGCCCCAGACCAGCAAAACGGGCATCTTCATGTTCGGCATATATTCCACAAGGTCTTCGTTGACCGTATTGACAAGCGTTTGGCGCATGACGGGCGTTGCGCTGTTGTAATCAGCGGAGCCGTGACTGCGGCGGAACTCCTCGAGCGCATCGGGGAACAGCGCCTTTACGGGCGCGGTCTCGAGGATTTTTCTGCCTATTTTATAGTTGCGCTGTCTCAGCTTCTGCGCCGCCGTCTTTTTCGGCTTGACGCCCGCAGAGTCGACCAAAATAACCTTCTCTATTTCAAAAGGCAATTTGCGGCTCGCCATTTTTATTATGACCCTGCCGCCGAACGAGTGGCCGAGAAAAGTCACTTTCTCGGGCGCGAACGGCTCAAGGAATTTCAGCACAAAATCCACATAGTCATCGACGCGCCACGGCTCTTCGGGCTCATCGGACAGCCCGAAGCCCGGCATATCGGGAGCTATAACATGATATTTTCGCGCAAGCAGCTCCGACATATTCTCGAAAAGCTCAATATTTGAACCCCAGCCGTGCAGCAGAACCACGAGCTCGCCCGAGCCTTTATCCATATAGTTTATTTTCAGCGAATCAACAGTTGTCTGCAACAAAAACACTCCTAAAGCAGTAGTGACAATATATGCCATTATAGTCTTCTATATTATAGCACAGCAAAGTCGAAAATTCTATCATATTTTGAGGTTTATTTTGAGCCGCAAAACAAAACACCGCCGCCTGCAAAAGCCGCAGGCGGCGGTGCTGTTTTCGGGATTGCTTATAGAGGATTATTTACCGAAAAGTTTCTTGAAGAGGTTGATTATTGCGCGGAAGGGAGCGAGGATGATATTGAGTATCTTCTTGAAGAAGCTGTCCTTTTTCTGAGCCTTAATCTGAACAACGGCATAAGTGCTGAAATGGTCGGTCTCGAACACAAGGAAGCCGTCCTCATAGCGGGCGTTCATATTTTCCACTTTGCCGGTCTCGCTATTGACATGATATACATAGGTGCGCGCCGGGTCATAGCCCTCCGGCAGGGGTATTTTGACCGTAACGGTCGCGCCGGGCTGGGTCTCTTTGCCGTCAACCTTAGTCGTCACATCATATATTTTGCTCTGCTCCTGACCTTCTATCGTGCCGACTATCTGAAACGACTCGCCGTCAAAAATCTCTTCGACCTCGAGTTCAAGCTCGCCGTTATATGAGCCGGACGGCGCGGATACTTCGATTCCGCTCTTGTCATCCTTGGCCGTCTGCGCAAGGATGGGTATGATTTCCGTCTCCTTTTTGCCGCAAACGGCGCACTCACGCTCGCGCGAGCCCTCGGTGGTGGCAGTCGCGTCCTTTGTTACATGCCACTCGCCCCAGCTGTGACCCGTGGCGGGTATTATTGTGGCCTCGCCAATCTGCTTGCCGCATTCGGTGCAGATATAGTAGCTCATTCCGTTGACCTCGCACTGCGCCGGAACAGTGACAAGCTTTTTATTTGTGCAAACATGCTCTCCTGTCCAGTTGTAGTGGGTAGTAGCGTTGAGCAGACAGCCGTTGTATTCGCCAATACTTATAGCTTTCCACTCATCTTTTGATCCGGTGTAGTAGACGTCTTTGAGGCTGGCGCAACCGTCGAAAGCTGCGTCTTCGATGCTTGTTACGCTGTTGGGGATCGTTATGCTTGTGAGGCCGGTACAATCGGCGAAAGTCCCGTATCCGATGCTTGTTACGCTGTCGGGGATAGTTATGCTTGTGAGGCTACGGCAACACAAGAAAGCCATCTCTCCGATGCTTGTTACGCTGTTGGGAATGGTTATGCTTGTGAGGCCGGTGCAACCGTAGAAAGCCCCTGCTCCGATGCTTGTTACGCTGTTGGGAATTGTATATGAAGTCTGAGATTTTCCTTCGGGATATCTTATTAATTCGGTCTTTTTCTTGTTAAACAGAACCCCGTTATTGCCGGAATAATAATTATTTCCTCTTGCAACATTAATGCTTGTGAGGCTGCTGCAACCGGCGAAAGCATCACTTCCGATGCTTTCTACGCTGTTGGGGATCGTTATGCTTGTGAGGCCGGTGCACTCGTAGAAAGCCTCGTCTTCAATACTTGTTACACCGTTGCCGAGTGTTACGCTTGTGAGGCCGGTACAACCGGCGAAAGCACTTTCTCCGATGCTTGTTACGCTGTCGGGGATAGTTATACTTGTGAGGCCGGTACAACCGGCGAAAGCACGGTCTCCGATGCTTGTTACGCTGTCGGGGATGGTTATACTTGTGAGGCCGGTGCAACCGCGGAAAGCCCAGTCTCCGATGCTTGTTACGCTGTTGGGAATTGTATATGAAGTCTGAGATTTTCCTTCGGGATATCTTATTAATTCGGTCTTTTTCTTGTTAAACAGAACCCCGTTATTGCCGGAATAATAATTATTTCCTCTTGCAACATTAATGCTTGTGAGGCTGCTGCAACCGGCGAAAGCATCACTTCCGATGCTTTCTACGCTGTTGGGGATCGTTATGCTTGTGAGGCCGGTGCAATCTTCGAAAGTCCCGTCTCCGATGCTTGTTACGCTGTCGGGGATAGTTATGCTTGTGAGGCCGGTACAACCGTAGAAAGCCCCTGCTCCGATGCTTGTTACTGACTTTCCGTCAATTTCAGACGGTATTGTTATTGCGCCGCTCGCCGATTCTTTGCAGTAGGTTATGATAATCGTGCCGTCCAAGCCGACCTCATAAGTGTATATATCATATGTTTTCTCCGCCGCCTCGGCTTTGGGCGCGAAAAGGCTTGCTAAATCAACGCCGGCAAGCTCGCTCAATGGCGCGACGCCGAGCACCATGATGAGCACAAGGGTCAGCGCCAAAAGCGACTTAAAAATATTTTTCCGTTTTGTTTTCATGTTTTATTGCCTCCATTTTATTTTTTGTATTCTCACGGCAGTGCCGTTTTATACCTCGGTTGTGCTTTACGCCTCTTTGGCAGAATTCTCTCAATCATATATTAACACTCTGTCAGAAAAATACAATATACTTAGTATAATTGACGGGTTTTGAGGAGAAATAACCGTCTTATTTTCTTCAATTTAATTATTCGGTCTTTTGCAAGATATTGCTAAAAGTAATTTTAAAGTCATTATATACCAATATGGTATATATGTCAACTGATTTAGTCCGATAAAATACAATTAATATATATTTTTTCAGGAGTTTTCTATTATATGGTATATTCAAGAATACGGGATCTTCGGGAGGACAGGGATCTCAAGCAGCAGGATCTCGCAGATTATCTCAACTGTTCGCAGGTCTGCTACTCCCGCTATGAAAACGGGCAACGGGACATTCCGCTTGAAACAATTTCAAAAATTGCCGACTTTTACAATGTTTCCGTCGACTATCTCCTGAACCGCACCGATTGCCCGAATATTATTAACAAATAACCGCAGAATTCATTTGATTTCTGCGGTTATTCATCATCGTTAAAATCAACAAACTTTTCATAAATAAAATTGACTTAACTGTTCGTTTCTGATACTATTTAATATGCTATATAATCGAAGATAAAACAAAGCGTTAATTGCCCGATAACATTCAGTTCATCCGACTTCTACCCCGTTGCGATCGACACCATTGCATTGAAAAAGGCAAAAGCGTCAGCTCCTGTGCAATGTTCCAATTCGCAAAGGTGCTGATGATATTCTTGCCGTTAGTTAAAACCGCATATCTTTTACTCCGAAAAATAAAGCTCAAGGCTTTCAAGCAGAAAAAAATAGCAGTAAAGAGAGTGTGACAAAATGAGCAATCTACTTAACACGCCGATGAAAATCGGCTCATGCGAGATAAAGAATCGCGTGGTCATGTCGCCCATGCTCATGGGCTTCGGTCAGTTCGACGGAAAGCCCACGAAAAAAATGATGGACTACTACGAGGAGCGCGCCAAGGGCGGCACGGGACTTATCATAACCGAGATAACCCGCGTCAACGATCAGACCGGCGCGAGCGCATTTGCGCAGCTCGCAGTCAGCCATGACTACCACATCAAGCCGCTTTCCGAGTTCGCCGAGCGCATTCACCGCCACGGCGCGAAATTTTTCGTGCAGCTCCACCACCCGGGCAGGCAGAATGTCGGTCTGCTCGTAGGAACCGTTCCGCTGAGCATCAAGTGCGAAAGTCTTACCCGCGGCGCATACGGGAAGCTTCTCTATAAATTGACTCCGAAGGTCGGCCCGACCATGCTTGAGCACAATATAGTGCCCTCGAGCGTCGCACCCTCAAAGTGCAGCCCGGCATACTTCGCCGGCGGGCGCGTCAGAGCGCTCAGACACAGCGAAATAAAGGAGCTCGAGCAGCAGTTTATCGACGGCGCCGTGCGCGTAAAGAAAGCGGGCTGCGACGGCGTTGAGCTCCACTCATCGCACGGATATCTCCTTCAGCAGTTCCTCAGCCCTGTGACAAACCGGCGCACCGACGAATACGGCGGCTCGCTCGAAAACCGCATGAGGTTCATTCTCAACATAATCAAGGGCATCAAAGAGGCCTGCGGCGAGGATTTCCCTGTGATAGTCAGACTGACCGTTGACGAGTGCTATGAGAAAATCGGCGAAAAGGGCAAGGGCTATACGCTCGACGAGGGCGTTGAAATTGCGCGCCGCCTTGAAAAAGCGGGCATAGACGCCATAGATGTTTCGTGCGCGGGCTACGACACCTTCAACTACTGGCTCGAGCCGGTCTCGTTTGAGCCGGGCTGGAGAAAATATATGGCCAAGGCCGTCAAGGACGCCGTGTCTATCCCCGTCATAGCGGCAAACCTCATCCGCTCGCCCGAGCAGGCGGAGCAGCAGCTTGAGGACGGCATTCAGGACTTCGTTTCCCTCGGCAGACCGCACATCGCCGACCCTCACTGGACCGAAAAGGCTATTAACGGCAAAACAATCCGCCGCTGCATTTGCTGCCTCAACTGCTTTGAATCTATGGAAGCAAATGCGTTTGTCGGCACTCACGGCGAATGCTCCGTCAACCCGTTTGTCGGCCACGAGGGTGACCTGCTCAAGAAGGACGGAAACGGACGCGCAGCCGTCGTCATAGGTGCGGGCCCCGCGGGACTCACCGCCGCAGACATTCTCGCTCAGCGCGGCTTCTCCGTCACGGTATTTGAAAAGAACGCAATGCCCGGCGGTCAGATCAATCTCGCCTCCGCCCCGCCCGAAAAGGCCAAGACCGCATGGATGATAGACGACCTCGTGAAAATTTGCCGCGAGGAGGGCGTTGAAATAAAGCTCAACACCCCCGCTACCGTTGAGGCCATAAAAGAGCTCTCTCCCTGCGCTGTCATAGCCGCAACGGGAAGCCGACCGATAAAGCCGCGCTTTGCCGGCAACTGCCCCGCCGAAGATGTTCTCACGTTTGAAGATATTCTCAGCGGCAGAGTCGAGCTCAGGGACTGCAATGTTGCCGTCATCGGCTCGGGCCTTACGGGGCTCGAGACCGCTCACGCGCTTTGCGAGAACGGCTGCAAGGTGACTGTCGTAGAGATGGCGAAGGAGATTGCACCCGGCACATGGATGCAGCACAAGGACGATATTCTTCCGAAGCTCAAGAAGGCGGGCACAAAAATTATGACCGGCGAAAAGCTCTGCGAGGTATACACCGACAGGATAGTCACCGAGAATGTTGATACAAAGAAGAGAACGGATATCGCCTGCGACCGCGTGGTGCTGTCGCTCGGCTCAAGACCCGATGCAACGGTGGTCGAGGAGCTCAAAAATAACGGCTTCTCCCCGCTGGTCATCGGCGACGCGAACCATGTGGGAAAAATAGCTCACGCGACAAAGGCGGCATACGAAGCTGCAATATCGGTAAAATAAGCGAAGTACATAATAAAAGCGAAAGCGGTCGATTAAATCGACCGCTTTTTTGCAGACAAATATATAGAATAAAAAAAGACTCATCAAAAGATGAGCCTTAAGAAAGGTGCATACACAAGACACACCCTGAAAACTGAACAAAGGAAGAAAAGTAATGAACGAAAGGAAACAAAGTCAAGCCCTCGACCTATTAGTACTGCCAAGCTAAACGTGTCACCACGCTTACACATGCAGCCTATCAACCTCTTAGTCCATGAGGGGTCTTACTAGCTTATGCTATGGGATATCTTATCTTGGAGGCGGCTTCACGCTTAGATGCTTTCAGCGTTTATCCGTTCCGCACATAGCTGCCCAGCTGTGCCACTGGCGTGACAACTGGTGCACCAGAGGTGCGTCCATCCCGGTCCTCTCGTACTAAGGACAGCTCTCCTCAAATATCCTGCGCCCACGACAGATAGGGACCGAACTGTCTCACGACGTTCTGAACCCAGCTCGCGTACCACTTTAATCGGCGAACAGCCGAACCCTTGGGACCGAATTCAGCCCCAGGATGTGA